>Ga0187886_1000091_pt1 | contig 131101 bp, 140 predicted proteins | sample June2016WEW_20_1_FD_133001 | JGI IMG/M metagenome (GOLD analysis project Ga0187886, IMG submission 133001) | Peatland microbial communities from SPRUCE experiment site at the Marcell Experimental Forest, Minnesota, USA - June2016WEW_20_150 | ecosystem: Environmental > Terrestrial > Soil >...
CGAAGTCAGCCAAACACCGTCTTTAATTTGTCCGGGGTCAACTTTTAAATCAATTTGAATAGAAGGAATAATAATTTCTGCCGGAATGTCTATATTTTGCGTGGTTACCTTAACTTCTTCGGGGACTTTGGAAAAAGAGAGAATCCTGACACGATAATAGTTAAAAGCACCCAAACCAAAGATTAAAAGACCAATGAGAATTAAATCTAAGGAATAGGCTTTACTTTGAAGCTTTCTTGAAGTTTTTGATGCCGAATGCTGAAAGTGTTCCACCTAATGTCATTATAGCCATATAAATGTCTTCAGCAAAAGATCCTGTTCCTGCCATTGTTGAAGCTCCGAGTACTTGACCACTGGTTGTTGAGGCTCCAAGAACTTGTCCATTTCCTTCATCATTTCTGGGTGCCGGTCCGCTCGGGCTCCAATTTACACAGTTTTGTCCTGAGGCATCAAGATGTTGATCACCAGTGCAGCTTGGAGATGTTACTACACAAGCCGGGGTTGCATCGCAACTTATGTATCCACCATTTCCATCCGGAACTCTACTAGCTTCTTGACCGCAGGCTGTCGGACATGTTCCTGCCGGATCACAAACCTTAACGTCTTCAGGTGCTACAGTACAAGCATGAGGTGTTGTGCTCTGCTTGGGGTCTGCGGGAACTGCGGGTGTTATTAATTTGCGGCAACCCCAGTCTCCTGACTCATATCCAGTGGGACAACCTGTTGGGGATGTGTGCTCGGGCAATGTGTGGCTTGCATCATTGTTTCTATTGCATCTTTCATCCCAGTTACCGCTATTTTGCCAATGATAATTTGTAGGACATGTACCGTTTTTATAATCATAGACTGCGGGCGAACCTGTTGAACAATTATCGTTGCCACCCTCGTGCGATTGACAAGTAAGTATTTCGTATTGAAAACCCTCCCTACTGCCACATGTCGTTGATAGACATTTTGTATAAACTTTAGGATCTTGCGATCTAAACTCCCTATCTGTATCTGTCGTTCGAGCCGAAACTGAAGTCAGGGATTTTCCAAGAAGAAAAGCTGAAACAGCCAAGACGGCTGTTAAAGCCAAAATTGAAGCTTTTCCTGCGCTAAATCTACTCATAGTCTTAAGATATGGGGATTTTACCAGCACTTTTTCAGCTTGTCAACTGGTAATTACAGGTTACTTAAATTATAAGAGCCGACACCACCCCAAGCAGGGGTTGCTTTCATTCCCCTGCTTTATGTTTTGTAATAACTTACTATTTTTATCTAAACGGCCCGAACGGCATTCTCCAGTGAAAATCGCGAAAATCGCGGCTATCATGGTCGCCATCCTTGTCTTTCCAACACTTTCTGTCCGAAGAAGAAAGAGTCAACTTAAAATCATCACTTATGAGAATCGTTGCTCCCCCTCCGTTTACCCAAACAGAAAGAGTGTATGTTCCTGCTGCCGGAAAGTCACTCTTTCCAAGATTCAGGTGCCATTCTCCCATTCCCATTCTATTAGTGGTAAATGTGAATGGCTGTACCGTGTTGGTGAATAGTCCCGGCCAACCCACGTCGCCGGTATGTGTCTTCAATGCAACTCCGCTGGGTGTTGACCAGGAACCGTTATCGTTAGCCGGAGGATTGGCATCATTCCAGTTCCCGGAAATACTACCGTCGGCAGCGATAGTTCCTGTCATTGTTCTTAAGTAAGGACGGTCGTTATAAGCAACTGTGAGAATTACCGTGTTGCCTGTAACCGTTCCCGCAACAGTACCCGATACTAAATATGGGCTTCCACTGGGCCAATTAATCGTACCCGTAACACTCGACCCGGTTTGAGTTATGATTACATCATTTGGATAGTGTCCCCCATTCCATTCATAATCGAAAATATAAGAACCACTAATATTCCATCCGGTATCCTTGTAAGCCGTATATCCGTTTGATAAGTACACGGTATAAAGTGTATTGGGATTTAGACCCTTCATCTCCCCATTAATTAAGGCTTTTGTATCACATCTTGGCTGATTGACTATCAGTCTTGATTTGATGTCAGAACCCGGGATATCCATTGATCCGTATGGTGCCGGCATAACTGCTCCGGAGAGATTCCAGTCAACTTTTTGTGCTCCGGGAAAATTTCCGTTAGGTTTGTTTGCAGAAACTTTTCCCGCAAAACCTAAAACCAAAAGTAGACCCAAAACTATTGAAAATAATTTTTTCATTTTTCTCACCCCCCTTCTACGAAAGCAATTAAATTTGAAAAATTCCTGAAGTTATGATGGAGAAACACCATGGTTACGTTTTACGCCGATAATAATTATGTGTCAAATTTTTTCTTTGAAAAGTGAAAAACGGGGACTAAACAGTGACTTTGTAGCGTTTGCTTTGCCAAATGGCCCAAGCAAGAATAAGAAAAAGAATTACGGCGGCGACATATGCCCCCGGTCCCCCGGAATATTGAACAATTACCGGAGCGGCCAAAAGGCTGACCAGATTAACAACTTTAATCATTGGGTTAAGAGCCGGCCCGGCGGTGTCTTTCAACGGGTCGCCGACCGTATCTCCTTCAACGCTGGCTTTGTGGGCGTCTGAACCTTTTCCGCCAAGGTGTCCGTCTTCAATATATTTCTTGGCATTGTCCAAGGCCCCCCCGCCGACCGCCATAAAGACCGCCATAAGCTGTCCTGAAAGAATTACTCCGGCCAAAAATCCTCCCAAAGCCTCAACGTGGAAAACAAGGCCAACCAAGAGCGGCAGTCCAACCGAAAGGGCCACTAGAGGAATAAGTTCTTTTTGGGCGGCGCCGGTTGTTATGGAAACAACTTTGTCATATTCGGGAATTTTTGTTCCCTGCATCACTCCCGGAATCTTAAATTGTTTTCTAACCTCTTCAACCACCTTATTGGCGCCTCTCGCAACCGCTTTAATACAATAAGCGGAGAAAATAAAAGGCAACGCCCCCCCGATTAGGAATCCAATTACTCCGTTAAGTGCGGAAACACTAATCGAAGAAAGTACCGGGAGTCCCAGACGGGCTTGGACAATACCGATATCTGTTACGTAAGAAAAGAAAAGGCTTGTTGCGGCGACAACGGCCGAGGCAATGGCAATTTGTTTGGTAATGGCTTTGGTGGTGTTCCCGACCGCGTCTAAGTCCGACATTATTTTCCAAGCCTTTGGTCCGACATGAGCCATTTCCCCTATTCCGTTGGCGTTATCGGAAATCGGACCGAATGAGTCCATAGCGACATTGTTGCCGGTTAAAGAAAGCATACCGATACCGATCATGGCCACTCCGTAAAGCATATAAATAGGCGGCATTCCTCTATAAATCAGCATGCTCGAAGCCAGTGCCATACAAATTACCAAAACGCTCCAGACCGAAGATTCCATTCCGACGGCGAGACCCGAAAGAATGGTTGTGGCCGGACCGGTTTTGGTCGACTCGACAATTTCCTGAACGGGTTTATTCTTGTAAGAGGTAAAGTAAGAAGTTAAAGGATTAAAGACAACCGCTAAAAGAACTCCGACGGTATTAAGTAGCGCCAATCTCCAGTCGGCGTAGAAAATAGAAAAGCCAAAAGCAGCGGCAATGGTGAAGATGCTGGAAAGTTCGTAGGATCTAAACATCGCATCCTCCGCATCTTTGGCGCGTAGGAACTTTACAGGGAAACTCTCCCAGAGGGGCACCGCCAAAGTTCCGATAATGGAAGAAAGAACTCCGATGGCCCGGATAACCAAAGGATAAACAATCCAAAAAGTGTGTCCGGTTAAGTGGAAAAGAACCAATCCCAAAATAAGAGCCGAGACAATAGTAACCTCATAGGATTCGAAAATATCGGCTGCCATTCCGGCACAATCTCCGACATTATCCCCGACCAGGTCGGCAATAACTCCGGCGTTTCGGGGATCGTCTTCAGGAAGACCTTTTTCGACTTTGCCCACCAAATCGGCGCCAACATCGGCCGATTTAGTATAAATTCCTCCCCCGATCCTCATAAAAAGAGCAACTAGTGTTCCCCCGAAACCAAAACCTAAAAGCGCATCTGGCGCTGCTTTACCGAAAAGCATAAAGATGACGGTTCCTCCCAAAAGACCTAAGCCGTCGGTGAGCATCCCGGTAAAAGTTCCGCCCCGGTAAGCGACGGTTAAGGCTTTGTTGTAATTTTCCTTGACTGCTTGGGCGGTAACTCTGATATTGCTTTCAATTGCGACCCGCATTCCCAATTGCCCGACCAAAGTGGAGAAAGAAGCCCCGACAATAAAGGCAATTGTCCGGCCAATAGCCACAATAATAACGGCACTTGACCCGAAACGGGCAACCGCTTCAGAGGACGGAGGGACTACATAAACGGAAAGAAAAAGAATAACTGTCAAAGGAATTAGGACCAGAAGAATAGTTTTGAGTTGGCGCCCGAGATAACCCTGGGCTCCTTTCTGGATTGCTTTCCAGACTTCCTCCATCTTTTTATTTCCTCTTTCATAGCTAACAGTTTCGCGCCAGAGCCAAAGAGCATAAATAAGGGCACTTCCGGCTACACCGATAACAATCCAAAGAAGTGTTTGTTCTAAAGATGATAAATCGCTCATTTATTTACAAAAATAACGGACTCGCTTTCGAGTCTTGGTGATATTTTAAAGATAAGTTTTCCCAATTTCAATACTCAATTAAATATCAAGGGTTGCAAGTTTTGCGTGGGTTTGGATATATTTCTTTCTTGGTGGAACTTCCTCCCCCATCAACATATCAAACATTTTGCCGGCTTCTTCAACACTTTCTACAGTAACTTGTTTTAAGGTTCTTGTTTCGGGATTCATTGTTGTTTCCCAAAGCTGGGTCGGATTCATTTCTCCCAAACCCTTATAGCGCTGAATGGAAACTTTTTGTCCCTTTGCCTCTCTCGCTATTACGTCTCTTTCCTGTTCCGTATAGGCGTATTTAACATCTTTACCTATTTGGACTCTAAAAAGCGGAGGAAGCGCTATATAAAGATAGCCTTTATTGATTACTTCCGGCATATGCCGATAGAAGAAAGTTAAAAGCAGGGTTGAAATGTGAGAGCCGTCAACATCAGCATCAGTCATAATAATAATTCGGTGATAGCGCATTTTGTCATAATTTATTGTGTCCCCGATTCCACCGCCCAGGGCAATAATAAGGTCTTTGATTTCTTCAAACTTAACAATTTTGTCAAGGTGGGCGCGTTCGGTATTAAGAATTTTTCCTCCCAAGGGCAAGATTGCCTGGTGGCGTCTGTCTCTGCCTTGTTTTGCGCTTCCGCCGGCGGAATCACCCTCCACTATATATAGTTCGGAAACTTCAGGATCGTTGCTTTGGCAATCGGCAAGCTTTCCGGGTAAAGTTGCTCCCTCAAGTGCACCTTTCCTAAGTACCGCATCTTTAGCGGCGCGGGCGGCCAAACGGGCACGAGCGGCTAAGGTTATTTTTTCTACGACCTTTCTGGCCTCTGCCGGATGTTCTTCAAAATAAGTATCCAAACCTTCTTTTACGGTAGTGGCAACAAAGCCCTGAATTTCGGGATTATTTAACTTAGATTTAGTTTGGGATTCAAACTGCAAGCTTTCGCTTGGCATTTTTACATAAACAATTGCGGTTAAACCCTCCTTCATATCATCACCAGTTAAAGCAGTTTCGTCCTTACTGTTCCCGTTTTGGAGTTTCTTATAATAATCAGTAATTGCGCGAGTTAAGGCAATTCTAAAACCCGTTACATGGGTTCCACCGTCTGTGGTGTAGATTCCGTTTACAAAACCCTTAACATTTTCGTTGTAGGAATCCGAATATTGAAGTGCGATTTCGCAGGAAACATTACCTTCCAGTTTTTGGAAATAAATGACGTCATTTAAAATCTGTTTTCCGCGGTTGCTATGGGCAACCAGAGATTTTATTCCACCCTCAAAATAAAAAGTTGCCATGTCACCATCGTTCTCGTCTTTGAAATGAAAAGTAAGTCCGGCGATAAGGTATGCCCTATCTCTTAGGAGGTTTTTAACTTTGGTGTTTTCCAAAACCGTATCGCCAAAGATTTCAGGGTCCGGAATAAAATTTGTGATTGTTCCTGTTCCCGATAGCGTAATTCCCCACTCTTTCAGCTGTTGAGCCGAGGCCTCGCTAACCTTTTTTACAGGGTCACCCTTTTTATATTCCTGGTAGTATGCTTTTCCGTTCCTTAGAACTACGACACGGAAATACGATGAGAGAGCATTAACAACTGAAGCGCCAACTCCGTGAAGTCCTCCGGAAATTTTATAGGCCCCGCCCCCGAATTTACCCCCCGCGTGAAGGCGCGTCATTGTAAGCTCGAGGGCCGAAACTCCGGTCTTTTTTTGTTTTTCAACAGGAATCCCGCGTCCGTTATCGCGGACTGTAGCGCTCCCATCCTTATTTAAAGTTACCCAAATGGTATCAGCGACTCCGGCAAAGCTTTCGTCAACCGAGTTATCCACAATTTCCCTCAAGCATTCATGAATTCCGCGGGTGTCCGTTGAGCCGATATACATTCCGGGGCGTTTCCGAACGGGTTCTAGGCCTTCGAGTACCTGTATCTGTTCGGCGGTGTATTCGTTTTTAGACATATTGGGTTACCAAATTGGTCAGATGTAAATTTATATTGCCGTTTGCTTTTAGACAAATCCGAGTTTTTAAGAGTATTTCCATATTCGTTAGTTCCTGCCTTTCGTGTAGGAAAAAAATGAGGCTTTCTATAAAGTCGATCGCCTCGTTTCTATCTCTTATTTTATCAAAAAACACGAGTTTTTGCGAGCTTTTCATGTCCAAAAATTGTTCTACCTCATCACTTTCTACTCTGTATTTTGCACCCTGTACTTTTATAATTTGACACCTTGAAACTATCGTTGGTAAGACTTTTCTGACACTTGGTGCGGTGAGCGCAAAGTAAATGTTTTCTTGGGGTTCTTCCAAATTTTTCAAAAAGGCATTTAGGGCTTCCTCGGTTGCATCTTCGATATTTTCGCTGACTATTAAAGTCGGTTCGTTAAAACTTAAACGGAGTAAATTGTTTAAACTTCTTACGTCTTCAATTTTAACCAAAGGAAAATTCATTATTTTTGCATGAAGTTTTTTCGCCAACTCTTCGATGTTTTGTACTTTGTCTTCCGTATTAATTCCTACTATTAAGAATGCGTGCATTGCGCTAACAGTATCTTGACTGGGCGGTCAGTTGTCAATAGTATTAGAATTGTAGATAATGAAAATTGTGGTAATTAAATCTGTTCTCTTCGCCATTTTTTGTGCAGTTGTGACTTATCTCGTTAGGTCTTTTCTTCATACGGATTTACTATTAGCCGATGTTGGTGGTTTGAGTGCTTTTGTAACTGTATTCGGTACTCTTTACGGAATAATGACGGCCTTCGTAGTTTTTGAAGTCTGGAGCCAATATAACGAAACAAAAAGATTAACAGAAAAAGAGGCACAAGGCCTGGAAAGGCTTTTCAGGCTCACTCTTTATTTTAGGGATGAACCTTTAAATAAAAAGATGAAAGCGGCAATAAAGAAGTATGCGGATATTGTAATTAAGGGTAAATTTAAAAATGCCGGCAGCGGAATTCGCGGAACCGAATCCGCAAAAGTATTCAGGGAAATTTCTGAAGTAATTAGGGATATAAAATTTGATGATGATCATGACGCATTGGTTTTTTCTCAAGTTCTTGAGCACTATGGACAGCTTAGCCTAATTCGTACTGAAAGAATAGATCAAGCCTTAACAAGACTCCCGACCTTATTAAAAGTGTTTTTATATTCGTCGTCGTTTTTTGCTCTGGTAACGTTTGTTATTATGCCCTTTTCAAATCCCCTTTATAATTTTTGGTCGGTTGCGGTTGTTGGATTTATTCAGGCCATGATTTTCCAATTGGTTGAAGATTTAGATAATCCTTTTGTAGGGCATTGGAATATTACCCCCGAGCCTTTTGAGCGTGCTCTTAGACACATGGAAGAAGATTATTAACCTTCGAGTCTAGACTTGATGACGAACTTCAAATCGTGCATAATGAACTATCATGCCCACTGCTCAAACAGTATCTGCTGACAAAAGTCTTCCAAATGGGACCCTCGCCGATGTTTTGGTTGCCATTGGCGCTTTCGATAAATCGCGCGCGGACCAAGTAAAACTTGCCGAAATCCAAAGCGGAAAGTCGCAAGAAGACATAATTAAAGAAGGAAATTTAGTTCCCGAAAGTAAACTCGTTCAAGCAAAAGCGCAGCTTTATAATATTCCTTACGTTGATTTAAATTTAGTTCCGGTTGCCCCGGCGTCTCTTGCAGCACTTCCTTCGGAGGTTGCGGAGAGGTTCAAAGTTTTTCCGATTAGTGCCGACAAAAAGGATAAAAGTTTGGTTCTCGCAATGGCCGACCCCATGGACCTCTCTGCAATTGAGTTTATCGAGCAAAAAACCGGCCTTCACGTAAAGCCGCGCGCCGCGGAGGCAACGCAGATAGAAGACTTTATTCAAAACCGCTACACAACGACTTTGACCCAAGAAGTAACTGCCGCAATGAAGGAGGTTGCTCCGGAGAAAGAGGACATCAGGACTTTGGAGTCGAGTAAAACCGGTTTTATAAGGGAGGAAAAGGTTGCCCAGATCGTTTCCCAGATTTTGGATTTTGCTATAAAATCCAGGGCCAGTGACGTTCACATTGAGCCTCAAGAAAAGTCCACCCGAGTCAGGTATAGAATCGATGGAATTTTGCAGGAAAAATTAACAATTCCCCATGAACTTCACGACTCACTCGTTTCAAGGATCAAAATTCTAAGCGGAATGAAAATTGATGAGCGTAGAATTCCCCAGGACGGCCGTTTTAATTTTAAAGGACAGGAGGAGGAAGTTGACCTTCGTATTTCCTCTCTCCCGACAACGTGGGGTGAAAAGATAGTTATGCGTTTACTCAAAAAATCGGGCGGAGTACCTGACCTGCCGGAGCTCGGACTTAGGGGCAACGGACTTAAAAGTCTTCAGGAAGCAATCCTTAGGCCCCACGGAATTATCCTAATCTGCGGGCCGACGGGTTCCGGTAAAACGACGACTCTTTATTCAGTTATTTCCAAACTTAATACTCCCAAAGTTAATATTGTGACCCTGGAAGATCCTATCGAATATAAAATTCCGGGAGTCAACCAGGTGCAAATTAACCCTGCGGTCGGGCTAACTTTTGCCGATGGACTTAAATCTTTCCTTAGGCAGGATCCGAATATAATTCTCGTAGGAGAAATTCGTGATAGGGAGACCGCCGATTTGGCTATTCAGGCTTCCCTCACGGGGCATTTGGTTTTTTCCACTTTGCATACAAATGATGCCTCGGGAGCACTTCCTAGGCTCTTGGATATGGGTGCTGAGCCTTACCTTCTGGCCTCCTCAATTACTTGTATAGTTGCCCAACGTGTTGTCAGGAAAATTCATGATGATTGCAAGGAGGCTTACACTCCCGAGCCGAAAGTTTTGGAAGAAATGAAGACTGAACTTGGTGCCCTTTGGCAGCCGCAGGGCGAGGTTAAACTTTATAGAGGCAAGGGAGACCCGGAATGCGGCAGCTCTGGTTATTTTGGCAGGATCGGTATTTTTGAAGTTATCCCCGTGACGGAAAAAATCAGCCGGCTGATTTTGGAACGCTCAAGTGCAGCCGAAATAAATCAAGAGGCGCGCGCGGAGGGAATGATTACCCTTAAACAGGACGGGTACTTGAAAGTAACTGAAGGAATTACTACAGTGGAAGAAGTAATCCGCGTTGCTCAGGAATAATTCTGCCTATATGGATTTAAAAATACTTTTACAAAATGTTATTGATAGCAAAGCGAGTGACCTGCATTTGATTGCGGGGCTCCCCCCTACTCTAAGAATTAATGGAGAGCTTGCTCCAATTCCCGCAATTGGAGTTTTAACTCCGGATCAAATTGCCGAGCTTCTCAAGGAGGTTTTGGCTGCCGAACAACTGGAAAGGTTATCTGTAAATAAGGAAATTGATTTTTCCCTTAACTTTTCCGACAAGGGCAGATTCCGCGTTAATGCCTATACCCAAAAAGGTTCACTAGCTGCGGCTTTTCGCTTAATTCCTATTGAAGTTCCTAATATTGATGATTTGGGACTTCCTAAAATTCTTCATTCTTTTACCTCACTCCGCCAGGGGCTGGTGCTTGTTACAGGACCAACCGGACACGGAAAGTCCACTACTCTTGCTGCGATGATTAATGAAATAAATAAAAGCAGGGCGGTACACATTGTTACGATTGAGGACCCGGTTGAATTTATTTTCCGGCCGGAAAAAGCAATTGTGAGCCAGCGTGAAATGAGGAGCGATACCCATTCGTGGGAGATTGCCCTTCGAAGTGCTCTTCGTGAGGATCCCGACGTTGTCTTGGTTGGTGAAATGCGGGATTATGAAACAATCGCGGCGACTTTAACCGTTGCGGAAACCGGACATTTAGTTTTTGCTACACTTCACACAAACAGTGCAGCGCAGTCAATTGACCGTATTGTCGACGTTTTTCCTGATGAACAGCAAAAACAAATTCGTTTGCAGCTAAGCAACACCATAGAAGCAGTTTTCTCACAGCGACTTATTGCCTCTGCTATCAAAGGCCGTGTTGTTGCCTATGAGGTCATGCTTGGAACAACTGCGGTTAAAACCGCAATTCGTGAAGGTAAGACTCATCAAATAGAGAGTATTCTTGAGACTTCCCAGGAGGTTGGAATGAGCACGATTGAAAAATCATTGGCGGATTTGGTTAAGCAAGGGACGATCACAATGGAAGTTGCCCAAAGCTGGAGTCTTAGGCCCGAAGAACTTGCAAGATTAGTAAGGGGAATATAAAAAGCTTTTAAGTAAATTGTTTTTGTCTTCTTCCCTACTCCACCAAATTGTTTTCATTCCTAGTTCTTTTGCAGATTCAATATTTTTCAAAGAGTCATCCATAAATAAACATTCTTCCGGTTTAACTTTTAGCCTTTCGCAAGCAAGTAAAAATATTTTGGGGTCCGGTTTTTTGATCCCCTCTTCCGCTGAGTTAACATATAAATCGAAGACAGAAAAATCAAATTTTTCTTTCCAGTATTTTAGAGCGATTGAATTTCCGTTATTGATAACCGCGAGTTTGTATTTCTTTTTCAGTTCAGGGAGTAATTTCCAGAGATCCTCAAATTTTTCAAACTTTTCAGGGATTAGATGTGCGGCTCTATCAATTTCTTCATCGCTTAATTTAAGTTTTTCTTTGATATCGGCCATCAACTTTTTGTCATCCAGATGATTAAATAATCTTTCAATATTTTGGGCATTTATTTCATCGGGAGTCCTTGGGACGTAACTGTCCTTTTTGAAAATGAGCACCCCAACCATGTCAAAAAGAATTGCTTTAACTTTACGGTCCAAAATCTTGTGGTAAAACTCGTATTTTTTCTCCTGATATTCTCTGAAAGATTTTCCATTCATCGAGGCTTTCAAATTTTCGTACTCTTTTAATAAATCTTTGTTATTTTTCAATATTTCGAAAACTCTAATTTGTTTCTGCATAGTTTCTGAATCTTTTACTGTCAGATAAAACTCAATATCAAAGCCCTCTCTCTCAAATTTCCATTCACAAAATGTTTCGTGTTGGTGGAGCGGCTCCCCGAAAAGTTTGGTTAAGCCGGGAAGATATTTGTCAAAATTGGAAGGATCGGAAAAGGCATAAATATCAACATCATTTTGTCCCGAAATCCCAAGCGCGGAAGCGCCCATATGTTTAACTTCTAGATCAGGATAAGCGTTATTTATTGACTTAATTGTGTTTTCAGCAACCTCGGTAACTTTTGGATTGAATGGAAAAATATTTACTTTTTTGTCCGCAGGAATTTTACTTAGAAAGTCCTTTTCATCATTGGTTAGCATGCCTTGATTTTAGCACGAATCTCTTGATTGGGACTTCCAAATAATACATAATGAAGTTACTTGCCCGATGAACAGATTTAACTACAAAGCCAAGGATAAAAACGGACTTCTTGTTACCGGTGAGGTTGAGGCAGGAACTTTAAACGAGGCCGCAAAACTGGTCAGAAGCAAGGGCCTTTATATAATTTCCATCAGGGCAAAAATTGACTCCCCCTTCAATTTTATTAGAAGAATGCGGGAGCGTATCACCCCTTCTGATGTGTCCACTTTTACGCGTCAGCTCTCGACCATGATTAACGCCGGGCTTCCTATTACTGAAGCGCTTTTGATTTTAAGGTCGCAGTCAAAGGGGTCGATGCAAAAAATTGTTGCCCAAATTCTGGCCGATGTTGAAGCCGGAGAATCCCTCTCAACCTCCCTGGGGCGTCACCCAAAGATATTTTCAAGAACTTATATGGCGCTTATAAAATCCGGCGAGGTCGGCGGAGTTATGGACGCGGTTCTCGCCCGGCTTGCGGATAATTTGGAAAAACAGCAGGAGTTTTCCGGAAAAGTTAAAGGGGCCTTGATTTACCCCGCGGTGATAGTTGTTGGAATGTTAATTGTGGCTGTAATTATGATGATATTTGTTATACCAAGACTTCTATCACTTTATGCCGATTTTAATGCCACTCTTCCTCTCCCGACCTTGATTTTAATTGGAATTTCCAACTTTTTTATACGTTTTTGGTGGCTGGTACTTGCAGCCTTGGGTGGTGGTTTTTATGCCTTTACTCTTTACAACGCAACCCCGGCGGGGAAACGCCAGGTGGATTCCCTGAAATTTAAAATCCCGGTTTTTGGAGATCTTCAGCGCCAAATGGTTTTAACAGAACTAACGCGTACCATGTCCCTTATGGTCGGCGCCGGAGTTCCGATTCTTGAAGCCTTAAATATTACAAGCGAGGTGGTAAGCAGTCCCGTAATTTCTGATGCCTTAAAAGATTCGGCTAAACAGGTGGAGCGCGGCTTCCCCATCGCCTACTCTTTTGCCAGGCACCCCGAAGCGTTTCCTTTTATTTTGAGCCAAATGGTGGCGGTTGGGGAGGAAACCGGAAAAATGGATGATGTTTTAACAAAAATCAGTCATATTTTTGAAGTGGAAAGCGACGAACGTGTTAAGGGTTTAACGGCGGCAATTGAGCCTCTGGTAATGGTTGTTTTAGGCCTGGGAGTTGGCTTTTTGGTTATTGCCGTAATACTACCTATATACAACTTGACAAGCCAGTTCTAATGTCCAATACTTAATAACAGGATGAAAAGATATCTGTCCCGCGGCTTCACATTGGTTGAGCTTTTGATCGTTATTGCCCTACTTGGTGTTATTGCAACTATAGTTATTGCCGCTATTAATCCTATTGAGCAGGCGAACAGGGCCGCTGATGCCGGAATGAAGGCAGATGCAAGCCAGTTGGTTTCGGCACTTGACAGGTATTATGCCTCCCATAATATTTTTCCATGGAATACATGTAGTGGTGTTGGTTGTACGCCAGCTGTTGCTAAAGTTGATGACCCACTTGATTGGGTTTCCGCTGATGCCGTTGAGGTGGGTTTGTGTGGTACAGCCGGTTCGGGTTGTAGGACAAGTGCCACTCCGGGAGAGCTGATTTCGGCTTTGGAACTTCAGACAGCATTCTTGAGCAAAAGTTGGGTTGGTGCTACCGATATTACAGCGCAACTTCTGGTTGGCAAGGCAACCGGCGCTTCATCCGCTGTTTATGTTTGTTGGGTTCCCAAGTCGAATTCAAACAGACAAAATTTGATTAACAGCAGTAAAACAACAGCCAATAAGATGGTTGATGAAACCGCGGAGTTTACAACTGCAGGGGTTCCGGCGTCTTCCACTGCCTGCGATAAAGTAGGCTCTGTTGGTTGGAAAGGTGGTACCTGCGCGGAGTGTGTTCCTGAATAATGTTTCTCTTTGGGCTTTTCCAATTTGTTCTCGGTCTTACCTTTGGATCCTTTATTACTGCGCTTTCCTACCGTTATCCGAGAAATATCTCCAATCTCAAAGGCCGTTCGTTTTGCGACAATTGTAAAAAACAACTTGATTGGCGCGATAACATTCCCCTTCTTTCTTATATTCTTCTTGGTGGTAAATGTAGAAATTGTAGATCAAAAATTTCTCTGCGTTATCCACTCATTGAGCTTGCCACGGGAATCGGATTTGTATTAATCGGTTTTCAAATTCTTCCCTTAATCCTTTTTTGTCTACTTGAAATAATATTTATTATTGATTGGGAAAATCAACTAATTCCTGATGATTTTATTTTTGCCGGAATTCTACTCGCACTAATTATTAATTATAAATCTCCGTTTAGTGGCCTTTTGGCCGGTTTTGTTTGCGCAATTTTTCTTCTTTTGATTTTTCTTTTTACAAAGGGTCGAGGAATGGGGCTGGGGGATGTCAAATTTGCAGTTTTGGGTGGAATGATTGTGGGGCTACCCCTTTTCCCTATTTGGTTTTTTGTAGCATTCTTGACAGGCGCCACAACCGGAATCATACTGATTTTAGGCAAGAAGGCGGGTCTTAAAAGCAAAATTGCTTTTGGACCTTTCCTTGTTATTTCCATTCCGATTACTTTGTTATGGGGACAAAAAATTATCGACATAATTCTTTTACACTAAAAGGCTTCACTTTAGTTGAACTTTTGATTGTTTTCTCGATAATTGTGATACTTGCCGTAATACTGATTGCCTATTTCAGGAGCCAAATTCTGAAGGGAAATGATGCCAGAAGAAGGGCTGATATTGCCAGAATTAAAGTTGCTGTGGAGGAATATGAAAAAGATCACAATTGCTATCCGCTATATGTTAATTGTGGAATAGATTCGAAGCAGCCGATTTATCCGTATTTAAATAATGTTCCCTGCGACCCTGTAACTAAACAGGCTTATTTTTATGAACCGAGTTGCACCAGTATCGGTTGTTGTCCCAGTTGGTATCGTATTTATGCGGACATGGATTACACGCAGGACCCGACCCTTACTCCCGGAATCGGACCGGGCGCTGCGTATAACTACGTTTCCGGGTCCGATAATGCCCCCACTGTCCTACCGGGATCTTCCCCTACCCCCCCGGGTGGCGGATTAGGTCCGAACGGAGAACAATATTACGCGTGCCGTTCGGGCACTTGCGTGCCGATTAATTGGAATCCACTCAGAATTCCCCCGGGACCAGAATGTGACCCCTCGTTTGAGACAGATACTTGTGGTAGCGGCTATTGCAAAGATTTTCCTAACTGTAAGGAGTGGGTGCAGTAAACATTATGAAGTTTTTTTCAAAATCCGAAGCAATTTCCATAGTCGTAATTTTTCTGATTCTGATTGCTGTTTCCCTACCTAATTTTATGCTTAGCATCCGGCGTGCAAGAGATCAAGTCAGGAGGGATGATATGGGGAATATCCAGACCGCACTTGAGACATATTATACTGATAACGGCTCTTTTCCACTATCCTCCCCCGACGGCAGAATAATTATTTGTAAAGGGCCGGATGGGAGTTTAGTTGCCTGCGATTGGGGCCAAAAATGGGTTAGCCCGGTACTCGGGGCAGATAAAGTTTATGTAGATAAAACTTATATGAATGATATTCCTGGGGATCCGCATCTGAGTTTGGGAACAACCTATCTTTATTTTTCCGATGGCCAACGCTATCAGATTTTTGGAGCACTGGAGGGAAAAGACGAGGCCGGATATGACACAAGACTTGTGGCGCGCGGAATTAAATGTGGAAACGAAATCTGTAATATGGGCCGTTCCAATAATGTGCCGTTATATATGACAATAGAAGAATATAATTTACAAATTTATTGTGAACTGCATCCGAAGGATGCAAAATGTATAAAATGAGAGAGCGTGCATTCACACTTGTTGAGCTTTTGGTTGTTATTTCGATAATTGGCATACTGGCCTCGATTGGGCTGGTTGCTTTTAATAGCGCCCAGGCAAGAAGCAGAGACGCGCAGAGAAAATCTGATCTTAAACAAATAAGTAGCGCCCTAGAGCTCTTTTATTCCGACTATGGCCAGTATCCCACCTCAAATAACGGGCAAATTATTGCCTGTCCTTTTGTTTCGGGAGGCGTAAGCGGAAGTTGTGCTTGGGGAACTTCCGAGTTTACGGATTCAAAGACAACTTATTTTAGGGTCTTGCCAAAGGATAAATCTTCCAGCCAATATTACTATTACCAAACTGTTGCGGTTGGCTCCATAGCCAATTCCGGTTTTCAAATTTATGCCCGCTTGGAAAATTCGCAGGATTCATCAATAATCATCACGAGTGTTTTCTGCGGGGCCGGAGTCAATTGTAATTTTGCGGTAACAAGCCCCAATACGACTCCGTAAAATTAATATATAATTAAAATATGAATAGACCTGTCCAAAAAGCCTTCACTTTGATCGAAATGTTGGTGGTTATTTCGATAATCGGAATTCTTGCCACTCTGGTTGCAGCTAATCTTAATTCGGCCAGAAGTAGAGCACGGGATGCGCAGCGAAAGAGCGATATTAAAAATATTCAAACAGCTTTAAGACTTTATTACAATGATTTTGGAGGTTACCCTGGTAGTACCAACGGAGGAAATATTAAAGGATGTGGGTTGAGTAATCCCCCTCCTCCCTCCTCCCTTTGCCCTTGGAATAGTGCATGGGCAATAAATGGCGAGAAATGTTCCGATGCGGGAGCAACTTGTTATATGCAGACTCTTCCCAGAGATCCTCTTTCTCCGACACAAAGTTATAAATATACACAATTTGATTCCGACGATTACATTTTGTCTGCCTGTCTCGAAAATGCAAGCGATACAAACGGTGTTGATGATAGTAGTTGTTCAAGCGGTAAAGCGTTTCAAGTAAAACCATGATGAAAAAAGGATTTATGGCAGCAGCTGGGTTTACACTAATTGAATTACTCGTTGTAATTTCCATTATCGGGATTTTGGCCGGAATGGTGGTTGTTTCTTTTACATCCAGTCAAAAACAGGCAAGGGATACGGAAAGAAAATCCGACTTGACGCAATATAGAACCAATTTGGAAACCTATGCCAACAAAAATAACGGTCTTTACCCGTCCCGCCATCTTGCTACGGGACAACCTGCAAGCTCTACTTTATGTACAGATTTGGGTTTGACCGGATGTCCGGAAGACCCAAAATATACCAGTGACAATAGTTATCAGTATTTTTATCAATCCGACGGTACGGGTGGCGGTACGGTTACGGGTACTATATATGTTCTCTGGGCCAAGCTTGAAAATACAACGGATATGTTTTGGGTGGTTTGCTCAACCGGACAATCCGGGAAAATTGCTTCGTCAACAACTTTTACTGACGGGGCTTGCCCAGCGACACTCGCGCCATGAGAAAAGGATTTACACTAATCGAACTGTTGGTAGTCATTTCAATAATCGGGATTTTGATTGGTTTGTCGGTTTTTGGTCTTCAGGGATCCCGAAAAGCCTCGCGCGACGCCGTTCGTAAAGCAGATTTGGAAATGATTAGGTCAGGTCTTGGAATGTATAGGGCGGATTGTAATATCTATCCCCTTAGTTTAGATCTTTCAGCCTCGACCAGTTTAAAAGGAGACGGAACTACACCTTCTTGTGCGACCACCAATGTTTATATTGCTGCTACTCCAGTTGATCCAATTTCTCCCGCCGCGGGATATATTTACTCTTCCGACGGAATTACATATTCAATTTGCGCGTCTTTGGAACAAGGGGGGGTGACGGTAAGCTGCGGATCGACCAGCTGCGGCGGAGCTACCTGCAACTACAAAGTTACAAACCCATGAAAAGAGCTGCCGGTTACACATTGATTGAGATTCTTGTAGCCATTACTATTATTGGTATTCTTTTTAGCGTTGGCTATGCAAATTTCAGATCATTTTCCCAGCGTCAAGTTTTATTGGGGGCGGTTAAACAAATTCAGGGAGATCTTAGGCTCGCACAACAGATGGCGCTCTCCGGCCAAAAACCCAATGAGTTGGGTTGCCTAACAAAACCTCTAGATGGTATTCAGTTTGGAATGACAACGGGGGCACCCTATTTATATCAGTTGAAAGCTGTTTGTGGAACTGATGCCGGTGGCTATCCCCTTATTAAGGAATTCGATTTTCCAAGCGATATTACCCCCAGTCCTGTTACCTTCACGCCAAACCCGGTTTTATTTAAAGTTCTGGGCAACGGAACGAACATTCCGCAAGGTGGAAGTGTTGTAATTACTCTGACCCAAACCGGAACAAATAACAAGGCCACTATTACTGTTACATCGGGAGGAGAGATTAAATGAAAAAATATAAAAGAGGGCAGTCTTTATTCGAGCTTGTGGTTGCCATTGGGATAAGTGCTTTAATCATTGTTGTTTTGGTTTCGCTTACCAGTAACGCCCTGCAAAACGCCGCTTTTGCCAAAAATGAAACACTAGCCGGTAACTATGCACAGGAGGCCACTGAATGGTTAAGGGGACAAAGAGATTCTAATACAACTGTATTTGAGACAAAAGTTGCCGAATCGTTTGGTGTTGCCAAGTGTTTTAATACTTTGACTTGGAGTGGCCCAGTTGCTGCGTGCGGATCGGGTGAAACAATTACTGATACACCATTTGTAAGACAAATCACATTTATTTCGAAGGATGTTGTTGTTGGCCTTGTCACAAAAACAATTGTGGAGGCGAGTGTCACCGTTTCCTGGACGGATTCAAAAGGACTTCATGAAGTTACTAATGCTACGTATTTTTCGGATTGGAGGCAGCGATGAGCAACAGTAAAGGCATTAGCCTTTTGGAGATTTTGGTTGTTGTTTCGATTTTTGCGGTCCTTGGGATTTTAATTACCAGGTCGGTTCTTCTCACTTTAAGTGGTGGTAAAAAAAGCGAGTCTTTGGTAAGAATTAGAGAAAATCTAAATTATTCGGTTGGAATTATAGAAAGACAGCTTCGGAATGCAAACTCGATTACCGCCTGCCCTAACCCTAACCCCTCGATAATTTCCTACACCGATATTAATGGAAATGCCGCCACATTTTCCTGTGTAAATATTGGTACTGCGGGATATGTTGCTTCGGGGGCTGCGCGTCTCACGGGGGAAGCAATTAATGTCACAAAATGTTCGCTTACCTGTGCAACGGGTTCAGGAACGCCCTCCAGCGTAACAATTGATTTGGAAGCAAAAGACGCCTCGGCAAGCGGGATTGAAAATTCAACAGTTACCACAAAAACTCAAGTATTCTTGAGAAACTATTAGGGTGCTACTTCTTTCCAACTGATTCTTCTTGCGCCGAAGACTTTGGGGAAAAGAAGGATTTGATCCGGGGCGTACACAAAGAGTTCGGAGGGGGTAGTCATATCGTCGGCTAGTCCTAGATCCCTTTGCATACTGATTCCGCCGTTTGCAACAACACTTCCCCTAACCCAAAGTTGGCTACTCCCCACCCCATCACTAAATGTTCCATCGGCAAAATATAGTCCTGCCAGATTATGATTTCCTCCACCCCCGACTCCCGGGTCAACACTAATATTTCCTTTAACAATTACTACAAAGAGGCCTTGCCCCACAGTTAGATCAATATTCCCCGTAATATTTAAGTCTGCATTATCAACCATCAAAATTATCTTTCTTGTGCCAAAATCTACCGCCGGAATACTCAAAGCGCCATTAGTTGCCCCATCATATTTATACCAGTAATAACCGTTGGCATCAGGGGTGCCGCCGGAAGTCAAACTTGCGGCAACGTCTGCGGGATTAATAGAGTTCATTACCGCTGTAATTTCATCGGGTATTTGGTTGGCAAAATAGTCGTAATTATAAGTTTTGGGATTTGTAACGGAGCTATTTACAAGCCAACCTACGGAAGAAACGTTGGCGCCTGTAAGGCCGGTAGATCCTCCGTACGCGGGAACTCCGGGATATCCTCCGGTTCCTAAGGTGCCAAAATAACTGCCTGTGGGGACATTGCTTAGTAAATCTCCTGCGCTTTGTACATCAGAGTCTTTTACCTGCCACCATGGTCCCGGAGCGGGTGTGGGAGTTGGAGTGGGGGTGGGTGTCGGGCCGCCGGGTGGGGGGGTTGGCGTTCCACCTCCCCCGCCGATACAATCCCCGACCCCATAACAGGATGAGTCATCGTTACTTGAGCAATCCGGATCGTTTTCTATATTACCGTTAACCGTACAACTCCGATAATCAATTAATCTTTTACAGGCGGAGCAATGATTTTGGCTTTGTCCATCCGGATTTACCGGTGCGTAGCCATTACATTGACCTTGGCCGGGAGCCCCATATATTGGTTCACTGCAATGGGGATTGCTACATGAAGCAGAGGTAATACATTGTGCCCCACATGTGACATCATAAATGGGATTTCCACCGGGAATATGGCAATATGCAGTACAACTTGCCTCACCGTTGTGACAACCATATATCGGGCCGCAGGCCGGAGGATTTCCACAAACGGGAAGCATTATCATTCCGGCCGGACAAGTATAAGAACCATTGACTTGTGCGCCACAAGAATTAGCCAGACAGTCGCCTCCGTCATAGCTTTCTGAACAGTGTTGGCCGGAGCCACAGCTAGAGCAAGAACTAACCCGCGATCCAACGTGGTTCCCTAGATAACACATTGGGTTTGAGCAATTTGGAACACGTGGAGTGGCGGTCGGAACAGTAATACAATCACAAGTGTAAAATCCTGTTGCATTACAATTTCCCCCATTAAGACAAGTGCCTGTACAAGTAAATATGCCACTATTGTGGCAGCAATTTACACTTCCATAACAATTAGATCCGCAAGCACTTCCGCAACGATCGGTTGAACAAGTACTACTGCAGGAAGAAGGACAAGAGTCGCAACACCTGGTACCATAACATCCTCCGCCGCAACCGTCGGAGCCGCAATAAGTACCTGAACAGCCATACTGTTGACAATAGTAATATTGAGAACAACTTGCATTACAGTCCCAATTACAATAATAGACACCATCGTAGGGATTTTGTAATGTACAATAACCATAAGAACAGCTGTTGTGACAGGAACCGCTGGAATAGGAACAAGAACAGGCATTTACTGATTGAGGGGCTAGAAATAGAAAAAAGACGGAAAAAAGAAAAATAAAAAATATTTTTTTCATAATTTTACAATTGCTTTGATCTGATTTATGTTTCCATTTATTCCTTCCCAAAAAAGAGTTCCCTTTCCGTTCGACTCTCCCATCCAAAATCCCCAACAAGAATTACCCAAATCAACAAGCTGATTATTTTTAGTATTGTCCTGATTAGCGCCGATCTTTGGTAAAAAAGTAGTCAAATAACTATTTATATTTTTAGAGTCATTAATTCCGGTATTTTTACAATTTTTGGCTGCTTCCTGGGCTGCATTTTCAATAGGAATATAACCCAAATTAAAAATCCCGATTTGAGGAAGATGAACAAGATTGGTTTGTTTGAGGTAGAGGAATCCTACTATTAAAACAATAGTTAAAACACCAACAAAAATAATAAGGACAAACTTGTTCATCAATTCATATTAGAAAAATTTACCGGAGAAAGCAAATAGAAGAATTATTTTTTACTCAATGGCAAAAAATCCGGTGTAACAGCAGTATTAACTTTTCCTAAATAGGTTACCCGATCGTTCTTAAGAATTGGATCAAAAGGGGTATAGTCGCGGGGAGGGCTATAAGAAAACAAAACTTTGTTTCCGCTGTAATCCGGTTCCACTAAAATATTCTCTCCCAAGAGCGCAAATAAATCATCCTCACTGTAGGGAGCGTTTTTGTCGTTTACGAGTGGATCAAGGCTAAGATCGGCATCCAAAACTAAAACACTTGGCATATTACTAGCATTTGCCAGGCAAGCGCTCCCTTTGGAAAGGGTTGTTTTTTCCAAAGAAAAACTGGGCGCGGTTAAATGAATCATTCCCTTTTTATCCAAAACCGCGATCAAAAGTACTTTACTTGCAGTTTCTCCCCCGCCGACTATCCCCATAGCCTCAAAATCTCCCCTTATTCCCCCTTCAGTATGAATTCCACGTCTTGAATAGGGTCCGTAGGGTATGGTTATTGGGTCTTCGTTTCCGTCAATATTTCCAACAACATCACTTGTAAAATTAGGGGATCCACTTTTTGCATAACTATATTTAAGTTCAACCACACTACCATTTTTCAGGGTTACCTTTTTTGTGACAAGAGATTCCCCCTCTGCACTAGTTCCCACCATTGCCGGATCAGTCCTAATCTTATCCATTTCCCAGGGTGTAACATAAATGTACATGTGGTTCTCCATTATTTCTTTTTTGTGTGTCTGTTCCCAATAAATCATTCCCCAAAGTGAGCGGAGATCTTCGGAGATATTGGTCATTGCAGCCACCGTATCTGCAATCCCTTCCTTTTTGAAAAATTGTTCTCTGGCGGCAACGATGTCAGCTTGAAAATTACTCCTTTCAGGATTCCTAGAATGAAGCCAATTTATATTCCAAAAATCTTGCATTTCTTTAAGCCATGTGTTTGTATCAAAAATATTGACTTCGGAGATGAGAATTTGGGTTTCTGTGGCTGTGGCTTTTGCCGTGGCGGTGGCTTCGGGAGTCCAAGTTTGGGTTGGCATTCCACCAAGGGTATCAGGAGAGGCAGTAGCCGAAGGGGATTTTGGCGTTTGGGTCTCTCCTATCCCGCAGGCAGCTAGAGCAAACGTCACAACTCCGGTTGCAAAAAGTTTTGCTCTGGTTCCCAACGAATAATGTGGCTTATTGCGGTATGCAGGGGCATTTGCAATTTTGGCTTCCTGTGGTGCTTGTGTCACGTCGGGAGAAGCCTTGTCAAATTCACCGCCTATGTCCGGACTTCCTCCATCTACCATTTCTTTGCTCATTCTAAGGCATTATATCTCATAAAATCAAGAAAGGGTAAATTCTGCCGACTTTGCAAGTTGTAACGGAAATTGTTAAACTGATTTTAATGAGAAAATCCATTCGACTTCGCTCAGGAGGGCAGGCGCTTGTTTTGGTTCTTCTGGCCCTGGCAGTTGTTCTTACAATTGTTCTTTTTATTTTGAGTAGGAGTATTACCGATATTTCCATTTCTTCGGCTGCAAGTTCGGCTGTCAGCGCTTTTTCGGCGGCTGAAGCAGGCGTAGAGAGGGCTTTGGTAATTGGTACAGGGGGAACTTCCACGGTAGGCTCTGCCAGCTACACTTCCCAAGTAACCAATGTGGCCCAGGGGGCAACCAGTTTTGTTTACCCCGTTGAATTAAATGCTGGAGATAGTATGACTTTGTGGCTAAAAGCGCAGGACTTAAGCTCGGACTTTACAGGATCGGCTTTAAAAATTTGCTGGGGAAAGCCCGGGGCGTATTCCGATCAAAGTTTAATTCCGGCGATCGAAACAGTTGTTATTTACGAAGCGTCAGCTGGAGTGCCCGCAACCGCAAGAATATTTAGAGCCGCTTTTGATTCAAATGCAGCCAGGCGTGTATCAAATTCTTTTGTAGCGGACAGTGGAACATGTACCATTAGTGGGCAGTCATTCCAATTTTCAACAACACTTAATTTTACTTCCTCGGGAATTGTTAATCCCCAATTTGTATTTGTAAGAATGTTTTACAATACTGACACGAGCCAGCCGGTTGCTTTTGAGGGTTCAAGCGGTTCGGTTTTTCCATCTCAAGGAATTTTGGTTGACTCCTCCGGCACGGCTGCGCAATCAATCCGTAAAGTTGAAGTTTTCCAAGGCTGGCCGGAAATTCCGGCCCCATTCCAGTTTGCTATTTATAGCTCGACTGGACTTACAAAATGAGCTAGTATTAATGAATAACTGCCCATGGTCGGACTAGACATCGGTACCAAAACCATAAAAATAGTCGAACTTGAAAAGGAGGGAGCTCTCTTCTCCTTGTCTGCTTCAGGAATAGTTGGTTTTTCGGGCAATAGCGTGGAAAAAATTATTGATGATAAGGAGATGTCCACATTTGCCCAAGTTATTAAGAAACTTCACTCCGAAACGGGTGCTGCGGGCCACGATGTTGTAATTTCTATTCCGGAACAAGGGGCCTTCACCAGAACCGTCACGTTTCCCCTTTTAACCGATGCAGAAATTACCTCTGCCGTTAAATGGGAGCTTGAGCAATATATTCCCATTCCCGCCTCAGAAGCTATTAGCCAGCATATTATTTTGGAAAGAAATGAAAAATCTTCTCCTCCGTCCGTTTTGGTTTTACTCGTCGCTGCCCCAAGAGTTTTGGTAGAAAAATACACCAGGTTAATTCAAATGGCGGGCTTAAATCCGGTTGCTGTGGAAACGGAACTGATTGCCTTGACCCGCGCCCTTGCCCCGCCGGATAAAACAGTTCTTTTGGTAGATCTTGGGGCAAACTCAACGGATATTGCGATTGCTAAAAACAGCATGCTTTGTTTTAGCCGTTCGATTCCCCTTGCCGGTGAAGCTTTTACGCGTGCCGTTTCCCAGGGGCTTGGGGTTAATGCCACGCAGGCTGAAGAATACAAAAAGACCTACGGACTCGTTTCGAATCAGCTTGAAGGTAAAGTTAAAACTGCTCTTGACCCGGTTCTAAGATTGATTGTTGATGAAATTAAAAAAGCAGTCAGTTTTTATCAATCTGAACAAAAAGGCGAAGCCCCGACTGCAATTCAGGTTTCGGGCGGAACGAGCGGCATGCCCCAAATAATTACGTCCCTCACGGAACTCCTGGGGATTGAAGTTTCTATTGCCAATCCTTTTGCTAAAGTTAAAATTGATCCTGAAACAGCCAAAAAGCTTGCCCCATACGCCCCGCTTTATTCCGTTGCTTGCGGGCTTGCGATGCGGGAATAATGATATGGCAGTTAAACTTAATTTACTTCCGCCTGATTACACTTTAACAGGCCCAGTTGGGCAGATTGTTAAATTCGCCCGACCCCTAAATGTAATACTCCTGGCTTTATTTTTAGTTATAGCTCTCGGCATGGGCGGTTTTTTTATTTTCAGTTCACTGTCTTTAAGAAGTTTGGCTGCAAGCAATGACAGTTTAAAAAAACAAATCCAGGCGCAATCTGTCGCCCAGCAGCAAATAGTTCTTCTTAAAGATAGACTTGGTAAAATAAAAACGGTTCAGGGGGTCGCTACCGCTGCCAAAAATTTGACCGGCATAGACCCCATTCTTGCCCTGGTGGCGGATAACTCTGCTCTTTCCGAACTTGGTATTGACTCCCAAAAAGTGGCTATGACAGTTGTTTTTAAATCTAATTCCGATTTAACAAATTTTCTTAAAGGCGTAAGTTCAAATATCACCTACTCTTCAGTTTTACTTGGAACTTTTAATTACACTCCGGCTGGGGGGTATCAGGTAAGTTTAAGTTTCGTTAAAAAATGAAAATTCAGGAAAATGTAATTACGGTTATTAAGGCAGTCCTGCCGTTTTTTATTATAGTAATTCTTTTTGCGGCCGTTGGGCAGTTTGGGTTTGGAAAAATTGCGGTAGTTAGAGATCAGATATCGTCTGCTCAAAGCGATCAAAAAATTCTAAGCCAGAAATTGGATGTTCTAAAAAGCATTCAAAGTAGCGGGGCGCAGTTTTCAAACCTGGTTGTTGCAGCCCTTCCTGATACTAATCCTTCGCTTTCTGTTATCGCACAAATAAAAGCTCTGGCGGGGAGCGCGGGAGTTGCCTTGAGTGAGGTGAAAGCCGGGAGCCCTACGGTTGACTCAACAGGCCTTTCGGCAGTTAATGTTTCCTTTAATGTTATCGGATCGAGAGTTCAGGTAGAATCTTTTATAAAAGCAATTGCTTCCTTCGCTCCGATTTCGGTTGTGGATAAAATTAAAATTTCCGAATCAGTCCTGGGGGCAACCCTTGCTAATGTTTCCGTAAAATCTTTTTATGCACCCTTCCCGACAAAAGTTCCTGCAGTTACTTCGGCAATTACCGATTTAACAGCTGCCGAAAAGCAGATACTTCAAGGTTTGAGCAGTCTGACGCAACCGAGATTTGCTATGATTCAAGCTGGCGGGGGTGGTAAGGCCGACCCCTTCTCCCCGTAATTTACTCTCCAATATTGAGGGCGACGGCTTTCTTCTCGAGGGTGGCGCGGACTTTGAGAACATTTCTTAAGGATTTAATCATATGCCCGCCGCGACCGATGACCAAACCTATATTTTTAGGATCGGTTTTTATGGTGTAGATAATACGTCCGGCGTCTTCAGTTTCAACGACCTCAAACTTTTCTTCCCCCAAAACCCCTTTTAACAAAAATTCGAGTAGTTCTTTCATTTGATTAACTCCTTAACTGCGGGACTTACTTGAGCGCCTTTTATAACCCAAGCTTTTATCTTCTCTTTATCGACTTTTAATTCTTTACTGTATGGATTCCAATATCCTAAAGCTCCTAGATTTTCCCCTGCCGTCTTTTTGGTCGAATCCACGGCAATAATTCTATAGAAAGCGCCCTTTTTTCTGCCAAATCTTGCAAGTCTAATTGCTACCATGAGGCCTATTTTACCTTTTTCCCCAGAGCCTGTAAAGCTGCAGCTTGCTCTGCCGCCCCCTTACTTTTTCCCTCGCCCTTTCCCCAGGAAGTCTCGTTGACGATAACGTCAATTACAAATTTTTTATTGTGATCGGGGCCGGATTCCTCAATAACTTTATATTTTGGAGCGGTAAATCCCTGGGACTGAACATATTCCTGAAGGCGGCTCTTTGGATCTTTGAGTGGCTCCGAAGCCTTCTTTTCCACTTCACTCATTAAGTTTTCTTTTATAAATTCCGAAGCCGCGGGGAGCCCCCGGTCGATAAAAATTGCGCCGATTATAGCCTCAACCGTGTCTGCAAGGAGTGAGGGATTGGTACGTCCTCCGCTTTCCTCCTCCCCCTTGGAAAGGTGAAGTGCACTTCCCAATTCCATTTTCTTTGCAAATTCGGAAAGAGCCACAGTATTAACCAGGTTTGCGCGAAGCGCGGTCAGGTACCCCTCCTCTCTACCCGGATATTTGTTAAAAATTTCCCTGGAAACCACAAATTCCAGAATTGCGTCTCCCAAAAATTCCAATCTTTCGTTGCTTGAACGTTGCCCTTTATGTTCATTTACCCAGGAACGGTGGGTCAGGGCATGGTCAAAAAGATTGTTATCTTTGAAGCTATCTTTGATGTTTTGAATATCCGTCATTCGTGCGCGGTTAATGCCTCAACTAATTCCAAAAAAGTATCTATCTCGGTGAAATCTAGCTGACTCACATCAAACCCCGCTTTGGTTAAAATTTCCATGAAATCTGTTAACATTACAGCGTCCATATGAAGATCGGTGGTAAGTTCGGTTTCATCCTCAATATCCTCCATGTCCACCCCCAAGAAATCCGCCAATTCCCTTTTAACTTTTTGTCTGGTGTTTGCCATTTCCGTATCCATAATTTATTTCTCCTCCTTATATATTGTACCCAAAACCCCGTTAATAAATGAAGAAGAGGATTCACTCCCATACTCTTTGGCAAGTTCAACTGCTTCGTCAATAATAACTTTTGGCGGGGCATCCCCATTTTCCAGTTCGTAAACTGCGAGTCTCAAAATTGCTAAATCAATCTTGTTTAAATTATTTATTGGCCAGGCCGGAGCAGCTTTTTCTATCAGCTTGTCGATTTTTTTCTTTTGTTTGAGGATCGCGACTACAAGTTCGGGAACTTTCGGTTGTTTGGCAAAAGTTTCGGCGAAGAGAACTTTAACCGCCTCACGGCGTCTTAAATGTCTGGGGTCAGTGGCAGTTTTCATTTATATTGACCGCAATACGGACAAGCACGATGGGTTTCTTTGAGTTTTCCGCAGTTTGGGCATTTCATCAAATTTCCAAGTTTGATCTTTGGCTGTCCCCCGCGCCTGATGTCGGACCTACTTCTTGTATGTTTTCGTTTTGGTAAAGGTACCATACGAGGGAATTTTAACCCAAAAAGGAACTTGGATCAAGGAGAAGCTATAAATGGGTTATGTCGTTCCAGGTTTCGAGGACCCAGCCGTATTTTTGCGAATAATCGAGCGTGGTAATGCCGGAGTTGTTTAGCCATGAATGATGCCTAAATTTGATGTAGAAATCGGGAGTCAGTTCGGTATCGGCAATTGCGGTTAGAACGACCATTTTAATAAAACTTGTGTGGGAGACGCACAAAATATTTTGGCCTTTATGATTTTTAAGCAGGTGATTCAGGACTTGCTGGGCGCGGAAATGTGTTTCTTCAAAAGTTTCCTCATCCGAGTATTTCCAGCTTCCCTTATGGTAGTTTTTGGCTATTTCCTCTTTTATTTTTATGGCGGCCTTGTCGTTTATGGATTTTCCCCAATTAACGCTCGGTGTTCGTACCTCGATAATTTTATCCCAAGTCTCGATAGGTATTTTTAGAGCCTTTGAAACGATCTCTGCGGTTTGAAGAGCTCTCGTGTGGGTGCTTGAATAAATGAAATCAATGTCAAAATTTTTAAGTCTTTTTGCTACTTCCCGTGCTTGACTTAAACCTTTTGAGGTAAGTTTTGTGGTGGGAAGGTTATGGAGACTGTTTTTATTGGCAACCGACTCCCCATGTCTAATAAAATAAAGTTTCATATAATTTCTTTTTAAGTATAGGGTATTTTGAGGGATTTTTGATAATATCGATGGCTGTGTCTTTGGCATCTTTGATGAGCTCAATATCCCCCCAGTTGGCGACTTTTAGCTCCGGGAAGCCCGATTGGGCTGTGCCGAATATTTCTCCGGGACCGCGTAGCTTCAAATCCAATTCGGCAAGCTCAAAGCCGGAATGGTTCTTTTCCATCGCTTTGAGGCGCGCGTAGGCCGTCCCCGAGTGAAAATTACTGAATAGCAGGCAGTAAGACTGCTTATCGCTCCGACCCACCCTGCCGCGCAGCTGGTGAAGTTGAGCGAGCCCGAACCTCTCGGCAGCCTCGATTACCATGATTGTCGCGCTCGGGATATCAATTCCGACCTCAACTACCGGAGTGGAAACCAGGATGTCAGTCCTTCGGCTTCTAAAACTACCCAGAATCTTCTCTTTTTCCCTCGGCTTAAGTCGGCCGTGTAGGAGGCCAAGTTTGAGGTCTTTAAATATTTTCTTTAATTTCTCAAATTCTGAAGTAACCGACTTGACGTCAGCCAGGGTTTCGGATTCGGAATCTTCAATCAACGGGCAAATTATAAAAGCCTGAGATTTATTTTCCTTTACCTGTTTTTTTATCCAGTCGTAAGCCCCTTTGCGTTTTTGTTCGGGGACCACCCAGGTAGTTATTTTTTGCCGTCCTTTGGGGCTTTCTTTTAGAATAGACAAATCTAGATCGCCATAGGTGGTTAGGGCTACAGTTCTCGGAATTGGGGTCGCTGTCATGGTTAGCACGTGGGGGGTTCCGCTCTTTTTAACCAGATGTTGCCTTTGTTCCACACCAAATCTGTGCTGTTCATCAATTACCACAAAAGCTACTTTGTCGAAATCAACTTTACTGTGAATTAGAGAATGAGTGCCGATAAAAATATCACTTCTTCCGAGTTCTATTTTCTTAATGGCGGAAGTAATTAGGGAAATTCTGAGATTAAATTTGTCAAACAGACCTTTTAAAGTCTGGTAATGCTGGTTGGCGAGAATTTGGGTAGGAGCCATTATTAAGCTTTGATAACCGTTTAGGAATGAGGCGAAAGCGCCAACCGCTGCAACTACAGTTTTGCCGCTCCCCACGTCTCCTTCCAAAAGCCTATTCATAGGAATATCTTTTTCCAGGTCACTAAGAATTTCAGTAACCACCTTCTCCTGTGACTCGGTTAGTTTGAAAGGAAGAGAGCTTATAAATTGGTTGGTTTCTTTCTTCTCTATTTTTAGTTTATTTTTGACTTTATTTTTACTCCAGTTAAGCTTTCTGTATTCGCTTTTGAGCTGCAGATTAAGAAGCTCATTAAATGCCAAACGCCTTCTTCCTACCTCAACCTCTTTTAAATCTTTGGGGAAATGTACTTCGCGGATTGCTTCTTTAAAGCCGACAAGGTTTTTCTTTGTCAGTAAATCTTGGGGTAAATATTCTTCAATCGGAACAATGGCAAAGGCACTCCTGATTTTTGTTCTGATCCATTTTGAAGAAAGTCCCGCAGTTTCGGCATAAATTGGTACGAAACGACCTGTGTGGAAAGTTTCGTTTTCCTCCGAGTCTAAAATTTCGTAATCGGGAGAGTTTAGGCAAAGTTTACGTGAGAACCATCCGACTTTTCCGGAAAGTGAAACCAAGCGTCCCGGGTATAAAGTTTTTATCAAAAATGGCTGGTTAAACCAGACAACGGTAATTTTTCCGGTAGCGTCCTCAACAGAGCCGATTTGCATTCGTAGTCCCTTCTTGGAAAAAATATTTTTGATGGAAACAACTTTGGCGTGGATTGTGGCAGTTTCATCAGGGTGAAGTCTGTTGATGGTGGTAATTAATGAATAATCAAGATATCTGCTCGGGACGTGATAGAAGAGATTTTCGATGGTACGAACGCCAAGCTTTTCAAACATCCTGGCAAAAAACGGGCCGATTTTGGGAAGAGAAGAAATGTCATCTTCAAGATTCATTAACCCCAATTATATCAGCATTCAATTTGTGGCCGAACCACGTGCACCTATAGTATTTGATTTTCTTCGATCGGCAGGGTACAATATCCCTTATCTTGTAAATACAATTATGGAAGAACGAAGAACAGGAATTTACGAAGTCGATTTAGATCAGTATCCCAATTTTTGGAGGAAAAATCCCCTGGGATTTTATGAGGCATCTCTTTACCCACGTGCCAATTTTACTATACAACCCTTATCTGGCGGGGCAGATCTTTCCTTAAGAACGGTTGATCATTTAAATCTAAAAGAATTACGCTTAACTTTTCGAAATGGGGTTGAGAACTACTATTTGAATCCACACCTTTTTATACCAAACATGAAGCTGTGGATTTCTGACGGACATAGGTATTTATCTGCCATGCTTAAGCTGGCAGAATTAACAGGTATTTCTACTAAAAAGATATTAAGTATTGATCTGGATTATTTTGCAAGGCTACCTGATGCAAAAATATACCTTGAGGTGCAAAGATTGCTGAAAGCTGGTAGTGCTGCAGCCGACGAGTTTGATCTTGTTATTGCCGATATGCATGAGGATTTGCCGGTATTTTCGCAACCAAGAAATGTTCCGACAAATTATGGTGAAGTGATTGCGGCAATCGACAAAAATGAAATTAGAGACGAAAATTTTATTCCGTTTTTAGGTTTTGACAAAGCTGTAATTATCAAACCCTCCCTATCAGAATTCTCTCAAGCCCTAGGGGAACGGAAGAGTGTGGTTGTTATGAACTCTGACCAGCTACTCAATGGCCAGGATTCCACGAGTAATACCTCTCTTGTGGATCGGTTTGATGTAATACATGTTTGCACAAGTCCCTGTTACATTAATTCTGGAAAAGCATTTACCGTGCTTCAGTTGCTGTACCAGGCCGATTTTGGGAAGGGTGGAGATGTTTATCTTCAAGATTCACGCTCCTTGACTTTAAGATAACTTATAGTACAATCGCCGTATGATTGAAATTGCCAAATTCTTCGACGGAAGGCTTGAGAACATTGAAGGTGTTGAAAGAAAAGTACAAAGTGCCTTCGAAATTATTCGTGAATTCCCATACAATTCAGCGTCAACATTCTCTAAAAATGAGTCTTTAGAAGAAACAGTTACTAATTTCCTGAAAATTCGAGCTGGCTCTTGTAGCCCAAAACACTATACTCTTGGTTTATTTTACGAAAGCCTGGGTTTGGACGTAAGATATTTAACATATCCGTTTTATTGGCAAGAGCAAAAGTTTAAATTTTCCCCCTCACTTAATGTATTTACTGAAAAAATGCCTATCCAATTTCATACCGCTCTTTTAATAAATAAACAGGGTTGGTCTCACCCAAAATTAATAGATGCAACATGGGATAAAGCACTGGAACCGGCCGGGGTACCAATCAATTTTAATATTTTTTCTGGTCACAAATTGGGAATTACTCCCAATTCGGAACCGTTTGTTCATATTACAGCTCAAATTAAATGGGAATTTCAAAGAATCTCGCGAGATCTTACACCGTTAAATAAAAACATATCAAATTTTTATCTCGCCCTAAATTCTTGGCTTTCAGAAATAAGAAGATTACCCTCGCTTTGAAATAATTACTGAATAATAATCCATATAGTCTCTTCCAACTTCCTCTATTCTAGATTTCTTAAATAAGCTACGAATAACCGATTTACTGAAAATAAAATGGGGAATACCAATTTCCGAACCAATGGTCGGAACATAGACCCTGTCTTCTATTTTTGTGGCAGTTTTAACTAAGCAGTATCTTACCTCACCTTTTGCAATTCTACCGGGGAGGGTAAGAAAAACAATTCCACCCTTACGGAGTACACGTAAAATTTCTTTTACTCCCTTTTCAATGTCTTTTGTCTTTCCGTGTGTAAGCGTTTGTATACATATTATTCCGTCAAACTCTTCATTTTTATAGGGCAGTTTTTCAAAAGACCCAATCTTAAGCGGAATCTTTTTGTGTATTTTGTCTAAAGATTTTTTAAATTTTTGAATTGCATCGGCTGACACATCTATTCCTGCTACATCAAAGCCATTCTCCATTAAAGGGATTAAGTTATTACCTAAACCACAACCGATATCTAAAACTTTCTTAATTTTTCTGTTCTTAAAAAGAGTTATTACATGAGCCATGTGCGGATGCGGCTTAAGCATGTCATAATACTCAAATATTCCGCCTTTTTTGTACACTTCGTTCCAATTGTTTTTAACCATATTTATCTTTAGAAATTATTTTAATACTGGTTGCCTGCAAAGTTTAGACTTTAAATCCGGAAGACCCTTGTATAGAACCGTTGCCATACCAATACTAGACGGGTAAACCAGGTTTTCAGGTTCGTCATCAATAATAACACATTGACTTGGCCCGGCATTTAATCTCGTCAAAGTGGAATCATAAATTTCCTTTTCAGGCTTCCTAAATCCGATATCACAGGAGTAAATCTCTTCAGAAAATAGTCTATTTAATACGCTTCTGAATGGGGAATAAAAATATAATTGTGTTGAATTGGAGAGGAGTGAAAGTTTGTAAAATTTTGATAAGTCTTCCAAAAAAGTTAACACATCTAAATCAATTTTAGATGTGCCTTTGATAGTCTCTATCCAGGTATATGCTAAGTTATCTAGATTGTTAACTTTTAAGCCTTTCGTAATACCTCTCCAAAAGTCTTCTTCAGGCATACTTACTTTTTGCATGTTGATTGTATTTTTAAGAATTATTTGGCTAATTTTATTAGGGTCTACATCACAATTTTGGGCGATACGTGTAACAACCTCATTCTTAGAAGAGAAACCAATCACTCCGCCATAGTCGAATATGGCGTGTTCGATTTTTTGTTCTTTCATATATTTACTTCAAAAAATATTGTTTACCCTCCTGAAAAAAATAAGGTTCATGCTTGCTGTTAACAATCCCCGTAGCCATAACACCCGTAATAATGGAGCCGTAAAGAGCTGAATGATATCTTATGCCAGCTGTCTCGTTTGGTAATATTTCAGGAACTATGGGCGGTACGAAATATTGGGCGACATCAGTAATTTGACCGTTTTCATTAACAAAAATGAACCCGTCATGGTATGGACTGTCCCAACTGGTTACGTCAGAAAGAAAATCAATACAGTCTTTGTCAAAAATGTTTGGTTTCTTGGGCAATAGACTTTCTGAACGAGTATTTGTATGAATACTCCCATGCAAGATTCTGGAGTCATACAGAACAATACCTATTCCTTTGAAATTTTCTATGTCAAGGATAGATATTGTTTTCAAAACCTGTTTAAGTCTGTTGGCAAGTATTTCCTTTTCTTGGCTTTCATCAATTACTATAACTTTCTCTTCTGTTTCCTCATCACAGTGAAGCTTGGGGTTATCTAAAAACAGTTTGAAGCGTTTGGCAATTGACGGTAAATCTAATGGTCTGGGAAGATTTCTGTCCCCACCAAGACTTATTTTGGCCAAAATAAATACAGGACCTTTTCGTTCGGTCCTTATTTTAAGTGCCTGTGTCAGTTCTTGATCGTTTAAGACAGTAAATACTTGTTTATAGCCGGATCTGTCTGCTACGGCGGCTAAGTCAATTGTTTTTGAAACTGATGGCTCTTCGCTACAAGAAGCATAAGACTGATTATCCAAAACTATGTGAATGAAATTCTCTGGAGAACAGTATCCTATGGTAGCAAGGGAGCCCAAATTCATTAATAAGGATGCGTCTCCTTCAATAACAATAACATCTTTATCTTTGTTATTTATTGCGATCCCCAACCCGATTGAAGAAGCCAAGCCCATAGAACCAACCATATAAAAATTTTGTTTGCTCTCATGGCCTTTGTATACCTCCCTACTAATAAGACCAGTTGAGGAAATAACCGCATCCTCTTTTTTTACATTGTTATAAATTACGTCGATGGCTTCCTTTCTATCCATATCAAAATGCCCCCCTTCTAATAAGAATTGCTATTGGTTTTCTAAGCTTTTCCATTTCAAAACACGCCTTTCTGGTAACAAACTCCAGATTTTCATTATTGAGAATAAGAAAAGGAATCCCTATTGCTGTCAATATGGATGGGGTAACAGCCCCGTTGATAAAGTGCTGCGGTGCGTCTTCTCCTGGAGCACCTCGCCAAGAAATAGATAAAAGTGCGGGTATTTTATAGCATATTAGCAAAGAGGATATATCGTTGATGCATTCAAGAAGACCAGAATTTTGCATGTAAACAATAGGTCTTTTCCCCGCAAGATATGCACCGGCCGCAATCCCGATTGCTTCTGATTCTCTGGTTGCCGGAATATGGACCACCTCGGGACTAGAAGAAAGAGATTCGATGATATATTTCTGTACGCCACAGGGTACACCTGTCGCAAAGTCTATTCCTTGATGAATTAATAATTCAACATACTTTTTCTCCCCCTCTCTTCTCAGCGCCTCTTTCATCGCCACCTGTTCAGATTCTGATGTCATTTTTTTTCTCCTTTCCAAAAGATAAATACCACAAAGGACGATAATTTTCCCACGATTCAGGTCTAAGCGTGGAGGTTTCGTACATCTTCTCCAAAATTCTTCTAGCCTCTAAGTAATACTCGATTCTATTTGCTTCACCATTTCTAAGTAATACCTGCTCCGGACTATAAATTTGAAACAAATTAACTACAGGGAAGTGATTCATCAGGGGTTGAAGTTGCTCAAAACCCTCTGTAAAAGAACTGAGTGAATCGAGCCCAAGGACATAAAGAATGTTGGCTTCAATTCCTCTATCCATTGAGCCATTTAACGTTTTCTTGATATCTTCAAAAGAAACTCTCGACTTAATTTTTCGCAATAATTTCTCCCTTCTCGTAAACATTTCTGTCGAAAATGAAAGTGCAAAATGAGGTACTCTTTCAGCTATTTTATCGAGAGCACTTTCTGATGTAATTTCAGACCCAATATATCTCAATATCCCTTTGAAACCAAACTTTTCCAATACCTCGCTTAAATCAAGAATGTGATTAACCGTAGTTTTTTCACTTCCAAAACAGCCGGTGCAAACAGTTACACGATAAAGATTTGAGCAATCCTTCTGTCCATGTTCTAAGAGTATTTCCGTTATTCTTTGGGATAAGATATCCTTCTTCAAAAGTCGTCCTTTATCATCTGCATCCAAAGAATAAGTACCACAAATCGCACAGCCAGCACACGAACTTCTAGAGTTTGTGTTTAATGTTAGTTCTGTTCCTTCTCTCCTAAAGTAATTGTCATTGCAAGTGTCATTTTCTATAAAAGAAACGCTACCGATCTTTTCATCAGCCAGATAAATTGCCGAGCCGGTAAGTTTAAAGGGAGTAGGGGCTGTATTGACACAAAGAGCAAAGTAGAAATCTTTTTGTGTTCCATTCGGGGTTAGCCGAAAACGTACCCTTTTTTCTGGAAGGTCAGAAGATACTCCCGATAAATTAAGAGCCGTCAGGATTATGTCCTGCTGAGGAATCTGGAACCTTTCTGAGAGAATCGAGGCCTCCCCCGTATCCTTTAAGATTGGGTTTAGCTTCAAACCAGTCAATCTCTCGGCATCCATAAATTGGCACGATTGTATACCATACTATAGGAAAAATCAATATCGTGGATATTTTGTAGTAAATAGTGCTTTTTGTAATATCTCATTTGTTTCATTTAGCCTTAGAGTGATACACTACTTCTGAAATGAATAATATTTTTAAATATCAAGGGCTTAGCCAGTTTGGACCGGCTTATGGGGTGATGCTTAAGAATGATACACATGCACCCGGATCAATAGACTGGACATTAATGGAAAATATGATACGGTTGTGTCCGGAGACGGTAGATTATCTCTATGGTAAATATACCCCGACAAAGAACCTTTATAAGAAGGGTTCACGGCCTGAATTGGAACATTATATAAAAGCAATTCTGGAAAATTCTTCCGGGGAGAGGCAGATTAAGGCAATCACCCGATTTACAAGTAATCTACAGAAGAAAGTGAGTGATAATTTGGATTTAATGCAGTTTGGTGGTACCGAGGAAGAGATTATTGCGCGGCATTCTGATTGGTGCACCGATGTGGCAAGGGTTGGTTGCGCGCTCTGCCAGGTGGCTGGATTTCCTGCCCGGATAGTCTACTTGTTTGATATTAAGAGGGCATATAGTGGGCATGTGATTATAGAAGTCTATAGAAATAAAGTATGGGGTGCGGTGGATTCCCTAAGAGATGTTATATATCGTGACCCGAAGGGTAGGCCTGTGTCTGCTTGGAATTTAGTGAACGACCGTCGTCTTATTGAACGTCATTATTTGAAGGATAAATTAGTCATGCCTAGAGCAGTTGGTCAGTTTAGGGGAGTGGCTGTATCAAATTACTTTGTGTGGCGCCGCGGAGAGTATGACTATACACAGAGTAAAACTAACAAGTATTACCGTTCTATTCTTGAGAATTCCAATCAGGGTTGGCCTGGTGGATTAAGATGGATTCATGATGAGGATAGACACTGACAGATTGTATTAGGATCTGGATCTATTTCCAGAATCCGATGCGATCTCAATTTACAAAGAAACTCAATAACTTTAGTTTCTGCGTCTTTATAGTTTCCAGTTTCGTCTTCATATTTTTTGACAATTTGGGAAATACGACCTAAGGCTATAAGTTTCTTAAACTCCTCTTCGGCCATAGGTATAACAAGGGGTATTTCCTGTGAAGCAACTCGAAACATAATTTCAGAACTGCCGAAAGGTGTAGGTGATATGAGCAATTTTACTTCTGAATTTAAAATTTTTTCATTAGTTGCCAAGGTTTGAGCTTTTACCCACTCACATTCTGGTACGACGCCGGAAGGATTGATTAATGGACATGGTGCACAAGATTCTTTATACGCACAATCTTGACATGTAGTAAAATTTTCAGCTTCAAGCGCCCCTATTGTTCCGTTAAAATTTGCATATCTCTGCCTTACAGATTTTTCTATTTTCCTAAAATTATCAGTGACCAGATTCACACCCTTATTTCTTTGTTTACCATTTGGAAAATATGCAAACTCTGAACAAGGGAAAAGATCACCCCCGGAAGAAACCATAAATGTTCCTAAACCTCCATTACACCTTACATCTGAGAGAGCTAATCCTGCATTATAGAAATGATCAAGAAATTTTTTGAATAAACTCCTCGTAGAAATTTCTGTATAAACCGTCGGTCTTTGGTTATACATTCTGCAAATTGCTTTTAAACCCTCAACCCTGTCAAATGAATTTTTATAGAGTAGCCTTTGAGCTCGACCCGACCTTTCTGTAATTTGAATGGCCAGTGCCTTGACCCCCAACTTTTGAATAAAAGAGAATAATTCAGAGGTTTCTTCGGTGTTAAAAGGGGTAATGGTATAGGCGATGGTTGTTAATATTCCGACATTTAGGGCATTTTCAATACCGGCCAGAATTCTTGGAAATGTTCCTTCCCCACGATTGGCATCGTTTGTTTCTGATTTTATGCCATCAAGAGAAATAGTCAGTTGATCCAGCCCGGAGTTTAGTAAAGATCTCGCACGTCTTTCGGTAAGAAGTGAACCATTAGAAACTACCCCACAAAAACCCTCAGGTACTTTACCCTTGAAGTATCCAATAAATTTTTCCAGTGGTTGGTAGGTTAGCGGCTCCCCTCCCAGAATATCAATTGTTCTTACGCCCAAAGAAACGGCCCTATCAAGAGCTGTTTTCATCCCTTCCCACTCAAGAAATCTTGTATCAGGTCTTGCATTATCAGCAGCATAACAGGTCAAACACTTAAAATTACACCTGGTTGCTGGCACTATTTCCCAGAAAATACCAAAACCGGGAGGCGGTATTATTTCTCGTGTTTTTATTTGTTCTCCAACGGAAAATTTATTTTTCGAAATTTCTCTTTCCACATTTCCTCCTCTCCCTACTGTTATTAGAAAAGCCTATAGGATTTTGAACAATAAAAATTAACCACACGCACCGCATCCGCTCTTGCCGGCAAATTTAACAGGTGGAGTGGATACTTCATTTCGAACCTCCAAACTCTGCAATGAGTCTGGTTCTCCTCTCTGCACATCCTCTTTCTCTCTTACATTTTGTGTTTGTGTCTTTTCCTCTCTTTCCATTTTTCTCACCCCCATTCTTTTTATAAAAAAATCTACCCTTACGGGCAATAGTCATATAGTACAACAATCTCTTTAAACGTCAAATCTGTTCTGTCCAAATCGGATGAGTATAATGTGTGGGTTGTCAAACTAGCGGCCGTAAATAATGTATGGCAGGACGGCCGTCAAAAGAAGCGACAAGGAGGCAATTATGGTTATGATAACAAATATTTTTTTACCTCTTTTGCCAATCATATGATTATTTCGAAACTTTCAAAAATGTCCTCTCACCTACTTTTATTTCGTCCCCCACTTTAAGCTTTATTGATCCGTCGGTTACACTCTTTCCGTTGACATCAACCGCCCCCTGACGGATTAATTCTTTTACGGAAGCCATACTTTCCCTTGGAGAAAAAGGAATAATTGTCTTAGCCAGAGTTTCCTCCGCCTTAACTTTTATATCAAAAGTCGGTGTTTTCTCTTGGAAAGTGTGTTCGAAATTTTCTTGGGCCCTTTTAGCATCGGATTGACTATGTAATTCAGAAACTATTGTAAACGCCAATTCTTTTTTAATTTTTAGCGGATTTTCACCTGAAGAAAGAGCGTCGGAAATTTCCTTAAGTTTTTTAAGACCCGTGTTTGTTGCCATCTCAAAATATTTGAGGATCAGATCATCTTTTAAGGACATGACCTTACCGAAAATTTCATCAGGACCGTCATCAAGCCAGATGGCATTTCCCCAGGACTTACTCATCTTTCTTCCGTCAGTTCCCTCCAAAGGAAACTTTGTTTCTAAGACAAAAGATTCTTTATCACGAAGCTTTTTCTGTAAGGTTCTGCCTGCCTGCATGTTGAAAACTTGATCAGTGCCCCCGACTTGAATATCAGTATCTAAAAAATAACTATCATAGCCCTGCATTACGGGATATAGAACTTCAGGGAGACTGACAGAAGATTTTGTGGAAAGTCTTTTTTTGATTAATTCTCTACTAATAAAATCATTTAAAGAAAAGTTCCTTGTAAGTTTTATAACATCGTCAAAACCTAATTTTCTAAGCCACTCGCTGTTGTGACGAACAGTTACTTTAGAAAAATCAAGAATTTTTGAGGCCTGTTTCTTATAAGTTTGGAAATTTTTTTCAATTTGATTATAGGTGAGGACTGGTCTTTCAGATTCTTTGTCAGATGTATCTCCTATTAAAGCAGTGAAATCTCCGATTAGAAACGTCACATTGTGCCCAAGTTCTGCAAATTCTTGCAGTTTTCTTAGAGGAACTGCGTTTCCGAGATGTATTCGAGTAAAAGTTGGATCAATTCCAAAGTATATATTAAGTGTTTTTCCAGAACGGAGAAGACCCTCGAGCTTATTTTGACTGGGAATAATATTTGCAACTAATCTTGTTAATACTTCTTCAATTTTGTCCATAGTTAGATTCTAAGTCTTTACACATCTTGGGTCAATCCGTTTTAAAGAAATCTTCTAGTAATTTATCTGAAAATACATCAAGGCAATCTACGACGTTTGGTATTTTGTTTTTAGGAAAGGCTAAAGGAAGTTCTGTACAGCCCAATATTACGCCGTCCAAATTTTGTTTCTTAATGAATTTCTTGGTCATTTTTTGCAGTTTGTCGGTTTTTGGTTCGAAGCCCTTACCGGCAATAACTCTTCTGATTGCCGCCTCGCAGATTTTAATGTCTTTTTCGTTTGGATTTATAATTTTGGTTCCTGTCCCAGCAAAAGCATCCTTAAAGATATTTGAATTAATGGTTGTCTTTGTTGCCAGTAAACCAACCCTTTTGAAGCCTAAAAGGACAACTTTACTGCGGATAGTATCTATAAGTGAAGTCATTTTGGCGTTTGAGTTTTTAGAAAGTATTGGGAAAAGAATGTGTCCGGTGTTGCAAACCATAGCGATTGTTGTACAACCAAACTTGTTTAACTTTTTAACTCTGGAAATCAGCATTTTTGTCGCAACGGGAACGCTTTTTGTGTTTGAGATAAAATCCGGTATGGGAATAGAGTCTAGTAATATTTCGGGGAATTCATCGCAATTTTTGACGCCAAAATCTCTAACACTCTTTTCCAAAAGAAGTTTCACGAATTCAGCACTGGCAAAAGGTCCCATGCCTCCTATTAAACCGATGATTTTTTTGTTTTTCTTCATATTTTAGTTTTTTCCACTAAAAAACCTCCTTGCGGAGGTTTGCCCTAAATTCGATCCTTTAATGCACTAAATAGCTGCTCCGCGTGTGAGGAGGTCAAAATAGTGCCAATAAGAATTCATACTCATGGCTATATTCTACAACGGTTTTAGGGCAAATCAAATTTGTTTGTTTTTCGCAGTCTTGGTACAATCATAAGGATGTGGAGAGATAGAAGAAAATATAGGGCGGATTTAATTAAAAGCAGAAATTTAGTCAAGCTTGCAAAACTTGCGTTTATAGGTGCGATTCTTCTCATCATACTTTTCTTTGTCGGAATTCCACTTCTTTCCTTAACACTTCCCTCTCCGGATAAAATTGTCAGAACCCAAGGTTATTCCACGCAAATAATGGATAGAGGCGGGGCTATTCTTTATGATGTTTATGCTAATCAGAATAGAACTCCTGAAAATTTAGCTGATATCCCCCTTTACCTTAGACAGGCAACAATTTCCATAGAGGACAAAAATTTTTACTCCCACAGCGGATTTGATTTTTTGGGAATGTTAAGGGGGTTTTCCAGGATCTTTACAACCGGGCGGGCAGAGGGTGGCTCAACCTTAACTCAACAGTTGGTCAAAAATACTCTTTTAACTGACGACAGAACAATCCCTCGCAAAATTAAAGAATTTGTGCTAAGCCTCGAAATTGAAAAGAAATATAACAAAGATCAAATTTTACAAATGTATCTTAATGAAGTTCCTTATGGCGGGACGGCTTGGGGAGTGGGAGCCGCGGCACAAACTTATTTTGGTAAAGACGTAAAAGATTTAAATTTGATTGAATGCGCAATTTTGGCGGGCATGCCTCAGTCTCCTTCAACTTATTCTCCGTATTCTGCGACACCCAAAGCCTACATAGGGAGAACAACCGATGTTTTGAGGAGGATGCGTGAAGACGGTCATATAACTGCGGCTCAGGAAAAATCAGCGGTTGCTGCTCTTTCGAGTGTTACTTTCCAACCGAGGGGCGCGGGTTTTAAGGCTCCCCATTTTGTTCAGTATGTGGAAAAAATTTTGGAAGACAGGTACGGACAAGCAGCAGTTGAACAGGGGGGGCTTAAAGTTACTACAACACTCGACCTTGATTTACAGAATCAGGCCCAAAAGATTGTTTCCGATGAAATTGCAAAAGTAATTTCCCAGCATATTACGAACGGGGCTGCCGTCGTTCTAAATCCAGAAACAGGAGAAATTCTGGCCATGGTTGGGTCCAAAGATTTTGATGAACCAAATATCGGTCAATATAATGTTGTGACTGCTTTAAGACAGCCCGGAAGCTCCTTTAAACCCTTTACTTACGTAACCGCTTTCAAAAAAGGCTACACAGCTTCTACCCTTTTGATGGATGTTTCTACAACTTTTCCCGGCGGAGCAAATAACCCTGACTATATTCCTGTAAATTATGATAATAAATTTGTCGGTCCTATCCAGGTACGCTACGCGCTTGGTAACTCCAGAAATATTCCTGCGGTAAAGATGCTGGCCATGATCGGCATAAAAGATGTTCTTCAAACTGCAACGGACCTAGGGATCACAACTCTTCCTCCTACCCAGGACACTTTAAATCACGTGGGCCTTTCGCTTACACTTGGCGGCGGTGAAGTTCGTCTAATTGACATGGCGGACGCTTATTCTGCATTTGTAAATAAAGGTATGAGGATCGACCCCGTTGCTATTTTGAAGGTTACCGACGCTAACGGAAAAGTTTTGGAAGACAACCATCCGCAAAAAGGCAAGCAAGTTTTAACTGAACAACAAGCATATCTTATTGATTCGATACTTTCCGATAATGTTGCCCGCACCGCCGAGTTTGGTGCAAATTCTTATCTTAATGTCACCGGACTTAATGTGATGGTTAAAACAGGAACCACTAATGATAAGCGTGATAACTGGACAATCGGCGGAAATGATAATGCGATGGTTGGGGTTTGGGTTGGAAATAATGACAATACACCAATGTTGAATGTTGCCTCGGGAATATCTGGGGCCTCCCCTATTTGGCATCAAATAATTATTGCTGCCCTCGCCAAAAAACCGAAATTATCTTTCAACATTCCCGGTAATATTATTACGGCACAGGTGGATTCTGTTTCGGGCTATGCCGCGCATGACAATTTTGCATCAAGAAGCGAAATGTTTATCAAAGGGACTGAACCGGCCGGACCCGATCCGGTTCATGTTAACCTTAAAGTTTGTAAAAGCGACGGAAACTTGGCGAATCCAAGTGATGTTGCCTCCGGTAATTACGATACGAAAGAATATTTTATATTTAAGGAAGAGGATCCGACTGCAGCTCCCGGCAAACCAAATAAATGGCAGGAAGGGATTCTTAATTGGCTGAATACCCAGGGAGATTCAAAGTATCACCCGCCTACAAATTATTGCGGAACAAGTAATCCGCTAGCTATTGAATTTGTGAGTCCGACTGACCAAACGTCAAAAATGCCTACGGGCGAGTATACAGTTACCTACAGTGTTAATTCGACTTCTGCAATAACTCAATCCGATTTGAAATTGAACGATAGTCAAATTTGTTCATTTAGTAACGGCACAAATAATTATTCCTGCAAAGTCAATTTTCCGGGTAGCGGAGTTTATCTTCTTAAAGCTGAAGCGAGTGATGCGGGCGGTCACAATTCAGACAGAGTTATTACGGTTGGAGTTGAGGTGGATTGGAATTTTACACCGACTCCATTGGCCAGCCCAACACCTACACCTTAATTTGTCCCCCAAATTTTGTTTTAATTGCCTGAACAATTTTGTTTCTGATTTCTTGAACATCACTATTAGTTAAAGTTCTACCAGGATCTTGATACCAGATATGGAATGTAAAATTGTTACCTTTATATACGCTATCAAGAGAATACCCCTGAACTAGTGGATTTGACTCAATAAGTTTTGCAACCTCGCCTATTTTTGTCCTTTCGGGCAGAGTAAAAGTAATATCTTCAACTTGGGCAGGATATTTTGAGATATCTTTATATTCAATATTTTTTTGAGATAGCACAAAAAGTTTTTCAACTTCAAATTCATAATAAATGTATTCTGAATTTTCAGGGTAACCAATTAAGCCAATTACCTTATTCTCAACAGATATTGAAACACATTTCCCTGCGGCAAAACCTTTTGATTCTAGTATTTCAAAATCTACATTAAGATGAAGTCTTTCAAGAAGTGCTTCCACAATTCCTTTCGCTTCCCTATATTTATATCCTTCAAAAATTCCCGCGAGTATTAACCTTTCTTCTGGTAAATCATTCCTGCGTGGCAGGTAAATATTGGACATTTCGAATAAATGAAAAGTTTCAAAAGTTCCCACGTTTTCTTTTGTAGCATTAATTAAAGATGGCATGAGAGAAGTTCTTAAATATTCACTATCAATTCCCAGCGGATTTTTGAGTTTCAATGCTCCCTGGTCGACAAAATCTTTTGAAATTAATGAAAGCGTATAGACTTCGCATCCTCCCCAACCGGACAAGTAATTTTTAACTTTTTCTTCGAATGCAAATTTGGGTGACGTTGATCTTCCGGTTAACTTTCCGGTCATGACTTCGCTTGGCAAATTATGATATCCGTAAATTCTGGCAATTTCCTCAACAATATCTTCCGGTTCCAATACGTCTTGCGATCTGAATGAGGGGACTTGAACTTCCAGATTATTTCCATGCCAATCGGTTTCAAAATCCAATGAAGTTAGGTAATCAGAAATTTCTTTTTTAGAAATAGTAATTCCGAGTCTTTTTTCAATAAATTCTAGATCAAGGGATATTTTTTTCGGTTTAAAAGGAGCCGGATAAAGATCGATAATTTCTTTTTCCGCTTCTCCGTGACAGAGCGATTTGAAAAGTTCAATTCCTTTTAGTATTGCCGGCGTCACAAGTTCCGGATCGGTTCCTTTTTCAAAAATAGTTGCGGCTATTGTTCTTTGGGCTAAGCCCATTGAAGTTTTTCTAATTCTTACGGCATCGTAGGTTTGGACGAAAAGTAAAACATTCTTTGTATTTTCGTCCACCGCACTTAAAGCTCCTCCCATTACTCCCGCTAAGTCAATAAGACGTCCTTCACCGTCTTCAATTACAATATCATTTCCCTTAAGGGTGAAAATTTTTTCGTCAAGTGTTGTAATTTTCTCACCTTTTTTACTTTCCCTAAGGATCATTTTTGAACCCTTAATTTTATCGTAATCAAAAGTGTGAACAGGTTGACCGAGCTCAAGCATTATGTAATTACTGATATCAACAATATTATTTATTGCCCGGACCCCCGTTGATTCCAGTCGCATTTTTATTTTTTCCGGCGAGTCCCCGATTTTTACATTTTTAATTAGAACTGCGCAAAAACGCTTGCAAAGTTCGGGGTTTACAACTGGATTTAAATAATTTACTTTTTTAACAAACCTAAACTCGCTGGAGAAAGGTTTGATCCGTTTTAGTTTTGCGGTAACACCAAATCTTGGGAGGATTGCAGCTGCCTCACGAGCTATACCATAGACTGAAACACTATCAATTCTATTGGTAGTAATTTCAATATCGTAAACGAAATCGTTGCCGAATTTTTCTACCTTTTCAACCGACGGTCCACAAAGTGATAGACACTTTACCAATTCGGCTGGTTTTGCCTTCGTATCCAAAAATTCTCTTAGCCAGGAATCTAAAATTTTGATATCCATTTTAAAATTGTGTTAAATATCTTAGGTCCGCACTATATAAAAGTCTGATGTCTGGAATATGAATTCCACCTTTCATCATGTAAGTTCTTTCTACTCCCCAACCAAACGCGAAGCCCGAATATTTATTTGGATTAATTCCCCCAGCTTTTAATACATTTGGATGAACCATGCCGGCTCCTCCAAGTTCCAGCCAACCGGCTTTACAAAGTTTGCATCCGCGACCCTCACAATTGCCACAACTTACATCCACCTCAAACGAAGGTTCAGTAAACTGAAAATGATAGGGACGGAGTCTTGTTTTTCGTTCTGAACCGAAAAATGAACGGGCGAAATAATCCAAAGTTCCTTTAAGGTTAACAATAGAAATATCTTTATCCACCACTAGACCTTCGAATTGATGGAACATGGGGACATGGCTTACATCAGATTGGCGCCTATAACACTTACCAATATTAATCATTCTTACAGGCGGAGTTTTAACTCTCAACATTTCGCGGACCTGTCCTGATGAGGTTTGTGGTGTCAAAAGAACCTTTCCATATTTTGGATTTTCCGGGGCATCAATAAAAAATGTTTCCCACTCGTCGCGTGCCGGGTGACCTTTTGGCATGTTTAATCCTTCGAATGCAAAATAGTCCCATTCAACTTCGGGGTAGCGCACTCTTTCAAAACCTATTCCTTCGAAAACTTTTGAAATTTCTGTAATTGCTTGCGTAACTAGGTGAAGATGTCCGATTTTTGGTTTGACCCCTGGAATTGTCGGGTCGAACCATTCCCGGGCGTTTTCCTTGAAACTGTTTTTTTGTTCAACTAAAAGACTCTCAAGGGTTCTTTTTGTTTCATTGATTAAGATTCCAATTTGCTGGCGATTTTCAGCGGGGACCTCTTTAATTCTTTTAACAAGTTCTGTTATTTTTCCGCTTCTGCCGAAAAGATCAATTCTGATTTGTTCCAGTTCACTATTATCGCGGGCCTCGGTTATCTGTGCCAGGGCTTGGTTTTTTGCTGACATTATTTCTTCCTGCATATTAGTTATTCTATCTTGTTTCGGGCAAAGAAAAAACCTCCTTTCGGAGGCTTATTAAAATACAATAAATACCTCCGCTTCACTTTTCGGGGGCAAATTTAAATCCGGCTGCTTCGACTATCTTCTTTATGGTTTTTTCGTCCTCGACTGCAATAGCGGAGAGGATTTTTCTGTCAATTTCGATTTTTTCTTTCTTCATTCCCGCAATAAATTTGGAGTAGCTAACACCGCATGCGCGGACTGCAGCATTAAGTCTCACAATCCAGAGACTTCTTAAGTCTCTCTTTTTGAGTTTTCTTCCATGAAAAGCGTATGCTCCAGCATGAACCAAGGCTTCTTTGGCAACCTGAATCCTTATGTGGCGCGCCTGCCGATAACCCTTGGCTCGGGCCAACATTTTTCTGTGTCTTCGAGCGGAAATTGATTTAACTCGCATTTTTCTTTTTGGCTATCGCCCTCATTTTCTTTGTGGTACGTCTCCCCACAACTTTTCTGACTTTTCTTGCCAAGTATCCGGTAACGTTTAGAGTACGCTTCAAACCTCTTAGTCGTTTGCTCGACTTACCTGCCTTTAAGTGACGCCTAAAGCTTTGCCTGCGTAAAACCTTTCCGTTTTTGGTTATCTTTAACCTATTTATTAATGACTTTTTTGTCTTCACTTTTCCCATTTGGTTTTTTGTTAGTCTGCGAAATAACTGTTATTAAATATTTACCTAAGAATTTGGGTGGCATGTCTGTGATTACACTTTCCCCAAATTCTGCCTTAATTTTATTTATTACGTCGTAGCCTACATTTTTGACTCTCATTTGCGGTCCTTTGAAAACTACTACGACTCTTACCTTATTCTTGTCCCCAAAAAATTCTTTAATTCTTTCTATCCTCGTTTTAAAATCATTCTCGGCTATAAATGGACTGAATCTAACTTCTTTGACTTCGCCGCCCTTAACTTTCTTAGCGGCTTCCCTGGCCCTTTTTTCTTCCGAGTATCTAAACTTGCCAAAGTCTACTATTTTAGCAACCGGCGGCGCTGCATTCGGGGCGATTTCTACCAGGGTGAGCCCCGCCTCTTTGGCTTTTGCAACTGCTTCCGATACGCTCAAAACTCCAATAAGCTTTCCTTCAGAATCAATAACCCGCAGGGAGGGAGCCCTAATTTGATAATCTGTCCGCCAAAAGAGTTTTTGTTTTGCCAACTGCTTAATTAATGTGAATTGTAGCTAAAATATGGGTTTTTAGCAAGATTGAATTAACTAATGACTTTTTCATCAATTTCTTTCTTCAGACCCTTAATGAAGTCTTCCAAATTCTTGGAACCTAAATCTTCCCCGCTTCGTTTTCTCACAGCCACGGCTTTAGCCTCTACCTCTTTATCTCCGACTATAAACATATAGGCAACTTTTTCCATTTGTGCATCGCGGATTTTGGCCTGGAGTCTTTCGTTTCTATCATCAACCTCAACTCTTATACCTTCCCTCTTAAGTTCTTCTGCAACTTTATTTGCATATTCTAAATGTCTTTCTGTAATCGGTAAAACCTTTACTTGAACCGGCGCAAGCCAAGTTGGGAAGGCTCCCCCAAAGTGTTCAATGAGAACCATTAAAAATCTTTCCGGGGAACCAATTATGGCTCTATGAATCATTACTGGGCGTTTTTCCTTCCCATCGGAATCAATGTAAGTTAACTTAAATCTTTCCGGTAGAAAGTAATCTATTTGCACCGTTGAAAGTTGCCATTCACGTCCAAGCGAATCTTTAGCAATTAAATCCATTTTAGGGGCGTAAAAGGTGGCTTCCCCGGGTCCGTCGAAATATTCTATTTTGTTGCGCTTCATTATTTTTTCTGCCCACTTCTCCGTTTTATCCCAAACCTTGGAATCCCCGATGTATCTTTCTGGATGTTTGAGATCGCGAGTTGAAAGCCTGTATTTATATGTGAGACCAAAAGTCTTCATAATCTCCTTTGTCATTGCTAACGCTTTATCGACTTCTTCATCAACCTGATCTTCACGACAAAATATATGACAGTCGTCCTGGGAAAAAGCTCTTACTCTGGCAAGTCCTGAAAGCTCTCCGGGTTTTTCATCCCTATAAAGCATGGCGAAATCAGTTAATCTAATTGGTAAATCTCGGTAGCTTCTGGCACGCGAAGCATAAATTTGTGTATGCTGCGGACAGTTCATTGGTTTGAGATAAAATTCTTCGTCTGAATAATTTGATGTAACTCTAAACATGGAATCTTTATATTTGTCGTAATGTCCCGAGACCTTAAAAAGATCCGCTTTGGCAATCTGTGGTGTCCAAACTTGGACATACCCCTCTTTTGATTGAACAGATTCAACATATTCATTAATCAATCGTCTTAGAAGTGCACCCTTTGGCGTATAAAGCGGAAGTCCGGCGCCGACTAATTCTGAAAAAGTAAAAAGATCGAGTTCTTTGCCCAATTTCCTATGATCTCTCTTTTTTGCTTCCTCCTGAAGTGAAAGATATTTGTCCAATTCTTTTTGTGTCGGGAAAATTGTGCCGTAAATGCGGGTCAGCATTTTATTTTTCTCGGATCCTCTCCAATAAGCTCCTGCGACGGATAAAAGTTTGAAATGTTTGAGGTCTTCAGACGGATTTTCTATGTGCCCTCCCCTACAAAGATCTGAAAAGTTGCCCGATTTGTAATAAGTGATTTGTTCACCTTTTTCACCAATCTCTTTGATAAGTTCTGTTTTATATTCATTATCTTTGTATGCCTGTAAGGCCTCCCCTTGCGAAGCTAATTCTTTTTCGAACCCCTTCCAAGATTTGACCAACTCGTGCATTTTTTCCTCAATCTTTGGAAAATCATCCTCCGAAATCTTTGTGTTGCTGAAATCAAAATCATAATAAAAACCATTTTCGATTGCCGGTCCGAGAGTTGGCTTAGCTTTTGGCCAAAGTTCCATTACGGCTGCAGCAAGAAGATGACTACACGAATGTCTTAGATGTTCTAATTCCATAATCTAATGATACTTCCTTGAAGACGATTCGTGAAGAGTCGTGGTTCCACTTCAATTGCTTCTTGTTACTCCACAGCTCTAGAGTTGGTTAATCCCTATCAAACGCTGCTACAGAAATATTCTAGCACCCTCAAGTCTTTTTAGCTAGTTTTGCCGCTTTCCTGGCTTCAATCTCATCTAGAATTATTTTTCTAATTCTGATTGATTTTGGGGTGACCTCCACAAACTCCGTATCGTCAATGTATTCCAAAGCGTCCTCAAGCCCCATGATTCTGGGAGTGTTAAAATGTTCCATTGTTCCTTCTCCCTTACTGCGCATGTTGCTAAGTTTCTTTTCTTTGCAAACATTGATTCTTAAATCCCCAGACCTACTATGTTGTCCGACCACCTGGCCTTTATAAACTTTAACTGCAGGGCCGACAAAAAGTTCTCCTTGATCTTGGACCTGTGTCATTCCATAAAGTCTGGTTTCTCCTGACTCATAGGCAACCAAACTTCCGCGTTCTCTTTCCCTTTGGTAGCCGTCATCCGGCAAGAATTCAAAAAATGCCGCGTTAATAATTCCCAATCCTTTTGTATCCGTAATAAATTCACTCCTAAAACCGATTAATTCTTTTGTAGCAACTGTAAATTCGAGATATGTTATCCCCTCGGTGGTTTCCAGATTATCCATTTTGGCGTGACGCTGTCCCATTTTTTGGATGACGACACCTGAATACATCTCGGGAACCTCAATATAAACTTTTTCGTAGGGAGTCATATTCTTGCCGTCAATTACATGATTGATAACATGGGGCCTACTTACCTGGAACTCGTAGCCTTCTCTCCTTATTCTTTCAATAAAAATTGCCAAATGAAGTTCACCACGTCCCATTACAGTCCAAGTTCCATCACTATTATCGGTAACTCTTAGGGCAACATCGGTTTCGAGTTCTTTAAAAAGCCTGGCACGTATTTGGCTTGATGTTTTAAACTCACCTTCCTTGCCCCCAAACGGAGAATTGTTAACCATAAAAACCATTTTGACAGTTGGTTCCTCAATGTCTAAAAGAGGGAGAGCAACGGGAGAGAGTGGGTCGGCGATAGTTTCCCCTATATTTACGTCGGGAATTCCGGTAACGGCAACAATATCCCCGGCTAAGGCTTCCACCTCCTCAATTTTTCCTAAGCCCTTAAAAGTAGAAAGAGACGTTATTTTATATTCGTTTATTTCTCCGTCGCGGTTTATGTGAGCAACATCCTGCCCGTTTTTGATGCTTCCCGAGTGGATTTTCCCAATCGCGATTCTTCCTTTATAGTTGTCGCGACCAATATTACTGACCAGCATTTGCAAGGGTTTATCAGAATTAACGGCTGGAGCCGGAATTTCTTCCAAAATAGCCTCAAAAATAGGTGTAATATCAGTCATTTTGGAAAGATCCGGTGTAGGGCCAGCTTTTCCGTCGCGTCCTGAAGCAAAAATTACCGGGAAGAGTGCAGTTTCTTCATTGGCGCCAAGTTCTAAAAATAAACCAAAAGTTTTGTCGTGAACCCAATCGGGTCTGGCGCCCTTTTTATCTATTTTATTAATTATTACGATTATTTTTAATCCCATCCTGAGCGCTAGTCGAAGAACAAACCTGGTTTGAGGCATTGGACCCTCTTTAGCGTCAACCAAAAGAAGCGCCCCGTCAGCCATAGAAAGAACACGTTCTACTTCGCCTCCGAAGTCGGCGTGGCCGGGTGTATCAATAATGTTAATTTTTACACCTTTATATTCTACTGAAGCATTTTTGGAAAAAATTGTGATTCCGCGCTCGCGCTCAAGTTCATTGCTGTCCAGAATTGTATTCTGTTCGGCAATTTCTTTCTTCATCACAGTGTGGCTTTGACGCAAAAGGGCATCCACTAAGGTAGTTTTACCGTGGTCAACATGGGCGATAATAGCAACGTTCCTAATTTCCATAAAATATTCTATAAATACCCTATAATTTTATACCAAATGAAGCTAACAAGCAACCTTTGGGTGGACTCGGCGGGAATTGGACCCGCTACTCTTCCATGCCATGGAAGCGTGTTACCGGTATACCACGAGCCCGCGTCGGAACGCGGATTTTGGGTCACGCAGACTGCAATTATAGCATCTACAAACTCTAAATAGAATGATTTATACTGAAAAACATGAGCTTTTTGCATGTCTTTATTCTTTCTCTGGTTGAGGGTTTAACCGAGTTTTTGCCGATTTCTTCAACCGGGCACATGATTTTGGTTAGCAAGCTTCTTGCGATTACCGAAACAGATTTTGTTAAAACTTTCGAAATTGTAATTCAGCTTGGAGCAATTTTGGCGGTAGTTGTTCTCTACTTCAAGAAATTTATCTCAAGCATTAGTTTGCTCAAAAAACTTTTGGTAGCATTTATTCCTACGGCTATTGTTGGTTTTACCCTCTACCCACTAATTAAAGGGGTTTTACTTGGGAATTCCGCAATCACACTTAATGCTTTATTTTGGGGAGGCTTGGCTATCATCGGGGTTGAATGGTTTTTGAAAAGAAAGAAAACGGAAGCAAAAGAAACGAGTGAAGTTACATATAAACAAGCCCTTATTATTGGCACTTTTCAGTCACTTTCTGTAATTCCTGGCGTCTCTAGGGCCGCGGCGACAATTATCGGTGGACTTTTAACAGGGCTTGATAGGCCGACCGCAACAGAATTTTCATTTCTTTTGGCAGTTCCTACGATGATTGCAGCAACCGGACTTGATGTCTGGAAAAGCAGGGATATGATTGCTCAAGGCGGATTTCTTACTTTATTCGTTGGAACCGTTCTTTCCTTCTTCTTTGCGGTAATCGCGGTTAAATTCTTAATTGGTTATGTTAAAAAGCATGACTTTACAGTTTTTGGGGTTTATAGGATTATTCTCTCCGTTCTCTTCTGGTTTTTGGTGAAATAGTTCTCTATAAAAAAACAACCCCCACGTGACGGTGGGGGTTGTCGAAACCTTTTCTAACTTTATTGCGGTTTTACTTTAACAAGAAATATATTATTATTTGTTGAGAAAAAGTTTAAGCCTGCAACAAGTAAGGGAAAAATTTCTGTTTGAAAGTTTATTGGCTTACACCTCCTTTTAAAGTGCGCCTCATTTTTCTCCTTTCTGATTGTCAAATATAACACTGAATTCTGAAAAATCGCTTAATATGCTAAAATAGCCATGTTGGACGCTTAGCTCAGTTGGCTAGAGCGCTTTCTTGACGTGAAAGAGGTCAGGGGTTCGAGTCCCTTAGCGTCCACACGCTTCAGTAAAAATTAACCCGCAGATCTTGAAAGATAATGATCCGGGGAAAGAAGGAAACTACTCCCCTTTTTCTTATACATGTTCCAATAATTTTTCTTTTCTGCTCTTTTATTAGTTGATATAAGCCAGGTGGAGGCCTGGTCTATTTTTTGTCTGAATGATTGTAAAAATCTCAAAACTTTTTCAAAGAAAATTACATGATAGACACCTGGGTTAGCTGGAACTTCCACCATCGCAATTTCGGTTTGGGTCGCCAGGTTTCCGGTACTTGCTGCAAGCTTTCCTATTTCAACGGTTATTGATTGAAGTTGAATTCTTAGCTCCTGCATTTTTTCCTGGGAAAGACGTTTTTCATCGGAAGATAAATTGCGCTCCAGGGAAATTTGGGCGCGAAGTTTTTTGTTTTCTTCTTCTTTGCCACTCATTACTTCCGACATTTGCAAAGATTCTCCAGGCACTATTTCTCCCGACCTTTTAACCTTGGGAAGGCCAAGACCCATGAGTTCTCTAAAGAAATCTTCGGAAGTGCCCTTTAGAAGATCTGCTCCCTGACCGCCAAAGTCGCTGCCAATATCTTTGAGGGATTCAATAACATTCCTCTTTACCACGCTCGATTTAACCTTTTTGTTGTCAGCCATTTGGCCCGATGTTAACCTAAACTAATCAAAAAGTCCAGGGCTTTGCGACGCCTCAAGATGGACTCTATGAGGCGCCTGCGGCTTTCTATATTCTCCTTGGGTTGCGAAGCCTGGGAAACTTGTAAAGCCGAATTAACTTCTTTTTCGTCCACTTTCAAATTTTCGGTTTCCGCGATTTTGTTTAGGATTAAATCTACTGAAATTGCGTCCCTGGCCTGGAGGGTATATTCAGCCCTTAAATCTTCGGCTTTCTTGTTAATGGAAGCTAAATAACTCTCAAGGGCAAGGCCAAGTTTTTCAAGCCGTGCAAGTAGGCTGGAAAGTCTGCTATCCGCTTCCTCCTCGATTAAAATTCTGGGAATGTTTATCTTTACACTTTTAATAAGAGTGTTAAGAACTTCTCCTTCTTTTTCTTCACGGGTTTTTTCTCTCTTTTCTTTGCCCGGAACGATTATTGAGTCTGCGCGTAAGATCCCCTGAACTTCTTTTTTGTAGTCGCCAAGCTCAAATTCCGGCAGCTCGCAAGTAACACCTCTTATTTGCCAGGCTTCTCCCTGTTTAGCACTAACTAATTCGAATCTTGGATAGACCGCAATTTTGAGTTTATTTTCGGAAACCGCCTCACTTAAAGCTTTTGGTAGGATGTGTCCCAATGAATGTTCAATTAGAGTTTCCTGGGGAATTTTTTCGCGGACTTTGGATAGAGGTGCGGTGCCTTTCCTAAAACCCGGAATTTCTATATCCTTGGCCATTTCGGCCACAGTTTCCTCTTCTTCATTTTGGATTAAAACGAAAGGAACAGTAAAGGTAATTTGGATATTACCATCAGACTCGCGTGCGACGACCGAAGTTATTTTGTCAATCATGGTGTGTATTATAACCGGACGCGAAGCTATTTTCCACCCCCGCCTTTATGCTGGGTTACAAATGTCGGCCGAACGTTAAATGTTTTAGGATTAAACTTGGGTCCTCCCAATCGGCTCGGTTGCGGCCCGAATTTGGAGAGTGCCGAAAATGAGCTCCTTGGTAAAATCTTTGACTTTGTCATGGAAATATTATACAATATTCGCATAACAAGCTTTGTGAGGCCCCGATAACTTCGGAATTAGCTCCAAGGTAAGAAAAAATAGATGGAGGTGAGTATTAAATAAAATGCAAAATACCAAACTTTTTGTTGGTAATTTGGACTGGAGTGTTACAGGAGATGATCTTCGTGCGCTTTTTGCAGCAACCGGAACAGTAGCAGATGCAGTTGTCTTAATGGATAAGATGACAGGCAGAAGCCGCGGATTCGGATTTGTTACTATGGGCACAGAGGATGAGGCTAAAGCAGCTATTGAAAAACTCAATGGCAGCGACCTCAAGGGAAGAAAAATTAATGTCAATTTGGCCCGTCCAATGGAACCAAGACAGTAATTTAGATCGAAATAAAGGGAAATGAAAAGTTTTAGGCGCAAGCCTAAAATGGAAGTAGTTTTCCTTTTTTCGTGGCAAAATCACTCTCTGGCAAGTTTGTGGAGAAACCAGGTGACCAAGGAAAGAACGATAGAGGCAATAAATGCGGTAGTAAAGTTGGCAATATAAAAACCGGGAACAAGACGCGATGTACCCCACAAGAGAAGTACGTTGATCAAAAACGCTCCGATTCCCAAGGTCAAAATGGAAATAGGGAGAGCAATTAGTTGTAAAATAGGTTTAATAAATGTGTTGACAACTCCAATCGCGACGGCTGCAACAACGGCAGTCCAAAGATTCTTCAAGATAAATCCGGGAACTAGATACTCGACAATGAGCAGTGCAAAAACGTTCACAGCCAACCGCATAATGAGTTTCATAATTTCATTGTAGGTACTTTTGGTAAAAAATCAAAGCGTTTGCAACTGCCTGATCCCAACCTGGAGTCAGGTTATGATCCGCTCTGGGATATTTTATGTACTCGGCAGATACTGTCGATTCCTTTAAATTTTTAGCCAATAAATCACTCCAAGCCACAGGAACGGCATCGTCTGCCGTTCCCTGGTTAAGCTGGAGTGGAGCTTTAATGTTTCCCAAATATTTTGTTAGCGAATATAAATCGGTATCATAATCATTTTCAAAATCCGCTAATTGCTTCCTTAGAAATTTGCCGCTATCGCTTGCATCATCTGTGTAATAAAGAATTGAATAAGGAAAAGGTTTACTTACAGGGGCCCAAAGTACAGTAGGATAATTCACCCCTGTAATTTCGAGTGTAGTTAAAGCAATTTGGCCGCCATTGCTGTGCCCCCAAATAAAAATATTTTTGCCGTCCCACTTGCTGGCCGAAGCCTTGGCGAAGGCTGGATCTGATACGGATTTTAGTGTAACCATCGCTGTAGTAAAAGTTTGGAAACGTGATTCAAAAATATTTTCCGCTTCGTGGTCAGAATCTCCATAACCCAAAAAATCTGGTGCGACTGTAATAAATCCGTTTGATGCAAAATATTCCGCTGATGCTTGAGTTCCGTCCCCTATAAAATACTGAGTCGGATCAATATAGCCTCTAAACATCACGATTACCGGAAAAGTCCCCGTCCCTTTCGGAATATTAATTAAACCTGAAGTCGTTTTAAGACTACCGGAAAGATCGGGGTTAAACTTCATTACAAATTCATAGGAAGTAAATTTGGGATCTTCTTTCAACACTTTTCCGATTTGAATTTCAGCGGGTTTTATATCTGCCTTCGCCAAGTTTTCAATTGTATATTTGAGTAAAGGTGTCGGCCTAACTAGCGCGATCGGATTTGAGCTTCTCGGTAAATGGTAGGCCGTATTTGCGAACCAGCCAATAAGAATAAAAACTACGGCTATAAGAAGATATTGAAAGAAAGTTTTAAACACTAGATTTTAGAGAGGTCGACGGCATCTCCCACTTTAATACCATTGCTATCTGTAAAGCCGGCGTTTACCTCTAAAACATAATCAACCGGTTGAGTAGCGTTAAATTTGTCTAGTTGGTCGTCGGGGGTCCCGGCCGGAGGTGCCGGAATGTTTTTATTTAAACTGACGATTTTGCCATCAGTAATCCAAATCATATCAAGCGGAATTAACATATTTCTCATCCAAAAAATTGGGTTTACTTTCTTAGTGTCAAAAACAAAAAGCATGCCGCTGCCCGTCGGGAGTGAAGTTCTACCACTAAGTCCTTTTTCCCGCGAGCTCTCGGTATTGACAATTTCGACCCGGACTACTTTATCCTTTATGGTTACTGTTTTTTCTTGAACACTCGTTGCACCCGAAAAATATTTAGACCAATCGATTGATGATGATTTTTGTGTAAAAATGCCGACCAAGACTATAAAAATGGCAACAGCGGCAAGTGGAAGTAGTAGTTGTTTGACCATATTATTTTCTACCGAGCATTAGAGCAAGAACTGCAAAAAATACCAAAATAGGTATAGATAAATATAGCAAAGTTACAAGGGAATTTCTTTGTTTTTTTTGGAGGTGGAGAGCGTTCAAGGTCATATTTATATCAAATTATTGTACCATTTTTTCCGAGTGCCCTCGAGAGGACTCGAACCTCTAATCCTTACGGAATACGCTCCTAAAGCGTACGCGTATACCAGTTCCGCCACGAGGGCCTAGGGAATATTATATATCGAAAGATAGCGGGAGTGCATCGATTTTACTGACGAAGTACTGCACTTTTGACCCCCAAGTAGTTGAAGGAGGGGCATAAACTCTGGCAATACTAGCGATTGAGATAACTCCTTTATCAATATAGTTATATTTAAGGGTTTTGCTGACTACCTGGATAGAATCCGGCCAGGATTTAAAGCTGTAATTTCCATTCACCCAGCCATAGGCATTATAGGAACCAAAAGGAATTTGCTTACCAAATGTGGATTCCACTCCGGAAATTGCAGGAACCAATCGGTAGTCTATTCCGTAAAAATCAGCTTGTCTGATAAACTCAGACGAATATGGTGTTAAGGGGGAATTAAATTTGCTTAAGAATTTTCTTAAAATGTAGACTCTGTAATCAAATACAGGCTCGTTTACTTGCTTAAATTTTGGCACGGCACTTACTCCCGCTTCGGGAGACGCAGCTTGGCAAGCCCTTACGGATATACTCATAAGTGCCGTAGTTAAAAGAATACAGGTTAATAATTTGTTCATATTTTTATTAAAAAGAAGGGGGATACCTTACGGTACCCCCCAAATATGAACCCCAACGCCAGGATCACGTTTCCGTGCCCCAGCCTCGGAATCTAGTGAGTACTATAGCATTACATTATGGGATTGTCAAGTTTTGGAGCTTATCATCCCTTTTTATGCGCGAGTATGAATATTGAAGGACCGAAGTCTAGGCGGGAGAACGGTTTTTGAAGTAATCCGTCAATTGCAACGAGAATGTCCGTAGAGAAAATATTTTTTAGAAATGGGCTTCTAATATTGCTTACCGACCTTTCTTCAATAACCTCAAAACCGTTTTGCGATAGAATTTCCTTAATTTTGTCCGGATGATGATTTAAGAAGGGTATAGTCCCCTGTTTGATAGATTTTTGGCTTCTGACGTCAATTGTTGTTTGGTCCTTCAGAAATGAAAAGTTGCCCTTAAGAAGTTCTTTAAGAACGGCTTTTATATGCCTTTTGTTTGCAAATTCGAAGATGAAATAGCCATTGGGACTGATCATTCTATAAATTATTTTGAATGCGCTGTTGATGTCCTGAATATGGTGAAATACCCGAACCATAACAATCAAGTCAATAGAATTTGGCCTCACTTTCGCGGGTAAGTTTTCAAGGGAGGAATGAATATATTTGATATTTTTTCTATCGGCAAGGGCTTCGCGGGCAATTTTAAGAGTTTTAGCGGAAGGGTCACTTAAAATAATACTCTTGGCGCGGAATGCGTATGAAGGTACAAGACGTCCAAAGCCAGCACCGACTTCGAGAATATTTTTAATTTTTTTAATTTTTTGGAGAAAGGCTTTAAGAGCTATAACCTCGGATTTGTGCTCGTAGTCACGGCCGACCCAATAGTTAAGATAGTCGTATGTATCGTATGCTGCACCCATTTCTCGGTGTATTGTACTATATCTGTTCAATCTGATCCATGAATTCAGAAACGCCCTTGGCCCAGGCGCCTTCGGGAGAAATGGGGTTATATTTAGACATTATTTCGGTGACATTTCCTAGGCCCTCATCTAAATATTGAGTCCTTAAACCTTTGGAAATTGTTTCGATGCCGTCCTGGAAAGAGTCAAACCCTAAATTGCTTTGGCTGTTTATTCCCCATCCCCAACAGTTGTAAGAATTCGGCGGAATTACCTTGCATAGGTTGCTTTCCTGTTGGGCTATGGCAGTAATCAATCTGTAATCGAGCTTATATTTATCGGCAGTTTTAACAATTTCATCTGCATAAGGAGTAAGAGGTGAGCCGTAGTAAGTAAGATATTGTCTAATAAGTTCCGGTCTGGCATCCTGAACCCCTATTTGATCAGAGACTGTAGGAAGTTGGGGCGGAAGTGAGGCATAAACCTGCACACCTGAGTACTGCGAAGCGGCAAGATTTTTTTGAGCTACAGCATTTTTTGCTACGACACTTCCTTTAAAAGAAAGAAGTGAGAAAAGACTTACTGCTAAGGTAATCGGTGTGATGGTGAAGAAAACCGCTACCAAAAACATATTTTTCCAAAAGCCAATATTTTCTTCCTTGCTAAATTCACTGCGTGGCATTTGCATCACTTGTCAGAATGCCATAACTAGGGTGTTGGTGTCAAGTTTTCGAAGTTAAATTGGAGCGGCGGAGCGGATTTGAACCGCCGACCTCTTCCTTGGCAAGGAAGCATTCTACCACTGAACTACCGCCGCAATAAGTGCTGAGACCAGGAGTCGAACCTGGATATGACGCTCTTCAGGCGCCCGCCTTGACCACCTTGGCTATCTCAGCATGAGTCTGACGAATGCGAGACAAGCTTTTGCTTATCTCAGCGCGAAACTTGCTCAGTGGTCGCTGAGGGATTCGTGTGCACGACACTTCTAGTACTATCGAAAACCTCAAGACCACGAACTTGTGTGAGTGGTCGCTGAGGGATTCGAACCCCCGACCTTCTCGATGTAAACGAGACGCTCTAACCAACTGAGCCAAGCGACCCTAGTGCGCGGGACAGGACTTGAACCTGCACGGATTTCTCCATACGCACCTCAAGCGTAAGCGTATACCAATTTCGCCACCCGCGCGCAATATATTAAAAAGCTTCCGGTGCAGGTGGGAGGATTTGAACCTCCACGGACTTTAAAGGTCCATACGGTTCTGAACCGTACGCGTCTACCGTTCCGCCACATCTGCAAGTATATCAAAATTTTTGTGCCCTTGGAGGGAATCGAACCTTCATCTCCTCCTTAGAAGGGAGATGCTCTATCCATTGAGCTACAAGGGCTCGTCGAAATTAGCTTCGCTACTCGCAAAGCGCTATCGCTTTTTGCTTCCTGCTTCGCTATTCCTCCTCTCAAAATTCCTTCAGAATTTTGAAAGATAGCAAAAACTACAGGAGTAGCACTTATTTTACCAAATCTTTGCTAAAATGGATATGAATGGTCAAAAAACTTTTAATATTTACGATTTTTCTATTAGCCTTCTTTTTAAGTTTTAAGCCTGCTTTTGCTGTAGTTGACCCTGCTTCCGTTCCCAACAATAAGTTTGGAATTCATATTTTTAGTGAAAAGGATACCGCCGATGCAGCCAACTTGGTTAATTCAACCGGTGGCGATTGGGGCTATGTGACTATTGTTATAACAGAGAGTGAACGTGACCACGACCGTTGGCAAAAAGTATTTGATCAAATGAGAAGACTTCATCTAATCCCGATAGTGCGTCTTGCCACAAAAGCAAATGGCGATACTTGGGATGCCCCGCAAGAAGCCGAAATAGGCGGTTGGGTGGCATTTCTAAATTCTCTCAACTGGGTTGTCCAAAATCGATATGTTGTAATTAGCAACGAGCCAAATCATGCTCAAGAGTGGGGAGGGAGGATCGATCCTGCCGGGTATGCCCTATATCTTAAAGAAATTTCCCAAAAATTAAAGGCTGCTTCCCCTGATTTTTTTGTTCTTCCCGCTGGGCTTGATCCTTCTTCCACAAACACTGCAACAACAATGACTGAAGACAGATTTTTATACCGAGAGATAGGGGCGGAACCTGATGTTTTTAATTTTATTGATGGTTGGGCGTCTCATGCTTATCCAAGCGCAGGTATTGATATTTATGATCACGAACTGACAATCGTTGGAAAGACTCTTCCCATCTTTATAACTGAGGCAGGTTGGTCAAATGATAAGTATTCAGAATCTCAAATTTCTGCCAATTTGGTTGGTGCATTTACAAACACCTGGAATAACCCGAAAGTGGTTGCTATCACACCGTTTATTTTGGATTACACAACTTCCCCATTTGATGTTTATTCCTGGAAGAAGAGTGATGGGAGTTTTTATAGTTTTTACTCGGATGTACAAAAAATGACTAAAATTAAAGGTGCTCCAACACAAATTGAAAGCGGACAGATTATGGCCGCGTTTGCGGAGCCAATTATTATTACTGGAACAGATTTTGTAGGTGTAATATTGGCCAAGAATACGGGACAAACCATTTGGGAGCAAGGGGGAATTTCTATTGGGAGCGAGTCGAGCGACTTTAATTTGAAGGGGTTTTCAATGAATGGAATTGAACCGACTAAACTGGGCTTGATATTTTTTAGAGCGGGAGAAGCACAAAATAATGGAGTTTATACAAATTCCCTGTTTCTGACGGGTTCTAAAAACCAAAAAATTACCAATAGCTTTTCTATTGAAGGAGCCCTCGTGACGCTCAATAAAGTGCAAATTCAAGCCTTTTTTGCTAAAATCTTGTCTGGTCTACGTTTTTAGGGCCCATAGCTCAATGGTAGAGCAGTTCCCTCTTAAGGAAAAGGTTGAAGGTTCGAATCCTTCTGGGCTCACTTACTCCACTTTGCCCAGATGCCGGTGGATAAAAGTCTCCCGCCCGAAGTTTCTTTAAGCGTTAGTTCTCCATTTTCAATTTTTCCGCCTAAATTTCCTAAAATCCCTTGCAGGGTGTTCGCCAAAGTTATTGAAGAAGAGGAGATTGCATAAGCGTTTACCAAAACAAAAAGGGGTTTATCGCTCAGAATTTTTTTGCAATTCTCCAAAAGTTTGGGAAAATCTTTATTAAAATCCCATGGTTTGCCGTTTGGGGCATGGCCGTAAATGGGCGGGTCCATAACGATTGCATCATATTTAACTCCCCTTTTACCCTCTCTTTCGGTAAATTTAACTGCATCATCTACAATCCATCTGATTGGGGCGTTTTGCATTTCATTTAAATCCCTATTTTCGTTGGCCCAGGTAATTGCAGGTTTACTCGCATCAACGTGCGTGACTTTGGCCCCAGCCTTCGCAGCAAAGAGCGAAGCAATGCCAGTGTAGGCAAAGAGATTAAGGATATTAATCTGCCTTTTTTCAGATGAAATTCTCGATAGGATATATTCCCACTGCTCTGACTGCTCAGGAAAAACTCCGGTATGTTTAAAGGGGGACAATTTTGCCCAAAATTTGATTCCCCCATGCTCCATTTGCCACTTTTCCGGAACGTCTTTGTTAACCCATTTGTCGGCAAACCTTGCATTTGCCTCATTCCATTTTTCGGGGGGAAGGATTTTCTTCCAGATTATTTGGGGATCCGGTCTATCCAGTAAAAAATCCCCAAATTTCTCAAGGCGTCTCCCCTCCCCACTATCAATTAATTCGTAATTCATTTTAAGAAAGAAACCGTATCTGCATTCCCTCAACGACTTTTGTATCAAATGAAACTTCCTGTCCGGGGAATTTTGCTTCTTTACCCCAAATTTTAACCAGTTTTTTGCTGTCTGCAAAATCTGATCCTATTTTAACGGTAACATCACGTAAAGTTTCACCGGATTTCATCACAATCGGGTCGCTGAAATCGGGTTCTGTATCGGGTTTAATTAAGTAGACAGTAACAAATTTAAGAGCCTTCCAAATTTTATCTATCAGAGTATTTATCTCCTCTTTCTTTTCGGCAGAGATAGCAACAAAATCGCCCTTAATCATTTTTTTGTAATTTGGCTCCATATCTATCTTGTTGATGACAAAAAGAGCGGGAATATAAACCCTATTTAGTGAAAAAGCGTCAAAAAGCCTGCGCTGGGTAATTTTTTCCTGAAGAGTGACAGTACCATTTTTAATGCCGAATTCACGGGCAATTTGCTTAATGGTATCTTTATCCATTGATTGTTTAAGATTAGAAAATACCTCAAGACCGCCACCTACTTTCTTTTCGATTAAAACCTTAGGCTGCTCTTCGTTAATTCTTATACCTGCGCCTTCAAGTTCGCGAGCCATAGTGGCGAATGCTTCAACGCGTTTTACATCAGTCATAATTAAGAGCAGGTCGGCTCCCTTGGCAACAGATAAAACCTCGCGGCCGCGTCCTTTTCCTGTCTTTGCCCCTTCGATAAGACCAGGAATGTCCAAAATCTGAATATAGGCTTCATTATATTTGAGCATTCCTGGAACAACTGTAACCGTGGTGAATTCATAAGGGGCCACTTTGCTTTCGGCATTTGTAAGTTGATTGATTAGTGTTGATTTACCACAAGAAGGGGGACCGATTAGAACTACTGTGGCATCTCCCTGTTTCTTGACAGTAAATCCTTCCCCACCCCCGCCGCCTTTTCCCGCAGTTTCAATTTCGCGATCATGGAGGCGGGCAATTTTTGCACGCATTGCACCGATAAATCCATTTGTGGCTTTGTGGTGAGGGGTTTTACGTAGAACCTCTTCAATTTGGGCGATCTGTTCGTCTATTGTTTGCATATTTGATACAATTATACCTGAAACGGGCGCCTGTAGCTCAACGGATAGAGTACCTGTCTTCGGAACAGGTAATGAGGGTTCGATTCCCCCCAGGCGCACACGGTGAAATATATAATAGTTTCCGGCGGTGTTGTCAGCGGCCTTGGTAAGGGCATTGTCACTGCCTCCCTCTCTCTTCTTCTTAAATCCCGCGGATATAAAGTTGCTCCTACAAAGATAGACATGTATTTAAATGTTGATGCTGGTACCATTCGTCCTCAGGAACATGGTGAGGTATTTGTGACGCATGACGGAATTGAAACTGATGAAGATCTTGGTCACTATGAAAGATTTATAAATGAAAATCTGAAAAGAGAGAATTATATTACGACTGGACAGATATACCAGGAGGTTATAAGGCGTGAAAGAGCTTTTGGGTATGGTGGAGAAGATGTGGAGGCTATACCCCATATAACAGATGAAATAATAAGAAGAATCAATCTTTCGGGAGAATCTCGCGGGGCAGAAGTGACCTTAGTTGAGCTTGGTGGTACAGTTGGTGAATATCAAAACGGAATTTTTTTTGAGGCAACACGAATAATGAAATTAAAACATCCTAAGGATGTTATTCATGTCCATGTAACTTATCTTCCTTATCTTGCTAATGTCGGTGAGCTTAAAAGCAAACCCGCTCAAACATCTGTCCACATTCTTAATGGAATGGGAATTCATCCTGATATTATTATCGCTCGTTCTGAACAACCCATAGACAAAAAGAGACTTGAACGCCTGGCGCTTTTTTGCAATATTGAGCCTTCGAGAATTTTTTCGGCGCCGGATATGCCATGTATTTACGAAGTTCCATTGCTTTTCCATAAGAGGGATCAACACCTCGCTTCTACTTGTTTGAAACTTCTCCATCTAAAGACAAAAAGCCATAAAGGATTAGATGTGTGGAGGAAGACGGTTAGATTTTCTCAATTGGCAAAAAGGAAAGAAGTAAAGATTGCCATGGTGGGTAAATATTTTGTGGTGGGAGATTATAAACTTTCAGATTCTTATGTTTCCGTCATTGAGTCACTAAAGCATGCTGGTTATAAACTTGGGATAGATGTGAAGGTAGAATGGCTTGATAGCGAAGACTTAAATGATAAAAAGGTCTCTCTGGAAGGATTTAATGGGATAATTGTTCCTCAAGGTTGGGGAAGCCGCGGTGTAGAAGGAAAACTTATTGCCGCAAAGTTTGCCCGCGAAAAGGGAATCCCCTATTTAGGACTTTGCTTTGGAATGCAAATGGCTGTTGTCGAATTTGCAAGAGACGTTTTGAAGTATAAGAGTGCAAACACGACTGAAGCTGATTCAAAGACTCCCTATCCGGTAATACATATTATGAAGGATCAACAAAGTTATTTGAACAAACACCAATATGGAGGAACTATTAGGCTCGGTGCTTGGCCGTGTGTAGTAAAGAAAGGCTCAATCTTAGCTGGTGCGTATGAAAAGTATGGAAAAGTTGCGGATGCCCCTTGGTATAAGCCGAAAGATGCAGAGCAATCGAGATATTTATCGGCTAAACGTTTAGTTGTTTTTGAAAGGCATCGTCATAGGTATGAATTTAACAATAAGTATCGGAAAGCGTTTGAGAAAAGGGGGTTGATAGTTTCTGGAACTTCTCCCGACGGACAGCTTGTAGAAGCTATTGAGCTTAGGGAGCATAAATTTTTTGTAGGAACGCAATTTCACCCCGAATATATAAGCCGCTTTCTAGCCCCCCACCCCATTTTTGTGTCATTTTTAGAAGCAGCAACTCTATAGGTTGATTTAGACAGGCTTTTGGTATAGAATTCACGTCGGTAAGCTTGCACGTTGAAATACAGACTGTAAAAAATTCTCATTCCTTAAAGGAGGAAAAATGTACAGAGACCGATCGTACGGAAACAGGCAACTTAATGTACCGGCAATTGGGTGTATTGGCGTTGTGATTATTCTTGTTTTACTGATAGCCTTAGCCGCAGGTCCGGCGTTTCATTGGTTTTTCTTTGATTGGTTCTATCTTAACCCAATTTTTTGGCTACTTGTGGTTTTAGCATTTTTATCATTACTAATAACGATCTCAGATAATTCTTGGGCCAAAGCTATTGGAGATATTGGTGTGGTCCTCTTCTGCGGGCTTGCTGTTTGGTATATGCTTTTTGCTGGCCCGACAGCTGACGAAAAACTGGTCAAAGGTATCCAGCCGGAAAAGCTTGTGACAATGCCCGACACAACCGGTGTCAGATATTTACCCCACGAAGTGGCCGTGACTTATGCCAAGTCCAAGATGAACGACCCGGCGTACGTAATTGGTGACCTTGACCCCCTGGATTACAACGGTCAACTGTTCTATATTGCCCCGCGTATTCCGAATGGATGGTATAACGCGATTAATGGCAGCAAAACTGCTGGTGTTATGATCATCAAATCGGACGGGCAGGTGGACGATTCGTTTCACCAGAGCCAAACGTATGGCGAGGGAATGTACATCACCAATAATATCTTGTGGCAGCTTTTTGCCAAAAAATATTGGTGTGAAATTCCCGAAACCTATTATGTAATTTACAATGGCGAAATTTTAACAATGTCGCCGTATATTACCTACCACTTCGACTTTCCGGTAATGGTACCTGAATGGGGCGGGGTTTTTGTTCTGCACAGCGATGGGCGGATTGAAGATCTCACACCCGATCAGGCCATCAACGACCCACGGTTTGTTGATCAACGACTTTATCCGGAAGAGATGGCGAGACGTATTGGTAATGGCTGGCAATATCGGGGTGGGGTTCCGAACTCTTTATTTACCCACAATGACCAGACAGAGCTTCCGCGAATCAAGGATTCGGAAAATCAAATGCCGTATCTTTTGCCAAGCGACCCCAACCCGTATTGGTTTGTGGGTTTGGAACCACACGGATCCTCCTATTCGATTTACAAGATGCTCTTTACTGATGCTCACACAGGGAAAATCAGTATTTTTGAGATTCCCAAAGAAAGAAACCTCGTTGGTCCGAATAAGGCTATCGATTTTGTGAAAGCTGCCTTTCCTACTACCCAGTGGTATAGGGAAACGGGAGACACCACGGGGGGCACGATCGTTGCGATTGAGCCCAAGCCGATTATTTTAAAGGGTGTTCTCTATTGGCAGGTCAGTATTACCAATTTGGACCATGCTGGTGTTACGAGGACGGCAGTTATTAATGCCAACACCCAGAAGGTTGTGTATTTTGATTCGCAAGATGAGTTAAATTTGTTTCTGGAAGGGAAATTTGATGGAAGAGTTCCAGAAAATCAAGCGGGTCTTCAACCTTCGCAGCCGGCTACCGGAACCGAAGTTCCTGGTGGTCTTGACCTGTCTAAGCTTTCCGATAAGCAGCTTCTGGACCTTTTGAACCAGATCGTTGGCGAAATGGAGCGTCGAAGCAAATAAAATTTAATAACAGTCTGTTTTACACTCCCCAGGTTATGGAGGCAACTCTATGGCTTGGGGAGTTTTTATGAGGTAAAATATATTTGAGCCGAGGTGGCGAAATGGTATACGCAAGGGCCTTAAGAGCCCTCGAGTGCATAACTCATGCGGGTTCGAGTCCCGCCCTCGGCACCGGAGTGTAGCGCAGTTGGTAGCGCGCCACGTTTGGGACGTGGAGGTCCCCGGTTCGATCCCGGGCACTCCGACTAAGAAGGGGCTTAACTTTCCTTAACAATCTTCCAAAGATAAGGATAATATCCGATTATTTCTTTGTGTATTGAGGCTCTTTGAGCAATAGATTGAGGTTTTTCGTTGTGAATTATTGTTTCGACAACAAAAATCGCAGAAGCTGCATGCTTTTCTATAATCTTAAAATTTCTAATGTACTCTCCGGATGCTAAAAGTTCATCAATGGAACCGTCCCGCGCATTTCTTACGAAACCATCTTTAACTGTTTCATTACCGGATCTTGTTTTGCCGTCTTTTTTGATCTTGTAACCGCATTTTTTTAAAATTTCCGAGAGCATGGGGCAAATTATATCTAGTATCCTTTCTGTTCCGTATGCATAACTATAAATAACATCTCGGTCAGGATATTTCGGATCGGGATCAATTTCATCCTCATGATGATTTACGACCAAAAGTGGTTTGTAAATTTGACCCATCTTAAGTACCCATTTTGTAAAATCGTCAGATTCCTTACTTGTTGCCTTTAATTTTCTTGGAATGAATCTAAGAAAATTTATTGGAAGGAGTGGAAGGAGATGATCGGAATCTCCTATGCTATGACCCAAATTCATACCACGTCTAAGGTCTGGGTATCGCCAATCCTTACTATAACCAAGAGGGTTGGCTATAAAAATTGCTACTACTGGAATACCAATATCGGGTAAGCTGGCAATTGTTTCAATTTCCTGTGCAAACGCATTCGGCGGAGCTGACTCTTCCCCGTGTATTCCTCCAATTATCCAAAGTGCCGGCTCGGGCTCGGGGGTATGTTTGGGAGATAAAAATGCATAAATTGGAAGGGGGGGTTTATTGTTTGTTTCTTCTTTTGCTTCTTCTTTTTGACTTGTTATCGGATCCGCTCTCCATCCCTTTTTTAAAAGCTGTGCGTAGGACTCGTTATGGAGCTCGCGTAAAGATCTTCTGCCATCTTTATCATAAGTTTCTACTTCGGGATAATCAAAATTTTGCTCAGCGCTCATAATTTGATATGACAATATTAGAGTATAAACATAGGAAATCAATGTTGAAAAATGTTAAAATACGATCGTGCGGGTATGGTTCAATGGTAGAATAGGAGCTTTCCAAGCTTTTGATGCGGGTTCGATTCCCGCTACCCGCTCTTGTAATTAACTCATTTTGTATTCGACGTATTTATTGGGTGAGGGCGCCCCATAACACACCGACACGATTCCGTTTCTTGGTTGAAAAATAATAGACCCGATTGTTTCGTTTGGCCTGCGGATCGGATATTCACCAACGCCGTCACTTAAAATCTCCATTATTCCTCGGGAAGATGAAATGTTTTTGTTTAACTCGCTGGCTCGGTTGTAACGGGAAACAGAAGACTTGGTCCTATATATTTCATATCTCTTTAATTTGTCGGAAGTGAAGTGGTTTGTGTGAACAAAACTCTTTTTCTCAAATTTCTCAACGGCGTAGTCATCGCCGGCAATTTCAAAATTCCAAACTCTGTCACCCTGCACGAGTACATGATTATATCCGCTCGCTTTTGGTGTTTCAAAAATTATTCTTTCGGCTTCTTCTAAAGTTTTTGTTCCCAGAATTGCTCTACTGATGAAATTCTTCGGTACTCCGAATTGGGACGTGGAATGAATTTCGGTTACACATTGAACCAACCCTAAATTGTTGATTGAAGCGGACTCACCCGGTATTGAAACCGCATACTGCAAGCCAAAGAAAGTCACCCCGCCCACGGTCGCTTTAAGTAAATATAGATCATCCTGTGCCTTCAATATCCAATCCTCATTTTGTCCGACAATCGGGCCATGAGAATTGAAACCGACAATGACAGTGCAGTGGTCGATACTACCCAGATTCTCGGCATCATCAATATAAAAAGGATATAAATCCCTTACTTGAGCAAAGAAATATTCATTAAAAGGTACACCCGAAGCTTGAGCAATTCCTTTGGCCTCCTCCATTAAGTCTGGAAAAAATCTTCCAGTAATTGCAATATAGTCCGGCATCTTTTCCAAATATGACCCGTAATCCGGAATTTTTTGCCTCCTAATTTCAACCCGTTCCCTTATCCTATCTTTGTGCATTTCACCGATGGCCGTTCCAACGTCCATGTGGCTACCGGCAACTTCAAGTAGAGGAAATTCTTTCATAGCGGGTATTGTAATGTATAATGAGAGGATTTGCCATGGAAGAGGTAACAGAAAAAGATCTTAAAAGCGATGAGGTTGGTCAAATAGTCAAAAAGGAAAGAAGACAATTAAATGCAGCCGAGGAGGCTCGTGCTGTTGTCGAACAAACATTCACTTCGATAGCTTCCGCTCAAAAGGATAGACAGACAGCAAAAAGGCTTCGTAAAATACCTGATGCGCCCAGGGAAAATTTTTCAGAGGAATATGCGCAGGAATTTGAGAAAAAAGCGACCGATGAAATTATCTCCGACAAAAATATTGCAATTTACGACCCTAATAATCCTGATAGAATTAAAAAGTGAAGATTATTGAGTTTTTGTGCTGCCTACAATAACTTCTACCTCATCCGCAGAGGAGGTAGCCAACGATTGGTTTATATCTAATATATAGCTCTTACTTAATGCTTCCGAGAGTTGAGTCAAAAATTCGGCAGGGACATCAACTTTAGCCTTGATTAAAGTTTTTGTAAAATCATAGCTGTCCGCGTTGCCGGTCCCAGAAATGGTAAACCCTGCAGTTACCAGTAAATCTTTAACGGCACCGGCCTGTCCTGAAATTCCTGAGCCATTCATTACATTTATTGGATATTTGGTTAGATCAATTGTTGCCGAAGCCGTTGGAGAAGAGGATGCGGCAGTGTTGGCATAATTAGGAGTAGGTGTTGATATTGCGTTTTCCGGTGAAATTCCACGTTGATAAAAAACAATACCTCCAACCAAGGCACCCAAAAGAAGAACTCCCGGAATAATCATAACAAGAGGATTTACTCCACTGCTTTTTTCAGGCTCTGGTACAGATTCTGGCTTTGGTTTTAATAACGGTTCTGGTTTGGGTTCCGGTTCCGGCTTTTCTATCTGTTCTACCGCTGGCTGAAGTCCTGGTTTGGGTTCTGGTTCTACTTGGGGAGCTATTACACCCTCTGCCACAGGTTTTTCAACTACCTCCGGTTTTACGGGTATCTTAGTGGTATTTTCTTCAGCGCCAACTTCTTCTACGACCATTCTTTTTCTCGCTTTAGCATCCTTGGGCATATTGTCACTAAAAAGTATAGCAGAAAATTAAATAGGATAAAAATTACTTGATTTTATTCAAAATTCAAAGTAACCTTTTGCTATACTGGGAATCAATTAAATGAAACTGAGAATTTGTGTTTTTCTGATTACTTTTCTACTCCCCTTATTTCTATTAGTAACACCCGCAATCGCTGCAGAGAAACCCGATTCCGAAGTTACTCTTTCAGAGGAAGTTTATGCCGACTTGGCGATGAGGCACGCTTTGGGTCATGTTAGTGTTTACTATTTTGACGGAGATATTAAAGATACAATTTCCATCAATGCCGATCAGGCTTGGGTACCCGCAAGTACAATTAAGGTTTACACAGCAATGTACGCTTTCTATCAAGTCTCCCAAGGACAGTTAAGTCTCGACCAGTTGGTAACAATAGATCCCAGCAACGTCGCGGCTTCCGAATCTGTTCCCGGTGGCTATGATGCCCTTCAAAGCGGTGATATTGTTAGTGTTTACAGACTTCTTGACCAAATGATTACCCAGTCGGACAACACTTCGTTTAATACTTTATTGGATTTATTGGATAGACGCGAAATTACAAAATATATTCATGATTTAGGACTTGTTAGTTCAAGTGTCGGGGGAAAATTAAATCTAAGTGATTCACAACAAGCTCAAGAAGTTAGTGCTCCTGGGTATGGTGTAAATACAACAACAGCCGACGATTATGCCAAAGCTTTTATTTTAATAAACGGCGGCCGTATTCCAGGATCAGACGGGTTGTTTGATATTTTATCTCGTCAAAAACTTAACAGCATGATACCCGCAAATCTACCTGAGGGTGTTGTTGTTGCCCATAAAACGGGAGAACTTGATCCTTATTATCATGACGGAGGAATTATAATGGCGCCAAATAAAAAGTATATCTTAAGCGTTTTCAGCAGCGAAGGTGAACCAAATTTAGTTGCGCATATTTCTGAATTGATCTATACCGGAAATCTGAACTTAGTGGGAGTAAATATAAACGCGCCGGTAGTGTCGGAGAATATTTTTCCACCACTTGATCCTATTGTAGCAAGTGCAAATGGACAAAAAGTTTTGGCCGCTACCACTCAAAATGTAAAAACTCCAGTAGTTATGGCTTCGGACTTAGGGATAACAGCCTCGGATCTTAATCAGACGCTTGCACAGACCCAGCTTCCTCCTGTTTTAATTCCTGCGGATTCACCGCTCCATTTTATGACTGATTTAGGATACAGAATGACTGAGACACTATATCCGATTAAATCAATTAAAAGTCAGTTTGAGGCAAATATCTTAAAGATGAATCTTGCGGAGGTAAAAGATCTTACAAGGAGAAACAAAAAATCTCAGGCTGATGAAATTTTGGCTAGTATAAATAACAAACTTGGGACTTTGGCAAAAGATAATGTAACCGCCAATAATACTTCTCTGCAAATCACACTTGCCCAAGTTTCCGAAACAAGATTTACCATTTTGAGTGACCAATTGACATCTGCTTCTAGCGCCCAGGACAAAATTACTGAAATAAAGTCCATTGCCGCACAAGCAAAAAATGCATCGACCGATGTAGTTCCGAATATCGGCTCGGCTTTGAAGAATTCAGATTTGTCGCAGCAGCCCGTGGTTGGCAAAGTTATAGCATCATCGGTTAATTCTATTACGGTGGAAACTCCGGATGGTAAAAATGTAAATGTTCCGGTGGATATCCAAGTTAAAACTAGAAATGTATCCGACGAAGATGTACAAACACAAAATGTCACCCAAATTCCTGCCGGTACCGAAGTGGCTATTGCTCAAAACTTTGTCTTAACAAATGTTTCTACCGATTCTATTAATCCAAAACCGGTAACAGTCGTTAAGGTTGATACTGAAAATAATATTCTTGTTATTTCTAGAGACGGAGTGCCTCAACAAATTGATTTAACAAAAGAAACCGTAATTAAAGGAACTGATACAAAAGTTTCACTTGATCAGATTAAAGCCGGTGATGTTTTGGTAGTACAGGGTGCACCGGTACCTGCAACGCCGTCGGTAACCCCAAATCAAGAAGAAGTTAATGAATTAACTCCAAGCGCGTCGCCGCAACCGGTTTCTGTCTCTTCAACGGGTGCACCGGGAGCCGCAGTATTGCCGACTGCATCAACCGTAGTAAAAACGATAAGCCCAAGTTCGAAACCGGTGACGGTAACCCCAGCACCCGCAAAAGTGGCGACAACGACTGCTCCAAAAACTACAGCAGCACCTAAAACAACAACAGCACCTAAAACAACTACTACTCCTAAGGTGATTCAGGGAACAGTTATTCAGGTTATTCAGACAACGACTACGACTACCCCCGTAAAAACAACGTCCACACCTGTTCCATCAACACCGGCTCCGCAACCCGCCACTCCCGTACCAACTCCGAAAAAGTAATTTTCATGGTAAAATAAGCTATTCATGGTGGGCATAGCTCAACGGTTAGAGCGCTTCCCTGTGGAGGAAGAGGTTGGGCGTTCGAATCGCCTTGCCCACCCCAAGAGAGATTATTTGCGTATTTGAAGATTGTATCAAAGGGTTTTTGAGCCTGAATACGGACTTTTTTGCCATCTATGGTAAGGTTCGAGAATACTAACTTCAAAAGTTGCCGTCTTTCTTCCATTTCAGAACTTAGGAATAATTTATAAGCCCGTTTTGACAATTCCAAGATGTAATTAGCCGTGATGTAGTAGTTGTCTTGTGCGTTTTGCAAGGCGGATAACTTAGTATCCACTTCGGCTTCTTCTTCCTTGAGGTGTGTGAAGAACTTGGTATGTACACTATCAGTAATTCTCCCGCTTAGTTTATCTAGGTATAGATTGTCTATGCTTTTGGTAATTTCTTTTTTCCTTGAAGTAAGCACGGCATATTGCTTATTATGAAACTCCATTTTGCCCTCGTGGGTTTCTTTGAGCGAGGTTAGTATTTGGTCTATATATTTTCCGGGAACTTCTATATTTTTGAAGAATTGTCCTATTTCTTCGGTTATAACCTCTTCTCTTACCCATTTAGCATCGTGCTTGCCATTTGACTGCGTACAATGATAGTAGACATGCCCTTTGTGCATCTCAGGCGTTATGGAGCGTCCGCAATGCTCACAGCGAAGCAATCCACGATAGATATAGGGCTTACCAGCGTATTTGAAGTGTTTTTTATTATGTCCGAGCTTCACTTCCCGGACTTTATCAAAAAGCTCTTGGCTAATCAGACATTGGTATTTATGAGGGTAAGGCGTGCCGTGCCAGACCATAGTTCCGCAGTAGAATGGATTTTCAAGAAGCAGAGCAATATAACCCTTATTGAGTTTGATATTGTAGTCTTTTTTGAGCTTTTGGCTCATGGTCAAGACAGAATAAGCCCCGGATGCGTACCATTCAAAAATTTTCTTTGCTATTTCAGACCTGAACTCATCAGGTACAATATCCTTTTTGCCATCAGGGAGCGTTATATTCTTATATCCGAAAGGGGCTTTGTGTGGCCACTGGCCAAGTCTGAGTTTTTGTTCATAGACACGCTTTACATTGTCGCTGATAGCGTCAGAGTAGTATTTAGCAAGCCCGAGACTTATACCAAACTGGAACTTCTCAACCGCAGATATTTTGCTATTTATAACTTGGCCGTCTGAAACAAAGTGAAGTTCTATCTGGTCACTTAATGCCTTTTCGTAAAGGGTAGAAACTCTTATATCAAAGATATTCCGGGAAAGCCTGTCTACTTTGTCAAAGCAAACAGCAACAAGTTCTTTTTGCTCAATTACATAGTCGAGAATTTTATCAAAATCGCCCCGGTTATCCTTGTAGGCACTTTCGTCAAAGCTAAACCTTTTGAGTATTTCAAAACTTTTATTTTGACAATATCTTTCAAGTCGTGCAGTCTGAGCTGGAAGCGAATTGCCTGCTTCTTTTTGTTCTTCTGTACTTACCCTTGATATGATTATTGCGTTCATTAAGTACTTTTGGGCTTATTATTGCTTGAAAATATCGAAATTAATAACAACAATCCATATAAAAGCATACCTCGCCAAATACTAATTCCAATAATATATAAAATTATTGTCTTAAATGTTTCAATGAGAATAAAAGCGATTAAAAGTCCTACACTTAGGATAATAAAAACGTCATTCCAGCTACCAAAAGCGTCAAAATATAAACTGACTGTATAGTTTCTAGCAACGCTAGGTAATTGTGCGTAATCATTTCTATGTAGCCCATATTCACACGATTTTGTTGCAAGTTCCTCTTCATCTTTAGTCCAGTTTAGGTCATCTAATGTTGTAAAAAGGCCACCAGATGGACTGAAATTAAAACTATTCTCCTTCTTGTTGCAATTTATGTTTATTCTTGAGTAGTTTTGTACCTTATGTGGGCGGGCAGAATATGCGATTGAGATCAACAATAATATAGAAACAATCCACATAAAAATATAAATAACTTTTAATGCTCGCCACCACCATTTGCTCAAAATTAGGGATTCATTACTCATCTGTGTTTAATAAAATTATTTAAATCAGACTTATTTATTCTATATTGTTTTCCCGCCTTATTAGATTTTAGTTTTCTAGTTTGTATCCAACGATAAACAGTAAGATAAGCAACCTTAAGTATTTTAGAAATCTCTTTTATTGAATAGTATTGTTCGTTTTTCATGGATTAAAAACTCTTAGTAAAAATACCTAATTCACATTGAAACTGAAGAGGATCGCTGTAGTCATATTCTTTTTTACAATCAACGCCTTTATATTCGTCCGTTGTATATCTCACTATACATTTGTCAGTTACATCATCGTAAAATTGACCTTCAACATTGTTATACTGTTTTCTCTCTTTTTCATAAATGGCATAACACTCGTTAGACCTTTTAGCTGTATATTCTTTTTTATCTTGCTCCTGTTTTAATGTTAAGGCCTTAGCATCTTGTTCTTGTTTTTGCTTAAGTGCCTCTTTTTTATAGCTATAGTCCATATAACCATACCCTAAAATTGAAGCCCCAAGTATTAAGCTTATGACTATTGCTACTATGTATTTTGTGTCAATTTTCTTCACTTTTGTTATTTACCTAGGTATATTTATCATTATTTATCATCTTATCTTGAAAATCAACTAGTTTTAGTGGCTTAAAAGTGTTTATGTTTGAGCGAATCATTGCGAATGGTTCTTGTAACCTTTTTATATTCACACGATTTGATTCAGCAATAAGTTTTGACCAGCTTCTGTTGCTGTATTTTTGAAACATGCCCCTTAATTCTCTTATACCCATCGTTTCAAGTGCTTGCCTTAACCCATAAATAGCAAAAGTTTTTCGCAATCCAAGCTCCGGGTTTTCTACAATTAGCCCTGCAAGAAAGTTTTTTGCGTTAGCTGAACTATTTAAGATTATCGGTCTTCGTTTTGCCATCTCATCAACATAATAGAGTAGCACTTTTCTAGATATGCTTGTGCTTAACATCTCCTTAAAGTTTAACTCTGCTTCTATACCAAGCGTTCTGAATAGTTTGCGTGTTTTTTGCCTGTTGTTTAGCCTGACTTCCATACGCAAAACCTCAAATTGTTTCCTTTCCTGCAATGCTTCGAATAAATCAAGCTGTAAGGAATTGTCTTTTTCAATCGCTCTTTTACCGCTTATTTTTGCCTTTCCCAAATCGTGAATTTTATCGTAGAAAGCGACCTCGTATGCGTTAGCATGCCACTTGAATCCGTATCCGTCGTTTTGATAACTTGATTCGTTGACATCAAGCGGAAGTGGCACATTAGCGTCTTTTATTTTGCTTATGTAGTAATGAGGGGTAGAGCCGTCTATAAGGGGTATGTTTTTGGAGTAGTGAATTGCTGATACGGACGCTTTCTCAAGAAGTGCAGTAAATACGCTTACGCCCATTTCTTTTAATTTACCTTGCAGTAGCTCTATAATTTTCGGAAAGTCAGAATCAGACAGCTCATCAAAATTGTTTCCATATAAAAGTTTAGGCAATGAAAGCTCGATAGAAAGCGTCCATTCAGAACGCCCGGTGCTATTAAACCTATTTGTTATTGTGAGCCTTGGCTTGTATATGCCACGCAAAAGCTCTGATTTGGTGGGGTTTTGAACAAAAGTCTTATAACCCCTCAAGGCATTTGTTGTTTCCGGTAGGAACATATTTTTATCAAGAAAGGTACACATTTTGCTAGGGATTGTTAATTTGATAGTGTCTATCATTTTTGTTTTTCATTACTTCTTCAAGCCGTTTAATTACCTCCTTTTCTATGGCTACCGCAATCTCTTTATTTATCGGGTAATAAATGTTCATTTCTCTTGAGCCTACTGTTTTAGTGGGGTATGTGAGCCTGTAACCGCCATTCAGGCGGGTCATAATGCCAATGGAGCCTAAGTATATGTTTCTATCTAAAACAAGGCTGGCAAAACCGATTAAGCCGTTTTGAGGTTTTATTGGAATGATTTGTATTTCACTTATCTTGTTTTTCATAAGGATTGTTTTTATTGATTCTTCTATCAATTTGAATAAGCAAAGAAAGGAAATCAGTAAGGCTTTTAAGCTCTACCTTTTCAACATCTTCTTTCACTTTGGTTGCTTCCTGTTCTTTGTCCATCAAGAAGAGTGTCCTACCTCAACAGCCATTGAGGTCAAGATTGAGGTTTTGTTATAGGGTTGAGACTTTGAAGCTAAAACAAAATCTCTATGGAGATTTTGGGGTAAATTTTATTCTATAAGCACTATTTTGAGGCTTCGGTTCTAAATCATCATCCCTAGTGGATGAAATACTAATATATCTTCTTAACTCCTTGCTAAAACTTCCCTCAATTTGCCCGATTGTTTGGCGTATATAAACAGCATCCTTTTTAGTTTTAGTGGCTTTTATCAAACTGGTCATTAGAACCCAAAAACCCTTTGCTTTAGTAAACTCCTTGAATAAAGCGAGCCTGTCATCACTGCTAAAATTACTTGTGCTTCCATACTCACCGAAGATAAATTTTTTGCCTTCCCAGTGGAAATCGTTAGACCACAAAGGAACATCCTTTTTCTTAGCGACAGAGCTGTCTACTTTTTTCTCAGGCTCGGAATCTTTATCATGGATGGTTTCCTGAAGTTCTTCTTCTGATATAACTCCCGAGTCTAGCTCTTCAATGCGTCTTATTATCTCTTTAATCAAAGGAATGTCTAACTGGCTAAGCGTTGCGATTCCAAAAAGGCCATCCTCACCTAAATTTCTAAATAACCCAAACGACTCGAATTTACTTAATAGAGAGCGTTCTTTTATAATCTCTTGTCCGGGAGGAGATTTGATTTGATAGCTAACTTTATCATCCGAGCTAAAATCTAAAAGGGAAAGAATATCTTCAAGCACACTTTTTACAAAGGGTCTGTTTTGCTCGGAAAATCCGTCCGCAATCTTTCTAGCATCCGAAGTCTTTGCTGTTGGTTCTGTATAGCCAAAAAATAATCCCGGCCTTAAAGCCAGCTTTGATGTATCTACTTTTTGAAATTCAGGAGGCTTTTTATTTTTATATATTTTGTTTTGATAATCATTCAAATAAGCGTCCAGGTCACAAGCCTTTTGAAATCTTATATATGTTTGTTCATACTTTGGCTGAATTAGGTCTAGATAAAAGAGATGGGGAGTACTTTCTGGAGGTTCCCAAGGGTTTTCTCTTATTCTTAACGCACCCCATTCTTGCAATTTATAAAGGACTTTCTTTTCTCTATCTTGAGTAATCAGACCTGGACTCAAAACCTGTTTCTCAGGAAATCCATATTCGACAGGTTTTCCTTCAGTGGTGGCCAGTCGTTCGCTTTCAATTTTTCCAAGTACATACCAAACTTCTTGATTAAAATCTTCTTCAGGTGTTGTCATTTCATTACATCTTTAACCTTACTTATCATATTTTATCAGTTTTTAAGTTAACATACTTAGCTGTATGGTTTCGTTTGTGTTAAAGTGGTAGTATTGAACAGTGAAGGTAATTGAAGTAAATTATAACCTGCAAAATAACACCCAAACCCCTAAGGCAACCCTTTCTGATTTATTTATACTTCTTTATTCGATCTATCTTCTTGAAGAGAAAGGAGCAAATCCATCAATTCTTACATTAAATAAACTCTACCCTTTTATATTTCAGAAACTAGAAGAAAAGAACGAGCTAGATAAGTTGCAAGTTTTCAACTTACCATTTTATAAAATGGATAAAGGGCATTACAATAAATCCTTAAAGAACAACTATTTAGCAAGACTTCTAAAAGCGAATTTGATAGAAAAAGGAGCCGAGGCTAGTTATAAGCTCAAAAGCGAGACCAAAAGAATGATTAGTGGTTTCCACAAAGAGTTGGGGGCGAATGATTACAATAAGGAGTTTGTTTCTTTAGTTACCGAGTATATTACACTCTTTATCGAAGGAAGAAATTATAATGATGTATACAATGCTCTTCATGACTTCTCGCACGGTTCGATTGTTGAAAAAGAGGGTAAGAAAATAAGTGTACACGAGTTAGCCACCGACGACAATTTAGCGATAGCTTATAATAGCCCTGATTTTAAAGTAGGCAAACCTTCAAATCTAGTTCCAACAGAATACCTTACTCTCTTGGGCTACATGCTTCAGGAAAATGTAAAGCCCAATGAAAGTTCCAAAGAGCTTGTCGAAACTCTGCTCCAAAGCTCCGCATAATTTTAAACAACGATGACAAAAGATTTCCATGTCTCATTTAAGAATGATTTGGCAAAAATCATAAACGAGCACAGATATGAATACAAAGGTTTTGAAAATTTTGGTAAGAAAATTGCAGAGGAAATGTTGCAAGAAATTGAAGATATATGTAAATTTATCGACTCAGTAAAGGAGACCCCTGAATTTCATAGGAAAGTTATAGAGAAATACCAATTATCTAAAATCAAACCCAAGCTATATTGGGATAATGGATTTTGTAACTGTGATGATTTATTCTTCGAACACGAGTTTGATGTTAAGGGAGGAATGGCTATTGTTGGTTTTTATCTACCTACCATGTTCAAAAGTGACAAACAAGAGGAAGAACTTAAAGTTTTTACTCCAAATATAGCAAGCAAGTTGAAAAACAAGGAGTGTATTGACCTTTATTTTGCGACTTACTTTTTGCCAGATTTTTAGCGATTTTTAGAAAGTGCCTATTTAGAAAATTGCTATTTGGAGCCGATTTTCTATAGAATCGTAACTAGCTAGGTCATTTAAAGAGACTGAAAATTCGACTTTTCTGGTTCTAAATAAGTCTACTAATCGACCCATAAATTGACAGATATATTAAAATTAAATCGTGGAAAAGGATAAGGACTTAAGAATTTTAACTCGAGTCGAGATTAATAAGAGATTGAAGAAATTACCTAATTGGAAGTATGGCAAAAACAAGATATATAAGGAGTATTTGTTTGAAAGTTTTTCTAAAGCGGTGAAGTTTGTAAATAAATTGGCTCCATTTTTCAACAAGATAGATCACCACCCCGATATTCACATTTTTTACAAAAAGATTTTATTTGAACTTACACGCTTCAGCGTGGGAGGAAAGGTGACGGAAAGAGATTTTACGGATGCCAGGAAAATAGAGAGTGAATATAAAAAATTTAAGCCCACTCGTTAACTCTAATACCCCATAATTCTTTGACTTTTGAGCCTCACAGTGTTACTATTCCCCCTAGAAAATAACCAGGCTAACGCAGCCTGTTTTTTTATTTTTAGCACGTTAACATCCGATGTAGATTTTTTAATTCACATGCCATTTGGCAGAGGAGGATCATGAAAAAGCTATTTAAAGAAATAGTTACTCTGTTGGCACGCATGGATGATCGGGTGAATAGAATGCAAATTCATTTCCCGAAATTCCTGCGCGTGCATGAGGATTTGGACTTGCTTGGCAAAATTCTTGTCAGGCTTGCACGCATCCTCTAGCACTTCTTTATCTCCACCAGTACGTTCATTCCGTGAAGCGGAATCTGATGAGTCCTGAGCAAAGTCGAAGGACGAAAACGTATAAAATTTTGATTTTTGGCAAGTAAAAGTTATACTTCCTAACTATGAAAGAAAACGGGCGAGGAAAAGAAAATCTTGGTTCCCCTAAACCTTACCTATTTTTGTTCGAAGCATGGAGAAGGGGGGAAGGAGAACATCCCAACAGGTTTAAACTTCAGGTCTTTGGCAAAGACCGAGAAGAAGCTGTAGACAATGCTCTTGCGGCAATGTTCGACTATGTTGAAAGACTAAAAATTGATGATAATGGAACTACTTATGAAATAAGCGCACCATGGAGGCAGATCAACAGACGCGGTCTGAGCAGAAAACAAAAAGAGACATTAAACGTGGCTCCTAAAGGAGAAACCACCTTTTTCTATAAGGAGTTAACTTCAGACAGACTTATAAAGTACGAGGCAAGCCTTCATGTTGAGTGATAAAATGTAATCAGCGCGAGTTAATGAATATTTTACTTACAACCGAAACTTATCTTCCCTACATTACGGGTGTTGCCATTTCAACAGACAATATTGCACGTTTTATGCTCTCACACGGACATAAAGTTACCCTGATTTGTCCCGAACCGGTTGTTGACAGGAAGGTGGAGTATCCAAAAGGGCTAAAGATAATACGCGTTCCCGCCCTTCCCTTTACTTTTTATAACACTAATGCTTTTGCTCTTTTTCCAAGTGCTAGGAGATGTGTGGAAAAAGAAATGAAAAGTAACAAATTTGATGTCGTGCACACCCAAGAACCAGGAATTGTTGGGTTAAATGCTCTATGTCTTGCTAGAAAATACAAAATTCCGATAGTTGGTTCTTTACATTTTATTCCTCAGCAAATCGATCGTGTACTTTGGGGAAGGTTTGAAACATTACTTACCCCAGCAATAAATCTTTTGGTACACATTGTTTACAATAAATACGACCAGATCATGACAGTATCTAATTTCTTTGCTAATTACCTAAGACATGTAGGTATAGAAAGGCCAATTAACATTATTTCAAATGGTGTGGATACAAATCTTTATAAGCCTCAAAAATTAGATCTAAAAACCCGCGCTAAATACGGATTTAACAGAAATGATGTTGTGTTTTTTTTCTTGGGGAGACTTGACCTTGATAAGAATGTGGGAACTATTGTGCGTGCTATGCCTAAAACGAATAAAAATGTTAAGCTTTTGGTTGTTGGCAAAGGAACAGAAAGTCGGTTCCTTTTGAATTTATCTAAGAAACTTAAAGTAGAAAATAAAATTGTTTGGATTCCTTATGTGACTGACGCCGAAATGCTTAAAGTTTATTCCGCCGTTGATATTTTTTGTATAATGTCACCCTACGAAGGTCAAAGTATTGTTACTTTACAAGCAGTGGCCGCAGGACTACCTGTAATTGCAGCCAATGCAGGAGCACTTCCGGAGCTGGTTACCAACGGCGTAAACGGTTATCTAGTAAAAACTTACGATCACAAATCATTATCCGAAAAAATTAATCTTTTAGCATCATCCGAAAAAACCAGGGAAAAATTTGGAATAGAAAGCCGTAAAATTAGTTTAAAACATGAAAGAAGCAAAGCCTTATCTAAACTGGAAAACATCTACGTAAGGTTGAAGAATAATTCTAATCATCCAATTTCGAAATGAGCTTATTGGAAACGTAGGTAACGCCGGCATAAATACCTATAAAAATAAGTGTCAAAATTATCAACCCCAAGAAAGTAATATTCATATATCTGCCGTAATTGCTAACAGTATTTCCAAAGAAGTATCCCACGAGCAGAAGTATTAGAGATTTAGGAGCTTCTGCAAGGAAACAGAAAAGAATATATTTACCAAGAGGAACTTCTACAACACCAGAGGCAACGAGTATTAAACCCCCTAAAATATGGGACAATTTTCCGAAAAAAATAACTTTTCCGCTATGCTTTCTCAATTGAGATTCTATCTTCTCTATCCTGTTTTTTCTGATTCTAAAAAAACTTGTAAGTTTTCTGATGCTTGAGGTAAAAAACCAACGTCCTGCAGAGTAATAAAGAATATCTCCTGTAAGGTTTGCCGTCAAAATAGTTAAATAAGCCGGGATTGGATCAAGAAAATTTGTTGAAATCAAAAAACCGGCAATCATTGTAATTACTGGTCCTTCAACTACTACCAGAGGAAAAAGAATAATATAACTATACGTGTAAATTAAGCGAAAAAGGAAATAAATATTAGGCCCCCAATGTAAATGCAAATGCATACTCGATATTTTGGCAGACTATCAAATACTTAGCAAGTTTAGGGTTAAAGTTGATATAATAATCCAATGTTTAAGAATAAATGGCTAATAATCGGAACTATCGCCACTGTAATTTTAATCATTGGCGGTGTTTTCCTTATGTCTAAAGGAAATACCGGACTGCCTTCAACAACGAGTACTCCGGTAAGTTCAAGTATTTTAGTTCCTAAAAATGCAAACGAAACCGGCGGAGTTAAAAATGGAAATTATCTCCCGGCAACTTCATCTGCAAAAGTAACGCTTGTTGAATTCGGTGATTACGAATGTCCCGCCTGCGGAGAATACAACCCGATTATTAAACAGCTTTTGGCCGACTTTTCAGGAAAGATTAATTTTGTCTTTAGGAATTTTCCCTTAACCCAACATGCAAACGCATTTATTTCTTCACAAGCGGCTGAAGCTGCGGGTCTCCAGGGTAAATTTTGGCAGATGCATGATAAACTTTACGAATCGGTAAATGATTGGTCGGCATCCTCCGACGCCAAGAGTATTTTCATAGGCTACGCCCAGGCTTTAGGCCTTGATGTTAACAAATTTAAAACAGATATTGATTCCTCTGCCGTTAAAAATAAAATTCAAAACGATACAAATAACGGCAATTTAATCAATCTTAGTGAAACCCCAACCTTTTATCTAAACGGGGTCAAGATCGGTAGTTTAACAGGAAACTACGCAGACTTTAAAAAAATAATTAGCGGTCAATTGTAAAGGTTGTAGGATAGTAGAGGAAAATCGCAGGAGAATCTTCAACTAAAAACCTTTGAAAATCCAAATAAATTTGTTTTCTGTCCTCTATATTAAGGGTGGTTCTGCCATCCTCTAAAAGTTTATCAATTCTGGGATTGCTGTAATGAGTTATGTTTGTCTGAACTTGAGTTGAGTGCCAAATCGAATATTGGTCAGGGTCATCAGGTGCATCGAAAATAGCCAAAAGAGCCTGATAGCTGGCGGGTACATTAGATATTACCTGCAAAGTAGTTTTAACTCCGGCCGCTTCCCAATCTTTTTGAACTGCCTCCGCTTGGGGTAAAAGTAAGGGAGACGTGGTAAGGATTATATTTAAATTGTTTTTTTCGGCATCCGGTAATGCATCAATCATTGACTTAGCTTTTTCCTGATCGTATGTGTATTGCTTGACTTGAGGATTATATGCCCAAGAATTTTCCGGGATAGGGCTAATTGCGCGTTCCCCGCCTAAATTGTTTTTGTGTGTGGCGTAAGCGAGGGCTTGTCTTAAATTTTTATCACCTACAGCCTTATCATTCATATTAAAAAACAACGCAACATATTCACCCTTGTCGGTATTTTGAATTATCTTAACTTTTTGCCAGGACAAAAGGGGAGTGGGATCAATTAAATCAGATACCTCATCGACTTCACCCAGTTCAAAAGCAAGTTTAAGTCGTGCTTCTGTCGGATAAAATTTGTAGATAATTCTCTGTTTTTTACTGTTCTCCAGGGTTATTTGGTCAACAAAATCCCCCACCAGATTTAAATTCTTAGCTTTCCATTCACCAGTTCCGAGTAACCCCGATCTAAATACGGGTTTCGTCACCACAGACGGAAAAGCCGAATAAGGATTAAGAAGGATAAAAGCTATTGTTTGATTATCGGGATAGGTAACAGTGGCATCAGAAAATTGGTATTGAATGTCTTTACTTATAACAGCCTTACCGTCTTGCCAAAACAAACCGTCTTTCAATTTAAATGTCCAGGTTTTACCCTTATCCGGAGTGCTCCAGCTAGCGGCCATGTTTGGTATTACATTACCATTCTTGTCGAGTGCCGTAAGACCGTTCCCAATCATATTCAAAATATTGTTTGGCAACGTGTTTGTGTTATAGCGTCCGGAAAGACCTATTCTTCTGGTCTCCCAGCCGCCAAACTTAGGAAGGATTATATTTAAAATTAAAAAAATAAGTATTCCAAGGCCAATGCCAATCGCAATTAAGGCTTTAAACCGGGATAGAAATGCCAGAGTGAGCCTGAAAAAATATCTGATACTTGGCATAATTAGATGACCAATTGCAGAACGGAAATTATAAGAAATAAACCGACCAAAACGAAAGTAAGCCTGAAAATCAACTTTTCAAGGCCACGGCGGCTAAATGAAGTTCCTCCCCCACCACCAAAAGTACGTCCGAGTCCTGTTCCCCGTGCTTGAATCAAAATTACGGAAATAAGCGAAACGGAGATAACTATCTGAATGATGGTCAAAATCTGCTTCATGTTGGCTCTAAGTATAGCCAAAAATCACTTAAATATCCAATAAAGAATGGAGGAAACTGTGGAAATAACAAACGAAAAAGCGATAAAAGCTAAGATTCCATAAAGTGAAATTGCCGGAACGGAAAACCAATAAGAACTAAAACCCTTGAAGATAAATTCGGCCAAGCTAAAACCCGGCACAATCAGGGTGACTAAATATAAAGTAATAGCGTATGTAACCCACTTAAAAAGACCAAAAGTTATTAAATTTATAGGGAGAAGAAGAATGTTTATTACCGGCCTGACGATTAAAGTGGCTAGCATCAAAACAAATCCGGCCAAGAGAAGCGTATACATGCCCTCGACAAAACTAATTCCGGAAACCGTTTGGGAAACCAGGTAAAGAGTGATCGTGTCGATTATAAAATGTTTAATTAGTGACCGCATTTGTAATACTCTTTGATATTAAACTGTGATGATACCTCCTTGCAAATCGGTGTGCCTCATCTCTAATTCTTGAAACCAAACCAAGCGCGGATCCTTCCAGTTTGATTTTGACATCTCCGATGATAAGTCTGTCCGGATGTTTGGCAATTCCGATAACAGGCACTTCGAAAATTTTTTCTTTAAACGCAGTTACTTGTCCGACTCCCCCATCCACAATAATCAAATCGGGGACTCCCCAGGAAGTAAAATTATTTTTTCTCCTCTGGGCTACCTCTCTCATCGCGCCATAATCATCTCCCCCTTTGGCTTTTCTAATTCTAAAGTGGCGATAGTAGTCTTTATCAGCTTCCCCACCGGTAAAAGTTACCATTGAGGCTGTGGCATTTGTTCCTGCTAAGTGCGCAATATCATAACATTCAATTCGAACTAACTTTTGGATAACAAGATTTGACCTTGTCAGTATATTTTTCAACTCAGATAACTCCCTTTTTCTTGAGTCCTCATAAAGGTTTGGGTTCTCCATATAAAATTCTGAGGGCAATCGTGGACGTGTTATGTACTCAAGATGGTTTATTTGATTCCTAACCAACGCTGCCGTTTCAAATTTTTGGGCATCCGAAAAGACCTTCATTTCTTTCTCTAAGTCTTTTGTGACTTTATCAATTTTTCCATCAAGAATAGTCTTTAGGTTTTTAATATTTTTAATGTATTTTCTCCTAAGTACCCTGTACTCCGTACTCTGTACTATTTCGTTTGGACACGGATTACACAAACCGATATGCGAATAAATACACCCGCGGCGTCCTATTTTGTGATCGGAATAAGGAAAAATATGTCTAAGCATTCTAAGAACCGTGTAAACACTTTTTGATGAAGGAAAAGGCCCATAGAAGGCGAGTGATGGCACAGTATGTGCCGAGCGAAGTCCTGAGCGAAGTCGAATGGACAATTTGGGATCATCAACACGTCTTGCAGTTAGAACTCTCGGAAAATCCTCTTTTGTTATTCGAATATAAAGCGGGTGTTTATCATCCTTAGCTACAATGTTATAGCGGGGCATATAAGTTTTGATTAATTTTGCTTCAAGAAGAAGTGCTTCAAATTCAGAATCAACTTGAATAAAACCTATATGCGTGGCCTCGGCAATCATTTTGGCCGTTTTAGTTTCCAAATCTAGATCAAAATACGAAGAAACCCTGCGCTTAAGATTTATTGCTTTTCCGATATAAATAACCGTATTTCCTTTAAAATAAATATAAACACCTGCTGTTTCGGGAATATCCTTTAAAAAGTTAGGTTGTATCTGTATTTTGGGGAGACCTTCTAATAAGTTTTGCATATGCGCCTGTTATTGTACCAGCAATTTTACCTAAGTTTATTTTTTTAAGTCTTATCATCACCAAAATTACAATAATTATGAATAGAATAAATACAACAAGTAAACTATTTATTACAACTTGAATTTTATTAGTGGAAAGCTCAATTTGGCTTTCGCCCACGGTAACTTTAATATTATCGGGAGTATTTTTACCTAAAAGACTGAACGGAACCTTAATTTGAGTTTGGTAGGTTGCGTAGGGAGGTAGAATTTGAACAAAATCTCTGGAATGCTCTTTATTATCAAAATATACTGTTGGATAAAAAGCGTCGAGAGATGCGGGGCCTGGATTATATATTTTTACGGAATATAAGGTATCCAAGAAAGGAATACTTCTTTCTACCATGACTGAAAATTTGGGGGTACTATTTCTTTCAGCAGGCAGTTGTCCAAAAGAAACATAAACATCTTTTTGCGGATTTGTACCCAGCTTGTAGGAACCTGGTGGATAGGGCTGTGTATCATTTTTTCCATGAATCACAAATGCAAAATGTCTTAAATCAAGTTTATTGAAATAATCTACTCCACTGGTTGCTCCCCAGGTGGGATCTACTGGAATCCAAGCTCCCCTATTTTTATCATAATACTCCGGCCACGCGTGAAGAACATCATTAACCAAAGAAAGAGGCTGAAGTTCCTTATTTTCGGTATATGCATAGCCATTAATTTCGCGTGCGGGGATGCCTGCGGCGCGAGCAATTGCGATAAAAAGATCAGTAAATTCCATACAAATTGCCTGATCGGGGCTCGCAAGGGCCGCCACAGCTCCCATCCTCTGGACATTCGGTTGAACCCTGGAAAGATTATATTTCAGTTTTTTGGAGACAAAATCATAGATCGCCTCCGGAGTTTTTAAACCCCCGGCAAGAAGCTTTATTTGACCACTCTCGGATTGCCAATAACTAGTTGGAAGCAAGTTGTCATTCAACGCTACCTGTGACGGCCTGGGAAAAGTTCTATAACTTGCAAAAATCTGAACAGAACCGACGGCATTCACATCAATTCTTTGCCTCGGTGCCAATTTATAAACCGCCACCCAGTTTCCGTCTTCATCAATACGGACTTCTGCTGGTTTAGGGTCAATTTTACTAAAATAAACTTTTTGAAAAGATGTATCCGGAGGGAGTGCAATTTCGGTTTGGGAATTTATTGCAAGAGGATTCTCCAAATGATAGGAGAGGTTAAAGGAAAATACCTGAAATTGTCCAAATCCGGCGGTTACACCTGTTAAACTTATTTTATCTTTGGAAAAACTATAGTTTTTGAATCCTCCGAAATCACTATTAGAAATTGGTTGAGGGGAAATATAGGCCTCCTGACCAAATGAATCAGGAACAAGTAAATTGACCTGGTAACTCCTAAAAGTAGATTGATCAGATAGACGCGGAATGGAAATTTCCCAAACTTCACCGGTTTTTGTTGCAAAACTCCCGTTTTCATAAGAAATTGTAAAATGCCTTTTAGCACCGCGTCCGACAATCGCATCGCTAAAAGTTAATTTTAAATTTAATTTGGTACCATCCCCCTGACTGTCAACTTGAATTGCCTTACCGTCATCATTTTTCGCTACAACATTTTGTGCAGTGATATTTTCAAGAGATAGAGTATAAGTCGTAGCGTAAAGAGTAGAAAAAAGATTTTCGAGAGTTACGTTATGTGTAACCAGAGTTTTACCGGAATCCTCAACCTTGTAAGTAACGGTAGCATCCACCGCAAACGCATCGTCTGCATGAACTGAACCAGTACCTAGTACAAAATACAGAGTACAAAGAAGAGAAGCAAACAGAAATTTCCAAAATTTCATACAGCTTAAGTATATCAATGAAGATATTGACCTGTATAGGAAGATTTATTTTTAATAATATCTTTTGCCGGTCCAAACGCCACAACCTCTCCCCCGAGGTCTCCCCCTTCTGGTCCCAAATCGATTATCCAATCGGAATTTTTAACAACATCCAAATTATGTTCAATTATAAAAACTGAGTTACCTTTCTGAACAAGTAGTTTAAGTACTCGAAGTAGGCGTTCAACGTCGGCAAAATGAAGGCCGGTTGTCGGTTCATCGAGAATATATACAGTCCGCCCTGTGGCACGACGGGAAAGTTCTGTTGCCAACTTAACTCTTTGGGCCTCGCCCCCCGAAAGAGTTGTTGCCGGTTGACCCAATTCCATATATCCAAGCCCAACCAATGATAATGTATCCAAACGCGTCATAATTTGCGAGTGGGCGTGGAAGAATTCTGAGGCCTCATCAACAGTCATATCAAGTACCTCCGCAATATTTTTACCTCTGTATGTCACTTCCAACGTTTGCGCGTTGTAGCGTTTACCATGACAAACATCACAGGTTACCCAAATGTCACTCATAAACTGCATCTCAATTTTAATCTGACCTTGTCCTTCGCAAGCCTCGCACCGTCCGCCCCGAACATTAAAAGAAAATCTGCCTTTTTTAAAACCGGCAGCTTTTGAATCCCGAGTTGCCGAAAAAACATCACGGATCAGATCAAACATTCCAGTATAGGTTGATGGATTGCTTCTTGGAGTACGCCCGATTGGCGATTGATCAATCAAAACTGCCTTATCAATATTTTCCAGGCCCTCAATTTTTTTATAACCACTCGCTTCACCCTTAAAATTGTAATTTAATTCCTTTTGAAGGGCCGGGTACAATGTTTCAACAAGAAGTGTTGACTTACCGCTCCCTGAAACTCCGGTAATTGAAACTAATTTACCCAAGGGGAAGATAACATCAATATTTTTTAGATTATATTTATTCGCTCCAACTATTTTTAACGACGAAAATGGCGAAGATACTGAAATTTGTAATTGATGACCTAATTCAATTTTCTTTTTTCCCGATAAATATTGACCGGTAATCGATTTCGGATTTCTCTCAATTTCGCGAGGTGTGCCGGTAGCCACGATTTCTCCACCGTGTTTGCCGGCACCGGGACCAAAATCAATAATATAATCACTCTCGTGCATCATTGTCGCATCATGTTCAACAACAATTACACTATTGCCCAAATCTCTTAACTTCTTAAGTGTATCGATTAATTTATAATCATCCCTTGGGTGAAGACCAATTGTGGGTTCATCAAGAACATAAAGAACTCCTGTCAAACCCGATCCGATTTGGCTCGCAAGTCTGATTCTTTGCGCCTCTCCTCCCGAAAGCGATCCTGCAACACGATTAAGAGTTAAATATTCAAGTCCAACAGAAGTTAAAAACTTAAGACGTCCCAGAGTTTCTTTAATAATTAATCTTGCAATTTCTTTTTCTCTCGTATTGGTGATTGACGTTTGACCGACAGAATTTACCCATTCGATTAATTTATCTACAGAATATGAAGTAACTTCCGCAATAGAAAGTCCGCCAATAGTAATTGAGAGTGCTTCCTTTTTAAGTCTTAAGCCGTTACATTCAGGGCAAAGCCTCTCCCGCATATACTTTTTAATTTCCTCTTTTACCCAATCACTTTCGGATTCGGCATATCTTCTCGTTAATTCATGAACAATTCCGGGGAAGGCCTCCCAAATATATGTTTCGCCTCCAAACCTGTTTGTTCCATAAACATGATATTGTCTCGTTCCTGTGCCGTTCAGAATAATATTTTTAGCAGATGAACTTAATCCACTAATTTTTTTATGCATATCAATTTTGTTTTCCTCGCAAACTTTCTTGAAAATCCGGCCGTACCACGTTCCATTCTCAAACATGTTTTGAAACGGCAAAATTCCACCCTCCATAATGGTAAGTTCAGGAGAAAAAACAAGTTCTGGTTCAACTTTGAGAATTTTTCCTAAGCCCATACAGGTTGGGCAAGCTCCCTGGGGTGAATTAAAAGAAAAAGTACGCGGTTCAATTTCGGGAAGAGAAATATTATCAACCGGACAGGCAAACCGTTCCGAAAACAAGTGATCTTTAAACTTTTTGGGAGATGCCGGCATGGAAAATTCTTTATCGAGCACTTGAGCCATGACAACAACTCCTTCGGAAAGATTTAAAGATTGCTGAATTGAATCCGTCAACCTGTTTTTCAACTCCCCTTTAGAAGATTCTCGTTTGAAGGTATCGGAAGTTGTGGCCACCCGATCGACAATGGCTTCAATTGTGTGTTTATTGGTTTTAATCAAAACTAAATCTTCCGACAAATCGTGAACATAACCATCAATTCTGACTTGCCTGTAGCCCTTTGCTTTTAAATTTTCAAATAATTGGGAGAATTCTCCCTTACGCGCCGCGACCATTGGGGAAAGAACCAAAAACCAAGCCTTTTTATCCAATTTCGCAGTTTCTTCAATTAAATAAAGCGATTGTTCGACTATTTGATCTAAGGTTTGATGGGAAATTTCGCGCCCGCAGACGGGACAATGGGGATGTCCGATTCTGGCAAAAAGTAAGCGAAGATAATCGTAAATTTCAGTTACAGTTCCGACAGTTGAGCGTGGATTGTGAGAGGTTGTTTTTTGATCTATGGAAATTGCGGGAGAAAGACCTTCAATTGAATCTACATCCGGTTTTTCCATAATTCCCAAAAATTGGCGCGCATAAGAAGAAAGTGATTCAACATAACGCCTTTGTCCTTCTGCATAAAGCGTGTCAAAAGCCAAAGAACTTTTTCCACTGCCGGAAACTCCCGTGAGAACCACGAGTTTATTTTTAGGAATATCCAAGTCAATATTTTTTAAATTATGCTGCCTGGCACCTCTAATTTTGATGTAATTCTCCATGCCAAAATCCCGCCGGTTTTAACCGGTGGTTATTGATTATAATACGAAATTTGATTTTTGCAGATAGAGAGAATAAAATCCGCCCAAATGGCAGAAAAATTAAGAACATACACAACTGGGGAGATAAATGCTTTGATGCTTGCTGCCGGAGTAGTAGTTCCTGAAACAAAAACCATAGCCGAAAAAGATATCGCAGCTTTTTGTACCGGCTGTGATGATTTTAAAGGTGAGGGAATTCCTTGTAGATATCTTGGCATGAACGGCCAGGCAAGGTCTGCAGCTATAAAATATTGTGGATGGGCTATTGTTAACGGACGAGAAGTAGTAAAGCAAGGTTAACTTATTTCCTTTATTTTGTCTCTTATCTCTGCAGCCAATTCGAAATTAAGGTCTTGGGCTGCAAGACGCATTTCGGTTTGGAGATTTTTAACCAATCGCTTTTTCTCCATTGGAGTCATCGAATCAATTTCAAGATGAGGCAGACTTTGATAAATCGCTTCTTTCTCCCCAAAAACCCAAGGCCCGCGCTCTGAAGAATCATATTCGACCAATTTCTCCCGTCTGGGTTTTTCTATACTCACAGGGGTGATGTTGTGCTTTTTGTTATAGGCTATTTGATACTTTCTCCGCCTTTCGACCTCACTCAAGGCTCTACACATCGAGCCCGTTACTTGGTCGGCATACATAATTACACGGCCCTCAACGTGTCTGGCAGCTCTACCCATCGTCTGAATAAGGGTAACGTCGCTACGTAAAAATCCCTCCTTGTCAGCGTCGAGAATAGCTACCAAGCTCACTTCGGGCAAATCCAGGCCTTCCCTAAGAAGGTTAATTCCAACCAAAACATCATATTTTCCGCCTCTTAAATCGTCCAAAATATCTGTTCTTTCCAAAGTTTTTATATCGGAGTGCAAATACTGAACTTTCAATCCTTGTTCATTTAGGTAGGCAGCAAGGTCTTCCGCAGTTCTTTTTGTGAGAGTTGTGACGAGAGTTCTTTGTTTTTTAGCAACTGTTTTTTTAATTTCCTCGATTACATCCGCAACCTGATTCTTTACAGGTTTGACCTCAACCAGCGGATCAGGAATTCCGGTAGGTCTAACCAAAAGTTCTGTAACCTTTCCTTTACTCGTGGAAACTTCCCATTCACTTGGGGTAGCGCTACTTGCAATGAAATTTGGGATTCTCCTCATAAATTCTTCAAACCTAAGCGGACGATTATCAAGCGCTGAAGGAAGTCTAAAACCATAATCAATTAATGTTTGCTTTCTGGCCAAATCCCCGTTAAACATTCCCCTTATTTGCGGAAAAGTCATGTGGGATTCGTCAACGAGAAGCAACCACTTGTCCTTGTATGGTTCGTTAAAATAATCGAGGAGGGAAAATGGAGGGTCTCCGGGACTTCTACCGTCAAAATAGCGCGAATAATTTTCAATTCCCTTAACGTAGCCAACCTCCTGAATCATTTCCATATCGTAGGCAACCTTTTGTGCAATTCTATGAGCTTCCAGCATTTTCCCTTCAGCTTTGAATTTCTTTACTTGAATATTAAGGTCGCTTTTTATATTTTCAAAAACACCTTTATAACTATTGGGGTTGGTCATAAAATGCTTGGCCGGATAAAGAACAAAACTTGTAGGATCATATTCATTTTTCCTTTCGGTAGCATTCCCTGTAACGGGATTGATCATTTCTATTTTCTTAATGAAACCTTCATTAACTTCAACGTGAATTCCGGTATCTTGATAAGCAGGATAAATATCAATTGAGTCGCCGCGGACTCTGAAGGTTCCGCGGTTAAATCCAAAATCACTTCTTTCATATTGCAGGTCGACGATACGGTCGATAATTTGTTCACGAGTTATTTTCATTCCTTCCGAAAACTCGAAGACAAAATGGCCGTATTCTCGGGGCGAACCGATATTGTAAATGCAAGAAACAGAAGCAACAACGATAGTATCGGCGCGGGTCAAAAGATTGGCGGTTGCGGCAAGTCGTAGTTTATCTATGGTTTCATTTATATCCGCATCTTTTTCTATATAAGTATCGGTTGAAGGAATGTAAGCCTCCGGCTGATAATAATCGTAATAGGAAACGAAGTAACTGACTGCGTTATTCGGAAAAAGATCACGCATTTCCTGATAAAGCTGCGCTGCTAAGGTTTTATTGTGAGAAATAATAAGAGTGGGACGCTGAACTTTTTCAATAACCTTGGCCATTGTAAAAGTTTTGCCACTCCCGGTAACCCCAAGGAGCGTTTGGTACTTTTCACCACCTAAAATTCCGGCCGACAATTTTTCAATTGCAGCTCCCTGATCAGGGATAGTCTTATATTTTGACTTAAGTTTAAACTTCACCCCCATATTGTATCAAAAAGATATAGTTGACCCACAGCTACAATTTCGTGTATATGCCATGTGTGAGTATAGAAAAAGAAACAATTATCACAACTCCCGAGGGTGTACGGGAAATGTCCCATCGTATTCTTAAGGCTTCAACTGACATTCTTACTATTAACTACGAATCCTTAGAAGGAGAGCTGCTTCCGAAACTACAGGAATTCCAAAGGGAAAATAACTCCAATTCAAATTCATCTACGAATGGTGACATGTCATTCGAAAATGAATTGGGACTTCGCTTATTTCTAGACGTTGTAAATTTTTGTTATCAGGATCCATATAGTGGAAGGGAATATATTTATACGGACAAAACAGGACAACCCATACGCCGTACCTACGGGCTAACAACAGCAATGAAAGAATCAGGAATTAATTGGGGAGATATTTCTGAAGTGTCCAAATTAGCCCCCGAAAATTGGGCAAAAACAATTCAGTTGGATAAAAATGACGGATTTTATTTAGGCGAAGAGAGGGGAAAAAGAATTAAAGGCTTCGCCACACAACTTCTCGACAGAGGTTTTTACAACGTAAGCGAATATATATACTTTTATCAACATGATTCAGCTAAAATATTAAGCGATTTTGCACAAAACGGATTCTTTAATGATGATTTTCTTAAAAGAGCACAGTTGGCAGTGCGTGATCTCGATACTACTTTAAAGAAAAGATTCAATGAGCAGCTTTTTGGAACCGAAAAACTGACAGTCATGGCAGACTACCGCCTCCCCCAGCTTATGTATAATTTTGGAACAATCATTCTTTCGAATTCTCTTAGAGAAAAACTCGAAAATAAAAAGATTATTATGTCAGGTAGTCGTGAAGAGCTTGCTTTGCGTGCAGCTACAATTACCGTGGGAGAAGAATTATCAAAACTAATGAATATTACCGAAGCAGATGTCGACCTTTTACTTTGGATGCTTGCAGTAAAAATGGGAAAATCTAATGAACTATTTATTCCTCACATGTTAGTACCCACAGATAAATATTAAATTTCGGTTATTGTTTGGTTTTGATATATAAAGTTCCAGTTGACGTCTTCGGGTTATCTTCGTAATATGAATTATGCCTTTAATAATCTACAAAAAGCAGCGCCAAATTCTTGATTTTATTAAACAATTTATTCAAGCGAATGGAAGCGCCCCGACTCTTAAAGAAATTGCGGGAGCAATTGATGTTTCCTCACTTGCCACTGTTCATGAACATTTACAGGCATTGGAGGAAAAAGGTCTTATTAAAAGAAAACACGGAAAAAATAGGAGCATGGAACTTACCAACGTCGAGAGCAATTTTACATCGGAAGGATTTGAGGCACCGATTCTAGGATTTATTGCAGCTGGTGCACCGATTGAACCCTATACCGATCCTAACGCAACGATGGGTATTCCTTCTGCATTTGTAAGCGGTAAAAAAAGAACTTATGTTCTGCAGGTGCGCGGACAAAGCATGATTGAGGACCATATAAACGACGGCGATTACGTTGTTGTTGAACAAACAGAAAATGCAAATGATGGGGAAATAGTGGTAGCACTTTTGGATAACGGTATGGCAACTCTAAAAAGATTTTTCAAAGAAGCGACTCGCATTCGTCTTCAACCGGCTAATTCCACCATGCGGCCGATTTTTGTTAAAAATGTAAGGATCCAAGGACGTGTGGTTGGCCTCGTAAGGAAGTACAAAAATTAGCTTGACTTAGGTTTTATAAGAAGGTAAGACCCTTGAAAGCGGTCAGTAAACCATTTGTTCACAAACTCTTCTTTGGTCATAATAGAAGGCCAGTGTTCTTTTGAACGACCCGGATCAGTTAATTCAATCAAATCATCGGTAATACCGGAAACAACTGAATAATGTGAACCAGGTTCATTATCTGCGTCCATAGACCAGGCAACTATGATAATCCCCCTTCCAAAATCCTTCATAAGGTCTTCATAAGAAGATCCACTTTTAAGTTCAACAGGGAATTTTAATCTTTCTGCAGCATGATAAAACATTTGCCCCCAATCCGTTCCTACTTCCTTAGTTGTTCCTGCTTCCAGTGTTAAAGCTGTTTCGTTGTATTCAATTCCCAAAGCTTTATAGGCAATAAGAAGTGATGCTGGGCCACATCCAAAGGACGTTTCCTGGGAATAATATTTAATTTCCTTCATTTACAAAACAATTGTAACTATATTTCTTTTCTCTTCAAGTGCCTATAAACATAAACTCCAACCGCTAATATTCCTATTACAACTATTACTATTTGAAATTTTCTAAAATACGGATCGATTGCAAGCCAATTCTGGCCGAGTTTTAGACCCAAGAAAGCCAGCACTCCAGACCAAAGTAAAGAGCCTATAAATGTAAAGGCACCAAATTTAACTATGTTCATATCCGCTATACCTGCAGGAAGGCTGATGAATGTGCGAACAATCGGGAGCAGGCGAGAGGTGAAAGTTATTCCTTGGCCATATTTTTGAAACCATCGAAGTGAAGTATCAAAATCTTTTTCGTGAATCAAAACCCACTTACCCCATTTCTTAATAGCAACTCTAATCCACCCCTCCCCCATCGCTCTCCCCAACCAGAACGCAAGAAGCGATCCAAACAGGTTCCCTGTTGCCCCTATGAACACCGCAAGAAAAATATTCATATGCCCAATACCGGAAAGAAATCCCGCAAAAGTCATTGTAATTTCTGAAGGAATAGGAATAAGGGCGCTTTCGGCTGTCATTAAAAGAAAAACTGCCAGGTAGCCGTATGAATTAATTAAATTTGTTAAATTCTGTACAAAGAACTGGGTTACTGCCTGCATAGATTGAAATTATATGGTTATCTGAACACAATTTCAATACAAATATTTCAGATAAAATCGTTAGCGAAAGCTAAGGTAGCTTTATTTTGCTAAAGAATCCAGAAGATTCCTGCCCGTCATGCTTCCTGGAACTTCAAGCCCAAGAATTTTAAGGACAGTTGGCGCCACGTCTGCCAAAATTCCAGAAGTTAAAACCTGGCTTCTCCCAAGTAAGTCTTTGGAAAGAACAATAAACGGCACAGGGTTACTACTGTGTTCAGTCTCAATTTGGCCTGTTTGAGTATTAATCATTTCTTCTGCGTTACCATGGTCTCCCGTAATTAACATTGTCCCACCGTAAGCCAAAATCCAGGACGCGAGCTTTTCTAAACATTCATCGATAACATCGCAAGCTTTAACCGTTGCGCCGATACTACCGGTATGGCCCACCATATCTGCATTGGCAAAATTAATCAAAACAAACTTATAATCCCCAACATCTCGTAATTTTGAAAGAACCGTATCTGTAAGTTCGCGTGCAGACATTTCCGGTTTTAAATCATAAGTTGCAACTTTAGGTGAGGGAACTATAGTTCTATCTTCTCCATCAAAGGGCGCCTCCTGCTGGCCATTGAAATAAAAAGTTACAAAACGTTCTTTTTCACTTTCGGAAGCCCTAAGTTGCCGAAATCCCGCTTCAGAAATCACGCGTCCAAGAGGAATTTTTACATTTTCCGGTGGAAAAGCAACTTTCGCACCAGCCTCAACAATTTGTTTTTCATACTCAGTCATCGTTACAAAGAAAAGGTTTTTAAGTTTAGGACCTCTTTCAAAAGGTGTTTGAATTCCGAGGGGAGTAATAGGTAAATGGGTCTTTGCATATTTAACCTGATAAGGATCAAATCCGGAAGAAATATTTGCAGATTTAAAATCGTCAAAAACAAAAGCTCGAGATAGTTGGCGGGGGCGGTCAATTCTGAAATTAAAAAACACAACGGAGTCATTATCATGAACTATCCCAATTGGCTTACTATCAGGGCCAGTTACCATCGACGGTTCAATAAATTCATCTGTTTTACCTTCAGAATAAGATATATCAATTGCTTCCTCCGGAGTCTTAACTAGATCGCCACGCCCCTCCGTTAGCAGAAAATATGCTTTAGCGGTCCTATCCCATCTAAGGTCCCTATCCATTGCCCAATATCGGCCCATAATACTGGCAATTTGCCCGATTCCCACTTTAGAAATTACCTCCCGGATCTGCGATACATAGGTTTTGGCCGCAGTCGGCGGGGAGTCGCGTCCATCTGTAAAAAGATGCAAAAAAACTCGATTGAAATTTTGTTTTTGGGCAAGTTCAATCAAAGCATAGAGGTGTTCAATATTGCTGTGGACCCCCCCAGCCCCAATAAGTCCCATAAAGTGCAGGTTCGAATTGTTCTCTTTGGCATGATTAATTGCTGTAATCAACGTTTCATTTTGAAAAAAAACTCCGTCAGCAATACTCATGTTGATTCTTTGAAGATCTTGATAAACAATGCGCCCCGCACCAAGGTTAAGATGTCCTGTTTCGGTATTACCAGCCTCACCGCGCGGAAGTCCAACTGCTTCCCCAGAAGCAGAGAGCTGTGTGTGGGGATAGTTTGCCCAAAATCTATTCATATTAATTGTGTTTGCAAGTGAAATTGCATTACCTGGCCCAGGGGCCGCAATTCCCCAGCCATCAAGTACTACCAAGAGAACCAGTTTTGAAGATTCAGGATCCATATTATTTAATCCGAGTAAGCTCAGTTTCTATTGAAACCAGGCGATTATATTTGGCTACACGCTCACCTCTAGCGGGCGCACCGGATTTTATATAATCTGCGGCAATTCCAACGGCAAAATCCGCAATAAAACTGTCATTTGTTTCTCCGCTTCTATGAGAAACTACTGTTTTCCAACCGGCATCCTTAACCATCTTAACCACATTTAGGGTTTCCGTAACAGTTCCAATCTGATTTGGTTTGATTATAGCGGCGTTACACGCTTTCTCTTCAATTGCTTTCTGAACACGTTTTGGATTAGTTGCCAGCAAATCGTCGCCAGCTATAAGCACCGAATCGCCCATTGCAGCATACAATTTTTTCCAACTATCCCAAGCGTCCTCCTGAAAAGCATCCTCAAGTATGGCTAGTTTATATTGATCATAAAGGCCTTTATAATATTCTAGAAATTGAGCGTCATCCATTCCTCCAGTTCTATCTTTAATATCATATTCTCCATTTTTGTAAAATGAATTTGCGGCAACATCCAAACCCAAAAATATATCACGCCCCAATGAATAATTTGTTTGTTTTATCGACTCAATAAATACTTCAAACGCGTCTGCATTCGTAAACAAATTCGGTGCATAACCGCCTTCTTGCCCAACAGAATGAATAGCACCTCTATGTCCCAGATTTAATCCGATTGTTTGATAAATTTCGGCACCCATCTGAAGCCCCTCGATAAAAGTTTTATTGCTGGCAGGAACAACCCAGAACTCCTGAAAATCAAGGTTGCCTGCCCCATGCAGTCCCCCATTAATCATATTGAAAAGGGGAGTCGGAATTTTCACCTTTGAAGTTATATTTCCCTTCGAAGCTAGCTGATAAATCCAGGCATAAAGTGGTTGATTATTTACTACCGATCCCGCTCTTGCTACCACTTCCGAAATAGAAAGAATTGCATTTGCGCCAAATTTACTTTTATTTTCTGTTCCGTCTACCTCCACTAATTTTTTATCCACGCCTATTTGATCGGTCGGATCCATTCCGATAACCGCCTGACCCAAAATAGTATTTACATTTTCAACAGCCTTAAGAACCCCTTGCCCCAAATATCTCGGATTGTCAGCATCCCTAAGCTCCAGTGCTTCATGACTTCCTGTGGAAGTTCCGGCAGGTACGGAGGAAACCGAAACTCCACCGTTATCGAGCATACATGCAGTTTCCACAGTGGGAATACCCCTTGAATCAAGAATTTCTCTCGCCCAAATATGTTTGATTTTACTCATTTTTTTATTATCACATTTCCTCCTCTGCCTTTTTAACAATCTCGCGCGTCCTATCAATTGTATCCGGATTTACAGAAACCGATGTTATTCCCCATTTTACCAATTTTTTTACCAAATCTTCATGGGTTGACGCAGCTTGACCGCAAATTGAACAGGTAACTCCCGCCTCCCCGCATCTTTTTACAACCCTTTCGAGCGCCCAAAGGACACTCGGCGACATTTCATTATATTCCTGTGCAACATCGGCATTATCACGGTCAGTTCCCATAATCAGCATTGTTAAATCATTACTGCCAACCGAAACCCCGTCAATTCCAACCTTAATAAAATCATCAATCTGAATAACATTAACAGGAATTTCACACATCATCAAAAACCTAAAAGTTGTACTCTCAAATAATCCTTCAGAAGCAACAAGTCTACGTACTTTAGTAAGTTCCTCGGGAGATCTTACGAACGGAATCATTAAGTACAGATTATTATATTTTTCCCGAACTTTTTTAATTGCCTGAAGTTCCAAACTAAAAACTTCAGGATTACTTACATAACGGTAAGCTCCGCGAAAACCAAGCATTGGGTTTGGTTCAATCGGTTCCCATGCTTTTCCCCCGGGAAGAGAACGATATTCATTTGTTTTAAAATCAGTTGCGCGGTAGATGACGGGGCGCGGATAAAAAGCTTTACAAAAAATTTCCATATCATGGGCAAGTTTTTCTATAAAATGCTCCTGTTCTTTCTTTTTAATTGCTTCCTTGGGATGAATCCCAATATTTGCAATCATAAACTCAGCGCGAAGTAGCCCAACGCCATCAACATTCATTTTGGATACTTCGCTAGCACGTTCAGGTTCTGCTAAATTAACATAAACTTTCGTAGCGGTTTTTGTTTTATAACGGGTATAGACCTTAACCGGTTCAGAAATTTTAGTCGAGGAAACTTTAGCGCCGGCAAAAATCAGCCCGCTACTTCCATCAACACTAACAATCATTCCGTCTTTCAATCTCTTTGTTGCTTCTTTTGTTCCGACAACGCACGGAATTCCAAGCTCTCTGGAAACTATTGCGGCGTGCGAAGTCTCTCCTCCTTCATCGGTAATAATAGCAGCTGACTTTTTCATTGCCGGAACATAGTCGGGTGACGTCATCGGTGCAACAAGAACATCTCCCCTCTCAACTTTCCCAATTTCTTTAGGACTTTTAAGAATTTTAACGGGACCCGTACCGATTCCGGGAGAAGCAGACATTCCACTTAGTATTGGCGCTTCTGCAATTTTAACCTCGCCTTTTTCCAATTTTTCAGTCTTTGCAGTCTCAGCAATGGTGGTAACCGGTCTGGTTTGAACCAAATATAGTTCACCTTTTTCTTTGGCCCATTCTGCATCCTGCGGAAAATAATAATGCTCTTGGAGACGCGCCACAATTTTTGCCAGCTTAATAATTTCTTCATCTGAAATTTTTTGCTTATTCCGAATGTTCTTGGGTACCTCAACTTCTTTGTTATCTCCACCCTTGACCCTAATAAGTTGGGTGCTTTGGTCAGAAACTTCCTTAGAAAGAATCGCAAAAGTCCCCTTCTGCACAACATATTTATCGGGAATAACTGATCCTTGAACAATCATTTCACCTAAGCCCCAAACCGATTCAACAATAATTCTGTCTTTATCATTTTTAGCAGGATCAATAGAAAACATAACTCCGGAAACTTCACTTTGAATCATTTTCATAACAATCACGGCAATTTTTACATTTTCATGCTTGATTTTATTTTCTACACGGTAATAAATTGAACGTCCGGTAAAAAGTGAGGCCCAACACTCCTTAACATTCATTAAAAGATTTGCCTCGCCGACAACATTTAAATAACTTATTCCTTGTCCGGCAAACGAAGTTTTGGCCAGATCTTCCGCAGTAGCAGAAGATCTTACAGCAACAAGTGCTTTTTTGAAACGACCCGAAAGCTTTTTATAGGAAGCAATTATTTCTTTAGATATTTCATCCGGAATCTTGCCGTTAGTTATCATCTTTCGAATCTTGCGTGAAGCATCTTCAAGTTGTGTCGGGTCATTAACATCGGTAGCGTCCAAAATTTCATAAATTTTCTTGGCAATACCATTTTCCGCCAGGAAAGCATCATAGGCATTAATTGTAATCACAAAACCATTCGGTACCGGAAAACCCGCTTTTACCATTTCTCCTAAATTTGCACCTTTACCTCCAACAAGTGGAGTATCGTGTTTATCTATATCTTTGAAGAAAGAAACAATTGGGTAGGCAGACATAATATAACTATACCATTAATGAATAGGCTTAAGAAAGCGATTCTTTGAGCTTTGTTATCCAGGGTTCGGGACCCGGATCGGTGTTTTGTAAGGCCGAAAGATAAAACCCGACCCAAGCACAAAAATGTGGCAATTCCATTACTTGAACCAACTTTGTGGATCCTTCCAAAGAATAATCATTGAACTCAAGTCCCTGTTCTTTAAAAATCCCTGCAGTTATCTTAAATCTCGTCAAAACCCTGGGGTTATTAAATCTACTCATGAAGAATAAATATTTTGCGCTCGATTTAATAAATTCAGGTTTTTGCGTTGCTTCAATAAGAACGTGGTTTACTTCAGGAAAATCGTAGAATTGCGTAAAGTTCCTGGAAATCTCACACATTGCATTCCGTCCGGCGTTTAAGGCACCCAGAAGCGGCCTACCAGCAAAAAGTACAGGAAGATTACCATTTAGCCACTCTGCGATTTCTCTCACATTCCAACTTTTTCTGATTTCGGTAAGTTCACTAAGAGCGGCGCTTAATCCAACTTCTTGAATATTTAATACCCCAGCTTTAGAAAGGGCTCCCATCAAAGCTCCCAGAGATACACCAAGTCCCACTTTAGGAAGATGCGATGGATTAACTTCCGAATCATCAACAAATACACCATCTACTTGTCCTCCTTGAATCATTTTTTTCAGTTTTCCTCCAGCCGTAACTGCAATAACTTTTGCATTAACTTTATTTGCAGCTTCAATCGCTGATAAAGTTTCCTCCGTATTGCCCGAGTAGGAATTGGCAACAACTAAAGTATCAGAATTTACCCAAGCCGGAAGTCCATAATCATTAAAAACTTCAAAAGGAATTTTTAAATCAGACTCAAATAATCCCTGAAGAATTTTACCCGCATTACTGCTTCCTCCCATTCCGCTTACGACAATAGATTTTGGAGAAAGAAGAGGAATATCCGCCGCAAATGCTTGAGAAAAACATTTACGCACCTGATCGGGAAAAAGTGTCAGTGACTTTTCAACTCCAAGAGAATCCAAACCCATATTTATTGTTTACTTTCCGCAAGTTCTAAAAGTTTATTTGTCAACTCCAAACCTCCTAAATTTTGTGTCCTCTCGGTATAAAAATCAGTTATTAATTCTTTAGGTTCCGTTGAAACACCAATACCGGCAACATCAACCATGCTTTGGTCATTAGGCCCATTTGCAATTGCCATTGTTTGAGAAATATTGATTTTTAGATAATCAGCCAGATGTTTCAGTGCCGTCCCTTTCGTCAATCTCTTCGGTGCAATATCAAAAGCCTCACCATTCCAAATCGCATAGAACTCCCCTTCCGGATCATTTTTCTTCAGCACTTCGTAAACTTCCGGTATTTCTGAAAAAGCATGCAGGGTAATTAGAAATTGTTTTGGTTCAAAGGCTCTAAAGCCTTCTACCTTACCCTCAAGGCCCTGAAGATCAACAAGAATATTTCTCATTTTTGTGAGCGTTCTATTATCAAATTTTTCATGCTGAATAAGTTCACCGTTTATGAGAGAAAAAATTCCAATTTCGCTAATTAAAGCAATATTATCCCAAAGGAGTTCCGAAAATACCTTAGTCAAATACATAGAACTTCGACCGCTATTGATTGCTACGAAAAAATGCTTTTTAAGTTCAATGAGGGCATCCTTCATTTCATCTGTTAAATTTGAAGTTTTTACAGTGAGAGTTGTGTTTTCTGAAGTTTTAACTTCGCTAATCTCCGTACCTTTCTTTATTGTTACGCCATCAACATCAAAACAAATCAACTTAATATTTTTTATATCATCTTTGGTTAGTTGGCTTAAAGGTTTCACTAGATTATTCTAATTGTTTAATTATTAGTAGGTCAAGGGAAGTTGTTAAATCTGCCTTACTGGACTTTACAAGAATATCAATATCACTCAATTTATTGATAATCTGCTTAAGTTTTCCCAATTCAAATTTTCCCGACTGGAACTTGAGTTTTGAAAGCTTCCATGAAGGATACTGAGAGGTTTTTGGATCAATACTTACTAAATATAAATCTTTTAAATGACGGGCAAGCATAAAAAATACTAACTCAACCGCCTGTTTCTTAATTAAATCATGTAAAAGTTTAAGGCATCTAGTTGAATTACCCGGGTAAAACAATTCCAAGAAGGTGAAAAGAATTTTTGGAAGTTCAAATTTTTCCATCTTGAAATCACTCGGCATTAGTTTTAAGAAGGTTTGAGGAAGAACACCTTCGTGATAGATAACCAGTGTGCCGTCGAATTTATCGAAATTTTTAATATCCTGCCTGGTAAGAAGAGAGAAATCGCGGTAGATAATTAGCCGGTCGGTCCCAAAAAGTGACGGTGTATTGGGAAATTCATTGGTAATAATTTCCCAATTACGTTTTTTGGCTGTATCCACAAACTTCATCAAGCGTTCATAGCTTGCTTCAGAGTCATCGCCGTGTAGTACAATTATTTTCATTTCACCTAAAATCTTCTAAATATCTCCCAATTAACTCGTCAAGTTTGTGATGAAAACTCCCTTTTTTACGATGAGTGTGAGGAACTAAAGCTCCGGAAAAATTCTTAGGTATATGTGTCAGTTCATGAAGTAAAACTTTATCCTGATCCTTAGGAGAAAGTTTATCAAAATAATGAGAGATCACTTCAATAATGTATGCTGGTTTAACACCAAGCGCATTCTGCCAAAGTCTCGGAAGCCCCCAAGTTCGGGCATATGCTCTGGATTTGCTACCGGTAGATCTGTAGAAGAACAACCGCTCAAAAAGCACGGTATCCATTCCAAGAACACCAATAAGTTTCAGAACACGTGCTTTAATATCAGGCGCTTCCTCCCAATCAAACTTTGAAAACTTCTGTGTCCTCCTTAACCGGTTCATCAGTCTTTAATCCTATCACATCTCCCTTACCTGCGGAATCCAATTTTTTATGCTCAACTTGAATCGATTCCACAGCCTGTTCAAATAAATCCGTCCCTCCACGAACAAACTTCACCTTTTCTCCGACAGATAAAGTCCCGTTAAGTTCAACTATCGCAACACCAATTTTGTCATAATAATGACTTACTTTTCCTATTTTAAGCATTTTTAGTCACCCCCTTCGATTCTCCAATCTTAAACGCATGCGTCAGAGCGATGGCTAGCGCATCAGCCGCATTATCAAAGTGTGTTTTTTTATGCTTTTCACTTTTTACACGGCTGCCAAGAATTTTTCTAATATGTTCCTGAACTTCTTTTTTATTCGCACGGCCATTCCCTGTAATTAATTTTTTAATTGTACCTGGAGCATATTCCTCAACATGAACGCGAGATTTACTGGCAGCCAAAAGCATTACGCCCTGGGCTTGGCCCACACCAATAGCGGTTTTTGCATTATTGGAGAAAAAAACCTTTTCGAACACAAAGACGTCAGGCTTATGCAAATTAATAAGACGAAGGACTTCTTCGAAAATAAAATCCAGTCGTCTTTCTTTCAAAAGCGATTTATCCGTTTCTATTAAACCCCAGGCGACAACTTCATTTCCCTTTTCGTTAAGGCGGACTAAACCGTAACCGGTTGTGGCAGTGCCAGGATCAATCCCAAGTATAAGCATGCAAAAAGATTATAACAAGAATTGGATGCTATGTACTAATGATCAAATTATTTTTAACTGCATCAAATATTCCATCCCCATCAAGTTTTAAATATCTCATAAGTTCTCCGACACTTCCCGTCGCACCATGAGTAAAACCGGAAGATATTATTCTAGAAGGTCTTTTATCTTTGCTCACAAACATTTCTTTAGCTACTGGCAATGCTAAAACATCCGGGTTACCATTATAAAATACAAAAAGAGGTTTATTGTCTTCGATTGCACCAGAAATTCCTGTCAACTTGTTCGGTTGCAAAGCATTAATTAATTTTGCAGTAATTCCTATTTCTCGCAATTTATCGACAGCCTTTAAAGCTTCGGGTACAATCATTCCATTCGTAATAATTACACAATCGTTTCCGCCTGTTTTAGTTATTTCATACCAACTTGCTGACTGAAATTCTCCAAAATCACGGGGTACAAGATTTTTATTTGTTCGAATGTACACAGGCCTTACACGATTGTTAATTGCTTTATTTAAGCTGTAAAAAAGGTCTTTTCCAGAAGATGGTTCATAAAAGTCAGTATTGGGCATTGTTAAAATCATTCCAGGCTGACCGGTAGATTGATGTGTTGGACCATTTCTAGCAGCAGATATACCCGATTCTACCGAATATATGGTAAGCGGTGTTTTAGCTTGTGCAAGTACGTTCAATTGATCTGCGTGGCGATATAAAAAGGCATCTCCACAAAAAACAAAAGTTATTGCATCTTTTTCTACCTGCTCAAGACCGTGAATCATTGAAAAAAGATGCTGTTCACGTATTCCAACGTTGCAATAATTAAAATTACTGTATTTAAATTCACCGTTACTGTATATAAAATTTCGTGGAGGATAATCTGCCGTAAGAAAATAAATATTGGTTAAAAGATTTAATTTGGATAACCTGTCTAAATATAACTCCAAAAAATCATAGGAGGTGGCTAGTCTTAAATTATCATCCAGTTGAATATTAATATCCTGAATTATTCGTTCAGTCTTGTTTGTAACGCGTCTGTGTATTTTTTTAGAAGGAACAACTGGAAATTTAGTTTCAAGTTCTTTATTTAATTCAACTAAGGGTATATTAATCGGAATCTGATTATTTGTTTCACCTTGATCACTCGCATGATAAACATGATAACCGTTATAATTATTTTCGTTTCCAGGAACACCATTTCCCTTAATTGTATTTGCAATAATACAGACAGGGCGACTAGTATCACTTATTGCATTCTTGTAAGAAGTATAAATTTCTCTAATATCGTGTCCGTTTTTAATTTCTATAACCCTCCAACCATACCCGGACCAAATTGATTTCAAATCCGAATTGGCATCTGTGGTAGACGTTGCAGTTGATAACTGCTTACCGTTTTTATCAATAATACAAACCAAATTATTCAATTTAAGGTTTGATGCGTGACGCGCCGCTTCTGAAACATTACCTTCCTGTTCCTCTCCGTCTCCCAAAAAACAAAAAACTCGATTTTCCTTACCTCGGTTGCGGAAAGATAAACCTGCACCAACAGCATATGACAAAACCATACCCAAACTACCACTGGGGGTTATATCTACACCGGGTGTAACATTCATATCTTCATGTCCGGGAAGACGAGACCCAAACCTGCGGTACTGGTCCATTTCTTGTTCATTCAGCCAACCTAGTAAATGGAAAGCATTATACCTAAGAGGACCTAAATGTCCCCGCAATAAAACAATATCTCTATCGGGATCTTTAGGGTTGTCGGAATTAATTTGAAGGATATCAGTAAAATAAAGTACAGATATAAGTTCACAACTTGAACAGCAAGCCCCCACATGACCAACTTTTGCAGTTTCTATTGTTCTAAGTGTATTTCTTTTAAGAAGTTTCGTTAAATCCTCCAAATTACGCCAATTTGATTCATTTTCTGGATTAAATTCTTCCTCTCGAACTAACGAACTTCCCGATCTTTCCATATTTATTTAGGTACGGGCAAGGTTCGTGAAGTGTATCACTAGTCTTTATGAATTTCTACTTTATTTATTTTCTTCCTCTTCTTCCAAGCTTCTTATCAACCAAAAAGATATAAATAATATCCAGAATTCCAACTGTATTTAGAATCAACAGAACAACAAACCAAACCTTACTATCATTCTTGGCCGCACGCCAAAGCGCCCATCCTTTCCAACATATTCCCCAAATCACCAAAGGAATTAGGAAAAATCCCGTTAAGCCTGCAAACATTCCCAAGTTCATCATTATTTAGTCACCCCCATTCACCTTTAAACATCAACATTAATAATTTTAGACGAAGTTACCTTTCCATTATTCATTTCCAAAGAAACCACATCAATTCTCATTTTTTGATTAGTTTTTGAGTTAATAAGAGCATAATAATCGGCAGTCTTTTTAATTTTGTATAATTTTTGAGGAGTAACTGCTTCTTCCGGGCTTCCAAATTTTTGGCTCCAACGAGCTTTAACCTCGATAAAAACCAAATAACCACCCTCTTCCGCCACGATATCAATTTCACCAAAACGACTCCTAAAATTTCTGTCAATTATCTTATAGCCTTTTTTTTGAAGAAACCTGACGGCAAAATCTTCCGCTAATTTACCTAGATCGCTTGTTTTTCGACTTCCCTGCACTCTTCATGCTAACACGCTTTGTGGCTCTTTTGTAAATCATTTCAACCTCGGTCGGGGGTTTTGTCCTAGTGTAGTAAAGCTTTGCACGACGCACACCCTCAACCCCGCGTTTGATAACCACAATTCTATCTATTGAGGGAAGATTTAGAGGAAAAATTCGCTCTACTCCAATCCCACCCTCGGCAATTTTCCTAACCGTCAAGGTTTTACCGGGGCTTCTGCCTTTAATTTTAATAACCATGCCCTCAAATGAAGCCTCACGAAATTTATCCTCGTCCTTAATCTTTTGGACAATGCGAATTTTATCCCCGACTCCAAATTCAACCTCTTTAAATGTAATTTTCAACGCCATGGTCAGTTATTATACCTTAGGTCTAGGGTATCAGCAATAGCCTTGGCTAGAGTCTCATTCCAGGCTATTTTGAAAGACAATTTCACTCTGCGCCCACCCTCAAACATCAAATAACCGGTTTGGTCGCCCGGATTTGAAACTAAAAGCTCTTTCAGCTTCCTTAGTGTGTTTGTTTCTACATTTTTGGGTATTTTGATGTAAACCTCACGCTCCTTTTTTTCATCCAAACCGGCCATTGTCTCAATTGATTCCACAAGTAAATTTGGAGATTCATCCCGCACATCAACTCTACCTGTAATAAGAAGCGGCTGACCTTCAATCCAAAAGTCGCGAGTGTCTTTAAAAATTTTAGGAAATACTACAAGTTCCAAAGTCCCAGTGCCGTCTTCAGCCTTGGCAAAAGCCATTTCGGCACCACTTTTTTTAGTAACAATAACTCTTACCTCGGTTAAAACTCCTGCAACTTTCACTAAGTCCGGATAATTTTCCTCCGCCGATATTTCATAAATTTTGTGGGTTGATTGAAATTCCAACGGTCCAATCACCTCACTAATCGGACGTGCGGAAAGAGAAAATCCCAAAAGTTGACGCTCAAGTGACTGAAGTTCGTCTTCAGGAAATTCCTCAATATTTTCAATCATAACGACCTCAGAGGAAGACATTTTCTTAATATCTTCAACAGCAAAAAGCCCAGGTTGATTATCGTCACCTTTAGGTTTAACCATTTTCTCGCGGATTTTATCAACTGAAGCCAAAAGTGCAGCACGACCCCCAAATCTGCTCATTGCGCCAACTTTAATCAAACTCTCAAGAACTTTCTTATTAACTTTTCGTCCGTCCACCCTACCAATAAAATTCGAGAAGGATTCAAATTTTCCAATCTTTCGGGCTGTTAAAATCACATCTATTGCAACTCCGCCCACATTTTTAACTGCAGAAAAACCAAAACGGATTGCCTTACCGGAAAGAGATTCTTTATCTTCAACGATAGTAAACCCCATATCGCTCTCATTGATATCCGGAGGGAGAACTTTTATTTCCATTCTACGGCATTCATTAACCGCAGCAGAAACCTTTTCTATATCGCTACTTTCCGCAGTTAAAAGCGCAGTCATATACTCTACGGGGTAGTTGGCTTTCATATAGGCTGTGTAATAGGCAACCATGCCGTAAGAGGCTGCATGAGCCTTATTAAATCCGTAAGATTGGAACGGCTCAAAAAGTTTCCACAACTCTTCTGCAAATTTTTGTGTTTGACCATGTTCAACAATTCCCTTTATAAATTTATCTTTTTGAGCAGCCATTTCCTCCGGAATTTTCTTACCCACCGCTTTTCTGAATTTATCGGCCTCTTCCCACGTATATCCCGCAAGATCAAGTGCACAAAAGAGCAGATCATCTTGATACACAAGAAGACCATAGCTGGCACCTAAAAACTTCTCCATCCGAGGATCAAGATATTTGACCAATTTTGGATTATTCTTTCTTTTAATATATTCCGGAATAACCGCGATGGGGCCGGGTCGATATAAGGCAACCATGGCCATAAGATCTTCCACACGATTAGGCTTAAGTTCTTTCAAGTACTTTGTCATTCCTCCACCGGCAAGTTGAAAAACTCCCATCGTTTCACCTTTTGCAAGCATTTCGAAGGTCTTTTTATCATCCAACGGAATCTGACGAAGATTTATCTTTGTCCCAAATTCTTTTTCGACAATATCAATTGCAGACCCGAGAATAGATAAATTACGTATTCCCAAAATATCAAATTTTATTAGGCCAACATCTTCTGCAGCATGCATTTCATATTGGGTTATAATTTTTTCCCCGGAAGGTTCTTTTTGCACCGGTGAAAAGTCGGTAATTTCTGTTGGGGCAACAACCACCCCCGCCGCATGAACGGAAACGTGCCGGGCGTTGCCCTCAACTTGAGCCGCCAGGTCCAGTACTTTTTTTGTATCAGCATCCGAATCGTAAAGACTTCTAAGGTCCGAAATTTCCTGCATTGCCTTTGCAATAGTAATTGGAAAGCCTTGCCTGGGGGGAGGAATTAATTTTGCAATTCTGTCCCCCACGTTATACGGATATCCCAGAACTCTGGCAATATCACGCACTGCAGCACGGGAGAGCATTCTTCCAAAAGTACACACCTGAGCCACCCTTTCTTTACCGTAAGTTTTAGTTATATAGCCAATAATTTCATCGCGTCTGTCATCTGCAACATCAAAATCAATATCGGGAGGGGAGGGCCTGGACGGGTTTAAAAATCTTTCAAAGGGTAAATAATAAGTCAACGGATTAACAGTCGTGATACCCAAAACGTAGGAAACTAGACTCCCGGCCGCAGAACCCCTAGTATTGGTTATAATTCCCCGTGAATTCGCCCAATCAGCCAAATCGCGAACTATCAAAAAGTAAGGAGCATATCCCTTTTGACTAATAATTCCAAGCTCGTGCTTGAGCCTTTCAAGAGTATTTTTATCCGCATGCGGAATTTTTTCCTTCAACTTCTCGTGGGCAAGCCTCTCCAACTGTTCATCTGCTGTGACACCTTTGGGAAGGGGAAATTTGGGAAAACTCCAGGATCCAAGTTTAATCTCCACATCACACTTGTCTGCAACTTTAACAGTATTTTCTAACGCATCCGGTAAATCAGGAAATAAGGATTGCATTTCGGAAGGACTCCTAACATAAAAAGTTTGAGCATCAATATATCTCATTCTTTTCGTCTCGCTCATATTCTTACCGGTAGCCACACAAACTAGGGCATCCTGCGCCAGTGCGTCCTCCTCCCGAATATAGTGTGCGTCGTTCGTTGCAACAATCGGAATCCCAAATTCCCGCGACAACTTCAAAACCCCTTCATTCCATTTTTTCTCACTAGCTTGAAGATCAAGTAGCATCGTCTTAATTTCCTGTGTAGAAGATTTATCCACCCATTTATCATATTCATGCCGCTGCATTTCCAAGTAATAATCTTTTTTGAAAACATCTAAATACCACTCAACGGTTTTTTTAGCTTCCTTAAAATCGTCATTGATCAGACTTTGTCCGACCTCACCGGCAGGACATGCCGAAGTTACAATCAGGCCTTTTGAATATTTCTTTAAAGTTTCGCGGTCAAATCTGGGACGGTAGTAATAACCTTCCAAATGAGCAATTGAGGAAAGCTTCATTAAATTTTGATAACCTTCATTATTTTTTGCCAAAATCAAAAGATGATAATTCTGAACCTTTCCACGCTCCGGCCTGTCATGCAAATCACCGGCCGTTATATAGCCTTCCATTCCAAGCAACGGTTTTATGCCACATTTTAGGCCTTCTTTATAAAACTCAATTTCTCCGTACATCACGCCGTGATCAGTGATTGCAACCGAATCCATTCCCTGTTCCTTAACATGAGCAAAAAGTTTTTTGATGTTGCTTAAGCCATCAAGAAGCGAATATTCTGTGTGAACATGAAGATGAACAAATTTAGACATTTGTTTTTGCAGGAACTACCTGATTTTTTCCACGTTTCTTCGCATCATACATCGCATCATCAACTCTTCTAAGAAGCTTATCGGATGTTTCTTCCCCATTCCACACACCCACTCCGATACTCACAGTTTCCATTACGTTACTGTCTCCAACTCTGAATCTTGTTTCAGAAACGGTCTTTCTAATCTCCTCCGCCCTAACTTTAGCTGTCTGATCAGTATTGACTCCTGGAACAACCACAATAAATTCATCGCCCCCATATCTAGCCACAAAACCTTTCTCGTTCGGTCTAATTTTATTTTCTAATAGTCTTGCCATTCCTATTATTACCTCGCTCCCAGCAGGATGCCCATATTCGTCATTAATACCCTTAAGACTGTCCATATCTACCCAAAAAATGGCAAAGTTTTCTCCATGAGGATTTCTTGTTCTAACTTCTAACTCATTCGCCAGATAACCATAATTAAATACTCCAGTCATCGGATCGCGAATGTTTTCAGATTTTAACCTTTCGTTCTCTTCATACGTGTCAAGCTCTCCCTTCCCCAGTTTACCTGACAGGAATTTTCGTCCTTCCGCAGTTTTTCCCAATTTCTTGTTTGCTGCATGTGCGGCTTCATATTGAAAATCTTCATTAACTTTATCTGTCATTTTGTAACCTTTCTAACAACTTTTCCCGAACAGCTTGCGCGTTTCCATGTCCTTGTAATTTCTTCTGTACCATTCCGATCAAAAATCCAATAACATTTCCATTTCCTGCCTGATAATCGGCAACTGCTTTTTCATTCTCCATTAAAACACTTTTCACGGCATTTTCAACCTCTTCGCCCGAGGAATACTCAACATTTGAAATTTCAACTATTCTTTTGACATATCCTGCTGGTTCAGGATATTGTTCGTCAAGTTTCTTATTTATCATCAAATCTGCAATTGTCTTGGGAAGATTGCGCCCATTGTCAAGCTTGACAGATTGTTCGAAATATTCTGCGCGAGGTAAATCTGATACTAAGATTTCAATAAAATCTTTAGAGATTCTATATTCTTTTTCAAATCTTTCCCTTTTTTCTTTAGGTAATTCGGGCAACTGCGATCTCAAATTTTCAATTTGATCACTGGTAAATCTAATTGGAGGAAGATCGGGCTCCGGAAAATATCGATAATCATTTGCTTCTTCCTTAACTCGCTGAAGATATGTTGTTTGTTTTATTTCATCGTAGCCCCGGGTTTCTTGCGGAATTTTTTCGCCGGCAGAAAGAAGTTTTTCCTGTCTAACAATTTCCGCTTTGATTGCCTTATCCAAAAATCTGAATGAATTTATATTTTTTAACTCAACTTTGTAATCTGGAAGACTTCCATCCGGGGAAAGAGAAATGTTTGCCTCAAGCCTCATACTGCCTTTCTCCATATCGGCATTGCTAATTCCTAAATATCTGGCAATTAACTGGACTTCCTTAAGGAAGGAGACAACCCTTTCCGTATCGTGGAAATCCGGTTCCGTAACCATCTCCATAAGAGGAACAGAACTCCTATTAAAATCGATTAGAGAAGATTTAACCCCGCCGACGGTTTCGTGAACAAGCTTTCCCGTATCCTCTTCCAAATGCACCCGCCTAATTCTTTTGTCGCCGAAGCTTCCACCAACACAAAACGGTAAATCATACTGCGATATCTGATAGCTTTTGGGTAAATCGGGGTAAAAATAATGTTTTCGGTCAAATTTACTGAATTTATTAATCTCTGAACCCATTGCCAGCCCAAATTTTACGGTTGAAATAACTGCATCATAATTTGTGTAAGGTAGAGCCCCTGGAAGTCCTAAGCAAACCGGGCAAACTTGGGTATTTGGAACTTTACCAAAATGATCAGCAGAACAACCACAGAAAAGTTTGCTTTTTGTTGCAAGCTCTATGTGAACTTCAAGCCCTATGATTGGTGTTAGTTTTGATTCCATATTAGTTTGTAAGATGGGCTTCTATTAAATCCTGGCCCCTCCTTGCCGAATATATCAAAACAAGAAATGTTCCAACAGCCATTAAACTCAAGAGTGTCTTAACTCCAAAAATTTCAGTTATCGTTCCGGAAAAAAGCACCGGAAAAATCGTAATAAGCGAAGTCATAAACCACAAATTTCCAAAAACTCTGCCTCTAAACCATTCGGGAGTAGATTCTTGCAAGAAGGTAAGAGCCGGAATATCAATTCCCACAAATGCAAACCCTGTCATTACTATTAGAAGCGGCGTAACAGAAACTCTAAGCCCAAGCGGCAAAAACGGAATTCCCAAAGCCAGCGCCAAAAGAGAAAAAGTAATAATACCCAATCCTACCTCTATTAGTATTTTCCTGCGCCAACCTCTTCTTATCAGTCTGGGAACATAAATTGATCCCAAAAGCGCCCCGATCCCGGCCGGAACAACTATAGAAACACCTGAAAAATTTACCGAAATATCAAGAACTTGTAATGCAATAACCGGCAAGCTAACAACAAGAATGGCAAGAACTGCTTGAATACCTAAAAGAATTAAAATAGGAAAAAGAACTGCTTTGTTTTTACTGATAAATTCATAACCCTCAACAATACTATCAAAAAAGGTCTTGAGAACTTTTTCAAATTCTCCTGGGAGACGCACCCTGGGTTTAATTTCCCCGAGAAAGCTAACACTAATAAAAGCAATAAAAAGGAAAAACGCGCAAAGGATTACTGTTCCGTTAAAACCAATTATCTTCTGTAAAATTCCAGCAAAACCAAATCCTAATATTAGGGCACCCTGTGTTGTCATGAAAAAAAGGCTATTGGCACGGGCAAGCATACTTTTATCCACAGTTGACGGAAGAGCAGCCGCCTCTGCCGGTCCATAAAATTGGTTTAGGGCCGAATAAGCCAAAACAATCGCATATAAAATAAAAATTGACTGTTGATTTATAAAAATATAAACAAAAACCGTGGCTGCCTGGAGCAGATTGGTAACCATTAACATCTTGCGCCTACTAAATAAATCAACACTGGCAGCACCTATTGGCCCGATAATTAATGCAGGAAGGCTGTAGGAAACCCAAAGAAGTGATGTGGCAATTGAAGAATGTGTTGTTGTATACAAACGGGCCAAAAGTAAAAAGTTCATTATATTGACAGTAACTTGGGATAGCATTTGTGAGATCCACAGATACAAAAACTTTCGTGTTTTAAAAATTGATGTAAATTCACTGATCATGGCAATTTTGGTATGTAATTTATTGATTTCTGAAAAAGTTTCCCTAAATCAAAAAGAGTTTGTTCGGAGAATCGAGGACCCATGAGCTGAAAGCCAAGCGGAAGTCCACTTTGGGAAAACCCAAAAGGAATGGCAAGTCCAGGGATCCCAGCAAGATTTGCAGAAACTGTACAAACATCGGAAAGGTACATTTTTAAAGGATCATCTAATTTTTCTCCAAGCTTAAAGGCGGGGGTAGGAGCAACGGGGGCTATAATCGCGTCAACCTTTTCAAAAACTTTATCGAAATCGGCAATTATTTTTGATCTGACTTTTTGCGCTTTCAGATAATAAGCATCGTAATATCCGGCAGAAAGAACATAAGTTCCCAGCATTATTCTTCTTTTGGCTTCAGCCCCAAAAGTTTCGCGTATATTTCCATACCTGATTCCGTCATAGCGGCCAAGATTTGAAGAAACTTCAGCCGGCTGAATAATATAATAAACATCAATGGCATATTTTGTATTTGGAAGGCTAACATCAACCAGTTCAATTCCTTCTTTTTCAAAAACTTTAGAGGCGGCCAAAACTGATTTTTCTACTTCATGTTCCAAACCTTCAACAAAATATTCTTTGGGGATACCGACGCGTAATTTTCCATTTTTTATTTTCCATTTCCTATCTACAACAGTCGAGTCGTATCCATCCGGACCTTTAACCACATTAAAAATTGTTTCAACGTCGGAAACGCTATGCCCAAACGAGCCGACACAGTCAAGAGAACTTGCCATAGCAACAACCCCATACCGGCTAACGGCACCGTAGGTTGGTTTAAATCCGACAACTCCGCAAAAATTTGCAGGTTCCCTAATTGATCCTCCGGTGTCCGTCCCCGTAGAAATTAGAGAAAGACCTGCAGCCACAGAAGCTGCCGAGCCGGAGGAGGATCCTCCAGGAACATATTTTTTATTCCAGGGATTAAGCGTCGGACCAAAATCCGAATTTTCTCCGCTTGCGCCATGCGCCCAAGCATCGCAATTAGTTTTACCAATCATTATCGCTCCCGCTTTTTCCATTCTTTCTACTACTGTTCCCGAATATTCAGGCACATAGCTTTCCAAAACTTTTGACGAAGCGGTGGTGCGTACTCCTTTCGTTAAAAATAAATCTTTATGGGCAACTACTGCGCCCAAAAGCGGCAGGTCCTGAAGATCCGCGTCAACAATTTTGGCTTTTTGATAAGCTAAATCACCGGAAATTGTCAAAAACACATTCAGATCCTTATTCTTTTCAATTCGAGAAAGATATTCATCAACCGCCTCCACCGCAGAAAACTTTTTAGCCAGAAGTCCTTCCTTTGTTTCCTTTATTGTTAGAGGTAAATTCATTTGTCTGTTCTCCCTTCCAAAATTGCAGGAACTTTAAAATAGCCGTTGTGATTTTTTTCGGTTCCCGATAAGGCTTTGTCTTGATCAAGACTGCTTTCCTTAATTTCATCGCCCCTAAAAACATCGGTTAGACCCGTGGTTTGACTTGTTGGTTCGATATTTGTAGTATCGACTTTACTTAATTCTCCGATGTGATCAACAATTGAGGAAAGTTGTGGAAGAAACTTTTTAATCTCGGTTTCGCTAAGGTTTAACTTTGCTAATTTTGCTACATGCAAAACATCTGCCTTAGTTAATTTAGACATACCCCAATAATACCCGACTTAGATCATTTTTTGAAGAGCCTTAATACGTTCCGAGGTGGGTGGGTGGGTGTCAAAAAGCCCAGAGAACCACCCAACTTTTCCGTGTCCTTCTTTTTTAAACGGGTTTTCAATGTAAAGATGGGCTGTGGCTTTATTTGCACTTTTTAAAGGTTCGGGGTCGGCAGAAATTTTTTTGAGGGCCGAAATAAGATCTTCGGGCTGTCTGGTTATTTCAACCGATCCCGCATCCGCCATAAATTCACGACGACGCGAAATTGCCAGCTGAATTAAGGTTCCAATAATCGGGGAAAGGATCGCAAAAATAATTCCCAAAACGAGGAAAACTGCGCCAATATCTCCTTCACCATTACTCCTTTTACGACCTCCACCCCACCACATACTACGCAAAAACCAATCGCCCAAAAGTGCAACCATCCCAACCATCACGGCAACAACCGCCATAAGCCGTGTATCATAGCTTTTTATATGTGTCAGTTCGTGGCCAAACACCCCTTCCATCTCACTTCTATTAAGTTTTGAGAGAAGTCCAGATGTGGCACAAATTACTGCATGTTTAGGGTCACGTCCCGTCGCAAAAGCATTAGGGGAGGCATCATCAATAACATAAAGGGTGGGTTTGGGAAGTCCCGCACCTATACAAAGATTTTCAACTACTTGGGTAAAAAGCTTATCTTCTTGGGGAGTTGCGCGCCGGGCACCGCTAATTCCAAGAACAATTTTATCGGAATAATAATAACTAACAAAACTCGAAACTCCGGAAATGATGAGGGCCATTCCAAAAAATCCGAATCCCCCAGGCTGGTATCCCATGTAATAACCAAAAGCATTAGTAAGAATATATGCAGCAATAAATACAAACACCAAAAACAGAGCGACAATTATTGCACTCTTTATTTTATTTTCCGATTGAACTTCGTATATGTTTTTCACTTACAGATTAACTTTCGGGGTCTTCATTTCGTCCTCGCTGACGCTAAATGAATCTCCACTATTTGGCGTTTGTAAACCTTTCAATTTCTCAAAACGAAACACATTTGCAATCAAACTGCTTGGAAAAGTTACCAATTTGACATTGTAGTCAGCTGTTAAATCAATCAGTAAACGCCTGGCATACATTACTTTGTCCGAAGTATCCCTAAGTTCGTTCATTAAATCAGTAACAACATCTGCTCCCTTCAATTGCGGATTACTTTCAACTACAACTTGTAATTTTGGCAATACTTCAGCAATCTTTTTGGAAGCATCCTTTCCCGCTGAAACCAATTTTCTGGCTTCCGACAACATTTGTAAAATTCCTTTCTCGTGTGAAAGATATCCTTTTACAGAAGCTTCCAAATTCGGAATAAGTTCCGACTGTCTCTTTAATTGATTTCCAATTTCTTGAATTGCAGCACCAACTCTGGTTTTACTTGAAACAAAAAAATTGTAAGTAGACATCAAGTAAATACCGATAATTACCAACAAGCCGACGATTAAATAAATAATCATAAATTAATCACCTTCTTTCAAGAGTTTCTCAAACTCACTTAAACTTCGAGTATTGATTATATCATTTGGTGTGCACCATCCACGACGCGCAACGGAAACCCCCCAGAGCATGTTATTCATACCGTCTTTGTGATGTGCATCGGTTCCAAATGTTAATTTCACACCCAACTTCACAGCTTCGCGGACCAAAGTGTCCGGCAGGTCCAACCTCATCGGGTCACAATTTATTTCAATCCATTTTTTGTTTTTCAGGCAAAAATTAAATATTTCCGGCCAATTTAATTCTGCTCCCTCCCGCTCATTAAGTTTCCTACCGGTCGGATGGGCAAAAATTTTTGCCTTAGGGTGGGCTAGGGCAGTCAAAACCCTCTTCGTCTGTGCATCCCGTTCCAAATCAAAATTTGAATGAATGGAGACAAGTGCAAAATCCAAGGTTTCAAGTCCTTCATCAGGAACAGGAAGATTACCATCCGGTTTGATATCAATTTCGAGGCTATTGAACACTTTTTTTACTCCCGAGTAATTTAATTGTTCTACTTTTTCACGCTTTCTTTTCAAGATCTCCACAATTTCTTTATCACTATGCCCCTTCTGACTCGGATTATGTTCCGTGAAAGCCAGATATTCATATTCAAGTTCACTCCCCTTTTTTATAATCTCCTCCATAGAGCTTTCCCCCAGGTCATGAGAGGTCTCTATATTAAAACTTGAATGAATTTGCAAATCCGCTTTTACATCACCCAGTTCAACCAGTTTTGGAAGTTTATGATCGCGGGCAGCTTCAATTTCCCCCGTATCCTCCCTTAACTCCGGCTCAATGTAGTCCAACCCCAGAAACCTATAAAATTTTTCCTCTGTATCAAAAATTTTTAGTTTTTCGCTCTTCCCTCTTAGTTCTTTGATCCCGTATTCGGAAAGACTAAGACCTTTCTTGAGAGAATATTCCCGGAGGGCAATATTATGATGTTTTGAACCCGTAAAGTGTTGCAATAGCGAGCCATAGCTCTCGGCCGGCTGGACCATCATATCCACCTGAATTCCGCCCGGAACTAAGATTGAGGCAGAATGCTCCCCCTTTTCAATTATCTTTTGAGTTTCAGAGTATTTACTGAAGTGAGTCAAAACCTCCACAGGCTCGTTTGTTACGCAGGCAAGGTCAATGTCGCCAACCGTGCTAGCCTTGCGTCTAAGGCTACCAAGTGGATCCACACGCACCACATTCTTATCCTTAACCATCCAATCCATAATACTAGCCGCAATTTGTGCGGCGTACGGCAAAAGGTGACGCTTGCCAACCTTCTCGCGCGCTTCAACCTCTTTGAGTTTTTCTTTCACCTCCCCAGGACCTCCTTCCTTAATTAATTTCATCGCCGTTTTAATTCCAATTCCGGGAAGCTCCATTAACTTAAAGGCTTCTTTAGGAATTCCCTTCATTACGCTTTCAAAATGCTTGGATTTTCCGGTTTTGAAAAGTTCATCCAGATGCTGGGCAATGCCAGGCCCAATCCCAGGCACTTCCTCCAGTTTTCCGTCGTCCCAAAGGTCCTTAAGCTCACTACTGGCATGTTCCACAGCATCAGCCGCCCGCTCGTAAGCAATTATTTGAAATCTGTACTTATTTTGATCCTGAAGCTGATACGCCGCCGCCACATCCCTAAGCAGCTCTGCAATTTCAAGGTTATCTAGGTTTTTTTGCTCTCCCATCCTAGATTTATATTATCACAATCTGTTATAATCGAGCTTGTTTTGGGGTCGTAAGCGAAAGCTGAGCGCCCCCATCTCATGGGGTCGTAGCTCAATTGGCTAGAGCGTCTCCCTGTCACGGAGAAGGTTGCGCGTTCGAGTCGCGTCGATCCCGCTCGCCTTAGGCTCGCGGTATCCTCTCGTTTAATGAAGACAAACTAAGTAGGAATATTTTTATCAGGTCGAAAGCCACCTCTCGCCAGAAGAAAGCCAATATTTGCCAATTCAAATTCTAAACGTTTTTCATTAACTACGCCGTTTATGGTGGACTCCTGCGTCGCCGCATCTAATTGATCATTTAAAAGAGTTTGCCTAGAAAAATTTACTGCTTGTTCATCTGTTACGCCTGTAGCAAGAATCTCATCAGAGGTGTCTGTTGTTTTACAAAATTCCTCAAATTCTTCTATGTCCTTGAAGCTGGTCCAAGTTATAATTCCCTTATAATTTCCTTTGCCGTCGCCACGGCCACGAAACACTACGTTATAAGAAGGTGTCTTCTCTTTCTCCATAGAGGCTATTGTAATACTCAATTTTTAAAAGTCAATTAGCCTCATCAATTCTTTAAATTGCTGAAAAGTTAGCTGTTGCTTGCTGTCAGTTTTGGCATGCGGTGGATCGGGATGAACTTCAACTATCATGCCATCAAAAGGGTATCCTGCCGCCATTTTAACTACCTTAAAAACATTTTCGACACTCCCTCCAATATGGGAGGGGTCAAGGAGCATTGGCAATCCGGTCTTTTCTTTTATCCTCATTGCCATTTCAAAATCAGGTATGTTTCTTAAATTGTGAGGGTTTCCATGGCCGTTGGCGCAGAACCCCCGATGACAAAGAATTAATCTACCAGGATCAAGTCCGGCCCTCGTTACATATTCAACGATACCCAACCAATGCGATTCGTCATTCCAAGGCTGATTTTTGATCAAAAGTTTTACATTATTGGGAGCATCCCCCAAAATTCTTTTGGCAATTCCCCGTTGAACTTCCTGGTTTTGATTTCTTGAACCCAACCAAAAAAGTAATTTAGTAGAATCTCCGTTGTTTTTCTCTACACTTTCAATTAAACCTGTAACATTTTGGGGCATCAAAACCTCAGTTCCCACCGTCATACCCAATTTGGTTGCCTCCGCAATCCAGGGACCCCCCCTTAATTTAACCCCTTCAAATTCTCCCGGCCTTGTCCTAGGTTTAAAAGCACAGCCCCTCATTTCTTCAATCCCCATCTCCTTAAACACACTCACACAGGTCAAAAGTTGTTCCCTTGACTCCATTGCGCATGGGCCTGGTATTATTATCCGTTCATTATTTGCCATATTTTTAGCAATAAAAAAACCTCCCGTTAAAGGAGGTTTGTTCTGAAAACTTGTAATCAGTTTATACTGTTACATCAGCAACCAACCTCCCTTTCGGGGGGTAAAAAAAGAAAAAATAAAATTTTTGGTTGCCGTTATTCATTCTTCAATTCCTGATTTTCCGCCGGCTTTATTCCACCGCCCGGATTGGGCTCCATTTTTAGTCTAACACTTTTTTCAATCGGTATTTCTCCAAGAACACGCTTTTCAACCTCTACCGGACTCCTTAGTACTTCTCTAGGATTCCCCGAACTTCTTGTAATATCTATTCCCGGACGATGAGCAATTACCCGAATTCCTTCCTCATCGATACCCTCAGACATAGACATATGGTATCAGAATCAAATAATTTTGCAAATTTATTTTATGCCTATTGACTTCGATAGTACCTTAGTCTAAATTCAACTCAACTTCTGCCCTGAAGAAACGGGGTGAATAAATTTGAATTTTGATTTAAAAAGATTCCTCAAAAACTTAAAACTCAATGAAGAAAGCATCAGTATGGTCTTGGGGGCATTGGTTATAGTTATTGTTGGAATTTTGATTGTAAATTATTTGAAGGATAAAAGAAGCCAAACACTTCCGGAAGCGTTAACTACAAGCAATCAAAGTCAGATAGGTAAGGTTCACACAGTAGTTAAGGGCGAAACCTTGTGGGCAATTGCGGAAGATGTTTATGGGTCCGGCTATAACTGGACGGACATTTATAAAGCCAACGGTTTGAAATCTGAAAAAATTGAGGTTGGACAGCAATTAAATATGCCGAATGTTCCAGCAAAACAGCCAACAGCAACAAAACAGGTTTCAACGATCACCACCCCAACGCAGGCAATTACGGGAAATTCGTACACGGTGGTTCATGGCGACAATCTTTGGAAAATTGCTGTGAGGGCATATGGAGATGGATACAAGTGGATTGAGATTGCCAAAGCAAATAAATTGGTTAATCCAAGTCTTATTCACGCTGGAAACGTTTTCGTTTTACCAAGATAATTAAATGCCTCTTACCGAACGAGAAAAACAAACACAAGAAAAATATAATGTGTCAGCCAGGGAGTGGCTTGAACATTCGGGCGGACCGGACAGGCCGTGTTTCTGGGGCGAAGAAATGAATAAGTTTTCCCCTTTACTTACGGGGGCTAGAAAAGTGTTAGAGGCCGGCTGCGGCCCCGCAACTGACGGAAAATATTTGATTGAAAAAGGTATCAAATGTATATCAACCGACTACTCCAGCGGAATGTTAAAACTAGCACAAGAGCTCAAAACTAATAACCAACTTCTGCAAATGGATATTCAAAATTTAGCTTTTGCTGATAATTCTTTCGATGGCTTTTGGGCAACAGCCTGTTTACTACATCTAGAAAACCCTGAAAAAGCCATAAATGAACTATTAAGAGTCACGAAAAACGAAGGAATTGGTTTTATTACAATTAAGGAGGGGGACGGAGAATTCATCGATCCTCGCACGGGATATTACTTCCATTATTACAAGCATTCAGATTTTGTTAGAAAACTAAGACACTTTGGATTGGAAACATTTGATTCCGGAAGAAAAGCAGGAACACCGAATCACGACTATCTTACTTATTTAGTCAGGGTAAATAAGTAATGAAATCCACCGACTGGACAGTAAAATGAAGGAAGCGCTTTTATACGACAAGAAAGAGGATAAGAGTGTTTTATGCAACCTCTGCAACCATCACTGTCTTATTGCCGACGGTAAATTCGGCATTTGCAGCGTACGCCAAAACTCAGGCGGCGTTCTTTATACGCATTCATACGGGGATCTAGTTTCAGCGAATATAGATCCCATAGAAAAAAAACCGATGTTTCATTTCCTGCCCGGCTCTACTTCATATTCCATCGCCACCGCCGGTTGTAATTTTCGCTGCGGCTTCTGCCAGAACTGGCAAATTTCTCAGAAAAAGGAGGCCGAGAGGCTAGGTGCCGGATCTTTCTATATGTCAGCCGAAGAGATTGTCCGTGAGGCAAAACGCTCTGAATGTAAGAGCATATCTTATACCTATACGGAGCCGACAATATTTTTTGAATACGCGCTTGAGGTAGCCAGGCTTGCCAAGAAGGAGGGACTTCATAATGTTTTTGTAACAAACGGCTATATGACGAAGGAGTGCCTTGATATGTTGAATGGCGTACTAGACGCAGCGAACGTAGATTTAAAATCATTCAGCGAAGATTATTATAAGAAAGTATGCGGCGCACATTTAAAGCCCGTGCTGGAATCAATAGAGTACATGATGAAGCTAAATATCTGGGTTGAGGTGACAACGCTCATTGTGCCTGCATTAAACGACAGTGAGGAAGAATTAAAACAGCTCGCATCTTTCTTGGCAGGCGTTTCAAAAAAGATACCGTGGCATATATCAAGGTTCTATCCGCAATATAAGATGGACGAACTTGCGCCGACACCTATTTCAACGTTAGAGAAGGCGCACCGGATAGGCAAAGAGGCAGGTATCTATTATGTATACCTGGGAAATGTGCCCGGAGAGGGAGAGGATACATTGTGTCACAATTGCGGCGAGTCCTTAATTGAAAGAGCCGGTTATTTTGTCAAAAAGAATATTGTGAAGGAGGAAATATGCCCAAAGTGTAAAACCAAGATAGAAGGAGTGTGGTAGAGGGCAAGGTTCTCTTTATTTCTTTTTCTTACCCTTATCCTCTTTTTTATTCGGATCACTTTTGTAATGCAGAAACGGAAACCGGTCTCGATTATGTTCGGCCCTCGATGTTTCTGGATCACTTAGCCAGTCATATTCCGTCCAGTGCTTTCTCCGTTTAGTCCCGGGGTATATTGGGTAAGGAGGTTCGCGGGAACCGAAGCCAGGCAGATTCGGCTGTTGATTACTAAGAAAATCACGGAGGGAATCTGTTGTCACAGGTCGCGGTTCTTCGGGTGGTGAGTCAGATGAACTTCGAATATCATCTATTTTACGCTGTTCCCACGTCAATGAGTGGCTTGTGGGTAATGGAGGTATCTCCGGGTCGGGGGTTATACCGGGAAGACGTATAGGCTTTAAACTCTTTTTAAGGATTTTATCCAATGCATTGCTTATTTCATCCTGTTCATCTTTATGCTTTTCACCCTCGCTAAGAAACGATTTTGGTTCCTTTTCTTTCCAAGACATAGGCACCCACATTCTAACATTCACAGTCAACAAAGAGGTCTCCTTGTGGGCACGGAGGGGCATGGCTATAATATGAGGTATCTACTTACGCGGGATTAGTTAAGCGGCCTAACGCTACCTTCCCAAGGTAGAGAAACGGGTTCAACTCCCGTATCCCGCTCACAGAAAAGGGTGTAAAATACGCAAAATGGCAAATCCGGAAAATATAATTGCTTCCTTTAGGAAATTCGTTGAGAGAAAAATCAAACACATAAAACCCGCAGAATATGCAACACTAGAGACGGCCATTCATGACCAGGGTGGTGGTTGGAGTTATTGCAGTTCGTGTAGAACAAACATTGATCTTGAAAAATTAAAAGCAATGCGCTGTCCCAATCCTAAATGCAACAAACCGTTAATATGGGGCGAAACTCACTTAAATAGTGGAGGATCTGATTTTTAAAGTAGTAAAATAAGTAAAATGCCGGAAACAGAACAAACTATTAATCAAAGATCAAAAAACATACTTGAAAAATCAGTTGAAAGATCTACTGGAGAAACTATCGAATATCTTCGTGATACACCGCCAGATGAAATCCGAAAAAACATTGAGGTGAAAACAGGTTCAACAGCCAAATTTCCTTCCTACTGGCCAAACATTGGAAGAAGATTTATTCCAACTATAAGTAGAGAGGAAATAGAAGAGAAACTAAACCGTTTATTGGGCCGGGTCAGATATTAACTTTACTGTTCTTCCAGCACTCGTTCATTATTTTGTAGGATTCAGCGATTTTTTTATCCGCAATCTTATAGAAGGCGTTTTTGCCAACTCTTTTAACTGTAACTAATTTTATATATCTTAAAATTGCCAGGTGCTGGGAAACATTGGCTTTTCTAACTCCCATTGCATTAACAAGTTCAGTGACTGTCATTTCCTTACCGCTAAGAAGATCTAATATCTCAAGTCTCTTGGCATTTGCCATGAGCTTGTAAATTCTGGCATTCCTTTCAAATATTTCCCTGTTAATTTTATTTACTTTTGCCATTCGCGCGCATTATACCACTTTTTTACGGAAAAAAGACTGAGGGTAGTGATATAATTCAACCAAGGTGCCAGCGTAGCTCAATTGGTAGAGCAATCCCTTCGTAAGGGAGAGGTTGGAGGTTCAATTCCCCCCGTTGGCTCAGTAAAAATATGTCGCAAAGATATTCAAGACTCGAGTCAGTAGAAGAAAAAAATAATTTCAGAAGCGCAATAATTCTCATAATTCTGACAATTGCCGTTGTGGTTATTCTAATCGTTGTCGGAATCCCGACAGTCGGAAAGGTAGCCACATTTGTTTCTGGGCTTCGCGGTGGTGGCACTCCAATCACATTGAATGATAAAACTCCGCCCGCTCCTCCAACCTTTAAAACTTTTCCTGATTTCACAAACCAAGCAACAACAGGCATTTCCGGTACGGCAGAACCTGGGGCAACTCTGAAACTAACATTTAATGGGACGGAGCGAGACACATTAGTCGATAAAGACGGAAATTTCTCTTTTCAAAACTTGGCCCTTCAAAGTGGAGATAATATTTTCTTCGCCTTTGCGGTTGACTCTGCCGGCAATATTAGCCAAAAATCGGGAGATAAAAAGATTGTTTACGACAACAAGCCCCCGGCGTTGTCGGTTGATAGCCCCGCCGACGGATCCAAATTTTTTGGCTCCGGACAGCGTCAAATTACAATTCAAGGCACCACAGATAGTGGCTCAAGCGTAACAATAAATGACAGAATAGTTTCGGTGGATGATTCCGGCAAGTTTCAGTACACGCTCACTCTAAGCGGTGGCGATAACAGATTTGTAATCAAATCGGTAGACCAGGCAGGAAACTCAACCGAGAAAGACATTACATTAAACTTCAGCGAGTAATATCATTATCCACCCCATTATCCACGGGTAAAACATGGAGTTGCTAAACAAACTGTGGACGATAAGAGCTAAGAAAGAGGCGCCAAGAATCAAAAAGTTCCTATTCCTAGGCAAGAATTCAATGACCTTCCAAATGGAAAAAATAAAAATCATGAGTCCCACAATTCCCGTTGTTGCCAAGACAAAAAGAAGACTTGAATCACTCCCGGAACAGGCATGTGAAGAAAAATCCTGAAAACCAACGTACTTTTGGTAAGCCATACACATATTGTTATATCCCACACCAAATACCGGAGATTTAGAGAATATTTTCAGTGTTGATTGATAATTCTCAATTTTGGCAAAGGTTGAGAAGGTTCTAAAAAGCTCAATGCTGCGATTTCTTGAAGTCGGAAGAATAAAAGCAACTAATCCTAATCCGATTATTAGTAGAATTAATTTTTTAAATTTCTTTTGAAAATAAATTATAGACAAAATTCCGGCGCTAAACGCCAAATAACTTGCTCTTGAGTAAGTAAAAGCTAAGGAGATTAAAAGAAAAAGTGTAAACAAAATATTTTTTAAGCCCCAATTATCGATACATCGATATATCGATAGTATTAGTCCAAAAACAATAACGAGTCCCAAAAAAGTCGGGTCAAGAAAAGTGCCGACAATACGGAATAAATGCATATCCCAACCCCAAACAAAAAACGGTTTAATATCAGGGAAAGTGAAAAATTGAATCCAGCCAAACAAAGCGGAGATGAGAGATAATGACAAAAGAGAATCTAATAATAATTTCTTGTTACCAGTCTTTTTCTTTACAAAATTCCAGACATAAACTCCGAAATAAAAATAAGCAACCAAACGCAGTAGATAAAGCAATCCGTAAAGAACCGTAATTTGATGAAAAAAGAAAATAGAAAAAATCCAGGAAATTCCAGCTATAAATAAAAACGGACGGAGATGTTTAAAAAATTCGGGAACTTCAAGTTTTTTAATAATAGAATAGACCGCCGCCAGCCCCACGACAACATCAAGCGGTTGAAGTATCCCAATCCTAATAATTTGACCGAAAGGAAATATGATTAAAAAAAGAAAAATAAATATATTTTGCCAATTTAATCTCTTTGTAATTCCCATTGTTTTACCCAAGACAGGAATGAATGAAAGGACATCAGGATACTCAATACAAAACCCTTATGCATTTTCAGACTCTGCAAAAACTTTAGCATTGGCATAAAAATAATCCTAAAAAGATTCGACTTTTTACCCTCCTTCAAATTTGCTATCGCATGTAGAGTCGAATATTCATTAATCTTCTCAATCATTCGATAAACGGAGTCGGCGGTGTAATGTATCAAAGGATTTTTCAACTGCCCCACTTTTCCATTTATGTGCCAAGTTTCGTGAACCATTCTCTTCCAACTCCCGACATTCTTCCTTCCCAGTCTGATAATATTATCCGTCCCTGAGTATTTTCTCAAAAAATAGTTATCTCTCTTTACATAAAATCCATTGAACTTTTCAAATTTAGCGCTATTTACTACTTCATTAATCTCTTTTCGTAGTGTGTCGGTAACAACTTCATCCGAATCAACAAAGAATATCCATTCAGCTTTTGATTTTTCCAAAAGGGAATTACGCGCTGAAGCAAAATCCGTAATTTCCGGCGCGTTCAGAGTGATTATCTCTAAATTATTTTGAGTGGAATATTTTTTTGACATTAATTATTACAACGGGAAAGCTGCAAAGCACTGCAATTATCGTCGAGTAACCCGCACCTACTATTCCGTATTTCATAACCATTGGATAAATTGCAATTCCCATGCCTACTATTCCAAAAAGTTCCGAAAGCATTACAGCTTTTTGCATTTTTAGGGAAAGAAAAAGTGAATAAGTTGAATTTAAAATTGATTTAAACACGCCAAAAACGGCGAGCACCTTCAGAACCGGTTCAACCACCAGCCATTTAGGACCCAAGAAAATTAAAATTATCGGCCTGCTGAAAAATAAAACAACAATTCCAAAAACCAAGGCTAAGGAAAATATTGCACCGAGAGATTTGTAAAATGCTTTCTTAAGTTCGGTAACTTCTTCCGACATTTTTACAAATACCGGAAACATAACTTTATTGAAAATATCACTTACCCCGGAAACCGGAAGTGTAGAAACACTGTACGCCTGCTGGTAAAATCCCAAACTGGTGGGGCCCAAGAACCTACCGACCACAACGTTATCTATATTTTGGAAAATGTAGGCAAATATTCCAGCCCCCGTGATCCACTTACCACTATGAATTACTTTCATGAATTTGTCTTTTTCGAATTTTATCTTTGGTCTATCTTTAAATATCACAAAACTTAAAACCACTTCAGTTACGGCTGCAACCAACATGCTTATAATCATTGCCGATTCCGAATGCGTTAAAACTCCAAGACTAACAGCGGTAACCGCGTCAATCAAATACAAACCGCCCTGAAATACAAAAACCTTCATAAATTCCAGCCTTTTCTGGAAAAAAACTTCCATCGGATTAATAAATCCGCGGACAAAGGCAACCCCTGCAACCAAATAAAGAAGATTAGCTACTCCAGGAGTCCTAAAAAATGCCAAAACAAACGGTGAAGTCGCAATAATTAAAATTGCGATCAGGATTCCGCGGATTATAGAAACTACCCAAGCAGAATGTAAATATTCTTGGGCATTATCTTTTTCTTGGATCAAAAATATATTTATTCCCGTCTCCGTTAAAACTTCAAGGAATCCTAGTACCAAAAGTGCAATTCCGTATGACCCAAACTGCGAAGGAGTTAAAATTCTGGCGAGGATTGCAATTTTTCCGACCGCTACGGCTTTTATAAGCCCTTCAAGAGCCGTCATCCAACTAATCCCTTTTATTGTGTCCTTGATGTAGCCCATTATCGGTTAATTATACCCGATATGAAGCCGCACATCACGGCGAAATCGCTTGAAATCTGAACAACCGGAAGCCAGAGTTTTCCCTGCCAAGTTTTAATAATATCGCGCCATTTGTAAATCGGATAAATTAAATACAAAATCGCCAAAATTAAAATCGCTAGGGGAGAGATATAACCTAAAAACGATAGGGCAATCAAAGCTAATCCAATAAAATATCGGATGAAGATTAAGGATATCTTAATATTGTGCGACGCAAGTTGTTTGTTCGGATCCCACCAAATTCCGCTCCCTGCATCTCCTTTTGCATAACTAAAGAATTTTTTTAGGCTCTTCCTCAAGGTTAAATTCTTTACTTCCTCCCAAACGACTCTCGCCTCCCCCACTCTTACAATCCGAAATTTATTTTTCACGGCCTCATAGAAAAACAAAGTATCTTCCCCAGCCCTCTTCAGCTTTTCGTTATAGCCCCCGATTTTTTCCCAAACAGCCTTCCTGAAGGCTACTGACCGGGCAGACGGAATAAAGGTTCTTGAATTGAATCTTTGGGGGGAAACTCCGTGAAAAACATTTATTGCAGCCTGAAGAGGGGTTGCCGCCGGCATTTCGTAAAAACCAGCAACAATATCTACGTTTTTATTAACGAACGGTTCCGTGATTTTCTCCAGCCAATCTGGTTTGGCGACACAACCTGCATCAATTTGAACGATTACTTCGCTTTCGGCAAGTTCAATTGAAGTGTTTCTGCCGTGAGCAATTCCACCCTTTTCAACCAAAAGCTTGATATTCCTATGCTTCTTTTGGTAGTGATGGATTATTTCTACCGTTTTATCCTTCGACCCGCCATCTACTATTACTACTTCGGTAGGTTTTTTGCTTCCGGCAAAAATTGAATCGAGTAGCGCCCCTATCCCCTTCTCCTCATTTAATACTGTGATACAAATTGAGATATTCATTTGCTAATTTACTCCATGTCTGGGTTTTTGCCCAAACATTAACATTTTCTCTTACAAATGGTGACATTTTCCAATAATCTTCTTTAACTTTATCACTCCAAAATAATTTTAATTTACATTTATATGACAGCGCTTCCAAAGCTGCTAAATAACCAGCCGGAACACAATATTCTGCTCTTTTTAGAAATTGTGTTGGGTCTATAAAACCATGAACTTTACCAAACTTCTTACATTGAATTTTGAGTTCTCCATCGCCGCAAAAATCAACTTGGTATTCTGGGTTTATTTTTAACCAGTCCAAAAATTTTAAAAGTCCGGTATTTTCTTCCAGTCTCCCAACATAAACAATTAAATTTCTTCTCTTTACCAAATTGAAACATATTAATATGGCAGCTCCGTACGTTATCAAATCAAATCTTATCTTTAGATATTTTTCTAAGAAATCTCCAACCCCAACAGTTTTTGTCGAAAGTTTATCCGCCAATCTTTTTTGCCAAATACTCATCTTTGATAAAGGGTTCTTCCATTCCAATCCATGAATTGTGGTAAAAACCTTATTGTTGGGATACAAAAATCGGAAGGGTAAATACCAAACAAAAACGTCATGGATATGGACAACATCCGCAGCCTGAATTAACTTCCTGTTCTTAAAAATCTGCCACCAAATAAATTTAAGGCCAATAAGTTTAATATGGGGATAGAAAAACCTGACAACTTTAATTCCATTAATTATTTCCATATCTTTCAATTTTTTGTCAAACTTTTCCGTAACTATTGTTACGCTACTCCCTCTTCGCTCTAAACTCCTTGCCACTTCGTAGACATGTTTCTCCACCCCACCAATATGGGGGAAGAAATAATGTGTAACAAAAAGTATTTTCATTTTCTCATTGGCTCTGAGACTATTAATTTTTCTAATTTAAATAGATTTTGCCTATTGACATATGATTTCATAGTTATGAAACTAGATA
>Ga0187886_1000093_pt1 | contig 130771 bp, 116 predicted proteins | sample June2016WEW_20_1_FD_133001 | JGI IMG/M metagenome (GOLD analysis project Ga0187886, IMG submission 133001) | Peatland microbial communities from SPRUCE experiment site at the Marcell Experimental Forest, Minnesota, USA - June2016WEW_20_150 | ecosystem: Environmental > Terrestrial > Soil >...
CGGCGTCGCTGCGTCAGGCTTTCGCCCATTGCGCAAAATTCCTCACTGCTGCCTCCCGTAGGAGTCTGGGCCGTGTCTCAGTCCCAGTGTGGCCGATCACCCTCTCAGGCCGGCTACCCATCACAGCCTTGGTAGGCCATTACCCTACCAACTAGCTAATAGGACGCAGGCTCATCCTCAAGCGCCTTACGGCTTTGACTCTCAGACATTCGTCTGAGAGTATCATGCGGTATTAGACCCGCTTTCGCAGGCTTATTCCTCACTCGAGGGGAGATTACCCACGTGTTACTCACCCGTTCGCCACTATCCCCGAATATTGCTACCCGGGAACCGTTTGACTTGCATGTGTTATGCACGCCGCCAGCGTTAACTCTGAGCCAGGATCAAACTCTCCAATTATAAGAACTCTTGCGAGTTCTTGGCGAATTTGTCTTGGCAAATTGGATCCATTATTGGTCGCTCCGCTTTTTTGTTTCAAAGATCCAGTTTCTCTCTAACCCGAGAGAGAAAAACTTCAATATATCAAAAACGACTGATTGAAGTTGTCAACCTGTTACGGTTGTCAGTGAATGCCCGAAGGCTCATATAGTATAGGGATTCCCATCCTTGATGTCAAGGGCTTTGGGGAATATATTTTTCGGCCCCGGGACGTTAACGCGAGTTTCCGACAAATATCATATTTTTCAGCCAATTAGCAACATCCGGTGACGGCGGGAGAAGGGGCAGGGAACGCGCCCCCTGAAGAACATTTCCGCCCGCCCTGGCACGTCCCGTGCTTAAAAACGGGGCACGGAGGCCGGCTATGAAGAGAGCGGGATTCAGCCTGATCGAGGTCCTGGTCGCCATGACCCTGGCCCTGATTCTCCTCCTCGGAACAGCGGAACTCGTCACCCTATCCATCTGGGCCAGGCGGAAGGGCGACGTGACCGCCGGGCTGACGCAGGCCCTGTCCAGCCGGCTCGCCGGCCTGAAATCGCTCGCCCACGCGCCGGGCGGGCTCGTCCCGGGGGATTACTCGGAATCCGTGGACGACGGGGCCGGCCGGGGCCGCACTCTGCATCAATGGACGGTCGAAGCCGCGGGAGAACGGATGATGAAGGTCAGACTCAAGGTTTCCCCCGCCGGACGCCCGGGAGCCGCCGTCTCCGTGACTGTTTGGATCTCGAAGGACCTGGGGTTCGCGCCGTGAAGGCCAGAGGATTCACTCTCATGGAATGCCTGATCGGGCTTTCCCTCTCGCTCTTTGTCGTCTGCGCCTGTCTCGAGTTCTTCGGCGCCGCCCAAAAATCCTATTTCAGGCTCAAAGAAAAGGAGGAAGCGGCCCAGAGCGCCCTGGCGGCCCTGGACAAGATGAGCACCGACATCCTCCGGGCCGGGGAAGGGCTCGTCCTGCCGGTGTCGTTGGGGCTCATCGAACCCGTCGCGGAATCCGGGGGCGGCCTGGAGATCATACGGGCGGAGAGAACCTACGAACTGTCCGCGGCCGCCGGGGCGGGAGACACGCGAATCCGGCTGGCGGCCACGACGGACCTGAAGCCGGGGCGTGAGATCTGCTTCGTGGACGACGGGAACGCGGAGGTCCATACCGTGTCGTCCGTCGAATCCAAGGACGTCATCATGACGGCCCCGGCCGGGCGCGCCTATGCGCCGGAGAGAACATCCCTCCTCCTCCTCGAAAAAATCCTCCTGACCCTGGACACCCGCCAGGGCGTCCTCCGGCGGAGGGTCAACTTCAGCACCCCCCAGCCCCTTCTCGAGGACGCCGCCGAGGCCGGGTTTTTCTTCGACAGGATCGCGAACCTCGTCCGGGTCCGGCTCCGCCTCAATTCCCAAGGAGACGCCGCATATGAACTCCAACTCTTTCCCAAAAACGCCGCCCTGGCCGGGAAGGGCTGAGGGGACCCCGCCGGGAAACGCGGGAACCATCAGCCTGGTGGTCATCTTCCTTCTCTTTATCTTCTCAGCTCTCGGCCTGGCCATGATCGCCATGTCCGAGCTTCACCTCAGGATGAACTCCTGGCGGAAATTCTCGTCGCTCCTCGACTGCGCCTCGGAGAACGGGATCAAGCGCGGCCTCGAGGACCTTGAAGATTGGCTCGGGTCCTGCGGTCCGTTGATCCCTGTTTCCGCGAGCCGGGTCGACGATTTCCGGGATAATCCGCGAGCCGAGTTTCCCCGGTTTCTCGAAGACGCCCTGGGGGCCGGCTTTCCCAGGCTTTTCCGGGAGACGGCCGACGGGCTGAGCTGGGAGAGTCTTTCGACGTGCGGCCTGCAGAGCGTGGAAGACCGGGGGAAATATTTCAGAATCCTGGCCGGACTGCGGGTCGACTCGAGCGGGGCGATGGACCGCCTCCGGCCGAGGCGGAGCTCAACCCTGGAAGGCACGCTCGGCATCCTGGCCGGCCGCCTCCCGCTTCCATCGATCCCCCTCTTGATCAACAAAGAAATGACGGCCTCGGAGAAGGCCGGCTTTCTTAAGAATAACGGCATTTCGCTCGTGTCGAAGGACGGGGACCTCCTTAAGCCCCAGCTCGCTGCGACGGGCCGGGCGGTCATCCCCCATGACGCCTCCGCCCTCGCGGGCAAGGCCCTGGACATCAAGATATTCACGCCCCAGGACCTCTCCCCTGCCGCGCTGAGAGCCGCCCTCGGCCTCGCGGCGTCAGAAGACCCCATCCCGGACGGGGTCTATTTGATCAAGACCGACCTGGGGCTCGGGGGGATCTACGTCCAGGGGAGCGCGGACGAAATGGTCCTGGCGATCGACGGCGATTCCCAACTCATCGTCTTCAGGCAGGAAGCCGGGGAATGGTCCATCAAGTTCAGCCCCTCCCGGAGCCAGACGGAATTCCTGACGCCGGAAGGCCTCTTCACTTATCCTTATGTTCCGTTGGGGATCATCATCGTCAACGGCGAGGTCCGGTCGCTCGGCGGCGGGATCGTCGACAACGCCGGAACCGTTACGATGGTCAAGGACCGGGAAATCCCCTCCGTGCTGAGCGGGGTCGGTCTGACGATCGTCTCGTCCGATCGCGTCACACTCTCTTCTCACCTCATCCTCCAGGGCGTGCGCTGGCAGGACGGGATTCCCTATATTAAAGAGCCCCAGACACAGCTCGTCATCTTTTCGACGGGGCAGGATTTCCTTTCCCAGGCGGAGCTCGAAGGGGGGATCGCCGTGGAGAAAGGCGCGCCCGACGAGTTGAAGCTGCAGGCTTCGCTGACGGCCGGCCAGGGGGATTTCGAGATCGGCGGAAGCGGAAAAACCGTGGAAATACTCGGGGCCCTCCACGCGATGGGCTACTCCGGAAACGGCAACTCCCTGCGGATCGCGCCCGACGGAAGGCTCGCCGCGGGGGATCTCGGCGAAAATGCCCCGGTCATGACCGCGCCGGTTTTATCGGTCTATTCCCTCAAGGTCCTGGTGTGGAGAGAGCGCGAATGAAAAGGCCGGGATTCACGCTGATCGAGACGGTCCTGGCCCTGGCCCTCGCAGGCTTTCTCGTTTACGCGGGCGCCGTGTCGTTCAAGCAGATGGTTCCCAAATTCAGGCTCCAGACGGGCGTTTGGGAGATCGGGAGCGCGCTCAACCAGGCCCGGTTCGCGGCGATCTGGAAGGGAGTGCCCATGAGAGTCAGATTCGCCCCCTCCGGGTATGTCCTTGAATCGTATGATGATAAGGCCGGGACCTGGCGCGCCACGCGTTCAGCCCGATGCGAAGGTCTCGAGGTCCGGGCCAACAACACCCCCACGTTTTATCCCGGGGGCACGGTGTCGGACCTGGCGACGATCTATGTCTCCAACTCCCGCGGAAGCTACAAAATCACCATCGCCATCACGGGAAGAATCAAGACGGTGAAGGTCGGGTGAGGAAGAGTCCGGGGACGCGCCGCGGCGCGGGAATGATCAGGATTTCCGGCCGCCCGCCGGGCCCCGGCGCTCGGAGATCTTCGTTGGGATGCCCGCGGCATGGTCGTAGAGATTGTGCATCAGCGTGAAGACGGTTTTCGGGATGAGGTGGAAGAACTCGACTCCCACTTCAAAGACCTTATAGTCCTCGTTCCTTTTGGCCCACCGGACGACGCCGTCGATGTTGATGGATTCCTTCGAATGGAGGAGCTCGATCTGCATGCGGATGGCCGTCCCGACCGGCATATCGGCGTCCGAGTAGATCTTCGCGCCCCCCAGGGAAATATCGAACGTGTAGGCGTTGATGCCCGCGGGGTCGTTGAATTCCCGGGGCCCGGACACCGACTTGATGCTGGTCTTGTTCCACTGCTTGAATCGGCGTTCTTTGCGCTTGTCCATGATGCCCCCCCCCTGACGGCCGGCCGCCGTCACGATTTTCTATTATAGACGGACGCCCGGGACAAGGCAATTGCTCCAGGGGGACACAATACTCTGTCCCTCATTTTGTCCCGTTCGGTTTGGTTATCTTCGCTCCCTGATAAATGAGGGACAGAGTATTGTGTCCCCCTCAACGGAGACGGCGGATGCGCCAGAGCTCTCGGAGCATCTGCCAGGAGCTCCGGAAAATCCGGACCCGGCTGGGCGGCGAATTGCACCAGATGACCGGGACTTCGCCCACCCGATAGCCGCGCTTCGCAGCCAAGACGAGGAGCTCGACGTCGAAGGCAAACCCCTTGGACTGGAGCCGCGAAAAGATGTCTACGGCCGCGGCGCGCCTGAACACCTTGAACCCGCACTGGGTGTCCAGGCAGCCTTTCAGGACGAACAGCCGGACCAGGCGGTTAAAGAACTTCCCCAGGGCCTCGCGGGGCGCCGCCTGGGGCACGCGGATATCGCATCCCGGGAGCGCGCGCGACCCGATGACGATGTCAAAACCTTCGTCCAGGCGCTGGATAAACTCGTCAAGCTCCTCGATGGGGGTCGAAAGGTCGGCGTCGGTGAACAGGATGACCTGCCCGGCCGCGGCTTGGACACCTTCCCTGACCGAAAACCCCTTGCCCTGATTCCTCTCCCGCCGCAAAACCCGGTAAGGGAGCCGTCCCTCGAGCTCGGCCCCGGCGACCTCGGCCGTCCGGTCCGTGCTCCCGTCGTCGACGACGATGATTTCCGCCGCGTACGGTTTCGCGGCGAGATAGCCGCGGATTCTCTCAAGGCTCGGCCCGAGGCGCTTTTCCTCGTTATAGGCGGGAATCACGATCGAGAGAAATAGGACGGTTGCGTTTGGGTCGGTCATCGGCTGCCCGGGGATTCGGCCATCATTATATGAAAACGGGCCGGAAAAACAAAACGGCGCGCCATCGGCCTCAGGAGAGCGTTGCATTCATTCCCCCGCCCAGACTACAATAACGCCTTCAAAGCATGAATTTCCGGACAAGGGGACATCACTTATGAAAAAGACTCGCGCTTTTTTGACCCTGGCCCTCATCCTCGGCCTGGCCGCCGGGCCGCTCCTGCACGCCCAGGAACCCTATAAGCTCCCGCCGAAGGATGTCGTCGCCATCGTCGACGCGCCTCCGACGCCGCGCGTGTCGATGAGCCCGGCCCGCGACATCATGGCCCTCATCGATTACGAAGCGATGCCGACCATCGCCTACATCTCCCAGCCCCTGTTGAGGATCGGCGGGATCCGCATCACGCCGTTCAACAACAGCCGCCAGGTCCTGAGCTTCTCGACCGGACTCGGCCTGGAGGACCTCAAGACCGGCCAGGTCCGCAAAATCGCGCTTCCCGACGGGGTCAAGTTCTCCGGGATCTCCTGGGCCCCCGACGGCCGGACCATCGCTTTCAACCGTTATGTTGAAAACGGGATCGAGCTCTGGTCCATCGACGTCGCCGCCGGAACGGCCAAGGCCCTGACCGGCCCGGTCGTCAACGCCGTCACCGGGGGCGGCGGCTGGATGCCCGACGGCAAGAACCTCCTCGTCACGCTCGTCCCCGACGGCCGCGGTCCGGCTCCCGAAGCCCCGCGCGTTCCCAAAGGACCGAACATCCAGGAAACGTCGGGCAAGTCCGCCAAGGTCGCCACCTACCAGGACCTCCTGAAAAACGCCTTCGATGAGGTCCTCTTCGATTATTACGCGACGGCCCAATTGGCAATCGTCGAAACCGCGACCGGCGCCGTCAGGAAAATCGGCCGGCCGGGTATTTTTTCGGACGTTTCCGCCTCTCCGGATATGAACTATATCCTCGTCGACCGCATCAAGCGGCCTTATTCCTATTCGGTTCCCTTTTCCGAATTCGCCCACGCCTATGAAATCTGGGATCTGGACGGCCGGACGGTTAAAGTGCTGGCCGACCTGCCCCCGGCGGAGGACGTGCCGATCAACGGAGTCCCCACGGGCCCCCGCAACGCGGACTGGATGGCCCTCAAGCCGGCGACGCTCATCTGGACGGAGGCCATGGACGGAGGGGACCCGGAAAAGGACGCCCCCTTCCGCGACCGGATGATGACGCTCCCCGCGCCCTTCGGCGGCGAGCCCGTCGAGGCCCTCAAGCTCAAGGAGCGCGCCCAGGGCCTGACCCCGTTCGCGACTCCCGGCCTGGCCTTCGCCTCGGAATTCAGCTGGAAAAAGCGTTGGCGCACGACTTACCTCGTCGACCTCGACCATCCGTCTATAGTTCCCAGGAAGATCTTCGACCGGAGCACCGAGGACTCGTATAAAGACCCGGGCATGCCGGTCATGACCACGCTCAAGACGGGAGACCGGGTCGTCCTCCAGGACAAGGATTGGATGTATCTCAGCGGCAGCGGCGCTTCGCCCAAGGGCGACCATCCCTTCCTGGACAGGATGAACATGAAAACGATGAAGACGGAACGCCTCTTCCAGTGCCAGGACCCGGGCTACGAAATGTTCGTCGCCTTCACCGGGACCTCGAGGGACCAGGTCATCACGAGCTACGAATCCAAGACCGAACCCCCAAACTACTTTCTGACCAACCTCAAAACCGGGAAGAGGAAGCCGCTGACGGGCTTCAAGGATCCGGCCCCCCAGCTCACGGCCGTCAAGAAGCAGCTCATCAAGTACAATCGCGAAGACGGAGTCGAGCTTTCCGGCACGCTTTACCTACCGGCGGATTACAAGCCGGGCACCCGGCTGCCGGCGGTCATCTGGGCCTATCCCATGGAATACACCGACCGCGGCACGGCCGGCCAGGTCCGGGGGTCGGCCAACCGCTTCACGTTCTACCGGGGCACCTCGGAGCTTTTCTTCGTCACCCAGGGATACGCCGTGCTCGATAACGCCACGATGCCCGTCGTCGGCGATCCCAAAACCGTAAACGATACCTTCGTCCAGCAGATCGTCTCTAACGCCAGGGCCGCAATCAAGAAACTTGACGAAATGGGCGTGGGCGACCCGCTTCGGGTCGGCGTCGGCGGCCACAGCTACGGCGCCTTCATGACGGTCAATCTGCTGGCTCACTGCGACCTCTTCGCGGCCGGGATCGCGCGGAGTGGTGCATACAATCGTACACTGACCCCCTTCGGCTTCCAGAGCGAGCGTCGCACTCTCTGGGAGGCCCCCGAGACCTATATCAAGATGTCGCCGTTCATGAACGCCGACAAGATCAAGACGCCCCTCCTGATGATTCACGGAGAGGCCGACAACAACTCGGGCACTTTCCCGATCCAGTCCGAGAGGCTGTTCGCGGCCCTCAAAGGCTTCGGGGCCACGGCCCGCCTGGTCATGCTCCCATACGAAAGTCATGGCTATTCGGCGCGCGAATCCGTGCTCGACGTTCTCGCCGAGATGTTCGAGTGGTTCGACCGTTATGTCAAGAACAGGAAGTGAGGAGCGCCCCTTTTCCACAAGAAGTGTGAATAAGTCTGTGGAAAAACAGGGTGAGGAATTTTCTAAAGAGTTGAAAGACGCGCAGTTTTCATAATCTGCACAAACATTGTGCAGCGCGACGCGCGGGTAAAAAGGAGAACGCCATGAGGACGAGCCGGGGACACGCGGCCTTCGCCGTCATGATCATTTTTCTGGCGGCGGCGGTCCAATGCTCGGGACAGGAGCGGGCCGCTCCGAAGATCCTGCTCTCGAACGACGACGGAATCGAAGCGCCGGGACTCATCGCCCTCTTCAACGCCCTCCGGAACGTCGGGACGGTCACGGTCGCCGCGCCCGTCCGTGAGCAGAGTGGAATCAGTCATGGCATGACGGCCCGCAAGCTCATCCCGGTGCGCCTAAGCGAACGGCAGGGGGCGAAATGGTTCGGGATCGACGCCACGCCGGCTTCCTGCGTCCGCCTGGCCCTGGAATCCTTGCTTCCCGGACGGCCCGACATCGTCGTCTCCGGCATCAACAGGGGGGAGAACGTCGGCCTCGTAACGTTCTACTCGGCCACGGTGGCGGCGGCCAGGGAAGCGGCCTTTCTGAGAATCCCGGCCATCGCCGTCAATCTCCAGGGCGGAGAGAAGATGGACTACGCCGCGGCCGCCGATTTCGTGGCCGCCCTCGTCCGAGAGCTCGCCCGAGGGGGATTCGGCGAAGGCTTGTTCCTCAACATCAATATCCCGGCGCTCCCCAGAGACCGGATCAAGGGGATTCTGGTCACCCGGCAGGATCTCCGGCCGACTCTGGAGTATTTCGAGAAGAAGGAAACTCGCGACGGGCAGGACCTGTACTGGCCGTCCTACAAAACCCTGGACGCCGGGGCCGGCCGAACGGACATCTGGGCCGTGAGGAACGGCTATGTCGCCGTCACGCCCCTCACCCTCGATCAGACGGACGCGGCCGGGCTCGAGAGCCTGAAGAGACTGGAAAAGTTTGCCTGGAAATAGCGCCGGGGCCCGGGTTTCATCCGGACGATGGACTTGATGCGCCGGGAAACACCCCGGACTCAATATCAGAAGGAGGATAGGATATGAAAGCCACTCGCGGGATCCTTTGGGCCGCTTTGATGGCGGCAGGTTTGACGTTGACCGCGGCTCCCATCTCGTCTCCGGCCATGGCGGCCGGCATGGCGCCGCGACAATCCCTGGAGCCTTTCGGCTCGATCAAGGAGGTCAAGCCCTTCACCTACTGCGTGATCGACCATAAGGGACCTCTCACGGGCGTGTCGGACGTGATCACGCAGCTGATGCAGGCCGTGCAAGTCCAGAACCTTTTCCCCCTCGTTCGCGGGCCCATGGTCGGCGTCTATTACAATTCTCCTGCCCAGGTCAAGCCCGAGGAGCTCCTCTGGGAGGTCGGGTTTCCGGTGACCGAGCAAGCGGCGCCCAAAGCGCCTTTGGAGAAAAAGACCTGGAACTACAAGACCGTCGCGGAGGCCCTGCACAGCGGTCCTTACGCTAAAGCCGGAGAAACGATCCAGCGCCTCATGACGTGGATCGGCGCCAACGGGTATGTCGTGGACGGCCCTGTCCTCGAGCGCTACATGAACAATCCGATGCAGGTCAAGCCCGAGGAGCTGCGCACGGAAATCTGGATCCCGGTCAGGAAGAAGTAGCCCGCCCCCCGTGACCGGGCCAGCCGCGCCCGCCTTTAATCTGCCGCTGCCGTTATTTGCTTTTGAGAAGCCTGATCACATCGTCAACGGGCATCACCGGATAGGTTTTAATCTCGCCCAAGTCAGCCCACGGGTGAACCGCTGCCAGCAAAGCGGGCACGCTATCGGCTTCGACAAGTCTGAAAACCCGGCCTGCGCCGACGGCACTCCACTCTCCCATAATTTTCACGCCCGGCGGCACGAGCCCACCCTGCTCAGCCCTCTGTTTGATCACGGCTTTCCGATTCCCAGGTTCATAGGTGTAAACCGTCATAAAAAGCATAGGATTTGCCTCCTTAAGGCCTTAATTTCCCCCCTGCATCTTTATATATGGGCTTGAGTGACGAGGTTGTCAAGTAAAGAACGCTCGGCATGGATAAAGCCCCAGTCCTTTTCCTGCCCCGGCGATTGTGCTATATATGATCCAATGGGGAATATCATGGGCATTAAGTGCCCGCACTGCCAGGCGGAGAACCCGTCCGACTCCAAGTACTGTAAGGAGTGCGCGACGGCGCTTCCCCATCCCGCCGGAATCTCTGGCCCTCCTACCCGGACCATCGAGACTCCCCGCGAAGAGCTGACGACGGGAACGCTGTTTGCCTCGCGCTACCAGATCGTCGAGGAGCTCGGCGGCGGAGGGATGGGCAAGGTCTACCGGGCCCTCGACACCAAGGTCGGCGAGGAAATCGCCGTCAAGGTCATCAAGCCCGAGATCGCCGCCGACAAGACAACCGTCGAGCGCTTCAAGAACGAGCTCAAGATCGCCCGGAAGATCGTTCATAAGAGCGTCGGCCGTGTATACGATCTGAACGAAGACAAAGGCACATTCTATATCACGATGGAGTATGTTCGGGGCGAGGACCTGAAGGCCTTCATCCGGAGCTCCGGCCAGATGGCGGTCGGCACATCCCTCCGGGTCGCACGGCAGGTCGCCGAGGGGCTGGCCGAGGCCCACAAGCTGGGGATCATCCACCGCGACCTCAAGCCCTCAAATATCATGATTGACCGCGACGGCAACGCCCGGATCATGGACTTCGGGATTGCCCGCCTGGTCGGCGCCAGGGGGATGACCGGGGGCAACGTAATGATCGGGACTCCCGAGTACATGTCGCCCGAGCAGGTCGAGGGCAAGGAGGCCGACCCCGGCACGGACCTCTACTCTTTAGGGATCGTCCTCTTCGAGATGCTGACCGGCCGCCTTCCCTTCGAGGGCGAGACGCCTCTGAGCGTCGCCGTCAAGCAGAAGAGCGAGCCGCCGCCCGACCCCCGGAAGCTCAACCCCCAGATCCCGGAGGACCTCGGACGCATCGTACTCAAATGCCTTGAAAAGGCAAAAGACAAGCGCTACCGGAGCGCGGAGGAGGTCCTCGGCGACCTCGCCAGGGTTGAGCAATCACTGCCGACGACCGTCCATCCTTTGCCGGCCCGGAAACCGCTGACTTCCAAGGAGATCACCGTCCGGCTCCCGTCCAAGAAAATCTGGATCCCGGGGGCGGCCGTTCTCGTGGCGCTCGTCGCTTTCCTCGTCTGGCAGTTCATTCCGGAGAAGGCAGAAGCCGGGCGGACAATCGCCGTCATCGGGTTCAAGAACCAGACCGGCGACGCCGGGCTCGACTACCTCCGGGAGGCAATCCCGCACCTCCTCATCACGAGCCTCGAACAGTCGAAGCGCCTACGAGTCACGTCCTGGGAAAGGATGAAGGATCTCCTTCGCAATTCCGGCAGGGACGCGGTGGCGATCTTCGACGAGGAGGCGGGTTTCGAGGCCTGCCGGAAGGAAGGCATCGAGGCCGTCGTCCTGGGGAGCTTCATCAAGGCGGGAGAGACCTTCGCGACCGATGTCCAGGTCCTGGACGCTTCCAGCAAACATATCCTCAAAAGCGCCTCGGCCAAGGGGGAAGGCATCGCCAGCATCCTCAAATCCCAGATCGACGAGATCAGCCGGACCATCCGCCGCGGCATCGCGCTCCCGTCCCTTAAGATCGAGGCGCCGGGCCGAAAAATCATCGACCTCACTACGAGCTCCATGGAGGCCTATAACTATTATCTGAAGGCCCGTGAAGCCTACGATAATTTCCTCTACGCGGACGCTAGGAAACTCACTGAAAAAGCCGTCGCCGTCGACCCCGCATTCGCCCTCGCCTACCATCTCTTGTCTGAGACGGCTTGGGCCCTCCTCGATACGCCCGCCCGCAACGATGCCCTGGAGAAAGCCAAGACGTATTCCGCAAGGGCCTCTGAAAAGGAGAGGCTCCTCATCGAGGCCAAATATGCCGGAACCATCGAACGGGACACGGACAAGAAGCTCCGGCTCCTAAAGGAGCTCGTCACCAAGTACCCGGATGATAGGGACGCCCACTCTGAGCTCGCCCTCTTTTACCTTTCCAACGGCCGCAATCCGGAGGCCATCGTAGAATACGAAAGGGCCGTCGCCATCGACCCGAGGTACGGCTTTGCCATGAATCACCTCGGCTATGCCTACGCGAGGGTTGGAGATTTCGCCAGGGCGGTTCAATACTTCGAGCGCTATGCGGGGTTGAACCCCGGGCTTCCCAATCCGGTCGATTCCATCGCCGAGATGAATCTTTTTATGGGGAACCTGGACGCGGCCGTGACGAAATATCAAGAAGCGCTGGCCATCAAGCCGGACTTCTATCTCTCCTGCAGTGGGTTGGCCTACGTTTACGCCCTCAAGGAAGATTATGGAGGAACCGAGCGCTGGCTGGGGGAGTTCGTCAGGAGGGCGCCGACGCCGCAAGCCAAAATGGAGGGCCTCTATCTCAAGAATTTCTACGATTATTTTCTCGGCCGGCTGGACGCGTCGCTCGCCGGGTCCGTCTCCCTCCGAAGCCTGGCTGAGAAATTCAAGTTTGCCTACGGCGTCGCCGTCGTGGACTGGATTTCAGGCTTCATCTCCGCAGACAGGGGAGAATTCGACATGGCCCGGAAAGCGTTCCAGGACTTTGCGGATTATTCCGAACAGAACGATCCGGCAGCCCGGGTCTATAATTCGGCTTCTCGGAGTGTTAGTCTCGGCTGGGCCGAGCTCAAGCAAGGCCGGCTGGAAGCGCTGAATGCTCACCTCGCAGAGATCGAGAATCTTCTCCCCGGGCTGAATCCGGCCGAACGGACGGAGATGACTTTTTATGACACGCTTTTGAAGGCCGAGGCCGCCCTGAGCGAGAATTCGGTGGAACAGGCGGTCAGCTTCGGGGAAAAAATGGTGTTCGGGATTCTGCCGTCCGTGAACGCGCCCGACATGGTCAAACATAACCTGCCATTTTTAAAGGACGTTCTGGCCAGGGCGTACTGGAAAAAGGGTGATCTTGACAAGGCCATCACTGAATACGAGCGCCTGACGACCATCGACCCGAAGAACCGGCTCCGCATGCTCATTCCCCCGCTCTACCATTACCGGCTCGGGCGAGTTCTGGAGCAGAAGGGCGAGAAGGATAAGGCCCGCGTCCAATACGAGAAATTCGTTAAATACTGGGCGGACGCGGACCCGCGTTTCACGGAACTCAAGGACGTCCGGGCCCGGCTGGCCGCGCTCAAACGCGTGCCATAGAATTCACGCGAATTCTCCCCAAAACGACGTCTCAAGTGATGGATCGCATCATCCGGGCCGATGCGCGCCCGCCGGCCCCTATTTCTGGAACTTATACCCCGACCAGGGCACCGTGAGCAGGTGGACCGGGTTGGCCGGGTCGTCCTCGATCTTCTTCCTCAGGTTGTGGATGAACGTATCGATCGTCCGCGTCGTCGGGAAGCGGTCGTAATCCCAAACCTCGTTGAGGATGGTTTCCCTCGTCACGACCTCGCCTTCGCGCGAAATGAGGAGCTCGAGGAGGTCGAATTCCTTGGCCGTCAGGTGAATGACCTTCCCCGCTTTCGAAGCCGTTTTCTTTTTGAAGTTGAGGTGGACGCCGCTGAAGGTGACGTCCTCCAGCGCGGCGGGCCGCAGTTGTCCGCGCCTCAGGACGGCATGGACTCTGGCCACGAGCTCGCTCATGCCGAACGGCTTGACCATATAGTCGTCGGCGCCCAGCTCAAGCCCGAGGACCTTGTCGATCTCCTCTTTTTTCTCGCCCGTCAGGATGATGATCGGGCTTTCGATGCCCGCCTCCCGCATCTTGCGGCAGACATCGAGCCCCCCGAGTTGGGGCATGACGAGGTCCAGGACGACCAGGTCCGGCCGCCACTCCGAGGCCCTGCCCAGGCCTTCCCGCCCATCCCGCGCCTGCGAGACGCTGTACCCCTCGGCCTCCAGGCCGGCGGCCAGGGATTCCCGCAAGACCGAATCATCATCGACGATCAGGATCTTTTTCATGACGCCCGCCTTACAGGAAATATGAGGCTGAACGTGCTCCCCTTGCCCGGCTCGCTTCTCAGCCCGATGCGCCCCCCGTGGGCGTCCATGATGTGCTTGACGATCTTCAGCCCGAGCCCCACGCCTTTGGGATTGTGCCGGACGGCCTCGGGGGACCTGAAGAAGGCCTCGAAGATCCTCTCCCGGTCGCCGGGTTCGATCCCGATCCCTTTGTCCTCGACCTGAATTTCCACGCGCTCGCTCCCGGACAGTAGCCGGACGGTGATTTCCTTCCGCCCCTCGCTGTACTTTATAGCATTATCCACCAGGTTCAGCAAGGCTTGGCGGACGGCGTCCTGATCCGCTTCGAGGAGGACGTCCTCGCCGGGCATTTCGGCCCTGAGGTCGAGGTCTTCGGCCGCGGCCGCCGACCGGACGAGATCAACGACTTCCCTAATGACCGGCTGGATGGGGGCCGTGCGCAAGCCGTAGAGCTTGGTCCCCTGCTCGATCTTCCCGAAGTCGAGGACGTTATGGATGAACCTCGACAGCCGGCCGCATTCGCCGGCCATGAGATGGAGGAGCCGCTCGCGCCGGGCCTCGTCCTGCACTTTTCCCGATTCGAGGAGCTCGGACAGGCTCCACAGCGAGTTCATCGGCGTCCGGAGCTCGTGCGAGACCGAGGAGATGAACTCGGTTTTCAGGAGGCTGAGCTCGTCGGCCTTCTCGCGCGAGGCCCGCTCGTAGATGATCTCCTCCTGGAGCCGGACCCTCAGGAGCCCGGCGGCCAGGTCCGCGGCCAGGGTGGCCATGAGCTCCAGGTCCTCCCCCGTGTACCTTAGGCCCGACTTCTTCCGGCCGGCCGCGAGCCATCCGGCCATCGCCCCGGCGCCGAACGGCAGGGGCAGGGCGATATCCAGGCCCAGGGTTCTCAGCAAGTCCCCCTTCGAGAAATCCATCCCCTGGGTTGTCCGCACGGCCTCTTCCCTCGCCCAGACGCCGCCGGGCGGCGGGGGGAAGGAGAGGAGCGCGCCGGCCGCCCGTTCCCCCATTCCCTCGTGGAGAACCGTCCGCGGGCCTATGTCCCCGGCCGGCGCCCAGACGAGGACGCCGAGGTTGTCGCACGGCAGGGCCTCCGTGACCGCCCTGGTGAATTCCGACAGGAGGTGGCCGGGGCTCATGATCTTCTGGACCCTCGTGCTGAAGTTCAGGACGGCCTTCCGGTAATCATACTCCTTCCGGAAGAACGTTCTGTCGACAACAAGCTGGATCCGGTGCCGGCCTGGCTGGAAGGCCGCGGCGGCCAGGACGGCGGCGCCTATGGGAATCCAGTTGCCATGGACGATCGCCGTCCGCACGAAAACGAGTCGCAGGAGCTCCACCGTTATCAAATAAACGCCGACCATGAACACGGTCAACAGGGAATAAACAAGGCTCCGGTTGATGACCAGGTTGATGTTCATGAGCCGGAACTTGAGGATGGCGATGGCGATGCACACCAGGATGAGGATGAGAAACACACTGACGGTATCTTCGCGGACCACCTCGGCTCCGGCTCCGCCGATGACCTGGGGCAGCTGATAAAGGAAGACAAACGGGCTGAGGCCGAGGACGGACCCGAAAGCGATCCACTTGATCTGGGCTTTCACCGTATCGGAGACGGACTTGCGGTAGGCCAGGATGAGTTCGACGACCGCGGCGATGCAGGCCAAGGCCATATACCCGCGGAAGAGAAAAACCCAGTCCTGGACGACGCGATAGGCCTCAAGGGAAGCCCGCAACTGAGAGTAGAGGAAGCCGAAATTCAACGCGAGCCCGAAGGCAACGGGGACGGCCCAGAAATAATCGAACCAGTTTCTTCCCCGGCGCGGCGTAAACGTCCGGCAGAAACGCCAGAGAAGGGCGGGAGCCAGCGGATAGGCGAAATTGAAAAGGATGCCCGGGCCCAGGCTCCGCCCCCCGCCATGGGCGCCGTAGAGGTCCCCGCTGATCATCACGGCCGCCCCAAAGGCCAGGGTCGCGCTGTAAAATATGCGGGCCTGCCGCTCCCCGGACCGCAGGAAAAAGACCAGGAATCCGATCAAGAACCCGAGGATCCCAATCGTGAGAAAGATCGCGGGGGCGGCCTCGTAGTAGCGCACAAGCCGGGTCCGGACGGTCTCCACGCCGGCGGCCGTGCGTAGCTCGTAGGTGACCGGGTCGCCGATGGCTTTCAGGCTGAGGATGAAATCGAGGTCCCGCGTGTTTTGGATGGGGATGCCGTCGACGCTCAGGATGGCGGGCGCGGACGTCCCCTTGGGCAGGGCGGACTGGTTCCGGAAGCCGGCGATCCCGGGCCGGTTCCGCATGTTGATGAAGCCGACGAGGCTCAGGACCACGATGGCGAGCCCAATGGCGACGGACAGGAGGAAAGGTCCCCTTCTCATTGGCCCCTTTGTCAGCTCGTCCACCCGGGATGCCCAGACTATACAATAATCCGGGTTATACTTTCAAATAAGCGGCCTGAGGAGGCAAACAAGGGAGCTCGCCATGCGGATATTTGACAAAACGACGCAGCTGCCCGGTCCGGCTCTACTTTTTCTCCGGCGCCGGGCCCTTGAGCGCGTCCAGCTTCCGCTGCATGCCCGTCTTGGCGTTCCCTTCAGCCAGTTCGAGGGCCTTCTCTGCGGCCTTGATGGCCTCGGCTTTGTTGCCCATCTTCGCGTGAAGGTCGCTCAGCACAGACCAATAGAAATAGGCCTTGGGCTGGAGCTCAACGGCCTTCTTGGCAGCGGCCAGGGCGCTGTCGAGGTTTTTGCCCCGCCCAAGCCAGAAAGAGGCGTAGGTATTGATGTCTTGGTCGGACTCTTCCCCCATCTTCTTTTCGAGCCAGCCCGGTCCATAGATCTCGAGGGCTTTGGCATCCTGCCCGGCCTTGACGTAAATGCCGGCGACCGACCGGAAATCGGGCTGGAGCTTGAGGGCCAGGTCGGCCATAGCCAACGCACTTTCCAGATTCTCTTTTTTATCGGCCCAATAATTGGCGTAGGATTCGAGATGAGAGGCCAGGCTCTGGACCCGATTCTCCATGAAGGCCTTGCCGTACACCTCCCCGGCCTTCGACGTATCGCCTGCGAGGTCGTAAAACCGAGCGATCATCTGGTTGATGCGCGGGTCGGGATCGGATAAAGTCAGTCCCCTTAGTCGTGCCGCGAGCTCCAAGCCCCTGTCCACCGGACCTCTGTCCCGGATGATCCTCGATAGCCACATCCGTAGAGCTGTGGGGTCGTCAGGAAAGCGGCTTGTGTATTCGACGAAGAACGCTTCGGCTTCCTGCTTGGTCGTTTTGCCGCCGCCGTAGTATGAGCCCAGGTCTTTGTAGGCCTCTTTGATCAGCCGGCTCTGGGGATTTTCGGCGATAAATGCCTTGAGGGAAGCCATGTCGGCCTTCGGACCGCTGGAGTTCGCGAGGGCGACATTATATTTCGCGTACTCGGTGTAGGGCGCCGTAATGAACGTCCTCCCGTCGGTATATAAGCCGCCCTTACCTTCCGGGTCAAGGGCGATGACCTCCTTATATTTCTCCCCCGCCTTAGCCGAATCGTAACGGTCGGCCCACTTGCTTGCGAGGCCGAATACGGCGGCCACGTTTTTAGGGTTCTTGGCATAAGCCGCCTGAAGCACCTGGAAGGTATTATCGCCCCTCAGGATCTTTTCGAGGCTGGCCTGGAAATTTTCGGCCGGCGGGTAATAGCCGACGAACCAGTCGACCTCCGACCCGTCGCCGCCCAGGACGAGGGTCGTCGGGGTGGCCCGGATCGCGAATCTCTTGAAGGTGTCCGCGCCGATTGTCGTATCGCGGTCGGCCAGGAAGAGGACGAAATTCTTGTCGAGGAAGGGATGAAACCTGGCGTTATGGTAAAACTGCTGACCCAGCAGTCTGCAGCTTCCTCAGCCACCGCTGTAGAAATCGACGAGGACGAGCTTACTCTCGCTCTTGGCTTTGGCCACGGCCTGGTCGAGCGACCCTTGGAACCAGTTCTGGGCCGACGCGGTCGCGGCGAGAACGAGGACAAAGGACAGGAAGAGGGCTTTTTTCATGGCGGCCTCCTACCGGCACTATAGCACCGGGCACCAAGGTGGTCAATTTCGCGGGGCTGAAAACAGCCGGTCAACGTCCTGTCAGCGATTCGCGCCCCTCGGATCTAGCGCGAAGCCGATGAGCTGGAGGAGGTCGTTGAGATGGGCTTTCGTCATGGCGTCAGCGGCGAGGTCCGATTTGCCGGCCAGGACGTTTCTAAGGTCCGACAACTCCGCCCGAATGGCCGCCCGGCTGTCGTCGTTCCGGATCTGGAAGGCCGGTCCGGAAGCCCCGGGCATCGCGGCCGCGGCCTGGGCGGCCGGCGCGGGCGGCGCCAGCCGGCTGCACAGGATTTCGACGTAGGCCCTCTGCAGGTTGCGCCGGTAGGGGTCGACCGCGACTTGCTTCGCCGAAAGCTCGGTAAAGATGCCCGACCTCAGGTCCGTGAGAAGGTCCACGACGGTGTAGGCCTGATCGCCGAGGATGGCCTGGTGGTCCTGGAGCCGGCTGATCCGGTTTTGCCGGAGGAGGTTGTTCAGGACGCCCTGCTGGAGGCTCACCAGCCGCGCCTGCCCGCTCGACGGCTCGATCTTGCGGAGGATGTCGGCGGGCTCGAGCCAGGCGGGCGTCTGGAAGAGATTCTCGTTGAGGAATTTCACGGCCGCCTGCTGGCGCGCCTTCGACAAGGGCTGGAAGCGGACGCCGGCGGCGAGCCCGACCTTGGGCTCGCTGTCGTAGCCGCCGACGATGTTGGCGACGTGCCCGGATTCGAGCCGGAGCTGGTCCCAGATCGCCTGGTACATGTGGGTGAGCTCGTCGTAGTTCTCGCCGGGCTTGAGGACGGCGCCCGTCAGCATGCTCATGTCTCTTTTGAGGTTCCGGATGCCGAGCTCCGTGGCCTTCACGGCGTCGATATCGCCCACGGCCTCCGTTTCCTCGCCGGGATCGGTGCCGTAGGTGCCGGGGGTGCTGAAGCGCAGCCAGGGCGTCGTCTCCTGCACCTTGCACATCTCGCTGAGGGCCGGTTTTTCGTCCTCGGGGGTCTTGGCGCCGGCGATCGGCATGTAGCCCCACTTGATGCAGAAAATATCATAGGGGCCGATCTTCGGGATCAGGTCGTCCGGGTCGATGCCGTCCTCGGGCTGGGCCACGTAATTGAAGCGGGCGTAATCCATGAGGGTCGGGACGTGGCTGTTCTTTTTCACCCAAGCCTTATCCCGGATCTTCTCGATGGGATAGGTGGCGCTGGCCTTGAAATTATGCGGCAGCCCCAGCGAGTGGCCGACCTCGTGCGTGACGATATAGAGCAGGATCTTGCCCATGAGTTCGTCTGAAAAGGGCAGGACCTTGCAACGCGGGTCAAGGGGTCCGGCCTGGACCCAGTACCAGTCGCGGGCCAACTGCTGGACATTGTGATAGACCTCGACGTCGGCCTCGAGGATCTCGCCGCTCCGCGGGTCGGAGACGTGAGGCCCCATGGCGTTGGCCACGGTCGACGGCACCCAGCGGATTACGGAATAGCGGGCGTCGTCGGCGCTCCAGTCGGGGTCCTGCTCGGGCGTCGGCGCCTCCTTGGCCACGATGCCCTTGATGAACCCGGCCGCCTCGAACGCGGGCTGCCAGGCCTCGATGCCCTTCATGATGTAAGGCACCCATTTCTTGGGGGTCGCCGGGTCCACGTAGAAAATGATCGGCTTCACGGGTTCGCTCTTGGCCGCGGCGGGGTTCTTCTTTTCCAGGCGCCAGCGGGCGATGAAGTCCGTGGGCTTGACCTCGTGAACGGTACGGCTGTAGTTCGTATGGCTATGGGTGAAATATCCCACGCGCTCGTCCTCCAGACGGCCCATCATGGGCTTTTCCGGGAGCTTGACGAACGAGTAATGGACGACGGCCGTCGGACTGGGAGTCGGCGGCAGGTAATCGGCGTATTGGGGCGGGAAGCCCGGAGGCAGCTGGGGCGGCTTGGGATTGAAGGTCTGCGTGGCCTCGACGTTCAGGTTGACCGGGAAGGCCTTGACCTTGTCGAGGAACGTCCGGGAGGCGTCAATGCCCATCCCCCCGACGGTTTTCTTGACCGGGATCTCGTTGACGTCGCTCGTGAAAAGCTTGGTCGCGTCGATGACCGGCGCCCCGTCGGCGGCGAACGCTTCGACCGCGAAAGCCATCATGATGGTCGGCGTTTCCATGGCGGTCACGGCCGCGTTGATCGGATCATTCGGATCGGCGATGTTGGAAAAGTCCACGGCCCGCAAGAGGACCTTGTTCTCGCGCTGTTCCCAGCGGACGACCATGTCGACCACCGACTGGCCGGGGTAGCTCACGTCGGTCGGGCTTTTCTTGACCTGGACCACGAGGAGCAGGTCCTTGCCGAGTTCGGTCTTGGGAATCTCGAACAGGGCTTTCCCCTTGTTCGTGTGGACCTTGAAGAGCCCGGCTTGGGTCTTGAATTCGGCCGTCACGACCTGGTCGTAAGGCTTTGGCTCGGCCTCGGCCGGCTTGGCGGGCGGGGTTTCCTGCTTGGCCGGGGGAGCGACCTTCGCTTCCTGGGCCTGCTTGGGTTTATCCTGAGAGAAGGCCGTCAAGGCCAGACAAAGGACCAAAAAGACGGTGAACAAGCGTTTCATAATCGCGCTCCTTGGTTGGAATTCGCCCCTGGGAACTTGGGTCGCATGTTCAAGAACCATAGCACCGGCGACGGATGGCTGTCAATCAGGGGAGCGCCCGCCCCCGAAAATGGGGACGGTCCTGTTTTTCCCAGGCCGGCAAAAGAGGCCCGGGCGCAAACGCAGAGGGGAAAAACAGGACCGTCCCCGTTTTTCCCCCCGTTTTTCCCGTCCGCGGAATCCCGCGAACGGGGTTGAACGGCCCCCGATACAGTGATACTCTGGATGCGCCCCCACGTAAGCAAAGGAGGACCCCATGACGAACACGGCGGACAACCATCCCAACATCATCACCATCGAACGCTACATCCTCGAGGAGCAGAGCTTCTATCCCGATGCGACCGGCGCCCTGACCAACCTCCTCTACGACCTGGCCCTGGCCGGGAAGGTCATCGCCAGCAAGACGACGAAGGCCGGCTTGGTTGAGATCCTGGGCCGGACCGGCGACATCAACGTTCAGGGCGAGCAGGTGATGAAACTCGACCGCTTCGCCGACCTCACCATCTTAAAGCTCACCGACCACACGGGCCGCCTGGCCGGCCTCGCCTCCGAGGAGAACGCCGCCTTCATGCCCATCCCGGACAAGTACCCCAAGGGCAAGTATCTTCTCCTTTACGATCCCCTGGACGGCTCTTCAAACGTGGATTTCAACATGCCGGTCGGCACGATCTTCGCGATCTACAAGCGGACACGTGAGAGCGGCCCGGTGACCGAGGACGAGTTTCTCCAGCCCGGCCGGAATCTCATCGCTTCGGGTTACATCTCCTACGGGACGAGCACGATGCTGATCTATACGACCGGGCACGGCGTCCACGGGTTCACGCTGGACCTGTCGGTGGGCGAATTCCTGCTCTCCCACCCCCACATCCGGATCCCCTCCCCCGCCAAGTATTTCAGCGTCAACCTTGGCTACGAGAAATACTGGAGCCGCGGCATCCAACACTACACGGATTACTTGCAGGGACGGGAAGGCGGCGTTGCGGGATTATCGCTGCGCTACATCGGCACTCTCGTCTCCGACTTCCACCGCAACTTGCTCGCGGGGGGCGTGTTCTATTACCCGGCCGACACCAAGGACCCGAAAGCGCCGTCCGGAAAGCTCCGCCTGCTCTACGAGGCCGCGCCGTTGGCCTTCATCGCCGAGCAGGCCGGGGGCTGGGCGTCCGACGGACACCGCCGCATCCTCGACATCCAGCCCGAATCCCTCCACCAGCGGACGCCGCTCTTCATCGGGAACAAGGAGCTCGTCGAAAAGGTGGAGGAGCTCGTCCGCCAACACGATAAGTGAGGGTTTGATCCCGGCGCGATCCCGCCGGGGATATGCCCGCAAGAATCCGGTCAGCCGGTTTGCGCCAAGCCCAGCCGCTTTCTGATCCTCGCCACGTCGACCGATTTGACGAGCGCGGGGAGATTGAAATACCAAAAGTGAAATCGGTAGCCGCCCTGGGTCATTTCGGCCAGGGCGTCTTCTTTCGTCCAATTCTGGATGACGACGCGGTACATGGCCATGATCACTCCCGCCCGGTCGGAACCGTACTGGCAGTGCACGAGGACGGGCTTCGGGGCGGCCTGAATGGCCCCTAACGCCTTCACGACGTCCTCTTCCGAGACGCTAAAGGCGCTCATCGGGATGTCCATGATGAAGAATCCCAACCCTTCGACAAGTTTATCATCCGAATGTTCGGACCTCAGGTTGATAATCGTCACGATCCCGTGGGCCCGGATCTCCTCGAAGCCCTTCCGGGTCGGCTGTTCCGAGCGGTAAACGTCGTCGTCGAGCTTGTACCAATTGCTGAGGGTCGCCGAAGGGACCGGCTGAGCCCAATTGTCGGGGCGGATCTCCTGGTCACCGCCAGAGCTTCCCGCGACTAGAAGGGATGCCAGGAGGATTAGGGCCATGCCCGCGGCGAGGCGCGGGGCGCCGAAGTTCTTCCGCCGGCGGGGAGGAGATTTTATCGGGGCGAGCGCGGAGGACATCAAGTTTTTCCTTTCGGACCTCTACAGGCTTTAACGCAGACGCCGCAGATGAACTGGCTGACGAGCCTCAGCTTCTGGAATTCCCTGAGCTTCTCGAAGCAACCCCTGTGGTCGAAATCGTCGCGCCGCTCCTTGATGGCTCCGGCCGGGCAGGTCGAGACACAGGCCCGGCATGATGCGCAGCCGTCTTCGAGCAGTTTGTCCGGCTCGAGCGGCATGTCGGTCAGGACCGTAACCAGGCGAAGGCGGGACCCGAGTTCGGGATTTACCAGGAGGTTGTTCCGGCCGAACCAGCCGAGGCCGGCCGCGCGGCCGACGTGCTTGTGGGAAACGTGGGCCCGCTGTCCCTCCCAGTCGATGATCTGCGAGGCCGCGATCGGAAGGGCGGCGAATCCCATTTTCTGGATATCGTCGGCCAGGAGCAGGGCGGCGCGGTCGAGAAAGGCGTTCGTCTGGCGATAGTGGTGGAAGTAAAGCGGGGTCGGGTGGTCGTCGATGTCGTCGAGGACCGGGCCGTTAAGGCCCTTGCCGAGCGAGATGGCCAGCGGGAACCGGTCGCGCGTTTTCGGCTCGATCAGGAAATCCCCCCGGAGTTCCGTGACGTCGGCGACGCCGAAGAGGTCGAAGCCGAGCTCCAAGGCCTTGGCCTTCAGGGCCTGGCAGTCCGCAGCCTTGCCCGTGCTTTTCTTCATGCCCGACGAAGGTCATTGTATCGGCCCCTTCCCCGCCTGTCAAACCCGCATCTCTGAAGCTCCACGGACGTTAGTCAATGGAATTCAGCGAACGAGGTTGATTCCCGGCGAAGATCGGTGTACAGTATCGGCGAATAGTTATCAGCAACCTCCGGGGGCATCCATGAAAAGAGCATGGACCGCGGCTGCGATTCTTTTCTTGTGGACCGCATCGTTCGCGCTGGAAATCAAGGTATTGGGGCCCGGCGACCGCAGCGACGGGACGAAGTTCAGGAAGCCGCTCTCCAGGGTTGCTCCCTACGCCCTGGTCAAAGGCGCACTACCGGATTTCCTCAAGCAGGCGGGGCTGGCCTTTTTTTCCTCGATCCGCACGGCGCGATTCAACCTCCTCGAAGATCGCAAGCGTAACGATTTTACCAGAACCGTGGGAGGCGGAGTGCGGCTGGATGCGGCCCGGAGATTGACCGTCTTCATGGAGGTCCGTTACTTCACCGGCCTGGTCAACCTCGCGAGGGCGGGCCTCGCCCACGTCGATTTTTCCAATCTCAAGGCCCACCCCATGGGTCTTCAAGCGGGATTCAGATACCTTCTTTCCGCGGACCAGCGCTAAGTTACGCGGGCCGTCGGATCGCCGACACGACCGCCGATCGATGGAAAAAGGCGGGAAAACCTTTGCCCCTGCGCTCGACTCGGAACCCGACCAGTATCTTCTCCCAGGCCGCGCGGTCCACGTTGCTCCAAGGGCCCGTGGCGATGCTGAGATAGGCCCGTCCCTCGGGCTTGAGGATTCGGTTTATCTCACTGACGGTCGATTCAAGCTTCGCCGGCGCCATGGAGCACAGCAGTCCGTTCGCGAGGACGAAATCCACGGACGAGTCAGGGATGAAACTCAGATCCGAGGCGGATGCAATCCGGGCGTCGACATTGCGAAGGCCGCGTTTCCGCACCTTCTTCTCGAGGATCCAAATGGCATGCTCGTCCCAATCAACCGCATAGACTTTTCCCCCGGGACCGACGGTTCGAGCAAGCGCGATTGTATAAAACCCCGGGCCGCAGCCGAGGTCCGCGGCCGCCTGGCCCGCGGCGACGTAGGGCCTGATCAGCCGCCGAAAGGGCAGGAACAGCCGCCTGAACGGATTGTCGTTGACGAACCGCGGGAACCGTTTGTCAGGTCTTTCGTCCTTTTTCGCCATCCCCCGAGCCTCCGGGGAAAATGTTACTCCCCAAGTGCGAACGCCGTCAAGAGTGCGACCGTTGACTCGACCTCCCCGCTTGCGGTATATGATTCCCCTGAAGGAGCGACCATGAGCGAAAAAACCCTGGCCATCATCAAGCCCGACGCCGTCAAAAAGAAGATCGTCGGAAAAATCATCCAGCGCATCGAGGACGAGGGCTTCGCGATCAGCCGGCTGAAGATGGCCCATCTGACCCAGGACGAGGCCAAGGGATTCTACATCGTCCATAAAGAGAAGAAATTCTACGCCAGCCTGACCGAGTTCATGTCCTCCGGCCCGGTCATCCTGATGGTCCTCGAGGGCGAGGACGCGATCAGCCGCTGGCGCGAGGTCATGGGGGCCACGGACCCGGCCCTGGCCAAGCCCGGCACCCTCCGCCGCACCTACGGCTTCTCCATCGAGCGGAACGCCACCCACGGCTCGGACGCGCCGGAAACGGCCGAGTGGGAAATCAAGTATTTCTTCAAAGACTGACCGCCCGCTGCGCCGGCGGCAAAGGAAAACGGAGGCCGTCATGAAACCATCCCGCGTTACCATTCTCATTGGACTGCTGATCGCGCTTTGCATGGGGGTTCACGCGCTCGCGCAGGCGCCCACGCCCCAAACTCCCGCAAAATCCGCGGCGGTCGACATCCAGGCGCTCGACAAGTTCATCGCGGGCGAGCTCAAATCCAGGGGGCTCGTCGGCCTCTCGGCGGCGGTCATGATCGACGGCAAAATCGTCCTGGCCAAGGGCTACGGCCGGAGCGTGCTCGGCGGGGCCGCCGCGACCGCTGAAACGCCCTTCGCCATCGGCTCGATCACCAAGCAGTTCACCTCCGCCTGCATCCTGAAGCTCGCCGAGGCGGGCAAGCTCAACGTGGCCGACAAGGTCGCCAAATACTACCCCGGGCTCACGCGCGCCGGAAACATCACGCTTCTCGACCTGATGAACCACGTCTCGGGCTATCATGACTATTATCCGCTCGATTTCGTGGACCGGCCGATGATGAAGCCGATTGACGCGGACGAGCTTATCCGCCGGTTCGCGGGGCGCCCGCTCGACTTCGAGCCGGGAAGCCGTTATTCCTACAGCAACACGGGGTTCGTCATCCTCGGCCGGGTCGTCGAGAAGATCTCGGGCCAGCCGTTCGGCCGCTTCCTCCAGGACCATATCTTCACGCCGCTCGGCCTCAAGCACACGTTCTACGAGCCCGACGCAGATCAGCCCGGCCTGGCGCAGGGATACACGACCTTCGCCCTGACCGGCCCCGACAAGGCGGTCCCCGAAGCCAAGCACTGGATCGCGGCCGCCGGCGCGATCTACTCGACCGGCTCGGACCTGGCCGCCTGGGACCTGGCCCTGATGACAGGCAAGGTGCTCAAGCCGGCCTCCTACGCCCTGATGACGCAAACACGCCTGCTCGCGGACGGCCGGATCAGCTGGTACGGCTGCGGGTTGTCGCTTTCGGTCCGCAACCGCCGGCAGGTCCTCTCGCACGGCGGGGCCGTGGCCGGGTTCGTCGCCTCAAACACGGCCGTGCCGAGCACCCTATCGGCAGCCGTCCTTCTCTCGAACCTCGACAGCGGCGAAACCAACGCGATCTACGACAAGCTCGTCGAGGCCATCCTCCCCGTCCCCCCGGTCAACGCCCCGGTTATCGCCGGGCCGCCCGCCGTCGAGGCCCACAAACTCATGCTCGCGGCCTACCAGGCGGGAAAGGTCGATCGCGCCCTGCTCGGGGAGGAATTCAGCTGGTGGCTCACGGACGTCAAGCTCCAGGCCGCCTCGCTGAAGCTCAAACCCTACGGCGAGCCGACGAAGGCCGACCTCGAATCCCAGAACGAGCGCGGCGGTATGGAAGTCTCGATCGTCCGCTTCACGTTCGCAAAGGGAGTTTTGCGGGGGTTTATGTACCGCACGCCGGACGGGAAAATTCAGCAGTTCTTCGTGTCGAAGATATAAGGCCGGGAAGCGGGCCGACCGCCCGATTTTCGCCCGAAAAGCCAGGGCTAAGCGCACTTTTTTCTTGGCCCCCGGATCATTTTTCTATCCCCTAAATCTTGATCCGGCCGGGCCCCTAAATACCAAATACGGTGGATTCCAGACATCCGCGGCCCCCAGGGGTCCATATGGGGGGGATTCCCGGGCCCGCGGGGGCTTGACAACGGCATTTTATTGACTTATTTTTAGATCAGCCTTGGATGAATTTTTGAAGAGAGGACCCGACTAGCCGTCTCTTCCGCCCCGTCCTTTCTTCGGTCATTTTCCCAAGGCGAGCCTTGCACAGAAGGAGGCCGCTATGCGGAAAAGAAATCTTCAAAAAGCCGTCGTCCTGGTCGTCTGCTATGCTTTCCTGGGGCTCTCGGCATCCGGCCTCTCGGCCGCGACGACCTCGCAGAAACCGGCGAAGCTCACCTTCAGCATGCTCTTGAAGGTCCCCGCTCAATGGTTGGTCGCCCTCTTCCCCGGCTTGCGCAACATCATCAACCCAGATCAGCCCACGCAGCTTCAGCCCCCGACGTCGAGTTCTGCGAACAAAATAAGAACAACAGCTGATATCATGATTCTGAGGCCGAGCAGCAAAGACTAGCTCTTGCCTTTCTTGTGGATTCCTCTATTTTTGCTAATTAGTTATATCCCCTAAAGGGGTGAAGTCTTCTTCAAGATATCACCCTGCAATTCCCCCCTTTCGAGTATTGAAGAATCACCCCGGTCTGATAGGTTAATCACATAAGATCACAATTTAGGGTTACTATCTAAAAACATGCGGCTAAAATTATTAATTCAAGGGACTTTGTCGTTATATACCGCCCTATTGTTGTTCAACATTGATAAAGCCTTTGCTGAGGCTAAGGCGGAAAATTTCTCTGCTAAGATGAGTGAAGCCATATCAAATCGAAAAGACGGGGAATACGGCAAAGCGATTGAGCTGAACTTAGAGCTTCTCAGTTACCCACGAAGAAGCTCCGACAAAAGCCTGGAGCTAAACTGTTATAAAGAACTGGGGATTCTCTATTGGGACACGGGAAATCTTAAGGAATCGCAGAAGTATTTTGAGAAGGCATCGCTCTTGGCTAGGGAGCAGAAGGACGAATCCATCCTATTATTCGTATCGAGCTCAGTCGAAATCCAAAAACAATATCAGGAAGCAAAAAAACTGAGGCTATCAGATAATAAGACTGAAGCCATCAATCGATTCGGTATGGCAATCCAAATCTCCAATAAAATAGGAAGCCTTGACCACATAATTAAATGCCAAAGGCAGCTGAGCCTGGTTTATTGGGATATAGGCAATTATAACGAATATTATTCTCTAAATAGCACCGCACTCACGCTAGCTAAGGCAATCAAGAATAGGAGAGAAATAGGCAATTGCCTCAATAATATTGGGATATATTTCATCAGATTAGAAAGTTATGCCCGAGCAATAAACTATTGTGAACAAGCCTATGCAATTGCGAAAGAAGCTAACGATTATCAGGGAGAAACCGATTCTCTTAGTAATCTAGGCATGATCTATCAAGAAGTCGGCAATTATGAGAAGGCGCTCGACTGCCTCTCAAAGTCTCTGCTTATTGACGAAAAATTGGGAGACACCAAGCAAATTGCTTTCGACTTTATCAATCGCGGGATTATATTTAGAAAAAGAGGATTAAGTTCGAACAGTCCGCAGGACCACGAGAGTGCTTTGGCGGATCTGGTTTCAAGCCTGGAATTAGCAAAGAAGCTGGGGGATGAGGGGCTAGAAGCTGCGATATTGAATAATATGGGTTCGCTGATTTCTGACCGAGGACAGTTTAATGATGCCTTCGAGAATTATAAAAAGGCTTTGGGACTCTTAGAAAAACTCCAAGACAATGAAAAGAAAAGCAGACTCCTCAATAACTTGGGCATCGTCAGTTATAAACTTGGATATTTTGAAGAATCATCTCGGTTTTTGCAGCAAGCAATTAATCTTGCAACCGAAAATCACGATGGGCAACTATTATGGGAAGCATACTTCGAAAGCGCAAATAGCTACGCTAGAGCGGCTAACTACCAAGATGCGCTAATTAGATACAAGGTTTCTATCTCATTAATCGAAGACATCCGGTCTTCAATCAAAATAGAGGAACTAAAAGCCGGCTATTTAGGGGCTGACAAGCGGATCGAGGCCTATCAGAATCTTATTGACCTCTTGGCAACCCTTCAGAAAACCGATCCTAATAAAGGCTACGATAAGGAAGCGTTCAACTACCTGGAGAGAGCTAAGGCCAGGGCCTTTCTGGACAGTCTCGAGGTGGCGGAGGTTGACATTTCTCAAGGGATAAATCCCGTCCTGGCCAACCACGAAAAAGAGCTCATGCGTGATCTCTCTAAAGCGTATGGAAAGCTCTTGGCACCGGGTTTTTCCGCGGAGGAAAAAGAAAAAATATCGGGGCAAATCAAATCCTCTGAAGATCAACTCGAAGCCCTGAAGCGGGAAATCCGAATGTCGAGCCCGGCTTATGCCGATCTCAAGTACCCGAAAGTCATTACTTACGACGAAGTGCAGCACGAGCTTATGTCTCCGGGAGAAGCCTATTTCGCTTACTCCGTCGGAAAAGAAAAATCCCATGCTTTTGTAGTTACACGCAAGGGCCTCAAGATCTTCGACCTGCCTGGGAAAAGGGTTCTACAGCAGCAGGTTTCCGCATATCGCAAAGCGATTTCCGATAATCAAAATCGGGATTTTCGTCTCGGAGTGGAACTCTTTCAAGAGCTCGTGTCCCCCGGGCTGAAGCCGGGACTGAAGAAGATCGTATTTGTCCCGGATGATATCCTGAATCTTCTGCCCTTTGAAACTCTGCTTACGCACGCTGAAACCAATTCCTGGCTGATTCGTGATTACATGATCAGTTACGTGCCCTCCCTTTCTTCGCTGAGGGTCTTAAGGCAGAGACATATGAACGGGCCTAAGCCGGGAAGCGACCTCTTGGCGATCGGGGACACCACATATGGTCCAGAGGGGAATGACATGGGGACAATCCCCGAGCCGGACATCCTCTATGGCCTCGGCTCATCTCCGGGCATCAGCCTTACTCCCCTGAAATATTCGGGGCTGGAAATTCAGAACATAGCGCGGCTCTTTCGCAAGAATAAGGTAGTGATCCTGGAGAGAGAGAACGCGACCAAGCGCAGACTGCGATCCCTGTCTCTTGCGGATTACAGGATCATTCACTTCGCGACCCACAGCGTGATCGATGATAAAAAGCCGGCGCGGTCGGCGATCGTCCTTTCCTTCAATCCGGACCAGGCCGAGGACGGCCTTTTACAGACCAGAGATATTTATAACCTTAAATTAAACGCCGATCTCGTCACTCTATCCGCTTGTCAAACAGGTTTGGGGCAGTTCATCCGCGGAGAGGGGATCGAGGGGCTGAGCCGGTCGTTCTTCTATGCGGGCTCTTCATCAGTTCTCATGAGTCTTTGGGCGGTGAACGACCAGGCCACATCACAACTGATGGAGCGCTTCTATCGGCATCTCCGCGGATCGGAGTCGTTGATGGCGGCCCTTCGTAACGCCAAGCTCGAGATGATCAGCTCCGGTACTTTATCTCACCCGTATTATTGGGCGGGATTCATCATCAGCGGCAACGCGGACTCCCGGACTTTCCCCGGGAGGCGCAATCTTGTGCTGGTGCTGGTAAGTCTGGTCGGAATCAGCCTGCTGATTGTTCTGGTCGCGGCAACTTATAAACACAAAAAACTCCGACCATGATCAACTGCTAGAAAATCAATTTCTTGATGCAGGCCTTCATGTTATGCTTCTCAAGGAGCCTGTACAGTTGCCGTCGGCTCTTCCCGAGCTTGGAAGCTGCCTTCGTCTTGTTCCAATGACACTGTTCCAGGGTTCGCACTAGAAGACCTGGCATTGCTTCCGTAGGGTTGATGCCTGGCTCAAGATCAAAGCGAAGATCCTCCGCTCGTATTAGATCATGGTCGGAAAAAACGAATGACCTTTCCAAAACGTTCTCCAACTCTCGGACGTTTCCCGGATAATCATAGGACAGAAGCTTGTCCAGGGCGTCTTGGGCCAGAATCTTACGGGAATTATTGCGCCGGTTCTCTGTTTCGGCGAAGTGCTTCACCAATTCTGGCAGGTCTTCTCGCCGTTCCCGCAATGCGGGAATCCTAATTCGAATGACACTGATCCTATAATACAGGTCGCTTCGGAAGCTTCCTTCCTGAACCCTCTCAATAAGATCTCTGTTCGTGGCAAAGACGAATCGAGCCGCGACCGTCTTCATCTGCGTGCCCCCTACTTTTCTTGATTCTCGTTTGTCAAGCAACCTCAATATTTTGGCCTGCAAGTGAAGGGCAAGCTCACCGATCTCGTCGAGAAAAACCGTCCCGTTTCCGGCGACATCGAGCAACCCGGCTTTTTCATGTACGGCCCCGGTGAAAGCCCCTCTTGCATGGCCGAACAGCTCAGACTCAAAGAGGCCCTCGGGGAGATTCGAGCAATTGATCGCGACAAAAGGAGAAGATTCCCGTGAGCTCAACTCATGGATTTTTCTTGCGGCTAGGTCTTTTCCTGTGCCAGTCTCGCCAAGGATCAACACACTCTTGTCATACCGAGCCGCACGGCTCAGGGCCCGGGAAACTGAGACCATCGCGGGACTTGAACCAACCATGACAACGCTCATCGTCAATTACATCCACTCGGACTCGGGTAATCAAAACCGAAGTTCCTCCGGCCCCCATAAAGAAAACGGTATTCCCTCGGAAAATTCTCATAAAATAACGACGCCGTGAGAAAAAAGTCACCCTCTTGACATCTATATTTATACGATGCGAAATTAGGGGGCTTCTGGGCTGCTAAGGATCATGATGATGGATGCCGAGCAAATTAAAGAAAAGCAGTTTGAAGAACTGTTAAACCGGTTCGCCAATTTTATCCGGATCCACGTCCAAAAGTATAATCTGTACAAATATGGCCTCGACCCTGATGACGTCACCCAGATCATCCGGATTAAAATATGGAAACTCTTGCATAGTGAGAAAAATATCTCCAATTACCCGTCTTATATAAAGAAGATCGTGAATTCCTCAGTCATTGACCAACTCAGGAAGATTCGAAGAGAGGAGGGGATCTTTAGCCACGAAAAACAGGTGGCGGAAAACGAATTGGCCTACAGCATGGAAATGGCCCGTTACAGAAACCTCGAAGAGACCGTCGGCCGGGCCGTTGAATCGCTGATCGAATCCAGGCGCCAGGTGGTTAAATTGTATTTGCTCAATTTGAGCATCCCGGAAATCGCCGGCTATCTCAATTGGAGCATCGATAAAACCAGGAACCTTCTTTATCGGGGCCTCTCGGACCTCAAGAAGACCCTCAAAGATATGGATATTCATTATGAATCTAAAAGATGAAGAGCTAAGAGGCCTTTACCGGTCCTATGTCAAAATGAAGACTTCTGGAAACCGGGAGGGGTGCCCTTCGCCGGAAACTCTCCTTTCCTTTTTTGTCTCTCGGTCCAAGACCCGGAAGAAATTGAAGATCGTCGATCACCTGACGAATTGCTCGGCCTGCGCCAGGGAGTTTGAACTTCTTCTCGAGATCCAGAGGTATCAGGATCAGCTGGTCCCTCAGGTCCGGGAGGCAACGGATCCCGGACGATTTTTCAGCACACCCTTAGGCAAGCTCCGTACGATCGGCCATTCCTGGAGAATCTCCCCCATCGTTGCCGGAGCGATATTTGTCATCGCCTCTCTCATCATCGTCATCCGAGAATCGGGCCGGCCCGTGGGTGTTCGAGCGACATCTTCTTCTATCGTGCTGGTCCAGCCGGACACAATACACCCCGCCTCGTTTCCTCTGATATTCATATGGAAAGAGGTCCAGGGCGCCCAGGCGTACATTCTGGAACTCTATGATGATACTCTGTTGCCGGTCTGGAAGAGTCAGGAACTCCCCTCACCGCCCGTGACAATGCCGGAAGATCTGGCCCGTCAGCTGCAACTGAACAAGCCGTATTTCTGGATGATTACGGCTTACCAGAATAGGGAAAAACTTGCCGAATCCGAACTCTCGCGATTCATTGTCAGGCCGAAAAAAGACTAATTCGCGCGATGGGTGGCTTTTTCATCAAACCAGAGCGGCGCAGAATCTCCATTCAGCACAAAACCCGCCCAATAATAGGGGTGGGAATGTCCTGATCTTAGCATCTTTAGTTTCGTCATTCGGAGGGCGGCAATCTTATCTTGGCCGCGGACCAGGCCCTTGTAAAAGTCTTCCATGAACACCGCCGTTGACCGGTCATTCACGGACCAGATCGAAGACAAGACGGCTCTCGCACCCGCGTAGAAAAACGTCCTGGCAAGGCCGAAGAGTCCTTCCCCTCTCTCTACCGTCCCATTCCCGGAATGGCAAGCGGAAAGAACGACCAGGCCGGCATTCATTCTCAGGCCGTAAATCTCTCTGACCTGCAGGAGGCCGTCCTCTTCCTGGTTTTGGTCTGAAGAAAGGACTAATGCTGACCGAAAGGGGTATTTTTCATCAAGCTGTCCGTGGCACGCGAAATGAATGACATCGTACTTCTCAAGTGGCATCTTCTTGATTATGGTCTCCGTCGCTGCGTCTTGCATGAATACGGCCCTGTTTTGCGCATGGAATAGACGGGCGACGTTGAGCACTTCCTGCCTACTATAGGGTAGACGAGGAAAAACAAAACGCGCACCGGAGAGATCGGCAGATGCCTTTTGGGGAGCTCCTTCTGCTGGGATTCCTCCTCTCTCGAGCGGGTCGCCGAAGGCCAAAAGGGTTTCTTCGGACTTAAGGCGCCGAGGATTTTCCCTCAACAGCAAGAGCGACGTCGACGAAGGGCCATAGGAAATATTGTATTTTTCTACGAGGTAAATAGCTTTCCCTTCAGCCGTCATTCTCAAAGTTTCAAAGGGCAAATAATGAAGCACTCCGTCGGGGATAATGACCAGAGTATCAATTTCTGACCTGGAGTTTTCCTTAAGTGGAAATACAAGCTCCCCTGCGATCCGTTCTGAGGCCTGAATGCCGCCAAACGGACGCGGGGAAGGAGAAGCGAGGATTTTCAGGTAGGCCCGCAGAGAGTCCTCGAGGATCGATCGTCCAGGTAACTTATAAAACCTGATTTGTCGGCGGGAAATCACAAAAAGGAAGGAGTTCTTGTCGCCAACAAAGTATTCCAGAAGGGCCGTGGTTTCGTTGAGGAGGCTTGTCTGCACCTGAGAAAGGCTGGCAATCGGGGGAAACACTATGTTGGCGACATCTCGATTCTCAACTCTCATCTCGGATATCAGCCGTAAGTATTTCTCTTCCTTGAATTCCAGTTCCTGTAAACGCTTTTCTTTCGCCGGCCCAGCCAATCGGGATTCTGACAATTGCCAGGAGATCGCTGAGATATCTTTTGAGATCTCTTTCTCCCGTTCAATAAATTTCGGGTTTAGCCCTTCCTCACAATTAACTCGCGCCTCGATAAGGCTCTCCACGAATGATCTGGCTTTGGCCCTTTCCATGATTTGGAACAATTCTTCAAGCACCGTCTCCGAGGGGTTGGTTGAATAGATGGAACTGAGAACGTCCAGGGCGCGCTGATAAACAATAAGTTTGTCGCGCGTAAAGCTGATCTTAAATATATCGAGGTTAATATGGCTCCTGATCTTCTCAATAATTTCTATGGACCTCTTGTAATACGAGAGAGCGGTCATTAGTTCCTTTTTTGCCTCATAGCATTGGCCAAGCCCGGAATACGCTTCCCACAATATTTCTTGCGATTCTGAAGCTATGCCGCTCTCAACTGCACTATTAAAGCATGTTATTGCGGCATTATTTGAGTTCCTGGCCATATCCAAATTGCCCAAATTTAGGTTTATGGCACAAGTAGCTTCCTTATAGTTGGACGCCACTGCTTCAGCAAGGCCAATTTTATAATTGCGTCCCGCCTCTTCGAATTTTCCATCCAAATAATATGCATACCCAATATTATTAATTATTTGAATTAATATCCTTTTGTCTTTCCGATTCTCCAATATTCCCTGACCATCGCGAAAATACTGAAGTGCTGCGCTAAGCGCGCCGAGTTCATTATATGTTCGAGCCCTTTTTGTTAGCACAATGCCAAGATTATTGAGATCCATGACTATGTTCAGTTCATTACCGAGTTTTCTGTCGATAGAAAGGGCTTTACGATAATGAACTTCGGCTTGGATTAGGTTGTCAAGCTCTAGGTAGATTCCTCCAATGTTGGATAAGCTTTCAGCTTCTGTCGCCTGGTCGCCCACCTTTGTTGATTCAACTTGGGCTTCCTCTAAATACTTCAGTGCATTTGAATAATCACTCAGCCGTTCATAAAAGGCGCCCAGATTGTTCAGGCATCTTCCCATTTCTGTCCGGTGGTTGATCTTTTTTGATATCTCGAGGCCGCGCTTGGCGCAAGCGTAAAACGCCTGAAAATCGCCCATTTGCCAATAGGCCATACTCTTTTGACGGAGGCATTTGAGCGCAAAGTCCTCGATGCCAGTTTCGTCCCCGAGGGCCAGGGCCCGATCGAAAGACTCAAGAGATTTCTGGTTTTGATTCTTTGAGCGGAACTCTTTTCCCAAGAGGTAAAAATGCACAACCCCTAAGGCTGATCTACAAAAATGCTCGTTCAGAACATCCTTGTGCTTCTGCGCGAGAGACAAAGCTTCTTCAAAAAAAACGCCCGAATCTGAAATGTTAGCGAGATCCCAGGAAGTAATGCCTAATTTAAGAAGGCAAATCACTTCTCCTCCCGGGTTCTTCATTTTTTTTGATGACGTCAATGCTTCCGTGAACGCCGCAAAGGCTTTTTCAAAATCGCCGGAGCGCTTATAAGCCTCGCCTTTTTTAATCAACGCAATGGCAGATAATTCTTCTCGCTGCAGTCCGGAGGGCTTACGATTGGCTGGAAAACTCAAAATGCTGGCGATGAAAAGAAAAGAAAAAAGAACCCTAATCCTCCTCATTCTCCTCACTTATCCCGCAACTCGTGGAAGAATTATAAAAAGCAGGATGACGGTAAGTCAAGCCGCCGCTTAACTAAGATGCCCCCGCCCTTCCCCATTATGACTTCATACCTTCCCATAAGCGTTGACATTTTGCCTCCGTATCCTATACTAACTGGGAATAACCTCGCAATCGAGGAATATCAATGAAACAATCCGGCATCCTAACCCTCACAGGTAAAAAAGACGCTCAGCCCACCGATTCTTTCTCACGGAGGAAGTTTTTCCGCTATTCGGCCATGAGCGTCGCCGGCCTGGCCCTGGCCCCGCGCCTCTCCTCCCAGGAGAAGGTCGCCGAGGAGAAGCCCAAACCGTCCGTGTCCCCCGTCATCAAGACGAACATCGACGAGGTTCGTTCGATCCCGCGCGTCGCCGACTCCATGCCTGGGGAATACCCCGGCCGGGTCGTTAAGATCAATACGGGCACGGCCTCCAACAGAGGGACCCTCGACGTTCCCAAGGTCAAGGCCGCCGTGAACCGCGGCCTGTCCGAACTCACGGGGGAGAAGGACATCCGGGACGTTTGGAGGCAGTTCGTCTCCCCGTCCGATATCGTGGGAATCAAGGTCAATCCCATCGGGGGGAAGATCTTCTCGACCAAGCCCGAGGTCGTGGACGTCATCCTCGAGGGCCTGCAGGCCGCCGGCGTCCCCAAGGCAAACATCGTGATCTGGGACAGGCGCCACTTCCAGCTCGCGGAAGCCGGGTTCACGCCCGAGCGCTTCCCGGGGATCCGCATCCTCGGGACGGAGATGAAGGGCCCCAACGGCGATTTCTGGGACCCGAAGGACGAGCTCTGGAGCAAGGACAACATCGACCGCGAGGCCCTCCCCTACGTCGCCGAGTCCGAGATGAAATACGACCGGGAGACCATGCCCTACATGATCAACGAGGGCAAGCACTCCTATTTCACGCGGCTGGTCACGGACGTCTGCACGAAGATCATCAACGTCCCCATCCTCAAGAACGCCGGGCTGACCGTCACGGCCTGCCTGAAGAACCTGTCCTACGGCTCCCTCAGCAACACGGCGCGCCTCCACGCGCTCTGGATGAAGTCCGTGGCCGAGCCCTGCGCCTTCCCCTGCCTCCGGGACAAAGTCGTCCTCAACATCGTCGATGGGCTCCAGGCCTGCTACGACGGCGGGCCCGGGGCGAACCCCAAGTTCGTCTACGACTCGAACGTCATGCTCTTCGGGACGGACCCGGTCGCGGTGGACGCCGTCGGCCACGACATCATCGTCAAGGAGCGGATGGCGCGGGGCGTCCAGCAGATCGAGGACAAGAAGCAGAGCGAGTTCCTCTATATCGCCGAGGCGCTGGGGCTGGGCGTAGCGGCGCGGGAGAAGGTCAAGATAACGGATGTGAGCTTGACCTAGGCCGGGGCAGCCCGGCCAATTCTTTGCTCGAATCACGTTGAAGCCGCGGGCTGGCGAAAACCTCTTGCGCCTCGCCGAGATCTTCATCATAATTGGCCTGCATAGGGGACGATCATGACGCTCTCGATCCAAAAGAGGCCTGCGAATCACGTGGCCTGGATCGGGTTATTAGCCTTGTTCTGCGGGGCCTGCGGCGGCGCAAGAAACGGGGGCGATTCCACGCCAACCGACAAGTACTTCGCTTATGTGACGAACCAATTCTCCAACAACGTCTCCGCGTTTACGATAGACATCACATCGGGCGCCATGACGCCCGTCGTGGGCTCACCCTTTTCCGCGGGGTCCACGCCGACTTCGGTCGCTGTCGACCCTTCGGGCCGGTTCGCCTACGTGACGAATCAGGGGAGTGACACGATCTCCGCGTTTACCATCAACGCTTCCACAGGCAAGCTGACCCCGATTCGCGGCTCGCCTTTCGACGCGGGACATGCGCCCGTTTATTGCGTGGTCACGCCCTCGGGCAAGGTCCTCTTAGTAGCGAAACCCTATTCCAACAGCGTCGATGCCTTTTCAATCGACGAGACCTCGGGAGCGTTGGCAAGAACCGTCAGTTCGGGTGGCATGAACTCTCCCAATTCCATCACGGTCGACCCTTCCGGCAAGTTCGCCTATGTGCCCTACATGGGCGCCGGCACCGTTTCCGCTTTTGCCGTCTCCGAAGTGACTGGCGCCTTATCGGAGATCGCCAGCTCACCCTTTGCCGTGGAGATCTATCCCTATTACGTCGCCGTGGATCCTTCCGGCAAGTTCGCCTATGTGCCGAATTATTATTCCGATAATGTCTCGGCGTTTACCGTCAATTCTTCATCGGGCGCATTGACACCCGTATCCGGCTCGCCGTTTCCCGTAAGGCCTGGGCCCATTTTTATCGTATTCGACCTCTCGGGAAAATTCGCCTATGTAGCGGATTGCCCTTCCTCCTCGATCTCGGCGTTCAGCATCGATGCTTCCACGGGCGCGTTGACGCCGGTCGCCGGGTCGCCTTTTGCCGTCCAACCCATGGCGGCTTCCATCGCTGTGGACCCTTTGGGCAAGTTCCTTTACGTGGCCAACAGCGAGACCGACCAGGTTTCCGCCTTTTCCATCAATCCGTACACGGGCGTGTTGGCGGAAATTTCCGGCTCGCCGTTCGCGGCGGCGGATTGTCCCTGTTTCGTAACGGTTTGCCGCATCGCCCGGTAAGATTCAACCAATTCCCAGTCAACGAAGGGGCATTGCCAAGGCGCGCAATCGTAGACGGCATCATGGGCTGGGGCTGGGCGTAGCGGCACGGAGAGGATCAAGGTCGCGGATTTAAACCTGGGGTGAGGCGCAATTCAAGAATCAGGGAAGAAGACTTTCACATATCAGGATTAGATCGCTGGCGCCCCGCGCGTTCCGCCGGTTTTTCCCGCAAAAAGTACGTTTGGGCCGTAATTGAGGCGCGGACCGGCGAATCGGCGGCTTCGTTCGAAACGGCGGTAAAAGAGAATTTCTTGATCAGCCAGAGCCGCGGCAATTCCACGATTCCATCGAAAAACCGCCGGAGACTCTGACGGCTTCCCGTGGCCTCGATCGAAATGGGCCATTCGCTTGTGAATTCCCCGGGAATTTCGCTTCCCGGGGCGAATTTCGTGATCTTCAAACCCGAATCATTAGCGGCCAGCTGGAATTGCCTCAGGATATCGGCGGTTTCCTTCCCTGGCGGAATGGCCTTTTCGAGTTCCCCCAATCGCCTGGTCAGCGCGTCAACCGCGTCCGGGCCGGATTCGTGTCCGGATTTGGAGGGCTTCTCTCCGCTTCCGTCTTTGACAAGCGCCCGGAGCGCGAATTCCTGATATTCATAATTCCGGGCCCGTTTCTGGACGGACGACAGGAGATTGACCTCCGTCAGACTGGAGCTTCGCTCGAGGCTCGAAACATAGTCGGCGATGAGGTCGTTAGACGGGGAACGGCCTTTGATCCGGATCCCTTCGGAGTCATAGACGACCTCCGTCAGCCAAACCCGGGCGGGCAGAGCCGCGACCAACTCGTTAACGATCCGCGCCGCCAAGGGACGCTGACCCAAGAGGCCGTTGATGAAATTGACCTTGCGTTCGAGCGCCGTGGCCTTATCCGCGCCGGGTGCGGAAGGCTTGGATGGGCACGCAATCGAGATGAGGCACGCGCTCAGGCAGAAAGTGATATAAGAACGGTTTCTCATCGGTTCCACTCTGTCCCGCCCATTATATATTCTCCCGGGCTGTCAGATGTCAACGCGGGCGGTCATAGCCGGCCGCGAAAGCCCTTGCCAAGCGCCCTTCCTTCTGTTATTTTCTTCATGGCACTCCAAGGAGGGATGATGGAAAAAGAAATCGGGCGCGTCACGCATTTCTTCCACAAAATCAACGTGGCCATTATCGAGGTCACGGCCGGCAGTCTGAAGATCGGGGAGATCATCCACATCAAGGGGCACACCAGCGACTTTTCGCAGACGGTGGAATCGCTCCAGCTGGAGCATCAAGCCATTCCGGAGGTTAAGGTGGGCGGCACAGCCGGCGTGAAGGTGAAGGAGGCGGTTCGGGAAGGCGACCTGGTTTTCAAGGTCGAAGGAGACGCCTGAGCGCGGGCCTACTTTTTCCTTAGCTCCTCCAACTTCTTCGCGCCGTTGACGTTTTTCGGATTGAGGGCCAGCGACTTTTCGTAGGCCTTTATGGCCAGGGCCTTCTCCCCGCTTGCCGCATATCCGTCGGCCAGACTGTCGTAAGCGTTCCAGGAATCGGGATGGAGCTCGACGATCAGCTTGAAGAGGGCGACGGCCGCGGCCATCTTCTTGTACCCAAGAAGCATGTAGCCGATGCTGTTAAGCCGGGGCTCATCGACGTTCGGATCCTTCGGGTCCTTCTTCCAGAGGCCCCGGTAGCCTTCGATGGCACGCGCGGTGTCCCCTGCCTCGAGCCAGTCGGCCGGGGCCTTGACCCCCTCCGCGGCGCGGGCTGCGATCCTCGTCCCGCCCTCGGATTTTATCGTGACGCCGGCTGAGGGCGCCCCTTTCCCGTCCGCGAACGTGTAAGTCACGGGGGCGTCGGTGCCGATGAACTCGGCCGCGGAAATGGGCAGAAGCTCGAAGGCGGTCCCGCCGGCTCTTTTGCCCATGAGGCGTCCGCCTTCCAAGGTCACGGCAAGGGTGTTATCCGAATCGAGGGTGTATCTCCCGGGGAACGGGGCGAGAGCCTTGGCGTCAAGCGAGATGACGTCATAAGGCGCGGGCACGTACCCTCCCCAACCGTACTCCTTGGCGACGCTCATGGTGATTTCGTTGATGATGGCGGCGGCCCCATCGGCGTCGGAGTTCGTCATGACGGCGACGCCGTATCCCCCGTCCCGGTCGGAAATCAAGGAGGCGATAAAGCCCGTGTCCTGGCCGCCGTGGCCGAAATACACTTCGGAGCCGTGGCGCTCGAGGAAAAGCCCGAGCGCCCCCTCGCGGGTTCCCTGGATGACGATCCGCGGAGTGACCATGAGCTTGGCCATATCCGCGGTCAGCACCTTGTTGGATTCCCCGCGGACGGAGCACCCGACCTCGATCGCGAACTTGGCGAGGTCCGTGGGCGTCGTCCAGAGCCCGGCGGCGGCCATCTCGGGGTAGATGAATCGCTTCCCCTGGATCACTTTCCCGGCCGCGTCGTGGCCCGAGGCGGCGAGCTTCAGCCGGTCGGCCGCCATAGTCTGCTCGTACGAACTGCTGGTCATCCCGATCGGCCCGAAGACTTTTTCACGGAGGATCTCGGGGAAGGGCTTCTTCTCGACGTCCATGAGGGCGAGCTGCATGATGGTCAGACCGCCCCCGGAATACCGCCATGTCTTGCCGGGCTCGATGTCGACGACGATGGGGCTAGAGTTAGCGAGGGGAACGCCGTTGAGAATCTGAACGAGCGTCGGGAGCGTCTCGCCCGCGGCGTACCCGCGGAATCCGTGCACCGTCAGGCCGGCGTTGTGGCTCACGATCAGGCGCAGGGTGACAGGCTGTTTGGCGGTGAACGCATTTTCCGGGAGCTTCCAGGAGGTGAGGAAAGTGTTGATGTTGGCGTCGAGCGCGAGCTTCCCTTCCTGGACGAGGCGCAGGGCGCCCATCACGGCCACGGGCTTGCTGATCGAGCCCGCGACGAAGAGGGTCTTATCCGTCACCGGCAGTTTCGTGTCGTTGTCCATCACGCCGTATCCCTTGGCCCACTGGACCTTGTTGTCGAAGAAGACAGCGACGCTCACGCCCGGGACCTTGTGGAATTTCATCCGGTCGAGGATGTTCCAAGTCGTTTGCCCCTTGACGAGGACGGGCGGCAACAACCCGTTTTCGACGCGGCCGATCCGCGGGTCGGGGCCGGATTGGGCGGGAGCCTGGGCATGGCCGGCCGCCAGGGCGAGGGCGATGAGCGCGAAAAGCACAAACACGGCGGATTTCCGGCGGGCACGATTCATATGATTCCTCCCTGGGCAGAGATCGCCCATCATTTCTCTGGATACAGCGTGACCTGAACGTACCTTTTGGTGTTGAAATACGTCCGGGCCGCGTCCCTGACCGCCTTGGCCGACAGACGCGCCAGCGTTTCCGGGATGCGCAGGGGCGCCCCCGGGTCTTCCCCGAGCCTGTAGCGGTTGGTGAGCTCGGCCAGCCACCAGCCGTTCTGCCGGACATTGGTCTCGTAGTCGCGCGATTCGGCCAGCCGCACGTCCGCCACCTCCGCCCCGCTCGGCCCCTCGTTTTTCAGCTTCTTGATCTCCGCGAAAATGACCTTGGTCAGCGCATCGATCCGCTTAGGGTCGGCGCCGAGATCAATCGTCACGCGGTATTCCTCGCGCGGGATCTTGCTGTAGTACGGCTGAACCGTGATGTCGTAGGTTCCGCTCAGGTCCCCCCGCAGGCGCTTCCGAAGCCGGGTCTCGAGAACCTGCGCCGACGCCCGGATGGCGAGGCGGCTTTCCTGGCTGCTCCGGAAGGGCCCGGAAAAGACGACGGCTTCCAGGCTCTTCGGCTCGACCCCCTTGATGACCTTCCTTTTCACAACGCCTTCGGGGGGGGAAACCCGCCAGTTTTTCCAGGTCTCCTTGCGGCCGAGCGCCGGCAGGCTGGCCAGGTAGCGGCAGACCAGGGGCTTGATCTTCTCCAGGTCCAGGTTGCCGACGAAGACGAACGTGAAGTCGCTCGCGTCCGCGAACCGGTCCTTGTAGAAAGCCATGGACTTTCCAAGGTCCATCCGGGAAAGCTCCTCGACCGTCATCGGCCGGAAGCGCGGCTGATCGCGTTGCAGCGTATTACTCAGCATGTCCGAGAAGACGACTTCCGGGCTCCGGGCCCGGTTCTCGAGAACGGACTTGAGCTGGCTCTTAAAGACCTCGAAAACCGCGGGGTCGGCCCGCGGCGCGGTGAAGGTCAGGTAGATCAGCTGGAAGAGGGTCTCCGCGTCCTGGGGCGAGGCGCTTCCGGACAGCCCCTCTTCGAGCTCGTTGATCGACGGCGTCACGGACACGGCCTTCCCCGCCAGCTTCTTCTGGAGGTCGACGGCGCTGAAACCGTCCAGGCCGCTGGAGCCGATGACGTCGTCGGCGGTGTTGGCCGGCACGAGGTTCTCGTCCGCGGCGAGCGAGATCCCGCCCGGGCTCGTGGCCCGGACCAGGATTTCGTCCTCCTTGAAATTCGTCGGCTTGAGGACGACGCGGACGCCGTTGCTGAGGATCCATTCGGTGATCCCGGCGGCCTCGATCGTCCGGCTGGAGGCGATCTCGCCCGGCGCCGGCGTCGCGGCCAGGAGCGGCGCGCTGTTGACCGTGTCCTGGTAGGGAGTGATCGGCTCGCGCTTGACATCGTCGAAGACCGCCTGGAGCTCGGGCGCGGTCGGGACCGCGACGCCGGCTTTGTCCGGGGCGTTGACCATGATGACCCTGTTCTTCCCCGTCATCCATTCCCCCGCCAGCCGGTTGACTTCGTCAAGCGTGATCCCGGGCAGGAAATTGGACTGGAGCTCGTGTTCGTACTCGATGCCGGGGATGGGCTCGCCCTCCAGGAAGCTCCGGGTGAACTCGTCGGCGAATTCTCCGGAATCCTCGGTCTCGCGTTCGACAAGGGCGCGCTGGTAAAAGCGCTGCATGTCAGCCTTCTGGCGCTCGAACTCGGACTTGGTGAAGCCGAAGCGGGCCACCCGTTCCCCCTCGGTGTAGAGGGCCCGGAGACCCCTGGCGATCCCGCCCTCGGCGACGATGGCCGACAGGGCGAAGACTTCCTTCGAGGCGACAAAGCGTTCCTCGCTCGCGGCGGCCCCGAGAAAGGGCGCATCGGGCTTTTGGGCGATCTCGGAGAAGCGGTTGTTGAGCATGGAGTTAAAGAGGGCTTCGACGATCCTCTGGCGATAGTCCCCGACCGTGCTTTGGTCCCGCAGGGGCAGCTTGTGATAAACGGACACGGTGCTCCGGGACGCCTCCTTGTCCGTGGCGACGGCGAAGAGCGGCTCGTCGTGATCGGGAACGGGATAGACGGGCCGCGGGCGAGCGCCCGGACTCCCGGGGATGCCGGAGAACTGCCGCCGGATGAGCTCCTCCATCCTGCCCCGGTCGAAGTCCCCGACCGCGATGACGGCCATCAGGTCCGGGCGGTACCAAGTCCTGTAGAATCGCTTCAGGGTCTCGGGCTTGAAGGTCTCGATGACCTCCCTTTTCCCGATCGGCTGGCGGTCGGCGTACCGGGAGCCGCGGAAGAGGACCGGGAACTGCTTGTCACGCATCCGCGCGTCCGCGCCCTGGCCCAGCCGCCACTCTTCGATGACGACGCCCCGCTCCTTGTCGATGGCCTTGTCGTCGAAGGTCAGGCCGTGGGCCCAATCCTCGAGGATCAGCAGGGTGGTCTGGATGATCGCCGGCGAGTCCGTGGGGATCTTCAGAAGGTAAACCGTCTCGTCGAAACCCGTGAAGGCGTTCAAGTCGGGGCCGTAGCGCATGCCGATCGATTCCATGAACTCGACGAGCTTCTGGCGGGCGAAGTGCCGGGAGCCGTTGAAGGCCATGTGCTCAATCATATGGGCCAGGCCGCGCTGGTCATCGTCCTCAAGGACGGAACCGGCGTTGACAACGAGGCGGAACTCCGCCCGGTTCTTGGGCTCGCGGTTCTCGCGGATGTAGTAGCGCAGACCGTTAGGGAGCTCGCCTGCCGTAATCTTCGGGTCGACGGGGACTTTTTGGCCCGGGGAAAATTTGTCCGGCCGGGCGGCGGCTGCCGGCTCCTGGCACCAGCCCGGGACGGTTAGCGAGAGCTGGAGCGCGCCCAAGGCGAGGAGGAACGCGGCCGCGGCCCCGACGGACAGGGTGAAAAAACGGTTTTTGTGACGGCGGATCATCCTTAATATCATAAACGTTTTCAGGATTTTCGCCAGGACCTTTCCGGATTCCAAAGGCGTCCGCCAACTCTCACGCGCCATACGGGCCGGAACGACCGCTTTGTGATAGAATTGAGGCGAGGAAATTAGGGGGAATACGATCATGAAAAACAAGCGAATGGGGTTGGCAACGGCCGTCCTGGCGGCGGCGGGACTGATTATCTTCGCGCACGGCGCGACGCCGGCGGCCGCGGGGGCCGGCCCGGCCGCTCAGGATGGACAAGCCGGACAGCCGGCCGTTCAAAGAAATTTTCCGCCCGACTTCATGGGAGTGACAGGCATCACGGGCTGGGTCCTCTCCGGAAACCCGCGGACCTTTTCCAGGGATGGGCTTTATGGCTACGTCGACGGAGGGGCCGAGGTGTTTCTTCAATACGGGTTCCGGGACCTCACGGTCTTCAGCCTCATCCCGGATAAGGCGGCCGATCCGAAGAAGGCCATCACCCTCGAAATCTTCCGGATGGATTCGCCCAAGGACGCCTTCGGCATTTTCTCGACGAGGCGCGAGGGCGGCGAAGCCGTCTCGCCCGGGATCAAGACCTTCCATTGGCTCGGGCGGGAACAGGCGAGCCTGGTCAAGGGCAACCTCTTCGTCAATATCCTAGCCGCGGGCTGCACGCAGGCCGAAGTCGGGGATTTCTTGGCCTCGCTTGTCGTGAATCTCCCCGCGGGAGAGACGCCCATGCCGGAGGCTTTTTCCTGCCTGCCCGAGTTCAACCTCATCCCGGGGACCGAGCGCTTTATCTGCGGGGACATCGCCGCCGCCAACGAATCGCCGCTCCTCGGGGCGGAGTTCTGGGGCTTCAAGGAAGGGCTGACCGAGGCCTATTCGGCCAAGTACGGCCCGGGGACGGGCAAGCTCATCCTCATTAAGTTCAGACAGCCGCCCCAAGACCTTCCGGGCAAGGTTTACCGGCTGTTCAAAGACCATGCGATGGACGTCAGGATTTCGCGGGCTATCATGCAGGGCGTGACGGTCGTCGGGCGCAATTTCTACTTCGGCCAGAGCGGCCCGAACGGCATCATCATTATCGACGAGACCGACCCGGAGGTCGCCCGGGCTTACATCCAGCAGGCCCTGGACAAGACGGCCAAGAAGTTGAACGAGAGCAAGAAAGACAAAAAGAAAGATGATAAAAAATAGCAGAATTCGCGCGAGAGGAGAAACCGTGAACCGCAGAGTCAGGAGACTTTCACTCGGAATGGGCGTGGCGGCCGTCGCCGCGCTGGCGCTGATGTCCGGTCCGGCCGCGTCTCATCAGACGCCGCAGGCCGCGCCTCAGGCGCCGGAGGTCAAGCCCGCGATCATCGAACAACCCATGGCGGATTTCACCCTGCCGGCTTACCAGGGGGGTGACGTCACGCTCTCGAAACTCCGGGGGAAGAACGTCATGATCATCTTCCCGCGCGGATACGCCGCGCCGAATACCTGGTGCACGATCTGCAACTACCGGTACGTCGAGCTGGCGATGCTCGAGAAAGCCCGGCAGATCCGGCAAAAATATAGCGTCGAAGTCCTGGTCATTTTCCCCTACGACCGCGATACTGTTCGGGCCTGGCTCGAGGCCCTTCCCGGGCAGCTCGATAAGATCAGGGAAACCAAGAACCCGGTCGACCCGGCCAAGCTCGACGAGGCCGGCCGGCGGCGGATGGAGCGCTGGCGCCAGTTCTTCCCCAAGGACTTCAGCCTGAACAAGGGCGAAATCCTGGCCCCATTCCCCATCCTCATCGACGGCGACCACGCGCTCTCGTCCAAACTCGGCCTCTTCCGGACGGAGTGGAGCGGGAGCAAGGTCGACCAGAACGTCCCCAGCGTTTTCATCCTGGACAAGAACGGCGTCCTGCTCTTCAAGTACATGGGCCAGAATACGACCGACCGACCGAGCTACGACTACCTCTTCAAGGTCCTGGACGTTATCAACGGGATAAAATAGGGCGGTTTCAACGGGCCGGCGGAGGCGGGGCGCGCCCGCCTAGCGCTTGATGATCACCAGGGTGATGTCGTCGCACGGCTGGCCCGTGGCCGCGAAGGCGTGAGCGTCCTCGAGCACCGCGCGGCATAGGCCGGCGGAGGCGAGGCCGCGGCGGGCCCTGACCAGCTCGCGGAACCGTTCCTCCGAGTACTCCTCCCCTTCCCCGTTCCGGGCTTCGGGGATTCCGTCCGTGAACAGGACGGCCGTGTCCCCCGCGTCCAGGCGGACCGAGCCCGGATCGAAGCCCACGCCGGGGAACATCCCCAGGGCAAAGCCCGACGTGTCCAGGGCGGAGAGCTCGCCGGACCTCCGGACCACGAACGGCGGGTTGTGCCCGGCGTTGACGTAGCGGAACTCCCCGGTCCGGCGGTCGAGGGCGCCGAAGAAAAAGGTGATGAAGCTTTTCGAGTCCGTGCTCCTGTGGACGAAATCGTTCAGGCGGCCGGCCATGCCCGCGATGTCGAAGCCCGGATGCACCTCGGCCAGGAGAGCCGCCCGCAGCGAGGCCATCAGGAGCGCGGCGCTCATCCCTTTTCCCGAGACGTCGGCGATGACGATGCCCAGCCGGTCGGCGTCGATGGGGACGAAGTCGTAATAGTCCCCGCCCACTTCGTAGCAGGGAATGTTCGCCCCCGCGATGTCGAAATCCTCGAACCGCGGGGTCCCGGCGGGGAGCAGGCGCTTCTGGATTTCGGCGGCCTCTTTCAGGTCCGCTTCAATCCGCCTGAGGAGCGCCTCGGTCTTTTCCTTTTCGAGGCCCAAAAGAACATAGGCCTTTTCGCGCTGGACGACAAAAAAGTACATGCCGCCGAAAATGAACCCGAGAAGGATGAGGAAACCGGACCAGAACTGAAACGGGTTCAGCCCGAGCGGCGCCGAAGACCTCTCGAAGGGGAACGGCCAGAAGACCCCCACAATCAAAACCAGGGCCGCGTAGGCTCCGAAAAGATAGAACGCCCGGCGCCTACGGGGAAAGAGCAGGGCGAAAAGAGGGCCGAGCAGCCCGATCAGGATGACCCCCTGGGAGCGCCAGACTCCTCCCGCCGCGAAGGTCAAGAGAACCGGGGCCAGGAGGAAATAGAGGAGGACATAGAAGGAGTTGCGTTCGAAATGGCCGGGAAACCGGGCGCCGTCCACCAGGACCACGAGGAAGAGGAAGAAAGAAAAAAGGAACCCGGCGGCGCCGAACGCTTCTCCGATCAAGTATTCGCTGACGGCGCGGTAAAGGCTCGTGGGCAGGGAGATGACGGCGGCGACGTACCAGATCCTCTTGATGAGCCGGATGTACTCGGAATCGCGCGGGTCGGCGCCGATGTTCAGGATGAACGAGAGGAATTTTCGGGGAAGACTTTTTTGCGCGTCGTTCATGGATCGGGTTTTCGACGGGCACGGGGGCCGGAGGGATTCCGCGTCACGGCTCCCTCGCGCGCACGGGAATCGTAAATCACGCCGTCCGGGGAAGTCAAGACCGCGCGGAACGATCGATCGGTTCGCGCGCGACCCCGTCAATCGGGCGAGGTCAGGGCTTCGTAGCTGAAGTTGCGGTAGTGCTCGAGGACGTCGAGGATGAGGTCCTCCTTGGGCAGCTTAAGGACCTCGGCGGAACTCAGCCCCGGCATGAACTCTTCGTCACACGTTTTAAAATCGGTCTTCAGGCTTTTCCGGCCCTTGGTCACAAGACCCAGCCGGAGCTCGATCGAGTTCTTGGGCAAGACGATAATGTACTGAAATTGCTCGTCCTTGCCGCCGGGGAAGGAGAGGCTGAGGTGCATGTCGCGGCCCTTGGTCCTCTGGACGCGGGGTTTCACGCCGTAAGAGGCGATCTCCTCCGCGAGCATCTCGAAGGCCGGCTCGACGATGAATTCGCACAACTGATCGAAGTGGACGATCGTCTCGGCCTGGCACTTCGCCAAAATCCGGACGTTTTCGAAATGATTCTTGAGTTCCATTTTCCAATCTTTGTTTCCCATCCTGGTCCAGCTCCGGGGATTTCGCCGGTATGATACCACAAACGCGCCGCGGCGAAAACGGGAAAATGTCCCCGGTCGCGCGGCAGGAGAGGTAAGCGCCGGGTGAGGTCAGCAAAAGGGGGGTGATGATTGGAAAATTTTGAGGGAACCCTCTCCACCCGGCAAAAGAGAGTCATATGTATTATATCAGACCCGGGGACTTATGCAAGAAATAAATACCAAAAAAAGGACACTTTTTTCATTATTCCATATCGCGACCACCATATATGGGGGGTGGCGAGCACCGGGGGTATTAGCAGAAATGCGGTTCCTATTCCGCCAGCAGATCCTGGAGCGCGTTCAACACCGATTGGATCGCGATGGCCTCGACGGCGGGCGCGGCAAGGATCCGCGTCTTCCCGAAAGGCCGCCATGCCGGAACGTTATCCTCACGGAAAAGCGCCAGGACTGAGGCCCCGCACGCCGCGGCGAGATGCGTGGGTCCCGAGTCGTTTCCAAGGTAGTGCGTCGCCTCCGAGAGCAGGCCCGCCAGCGTTTCGGCGGGCAGTCGCGCAACCTTCGACCAGCCATCGGGAAGCGGCCGCCCGTCGAGCTTCGCTTCGAGATCGGTCTCGGCCTGACCGGTCACGAGGACGCCCGGCACGCCAAGCGAACCCGCCCAGCGGATAATCTCAAGGAAGCCGGCCAAGGGCCAGCACTTCGCACGGCCCCCGCTTCCGGGATGGACGACGAGTCGCTTCTCGCCCGGCTTGTGCTTGCGGAGACCAAGGTCAGCCAGGGCCTTTTCCCTCAGGACACTTGGAATCGTCAGGCGGGCGAATTCATCGAAGCATCGATCAGACGGCGTATTCAGGAAATCGCCCGTTCGGTCGAAGAAAAACCGGCTCATGGGCACGTCCGCGCTCCGGTCGAAGCACGTGAAGAACGCCCGGGCCACTCCGCGCCTCGCCCACCAGCCGCCTCCGGGCCAATCCCGATCGCGGTTCAGCCAACCCAGCGCCAGCGAAAATTCGCCCAACCAGGCCGCGGCAGGGTCGGCCTTGGCTGTGGCGCCCGAGGCGGCCCGGTCCGGACCTCTGAAAACCTCCGCCACGCGGACGTCGTCGAAGGAAAGGACCTCGTCCACAAGCCCCGCTCGTTTGAGGAGCGCCCCATACTCCGGGCGCCCGACGAGGGTCAGAGAGAAACGGGGAAGGCTCCTGCGGACGAGAGAAATCGCGGGGAGGGCGACGAGGAGATCTCCCAGTCCGCCGACCCGGAAGAGGAGGGCCTGTTCATTCGGGCTCATGGCGGCGAGGTCATCCCGGCTGTGCGGCGATTAAGAACACGCGGACGTCGCAGACGTTCGTGCCCGTCGGGCCGGTCACGATCAGGTTCCCGGTCTTCTCGAAAAAACCGTAGGAGTCATTCTCGCCCAGGAACTTCTCCGGGTCGAGCCCGAGCTCGCCTGCCCGGTCGAAGGTCGCGGCGTCGGCCCACGCGCCGGCCGCGTCGGTCGGACCGTCGATGCCGTCGGTCCCGAGGCTCAGGACCAGCCAGTCCAGGGGCTGGTTCCCAGCTAGTCCTCCCCTATCCCCAGGGAAGGCGCAAGTCCCGCAAAACGACGGCCCGAGGCCCTCCTTCCGCATTTCGACAAGGGCGGCCAGGACGAACTCCATGTTCCGCCCGCCGGTTCCCTTGCCCGTCACCGAAACCGTCAACTCGCCGCCGGCCAGGAGGCAGAAGGGCAAGGGGGCTCCACTCATCGAACAGGCCAGGCTGGCGATGAACGCCACGTAGCTCCGGGCCGCCGCCCGCGCCTCCCCTTCGTCCTCGGAGGTCAGGATAAACGGCTCGAACCCCCGGCGTTCAGCCTCGCGCCGCGCCCCGCGCAGGGCCGTCAGGTTGTTGCCGATGACGTGCTCGTGGACGCTCCCGAAAACCGGGTCGTCGCTTTTCAGGGTTTCCGGCTCTTCGCCCCGCACCCCACCCTCGATATGCTTCCGGACCGACGGAGGAGAGCTTTCCCAAAGCCCGTATCTCGCCAGGAGGTCGCGGGCATCGGCGAAGGTCGAGGAATCCCAGTGAGCCGGGCCGGAAGCGATCGTTTCCAGGTCGTCCCCGACGACGTCGGAAATCACCAGACTGATGACCGTGGCCGGATAAGCCGCCTTGGCCAGACGCCCGCCTTTGACGCCGGACAGATGCTTGCGCACGACGTTCAGCTCCCTGATGGAGGCCCCTGCCCGGAGAAGCCCGAGGGTTACGGCTTTTTTCTCATCCACGGTGATCCCCTCCGCGGGCAGAGAGAGAAGGGCGGAGCCGCCGCCGGAAATTGCCAGCAAAACGAGGTCTTTTTCGCGGGCCCCCGCGGCAAAATCGAGCGCACGCCTGGCGGCCTCGACGCTGGTGTCGTCAGGAAGGGGATGAGAAGCCTTGACTTCCTCCAGCCGCGCGGCGTTCCCAGGCGCCCCCGACCGATGGGCATGAGGAGTATCCGATCTCCGCCCTGGGCCGCCTTTGGCCCCGCCCGTCGAAGGCGAGACGACCAGCCCTCCGCTCAGACGATCTCCGAGGACCTCCGCGAGCCCCGTGGCCATCCCCGCCGCGGCCTTGCCGAAGGCGATGACATAGACATTTTCAAAGCCGCCGAGGTCGAAGGTCTCCCCCATGATCCTGAGCCCGTTGCCCTCGAGGGACAGATTCGCTTTGACGAGGCGCACGGGATCCACGGCCCCTATGGCCGCTTCGTAAATGGCCCGGGCGTCATCGATTAGAGAGGAATGCCCCGGTTTGCCGTCCATCTTGACCTCATTCTACCCCTTCCGCGCGGCCGCGTGAAGGCGCGCGGGACGGCGGACGGGGCCGGCGGCTTGCCTTTGGCCGCGGGGCTCCTCATAATAGGACGGACCGGGCAAGCGTTACGATCGCGAAAGCCTGAAAAGGATTTGACAAGATACGATGAGAGGCGTCCGCCCAATCGCTCTGGCCCTTCTCGCCGGCCTCGGGCTGCTCTTCGCCCAATCCCCGGCCCCGAAATCCGCCCAAGACATGCCGGACTTCGAGAAGCGGCTGGCCAAGATCAACGGCCAGATCAGCGAGCTCCGGGCCAGGATCGAGACCGAGGCCCTGAAGGAATCGTCCATCCTCTCGAACCTGACGCGGATCAACCTTAACAGGGACCTGGTCGAGAGGGAGATCGCGGCCCAGAACGTTCAGATGGAAAAGGCCCGTTCCGAACTCGCCGGGATCCAGGCAAACGTCCGCGTCCTCAACGGCGAGCTCGACAGGGACAACGCCGACATCGAAAGAACCCTGGTCATGCTCTACAAGTTCGGCCGGCTGAATTTCTCCCACTTCTTCCTGCAGACGCAGAATTTCGAGGCCTACGCCTCGGAAAGCAAGCGCCTGGCCCTCCTGGCGCGCGCCCAGGAGGACGCGGTCGTCGCCTACCTCAAGATCCTGGCCGAGCTCGGGGAGGCCGAAAGCCGGCTGGCCGCGAAAAAAAAGGACATCGCCGAGATCCTCCGGACGACCGGTCTCAAAAAGCAGGAGCTCGAGGCGGAGCAGAGAAAGAACGCGGACCTCGTCCAGCAGGTCCGCAAAAACCGGCAGATCTACGAGCAAACCCTCCAGGAGCTCCGGGACAGCGCCGAACAGCTCCAGGTCATGATGAAGAAGATCGCGAGCGAAGAATGGACCCTGCCGTCGGCCTTCGTCCCCCTCTACGAAAAACGGGGGAAACTCGGCTGGCCGCTCGAAGGCCGGGTGATCACGTCGTTCGGCCTGCAGAAACACCCCCGGTTCAACACCATCGTCATGAACAACGGCGTCGAGATCGCGCCGGCCAAGGACAAGGCCCTCATCCTGGCGGTCCACCCGGGTAAGGTCGTTTTCGCGGACTATTTCCAGGGATACGGGAACCTCCTCATCCTCGACCATGGGATGACCTATTTCACCCTCTACGGCCATTGCTCCCAGTTCCTGGCGAACGTCGGGGACATGGTCCGGGCCGACCAGCCCATCGCCCTGGTCGGGGACTCCGGGTCCCTGAACGGGGAATGCCTTTACTTCGAGGTCCGCTACAAGACCAAGGCCCTCGATCCCTTGCAATGGCTGAAGCGAAGGTGATAAAATAGATGTCCGTTTTAAAATGAGAATGCCGAGATACCGCCTGGTCCTTCTTACGGTCTTCGTGGCCTCCCTCCTGTTTTTCCTGATCCAGATGAGGATCCTTCCCGGGACGGCCCAGAGGAGCTCTTTTCCCAAGGGATTCGAGCTCGTGGACATCCTCATGCAGCTCATCAGGAACGACTACCTCGAGGAGCGCGACCCTGTCCAGACGGCGGAAGGCACCTACAGGGGCATCGTCAACTCCCTGGACCCCGTCTCGAGCTACCTCAATAAGGACCTCACCGCGAAGTACGCCGCCCGCAAGGCGGGTGACACGGAACCGGGCCTTTTCATCTATAAGAAATACGAGACGTTCCCCGTTGTCGTGGGGGTCGTCCCCGGCTCGCCGGCCGAGAAGGCCGATATCAAGCCCGGTGACCTCGTCAGCGCCATCGGCCACCGGAACACCCTGAACCTGAGTATGACCGAGGTCAACCTGCTCCTCGCCGGGACGGACGAAACGCCCGTCGCCGTCAAAATCCTGAGGGGCAACCAGCCCCGTGAGCTGTCCCTGCCGCGCGCCGTCGTCTTCCCCCGGGCCTACACTTTCATGGCGGCCGCCGGACGGCCGGCCGTTCTGAGCATCCACGGCTTTCCGCCCTCGTTAAACGCCGAGATCTCGAGGAGCGTTGTGCCGGCCCTCAAGGCCGGGAAGAAGCCGTTCATCCTCGACCTCCGGAATTGCACCTCCGGGGACATCGAAGAGGCCCGGGCCTTCACCAACCTTTTCCTCAAGGCCGCGGCGGTCGGAACGTTCGAAAAAAAGGGCGGGGTCAAGGACGACGTCGTTTGTTTGGCCACGCCCGAATTGGCCGGCATCCCGGTCGTCGTTTGGACCAACGCGGCCACGATCGGCCCCGCCGAGTTCGTGGCCGGGGTGCTTCAGGAGATCGGGAAAGTCAAGGTCCTCGGCCAGCCGACGCCCGGCGCCGTCGCGAGAACCGAACGGTACCCGCTCAAAGACGGGAGCTCGATCATCCTCGTCTCCGGGGTATTCTCGCTGCCTTCCGGCCGTTCGCTCTGGGGCCAGGGGCTGAATCCCGACGTCACGATCGCGGCGGCCGACCAGAGCGAAAAGGCGTACCTCGACAAGACGCTTCCCCTGCTTTCCAAACTCTAGCGGATGATCAAAAAGCTCCCGCTGAAAAAAGGTCAGGAGCCCTGGCCGGCATTCAACCTGATCACTGTCATCATGGTGGCAGTGGGGATCGTCTCGGTCGTCACCCTCGACTTCATCAACTTCCGGAAAGGCGAGCGGTCCTATCTCTTCGTGAAGCGTGAAAAGAAGCCGGCCCCGGTCCCCAAGGTCAAGCCGCCGGTCGAGAAGCCGGTGGTCCGGGTCCCCGAGGTCAAGCCGCCGGTCGAAAAGACGCTGGTCCAGGTGCTCGAGGACATCTTGGCCGAGGCGGGAATCGCCCGGGATTCCATCACCACGGCCATGGGGCCGGAGGGCGAGCCGTTGGTCGGCGTCAGTGTGGCGCCTAAAGTCTACGAGTCCGCCGAAAAGACGATCGAACAGGAACTCCGGCGGCAGAACACCCGGGTCCTGGAAAAGAAAAAGGACGCCCAGGAGAACCGGACGGAATACCACTGGCGGGTCGTGCGAGGAGAAAAGGAGGCGGCGCGGATCCTCTTTGTCTGCCCGGCGGAGCCCGTGGTTAAGCGGGAGCCCTCCCGCAAGGAGGCGCCGCCGAAAAAAGCGCCCCGGGGCCGGGTGGCCCTCATTGTCGACGACATGGGCAACAGCCTTGAAGCCCTCGACGACCTCCTCAACCTGAAGGAGGCCGTGACGATCTCGATCCTCCCCTACAGTTCTCACGCCGAGGAAACGGCCCGGATCGCCCACGAATACAACCTCGAGATCCTGCTCCACCTGCCGCTCGAATCCCTGAACAACCACGATACGACGCTCGACACCGAGGGGATGATCACGGCGGCGATGAGCCCCGAAGAGATCGTCCGGTCCTTCGAGGCCAGCCTTGCCCGGGTGCCTTTCGCCGACGGCGTCAACAACCACATGGGCTCGAAATTCACCGCGGACCACTCGCTGATGAGGACGCTCCTGGGACCCCTGAAGGAGAAGGGCCTGCTGTTCGTGGACAGCCGGACGACGGCGCAGACGGTGGCCTACGACGAGGCCCGCCGGATGGGCATCCCTACGGTCGAACGGAACGTGTTCCTGGACGCGGACACGGACAGGAGCCGCATCAAGGGCCGGCTCATCGAGCTCTTCAAGGCGGCCCAGAAAAAGGGCGCGGCCGTGGGCATCTGCCATCCCTTCCCGGAAACGCTTGAAGCCCTCAAGGCCAATTTTGCGCTTTTCGCGGATTACGGCCTCGAGGTCGTGCCCGTTTCAAAGCTCGCCCGTAAATAGACATGAGGAGCCGGATTTGTTATAAAATCCGGTTTACGCGGGCAACCCATGACGATGGCCACGGATTTTTCCGGGGGGAGGAGACGGTCATGAAAATTCGAACGTTCGCGCAAGTCCGCTTTATAATTTTGTTTCTCTTGCTGATCGCCGGGGGCGCGGCGGCTTCGGCGCAAGTCGCCGCGGGCGGCGCAGCCGGTCCTAAGCCGAAGGCTAACCAGGCCGCCTTCAAGGAATGGCAGGACATGCATTTCGGCATGTTCATCCACTGGGGCCCGGTCAGCCTGATGGGCACGGAGATCAGTTGGTCGCGCGGCGGAGAGAGGCGCGGCATCGAGGGCAAGGGCGAGATCCCGGTCGAGATATACGACAACCTCTACAAGCGGTTCAACCCCGTCAAGTTCAACGCCTCGGAATGGGTGGCCGTCGCGCGGGCGGCCGGCATGAAGTACATGATTCTCACGGCCAAGCATTGCGACGGGTTCTGCCTCTGGCCGTCGAAGGTCGACGACTACAACATCGGCCGCTCCCCGTTCAAGCGCGACATCTGCGGGGAGCTGGCGGAGGCCGCCCACCGGGCCGGCGTGCCCGTCGGCTGGTATTATTCGCCGATGGACTGGCGCGACCCGGATTGCCGGACGGACAGGAACGCCGCGTACGTCGTCCGGATGCAGGGCCATCTCCGCGAACTCCTCGGCAACTACGGGCACATCGACAGGCTGTGGTTCGATACGGACGGCGGCCCGGCCCCGTGGGACCAGGAAAGGACCTACGCGATCGTCCGGTCCCTTCAGCCCCAGATCATCATCAACAACCGGCTGGACATGGGCACCATGGACGATTACAAGGCCCAGCGCGTCGGCCCGCAGGCCGATTACGCGACGCCCGAGCAGCGCGTCGGCGAGTTCGACATCGAGAAGCCCTGGGAAACATGCATGACGCTCGGCACGCAATGGTCCTGGAAACCCGACGACAAAATCAAATCCACCGAAGAGTGCGTCCGGATCCTCGTTCAGTGCGTGACCGGAGGCGGCAACCTGCTCCTGAACGTCGGCCCCATGCCCAGCGGCGAGATCGAGCCCCGGCAGGTGGATGTGCTCAAGGGGGTCGGCGCCTGGCTCGGCAAGTACGGGGAATCAATCTACGGCACGCGCGGCGGACCGGTCAGGAGCGGCGCCTGGGGCGGGATGACGCACAAAGGAAATATCGCCTACGTCCATATCCTCAAATGGGATGGGGACTCGGTCAGGCTGCGGGCCCTGAAAGCGAAAATCGTCTCGAGCAAGGTCCTGACCGGAGGCGAAGCGAAGGTCGAGCAGGCGTCCGACGGCATCGTAATCCGGATGCCCGCTGGAAGCCAGGACAAGCTCGACACGATCGTGAAGCTCGAGCTCGACGGGCCGGCCGGGGCAAAGTGAGCCGGTTCCCGGCCCCAAACTCAAAGGAGGTCGCTCTTATGCAAAGATACGGTCAGCTCCTCCGGGTCAAGCCGGAGAAATTCGAGGACTATAAGTCCTACCACGCCAAGGTATGGCCGGAGGTGTTGGCGACGATCCGCCGGTGCCATATTCATAATTATTCGATCTTCCATTGGCAGGGCCTTCTTTTCGCCTATTTCGAGTACCACGGCGCCAATTACGCCGCCGATATGGCCAGGATGGCGGCCGACCCCAAGACGCAGGAGTGGTGGAAGATCATGATGCCCCTGCAGGAGCCTCTCCCGGGCCGGGCCGAGGGCGACTGGTGGGCCAGGATGGAAGAAGTTTTTCACACGGACTGAGGACGGACCATGGCGGAACGAACGGCCGGCTGCCTCGCCAAGCTCGACCGGATGACGAAGACGCTCCATCACCGGGAGGCGGACCGCGTGCCGGTCAGCGATTTGTTCTGGGGGAGTTTTCTCGAGCGGTGGCGGAGGGAGCTGGGCCTGCCCGCGGGCACGGATATCTACAAATACTACGACCTCGACTGGACGGTAACAGTCCCCAACATGGACCCGCACATCAAAGCCTTCGAAACGCTCGAGGAGACCCATGATCACGTGACGGTCCGGACGGGGTTCGAGGCCGTGATCCAGAAGAACTTCGCCGACCCGATGCCGGCCTTCCTGGGGTTCGATACGGACACGGTCGAGAAGATGAAGGCCTTCCGGTTCGACGACCCCCGGGACGACCGCCGTTACTTCGGCGCGGGCGACAACCAGCTGGCCGGCATGGGCGACGGCTTCACGCGGAACTCCCCCGCCTGGGTCGAGACGGTCCGGGCGCTGCATCCCGGCATCCCCGTCTACGGCAGCGTCTGCGAAGCCCAGGAGATGCTGTGGCGGACAATCGGGCTCGAGAACGTCATGCTCTGGATCGGGCTCTACCCCGACGAAGTCGGGCAGTTCATCGGGAGGATCGGCGAGTTCGTCCTGGGGATCGCCGGGGCCCAGATTCGCGCCGCCGGCGGCCTGCTCGACGGCATGGTCATCTGGGGTGACGTGGCCTACCGCAACGGGCTTTTTTTCTCGCCGAGCTACTGGCGGAAATATTTTAAACCGGTCGTCAAGGCCCTCGTTGACGAGTGCCACGCGCACGGCCTGCCCGTGATTTATCACGGCTGCGGCAACGTCCAGCGGATCTTCGAGGATTTCATCGAGATCGGCGTAGATGCTTACAATCCTCTCGAGGCCAAGGCCGGGCTGGACGTCGTGGCCCTACGGCGGCAGTACGGCCACAAGATCGGCTTTTGCGGCAACATGGACGTCCTGACCTGGGCCCTGGGGTCGGAGGAGGAGCTCAGGCGCGTCGTCCTCATCAAGCTGAACGCGGCCAAGGGCGGGGGCTATATCTTCCAATCCGACCATTCGGTGCCGGGCAACGTCTCGGCCCGGAGTTATGAGTTTGTCGTCAATCTCGTCCGCGAATACGGCAGGTACCCGCTGCGGCTCGGAGAATTCGACCTGCCGGATATCGTCTGATTCCCGCCGGGCTGACGGCGCACTCCCTCGTTGACTCTCCCCCTTATCGGTGCTATCTTCCCCTCAACTGGCAACAAAGGGAGATGGGGCCGTGAAATGTCCCCGCTGTCATTCCGAGAATAACGACCACTCCCACTTCTGCAGCAACTGCGCGGCCCCCCTCGGGCCTGCAGGCGAGGCTGGGGCTCCCCTGACAAAGACTCTCGAAACCCCCCTCCAGATCATGAAGCCGGGCAGCCTCGTCGCAGGCAAATACAAGATCATTGCGGAGATCGGCCAGGGCGGGATGGGGATTGTCTACAAGGCTGACGATATCAAGCTCAAGCGTTGTGTGGCCTTGAAGTTCCTTCCGCCTCACCTCATGAATTCGCCGGAGCTCAAGGAGCGGTTCGTCATCGAGGCTCAGGCGGCCGCGGCCCTGAACCACCCAAACATCTGCGTCATCTACGAAGTCGGGGAAAGCGGCGAGCACCCTTACATCGCCATGGAATACGTGGAAGGGCAGACGCTCCGGGACAAGATCAGGAAGGGGCCGATGGCTCCTTATGAGGCCCTGACGATCGCGAGCCAAGTGGCCGCCGGCCTGGGCGAGGCTCACCACAAGGGCATCATTCACCGCGATATCAAAAGCGCCAACATCATGGTCACGGCGAAAGGCCAGGCCAAGGTCATGGATTTCGGCCTGGCCAAGCTCCAAGGTGGATCCTCCCTCACCCGCAGCCAGACGACCTTGGGCACGGTGGCCTACATGTCTCCGGAGCAGGCGCGGGGCGGCGAAATGGACCACCGGACCGACATCTGGTCGCTCGGTGTGGTCCTCTACGAAATGGTCGCCGCCAAGATGCCGTTTCACGGGGACCACGACCAGGCCGTGATCCATTCGATACTCCATGACGAGCCAGAGTCCCTGAAAAAGGCCCGTCCCAACACGCCGCCTGAGTTGGAGCAGATCGTCGGACAGGCCCTGGCCAAGAAGCCGGCCGATCGTTATCAGACCATGGATGATTTCCGCGAGGACGTCGAGGACGTCGGTGAAGGCCTGAAGCCCCTGAAAGCCAGGCCCCGGCGGGCGGGCCGAAAGGTTCTGGGGATGAGAACGGCGTATGTCTTTTCCGTCCTTGGGGTCGCGGCGGTCCTCGCCGTCGGTCTCAATGTCGGGGGGGTGCGGGATCGGATTCTCGGCCGCGCCGCTCCGGCGCGAGCCGTCAGGCTGGCCGTTCTTCCGTTCGAAAACCTGTCGGGGGACCCGGAGCAGGAATACTTCAGCGACGGGATGACAGGTGAGATGATCGCGCAGCTCGGCCGCCTGCACCCTGAGACCCTCAGCGTCATTGCGCGCGAATCGGTCAAGCGCTATAAAAAGACCAACACTCCCATCGACCAGGTCGGCCGCGAACTCAACGTGGGTTATGTCCTGGCGGGAAGCGCCCAGCGCGAGGGAACCCGGGTCCGGATCACGGCCGAACTGATCAAGGTTCAAGACCAGACGCAATTGTGGGCCGACAGCTATGAACGCGAGATGTCGGGCATATTGGCCTTGCAGAACGAAGTCTCTCAAAAGGTGGCCGGGGCCCTCGCCCTCAAGCTCCTCCCGACCGAGCAGGCGCGTCTGGCCAATGCCCCCACCGTCAACCCCGAGGCCTACGACGCCTGCCTGAGGGGCTATCATTATTATATTTTTATGACCAAAGCGGACCTCGATACCGCGGATAAATACTTCCAGCTGGCGCTCGCGAAGGATCCGAATTATGCGCTGGCCTATGCGGGGCTCGCCTTGGTCTGGGCCTGCCGTCAGCAGATCGGATACGTACCGCCAGCCGAAGCCGGCCCCAAAGCCAAGGAAGCCGCCCAAAAAGCCGTGGCTTTGGACGGCAGCTCCGCGGAAGCCCATTTTGCGTTAGCCAGTATTATGAGTTGGACCACTTGGAACTTGAAGGATGCGGACGGAGAATGGAAGCGATCGGTCGAGCTCAACCCCAACTATGCCGACAGTTTGGCGGGCTATTCCCATTATCTGATGATCATGGGCCGTCCGGAAGAGGCCATGAGGCAGATCGAGCGCGCCGTGAAGCTCGACCCGTACAACGTCATGGTCTTAACCTTCTACGCCGTGGACCTCTATATGGCACGCCGCTATGATGAGGCCGTCGCCCAGGCCCTCAAGGCGCGGGAGCTCCAGCCGGGCAGCCCCATTGCCATTTCGGCACTTCTCTATGTGTATGCGGCCAAGGGAATGGAAAAAGAGACCCTTGCTATGGTCAGAGAATCCATCAAGATCTATGGCATCACCGATGTCGATGCCGCTCTGGATAGAGGATTTAAGCAGGGGGGCTTCCAAGGTGCGATGAAAACTTTGGCCGAAAAACTCGCGACACTGGCAAACCAGGGTCTGGTGCTCCCCTCAGATGTGTCCGCCTATTTTCTCATCGCCGGAGACAAGAAGAACGGTCTAGAGTGGACCGAGCGGGCCTATGAGATGCATGACCCGAGCATGCCGTATCTCAGGATGCCGATCTATGACACGATACGATCCGAGCCGCGCTTTCAGGCGCTCTTTCGACGCCTGGGCCTCCAGGGGAACGAAAAGAAATAGATCGAGGAGGGAACTATGCCCATCGAGTGCCCGAAATGCCATTCCGAGAATAACGATAGCTCCCGGTTCTGTAGCAACTGCGCCTCGCCTTTGAGTCTAGTCGGGTCTCCCACGATCTCCCTGACGAAGACCATCGGGATCGCGGCCTATGCCGTCTCAAAGGACAGCCTCATCGCCGGGAAATACCGGATCGTCGAGGAGATCGGCCGAGGCGGAATGGGCGTCGTCTATAAGGCCGAAGACCTCAAGCTCAAACGTTCCGTTGCCTTGAAGTTCCTGCCGCCCCACTTGATGAACTCGCCGGAGCTCAAGGAGCGGTTCCTCATCGAGGCCCAGGCGGCCGCGGCCCTGTCCCATCCGAACATCTGCGTCATCCATGAGGTCGGGGAGAGCGAAGAGCACCCTTACATCGCGATGGAGTTCGTAGAAGGGGAGACGCTCAAGGACAAGATCAAAAAGGGGCCGTTGGCTCCCCATGAGGCCTTGAGTATCGCCAGCCAGATTGCCGCCGGACTCGGGGAAGCCCACCGCAAGGGCATCATCCATCGGGACATCAAGAGCGCCAACATCATGGTCACGGATAAGGGCCAGGCCAAGGTGATGGACTTCGGGCTGGCCAAGGTGCGGGGCGGAAGCTCCCTGACCAAAAGCCAGACGACCCTGGGCACGGTGGCGTACATGTCGCCGGAACAGGCTCGGGGCGACGATCTGGACGGCCGCACGGACCTCTGGTCGCTCGGGGTCGTGCTTTACGAAATGCTGACCGGCGAGGTCCCGTTCAAGGGCGACAGGGACGTCTCGATCATCTATTCCATCGTCCATGAGGATCCGAAATCGCTCAAGGTCCGCAAGCCGCCGGTCCCCGAGGAATTGCAGCAGGTCATCGCCCGGTCCCTGAAAAAGAACCGCGAGGCCCGCTACGGCTCCGCCGACGAGATGCTGAAGGATCTCAAGGCCTATCAGACCTCGCTCCAGATGGAGGGATCCGGCGTCCTCAATCTGAAAACGCTCGGCCGCCGTCTCCGCAAACCCCGGGTCGCCGTTCCGGCGGTCGCCGGGCTCGCGCTCCTGGCCTTCGCCGGTGTCCGGTTCTCCGAGCACCAGGCTCGGGTCCGCTGGGCCCGGAACGTGGCCATTCCAGAGATCGGACGGATGATCGGGGAGAACAACGTTTGGCGCGATCTCGTCGCCGTCTACAAGCTCGCGGTTGAGGCGGAACGATACATCCCGCGCGACCCCAAGCTCGCCAAGCTCTTCTCGGATTGTTCGTTCAAGGTCACCATCAAAACGGAGCCTCCTGGTGCGAAGATCTCCATGAAGGACTACATGGCCCCGGACAGCGAGTGGACCTATCTCGGGGTTTCGCCGATCGAGAAGATGCGGCTGCCCATCGGCATCTTCCGATGGAAGATGGAGAAGGACGGTTATGAAACGGTCCTGGCCGCGGCCTCCACCTGGGGCCCCGACCTTGGCAAGCACGACATCCTCGTCCCCAACGATCTCTCGAGGGTGCTGGACAAGACGGGGACGATCCCCCCGGGGATGGTCCGGGTCAAGGGAGAGGAGACGGGCTCGGGGAAAGTGCCGGACTTCTTCATCGACAGGTGCGAGGTCACGAACAGGCAATTCAAGGACTTCGTCACGAGCGGCGGCTACAGGAACAGGAAATTCTGGACCCAGAAGTTCGTCAAGGACGGAAAAGAGCTGCCTTGGGAAGAGGCCGTCAAGGGCTTCGTCGACCAAACGGGGCTGCCCGGGCCGTCGACCTGGCAGGCGGGGGATTATCCCGAAGGCCAGGGCGACTATCCGGTTTCGGGGGTCAGCTGGTACGAAGCCGCGGCTTACGCGGAATTCGCAGGCAAGAGCCTGCCGACGGGGGAGCATTGGGGGATGGCCAGGGGGGAATACACGACCCTTATCCAAGTCCCCCAGCTCGGAGGCTTCGCCATCCTGGCCCCCTTCAGCAACTTCCGCGGCAAGGGCCCGGTCGCCGCGGGGAGCCTGCCGGGGCTAACGGCGTACGGGGCCTTGGACATGGCCGGGAACGTCCGGGAATGGTGCTGGAACGAAACAGCGAAGGGACGATCGATCAGGGGTGGTGCCTGGGACGACAATCCCTACATGTTCGGCACCCTGAGCCAGGCCCCGGCTATGGAGCGCTTGCCCAAGGACGGATTCCGCTGCGCGGTCTATCCCGATCCGAAGAGCGTCCCGCCGGCTGCGTTCCAGCCGGTGAAACCCGTCGAGGCCAAGGATCTTTACAAGGAGAAGCCCGTCCCCGATCCCGTCTTCCAGGTTTACAGAGAGCAATTCGCCTATGACAAGACGGACCTGAAGGCCCGTGTCGAATCCCGTCAGGAAAGCCCGGACTGGGTCCATGAAACGGTCACTTTCAACGCCGCTTACGGCGGCGAGCGGGTCATGGCTCACCTTTTTCTTCCGAAGAACTCGCCGCCCCCCTATCAAGCCGTCATCTATTTTCCCGGGGGGGAGTCCGTCAACCAGAGATCCAGCCGGGACATCGAAACTTATTACGAATTCCCCATGTTCCTGTCCTTCATCGTCAAGAACGGCCGGGCGGCCCTCTATCCCGTTTATAAGGGGACCTTCGAACGCGGCAACGACGCGCTGGCCGCGATCTTGAACGCCAACGACCTCAACTCCCATCAATTCGTGGACCTGTTCGTGCAGGAGGTCAAAGACCTGCGGAGATCCGTCGATTACCTCGAAACGCGTCCGGACATCGACGGCCGGAAGATCGCTTATTACGGGATGAGCTGGGGCGGATCGGCCGGAGTCTATATCGAAGCCGTCGAGGAGCGGCTCAAAGCCGGCATATTGCTGGGCGGGAGCATTTTTGGCTTGGGACGCCCTGAGGTCGACGACATCAACTATGTCGGCCGCGTCAAGATGCCGACCCTGGTGATGAACGGGATCTATGATACCCTTCAGAGTTTTGAAGCGAACATCAAGCCGATGTTCGACCTGCTCGGGACTCCGGCCGAAAACAAGAAGCTCTTTACGACCGAAACCGACCACATCCCGCCCGTCAACGAGTTCATCAAGGAAACCCTGGCCTGGCTCGACAAGTATCTGGGGCCGGTGAGGAGATAAAGCCCAAGCGTCCTGCTAATCCGCCGAACCGATCTTCGTCCCGGCCGCTCCCTACGGTCGTTTCTCCCGGACAGCATCCTTGACGGGCTCGGTCTTGCGAGTGGCTGCGGCGGCCGTGATCTGCTTCTGGATCTCTTGGAGCGAAAACTTCAGGAAGAGGTCGGGATTCTGTTGGATGGCCAGGAGTTTCAAGACATCGGGCGGACCATCCTCCCCGGGATGGATCGTGTAGTACCCCCTGGACCTCAGCAGGAAGGACCTTTCCATGCCGGATTTGAGCGGGGGCGCCGGGAACTTAACGAGGGCGAAATTTCCTGGTTTGGGCATGACGAAATAATCGCCGTCCGCTCGGACGAGCGACGCCGTGATGTCCCGGCCGCCGTCATCCACGGCTTCATAAGGGGCCAGCGCCTGGACGTCGACGGGGCGGTCCGGAGAATAATCGACGGCCGCGTAGTCAATCATCCAGAAGAACGTCCCCCCCTGCAGGCGGACAGTCAGGGTGTCAACGGGCGTCCCATCGAGGGGAAGCACGATGATATCGTCCTGAATGCCGAAGGGTCCCGTGGGGTAAAAGAAACCAGCGTCCCGCCAGCCCTCTTTACCTTGGATCTGGACCTTCAGGCCTACCCCCAGGTCGCTTAGGAATTTATCGGCTTTGGCCCGGATGTCCGGGTCCTGCCCGGTTTTTTGATACCATGCCGGCATCGTCCTCCCCAGCATGCCCAGGGAGCGTCCGAAGGCGTAGTCGGCCCAATAGGTGTTGCCGATCCGGACGACGAGCTTGGCCCTGTCCGTGGCGGGAGGTCTGGGGAAGCGGAGGGTCAACCCCGACCTCCAGTTGGCTGGATTTTCGGGGTCCTTGCCGACCGGATTGGAACTCCACATCTGCGCGTCGACGGCGGCCAGACACGCGGTAAAGTCTTTCCCCTCAAAATCCTCGGCGGCGAGAGCAGTCACCGGCGACTGGATGGTATGGATGAGGCCGTCGGAGCCGGCATAGACGCCGATCTCCGCCGGATGGTCGACCGCGAGCAGCGTCAGCTCGTCGGTGTATTGCGTCTCATCGGCCTCGTTGGCGATCTTCACCCGGTAGCCGTCCGGCCCGGCCTTGAGGGAATGGAGTTTGAGGAAATCCCCGCGTTCGATCCCTTTGAAGATCGCCCCGCTGTAGAGCTCTCCCTCGAGGTTGAAATCCGTCCCGTCGCTCGCATAAAGAAAGGGACAGGACTTCTTAGTCAAGGCGATGATCAGGGCGACGATGCCGAGTGTCCCGGCGATGGCGCCCACGACGACCAGGGCGGTCCCGAGGTCGTTATTTTCCCTGGTCCAGACCATGGCGACTTCCGAAAGGGGGATCGGCGGAAACGCTTCCGCCTTGATGGTGTAATACTCCCCGGCCCGAGTGGCTTCCCGCGTCTTATAGATCGTCCCGCTTTTGGTCGTTACGGTGTACGTGTCGCCCTGTTTTTCGATCCTCAAGCCGTCCGCATCCAGATGCATCTCGCCGGACGAGCGGATTTCGTTGCCGATAAGATAAGCGGGGCTGTCCTTGCCGAAATCGACCGTTTCCCCGGACTTCTTGAGCACGCGCACGACTTTATAGACTTTGGTGCCCGAGCTTACCTGTTCCGGCGCGCGTGTCTTCGTGCGCAGGCATGACATCGTAAGCTGTAAAAACGCCAAAATGAGAAGAATAGAGATAGGCCTTCGGTGTTTCATTGGTTCCCTCCCCTCGTCACACCGTATGACAATTCAAGCGGCGAGTCAACCAGCGCCCCTCCCAGAATGGGGCCTCGCGGAAGCCGGATCCTCCCGGTCTTGCCGTGGGGCCGGTCTTCGCCCCTAGAATGGGTTCGGGCGGGTGGAAAGTTGTCAATAGATTGTCAAGAAGTTGTCAAGAATCCGTGAATAAGCGTGCGTCACCTTGCGCGGACGGGCCTTCCGGTTTACTGAGGAGTGGTTGCATAATTTCCCTCCCTCCGTTATAGTAAATCCCATCAGGAGTGGAGGATTCCCATGAAGAAGACCGCCGCGATCGTCCTTGTCCTCGGGGCCCTGTCCCCGCTCTTTCATGCCTCCTGCACCCGCATGACGCCCCAGGAACTCAAGGCCGCCATCGAGATCACGGACGTCGAGACCAAGTGGGTTTCCAAGCTCTACCAGCAATGGCCTCCCCGGCTGATCCTCGTCCCGCAGCTTTCGTTCCGGGTCAAGAACCAGAGCGCCAAGCCGCTGACGTACGTCAATTTCAACGCGGTTTACAACTTCAAGGGGGACCGGGAGAATTTCGGCGACTGCTTCCTAGCCGCCATCAGGGGCGGCGCCGTGGCCCCCGGGGACAAAAGCGACATCGTCACCCTGAAAAGCAATTTCGGCGTGGACGGCAAGGACCTCAAGACCATCCAGAACAATCCAGCCTGGCGGCAGGCCGAAGTCCGGCTCTTCGCCCAATCCAAGGGCACCCAACCCGTCCTCCTCGGCGTTTTCGACGTGTCAAAGTTCATCGATTTCAAGGAAGACACCACCCTCCAGCCCAAAAAAGAAGGCGACAAGAAATAGCCCGGGGGCCAGGACCATGAGCATCATCGTTCCGTCCAAAGTCTTCCTGACCCGCGGCTTGGGACAGCACAAGGAAAAACTCGTGAGCTTCGAGAAGGCCCTCCGGGAAGCGGGGATCGCCCCCTTCAACCTGGTCCGGGTTTCGAGCATCTATCCACCCCACTGCGAACTGGTGTCCAAGCCGGAAGGGTTGAAGCTCCTCCGGCAGGGCCAGATTCTCTTCGTCGTCCTGAGCGAGAGCGCGACGGACGAACCCCAGCGGCTGGTCTCGGCGTCGATCGGGATGGCCATTCCCCGGGACCCCACGTGCTACGGCTACCTGGCCGAGCACGAGGGCACGGGGCCCACGGAAAAGGAAGCCGGGCTCCACACCGAATACCTCGCGGCCGAAATGCTGGCCACGAAAATGGGGCAACATCTGACGGAGCCCGGCAAGGGGCGGTCGGCCTACCGGATTTCTAACGGGATGTCCCTGAAAACGCGGAGCATCTCGCAGACCGGGGCGGGCGAGGCGGGGCTTTGGACGACGGCCTTGGCGGCCGCGGTCCTCATCTCATAAACAAATACGGTGACATACAACTAATTACCGAAATAGAGGGACGTCCCCCATTGCCGCCATCACTTAGGGAAATCACCGAAAGAATTTCGGTAATTAGTTGTATGTCACCGAAATGGCTAATCCATCAATAATCTAGCGGGTTGGGCTTCAATATCTTGATATAGCCGTGCTCTTTGAGCGAGGCGATGTATTCCTCGCTTTTCTTCTGGCGTTTCGCGCCCATGAGTTTTTCCTGGACCTCGCTCCTGGCCTCGTCGAAGGTCCTCAGATAGCTGTCCTTCTTGTCATCGAGCTTGAGGAGGTACCAGCCGGTCTTGGTCTTCACCCAGGGGCTGACCTCGCCCGCCTTCAGCTTGTCGACGGCCTCCTCGAGCGTCTTATCGAGTTCGCCCTTCTTGAACGTCCCCATATCGCCCTTGGCGTCCTTGAAGGGGGGGTCGGACAACGCCGCCGCGACATCGGCGAAAGCTGTCCCGCCTTTGACCTTGCCGCTGATCTCGGCCTTCAAGGCTTCGAGGGCCTCCGGCGTCCGGCTGGCGCTGTCCAGGTAAATGGCGCCGAGCTTGAATTCCGCCGGCACCGTGAATTCCTGGGGATGCTGCTTGTAGTACTGGACGACTTCGGACTCGTCCAGGGCGATCGACCGGTAGACCTCGGTGACCATGACGAGCTGTTTGAGGAGGGTCTCCTCGTATTGTTTGAGCCATTGCTCATAGGAAATCCCCTGCTGCTGAACGGCCCGGCGGAGGTCATCGTCGGAGCTGAAATTATTGTCCTTCTTGATGGCCGCGATGTTGTTCTTCAGCTCCTCGGCGACGTTGAGGTTCATCTCCTTGGCCTGTTGGAGGACCAGGAGCTCGGTGATCATGGCGTTGAGCAGATCGGCCTTCATGATCTTGTATTGCTTGTCGTACTCCTCCTGGGGCAGCTTCGCGGCCTTGAGCGTTTGGAGCTGGATTTCGAACTGCTGCTTGTACTGGGAGAGCGTGATGATGTCGTCGTTGACGACGGCCACGATCTCCTCGACGACTTGGGGCGCGGCCGCCAGGAACCCCGTCCCGGCCAGCCCCAGCAGGACAAGTGCGACAACGGCTTTTCTCATTGATCCAACCTCTGGTAGGAAAAGAAAAGATTCTCGGGGAAGATCTTCCAGGACAGGGTGTCCTTCAGCCCGCCCAGGTGGACCGCCAGGGCGTCCTTGATCTTCCGGTCGAGGACCTTGATCTTGACCGCTGGCGCGGCTTCGCTCAAGGACTGCAACTGGGGGGGGAACTTCCGGTCCAGCCGGAAAATATGATACCCGTAGGCCGACTCGACGACCTGGCTGATCTTCCCGACGTCCAACGCGAAGATCACCTTTTCCATGTCATAGGGCAGGTCGCCCGGCTTATAGATGCCCATCAGCCCGCCTTTGAACGCTTCGGGGCCCGAGGATTCCTCCCTGGCCGACTTGCGGAATTCCGCCTCGGGAGCGTTCTCGACCCTCCGCAGAACCTCGACGGCCTTTTGCTCCGTGGGGACCAGGATCTGGCTGACCTGGACGCGCTCAGGAAGGAGGAAGTCCTTCTTGTGCTCGTCATAGTAGGCCGGGACTTCGGGATCCTCGACCCGGACGTCTTTGATCACCTGGTACGTGTATTTTTCCACAAGGAGGCCGTCGAACATGCCGTCCGTCGCCGTCGCGTCCGGCGCGGGGGCGGAGCGGTCGGGATTGGACTCCCCGGCCAGCTTTTCGAGGTAATTCCTCTTCTCGTCCGCGGTTAATGTCATATTCCGTTGCCGGGCCGCTTCGAGGATGACTTTTTCGTCGACGAATCTGTCGAAAAGGCGGCTCAGGGACTCGACCGAAAGGCTTTTGGCCTCGTTCCCGCCGGTCGCCTTGATATAGGCCGCCAGGTCATCGTTGGTGAACTCCTGGCTCTCGACCCGGAGGATGGGGCCGCGCTTGAACTTCCCCTGGACATAATTCGCGACCCGCGAGACGGGATTCGACTTCTCGCCGCGATTGCAGCCGGAAGCGAGCAGGCTCGAAAGGGCGAGCACGGCCAGAGCGGCGCGCCCGGTTCTCTGTATTCCGCACATCTTTTTTAATATCAGCTCATTATAATCTATTTGGATAACTCCATCAAGACCCGGACGGTTTCATCCAGGAGGTCGCTCTCTCCCTCCGCCCGGAGCGACAGCGACATCACGCCCTGTGGCGAGAGCGAGCCGGAATACCGCTTGAGGAGGGCCGGCGTCCTGGACCAGTCCACGGGCGTTCCCTCGAGAAAACGGAAAACGACCCGGTTTTCGACCCGGTCGATCGTCCCAATCCTCAACTTCCGGGCCAGGTATTTGATCGTCCCGTAGCGGAGAAGGTTCTCGATCGTCGCCGGGACGGGTCCGAAACGGTCGCTCACCTCCTCGCGGATCTTGACGATCTCCCTGAGGTCCTCGACCGAGGCCAGGCGCTTGTAAAGGTTGAGTCTCAGGTTGATCTGGGGAAGGTAATCCTCGGGGATGCGGATGTCCACCTTCAGGTTGATTTCGACGTTGGCTTCCTCGACCCGTTCGCCCTTGAGCTCCCGGATGGCCTGGTCCAGCAGCTGCATGTAGTAATCGAACCCCACGGCTTCCATCGAACCGTGTTGCCGGTGGCCGAGGAGGTTGCCGGCGCCGCGGATCTCCAGGTCCTTGGCGGCCAGCCGGAAGCCGGAGCCCAGCTCGCTGAATTCCTTGAGGGCCCTGAGCCGCTCCCTGGCCAAGGGGGTCAACTCCATGTAGGGCGGCACCAGGAAATAGGCGAACGCTTGCCGCGACGACCGGCCCACCCGGCCCCGGAGCTGGTAGAGTTGGGCCAGGCCGTAAAGGTCCGCCCGGTCCACGATCAGCGTGTTGACGAGCGGGATGTCGATGCCGTTCTCGATGATGGTCGTCGAGACCAGCACGTCGGCCCGGTGCGCGATGAACTCCAGCATGCGCTTTTCGAGAACGGAACCCGTCATCTGACCGTGAACGGTCACGACCCGCGCCTGGGGGACGAGCTTGACGACGAGTTCGTCCACCTTGTCGATGTCCTCGATCCGGTTGTGGATGTAGTAGACCTGGCCGCCGCGGCTGAGTTCCTGCCGGATGGCCGCCGCGATGAGCCTGGCGCTGAAAGGCGTCACGACGGTATGGACGGCCAGGCGGTCCCGGGGCGGCGTCTCAATCAGGCTGATGTCGCGAAGCCCCGAAAGGGACATATTCAGCGTCCTCGGGATGGGTGTCGCCGTCAGCGTGAGGACGTCGATATTGGTTTTGAGCTGCTTGATCTTCTCCTTGTGCCCGACGCCGAACCGCTGCTCTTCGTCCACGATGAGCAGCCCCAGGTCCTTGAACCCGATGTCCTTGGAGAGGATCCGGTGGGTTCCGATGACGATGTCCACGAATCCTTTGCGGAGGTCATCGACGATGGCCTTCTGCTCCCGGGCCGTCTGCAGCCTCGTCAGGGCCTCGATCCGCACCGGGAAAAGGACCATCCGCTCCCGGAAGGTCTTGAGATGCTGGCTGGCCAGGACCGTCGTGGGGCAGAGGACGGCGACCTGCTTCCCGTCCATGACGGCCTTGAAGGCGGCCCGCATGGCCACCTCGGTTTTTCCGTAGCCGACGTCGCCGCAGAGGAGACGGTCCATCGGCGATTCGGTTTCCATGTCCTCGAGGATCTCCTTGATCGACCGCAGCTGGTCTTCGGTTTCCTCGTATTCGAAGATCTTCTCGAATTCCTCCTCCCACTCCCCGCCCGGCGTGAACGCGTACCCTCTGAGGGACCGGCGCTGAGCGTAGAGTTGGACGAGCTCTTTGGCCACGGCCTCGACGGCCTTCTTGGCCCGGGTCTTGGTCTTTTCCCAGGTCGCCGTCCCCAGCTTGTCGAGGGGCGGGAGGTCGGCGCCGACCCTGGAGAATTTCTGGACGAGGTTCAGGTCTTCGACCGGGACGAGGAGCTTGTCGCCGTCGCGATAATAGATTTCGATGAACTCCCGGCCCTTCCCCTCGACTTCGACCCTCTGAAGCCCCCGGAAGATGCCGATGCCGTAATCGGTGTGGACGACGTAATCGCCGGCCTTGAGGTCCTGGAACTGGGAGAAAAACGCCTTCCGGGAAGCCCGGCTGACGATGACCTTTTCCTCGGTGAAAATGTCCTTTTCGGAGAAAAAGTTGACCTTCTCCTTCGAATAGCCGAAACCCCGCTCCAGCCCGCCGAGAAGGAGCGCGATCTCGAACCGGGGCGCCACGAAGGTGGCCGAGTCGGTTTCGAGGACGGGGATCTCGTCCTCGCGGAGCAAAGTCGCGAGGCGGTGGCGGGTCCCCGGGTTCGAAAGAAAGATATAACAGAGGTCGCCGTCACCCTGGAGTTTCTTCAGGTACTGGAGAAAGAACGGGATCTTGTTGTCGAACCGGGGCACGGACTGGAAGGAGAATGAGAAGCTTCTTTTCGGGGCGGGCGCGGCGAACTCCTCGAACCGGACGGCTTCTTTCCGGATCCGTTCCCAGAGCCGGGGCGGGAAGATCTCGTCGGGCGGCAGCCCGAAGGTCCCGTTGACGACGAGGTCCGCGTACTGGTCCTGGAGTTCTTTGACGCATTCCTCCCAGCCATGCTCGACCTCCTCCGGCCGGTCCACGATGTAGACGGCGTCGCGGAGATAGTCCGTGAAAGGGACGAAATGGTCCGTGGCGAGTAGGGCCAGAGAGGAAAAGCTGGGATTGAATTCCCCCCGGTCGAGCACGGAGATCTTGACGTCCAGGTCCCGGCCGGCCCCCTTGCCCCTCTTGCGCGCCGCCGTTTTCCATTCGTCCAGGAATTCGGGACCCGCCGCGAACTCCCGAAGTCCGGGGACGGTCAGCCTCTCGAGCTTTTTGAGCGACCGCTGGCTCGAGATGTCGAATTCCCTAAGCGAGGCGACTTCGGAGCCGGAGAGTTCGATCCGGAAGGGGTTGGCTTCCCACGGCGAATAGACGTCGATGATCCCGCCGCGCCAGGCGTATTCGCCGGGCGACGCGATCAGGTCTTCCTTGGTGTATCCGAATCGGGACAGAGTTTCGAGGATCCCATCCCGGTCGGCGGACACGCCGACGGCGAGCTCCAGGAACAGCCGCTCCAGGTCGCCGGGGGCGGGGAACGGCTTCAGAAGTCCGGGGAGGCTGGTGAAGACGACGGACGGGGGCCGGTGCAGCAGGGCGTGGAAAAATCTCATCCGCGACGAAACGGCGTCCAGGGCCGGAGGAACTTCAAAATAGGGATTTTCCGACAAGGGCGGGAGTGAGGAGAGACCAACGGAAGCCGAAAGACGGGACAGGAAGAACCGGCACTCGCTCTCGAGTTGGGCCAGGGGGGCCGAGGATGCCCGGATGAAGACGAGGGGCTTGCCGGACTTCATGGCCAGGCAGGACAGGAGATAGGGCCGGGCCGGGTCGACGACGCCGTGGACGGAGAGGGGCCGCTCGCCGCGGGCCACGGCCTGCATGAGGCCCCGGAATTCGTCCGTGTGGAACAGGAAATCGAGACTCACCGGGCTATTATACGAACCAAGAAGGGTCAGGTCTACCTTCTTTCGGTGTTTACAGGAAAAATTAGACCTAACGCCTTCGAATTATGGCTATTAGCGGCATGGGCGGCCGGGAATTCCCGCGGCTATTTTGCGGCGCCGATGAACGTCGCGCTCCGGCGGACCCGCCACGAGCCGTCTTCCGACCGCTCGAGCGAAACCGGCCAGCCGGCCTCGAGCCGGCACTGGAACGTTTCCGCCGTCCGGCCGGTCTGGATATCGCGCACGCGCTCCCGCGAGAGAACCTCGGCCACCGGAAACCGTATCCCTCCGAGGATGACGGCGCGGGGGGTCTCCCCTTCGCGGTGCCCCGAATAGCATTCGACGCGCGCCGTCTCCCAACGGCGCCGGGGGTCGTTTGAGTCAGGGGAGTATCGGCCCATTCACGCTTCCTTCCGTTCTCATTATATCACCGGCCCCCGCATCGCGCCCGTTCCGAAGCGGAATCACCGGCCGGTCCTGCGAAGGAATGGACGCCGTGTTGCGAAAGCCGGCGCGAAATCATTATAATGACCGCGGGTCCGATTTCACGCTCGGAGGACAGCATGAAAAGACGCGCCATCCTGATGATCCTGGCCTTCGGTGTTCTCGGTCCGCTCCTCGGCCTCCACCTTCCGGCCCAGGCGCCGGACAGATACCTCGACCACGTTGCCTCGGGCGACCCGAACGTCCGCTTGGTCGTCTTCAACCCGGAGCCCTTCAACATCCGGGCCCTGGAGGCCCTCCGCAAAAACCGGATCATCGACATCCCCAATCTCACGGTCATCGGGGTTTATCACGTCAAGCAGACCGGAAAATTCGACGAGTCCCGCAAGTACGTCCAGGAGAACAAGCTCGGCTGGTTCAAGTTCCACGAGGTCTCGGCCGAGATCAGCGAGCCCGCCGTCTTCAAGAAGAACGCCTGCACGCCCGAGTTCGAGGCGATCGTCCAGAAGGCCGACGGCGTCATTTTCTTCGGAGGGCCGGACATCCCGCCGTCCGTCTTCGGCAAGAAGACGAACTTGCTGACGGAGATCACGGACCCTTACCGGCACTATCTCGAGCTCTCGGCCGTCTTTCATTTTCTGGGCGGCTCGCAGGACGGCGCCTTTCAGGCGCTCCTGGCTTCGCGGCCGCGCTTCCCCGTCCTCGGTATCTGCCTGGGCTTCCAAACCCTGAATGTGGGAACGGGCGGCACTTTGATCCAGGACATCTGGGCCGAGTTCTACGGGAAAGCGTATGTCGAAGATGCGATTGCCCTGGGCCCCGAGCAGTGGCACAACAATCCCTACCGGCTTCTCTACCCGCTCGACAAGCTCATGGGCTATAATTTCCACACCCTCCAGCTCGGCGACAAGAGCAAGTTCGTGACGGCCATGGGCTTCAAGACGGCCGACCATCCGCGTATCCTGAGCTCGCACCACCAGGCCGTCGAGGCCCTGGGGAAGGACCTCATCGCCGTCGCCACGTCGCGGGATGGAAAGATCATCGAGGCGATGGAGCACAAGACGTACCCCAACGTCCTCGGCGTCCAGTTCCACCCCGAGCATCCCATGCTCTGGGACACCGACCCCCGGTTCCGCCAGAAGCCCGGCGACCCGCTGACGAGCTATAACGCCATCCTGGCCGGCACGCCGCCGAGCCTCGAGTTCAACAAGGCGATTTGGAAGTGGTTCGCGGAACGTCTCGTCGAAAGCCACGGCAAATAAAGGAGGCCCCATGAGATACGGAATCTGGACCGCATGTCTGATCGTCGCCCTGGCCGCGGGCTGCGCGAAATGCGCGAAGGCGCCGCAGGCCGTTCTTTTCAAGGATGACGCGACCTTTCTCAAGGCGCACACCAGGGCCATCATTCTGACCACGACGAACGGCCTCGCCCAGGTCGCCGTCAACGCCGACCTCCAGGGCCGCGTGATGACGAGCACGGCGGACGGCCCGAACGGCCTGAGCTTCGGCTGGATCAACCGGGAGGCGCTCTTGGCGGGCGGGAACAACCTGCACATGAACGCCTTTGGCGGCGAGGACCGTTTCTGGCTCGGCCCCGAGGGCGGCCAATTCTCGATTTTTTTCAAAGCCCGCGACCCCTTCGACCTCGACCACTGGTTCACGCCACCCCCGATCAACAAGGGCGCCTATCAGATCGTCGCGAGGAAGGCCGACCGCATCCATTTCCGCAAGGCCATGCACCTCGTGAATTATTCGGGGACGAAGTTCGACCTCGAGCTCAACCGCGAGGTCCGGATCCTGGGGGCGGACGAGGTCGTCGCTTTCGGGGTCCCGGTCCCCCCCGGGGTCAAGATGGTCGCCTTCGCGTCGGACAACAAGATCACCAACACGGGGACGAAGGCCTGGACGAAGGACACGGGTCTCCTGTCCGTCTGGATCCTGGGCATGTTCAATCCCTCGCCGGCGACGACCATCGTCGTCCCGTTCAAGCCGGGCCCGCAAGCGGAGCTCGGCCCTGTCGTCAATGACGCATACTTCGGCAAAGTCCCGGCGGACCGGCTGGCCGTCAGGGACAAGGACGGCGTCCTCTTCTTCAGCGGGGACGGAAAATTCCGGAGCAAGATCGGCATCCCGCCCAGGCGCGTCAAGCCCTTCGCCGGGAGCTATGACGCGGCGAACAAAGTCCTGACGATCATTCACGTGACGGTCCCCGAGGGGGCGACGGACTACGTCAATTCCATGTGGAAGATCCAAGAGGACCCGTTCTCCGGAGACGTGGTCAACAGCTACAACGACGGGCCGGCCTCGCCCGGGGCGAAGCCGCTCGGGCCGTTCTATGAGCTGGAATCGTCGTCGCCCGCCGCCGCCCTCAAGCCGGGGGAAACGCTGACCCACGTCCACGCGACGCTCCACTTCCAGGGGCCGGACACGGCACTCGACGAGATCGCCCGGAAGGTTCTCGGTGTCGGATTGATGGAGATCCATTCGGCCTTCGCCGGAAAATAGGTTCCTTATCAGCGGCGGCCGGTGAATATCGCTTCGGCCTCGGCCGTGTGCCGTCCGGATCGATTTAAGAGGATGAGAGGGCGCAGGACGCTTGGCCGCGTGGCCGCGAATCCCAACTCGGCCAGGAAAAGGTTGGGGGGCTCTCCGGCGCGGGCCCGCACGGCGCGCGTTCTCAGCATCCGGAGCCCGCTCGCCTCGGCGGCCTTCACGAAATCCCAGCGGCGCCGTTCCGGATAGATAAAGCAGGCGCGGCCGCCGGGCTTGAGCCACTCCGCCGTTTTCAGCATGAGGTCGCCAATCTCGCCGTGGATCTCGTGCTTGGCGACGGATTTTTCGGCCACCCGGCTGAGGCAGCCCGTGGATCTTCGGATGTAGGGGGGGTTGGAGACAACCAGGTCGAACTTCCGGCGGGGACGGTAGTCCCGGAAATCCGTCCGGACGACCTCGGCCCGATTCCCGAGCCCGTTCAGGGCGAAGTTGCGCCGGGCCAGGCCCGCGAGGCCTTTCTGGATCTCGAGGGCGGTGATGCGCTTGAAAGGCCTGGTGCTCAGCAGGAGGGAAATGATCCCGCTCCCGGTCCCGACGTCCAGGATGTCGTCCGCCCGCCGCGTCCGGATGAAGTCCGCGAGGAGCGGCGCATCCACCGAAAAGCGGTAGCCCCGTTTTTTCTGGAGGACCCGGATCCGGCCCCGGTAGAACGTGTCCAGCGTTTCGCCGCTACGCGGCCGCGGCTCCGCCGTTTTCTTCATCTTCGTCGACGTCCGTCACGACCACGACTTTCTCGGGCTGGACCTGGGCGTACCCGCCCCGGATGGAAAACGCTTCCTCGTCGCGGCCGATGCGGAAACGGACCTGACCGCGTCCGATCCCGACGAACAGGGGCCGGTGGCCCGGCAGAATGCCGATCTCCCCTTCCAGGCTCGGCAGCGAAATCGATTCCGCGTCGGCCTCCGCCAGCAGACGGTCGGGGGTGACGACCGTCAGGTGGATGGTCGCGGGAATCTGTTTGCTCATGACGACCGGAGCTCCTCGGTTTTCTGGATGACGTCGTCGATCGTCCCCATCATGTAGAACGCCTGCTCCGGCTTATCGTCGTGGAGGCCCTCCGCGATTTCCCGGAACCCCCGGATGGTCTCTTCGACCTGGACGTACCTTCCGGGCCGGCCGGTGAATTCCTCCGCGACGTGGAACGGCTGAGACATGAAGCGCTGGATCTTCCGGGCCCGGGACACGACGACCTTGTCCTCGTCCGAGAGCTCTTCGATGCCCAGGATGGCGATGATATCCTGGAGGTCCTTGTAGCGCTGGAGGATCTCCTTGACCCTCCGGGCCACGCGGTAATGGTCCTCGCCGACGACTCTCGGATCCAGGATCCGGGAGAAGGACGACAGCGGGTCGACGGCCGGGTAGATGCCCATGTCCGTCAGGGCCCGGGACAGGTTCGTCGTCGCGTCGAGGTGGGAGAACGTCGTCGCGGGCGCGGGGTCCGTGAAGTCATCGGCCGGGACGTAAACCGCCTGGACCGATGTGATCGACCCGCGCTTGGTCGAGGTGATGCGCTCCTCGAGCTCGCCGAGTTCGCTGGCCAGGTTGGGCTGGTAGCCGACGGCCGAGGGCATACGGCCGAGCAGGGCCGAAACTTCGGCCCCCGCCTGGACGAACCGGAAAATGTTGTCGATGAACAGGAGGATGTCCTGGCCGAGCTCGTCGCGGAAATATTCCGCCACCGACAGGGCCGAGAGCCCGACGCGCAGCCGCGCTCCCGGGGGCTCGGTCATCTGGCCGTAGATCAGGGCCGTCTTGTTGATGACGCCCGATCCCTTCATCTCCAGCCAGAGGTCGTTGCCTTCGCGGGTCCGCTCGCCGACTCCGGCGAAGACGGAATAGCCGCCGTGCTTCATGGCCACGTTGTGGATGAGCTCCTGTATGATGACGGTCTTGCCGACCCCGGCCCCGCCGAAGAGGCCGATCTTGCCGCCCTTGAGGAACGGCTGGATGAGGTCGATGACCTTGATGCCTGTTTCGAACATCTCGAGCTTGGTGCTCTGTTCATCGAGGGGGGGCGAATCCCGGTGGATGGGATATTTCTTGTCCGTCTTGATCGGGCCCATTTTGTCCACCGGCTCGCCGATGACGTTCATGAGGCGGCCCAGGGTCCCCTCGCCGACCGGGACCTGGATGGGCCCGCCGAGGTTCTCGGCCTTCATCCCCCGGGAGAGACCGTCCGTCGGATGCATGGACACGCACCGGACGCGGTCTTCGCCGATATGCTGTTCGACCTCGACGACGATATCGACGGGCGTCGTCACGTCGAAGCCCTCGCTCGTGATCCGGAGGGCGGTATAGATTTCGGGCAGCTCGCCGCCGGGAAACTTGACGTCGACGACGGGACCGATGATCTGGACGACGGTTCCGGTTTTGGCTGATGTCTGTTCCATCGCTTTCTCCCTATGCGTTTTCACGGAGCGCTTCGACGGCGGTCATGATCTCCAGGAGCTCTTTCGTGATCCCCGCCTGCCGGATCTTGTTGAGGACGAGGACAAGGTCCTCGACGAGGTCCCCGGCGTTTTTCGTGGCGTTGTCCATGGCCATCATCCGGGCCGCCTGTTCCGCGGCCTGCGATTCGTGGAGGGCATGGTGGATCTGCCCTTCCACGTAGAGCGGCAGGATGAATCGGACCAGGCCGGTCTCGTCCGGCTCCCAGTCCGGCGTCCAGCCCGCCGACGCCTCGGGCCCGGGGTCAGGGGCGAAGGGCAGGAGCTTCTCGGTGACGATCCTGGGCGCCATGATCGACTTGAATTCGCTATAAATGAGGTAGACGGCGTCGGTTTTTTGGAAGGCATACTGCCTCATCAGGAATTCCGCCAGGTCCCGGACCTCGTCCCGGGTCAGTTTATCGGTGTGGTCGCCGACCGACCGGTCCACGGGCCAGCGGCCTTTCTTGAAAAAGGCGACCGCCTTCCTGCCCAGGAGGACCAGCCGGACGTCCGCGGACTTCTGTTTTTCTTCGATGAACGAATGGGCCCCGGCCAGAAGGTTGGAGTTGAACGCGCCGGCCAAGCCCTTGTCCGAGGTGAGGACCAGGACCTCGATTTTCTTCTCGTCCCGCCGGTCGAGGAGCGGGTGTCCGGCCCGGCAGGCCCAGTAGGCCAGCCGGTTCATCAGGCCGGGGAACAGGTGCCAGAACGGCCGCGAGGCGAAGAGCGTCCGCTGGGCCTTGCGGAACTTGGCCGTCGAAACGGTCTTCATCGCCTGCGTGATCTTCTGGCTGTTCTGGACGCTCCGGATGCGCCGGCGGAGGTCGATCAGGGTCGGCATACTAGTTCAGTTCCCCCTTGAACAGGGCGTTGAAATCCGTCAGGGCGGCGCTGATCGCCGCTTCGAGCGGCGAATCGATCTGCTTCCTCTCCCGGATCCTGGTCAAAAGGTCCGGGTGGCTCTTATCGATATATTCGTAGAGCCTCTTCTCATAATCTTTGAGCCGGGCCACGGGGAATTCGTCCAGGAAGCCGCGGTTTCCGGCGTAGATGATGAGGACCTGCCTTTCGACCGGGAGCGGAGCGTACTGGCCCTGCTTGAGGACCTCGGTCAGGCGCTCGCCGCGGTCGAGCTGGGCCTGGCTCGTCCGGTCGAGCTCGGTGCCGAATTGGGCGAAGGTCACGAGGTCGCGGTATTGGGCCAGGTCCAGGCGGAGCTTGCCCGCGACCTGTTTCATGGCCTTGATCTGGGCGTTGCCCCCGACTCGCGAGACGGAGATGCCGATGTTGATGGCCGGGCGGACGCCGGCGTTGAACAGCTCGGCCTGGAGATAAATCTGGCCGTCCGTGATCGAGATGACGTTGGTTGGAATGTACCCCGAGACGTCGCCGGCCTGGGTTTCGATGATCGGCAGGGCCGTCAGCGAGCCGCCGCCGAGCTCGTCGTTGAGCTTGGCCGCCCGTTCCAGGAGCCGCGAGTGGAGGTAGAAAACGTCCCCCGGGTAGGCCTCGCGTCCCGGCGGGCGCCGGAGGAGCAGTGAGATCTCCCGGTAGGCGGCGGCGTGCTTGGAGAGGTCGTCATAGATGACCAGGGCGTGGCGGCCGTGGTCCCGGAAGTATTCCCCCATGGCGCAGCCGGAGTACGGGGCGAGATACTGGAGGGGTGAGGGATCGCTCGCCGACGAGACGACGACGACGGAGTACTCCATGGCGCCGAAGTCCTCGAGGGTCTTGATGATCTGGGCAACGGTCGAATTCTTCTGGCCGATGGCCACGTAGATACAGACGACGTCGGAGTTCTTCTGGTTGAGGATGGTGTCGAGGACGATGGTCGTCTTCCCCGTCTGCCTGTCGCCGATGATGAGCTCGCGCTGGCCCCGGCCGATAGGCACGATGGCGTCGATGGCCTTGATCCCGGTTTGAAGGGGCTCCCGGACGGGCAGGCGCTCGACGACGCCCGGCGCCAGGCGCTCGACGAACATGTAGGTCTCGGTCTTGATCGGCCCCTTGTCGTCCAGGGGGCGGCCGAGGGGATTGACGACGCGTCCGATCAGGGCGGGTCCGGCGGGGACCTGCATGATCCGGCGGGTCCGCTTGACCTGGTCTCCCTCCCGGATGAGGTGGCTTTCCCCGAGGAGCACGGCCCCGACGTTCTCCTCCTCCAAGTTCAAGGCCAGGCCGAAGACGCCGCGGGGGAACTCCAGGAGCTCGTTGTACATGACCCGGTCGAGGCCGTAGATACGGGCGATCCCGTCACCGACGGAGGTGACGGTCCCAACCTCACGGATATCGACGCTCGCTTCATAGCCTTCGATCTGCTGCTGGATGATCTTCGTGATCTCATCGGCCTTGATGCTCATGGCGACCTCTAGCCTTGCTGGATTTGCTCTTTCATCTGGTTGAGATTTCCCTGGACGGACGCGTCATAGACGATGTGTCCCCTCTTCAGGGCGAGCCCCCCGATGATGCCGGGGTCGATCTTGAAGACGAGGCTGACGGGCTTTTTTTCCGCGGCCTCGATCATCTGCCGGAGCCTTGTCTTCTGGGCCTCCGTCAGGGGGACCACCGACGCGACTTCAAAGGTCAGGATCCCGAGCTTCTCGTTCCAGGCCTCGGTCAGGATGTCCGAAACATTCTGGAGGAGGTCGAGCCGCTTGTGCTCGAGAAGCAGGGACAGGAAGCGGGCCGTTTTATCCCGGGCGGCGATCCGGGCCAGGACGTTTTCAAGGATACGGGCCTTGGTTCCGGCGTTGATGAAAGGGCTCGTCAGCGCCTTGCGAAGGTCGTCGTTCCGGGTGTAAATATCGAGAAACCTGCCGAGGGCGGCCTGGACGGACTCGAATTCCGGCTCGTCCTTCACCGCCTGGACGAGGCCCTGGGCGTATTTCTTAACGAGGACCTGATTTTTCATAAAACCGCGAGAGCCTCTCGATGGATTTATCGATGAGGGCCGCCTGGTCGGCCGGCGTCAGCTTATTCCGGATCCTTTCCCGGGCCAGCGATGTTCCCCTCTCCGCCGCGTAGGCCTTGAGCTCGCGGAGGCCTCCCCTCACCTGCTGATCGATTTCCTGCTCCGTGTATTTCCTGATCCGGGCGGCCTCCGCCGCGGCCAGGCGGGCGAGCCGCTCTTTCTCGCGCCCGGCGACGGCCTGGGCCGTCTCCGTCATCCGCTGGATTTCCTCGGCCAGCCCCTTGATGTCGCGCTCCGCTTCCTGATGTTTCTTCTCGGCCTCGGCTTTCGACGCGTCGACCAGGCGTATCGTCTCCTGGATATCGTACGCCCTCTTGCCGAGCATGGCCGCGAGCGGCTTCCGGAGGACAAAGGCCAGGCCCCCGAAAAGGATCAGAAAATTGACGGCTTTCCCCACAAAATCCATGGTCGCCGAGGCCCGGGCCCCCTCCTCCGCGCTCATAAAAACGAACAGGGGCAGGACGAACAGCACGGCGGCGACCGACTTGCGCAGCGTCATCAGTTCAGGATCCTCCGCTCGATGTCGTCGGCCATCCGCTCCGTCCCCGCCTCGAGCTCTTTCTTCAGCAGCTCGACATGTTGCTCAAGCTCCTGCTTGGCCTTCTCCACTTGGGCCCGGCACTCGGCCTGGACCTCCTGGACCAGCCGGCTTTTTTCCTTCAGGGCCTCCCGCTCCGCCTGGTCCCATATTTCCGCCGAGGCGGCCCGCGCCTTCCTCAACTCCTCCTCGACCAGCCTCAGGTCCTCCTCTGTAGCCGCCAGGGCCATCTTGGCCTCGGCCTTGGCCTTCTCGATCCGCGAGGCCCGCTCGCCGAGGATGCGCCCCACGGGCTTGAAGAAGACGCGCGCCAGGACGAGGACCAGGATCCAAACGAGGGCGAACGTGATCAGAACCGTTGCATCAGGGACGATGTTCAATTGTCAATTCCAGGCGGAAAAGTAGAGAAAACTTTAGCACCATCGGCGCCAAAAATCAACCCCGACAAAAAGGTTTAATGGGTCCTGTCCCGGTGCGTCAACGGAAAGGGGGGAGAGGCAAATTCCCCAATTGTCTTTGCGGCGACCGGGGCTAGTTGAACAGCCGGAGCTTCTTGACCTCGCCGACGAGGAAGAGGGAGCCGGCGATGACGATGGGGACGCGTCCCGCCGATTCGCGGAGCGCCAGGCGCACCGCTTTGGCGGTGTCGGGCTCGATCCGGATTATGTCCCGGAATTCGGGGGCCGCATCGAGGATCGAGGCGGGCGTGGCGGAGCGCGTGTTGGGGACCTGGGTCAGGATAACGGTCCGGGCACGGGGGAAGAGACGGCGGGCCATAGCCCTGATGTCCTTGTCTTTCATGACTCCAAAAACCAGGATGACGGGTTTCCGGAGAACGTCCCGGATGTGGGCCGCCAGGGACGCGGCGCCTTCCTCGTTATGGGCCCCGTCCAGGATGACCAGAGGCCTGCGGGAGACGGTCTCCAGCCGTCCATCCCAGCGGGCCTCACGGATCCCCCGGATGATTTTGGATTTCCCAAGCGGCCTCCACGTCCGGCTCAGGACTTCGGCGGCGGCGATGGCCACGGCGGCGTTCTCCCCCTGCCAGCGGCCGGCCAGGCCGGGAGCGAAATCGTAGTCGTCCTCCCCGCTCGAGTACCTGAACCGGAATCCCCCTTGCGTCCGCCTGGCAGTCAGGGTCCTTCCTTCTCCGAAAACCTGGACGAGAGGAGCGCCCCGTTCCCGGGCCCGCCGCCGGATTTCCCTAAGGCCTTCGCCTTTCGGGACGCCGCAGACGACCGGAACGCTCGGCTTGATGATCCCCGCCTTTTCGAAAGCGATTTCGCGGAGGGTGGATCCGAGATGCTTTTGGTGGTCCCGGGATATCGTCGTGATAACGGAAACGAGGGGACGGACCACGTTCGTGGCGTCGAAGCGCCCGCCCATGCCCACTTCGAGGACCGCGACGTCCACCTGCCGCTCCGCGAAATGGAGGAAGGCCAGCGCGGTCAGGACCTCGAAGAATGTGGGATGGTAAACCAGGCGGCCGGACGACATCAGGGGGTCGATCGTCTCCCGGGCCCGGTCGAGCAGGGTGCAGAAGCGCTCCGTCGTGATCGCTTCGCCGCCGACGCGGAGCCTCTCCTCCACGCTCACCAAGTGGGGCGAGGTATAGAGGCCGGTGCGAAATCCGTGGCCCCGGAGGATGCGGTCGAGCATCGCCGAGACAGAGCCCTTGCCGTTCGTCCCAGCCACGTGGACGGCCGGAAACGCGCGCTGGGGGTCGCCCAGGGCCCGGAGAAGGATGCGGATATTCTCGAGACCGAGCTTGATGCCGAAATACTGAAGGTGGCCGAGATAATCCCGGCACGCGGCGGGGTTCATTGAGGCCGGTTGAGGAAAAGACGAAGGGCCCTGATCAGGTAGTTCCTCAGATCCTTGCGCTCGACGACGTCGTCGACCATGCCATGGCTGAGGAGGAATTCCGCCCTCTGGAAGCCCTTGGGAAGCTTTTCTTTGATGGTCTGCTCGATGACGCGGGGCCCGGCGAATCCGATCAGGGCCTGGGGCTCGGCGATGTTGATGTCCCCGAGCATCGCGAAACTCGCGGTCGTGCCGCCCGTCGTCGGGTCGGCCAGGACCGAGATGTACGGGAGCTTGGCCTCCCCGAGCCGGGCGATGGCGGCGCTCGACTTGATCATCTGCATGAGAGACAGCATGCCCTCCTGCATCCGCATGCCGCCGGAGCAGGACACGATGATGACGGGACGCCGCTCCTCGATGGCCCGCTCGCAGGCCCGGGCGATCTTCTCGCCGACGACGGATGCGACGCTGCCGCCCAGGAAGCTGAATTCCATGGCCAGGACGTAGACCGGGATGCCGCCGATCGTCCCCTTGGCCGTGACGATGGCCTCCGCGAGGCCCGTCCTTTGCTCGTTCTCGACGAGCCGGTCGGCGTATTTTTTAGTGTCGACGAAATGAAGGGCGTCGACGGAATGGATGCCTGCGTCCTCCATCTTGTAGGCCCCGTCGTCGAAAAGCATCCCCAGGCGTTCCTCCGCGGAAATCCGGAAATGGAAGTTGCACGAGGGACAGACGGAGAGGTTGTCCAGGATATCCTGTTTGTAAAGGATGCGCTGACAGCTGTTGCAGCGTGTCCAGAGACTCGTCATGCGTGTCGTCCTTTGCTTTAGCGGGGCTTCGCCTTGCCCTGGGCGGATTTGTCCCGCACCCGTTGGGCCAGGTTTTCGATAACGGTGTTCGAGTCGGGGAGGACCTCGTCGATATCCTCTTCGTCCCGGATGAGCTGCCGGATCGCCTCCACGAATCGGTCGGGGTCCACCGGCTTCTCGAAGTAGTCCGAGGCGCCGAACGAGGAGATCGCCTCGTGGCGGTATTGCGGCCCCTTGTAAAGACCGGTCACGATCACGACCGGGACTTGGCCGCCGGATTCCTGGGTGATCTTTTTCGTCAGGTCAAAGCCATGGATCTTGGGAAGCATCGCTTCCAGGATCACCAGGTCCGGTTTCTCGGAACGGAATTTCTCGTAGCCCATCTGGCCGTCGGAAGCGGTGACGACCTGGATTTTCTGCGATTTGATCAGCTTGGTCAGGGAGTCCAGGCTCGGCGTGTCATAATCGACGATCAGGATCTTTTTCTCGGCCATGGGCGATTCCTTAATGTATTGAAAATCCGGGGCCGTGTCAAACCCCGGGATCCCGGCTTGTGCGGCGCGGGACGCCCGAGCGCCCGGCCGGCCCCGGCTATTTCCTCAGCTTCCTGATCGAGAGAAAGGCGGCGATAACGCCGAGGACGCCCAGCGTGAACAGGACGATTTTTTTGATGCGCATCACGGTAGACTCCGTTATCCCTGAGGGTTGAATTATAGACGGACGAGGGCCCTCCGTCAACGGCAGGCCCGCGGCCCCGGGGTAGCCGCCGCGCCCCAAAAGCTGTAATATAGGCGCCGGCGGGAAGGCCTCCCGTGAGCCAGAACCGATGAAAAAATCGCGAAGACACGCCCTCGGCCAGCATTTCCTGGCCAGCCCGGCCGTTCTCCGGAAGATCGTCGATGTCATTTCACCCCGGAAAGATGAGGTCCTGGTCGAAATCGGCGCCGGGAGAGGGGCCCTGACGGTCGCCCTGGCGGAAAGGGCCGGCCGGGTCATCGCGGTCGAGAAGGACGAGCGGCTCGTCCCCGACCTCGAGAAGTCGGTCCCTGCGAACGTCGACGTCGTGCGGGGCGACGCCCTGACCTTCGATTTCCGCGGCCATCTCGGGGCGGCCGGCATCCGGACGGTCCGGGTGGTGGGGAACCTGCCGTACTCGATCTCGTCTCCCTTCCTCAGGCGCGTCCTCGCGGAGCGCGACCTTTTCACCGCCTGCGTGTTCCTCCTCCAGAAGGAGGTCGCCGCGCGGATCCCGGCTGGCCCCGGGTCGAAGAAATACGCGCCCCTGTCCATTCTCCTCCAGAATTACTATGAGGCCCGCGTCGAATTTACGGTCGCCCCGGGCTCCTTCTCGCCGCCGCCCAAGGTCCAGTCCGCCCTCCTCTCGCTCCGCCGGAGGCCGTCACCGCTCCTGGCCGTCGCCGGCGAGCCGCTCTACGCCGCTTTTCTGCAGGCCTCCTTCGCCGAGCGCCGCAAGCTTCTTTGGAAGAACCTCGAAAAGCGCGCCGGCGCCGCGGCCCTCGCCGCCGCCTTTGATCGCTGCGGCCTGACGAGAAACGCCCGGGCCGAGGAGCTCACGCCGGACCAATTCGCCGGGCTCTTCGAGGCCCTCCGGCAGGGAGCGGAGTCTTCGGAGCGACCATCAGAAGGGGGGCGGAGCGGCTCGGAGCCCCACTTCTGAGAATTATCCGGAACGAGTCTTGGATCTTGATGGGCCCATACAAAAAGGAAGCGGAGTCTCCGGCCGGGTCCCTTATCGTCGCACACCGTAATTATGCTATAATCGCGGCGTGAAAAAACCGAAGAAGGGGGCCGCGAACGGCAAGCCCGCAGCCAGGAAGCAGAGCCGCGCCGTCGAGATCATCGGTCTGCTTCTTCTTTTCTTCGCCATCTTCTCCCTGATCAGCCTGGTCAGTTATGACTCCAAGGACCCCTCGTTCGCCAACGCGCCCCTGCCGGGCCGGCACGTGCGCAACTTCGCCGGTCACGCCGGGGCGCACTTCGCCGAGGCCCTGCTCTGGTTCCTTGGGTTTGTGGTCTTCCTGCTTCCGTTCGGCATCGGCTACGTCGCCGTCAAGGCCGTCCTCCGCGGCGCCGCCGGCGGCCTCCTGCGCCGCCTGGGCTTCGTCTTCCTGTTCTTCTTGATCATCTGCCCGCTGGCCGCGCTTCTTTTCCAGAAGATTCCCTTCAGGGGCACGGTCATCCAGGCGGGCGGCATCCTCGGCGGCCTCGTCCTGAATTTTCTCGAGCGGTACCTCAACACGGTCGGCTCCTTTGTCTTTCTCCTGGCCGCGTTCGGCCTCTTCCTCCTCTTCTCCACCCGCTGGTCTCTGGCGAAGACGCTCCATTTTTTCAAGGGGACTTTCGATTCGACCTTCAAGGCGGTCCGGATCCGGGTGACCCGCTACCAGAAATCCAAGGAGCGGGACAAGATGAGGGAAAAGGTCATGAAGAAATACGCGGAGCCGTCAGAGCCGCCCGCGGCGAAGGAACCTGAGGAAAAGGCCGGCCGCAAGGCCGAAAAGAAAGCCGAAAGAGAAAGGAAGAGGGAGGAGAAGGAGGCCCGAAAGGCCGCCCGCGAAGCGGCCGCGGCGCCCAAAGCGGCGGCCCCCCCAGAAAAACTCCTTTTCCCGGACCTCGGGAAGAAGGGCGAATACACTTTCCCGCCGTTCAACCTCCTCGACCCGGGGAAGCCGGCCGAGAAGATCGACAAGGAAGAGCTCTACGACAAAAAGCGGCGCATCGAGGAGAAGCTCAAGGAGTTCGGCATCGAGGGCGAGGTCAGGGAATACCACCCCGGGCCCGTCATCACGACCTACGAGTTCTACCCGGCCCCGGGGATCAAGGTCAGCCAGGTGGCCAACCTCACCGAGGATCTTTCGCTGGCCCTGGAGGCCGAGTCCGTGCGCATCCAGCGGATTCCCGGCAAATCATCGCTCGGCGTCGAGATCCCGAACAACAAGCGGGAGATCATCAAGCTCCGCGACATTATTGAATCCGAGAAGTTCCTCGGCTCGCCCTCCAAGCTCACCTTTGCCCTGGGCAAGGACGTCCACGGCGGCGTGTACGTCACGGACCTGGCGGTCATGCCCCACCTCCTCATCGCCGGGTCGACGGGGACGGGCAAGAGCGTCGCCCTCAACGCCCTCATCGCCAGCATGCTCTACAAGGCCACCCCGGAAGAGGTGAAACTGGTCCTCATCGACCCCAAGCGCCTCGAGTTCACGCTCTACGAAGATGTCCCGCACCTTCTCTGTCCGGTCATCAACGACCCCAAAAAGGCCCACGTCGTCCTCATGGATATCGTTCGGAAGATGGAGGAGCGGTACAAGAAGCTCCAGGGCATCAAGGTCCGGAACATCGACCAGTACAACCAGCAGATGAAGCAAATCCTGGCCGAGAAGAAGGGCCGGCTCAGCGACGAAGAGAAGGAAGCCTTCCAGCCCCTTCCCTACATCGTCATCATCATCGACGAGCTGGCCGAGTTGATGATGGTCGGCGCGCAGGAGGTCGAGTTCTTCATCGGCCGGCTGGCTCAGCTCGCCCGCGCCGTCGGCATCCACCTCGTCATGGCGACCCAAAGGCCTTCCATCGACGTCATCACCGGTACGATCAAGAACAACTTCTCCTGCCGCGTTGCGTTCCGGGTCCCCTCCAAGGTGGATTCGCGGATCATCATCGATACGATCGGCGCGGACAAGCTCCTCGGGATGGGCGACATGCTCTTCCTGCCGCCCAATTTCCCGCGCCTCGTCCGCCTCCACTGCGCCTACATCTCCATCCCCGAAGTCCGCCGCCTGGTCAAGTTCGTCAAGAGCCAGGGGACGCCGACTTTCGACGAGAGGATCGTCCAGGCCGTGCGCGGCGGCGCCGACCAGATGTGGGACGACTCGGGCGAAAAGGACGAACGGTACGAAGAAGCCGTCCAGCTGGTGCTGACCACGGGCCAGGCCTCGGCGTCCTATCTCCAGAGGCGGCTCAAGCTGGGGTATGCCCGCGCGGCCCGGATCATCGACCAGATGGAGCAGGAAGGCCTGATAGGCGCTTCGGAAGGGAGCAAGCCCCGCGAGATTCTCGTGGACCGCAAGGCCTACCTCAAGGACATGGATCGCAGCAAGCTCAAGAAGGAAGATTTCTGACCCGGTTAGTGGACCGTCGGGAGCGAGGCAAGCCCTGCCGTCTCCAGCCCGGCCCAGCGCCAGGCGCTGACCGGCACGGTCAGAAAAACATCCACCATGGCCGGGTCGAATTGATAGCCGCCGGCCCGTTCGATTTCCCCGAGCGCCTCTTCGAACGTCCGGCCGCGCCTGTACACCCGGTCTGAAGTCATCGCGTCGAGGGTGTCGGCCAGGGCGAAGATCCTGGCCCCGAGCGGAATCCGGTCGCCGGCCAGGCCGGCGGGGTACCCGCGGCCGTCGAACCGCTCATGGTGGCGGAGGACGATCTCGGCCGCCGCCCGCAGGAACCCGAATTCCTCGATCATGCGGTAGCCGGCCACGGGGTGTTCGCGGATGATCTCCCGTTCGACCTCCGTCAGGGGGCCGCCCTTCCGCAGGATTTCGGGTGGGACAACAGCCTTCCCGACGTCGTGGAGAAGCGCCCCGCGCTCGATATCCAGGAGAAATCCCGCCCGTTCGATACCGAGGGCCCTGGCCAGCAGCACGGCGTACCGCGCCGCCGTCCGGGAATGCTTGGCCAGGTCGAGGCGCGGGTCGGCGGCGGCCACGAAATAGAGGAGCCCCGAAGTGAGCCAGCTATCGCGCCCGGACCGGCCCGCGGGAAAGCCGGGATCAACCGGGGTCAGGCGGCCGCAGGATGCGTCCAGTTGCCGCAGGACGCGCCGCGCTCCCATGATCCTGACGTTCAGTTCCGGGTCGTCCCCGGCCGGACCGCGTGTGAAAGACGGGCTGTCCGATCTCATCGTGGCTTCCTCGGCGCCGCAAATCTACCGCCCCGGGCGGGGCCTCCGAATCCTCTTTGGAAGGCAGGAGGTTAGTCGTTGGGGGTGAGGAAAGATTGACTCCTGGAGAGGTTGCGTGGTTATCCGGCGCGTCCATATAATTAGGGTACAGTGGAAATCGAGAAGAAAGACCTCCCGCTCGATGAGGCCATCCTCCAATACAGGACCGTCATATCTTTCCGGGTCCGGAGGGCCCTCGGGAGCTCGACGCCCGACTGGGAGGACGTCGTCGACGAGATCCTCATGCAGGCCATCGAAAAGGTCAAGTCCGGGTCCTTCAGGGGGGACAGCTCCGTCGGTACTTTCCTCTATACCATCACCAGCCGCCGGATCATCGATCACATCCGCCAGAAGACCAAAGTCCTCCGGCACGCCCCCGAACCAGCGCCCTTCCCGGACCCCCACTTCGAGGCCGAGGGGCGGGAGCGGGCCCGGCAGATCTCCGAGGCCGTAGAAGGGCTCAAGCCCAAGTTCCGCGATGTCCTCTATCTTTATTATTATAAAGAACTTTCACGGGACGAGGTGGCCCGGGAGCTGGGCATTTCGCCGCGCCGGGTCAGCGAGCGGGTGAACTACGCGATCAAGCTCGTCAAGAAGTTCGTCAAGCCCTGATTTTTTCCATTTTTCTTCCCCCCGGGCCGACTAAAATGTTGAAAATCGCCCAAGGTGTCGGACATGATCAAATGCCGGTATGAAGACCTGATCGACGGATATCTCCTGGACAAGCTGAAGCCCGAGGAGCAGACCGATTTCGAGGAGCATTACTTCATCTGCCGCTCTTGCTTCAGCAAGATGTCGGATCGCGATGAGATCATTCAAGTCCTTAAAAAAGAGGGCATGTTCAATGCTCCCGGCGAGTACAGGTTCGAGGATTCCAAGGGGGAATCGTGGTTGGACAGGGTCGCGGTCCATCTCACCCCCCGCCGGTGGGTCGCCATCGGCGTCTCGGCCGCGGCGATCGTCCTGGCGGTCTGGCTCCTCATCCCCAGGCCGGGGTCCGTTTCCTCACCCTTCATCCTCTCCGGGGACGCAACCGTGCGTGGCGGCGCCTTGACGATCCTCTCTCCCGTCGCCGACGTGGGGGACACCCCCGCCTTTCTCGAATGGAAAGCGGCCGGGGACGAACTCGAGTACAAGGTTTCCCTGTCCGGGAAATCCTCCCTCATGAGCGCCTCGACCAAGGAAACCCGGATCGCCCTTCCCAACGATGTCAAGGCCCGGATCAAGCCCGGTGTGAGATATTCCTGGCAGGTCCAGGCGTTCAAGGCCGACGGGACGCTCGTCGCCGTGTCCGGACGCGTCAAGTTCAGGGTCGTCCCCAAGTCCTGAGGACGTCCGGGGAGCTTCAGTCTTCGATTTCGCGGTCGTTGTCCTCGGTGTACAACCGGCCGCGGGTCTGCTCCTCGAATCCGAGGCAGCACATCAGGCGGCCGCACAACCCGGAAATCTTCGTGGGGTTGATGACGATCTGCTGCTTGCGGGCCTTCTGGATGGTCACGGGCTCGAACGTCCGCATGAAGCTCGTGCAGCAGAGGCTCCGGCCGCAGACGCCGAGGCCCCCGATCATCTTGGCCTCGTCCCGGACCCCGACTTGGCGCATCTCGATCCGCATCCGGAGTTCCTTGGCCAGGTCCTTGACGAGCTGGCGGAAATCGATCCGGCCGTCAGCCGTGTAGTAGAAGATCCCCTTCTTTTCGCTGAAAAAATAGCGGACCGAAACGAGCTTCATGGGCAGGTTCCGGCCCGTGATCCGCTGGAGGCAGAACTCGAAGGCCCGCGCTTCTTTCTCCCTCAACCACTCGAATTTCCGGAGGTCGTCCTCGGTGGCCTTGCGCACGATGGGCACGGCGCACTGGGCCGCTTTCGGGTTCTTGCACATGAGGCTCGCGTCGTCGACGACGAGGGCCAGGTCCCCGCCGAGTTCGGATTCGACGATGCACCGGTCGCCCTTCTGGAGAGACAAGTCGCCGGGGTGGGCCCGCATCACGCGGCCCGATGTTTCACTCTGAACACAGATGATGTCAGACATGGCTCAATTCTCCAAAGTTCGAAAAAAAAGTCGCCGCCAGCAAGTTTTTGTTCAAGTTCCTGGGAAGCTCGAAAAGGACGAACTCGAGCTCCGCGAGGAGCGCCGCCGCCCGGCGGACGGGCAGCGTCCCGGAGGCCTCCCGCAACTGGGCCTCGTAATCCGGATTCAGCAGGAACCGGACGTCCCCGCCGAGCCCGAGGAGGATGACATCTCGCGTGAAGGACGAAAACATCTCCAGGGTTTGCCCGAATTCCTCCTGCGAGGATTTGGCGAGCGTGCCGAACCGGTCCAGGAAGGCCGAGGCGCCGCGGCCGGAGAGCATCGCCTCATAGAGCCGCCAGGAGGCGTCCTTCAGGCCCTGGACGTCCTCCCACTCGAGCTCCATGGCCCGCTCGAGGTTCCCGTCCACAAGCAGGGACAGGATGCGGGCCTGGGCGGCCGGGTAATCGCGCTCCATCAGGATCTCCTCGATCTCCTCTTTGCTGATGGCCGAGAAGGCCAGGGTCTGGCACCGGGAGAGGATGGTGGGCAGCAGGAGGAACGGGCTCGACGTTACGAGAATGATATGGGAAAAGAGCGGCGGTTCCTCGAGAACCTTGAGGAGGGAGTTGGAGGCGTCGCCGCTCATGTCCTCCGCGTCGACCAGAATGAAAACCCGTTTCTTCGCGGCGAGCGGCCGCAGGTAGGCCATTTGCCTCAGGAGGCGGATCTGGTCGATGGCCAGGGCCTTTTTGTCGGCCCGCGTCTCGATCTCCATGACGTCGGGAAAGCGGCCCTCGTCGATCGCCCGGCACGAGGAGCACCGGTCGCAGGAATCGCCGGTCTTCTCCAGGCAGTTCAGGGCCTTGGCCACGGTCAGGGCCATCTGTCGCTTGCCGATGCCCTCGGGGCCGCAGAACAGGAGGGAGTTCGGGACCCGGTCCCGCTCCAGGGCCAGCTTCAGGATCTTCTTGACCCGGCTGTTGCCCGCGATATCCTTGAAGGCCATGATGCCTCAGCCGTCCTTTCGTTCCGGGGCGCCGTCGCGCAGGGCTTTTTTTAGGTATGGGGCCGTGTAAGAGCCGGCCGCCTCCGCGACGGCCTCCGGCGTCCCCTGGGCCACGATGCGCCCCCCGTCCTCGCCGCCCTCCGGACCCAGGTCAATAATATAGTCGCAATACTTGATGACTTCAAGGTTGTGCTCGATGATGATGACCGAACTGCCGAGGCTCACGAGCTCCGAGAGGACCTCGAGGAGCTTGCGGACGTCGTCGAAGTGGAGCCCCGTCGTCGGTTCATCCAGCAGGTAGAGGGTCCGGCCGGTGTTCCGCCGGCCGAGCTCCTTCGTCAGCTTGATCCTCTGCGCTTCGCCTCCGGAGAGCGTCGGGGCCTGCTGGCCCAGCCGGATATAGCCGAGGCCCACCCGCTTGAGCGTGGCCAGCTTGCGCTTGAGCTGGGGATGGGCCTTGAGCAGTTCATAGGCGTCGTCGACCGTCATGGCCAGATAATCGGCGATCGTCCGCCCTTTATACAGGACGGCGAGGGTCTCCTTGTTGTAGCGCTTTCCCTCGCAGCGGTCGCAGGTCACGAAGACGTCGGGGAGAAAATGCATTTCGATCTTCTTGACGCCCGCGCCCTCGCATTCCTCGCAGCGGCCGCCGGAGACGTTGAAGCTGAAGCGGCTGGCCGAATAGCCTCTCATTCGCGACTCGGATGTCCGGGAGAAGAGTTCCCGGAGGGCCGTGAACAGCCCGGTGTAAGTCGCGGGATTGGACCGCGGCGTCCGGCCGATCGGTTTCTGGTCCACGGCGACGACCTTGTCGATCTGCTCGACCCCCTCCATGGCCGCGTGGCTCCCCACCCGGTGCTTCGCGTTATAGATCCTGTTGGTCAGGCCCTTGAAGAGAATGTCATAGACCAGGGTGCTCTTGCCGGAACCGGAGACGCCGGTCACGGCGGTCATGACCGACAGCGGCAGCCGCACGTCCATCCCTTTCAGGTTGTGCTCGGTGGCCCGCCGGACGGTCAGCCAGCCGGACGGCGCCCGCCGGGCCTTCGGGATGGGCACCTTCCGTTCGCCCCGCAGATACTTCGCGGTCAGGGAATCCGGCGATTGGAGGATCGCGGAGAGCGGGCCTTCCGCGACTTTGTAGCCTCCCGCTTCCCCCGCGCCGGGCCCGAGGTCGAGGATAAAATCCGCGGCCCGGATGGTCTGCTCGTCGTGCTCGACGACGACGATGGAGTTGCCGTCGTCGCGGAGGTTCTTGAGGAGGGAGATGAGCCGGCCATTGTCCCGCTGGTGGAGCCCGATCGTGGGTTCGTCGAGGACGTAGAGCACGCCGCGGAGCCGGGACCCGACCTGGGCGGCCAGCCGGATCCTCTGGGCCTCCCCGCCGGAGAGCGAGGCCGTCGACCGGTTCAGCTGGAGGTACGACATGCCGAGGTCTTCCATGATGGCCAGCCGGGCGCTGATCTCCTTCAGGATCTTCGAGGCGATGATCCGTTCGGCCGGGGGGAACTCAAAGATCCCGACGGCGCGGAGGAGGTCCTTGATGGCCAGCTCTCCGACCTCGTGGACGTTCATCCCTCCGACCTTGACCGAAAGACTTTCCTTCTTCAGCCGGGCCCCCTGGCATTGCGGGCAGACGTCGTCGGTGAGCTCAACCTCTCCCCGCTCGTCAAGCGTGGTCTCATAGCCCAGGCCGTGGCAGGCGGAGCACGCCCCGTAAGGGCTGTTGAAGGAAAAATTGCGGGGTTCGAGCTCGGGCAGGCTGACCTCGCAATATGGGCAAAGGAGGCTCAGGGAGAAGAAGCGTTCGCGGCCGGATTCGTTGACGGCGAGGACTTCGCCGTTCGAAACCTCCAGGGCCTTGACGACGGCGTCCTGGAGCCGCCGCTCCGATTCGGGCCCGATCTTGACCGTGTCGACGAGGACTTCGATCGTGTGCTTCCGGGTCTTTTCGAGGAGGATCTCGTCCTCGAGGCCATGAAGGACGCCGTTGACGCGGACTCTGAGAAACCCCTTTTTCCGGAGCCGCTCGAAGAGCCGGACGTACTCCCCTTTCCGGCCCTTGATCAGGGGCGCCAGGACCCTCAATTTTTCCCCGGGGAAGATCTCCGTGATCTTTTTCAGGATCTGCTCGGGCGTCTGGGAGCTCACGGCCCGGCCGCAGCTCGGGCAGTGGGGCGTGCCCACCCGGGCGTAGAGGAGCCGGAAAAGGTCGTAGACCTCGGTGATGGTCCCCACGGTCGAACGGGGGTTGGTGGAAATCGTCTTCTGGTCGATGGAAATCGCGGGGGAGATTCCCTCCACGGATTCGACCTCGGGCTTCTCCATCTGCTCGATGAACTGCCGGGCGTAGGTCGAGAGGCACTCGATGTAGCGGCGCTGGCCCTCGGCGAAAATCGTGTCGAAGGCGAGCGACGATTTACCCGAACCGGAGGGGCCGGTGACAACGATCAGCTTGTTCCGGGGCAGGCTTACGTCGATGTGCTTCAAATTGTGCTGGGCCGCCCTCTTGATGCGTATCTCGGTCAACATAACTTTCTATTTTAGCATATTTCCGGGGGAAAAAGGCGGGAAAGGCGATAGTCCCATTCATCCAATTGACACGTGCCCATATCCCTCTTATATTCATTATGCAGGTGGGGGATGGCCAAGAGCAGCTCTTTTTGTTGCTTTCTTGTGATCTTGAGCCTTGCCATAGCCGAGGTGGGAGCTCAGGCTCAAAACCAGGTTGAAGTGCGGTGTACGGCACATAAGGCCGTCAAGATGGTCATGCCTGATTATCCGGAGCTCTTGAAAAAGCAAGGGGTTGAGGGCCAGCTTTTCCTGCTTGTCGATATTGACCGGAATGGCAACGTGGACTTGGCAGAAGTCTGGATGGGTCTCCATCCTGAACTTGATCGCCTGGCCGTTGAGGCCCTCAAGAGATGGAAATTCGAGCCGTATATTTATGCAGGTGAGCCTATCCGGGCAACCTTCTTTGTTCGAGTCATTTTCAATTCTGGAAGTCTCGAGACAATCAAGGAAGGCCCCGCCCAGCTGGCTCCCCCTGAATCTCTCAGCCCCGAGCTGAGAAACGTCCTGGACAAGTGCGATGAATACTGCCAGAAACTCACCGCTGCCTCTCTTTACTACGTTTGTACTGAGAAGATAACCGAAATTAGCAGACAGGTGATGGAAAGAACAGGCGGTCTTATAAGAGGTTTGGGCCATGATTCAAGGACCGGAAAGGAGATCATGGAAGCTACCTTTACATATGCGGCGCTTGGAAACAGGAGAAAAAGCGAGTTTCTGTATGATTATCAACTTATCCGCAAAGAAGGTCAGGTTGAAGAAAGGCAAGTTCTTCTGGAAAAAGATGGAAGGAAGGTCACGGGACAAAATCCTCCACAACCTGCCACCCGGCTTTATTCCCTCAAGCCGATCTACGTCCCGGCCTGGCTCCTCAGCGGCGAACAGCAGGCTGTCTTCTCTTATATGCTCGCCAAAGAAGAAAAGGTGAGCGGAAAAGAAGTTTTTGTGATCGAGGTCAAGCCGAGGATGCCTGAAAGCGGAAACCTTAAGGGCGGGAGGATCTGGCTGGACAAATCGACCTATCGAGTCCTCAAGGCCGAAGTGAGAACCACGCTTTTGCCAGGCTGCGAACCGTTGTTTCAGGAATGCTCCATAAATCATTGGAAGCCCCTATCTACGGCCATTCACTATTATGAAATTGAGAAAAACGGGATTCTCTATCCCAGCCGGTCCGTAATCCGGATTGAATATGACAAAATGGTTAGCCCCAAGCGAGATGTCAAATACGCAGCCAATATTCGCTACGGCCGGTATAGATTCTTCACAGTCGAGACAGAGGCGGGCATCCGGGGGCCAAGGTAGCTCAAGGCTGTCCCCCTGATCGACGCGCCTGAATCAGTTGAAATTCATTCTCCGGCGACAAAAGAGTCCGGGGAGAACGCCGTTCCGGGAAAGGCCTTTTGGAGGCGGACATCCGCGGTCACGAGCTTGATCCCCAGATCTTCGGCCAGGGCCACAAACTCGGCGTCGTAAGCCGAACAGGATGCCGAGGCCGCAAGACGGAGGACGTCCGGAGAATTCACCGCATACTCGCGTCCGGCCATCATGGTTTCGGCGGCTCCCGCGATCTTAACGGCAACCTCCAAGCCGAGATAGCTCTTTCGGATGCACTTCGTGAGGACGCTCCGGAATTCGCTCCGCCAGAGGACGGGCGCTGTCCACTCGGGGTCCCTGGCGAAGACCTCCTCGGCCATCTCGCTGAATCTGCCGTTGATGAAAAAATAGGCGATAAGGTTTGTATCAACGACGATCAAGGCCGGCCTTCCTTTTTTGCTTGGCCGATGAAGTCTTCGTCGAGCGCAAGACCCTTTGTCTTTTCCCTGAGGGCGCGCGCGGCCGCGATCATCTTCTCAGGCTGAATGGAGTGGACCATCAGGACTTCGTCAAAAATCGAGATGATCTCGCTGTTGATGCTGCGCCGGTTCTTATGGGCCCGTTTCTTGAGCTTTTCATAAAGATTCCCGGGGATGTTCTTGACGGTGATGGCGATGCTCATGGAATCTACCTCTTGGTTACGATATGGTTCCATTTTGGTTCCTCACGTCCGAAAAGTCAAGCCCGGGCCGGCTCATCAGTGCCGCCGCATCATGATCAACGCGCGGCGCTCTCCGTAAGTCTCATTTCGTGCTCCCTTAAAGGGCGCCCCACGCGTCGGCGTTACGATGAACGAGAAGGCGCGCCCGGCACTTTTCTCCTTTGATCCGAATTTGACCGCCGCGGAAGATTTGATTAGGATGAAGTGAGTCGCATGTCTAACCAAGAGAAAATCCTCCGCTCGATCGAGCTCCTCAAGGAGATCGGCTACCAGACCGATTCCATCTGCGCCATCAAGCACCTGCCCGCCCAGGAGGGACGGTACCGCGAGTATCCCGACGGCGTCCATCCGGCCCTGCGCGAGGCCCTGGGGCAGAAAGGTTTCCACCGGCTCTATTCCCACCAGCGGTCCTGCTGGGACGCCCTCCAGGAAAAGAAGAACGTCGTCGTCGTGACGCCCACGGCGTCCGGAAAAACGCTCTGCTACAACCTCCCCGTGCTCGACGCTATCCTCAAGGAGCCGTCCAGCCGGGCCCTGTACCTTTTCCCGACCAAGGCCCTCTCGAACGACCAGCGGGCCGAGCTCGACGACACCAATGCCCGCCTTCCAGAGGAGATCCGCGTCTTCACTTACGACGGAGACACGCCCCAGGACGCCCGCAAGGCCATCCGGGCGCGGGGCCACATTGTCCTCACCAACCCCGACATGCTCCACTCCGGGATCCTCCCGCACCACACGAAGTGGATCAAGCTCTTCGAGAACCTCAAGTACGTTGTCATCGACGAGCTCCACAGCTACCGCGGCATCTTCGGCAGTCACCTGGCCAACGTCCTGAGGCGCCTGCGCCGGGTCGCCCGCTTTTACGGCTCGGACCCGCAGTTCATCCTCTGCACGGCCACGATCGCCAACCCGGCCGAGATGGCCGAAAAGATGATCGAGGCCCCCGTGACGCTCGTCGACGACAACGGCGCCCCGCGGGGAGAGAAGTACTTCATTTTCTACACGCCGCCCGTCGTCAATGCGGCCCTGGGCATCCGGAAATCCTACGTCAACGAGTCGCGCCGCGTCGCGTCGATCTTCCTCAAGAACGGGCTCCAGACGATCGTCTTCGCCGGAAGCCGCCTGATCACCGAGGTCCTCCTCACCTATCTCAAGGCCGACATCGAAACGAGCATCCAGAAAGAAGGCCTTGTCCGGGGCTACCGGGGCGGCTACCTCCCTCTCGTGAGGCGGGAGATCGAGAAGGGCATCCGGAGCGGCGAGATCCTGGGCGTCGTGTCGACGAACGCGCTCGAGCTCGGCATCGACATCGGCACCCTCGACGTGGCCGTCCTCGCCGGCTATCCCGGGACGATCGCCAGCACCTGGCAGAGGGCCGGGCGGGCCGGCCGCAAGACGGGGACGTCGGCGGCGGTCCTCGTCGCGACGAGCTCGCCGCTGGACCAGTTCATCATCCACAACCCCGAGTACTTTTTCTCCAAGTCGCCCGAAATGGCCCTCATCAACCCGGACAACCTTTCGATCCTCGTCAGCCACGTCGAGTGCGCCGCCTTCGAACTGCCCTTCGTGGACGGCGAGAAGTTCGGGACGGCCGACATCTCGGGTATACTCCAGTTCCTCGAGGAGGACAAGCTCCTCCACCATTCCCAGGACAAGTGGTTCTACACCTCGGACGCTTACCCGGCTGACGCCGTGAGCCTCCGGAGCATCAGCTCGGACAACTTCGTCGTCGTCGACCAAACAGGGCCGGCGAAGGCCATCGCTGAGGTCGACTTCACGTCGGCGCTGACCGCCCTCCACCCCAAGGCCATCTACATCTGCGAGGGCGAGCAGTACTTCGTGGAGAAGCTGGACTTCGAGGAGCGGAAGGCGTACGTCAAAAAGACCGACGTCGATTACTACACGGACGCCATCGACTACACCAAGATCAAGGTCCTCGACATCTTCGACAAGAAATCGCTCGGCGACTGCCGCGTCTCTCACGGCGAGGTCCACGTCGCGACCCAGGTCGTCGGTTTCAAAAAGATCAAGTTCCATACCATGGAAAACGTCGGCGCCGGAGACCTGAGCCTGCCCGAGAACGAGATGCACACGACGGCCTACTGGCTGACCATCCCCGCCGCGCTCCTTCAGGCCATCCCCTATCCATCCGAGCAGCGGGTCAACGGACTTTTCGGCCTCTCCTATCTCCTTCACCACGTCTCGCCCCTGTTCATGATGTGCGACCTCCATGACGTCGGGGTTTCGATCGGCGATAACTCGACCGGCGAGTCGATCCCGCCCCGGAACGTCCCCGTCCGGACGCAGGGACAGGACGAGATGCCGGCCGTCATGGAGGCGGACTTCGAGCCGAACATCTTCATCTACGACAATTACCCCGGGGGGATCGGCCTCAGCCCCTCGCTTTTCGCCCTCGAGGACCGGCTCCTCGACCACGCGTTGAAGACCCTCGACGCCTGCCCGTGCCGGGACGGCTGCCCGTCCTGCGTCGGCGCGACCAACGAGAGCGGCCGGGACGCCAAGCGGGTCGCCCGCGAGATCCTCGTCCGCCTCCTCGGCGCCGCGCCGGCGGTTTGTTGACAGGGGATTCCCGCTATGCTAGTTTTGGATGGATCATTATGAATATCAACATCTTCAAAATCATCTCCGACGCGGACATCGTCGTCCTGCTGATCCTGCTTCTCCTTGTCTTCTTCTCCGTCTTCTCCTGGGCCATCATCATCTTCAAGCGCAAGACCATAAAATCGGCATTCAGGCAGTCCGAAAAGTTCCTCGATTCCTTCCGGAAGAGCAAGAGTCTGAACGACGTCAACGAGGCGTCCCGGAAGTACAGGGCCAGCCCCCTCGCGGCCATCTTCCAGGCCGGCTACAAGGAGCTCGCCTACCAGAGCAAGGCATCGGCCGGCGACGGTTGGACCGGCGAGAAGACTGACAGCCTCAACCGGGCCCTGCTCAAGGCCTCGAACGCCGAGGTCTCGCGCCTCGAAAAGATGATGTTCTTCCTGGCCACGACCGGGAGCGTCTCCCCCTTCATCGGCCTGTTCGGGACGGTCTGGGGGATCATGATCTCCTTTTATCGGATTGGGGCGCTCCGGTCGGCCAGTCTGCAGACGGTGGCGCCGGGAATCTCCGAAGCCCTGATCGCCACGGCGGTCGGCCTCTTCGCCGCGGTCCCGGCCGTCATCGCGTACAATTATTTCCTGGGCCGCATCAAGGACCTCATCGCCGACATGGAAGATTTCTCCCTGGAATTCCTGAGCATCGCCGAGAGACTCCATGGCTCTTAGCACCCAGTCCATGCCTTCGTCGTCCCGGGGACGGAGGCAGATCGGCACGTCCATGTCGGAGATCAACGTCACGCCCTTCGTCGACGTCATGCTCGTCCTCCTCGTCATCTTCATGGTCACGGCGCCCATGATGCAATCCGGCATCGGCATCAACCTGCCCCAGGCCGAAACGGATTCCAAGCCGGCCGAGGAAGGGCTGACCCTGACCGTTACCAAGGACCAGTCCATCCACATCGGCGAAAACATCTACAACATCAACCTGCTGGAGCGCCGCCTGACGGAATATTTCATCAACAAGCCGAAAAAGGTCGTCTATCTTCAGGCGGACGAGGACCTCCCCTTCAAGGTCATCGTGCGCATCCTGGACATCACCAAAAAAGCGGGCATCGAGGTGATCGGGATCATCACCGAGCCCATCGAGATCAAAGACAAGAAAAAATGACTGTGGCCATCCGGGGGACGCCCAGAGCTTTCCGAAGAGCCCTGCTCTTCTCGGGCCTTCTCCACGCCGGGCTCATTGTTTTCATCGTCGCTTCCCCGTCGCTGTCGAAGCCGCCCCAAAAGGGGCTCGTTCAGTACGTGAGCTTCATCGGCTCCCCGGGGGACGGTGGTTCAGGCGGCGGGTCCGGCGGGGGGACGCTCGTCCCCCAAGTCCTTCCGCCTCCGAAAACGAAGGACTCGCTCCGCGACCTGACCGTCCCGGCGAAGGCCAAGGCCGATGAAAAGCCCGGGTTGCGCCATCCCGTCGACAAGCCGAAGACGGCCAAGAAGGTCCCCGAGAAGAAGGCGGCGATCACAAAGCCGCAATCCTCGACCACCGCGCCGGCGGGCGCCGAAACCACGGCCGCCGGCTCGGCGACGGGCCAGCCGGGCGGGCAGGGCCCCGGTTATGGCCTGCGCTTCGGGACCGGACCGGGCAGCAGCGGCGGGACAGGCAGCGGGACTGGAGGCGGTTCCGGCGAGCCGTTCGGAGTATCCGGGTTTCCCTTCACGTACTACCTCCAGTTCCTCTCCGACAAGATCTCAACGAGCTGGTTCACCTCTCTCGTCGACCCCGGCGTCAGCGGTGTGTTCCAGACCCAGGTTTATTTCAAGGTCTTCCGGAACGGCCAGGTGGGCGACCTCAAGGTCGAGGTCTCGAGCGGAGTCCCCGCTTTCGACCTCTCGGCCCTCCGGGCCGTCCAGACGGCGTCTCCATTCGCGCCCCTTCCGAGTGAATACGACGGCCAGTATCTCGGCGTCCATCTCATATTCGAGCATTCCCGATGATGAAAAAAACAATCTCGACCGGATTTCTCCTCCTCCTCACAGCTCTCGTCCTTCCGGCCCAGCAAGAGGTCAATCTGAAGATCAGCGAGGGCATGCCCATGGTCTCCGTGGCCCTCCCCGCGTTCATGGTCCGCTCGGCCTCCCCGCAGGCCAAGGCGGCGGCGCAGGAGATCCAGCAGACCCTGGCGGACGATATCAAGTACAGCCGCATCTTCCAACTCCTGCCCCAGGAGTACTACGGCTATATCCGCCCCCTCAACACTGACAAGATCTTTTTCAAGGACTGGGACTCGATCCAGGCCAAGCTCCTGGTCACCGGAGAGGTCCGGGACGACGACGCGGGGCGGACCATCTTCGACGGCAAGCTCTACGACGTCAAGAGCGAAAGGTTCATCGTCGGCAAGCGCTACCAGGCCGAGAAAAGCGCCCTCCGTATCATCGCCCACAGGATGGCCGACGAGCTCATGAAACTCTACGGCGAAAAGCCGGTCTTCACGACCCGGGTCGCCTTCGTCTCGAACCGCGACGGGAACGACGAGATTTACATCATGGACTACGATGGCGCGAACCAAACGCGGATCACGTTCAACAAAGTCAAGGACTACATGCCGGCCTGGTCGCCCGACCAGAGGTCCATCGCCTTCACCTCCTACCGGCTGGGAAACGCGGATCTCTTTATCCGGAACATCTACGATGGGAAGGAAACCCTCGTCGCGGGCAAGGGGACGAACTACTCCCCGGCCTTCTCCCCGGACGGGAAAAAGCTGGCGTTCTGCTCGACCATGAGCGAGGACGGGAACGCCGAGATTTACGTTTTGGACCTGGGGACGATGAAGACGAAGCGGCTGACGTACAGCTCCGCCATCGACACGGCCCCGTCGTGGTCCCCCACCGGCCGGGAGATCGCTTTCACAAGCGACCGGACCGGCCTAGGAGCGCCCCAGATTTACATCATGGATGCCGAGGGCTCGAACGTCCGCAAGGTAAGCTTCGGCGGGAACTACCACGACGCCCCGGCCTGGTCCCCGACCGGGGACCGGATCGCCTTCGCCTCACAAGTCGAGGGCATCACCAACCTCTACATCCTGAACCTGCGGACCAACCAGATCAGCAAGCTCACCGAGAACAACTTCCGGAACGAGTCGCCGAGCTGGTCGCCGGACGGCCGCCACGTCGTCTTCACCTCGAACATGTCGGGGTCGCTTCAGCTCTACACGATCGACTATGACGGGGCCAATCTTCGTCGCCTCACCGACCGCGGGGAGAATAAGCTCGCCAACTGGACGAACTGAGGCAGCCTTCGTGAGGTCGGCTCCTGAGAAAGATAGGGTTAAATCTTCATTCTGCCACTTTTAGAAACGGGCTGGGCTCAGACCATTCACCGGGCAAAAGTGGCAGAATGAAGATTTGACCCCTTATTGACACGGATTCCCAGTCATTGTATAAGAAGGGAGGCCCGACGCCCTTGGATGGGGTGTTTTTCGGCCTTAGATGCGCCAGAAGGAGGCTTCATGAAAAAGTATCTCATTATCGCCCTCGCCGTTGTCCTCGTATTCTCATTCGCCGTTTCCTGCAAGAAAAAACCGAAGGAAGTCCCGCCCCCGCCCCCGCAGGTCAAGGAACAGCCCAAGATCGAAAAGGTCGAGCAGCCGGTCGTGAAAGAGCCGGTGCTATCCGAGGAGGAGCTTTACCTCCAGAAATCGCTCGAACAGATCAACAAGGAAAAGCCCCTGGCCAACGTCTATTTCGACTACGACAAAGCCCTGATCCGCGAAGACGCCAAGCCGGTCCTCGAGACGAACGCCAGCTGGCTGAATAAATTCAGGACCATCAAGTTCCTCATCGAGGGCCACTGCGACGAGCGCGGCACGGAGGAATACAATCTCGCCCTGGGCGAGAAGAGGGCCAAGGCCGCCTTGGACTACCTGACCACGCTCGGCATCTCGTCCGACCGGGTGAAGATCATCTCCTACGGCAAGAGCCAGCCCGTGGATCCGGGTCACAATGAAGCCGCCTGGCAGAAGAACCGGCGCGACCAGTTCCTGATCATCGAAAAATAGCCGGTGTTCAGAAAAATCCTCGGGACCTGCCTTCTCCTGTGCCTGCCCTGGACGGTTTCGGGGCAGGACAAGACGAAGAAGGCCTACGAGCTGATTTATCAGGACGTGCAGGTCCTCAAGGATCAGGTCCAGGACCTCCGCGCCCGGCTCGACCGGAGCGCGGAGGAGATCCGAGCCGTTCGCGAGCAGCTCAAGGTCCTCGCCGACCTCGTGCGGCAGTCCATCGCCGACCAGGCCGGCTTCAAGGACGACGTCCGGGCCATCCCCTCCCAATACCAGGACCTCCTCCGCCGGATCGATCAGCTCAGCCTCGATGTCCAGAAGGTTTCGGCGGACCTCGCGGCCGCGCGGGCCCTGGAAGCCCGCCCGGCCGGCCAGCCGGAGGCCCCCGCGGGCAAGGCGGCAAAGGAGTCGGCCCCGCAGAAAAAGCCCGATACCAAGCCCGGCCAGGCCTCGCCGGGCGCCAAAAGCCAGGCCGAACCGGCCGTCGTTCCTCCCCCCGCATCGAATATCTCGCCGACCGAGGCTTACCGGATGGCTTACAACGACTACCTGAAGGGCAACTACGACCTGGCCGTCGAGAGCTTCAAGCTATACCGTCAGCAGTTTCCCGACAGCCCCCTCGCCGACAACGCTCTCTACTGGATCGGCGAGTGCCATTTCAGCCAGAAGAAGTATGACGTGGCCATCGACGACTTCAACGAGGTCGTCCTGGCCTACCCGCAGGGGGACAAGGTCCCTGCCGCCCACCTCAAGAAGGGCATCAGCTACATGGAGCTCGGAAAGAAAGAGGAGGCCCTGGCGGCGTTCAAACTCCTCGTCTCGAAATACCCTCTCTCCGAAGAGACCCGGATCGCCCAAGACAAAATCAAAGAGTTGACGGAAAAATGAGAGACACCAACAGCCTGAACAAAGTCATCCTCGTCGGCCGGCTGGGCCAAAAGCCCGAGATCAAGTATCTCCCCCAGAAGGAGCGTCAGGTCGCCCATTTCACCCTGGCCACAAACGAGCGGTTCTTCAACACCACCACCCGGGAGGCCAAGGACCGGACCGAATGGCACAAGATTGTCGTCTGGGGAAAGCAGGCCGAGTTCTGCGAGAAGTACCTGGACAAGGGCAAACTGATCCTCATCGAGGGGAAGCTCCGGACCCGGAGCTGGCAGGATAAGGACGGGAACAAGCGGACGACCACCGAGGTCGAAGCCGAGAACATCACCCTCCTCGGCAAACGGGAAGGATACGGAACCGGAGCCGAGACTCCCGACTATGAGCCCCGCGCCGCGAGTCCGGCAGAGGAAGAGACCCCCCCGCCGTTTGAAGACACCGGCTCGGGCGGCGGCGACGACGACGTTCCGTTCTAGCTCCGACGCGTTCATGCTTTCGGGAGGGTGGCGCCGAGCGGCCGAAGGAAACGTCGAGTTCCATTGATGGCCGGCAAGAAAAAAACCGAGGACGCTTTCCGGGCGGGCATCACCGAGGATCGCCGCCCGTGGGGCAAGTTCCGCCGCTATCCCCACGAGAATGCCGGGAGCATCAAGATCATCACCGTCAACCCGGGAGGCGTTCTCTCCCTCCAGTACCATGAGCGGCGGGACGAGTACTGGGTCATCCTGGATCCCGGACTCGAAATGACCGTCGGCGACCGGGTCTTCTCGCCCGCCCCGGGCGAGGAAATCTTCATCCCCCGGCGGACCCCCCACCGCGCCCGGAACCGCGGGACCGCGTCCGCCCGCGTGATGGAAATATGGATCGGCCGGTCGGAGGAGTCCGACATCGTCCGGTTGAAGGACGATTACGGCCGGGCATGAACGCCCGCCGGGTTTTCAGCGGCCCGGCCCGGGCTCTGTCCAGCTCGTCAGGAACACCTGGGGGTGACGGACGAGGATCTCCTCTATCACGTACTCCTCGATCTCCTGGGCGCTCCGTAGTTTCATGGTCTCGGACGCGATCTTCTCGGCCGTCTTGGCCTCGATAGACCTGAGGGCTTTCTTGATCCTCGGGATGAAGATCGGGTTCATACTGAACGTCCTCAGGCCGAAACCCATCAGAATGATGGCGGACAGCGGGTCGGCCGCCATTTCGCCGCAGACCGTGACGTCCTTTCCCATCTTCTGGGCGGTCTGGATGACCGAGCGGATGAGCCGGAGCACGGCGGGGTGGAACGGCTTGTACAGATAGGAGACAAACTCGTTGGACCGGTCGACGGCCAGGCAATACTGGATAAGGTCGTTCGTCCCGATGCTGACGTAGTCGACTTCCCGGAGCATGAGATCGGCCAGCGCCGCGGCCGCCGGGACCTCGATCATGACACCCATGGGGATCTTCTCATCGAACCGGACGTTCTCCCGACGGAGCTCCGCCTTGACGTCCTCGAACATGTCCTTGACCTCGATGATCTCCTCGACCTCGGTGACCATGGGGATAAGGATGCGGACGTTTTTCTGGGGGCTCGCCCGAAGGATAGCCCGGAGCTGGATGCGGAACAGCGGCTTGTTCCTCAGCGAGAAACGCACGGCCCTCAGCCCGAGGGCCGGGTTGGGCTCCTGCTCGATGTTCAGCTGAGGCAGGGACTTTTCGCCGCCGATGTCGAGGGTCCGGATATATACCGGATGGGGGGCCGCTTCCCTGGCGATCCGCGAGTAGACGGCCAGGTGGTCCTCTTCGCTCGGCAGGGAGGTCGTCCGGAGATAGATGAACTCCGAGCGGAACAGGCCGACACCCTCCGCGCCCAGGGACATGGCCATGTTCACTTCTTCCGGCAGCTCGATATTGGCCAGGAGGGTCGCCCGGATCTTGTCCAGAGTCACCGTTTTGAGGCGGGCCGTCTTTTGCAGCTCGCGGCGGTAGCTATCGTACCTCTCCTTCTTGGCCTGATACTCGCGCCGGACGGCGGCCGGCGGATTGATGATGACCTCGCCGCCCGTGCCGTCGACGATGACAAAATCCCCCTCCCGGACCTGCCCTGTGATACTCCTGAGGCCCAGGACCGCCGGGATGTTCATGGAACGGGCCAGGATGGCGGTGTGCGACGTCCCCCCTCCCATGTCGAGCGCGACACCCAGAGTCGTCTCGCGGCCCAGGCGGATGGCCGCCTCGGACGGAAGGAGTTCATGGGCGACCAGGATGTGCTGCCGCTCGGGCGTCTTCTCTTTCTCCCTCTGGACCTCCAGATGTTTATAAATCCGGGTGAGGACGTCCGAGACGTCGGATTTCCTCTGGCGGAAATAATCGTCGTTGAGGGACTCGAACAGCTGCTCGTACCGGCTGTTCGTTTTGGACAGGGCCCATTCGGCCCGGGCCCTCTCCTCGCGGATGATATGCTCAAGCCCCGTGAGAAGCGTGGGGTCCTCGAGGATCAGAAGGTGCGCCTCGAAGATGAACGAGCTTTCCTCGCCCATCTTCTCCTTGATCTTCTCCCGGACCTGGACGAGGTCGGCCTTGGTCCTCTCGATCGCCCGCATCAGCCGCTTCAGCTCGTCTTCGAGCTGGGGGGCGGGGACGAGCTCTTTCCGCGAGGTGAAGATGACCCGCTTCGGAAGCAGGACCTCGCCCATGGCGATCCCCGGTGAAACGCCGATCCCCCGCAGCCTGATGATGTCCATTCCGCTATTCTTTCTCGTCGAACCGGTTGTTGATCAACTCGGCCAAGGCCCCGAGGGCGGCATCCTCGTCTTTCCCCGCGATGACCAGCTGGATCTGCGACCCCTGGGTCGCCGCCAGCGTGAGGATGCCCAGGATGCTCTTCCCGTCGATCTCGTTCCCGTCCTTGACGATCTTCACGGCCGAGCCGAAACGGTTGGCCAGATTGACGAATTTGACGGCCGCCCGGGCGTGGAGGCCCAGTTTATTCTTGATGATGATGGTTTTTTCGACCATGAGAGGCTATTTCGTGCGGGAACTCAGGAGAACGCTGACCAGGTGGATGTTCTTCTTCCCCTGGTCGACGACCTTCTTGGCGACGTCCTTGAGGGCGTTGCTTCGTTGGAGAGAGACGAACTTGATGAGCATGGGCAGGTTGACCCCGGTGATGATCTCAACCTGGTTCTCTTTGAGGAAGCTGAAACTGAGGTTGGACGGCGTCCCGCCGAACATGTCGGTGAAGATGATGACCCCATTTTTCTGGTCGACCCGCTTGAGGCTCTGGCTGATCTTCTTTTTCGAGTCCTCGACGTCGTCATACCATCCGATGGATATGGCCTCGATGTTGGGGGCTTCCCCAAGGATGATCGTGAGCGCGTTCAGCAGCTCCTCGGCCACCCGGCCGTGACAAACGATGATGCCGCCGATCATGGTTTCCAGATCCCGTGTCCGTTTTCGCGATACGTCTTTCATCCGCCCGTCCGCGTGCCGTCGTTCGGGGGCCGGCTCCGCGCTCGAGCCCCTATTGTATAAAAAGGCCGGCTATTTATAAAGGTCCCTGTGATAGATTTTGATGTCGCCGCCCGATTTCCGGAGGTGGCCCCGGAGCTCCTCGGCGATCACGACGGACCGGTGCTTGCCCCCGGTGCAGCCGATCGCGATGGTCAGCGTGCTTTTCCCCTCCTTAACGAAACGGGGGACGAGGAAGTCCGTGAACCGCACGAGTTCGCGCAGGAATTTCCCGGCCTCCGGCGCGCCGAGAACGAATTCCCGGACGGTGCGGGCCTTTCCGTTCTTATCCCGGAGCCGGTCCACGTAAAACGGGTTTGGAAGGAAGCGAGTGTCGAAAACGAGGTCCGAATCCAGGGGGATCCCGTACTTGTAGCCGAAGCTGATGATGACCGTCTGCATGCGGAGGGAGCGGGCCTTGAGGATCCTGCGACTGACCAGCTCCTTCAGCTGGGAGATGTTCAGGTTCGACGTGTCGAGGACCTCGTCGGCCATTTTCTTGATGGGCGCCAGGCGTTTCCGCTCAAGGCGGACACCTTCGAGGATCGGCCTCCGCCGCGTCAGCGGATGGGGCCGGCGCGTCTCGCTGAACCTTTTGACCAGGGCCTCGTCGGTGGCCTCTAGGAATACGAGCCGGGCCGGCGCCCTCTTCCGGATTTCCTTGAAGACCCGCGGGAACTCGGTCACGAACCGCGGCTCCCGGATGTCCAGGACGAGGGCCACCCGGTCGATCTCGACCTTCTTTTTCAGCCACAGGTCGACGAACCCCGGGATAAGCTTGGCCGGAAGATTGTCGACGCAGTAATAACCCAGGTCCTCGAGGAAACGGCTGACCACGGTCTTACCAGACCCGGAGAGCCCGGTGACGATCAGGAACCGGTTGTCCTTGGACGCGTTCGTGATGGCCTCCCTCAAGTGAGAATTCTGTCCAGCCGCTTGATGATTTCGGCCGGGGCGTGGTAGCCCTTCTTCCGGAGGAGGTGGACCTTGCAGGCCACCTCGATCAGCGTGGCGATGTTCCTCCCCGGGGCCACCGGGATGGCCAGCTGGGGGACCTTTTCGCCGAGGATGGATTCGTCCTCGGTGACCTTGAGCCCGAGGCGGTCGACCTCGAAGCCCTTCCGCCATTTCTTGAGCTTGACGATGAGGTCCACGCGCGCCTCGCCGACCACGGACTTGGGCCCGAAGATCTCCCGGATGTTGATGATCCCGAGGCCGCGGATCTCCATGAAATCGCGGCTCAGGGGCGGAGCCGTGCCGGTCAGGGTCCCGTCCGGATCTTTCCGGATGCGGACGACGTCGTCGGCAATGAACTTGTGCCCGCGGGCGATGAGTTCCAGCGCGCTTTCGCTCTTGCCGATCCCGCTGTCGCCAAGGACGAGTGTCCCCACGCCGAAGATCTTCAACAGGCCGGCGGAGATCGTCGTTTGATCGGCGGCCTCCCTCCGGGCCGAGGGGGCGGTTTTCTTAGGCATGGGCCCGGTCCTCCTCCTCGCGGAGGGCCCGGAGCGCGGCCTCGGCCGTGGGGGCCTTGACGAGCTTCGAAGGAAGCGTCCCGGACTTGCGGAGAAGCTTGGCGATGGAGGCCAGGACGCGGAGGTTGACGCCCGGGTTCTCCAGGGGGGAAAGGACGAGAAAGACGATGTGCGTGACCCGGCCGTCGAGGGACTGGAAGTCGACGCCGCGACGCGACAGGCCGAGCAGCAAGACCGGGGCCTTGAGCCCGGCGACCTTGCAGTGCGGGATGGCGACACCGCCGCCGATGGCCGTCGTGCCGAGCTTTTCCCGGGCCAGAAGCTTCTCAAGGAGATCCTCCCCCGGAACGGATACCGCCCGCAGGCGCGGGTGCGCCACCATCTCCCGGAGGATGTCGTCCCGGTCCCGGCCCTTGAGCCTGGGCAGGACCAGGTCTTCCGAAAGAAGAGGGTGGAGTTTCATGACGGCCCGCGACCCTTATCCCGGTTCCACGAGCCCGAAATTGCCGTCCTTGCGCCGGTAGAGGACGGCCCAGTTCTCCGAACCTTCCCGCCGGAAGACCAGCACTTCCCTGTTCTTGAATTCGAACTGGGCCACGGCTTCTTGGAGCGACAGGGGCTTGGCCGAAAAATTTTGGCTGCGGATGACGCGCTTCTCTGGCTCGGCCGTCTCTGGAAGGTCGACGAGCTCCTTCCGTTCCCGGCCGCCGCGCCGCCGGCGCTCGCGCCATTTTTCCCGTTCCTTCTTGATCTTCTTCTCCAGGTTGTCGAAGGCCTGGTTCAGCGAGCCCATCATGTCCAGCGTCTCCTCCACGACGATCAGGCTCGCGCCCTTGGCGATGACGTGGATTTCGGCCCTGCTCCGGTTCCTTTGGACCCCCAGGATGACGTTCACGTCGAGGATGTCCCCGCTCGGACCTTTCAGCCGCGCCAGCCTTTTTTCGCAGTAATCCTTGATTTCGGGGGTCAAGATCGCCTGCCGCGCCGTGAAGTGGATGTTCATGCCCGCTCCTCCATGATGGACTTCCTTTTCCGGATGTGCGACGGCTCGATTTTGAGCTGCATCCGGTACTTGGCGACCGTCCGCCGGGCGATCTTCAGGTTTTCCTTGGCCAGGAGATCGCCGATCTCGATGTCGCTCAGGGGATTGGCTGAGTCTTCGCAGTCGACGAGTTTCTTGATCTTCTCCTTGATCCTGAGCGATGACACCTCTTCGCCGTAGGTCCCCGGGAGGGACTTATGAAAAAAATATTTCAGCGCAAAAACCCCCTGGGGGGTCAGGATGTACTTGTTGGCCACGACCCGCCCGACCGTGGACTCATGGACGCCGATCTCCTGGGCGATCTCCATCAGGGTCAGGGGCTTGATGTCGTCGAGGCCCTTGTCGAAAAACGCCTTCTGCTTGTTCACGATGAATTGGGCAACTTTGAAGATCGTTTTGTTCCTTTGGTCCAAGCTCCTCAGGAACCAGAGCGCCTTCTTCATCTTGTCCACGAGGAACCTGTAGGCGTCGGGCTGGTCCTGGGCCGCCCGCGCAAGGAGCCGGCGGTAATAAGGGCTGATCCTGAGCCGCGGGAGCCCCTCGTTGTTAAGTTCGATCTTCCAGTCGTCGCCTTCTTTGGTGATGATGATGTCCGGGACGACATACGTCGTTTTCTCCCCGGTGTACTTCCGTCCCGGTGCCGGGTCGAGTCCCTTGATCAGGTCGATGTGGTCCCTGATCTCGCTCATGGGAATGTTCAGCGCCCGGGACAGCTGGACGTAGTCGGACTTCTCGAGGAGGGGGAGGTGGTTGGCAACGATGGCCCGGGCGACGTCGTCCTGAATCTGGAGATAATCCATCTGGGCCAGCCAGGCTTCGCGCAGGTTCAGGCTGCCGACACCCACGGGGTCGAAAGTCTTGATCTTCTCCCTGATCTCGTTCACTTTCTCCGGCGTCGTCCCCCGGAGGCGGGCGAGTTCCTCGACCGAGGAGCTCAGGTAGCCGTCGTCGTTGATATCCCCAATGACGTCGTGGGCGATTTCCAGGTCATCCTTGTCGAAAAACGTCAGGCCGGCCTGCCAGTCCAGGTGGTCCCAAAGCGAGGGGGCCCGGGACAGGGTGTTTTCGAGCGAGACCGCCTCCCGGTTTTCGTAAAAGTGGGGACGGAACCCGTCGTCAAGGTATTCCTGGAAGCCCGGGTCGAATTCGCCGGAAGCCGGGGCTTCAAACGAGGGGTCCTCAGACGGGAGCTTGATCTCGGCCGGGGCTTCTTCCCCCGCCTTCTCGGCGTCCCGCTCCTCGGCCGACTGGCCGGGCTCCGGGGCCGCCCGGTCCAGGGATTCGCCTTCGACCTCGATCATCGGATTCTGGGCGAGCTCGGCGTCGATGACCTCGATGAGCTCCAGGTTGGTGAGCGGGAGGAGCTTGATGGCCTGCTGGAGCGCCGGGGCCAGGATCAGTTTCTGGACCTGGCGCTGGTCGAGCCTTTGTCGGAGCGTCATCTCGGCGGCCTCATGTCGTTATGTCCATCCATCCTTAAAGACGAAACTGATCTCCCAAATAGCTCTTACGGACCTCCGCGGAGGCCACGATTTCCTCCGGCGTCCCCTCCATGAACACCCTTCCTCTGTCGATAATATAGGCCCGGTCTGTGATTTTCAGAGTCTCCCGGACCGAATGGTCGGTCAGCAAAACCCCGATCCCCCGTCCCCGGAGCTTCCGGATGATCTCCTGGAGGTCGAGGATGGCCAGGGGGTCGATCCCGGTGAACGGCTCGTCGAGGAGGATGTAATCGGGGTCCATGAGCATCGCCCGGGCGATCTCGAGACGGCGCCGTTCGCCTCCCGAGAGCGTCAGGGCCCGGGACCTGGCCACTGGCTCGAGCCCGAACTCCGCCAGTGTCTCCGCCAGGACAGTTTTTCTCGAGGCCCCGCTTCCGGGGCGGGTCTCTAGAACGCCCAGCAGGTTGTTCTCCACGGACAGCTTCCGAAACGCGGATGGTTCCTGGGTCAGCAGCCCTAGACCCTTCCGGGCCCGCAGGTACATGGGCAATTCCGTGATGTCTTCGCCCTTCAGGTAAATCCGGCCGCCGTCCTGCGGAACGAGGCCAAGGATCATGGAAAACGTGGTCGTTTTTCCCGCGCCGTTGGGCCCCAGCAGCCCGACGATTTCCCCCTCCGCGACCTCAATCGTGACCTTGTTGACGACCTTTTTTGACCCGAAGCTCTTCTCGAGATCAACGGCCTTCAGGGAACCCTTCATTGTTCACGGTTGATGACGGTGATGGACCTTCCCTGTCCCTTATTTTCGATGAGGATTTTACCATCGCCCAGATGAAAAGTCAATTTGTCCCCTCTCGAGGCGTCCTGGCCTTTTTCGACCAGAACCGGGGCCCCGGTGAGGACGAGCGTGTCGGCCGCCGGGTCGTATCGCGCCGCTCCGCCGCGGCCTTCATAACGGCCCTGGAAGACCACGACACCGCCTGCGGCACGCAAGTCCCGGATCTCCTTCTTCCCTTCGAGCAGGCTGACGGTGACCGTCGCCGCCGTGAGGCGGGCTCCGGGGACCTTGACGTTCCCTCCGCCGGCGAAGGAGATCAAGCGGTCGGACGGCGAAAAAGCCATCTCGGCGCCGCCGGCTTCGACCCGACGTCCACCGGACGCTCCGCTGTCGGCGCCCGCCAGAACGACGGTTACGCCGCGCCGGCCGCGGACCTCCCCAGTCCCCTCCATGACTTCCAGTTCCCCGGCTTGGACGGACCCGTCGTCCTGCCAGGCCCTGACGTCGCCCTCGAAGCGATAGCGGCGCTCGCCGCCGAAGGACGTCATGGAGCGGCTCGTGATGAAGAGCGACGCGGCCCTGGAAAAGAAGCCGGCCGGGCCGCTCTCGGCGCGCGGCTTTAGGAGGCATCGCACGCCACCCGAGGCCCCGGCGGTTTTCGACCCCGTCTCCAGACTGATTGAGGGCGCCTCGACCCTATATTCGGCGGATTCCTGCCGGGCAGTCTCCCCTTCCTTGGCCAGGATGGCCAAGACCCCGGTTTGCCGCGAAAACGATATCGTCTCGCCCGAGAAATCGTTGACGCCGCCGTCCGTTTGCTCAAGGCTCATCGTGGCAGAACCGGCGGCCGTCCAGCCGTCGAGCCTCCCGTCCTTGTCGAAGGCCAGCCGGACGTCGCCGCCCTCGATGCGGCCCGCCGGGTCCGCGGGAGCGGCCAGCGTCAACCGGCAATTGCCCTGTGCTTCGACTCCGGCCACACGTGAACTCCCGTCGCCCGACCGGACGCTCACCGTCGCGGCTTCGATCGACAGGTTCGAGGGCTTGTCCCCGGAGGTGACCAGAGAGCACTTCGCGCCTTTTTCGAACGTCAGGCGCTTGAAGTTGCCCTCGTCGTCGGTGAGTTCGAAGGCCAGAAAGTCCGAGGCGCCCTCCCCTTCCCCCGATACCACGCGGGCCCGGCCTTCGACCCGGCCCTCCTTGCCGGTCCTCGAATAAACGAGGGAATCCCCGGAAATGTCCCCGGTCGTGGACGTCCCCCCGGACTTTCGGATCTCAAGCTGGAAGCCGCCCGATAGCTGGATTTCATCGCGGTCTTCGAGATACACGAAGGTCCGGCCCGAGCCGGCCAGGTGTTCGGACATGACGGCGCCACCCCGGTCGGTCCGATACTCTCCGAGGTTCTTGTCGTAGTCGAGGAAGTCGGACGCGAAGGAAAGTTCTCCGTCGCCGACCTTGACACGGCCCGAGATGGTGAAGCGGACCATGTCCTTGTCGTAGGCGACCTTGTCCGCGGACATCCTCATCACCCGTCCGTCGGTCCGGCCGTAATCCACGATTTCCACGGACCCTTCCAAGTGGTTCAACCCGTCCTCGCCGAGAAAGAACCGGTCGGCCCGGACGTCGGCCCAGGCCTTCCCGTTCTTGTATTCCATGTGCCGGATGCCTTCCTTGGAGTCGACCTTGCGCGCATCGGGGACGGCCTTTCCCGGGACCGGGCCGGAGACCGGGGGCCGCCGCGCGGCGAAACGGAAGGCGATGGCGGCCAGGACCACGGTAAAAGCAACGGCGATCCAAGGCCGGACGGATTTCGCCAGGAAAGCGTCTCGCGCGCTCATGCGTATCGTCAGACTTTCAGGTCTTCGACGGACAGGCTGGTCCGGGGCTCGCCGAGATACTCCGAAACGAGAATGGAGTAGGCCAGGTCCACGCGGCCGCCCCGGCGGAGGACATGAGACCAGTCCGCCTTGTCCCAGCCCATGACCTCGAAAACCCGGCCGTTTTGGCGGGCCAGGAATTTCAGGTGCTTCCGCTGGAGAATCTGGGGGGCGCTCAGGATTTCGACACCTTCGGTCACGAAGAGCGGCTTGGGATTGCCGACGCCGAACGGGACGAGGAGCGAGAAATGCTCGAGAAAGCCGCTGTCGATGTCCGAAAACGAAAGCTGGGCGTCGATCCGGATTTTGCGTTTCAAGGCTTCGTCCCCGATCCGGGCCGCGGCCAGGGCGTTCAGGGTCTCTTTGAAGGCGGCCATGCGGTCGACCGGCAGGGTGCAGCCTACGGCCAGCCGGTGCCCGCCGTAGCTCAGAAACAGGTGCTTGCACTCGTCCAGGAGCTCGATGAGAGGCACGTCCGAGATGCTCCGGCCGGACCCGCAGGCCTTGCCGTTCTCGTAGGCGAAGAGAAGGACGGGCCGGTGGAAGTAATCTTTGAGTTTCGAGGCCACGATCCCGATGACGCCCCGGTGCCATTCCTCGCTTCCCAGGATCAGGCATTTATATTTCTGGTCGAGGGATTCTTCTTCGATCTTGTCCTTGGCCGCCTGGAAGATCTTCTCCTCGGTCTTCTGCCTTTTGGAGTTCAGCTCCTCGAGCTGCTGGACGAGGGCCAGGGACTCCTCGATCGAATCGCAGAAGAACAGGCGCACGGCCAGGTCCGTCATGCCCATGCGGCCGGCGGCGTTGATCCGCGGCCCGATCCGGAAGCCGAGGTCTCCCTCCGAGATCCGGCGCTTCCCGAGGCCGCAGGCGTCGATCAGGCTCTTGAGCCCCGTGTTGGTCACGCTTCCCAGGCCCTTCAGCCCGTACTTGACGAACAATCGGTTCTCGCCCTTGAGCGCCGCCACGTCGGCCACGGTCCCGATGCAAACGAGCTTCATATAGTGCGGCAGGCCGGCGGCCTTCCCCGATTTTTCGAGGAGGGCCTGGATGAGCTTGAATGTCACGCCGACGCCGGCCAGGTCCCTGTCGGGATACCCCGAATCCTCGAGGACCGGGTTGAGGATGGCCGCCGCGGCGGGGAGCGTGTCGCCGGGCCGGTGATGGTCGGTGATGATGACGTCCACGCCCTTTTCCTTCGCCTGGGCCGTGAACTCGACGGCCTTGATCCCGCAGTCGACGCTGATGACGAGGCCCGTGCCGCGCCGGACGGGAATATCCACGTGGTGTTCCTTGATCCCGTAGCCGTCGGTCAGCCGCTCGGGGATGAAATATTCCACCGCGGCGCCGAGCGAAGCCAGGGCCTTGAAGAGCATGACGACCGAAAGCACCCCGTCGACGTCGTAGTCGCCGAAAATCAGGATCTTTTCGCCGCGGGCGATCGCCTGCTGGATCCGGGCCACGGCCTTGGCCATGTCCTTCATCAGGTACGGGTCGTGGAGGCCGTCCAGATTGCCGTAGAGGAACGCCCGGGCCGCCTCGGCGGTCAGGATCTTCCGGTTGACCATGACTTGGGCGATCGGGACTGGGACGCCGAGCTCCGCCGCGAGTGTCGCGGCCTCGGGGAGGGCCGGCTGCAGCATCCATAGGGAGGAGTTCATCGTTTTCTCAATGTAACACATTCATTCCCGATCCACAATTTTCCGTCGCCCCCTCCGGGTCCTGATTGACAATTAACTTCTTGAAAAATATAATGTTTAAACCGTGTTCGCCAACCTCCGTGAAAAATTGTCCCGGACCCGCCGGGCCTTCCGGAAAATCGACGAGCTTTTCCGGAGCGGGAAGCCGCGCGAGGAGATCCTGGACGATTTGTCCGAGGCTTTGATCCTGGCCGACGTCGGAGTGGCGACCTCCGAAAAGGTCCTGGAATCTCTGCGGACTAAAACTCGGAAGGGGGATTCCGGCGAAAACCTGGAGGCGGCCCTCAAGGCCGAACTCGAGGCCGTCCTCACACGGCACCAGGCCGCTCCGGCCGTCGCCGCGGGCCCCGTTGTGGTCATGGTGGTCGGCGTCAACGGGGGCGGCAAAACGACCTCGGCGGCCAAGTTGGCGGCTTTCGAGAAGCGCCGCGGCCGGCGGGTGATGATGGCCGCCGCCGACACCTTCCGGGCCGCCGCCCAGGAACAGCTCGGCCTCTGGGGCAAGCGCCTCGGAATCCCGGTCGTGAAAGGCCAGTACGGCGCCGATCCGGCGGCCGTCGTTTTCGACGCCCTCCAATCGTTCAAAACCCAGAAGGGCGACGTCCTCCTCGTCGACACGGCGGGCCGCATCCACACGAACACGAACCTCATGAACGAGCTCGAGAAAATCCGGCGCGTGATCAGCCGGGAAATCTCCGGGGCGCCGCAGGAGAGCCTCCTCGTCCTCGACGCGAGCATCGGGCAGAACGCCATCCATCAGGCCCGGGAATTCCTGAAATTCTCGGCCCTGACGGGCATCTTTCTCAGCAAGCTCGACGGGACCGCCAAAGGCGGTTCCGTCATCGGCATCGCGGACGAGCTCGGGCTCCCGATCCGGTTCGTCGGTGTCGGCGAATCCGAGGAGGACATCCTCGAATTCTCGCCGCACGAATTCGTCGAGGCCCTGCTCGCATGAACAGAAACACGGATCTCGGCTATATGGAGATGGCTTACGGCCTGGCCGGTAAGGCCCGGGGCCGGTCGAGCCCCAATCCGCTCGTCGGCGCCGTCATCGTCCGGAACGGCACAATCGTCGGCCACGGATATCACGAGGAGGCGGGCAAACCCCATGCCGAAATTATGGCCCTCCGCGAAGCCGCGGACCGCGCCCGGGGCGCGACCATCTATCTCACCCTCGAACCGTGCGTCCACTGGGGCCGCACGCCGCCGTGCGTCGACAGCCTGCTCGCCGCCCGTTTGAAGAAGGCCGTCATCTCGGCCTACGATCCGAACCCCATCGTCCGCCGGAAAGGCGCGGCCAGGCTGCGGGCGGCGGGCCTCGACGTGAGCGTGGGTCTCCTGGCTGAAAAAAACGCCCGGCTGAACGAGATCTACGTCAAGTACATAACGCGAAAGATCCCCTTTGTGACCCTAAAGGCGGCCTTGAGCCTGGACGGAAAGATGGCGACGAGGACCGGGGATTCCAGGTGGATCTCGGCGCCCGGAACGCGGGAATACGTCCACCTCCTAAGAGGTGAATACGACGCCCTGATGGTCGGCGTCGGCACGCTCATCCGCGATGACCCCCGCCTGACGGTCCGTCATCCCGCCTGGGGGAATAAAAAGATCACGCGGGTCGTCCTCGATTCGAACCTGCGTTTTCCCGTCACGGCCAGGATCCTGAAGACCCTGCCTCGCGGCCGGATCATCGTTTTCGCCCGGGAGGGGGCGGCGGCCGGCAAAGCCGAAGCGCTTCGAAAGAAGGGCGTCGAGGTCGTCCTCATCGATCGGCCGCTCGGCAACGGCGGCCTCGAAGCGGTCCTCGCCGAGCTCGGGCGGCGGGAGATCGCCGGCGTGCTCGTCGAAGGCGGGGGCCGGCTCGAAACGAATTTCATCGAGCGGCGGCTCGCCGACAAGATCGTCCTGACGCTTTCCCCCAAGCTCATCGGCGGCCGGAACGCCCCCGGCCTATTCGGAGGCGAAGGCGTCGGGAAGGTCCGGGCGGCCCTGAGATTGAAAAGCCTCGAGGCCTTCGGCCTCGGGGACGACCTCATCCTGGAGGGATATTTCTGATGTTCACCGGAATCATCACGCACCAGGGCACGTTCGCCGGCTACCGACGCGGCCGCCAGGAGCTGGTCATCGAAGTTGCCGGGCTCGCGGACAAGATCCGTCCAGGAGACAGCCTGGCCGTCAACGGCGTTTGCCTGAGCCTCCTCGGCGCGGAGAAGAACGCCCTCCGTTTCAACCTGTCCCAGGAAACCCTCAGCCGCACGAACCTCGGCACGCTCAAGCCCCGGGAGCGGCTGAACCTCGAACTCCCGCTCACGCTGTCGGCCCCGCTCAGTGGGCACCTGGTTTCGGGCCACGTCGACGCGGTCGGGAAGATCCTGCGGACGGCGGAAAGAAGCCCGGGCCGGAGGATCACGGTTTCCTTCCCGCGGGAGGTCCGCCCGTTTCTCGTGCCCAAGGGGTCGGTGGCGATAAACGGCGTCAGTCTGACGATTGCGTCTCTCGGCCCATCGTCCATGGACATCGAGCTCATCCCGCTCACTCTGGCCGGGACGAACCTCGGTGGCCTGCGGCCGGGGGCGGCGATCAATCTCGAGTGTGACATCATCGGTAAATACGTGTATAATTATCTGGTTAAGGATCGGAAAACGGGCTGACCGACGGCCCGTCGAACGGATTTCACCCCGAACCGAAAAAACCATGGAACAAAAAGACAAGACAATTTCCGTCGAGCAGGCCGTCAAGGATGTCAAGGCCGGCCGGATGATCGTCATCGTCGACGACGAGGACCGTGAGAACGAGGGCGACCTCATGGTCGCGGCCGAAAAAATCACACCCGAAATCGTCAACTTCATGAGCAAGCACGGCCGGGGGCTGATCTGCCTGCCGCTGACCCGGGAACGGCTGGACGAGCTCCAGCTGCCGCTCATGGTCGCCGACAACACGGCCCGCTACCAGACGGCCTTCACGGTCTCAATCGACGCCAAACAAGGCGTCACGACCGGGATTTCGGCCTACGACCGGGCGAAAACCATTCAGGCGGCCATCGACCCCAAGACGAGGCCCGAAGACCTGGCCCGGCCGGGGCACATCTTCCCCCTCCAGGCCAAAGAGGGCGGCGTCCTGGCCAGGGCCGGACAGACGGAGGCCGCCGTCGACCTGACGCGCATGGCCGGCCTGATGCCGGCCGGCGTCATCTGTGAGATCATGAACGAGGACGGCTCGATGGCCCGCATGCCGGAGCTCGAGCGTTTCAGCCGGGAGCATGCCATCCCGGTCCTGACCATCGCCGACCTCATCCGCTACCGCATGAACCACGAAACCCTGGTCCGTAAGCTCGAGGAAGCCGACATGCCCACGAGCTGCGGACATTTCCGCTTGGTCCTTTACGAGGACGTGATCAGCAAGGAGCACCACGCCGCCCTGGTCAAGGGGGAGATCCGGCCGGAGGAGCCGACGCTCGTGCGGGCCCATTCTCAGTGCCTGACCGGGGACACGTTCGGCTCGTCCCGCTGCGACTGCGGCGACCAGCTCCGGCAATCTATGGCGATGATCGAAAAAGAAGGCCGGGGCGTGGTTCTCTATATCCTGAACCAGGAAGGACGCGGCATCGGCCTCGTGAACAAAATCCGGGCCTATGCGCTCCAGGACGCCGGGGCGGACACGGTCGAAGCCAACCATCAGTTGGGATTCAAGACCGACCAGCGCGACTACGGCATCGGCGCCCAGGTTTTGGCCGCCCTGGGGGTCCGCAAGCTCCGCCTGATCACCAATAACCCCCGTAAGTACATCGGGCTGTCCGGGTACGGGCTCGAGATCGTCGAGCGGGTTCCCCTCGAGATCGAACCCAACGCCTGCAACATCAAGTACCTGAAGACAAAGAAAGAGAAAATGGGGCATATCCTGGATCGGGTCTGAAGCCGCAGCTGGCCATGACCGGGCCCGGGAAACTCGTCTCAAAATCAGCGGACGGAGGAGACTCAGCGGTCTTGAGCGCCGAAAGACAGCATCCGGCGGGCCCGGCGGCGGAACGTCAAGTTCATTCCCTTATCTGCGGGCGATTTCTTAAAAAGCTCGCCAAAACCACGGACAAGAAAAGACGTCTGGCCATCCTCAAGGCCTGCGCCAAGGTCCGGGCGGCCTGGGTAGAGGAGCTCTTCTGGGAGGCGTTGGGCGATGCGTGCGAAGTGGTCCGCGGCTTCGTCGTTAAGGAACTCGCCGGCCGGCGGACTCTCGACCTCGGACAGGCCCTAAGCCGGCTCGAGCGGCCTCCCTGGTATGCCAAGAGCGCCGTTCTAAAGCTTCTGGGCGTCCACAAAGCCAAGGAAGCCGTTCACGAGATCAGGAAGGCCGTGGAGGAAACGAACAACGCCGACATCCGGCGCTCGGCGGCCGAGGCCCTGGGAGAGATCGGCGGGAAAGAAGCCTTGCACATTCTGGTCAGGCTGAAAAAGGACCCGAATACTTACGTGAGGCAGGCGGCGGAAGAGGCCATCCAAAAAGCCAGCGAAGTTAGGTTCGTGTGATTGCTCGATATGGCTCGGGCATCTGCATGATGAGGATCAAAACGGCCGCAAGATTGCGAACTAAACTTGACATGGCCGATCGTGGCGCGATTGAAATCGAATCCTCCACATGCTTTATGCGGAGAGCCGCTGAAGATTCTTCAGCTAGCCGCGGTGGTGTTCTGGCAGGGGGCGCAGCAGGTCACGCTGATATTGCAGCTGTCTTTGAAATTGTGGGGAGAAACGGCCGGCGTGTTGGCGTGCTTGCAATTGCAGAGGACTGCCTCTTCCGGCCTGCCCCGGAATAGGATCACCAGCTCGGGCGTATGCCATGGTCTTTTCATCGGAGGACTCTTCAGCCGGTTCCTTTTTCCTTTTCCATCAACATGATAGGGGCTTTCATGGTATTTTGTCAACCCGTTTTGAGCGCGTTTTCCCGGGCGTGCGCCAATTGACAATATTTATCGACCGGGGCGTCCAGCCGGCCGGTTTCCAAATAGGCGTGGGCCGGACACCAGAGGCAAAGGTTGATAACCGGGCACCTGGCGCACCTTTCCAGATATTCCCGCCTATCCGATTTTCGCTCCAGAATCCTGGGGGAGAACCCGTGCCAGGCCTCGGCCAGGCTGCCCTTCCTCAAATCATAGAGAAAATCCGGGTGATAAAGCGAAGCGCAGAGACGGAAATTGCCGTCAAAGCCGACGACGAACGTCCTCTTCCCCGCGTCGCAGCGGAAAAGATGCCGGCATTCCGACTCCGAAAACGCGGGGACGGCGAGCTGGCCGCAGTTCTTCTCCATGGCCCCGAACCGCTCGCAGTCCCTTGTCTCGAGAGCGACCACATCGGCCGCGGACAGCCGTTCGGCCTCGATCTCCGAGTTGCGGCGCGCATCCCGGTCGAAACGGTAGTGCAGGAAGGGGTCGAAGCGGAAATAATCCTTGGTCCGGGCCCGGCAGAACTCGGCGATCGCGTCTAATTCTTCGACGTTCGACGTCAAGGCCATGGCTTTGAGGCGGACCTTGACGCCGCTTTCAAGAAGCAGGTCGAGTCCCTTCGTGAAGGCCGCGAAGGAGCCGGGAACCCGGGTCACGCGCTCGTACGTCCCCTTCGTCACTCCGTAAGCCGTCACCTCGATATCCCGGGGCGGATATCTTTTGAAAAACCGGACGTGCTCCGGACCGACCAGGGTCGCGTTGGTGAAGACGGATAGGAGAAGGCCCTTTTTCTTCAAGGCCAGGCAGATGTCGAAAAAATCCTTCCGGAGGAGCGGCTCGCCACCCGTGATCAGGCACCACACCGCTCCGAGGGCGGCCGCTTCGCCGCCGATCCGGGCGATTTCCGTCACGTCGAGTTCCCGCCTTTTCGCGGCCCTGTCCCCCGCTGGCATATTGATATAACAATGGCGGCAGTTAAGGTTGCAGCGGGCGGTCGCTTCGAGGTCGAAGCTGACCGCGGCCCGTTTTTCTCCGAGCTTTCCCCAGAGCGGGAATTCGGGGAGGGCTTTTCGGGAAACATACGTCCGGGCCATGCTCAAGACCTCCCGGACTTTCGGAGGCCGGCCCGTCGCGCGGCCCCGACGGCCTTGGACAAAAGCCCGGACCGGGACAGCGAGGCGATGGCCGCCGCGCCCACGCGTCCCCCCAGGCTCACCTTCGCGCCGTCCCTATCCACCCGGCTCACCGTCCCCAGTATCCGGTCGAGCGGCAGCGAACCGTCGACCGCCGGGACGTTGTCCCCCTTCAGGGAATAGCGGCCGGACTTTTCCCGGACGATCCTGTGCACGGCGACCTTGCCGGTGCCCGGATAAAGGAACGCGGCGATGTCGCCCGTCCGCGGCGGCCTGCTCCGGAGCGGCCGGACGGTCACCACGTCCCCGTCCTTGATGAAGGGCGACATGCTGAGCCCCGTGGCCCGGAACCGGAACGGCTTTCCCTGGGCCAGGACCGCCCGCATGATCTCCGTCAGGGATTCGCCCGAGAGCGAGAGCGAATCCTTTTTCCTGACGTTCGGGGCGGTTTTCATGGCGCCGATACCTATCTCTTCCTGACGACCATCTTCCGCCGGGCGAGCTCCTCGAGGAGGCCGACGGCGTCCTGCTCGATGACCTCGGCGGGCGCCTCGAATTCCGCGGCCAGCTCGCTCACCAGGGCCCGCAGCGGCCTCAGCCCGTCGAGCTTCATCCAGATGGCCCGGCCCGTATCGTTGAGCGTATAAAGCTCGTCCTCCATGTCCCCCATGCCGGACGTCAGGGGCACGATGATGATCTCCCCCTCGATCTCCCTGGCCACCACGTCTTCCGACGGCGCGTACGCCGCGTCGAGGTCTATCGGGTTTTCCATGGCTTATCTCCTCCGTGCCGCACCGGGCCGCCGGCACGCGCCTGGCGCTGATTATGCCGCAAAGAGGCCAGCCGCTCAACGCGGACCGGCCAATCCGAGATGGTCCAGGCCTTTTCGCCCTCCGAAAGGACGCCGATCGATACCGCCTGGGCGTGGGTGATGCCGCAGAAATACTCGACCGGGGTGTCGAGCGTCCCATGCTCGGCCCACGACTTCGCCGGGCACTGCAGGCAGAGCTGTTTGAGAAAACAGCGCCCGCAGCGTTCGAGATGCACCGGGTTCGCTGCCCGTATCTCCCGGACTTTCGGCAGGAACCCGGTCACCGCGTCGCTCAGGGAGCCTGCTTTCAGGTCATAAACGGTATCGGGATGACGCAGGGACAGGCAGACTTGGAAACGGCCGTAGGCGTCGATGCTCGCCGTGCTGGAGAGGCATTGGAACAGGCGGTCGCCGCACGGGCCGGCGGACCGCGCCGCGAACGTCCTGAGCTCGGCGGCGTAGCCTTCACCCCGGCGCGAGGTCAGCCGGACGTAATCTTTCGGCCCGACCCGGAGCTTGCGGATCCGTCCGTTTTTCGCCTCATCATCCCGGCGCGAGCGGAGGTCGAAGAGAACGGCGTAGGAAGGCTTTCCGCTCATGCCCGGAAAGTTCCCGGCCCAGGCTTCGAATCCGTCCATCTCGCCCGCCGTCGAAGGCAGGACCGCGCCCTTGACGATGAACGGGATGCCGTTTTCCGCGAGCAGGCCGATGCCCTGCCGCGCCGCTTCGAACCCTCCCGGGTTTCCCGTCGCGGCCGCCGTGGACTCCACGGTCATCCCGTAGACCGAGACTTCCATTTCTTCGAGCGGCGGGACGGCCTTGAACAAGGCCGTCAGACGCGGCGTGACCAGGGTCGCGTTCGTGAATATTTTGACTCGAAGGCCCCGCTTGCGGGCGGCGAGATAGATGTCCTCGAAATCGTCTCTCAGCAGGGGCTCGCCTCCCGTGAACCTGACGGCGAGGCAGCCGAGAGACGCGGCGGCTTCGAGGATGTTCTTGATTTCAGGGGCGGTCATTTCGCGGCGGCGCGCGTCTTCGTCCCCGGCCGGAAGGTTGACCGAGCAGTGGACGCAATCGTTGTTGCAGCGTTCGGTGAGCTCGATATCGAGCCGGGTGAGGGGCGGGCGGCCTGCTTTCCAAACTTCGGCCCGGGCGGCGGGGACTTTTCTCGAAAACGATTTCCCGGCCGGGCTCATTTGGGAAGCTCCTCGAGGGCATGCACGATCTTGCCGCTCTTATCGAAATACATGTCGTAGCAAGGAATCTCCGCGGCGATGCCGCCGGCCAGGGCGAGGACTCGTGCCCACCAGTCCGCCGTCACCAGCGGCCGGACCAGCCGCGGCAGGAGGTCCTTGAGGATGGCCTTCGGGTCCCGGGCCCTCTCCAGGCGGTTCTCCCGGGACTGCCGGAGGAAGAGGAGCGCGCTGAGCGGCGCCGAGTCCGGGGAGACCTCGGGGATCTCGCCGTGGCTCCACGTCCCGTGGATGCGGAAGCCGCCGCTCTTCCTCCGAACGATCATCCGGTCGTCACAAAGGATCTTGGCCCTGCCCTCGAGCATCTTGACGACGGTGGATTTCCCCGCTTCCGAGGGGCCGGCGAAAAGCAGGCCCCGGCCTTCGAGATCGACCCCGGCCGCGTGGATGAACGCGCCGCCCAAAAACGGCAGGACGCGGGCCAAGGCGATCTGGTCGGAAGACAGGAGCAAAAGGGAATCGAGGCCGCCCCGGAGAAAGAGCTCCGACGATGGGTTGAAGATGCGGGCCCGGGTATGGTCGTCATTGAAAACGATGACCCTGTGGATGCGCGGGTCTTCCGGGTCGGGGTAAATCCCGACGTAAATCCAGGCGTTCCCCTTCCGGTAGATCGCCCATGGCGGACGGCGATAAATTTCCTCGCCGAGGTCCTCCGTTTGGAGGTCGGGAAGCGAGAAGTGGTGGCGAATCGAGATCGTGTCTTTTCCGGAATCCGGCACGCTGAAGAGAGCGAATTTCGGCTGGAAGGTCGAATCCGCGATCGGCAGGTCCGCCTCGACGCGGACTGTGAGTCCGGCGATTTTGAATGAGCGGCGGTGCGTGCGGGCCCGATCTTCCTTGAAAGCCTTCTCTTCGCGGGCGATCGCGCAAAGATAGTCGATTTTCGCCGAGTGGTCCCGATGCTCGAGGTAGGCGAAGACCGGGCACCAGCGGCAATCGTCCCGGAGGTCGCAGGCGCCGCAGTTTACGGCGTGCGTCTTCGCCGGCTTGATTATTTCCCCGAGCGCGGGCAGGCGTTCGTCCCAGGCCTCACGGAAGCTCATCCGGCGGAGGTCCAGGCGGAGCGCCGGGTCCTTGACGAAACCGCAGAAGCTCATCCCGCCGTAGGGGTCGACGTGAAAATCCCGCCGGCCGGCGATGCACTCCGCGTAAAGCCCGCCGCCCGCGGGGGAACTGCAGGCGGCGTCCGTTTCACCGCCCAAGCCGCCGGACGTTTCCTCCGGCCGGTCGAGCCTGAGGACGTCTGCCGGGGACAGCCGCTCGCCCCGGATCTCACGGTTCTTGTCCGGGTCACCGTCCGCCGAGAGATAGAGCCAGCTCGCCCCTACCCGCGACGACGGGCTCCAGGATCCGGCCAGACGGGCCATGGCCTCGTACTCGTGAAAGTTCGTCTTCATGGGCACGACCTGGACCGTGAATCCGGCCTTCTCCTCCCGGAGGTACGCGATGCCCCTTTTCAGGGCCTCGAAGGAACCCGGCGTGCGCGTGACCGCGTCATGGACCGCGGCCGTGGCGCCGTAGAGGGCGACGAGTTTCGCGCCTTTCTTTTTCATCAGCCGGGCGATCTCCGGCGTAATCAGCGTTCCGTTCGTGTTCAGGGTGTACGCGGCGGAATGTTCGGTGACATAGGCGAATATGTCGGCAAAGTCCGTCCGGATCATGGGCTCTCCGCCGGAGATCGTCCAGCTCCGGCAACCCATCGTCCGGGCCTCATCGACCACCCGGCGGATCTCGACGAACGTGAACTCACGCTCGGCTTCCGCCGACTCCGGGCCGAGCCTCAGCCAACAGTGGCGGCAGTCATTGTCGCATCTGTAGGTCAGGTCGATATTCCCCCTGAGCGGAAGGCGGGGCAGCCGCTCCGTCTGCTTGCGGTGGACATATCGGCTCATGAAGATCCCGCCTTACGAAATACGTTCAAACCTCTCATCCGGCGCAGAGGGCTCCGCTCTCCGGGACAGAGTCCGTCAGTATGGCATTATGATGGAAACCCGCCGCCCGGTCTATGGTCAGGCCCGGGGATTCCAGGGGTGACATTGACCGGCCGTCTCTCCCCCCGAGGGGTAAGAATGCCCGCCCGCCTGGGAGCGATGCTGGGACGGGCGTTCTCACTCTTCTTCCGGGCCGGCGGAATCGCGCCGGGAATTGAGGAGGAAGGTCACCGGGCCGTCATTCAGGATGTGGACGTCCATCACGGTCTGGAAAACTCCCGTTTCGACCTTGATCCCCGCGGTTTCGATCGCGTCCACGAAGAGGTCGAAGAGCTCGGCGGCGCGGCGGGGCTCCTCGGCGCCGTCGAAACTGGGCCTCCTTCCTTTCCGGACGGAGGCGGCCAGCGTGAACTGGGAGACGGCCAGGACCTCGCCGCGGACCTCGGCCAGCGAGAGATTCATTTTCCCCCCGGCGTCCGGGAAGATACGGAGCTCGACGGCCTTCTTGGCGAGGAAGCGGGCGTCATCCTCCCGGTCTCCTCTTTCGATGCCCACGAGGAGGCAGATGCCTTGGCCGATCCTGCCGGCGATCTTTCCCTCGACCTCGACCCGGGCCTCTTTGACGCGCTGCAGAACGATCTTCATTTTACCTCCTCATGGCCGGCGCTCCTTTTTCGCGCGGCGTGGGAAACGACCGCGGCCAGATCCTTGGCGTCCTTCGGGCTGATGAGCCGGAGGAAGAGGCCATAGAGCCCGATCCCCAGGGCGATCACCCCTCCCAGGGCCGCGGCCTGCCGGACAAATGGGGTGGTTGGGGCGTCGATGACCGGCCGCAGGAGCCGCAGAACGCCGGCCATGAGAAGCGAGGCGGTCAGGGCCTTTGCGGCGGGGACGGCCAGGTCCTTTTTATCCATGACCCCGATCTTCTTTTCGAGCCAGACGAAGAGCGCGGCGAAGTTGACGACCTGGGACAGGGAGAGGGCCAAGGCCAGCCCCCCGACCCGGAGACGGCCCATCAGGGCCAGGGACAGGCCGATGTTGACGGCCACGACGCCGACGCCCACGATGACGGGGGAGCGCGTGTCCTTGAGCGAGAAGAAGGCCGGCGCGATCATTTTCACCCCGGAGACGAACGGCAGCCCCAGGGCGAAAAAGAGGAGGCAGGCCGCGCTCAGGGCCGTCGATTCGGCGTCGAATTTTCCCCGCTCGAAGAGCACACGGATGATCGGCCGGCTGAGGACGACGAGCCCGGCAGCGGCCGGGAAGGTCACATAGGAGGTCAGCTTAAGCGAGAAACCGAGGGTCTTCTTCATTTCGGGGAGGTCCCTGGCAGCGGCTTGCTCGGAAAAGGCCGGGAGAAGCGCCACAGACAGGGCGATCGAAAAAAGCCCGAGGGTCAGCTCCTCGATCCTCGACGAATAATAAAGCGCGGCCGTGCTTCCCTGCTCGAGGCCCGAGGCGATCATCCGGCTCAGGGCAAAGTTGACCTGGTAGACGCCGGCCCCCAGGATGCCCGGCACCATGAGGGCCGCGACGCGGCGGACGCCGGAATGCTTAAAAGACAGGCCGAAGGTGAATCGCATCCCCTCCTTCCAGAGGAACGGGACCTGGACGAGGAGCTGCAGGGCGCCGCCGGCGAGCACGCCGTAACAGAACGTCAGGGCAGGCTGGCTCGAGCCGCGGGCGAGGAGCGCCGCGCTGGCGATCACGGCCAGGTTGAACAGGATGGAGGTCGAAGCCGGGACGAAAAACCGGCGGAAGGAGTTGAGCGTGGCCGAGGCCAGGGCCGCTAGGCTGATGAAGAAGAGGTAAGGGAACATGAGGCGGGTCATGGCGATCGTCTGGTCCCACTTGCCCTCGACGCCTTTGAAGCCGTGGGCGATCACCTTGACCAGTCCGGGAGCGAACAGGACGCCCAGGATGGTCAGGGCGGCCATGACCAGGGCCAGGTCATAGAACGCGTAGTTTCCGAACCGCCACAGCTCGCGCCGGTCGTTTTTCGCCTTGACCTCGGTGAAGGTCGGAACGAAGGCGGCCGTCATCGCGCCCTCCCCGGTCAGGCGGCGGAACAGGTTGGGGATGGTAAAGGCGATAGTAAAGGCGTCGGCGCTGTTGCCCGTCCCCAGGAAATAGGCCTGGAGGAGGTCGCGGACATAGCCCAGGAGGCGGCTGACGAGGGTCGGCACAGCCACGGAGGCCGTGGACCGCAGCAGCCGGCGACTCTGTTCTCCTCGTTCCATCAGGCAGGGGACCGCCTCTCCCCAGGGGAAGGCTGTTTGACTTTGAAACCGGGATATTCTATCATAGACGCCTTTAAGAGGAGAAAAAAATGGCTCATCACAAATCCGCGATCCGGCAGGAGCGCCGCAGCATTCGCAGGAAGGCCGTCAATACCCGCAACACGTCCGCTGTTCGCACCGGCGTCAAGAAGGTCCGGGAAGCGGTCGAGAATAAAGACCAGGAGGCGGCCCGCAAGCTCCTCCCCCAGGTGTTTTCGTCCATCGACCAGGCCGTCAAGAAGGGCACGATCCACAAGAACACGGGAAGCCGTTACAAATCCCGGCTCAACCTGCAAGTCGCGCGGATGGGCGTCAGCCCCGCGAAATAGCCTTCTTCCGGCCTCTCAATAGGCCGTATTCCTTCAAAAAGATCTCCAGGACGGTTTGCGCGTCGGCGTCCGTCGTCTTGATCTTGACGTCCGCCCTCCGAAGCTCCCCCAGGACGGACCGGAGGTCCGCCCGCGACAGGCCGTCGACAACCGCGAAGAACCCGTTGAATTTTCCCCGGTAGAAGTCGCCCTGCGTTTTGAGGATATAGGGGAAAAAGGCCTGGAAGACCTCTTCTCTCGTCTTGCTTTTCTCGTGGAGCCAGGTCTGGGCGGCGAGCACATTCCGGAAGAAGGTCGCGATCCTGGCGACGATCACCTCGGGTTTCTCCCCCTCCGAGAACATCGCGCCGAGCACGGTGACGCCCCTCCGGAAGTCCGCGGACGTGAGGGCGTCGTCGAGCTCGTAGACCTCGAAGCTCCGCAGCCAGCCCGTGGCCTGGTTGACGTCGTCCTCGTCGATCCCCCGCTTCTCGCCGACGAAGACCGCCAGTTTGTCGAGTTCGTTCGAGAGGAGCCTGAGGTCGGAGCCCACGATCTCGTAGAGGCGGGACTTGGCCCCCTCGGAGAGGGATTTGCCCAGGGCCTGGGCCTTCCGGTCGGCCCATCTCTTCACCCCTTCAATGTAGAGCGGCTTGACCTCCTTGACGATGACAGCGGGCTTCGGAAGCGAGGAGAAGAACCGGACCACGGCGTCGTTCTTGCGCACTTTTCCGGGCATGATGACAACGAGGGTCGTCCGGGACGGCGGTTCGGCGAAATACGCCCGAATGATTTTCTGGTCCCGTTCGCCGAGGAAGCGGGTCCCCCGCTCTTCGTCTTCGCCCGCTTCGCCCTTTTTCCAGCCGCTCTTTTCGGGGCCGGACTTGCGCTCCGGGATCCTGACGACGATGACCCTCCAGGAGCTGAAAAGGAAAGGGACGGTCCGGGCCGTGTCGATGATGTCCATCCACTTCGTTTCGTCCAGGTAAAATCTGTCCACGTGAAAGTCCTCGCCTGAAGAGGGGGCCAGGGTGTCCCGGAGATGGCCGACGAACTCGTCGGCCAGATATGTTTCCTCGCCGAAAAAGAAATAGCCGGCCGAGAGGCTGTTCTCGCGGATCTCGGCGTTGAGGACGGGGCTCCACACGTCAGAAGCCTTCAAGGATGGCGGCCACGAGGCTGCGGGCAAACTTCGGGGCGATCTTGTCGATGGCCTCGGTCTGGACGGAGTCGAAGTCGCGGCCCTGCGGCACGTCGTATTGCTCGACGTAAACAAAGGACGGATTGGAGAAGAGGGGTTTCTCGCTCGACCGCTCCCGCAGGGTGATCTTCGCCGTCACCGTGATGGTGTAACGATCCGCCTGGGCCGCTCCTGAGAAAGCGACGGGCGTCGCCACAAAGGAGACAATCTCCCCCTCGAGGACGGCGTCGGATGTCGCCGACTCGGCGGAGACAGAGACCTTGCCCCGCTCGATCATCTCGTTGATCACGGCCCGCGTCAGTTTGATGTCCAGTTCGTAGCGCGTTGTCAGGTTCCGGAAGACAGGGATGCTCATCGTTTTGACACTGGGGGGAAGCGAGCTCCCGGTCCCGCGCAGGTGGTAGCCGCAGCTCGCCGCGGCGGTCAAGGCAATGGCCGCCAAGGCCAAACTCTGCCAGGAGCGCTTTGTCCTCGGCGCTCCCAAACGCTCTCGGGCATCCGTGAGGAAACGAATCATGACTCGTGCTCAGCTTACGATATTGACAAGCTTGTTTTTGACGCAGATGACCTTGCGGGGCGGCCGGCCGCCCAGGGCAGCCTGGATCTTCGGCAGGGCCAGGGCCCGCTCCTCCATCGAGGCCTCGGTCAGGTCAGGCTCGGCCTCGAATTTGTCCCGGAGCTTCCCGTTGACCTGGACGACGACGGTAACGAGCTCCTCGCGGGCCAGCTCCTCGTCGAACGCAGGCCACGGCGAGCGCATGAGAAGGCCCGTGTGGCCGGTTTTTTCCCAGAGCTCCTCGGCGATGTGGGGGGCGAACGGCGAGAGGAGGGCGATGAGGGCCTGCAGAGATTGCCTCAGGGCCTCACGCCCCCCGCTCGTTTCCATCAGGGAGTCCTTTTCCTTTTTGATCAGGTTGAGGAACTCCATGAGCGAGCTCACGGCCGTATTGAGGTGGAAGCGGTGTTCGATGTCCTCGCCGACTTTGCGGATCGTCTGGTGCATCTTCCTGACCACGAGGGCCCCGGGCCCTCCCGCGCCGCAGGTCTCGACGGGCCGTCCGCCTTCCGTGAACACGTCGAGGTTCTCGTGGACGAGTCCCCAGATCCGCATCAGGAAACGATAGCAGCCCTCGAGCCCCTCTTCCGCCCAGGCAAACTCCTTGTCGGGCGGCGAAGCGAAAAGGATGAAGACCCGCAGCGCGTCCGCCCCGTATTCCTTCAGAATGTCGTCGGGGTCGACGATATTCCCCTTGGACTTGGACATGGCCGAGCCGTCTTTGGTGACCATGCCCTGCGCCAGGTAGTGGGGAAACGGCTCGCCGATATCGGTCAGCCCGAAATCCCTCAGGACCTTGGTGAAAAACCGCGCGTAGATGAGGTGGAGGATGGCGTGCTCGACCCCCCCGATATAAAGGTCGACGGGCAACCAGAACTTGGCCGCCTCCGGGGCGAAGGGCAGTCGTTTCTCGGCGGGTGA
>Ga0187886_1000094_pt1 | contig 129462 bp, 127 predicted proteins | sample June2016WEW_20_1_FD_133001 | JGI IMG/M metagenome (GOLD analysis project Ga0187886, IMG submission 133001) | Peatland microbial communities from SPRUCE experiment site at the Marcell Experimental Forest, Minnesota, USA - June2016WEW_20_150 | ecosystem: Environmental > Terrestrial > Soil >...
CAAATCCCACCGCTTCCGCTTGTGTAAAGGTAAGACTTTTCGTTTGTGAAAGTCAATAGACAAGGTGTCACATATCAAATAAAAATTTGATATTGATTCCAAAATGCACCACTATCGAACATGTAGATTACATCGGTGAGGAACCATTACATACTCTCCCACGTTTGAAATACCAAAGTGGTACCGTACAAGTTTTTTCATTATATTATCGCAGAATATGAACACGTTTCCAGAAATCGGATCTTCGCACAAAGTAGGACTGGTCGGAACAGGATTGGTTGGTTCATCGTTTGCATATGCGTTAATGCAGCGAGGGATTGCATCCGAACTTGTGCTCGTGGACGCAAACGCAGAAAAAGCTGTAGGTGAAATGATGGATTTGAATCACGGGCTTTCTTTTACGAAGCCGATGAAAATTTCAGCAGGTACTTATTCCGATCTGTCCGGTGCAAAAGTCGTCGTTATCACGGCGGGTGCTTCTCAAAAACCCGGTGAAACTCGTTTGGACCTTCTTGCAAGAAATGCTTCTATCTTTCGTTCAATTATTCCGCAGGTTGTAAAACACAATCCCAACGGTATCATACTCATCACAACAAATCCGGTTGACATCCTTACTTATATTTCTCTGAAAGAATCCAACCTTTCGCCGACAAAGGTGATCGGGTCCGGAACGATCTTAGACACTTCCCGCTTTCGATTTCTGCTCGGACAATTTTACGAGGTCGATACACGCAGTGTGCATGCGTACATCGTAGGCGAACACGGCGATAGTGAAATTCCTTTATGGAGCATGGCAAATATCGGCGGCGTACGGCTACAGGAATTTGCTCCGCTCAAGAACAAACACTACGATCAGGAAGAAATGAACAAGCTCTTTGTAAGTGTTCGGGACGCCGCGTACGAAATTATTAAACGCAAAGGAGCGACATACTATGCTATCGGACTCGGATTACTTTCGATTGTGGAAGCCATCCTTGGTAATTACCGATCCGTGCTCTCTATTTCGACTCTGATGACGGGACAATACGGAGTTCAAGATATTTGTCTCAGCCTGCCATGTGTCGTCGGTGTAAATGGCGTGGAAGAAGTTTTAGCGTTGACAATGAATCAGGAGGAAGAAGAAGGTTTTCACGCGTCGGCAGTCAAATTGAAAGATACATTACAGACAATGGAGAACCTTGCCGGATGAGCATAAAATTCAATCATTTCGATGGTTTTCCGAAAAGCTGTTTTGCCTGGATGCCTATTGTTGGAACTCATATAAATAATTATTATCCTGTATAACAAGAGCGGCAATCGATAGGGACTACAGATCATTCAATAATTCCAATCAGATAGTAACTCATACTGATGCGTCGGGTGAAATCCAATATATCGACAACGCATCGAACAACAACTCACAATAAAAGAATTCTACAAGGAGAAACACCATGAAAATGTTTATCGGTAATCTATCTCGCGACATTACGGAAGATGAGCTACGGAAGGAGTTTGCCGCGTTCGGGGCAGTTGACTCAGCCGTCATTATCAAAGATAAATTTAGCGGAACACCGAAAGGATTTGGATTTGTCGAAATGTCGGTACGCGCGGAAGCAGAAGCAGCTATTGCCGGATTGAATGATAAAGATATAAAGGGACGCAAAATCGTAGTGAACGAAGCCCGACCGATGGCCGACCGAAAACCGGACAACCGTGGACGCGGCAGTTCTGGCGGTGGTGGAAACCGTTCTCGGTAATCGCCAATCTGTAATTTCTGTCTCAACTTTGAAGACAGGACAATACGGAGTTCAAAATATTTGTCTCAGCCTGCCATGTGTTGTCAGTGTAAATGGCGTGGAAGAAATTCTGACACTGACGATGAGCGCTGAAGAAGAACGAGGTTCTCGATCTTCCGCTGCAAAACTCAAGACGACGCTGGAATCACTCCAAGAGAGATGATGCGCTTGTAACAAACTCGTGCATACCTGAAAGACTTTTTGCATATTGATGATTAATCTGCAAACAGCAGATAATCATATGCAAGAAGTCAAACGAACATATCCTATTGAAAACATCCTTCCGCGATTGTTGGAAACGTTTCAGCACTCCAACAATATTGTCCTTTCTGCTCCGCCAGGAGCAGGGAAGACTACACAAGTTCCTATCGCACTTCTAGCTACGGAATGGATGGCACAAAAGAAGCTCATCATGCTCGAGCCGCGTCGTCTTGCTGCCCGCCGTGCAGCAGAATATATGGCCGCTCACCTTGGCGAAAAAGTCGGCCAAACGGTTGGCTACCGCATCCGCGGCGAAGCAGTTATAAGTAAACACACCCGGGTGGAAGTGGTGACCGAAGGAATTCTTACCAGATTACTTCAGCATGAACCGGAACTTCCGAACGTTGCAGTCGTTATCTTCGATGAATTTCATGAACGCAGCATCCATGCCGATCTCGGTCTTGCGATGACACTTGATGTGCAAGAACACTTGCGCCCAGATATACGAATTCTCGTTATGTCTGCCACACTTGATGGCTTAGCGATTGCAAAGTTACTCGGTGATGCACCCATGATCGAGAGCAAGGGACAAAGCTTTCCGGTCATCACGCACTATGCCCGATTCGCCTCGGAAAAATCTGTCGAAGCCCGAATTGTTGATACTATTGTGCGAGCATTGGATGAACAGGAAGGTGATCTCCTCGTATTTCTTCCCGGACGGCGCGAGATGAGGCGTGTGGAAAATCTTCTTTGGGAAAAACGCTTATCGAATGGTGTGCTCGTTCATTCGCTCTATGGAGACGCACCGTATCAACAGCAATCAGCGGCATTATCTCCCACGCCATCCGGTAAACGGAAAGTCATTCTTTCCACCAGCATTGCTGAAACGAGTTTAACGATTGACGGTGTGTGTGTGGTTATCGATTCTGGATTGGCTCGCATTTCTCAGTTTGATGTACGGCGAGGAATGTCCGGACTGGTAACGGTTCCTGTTTCCAAAGCCGTTGCCGATCAACGACGCGGACGTGCAGGACGCCAACAGCCTGGTGTCTGTTATCGTCTGTGGATGGAAACTGAACACGAGATGCTTTCCAAGTATCCTCAGCCGGAAATCAAAACCGCTGATCTTGCACCATTGACACTCGATCTTGCCCGATGGGGAACACCGGACGGTGCAAGCTTACGATTTCTCGATCCGCCGCCGGCGGCACATCTTGCACAAGCGCACGCATTGTTAAAAAGTCTCGGTGCCGCTGATCAAACAGGAAAACTGACATCGCATGGCAAAGCAATGTCGGAGCTGCCTATCCATCCGAGACTTGCACACATGATTCTGCGCGGGAAAGAATTAGGTTTTGGTTCACTTGCATGTGATATCGCAGCACTTCTCGAAGAGCGCGATATTTTCGCAGGAAAAAAAGACACCGATATTGACCTTGCATCGCGTTTACATATCGTGTATCAGCAGCACGCAGGCGATGAAGGTGTTCGTGAGCGCATTTTATCTCAATCGAGACGACTGAAACAGCTAATCGGTATCCGCAATGAATCAAAAGAAAAAGAAGAGTCGGCACCGGGAATTCTTCTCGCACTCGCTTACCCTGAGCGAGTAGCCCGCCGGCGTGATACTAAAAGCAATCGTTATCAAATGACAAGCGGAACGACTGCTGTTTTACCAAGCGGAAGCCTTCTTGCACGGGAAGAATTTCTTGCCATCGGCGAAGCGGATGGAATCGGCGCTGAAGTTCGTGCCTATCTCGCTGCACCGCTTTCAAAAAATGAAATAGAACAGGTTTTTATCAACCATATAATAGAGGAAGAAGAAATCCGCTGGAATACTATCAATGAAACTGTGATTGCACGTCGAATCTCACGATTGGGTGCTGTGGTTCTTTCCGAACAACATATAAAACCACATGGAGAGAAAGTAATCTCGGCTCTGATTGATGGCGTGAAACAGTTAGGAATACATTGCCTGCCATGGGATAAAGATACACGCTCACTCCAACAGCGAAATGAGTGGCTTCGGAAATATCTCTCGCCTGCTCATTGGCCCGATCTGAGTGATTCAAATCTTATCAATACCGTAGACGAATGGCTTGCGCCATTTCTTGATGGAATGTGGAAAAAAGAGCAGCTCAGCGCACTTCCTCTTCTCACAATTTTGCAGTCGAAAATCTCACAATCGCTCGTTCGCCAAATTAATTTTCTAGCGCCCTCGCATCTCAAATTACCGAACGGTTCAATTGCTGCACTGGATTATTCAGGCGATCAGCCGGTGCTTGCCGTGCGGTTACAAGAATTATTCGGGCAGGTCGATACGCCTAAGATTTGTAGCGGCAAGGTGAATGTGTTAATTCATTTATTGTCGCCTGCGCGGAGGCCGTTGGCAGTAACACAGGATTTGCACAGTTTCTGGACGAATGTGTATCCGGAAATCCGAACTCAAATGCGCGCGCGCTATCCCAAACATATTTGGCCGGAAGATCCGCTCACAGCAAAACCTACGAATAAAACGAAAAAGCGTCATTAGATAGTTTCTTCATCCATTAATTAATCTCATATCCGAAAAGATTGAATATTTCTTAGGAATACTCATGTTGTGTGCAATGCATTTTTTGTAAAAACCCCCACAGAATATCTCTACCATTAAATCATTGATACACCATTTAATTCCCAATTTTACAATGGAAGTGGATGGTAGTGAGCTACTTTCGATTTCACTTTTCATCATTCTCTGTAAAATATTTATTGACTCTAATTCATTGGATAGCTATCTTTTCTTATCCTTGTTTTATTTACTTGCTTACGCATAAATAAAAATTTTACTGTCAAAAAAAATTGGGGTTTTTATGACTTTAGAAGAAAAAGGCAACCTTTCCGACCTCGATCGGCGTAAATTCATCATCAAAGTTATTCCTGCCCTCGCAGTATTGGGTCTTGCCGCTTTAACTGGTTGCTCCAAAGATAATCCGGTAAGTTCTTGCAGTAATTGCGCTTCAGCGTGCTCGGGCGGCTGTTCCACTACCTGCACCAGTACCTGTACGGGCACCTGTTCCACCACATGTTCTACTACCTGCACAGGCGGATGTAGCACGGATTGTACGGGTGGTTGCTCCACCACTTGTACCGGACAATGCAAAGGAACATGTACAGCAAACTGTGCTAGTGACTGCACCGGTGGATGCAAGACAACATGCACGGCGAACTGCGCCAGTGATTGCACCGGCGGATGCAATACTACATGTACGGCGAGCTGTGCCAGCGATTGTTCCACGGGCTGCACAGGCACCAGTACCGGCGGCTGTGGACATAGCTGCTCCTATACTTGCTCTGGTGGTTGTACCACAGAATGTATGGACAGCTGTTATAATTATTGCGTAACCAGCTGTGGAAATGACTGTCAGGGCACCTGTGTCGTTGGGTGCGCAGCGAGTTGCACAGGCTGGTGCGGAAGCGGCTGCGCGAATGACTGCACGGCAGGTTGCAGAACCACTTGCACCGGTAGTTGTACAGGAGCATGCACCAGCTGTCAAGGAACATGTATCGGGTGTACGGGTACCTGCTCGACTCTTTGCGGAAGCAGTTGCTCGTCATCGTGTACGGGACTTTGCAAAGGAACGTGCAAGACAGGTTGCACATCAGCAAGTAAATACCCTGGAATTTAGTAACAAGAAGACGAAATACACTTGATTTTTTTTACTAACTTGCATTAAAATGGTTGTTATGAAATCGTATTGAATCTGCAGATTACAAATTCGGGAAGAACGAGCCGGCTTGGGCTGAAGCGATAGGTAAGAATGTTACCTTTATCGTAACGGAAGATTGCCAGCTCAGATGCCGCTACTGCTACCTGCATGGGAAGAACCACGTAAACAAAATGAATTTCGGCGTTGCACAGAGAACGGTCGATTATCTTCTGGGCAACCGAGATTTGTTTACGGAGCCGTCGGTAATATGGGACTTTATCGGCGGCGAGCCATTTCTAGAAATCGAACTTATCGATCGGATCAGTGATTACATCAAGCGCCGCATGTATGAGGAATCCCACCCTTGGTTCGACAGCTACAGATTCAGTTTCTCTACCAACGGTATACTGTACGACGATCCTAAGGTTCAAAAGTACATTGAGAAAAATAAAACACATCTTAGTATCGGGATCACAATCGACGGCACACAGCGCAAACACGACATGCAGAGAGTGTATCCGAACGGACGGGGTTCATACGCAGACGTGGTACGAAACGTCCCTCTCTGGCTCTCCCAATTCCCGGATTCGAGCAGCAAAGTCACCATCGCCCACGACGATTTGCCTTTCATCTTTGAGAGTGTTCTTCACCTTTGGGATCTCGGGATCAATACCGTTAATATCAACGTTGTCTTTGAGAATGTGTGGCATGAGGGCGATGACGCGATCCTGGAAGAACAATTGGTGAAAGTCGCAGACTATGTACTTTCAAATAGGTTGTTCACCAAAGTAAATGCTTCATTTTTTTTGGATACAATCGGTCAGTCCTTAGATTGTGTACGCGATAACCAGAATTGGTGCGGGGCTGGCAAGATGCTCGCCGTGGATTATAAAGGAGATTTCTACCCTTGCATCAGGTTTGCACCATTCTCTATGGCCAAACAAAAGCCAAGGTGCGTAGGAAACTGTTTTAAAGGCATTGATCAGAATAAGCTTCGCCCCTTTCTCGCCCTTGACAGGTTAAGCCAGAGCTCCCGAGAGTGCATTGAGTGCGAAGTATCGAGGGGGTGCGCGTGGTGTCAGGGCCTAAACTACGACGAGGCAGATACGGACACAATTTATCAACGGGCGGTATTTATCTGCAAAATGCATAAAGCGAGAGTTCGAGCAAACAAGTACTATTGGGAAAGGTTTCATAGACTTTCGAATGAAGAACGAAACTTATCAAATATTGAGAAAAACAATCAGGATTTACAATGAAATTCTTGATAGTGCCAATCGATAAATCGTCCATCTCCTTTTGCTATTACGAAAACCCTTACAGCGGAATTGATCCTGAACCCATTTCATTATCTACCTTAAAGATTGCAATTGATTATGCACAGGCCAACGGGCTGACAATAAATTTTCTTTATGGTCAGATGGACCCCCCCTTACCGTATCGATCCATTATCGAGAGCGTGAGTCATGCCAAGATTGTACCACTTGCACTGGCCAATGTGTACCCTGAAAGCATCGTTGTAATCGAATCCGGGGAGATTAAACAAGTAACAGGCATTAGCCTTGGCCCAGACCGTAACCTAATAGTTCGTATAGATAAAGATCGTTTGCCTCAGTTGGCAAAAACTCTTCCTTTACTATTTGGCGCTTTTCATAGATTGAACTTGTGTATCACAGGTTTGGAGAGAATTACTGAAACGGAATTAGATCTTTACAGTCAACAACTTTTAATGTTAGCCGAAACCGTCGCTGACCGGTATCGGAGAGGCGATATTTTCGAACTGAACTTTCTTTCTGACAGGTTAATTCTGAACAATATGAAAAACTGCGAAGCGGGATGTGAACATCTTACTGTGGGCTCCGACGGACGGTTGTATCTCTGTCCGGCGTTCCTCTATGACAATCCCGACATATCCGTCGGAGACCTGACTGACGGGATACATATCCCGAACGCGGATCTGCTTCAGCTCGATCATGCACCGCTATGTTCTCTTTGCGACGCCTATCATTGCAAGCGCTGTATTTACCTCAACAAAAAACTCACACTTGAAATCAACACGCCATCGCGCCAGCAGTGTGTTGCTTCGCATAAAGAGCGAAATGCTTCAGAAAAACTTTTTACGCTCCTTCAGGATTTGCCGGCTTTCACCGCGATGAAGAAAATTCCTGCAATCGATTACAACGATCCCTTTATTTTACTGCAGCAAATGAGAAATGCACCTTCTGCGAACAGAGACGTGAAGGAGGAGTCCACATTCATGAAAAGCAGCAATCCGGAAATTGAAATAAACGATCCCCGATTAAAACCTCGGTCAACAGCAGAAACAACCGGATTTGAAAGTGTAGAACCCGGCGATCAATCGATCAAAGAAATCTTGTTCAGGATCTGCAAGATGCAGGAGGAAATTTTGGAATTATTAAGAAAGGAGCATATCCACTAATGAATAAGAACGAGAACCAAAGAAATTCAAACCCAAACGGTAAGATAAAAATCTCCGGGGAATTGACGAAAAAAATAGTCGGGAAAGTAACCTCCCTTGAGCGGGACCAGATACGCGCCCTGTTTGAACGAAAGAACGGTCTTACGGAGTTATTTCGTTCTCTCAGCAGTCTCAGCGATTCCGAACTTCAGTCAAGCCCCCTCTATGAAAGGATCGTGGCCGATATGGGAGAAGTGAGTGTTCGTTTCCAGAAATGGTGGGATTCCATGAGCCAAAAATATTCATGGGAAAATATTCCCGGTTATAAGTGGGAGATCGACTTCGAGTCGTGCGACATCTTCCTGAATAAGCAGTAAAAGACTTCTAAGGATCCGAGGATGCCTTTGGGAAATAGGTTTTATATAGTAGCCACTTATCGTGCTGCTGTTTGTGTCGGGAAGTAATTCCCGACACCACTCGAATGAAAATTATTTCTTAACCGGCGGGAAAGCAATATCGGTTTTGATTCCAAATTTCTCCCTCAGTGCTGCTAATTTTTGCACTTGCTCCGCATTCAGTGTGTTCACATTTCCTAATTGCTTCGCAATGAAAATGATTCGAGCAGCGTGCTCCAACGTTTCCATTTTATTATACGCGTCAAAGACATCCGTGCCAACCGTGAGTGCTCCATGGTTTGCGAGAAGAAAAGCATCTGAATCCCGGAGGTGAGGCAGTAGCTTGCTATACAACTCTTCTGATCCCGGTGTTCCATATTCTACCAATGGGACTTTTCCTAATGCAATAACCGCCTCAGAGAGAACATCTTGGTCAAGCGGAATTCCAGCGACTGCAAATCCCGTTGCATACGGAGGATGCATGTGGCAAACGCTGTTCACATCCGGACGTTCATGATAGATTTGAAGATGCATGAACACTTCCGACGATGGCTTCTTCTTGCCGTTGACAATCTTACCGTTCATATCCACGACAATCAGATCACTCATTTTCATGAATCCTTTGCTTATACCAGTCGGCGTGATCAGAATATGCTTTTTATTTATGCGAGCACTGATATTCCCATCATTCGAGGCTACATAACCACGCGCGTAAGCTCTCTTGCCGGCATCAATAATGTTATTCTTCAGGACAACAAGACTCTGTTTCAATGTGTTGATTCCTTATAGTAATTCATTAGTCACTCTCGTTACGCAGTATGCAAAAATTGTGTACTAAAAATCCCTTTATTGCCACGAGCTTTAGCTCGTGGATTAGAAAATCAAAAGTATTATCGGGTTTTAACCCCATTTGCAGCATTTTTATTGGGCTAAAGCCCGCTCCATTTTATTGATTTAGTTCCACGACGTAAACGTCGTGGCAATTTGTTTTCTCTGCGTAACATCAGTTAGTCATGCATTCTTGAACAATAACATAGGAAGAGATATGGTTTTATTCAACTGATTCATGACTGTAATTCTTCCAGTTCATGCCAGCGTGTGTAGAGTCGGTCAACGATTGCTTTTGCTGCAGAAAGCTCTGCGGTTAATGAAACAGTCTGGTCACCATGCTTCTCGTAGAAATCAGGTGACGCAAATATCTTCTCAATGCGCTCAACTTCGGCTTCGGCATTGAGAATATCCTGTTCGATCGTCTCAAGTTCCTTCGCTTCTTTCCATTTTAATTTGTTCGTCTGTACTTTCACCTGCGATTTTTGTTTTTGGGCGACAACGGCTGTGTTTACTTTTGCCGACGCTTCCTCTTCTCTCACGTTGCGTTTCTCTATATAATAATCATAATCCCCTTCGCTGAAATGTACCTTGCCGTCTCCTTCGAATGCAAGTATCCCATTGCAGACTCTGTTCAGAAAATACCGATCGTGGCTCACAGCAATGACGCATCCGTCAAAAGCGACGAGCGCTTCTTCCAGCACGCGCAGCGTTGGTAGGTCCAGATCGTTCGTCGGTTCGTCGAGGATAAGGAAATTCCCGCCGTTCTTCAGCACCTTTGCAAGCAGAAGCCGGCTGCGTTCTCCGCCGGAGAGTTTTCCAATCTTGGTATTCATCCGGTCGTCAGCAAAAAGGAAACGCCGCAGGTATGTCCATACTTTCATCCGCTCTTCGCCGAACAGTATCCATTCCCGCCCATCGCCGAGTTCCTGGATGACTGTGTTCTCATCATTCAGAGCCACGCGTGATTGATCGATATAATTGAACACCGTTCTTTCGCCAACAACAACCTCGCCTTTCGCAGCTTGAAGCTCCCCTAAAATAATTTTCAATAATGTTGTTTTACCAAGGCCGTTGCGTCCGATGATGCCTAATTTACGTTTTCTGTCAAACTTGAAATCCAATCCATCGAATAATTGTTTCCCACCAAGCTCCATTCCCAGATTCTTCAAGTTGAGAACCGTTGTTCCAAGGCCTGACGGCGGGGGAATGATCAACTCAACTTCTTCTGTTGTTTCGGGACCTTTTTGCTCAACAGCATCAAAATATGCTTTGAGCCGGCTTTTCGCTTTCGTTCTTCGTGCACGGGCTCCGCGACGCACCCATGCAAGTTCACGGCGCAGAAAACTGTTTCGCTTCTGCTCTTCGGTTTCACATTGCGCTTCCCGCTCTGTTTTATCAAGTAAAAAATCATTGTAATTACCGTCGTGTGAGGTACATTCACCATTCGAAAGCTCGACGATTCTGTTTGCAATCGAATCCAAAAAGTATCTGTCGTGTGTGACAAAGAGGCATGCTCCGGAATAATTTTCGAGAAATTCTTCCACCCACTCGATCGACTGTGTGTCGAGATGATTCGTCGGTTCGTCGAGAATGAGGAAATCCGGACGCGAGATAATCGCCTTACACAATACCACACGCCGTTTCTCTCCGCCTGAAAGCGTATCGATGGCTCGATGCTTTTCGGGAACATTGAGTGAATGCATCGCTGTCTCGATCCTGTTCTCGAGATTCCATCCATCACGGTGATGAATTTGTTCCTCCAGAATATGGCGTCTCTCCGAAGTTGGGGGAAGCGACTCGTACTCTCGTATGATATCAATGACATCGTGCGCACCATCCACAATATTTTCATAGACCGATTTAGTGGAATCGAGTTGACAATCCTGTGCAAGGTACCCGGTAATAATGTCCCTGCGTCGCGAGATCGATCCTGAATCCGGCTGCATCATACCTGCAATTATTTTAAGCAGGGTCGATTTGCCGGAACCATTGCTGCCGATGAGTCCTATCCTGTCGGTTTGATGGACATTCAGTGTAGCATTTTTGAGTACGGTTTGAGGACCGTACCGAACGGCGAGATTCTGTGCAGAGAGTATGGCGGGACTAATGGTTTTAGACATAGCTCATTAAACACTATTTCACATCGTGAAGATATTGTCGACGGTTATTATATACATAATGCGAAAGTTTTTGCAAAAAACCTTGAGAGTGATAGAATGAGAATGAGGCTATACAGCAAGCATAATGCGGATACCGGGATTTCCCTGCATTCGTACAATTACAAATGATATACACCAATATTTAAATAAACATTTTTGCATTGGGCCATATTTCCGCTAAAGACATTTTCGGTTTCCGGCAAATCCAGATCGGACGATTGCATTCGTAATTCATCTGCCAACCAGAAGATGCACGAGTTCCTTCCTGCACATCATAGAAAAGCTCTTCCATCCGTGACCGCGAATTCCCGACAATAATTAAGACCTCCGTTTGTTCACCGGGCCCCCACAACCAGTAACTATTGTGCCCACTGATCACCTGCGGAAAATTCAACGAGCGTCCGTAATATTCCAATGCTCCCGCATCGCCATAGTTTTGTCCGGCAAGAATAACAGAATGGCGCTCTCGTTCCGGTAATCGCTGCATCACTGCGGCAACAGAATCCGCGAGTTCTTTCCACCCAAACCTATCTGCAAAACCCTGGGGCAGCTTTGCCGTAACTCCTTTTTCAAAACTTTGATGCATACCAATCTTTTGAATATATTCCGCGGTTGATGATGGAGACAGAACCGGAAATGCAATAGGCATTGAAACCAACCCGACAACTAGTAATAAAACAGCAGTGAGGGGAATAAGCCATCGCATTAAACGCTTTGCGTTGAGACGTTCCCAGATAACCGCGCCACCAGCAACAAGCACAGGAATATACAGCGCAATACGATCTGTTCGATTCGATTGGGCAGCCATCATCATCGCAAGCATCAATAAAAATGCAATACCTAATATTCGGTACTCACTCCGTTCTTTCCCTCGTAAAAACCAAACGAGTCCGGTCACCCACAGAATTCCTGCAATAGGATTGCTTGAAAGCAATTGTTCAATAACAATTTTCAGTGGCGGCGTTGAGACATTTTTTAATTCTGAAGCGTTCTTGTAAAACTCCAGCGATAGAAAGTTATGCGAGATCTGCCAGATGAGATTCGGCAGAACGATGAGGAAAGCCGCTCCCATACCAATCCAGAAATATTTTTTCGTGAATTCCTTCCGCGCGGGAGTCAAGAGCATTCCAAACAAGATGAATGCCACAAGAACGGCGAACGTATGTTTATTCATGATTCCGACACCAAGCAATACACCAAACAGAATCCAAAGAGTTGATTGCTGCTCTATGATAATTCGCAGTAACAACCAAACAAGCACAAGGATCAGTGCATATTCTATCGCATTCATAGAATAGAAACTCATCATACCGATTTGAATAGGAGCGAGCAAAACAGCGAAGCATGCCAGCGCTTGCGCTTTCCATTCGCCGCCGAGCTGGCGTGTAATAAGCCCAGCCATAGCAACCGGTACAGTACCGATGATTGCCGCAAGTACACGGAGCGAAACGAGTGAATCGCCGGCAATGGAAACCCATGCCCACAACACTGCAATAGAAAAAGGAGGATGATCGACAAATCCCCAGGCGAGATGCTTGGCGCAGGCAAGATAATACAATTCATCGCGGAATAAACCATACTCCGGTTGAAGAAGAGCTGCAAACTGAAGAAGAAATTTAGCAAGAACAAAGAGAAGGATGATGACGGACGAACGTTTCATAATTGTTCGTATCTTTAGTTTGTGATAATAGGAATAATTTCTTCTCTTTATACGTTTAATAAAAGTTGAAGATTGCTTTTATGTATATAATAAATGCCCGGAGGAGAGCCGGGCAAGAGTCATGCGTTCATCGATATCCGTATTTCAGTCGAACTTGTGTTTATTTCTTCTTCCCAAACACCAGTGCCACTCCGATGCCGGCGATGATGTATTCGAACATCGCAAAGATGAACCATTGCAAGGCGAGTTGATGAGGGATACGAAATGAGGCATACGAACCGAATGCATACCCCATGCTCAACATCAAACCGATATAGAATCCATACCGCACACCTTCCATGAGTCCTTTTCCCTCGTATCCCTTAGAAAAGATAAATGCAAACATGAATGCCACAACAATCTTGACAATATGCATGATCCACATTTTCTGCATCATATCGGGACGCCAGACATCCTGCATTGTCATATACACAGACCCGAGAATGATACCGTGGATAATAATATCCAGCACTTCTAAAATCACAAATACAACAACAGCGCCAATAAGAACTTTTTTCATGACTTCTCCTTTTGGTTTGTTGTTAAATGTTTGGATTTAAGGAACATTTGAAAAAATACAAGCATATAATTCCACTTGTGCATGAGCTAAATTTTTCGATCCCGCTTTCAGCGAGATCCTGAAAATGACTGACGAGTTAGCAATAAATGTTAACTCGTGTCATTTTCGGAGCGGGAGACGGGGATCGAACCCGCGACGTCCAGCTTGGGAAGCTGGCATTCTACCGCTGAATTACTCCCGCAGTAAATTCTGAATCAATATAATTTTTTATGCGAAGACAGTCAAACTGACGAACGACACAAAACGAACCTTTGAATTTCCCTACTCCCATGCCTTCTGCCAGAGAGTGGGAGGCAAGGCGCCATCCCTCTAACCAAGTGCCAGGTGATGATTTCAATGTAATAGAATTTCTACGGTAGGAATTGATATTGTTCCCGTCCAAATAGACCGAGTAGAACTTTTTAGCCAATCATATCTCTGTAACATTTTCTTAATTCTTTTAGTGTCCATTATAAGGGAATAGTCCACCACATATCTTCCCGGCTTTAATATCGCCTGAAATGAATGCGTGTTGAAAACGTACGTACTGGTATCCGTGTTGAATCCATATCCATAATCATATGCGTCAAACTCGAAAATTTCTGACGGCGAGATGACAACAATTTGAGCCCCCTGAGGCCCGCTACGGGGACCGGAGTATTTTTCCACAACATTGCCGTCGGGAATCTTTATAGAAAATTCACCGGCATCATAGACACATTGAATAAATTTAATCGGAACGTGCGAATCATTACATAACAACACTTTGGGATGAATGATCTTAGCCCTGGACGGTGAATTCTCACATTCGAAGACAAGCTTTGCAGATAAACTATGAGATGGTCTTGACCAGGCGGATTCATTGATCAAGGAATATTTCGGCAGGTGTATTCCGATGATCTTATAATAATCTGCATTTTTTATTTTATTATCCATGCTTTTGCCTTGACTAAAACTCTGGTGCTGGAGTTCAAAGTCAAGGGAAATGGGTTTATTCATTCTCACGCTGACAATCGCCATCTTCTTGTCATAAGCCGTAATCGAGCATTCTATCTTGGATGCGTCCACACGTGCAAAGAGATCCCTCAGGCTCTCGATGGTGTAACTGTGTCCCGGCTGGTTCTTGATTTTCTCAAGGTCGACGTATGTATTGATGTAATCTGTATCATTCTTCTGAAGCGCTTCGATGAACCCGGCAATGACAAGTTGCGGTGCACGTGCTTCAGCGAGTACATTGAACGCAGGTAAAACAAAATTCATTACCAAGACAATAAAGAATGCTGTTTTACTCATGATCCACTTCCTTATTTGGTACCGAAATTCCATGAATAGTGCATTAAAGCAATTCCTGCAAATTGCAAAAGCAAATATATATCATTCTCTGAAGACAGTCAAACAGCATACGTCGTCGGATAATATGAATTTCAAATCGTCAGCAGGTTTCAAATGGATTAGCTTGCATGAATTGCGTATTTTCTCTTGATGAAACATCGGCATTTCACTCTTCTATCGCTCATCCTCATGCTGAGCGGCTGCAGTTCATATATCCAGCGCACGGTATGGCAGTCGATCACAAGAATCGGCGAGCCGATCCCGCCTCCCCCGCATATGATCGCAACACCGGTGCTCCAAAACGTGAAGCTGGCTGTGTCGTGGGTCGGGCATGCGACTGTGCTCATTCAGATTTACGACAAGATCTTTATTACCGATCCGCTTTTTACAAACACGATCGGTATGGTTGTCAAGCGTGCTGTCAAACCCGGACTCGATCCGGCTCTGCTCACAAAAGTAGATTTCACATTTATCTCGCATATGCATTTCGATCATCTCAGTTACGGCAGTCTCGATATGCTTCCGAAGAACGGGACGCTGGTTTTCCCCGATGGACTTGCGGAATATGTTCCGGACTTTGGTTTTCGAGAAGTTGACGAGATGAAGCCGTGGGATGTGATCGAATGCGACAGTGTCCGCATCACGGCGGTTCCGGTACAGCATTTCAACGGCCGGTACGATTTTGACCGAGGATGGATGGGAGAACGCGGGTACACCGGCTATGTTATCGAATACAGGGGAATTGTCGTCTTCTTCGCAGGAGATACCGGTTACAATTCTGAACTCTTCAAAGAAATTGGACGCCGTTTCAAGATTGACCTGGCAATGATTCCAATTGCCCCGAGTTCAGGAAGCGGTCTTGGGTCGCAGATGCATGCAAGCCCGCTGGGTGCGCTGGAAATTTTCAAGGATGTGGGAGCACATTACATGATGCCGATCCATTTCGGCACGATGCTTTTCGGATCTACTGCAAATCCCCAGGGCCCGCTCGATCAGCTTCGTGCGGCTGCAGCGGACAAAGGAATTTCCGACCGAATTGTAGGACTGGAGGTCGGTGAGCAACGGATTCTTTACTGATGTGAGAGCGATCTCTTCTGAAATAATGCAATTGTTATTGCAGTGTAATAGTAGTAGCTTTTATTTGTCTATGATGGTTCAAGATGAAAACATCCTTGTGTTCATCACTAAAAATACTCATTAAGAAGAGAGGTGTTATGAAGAAACATTTTTTTATGAACTTTTTCATGGTATTATTTCTGACAATATTCATCACAAGCATTTCGGGCGTTTCTGTGTTTGCTGCGGATTCACCGAATGCAAAACTATTGTCTATTGCTGATGTGGAAAAGGTAACAGGCATCCAGGGTCTTAAGATCGCTTCTAAGGATCCGAGCAAACACATGATTGGTGATCTGAATTTTGTAAAGCCGGATGGAAAAAGACTCTTAAGTATTGTATTTGAAATTGTCGATCTGAAAGCGTTCGCTCAAACCAAACAATCGAGCTCGTTCACGAGCGTCTATAATGGTCCCGTGAAGGGAATCGGTGACGAAGCGTTCGACGGTCCGCCCAAGATGACGCCGTATTATCTTTCGGTGCGGAAGGGAACGCATTGGATAACGATCTCGACATCCCTCGATGTTTCCAAAGGCATGAAACCGATTCTCACGCAGGAGCAGCTCAAGAAGATCGCAGAGATTATTATTAAAAACGGAAAATGGTAATTTAAACTATTCAGCTTTCTTGCTTATTCTTCGGCAGTGCTTGTTCGGGCTGCCGAAGAATAACTCCCGCAAGAGATCTAACCAATAAAACCTAAACACTTTTTCTCTTTCAATCACCCCTTGTTTATTATCCTTTTCTCTTTATCAATGGGAGTGTCAATGGAGGAACATTCATCCTTCCACTTATATTTCCAACAAACTCCCTAAAGTATGGATATGTAATCATGGGTAACGATGTCCTAGAGAATATTTCAAAGAAATCCTTTTCGAGCATATTCTCACTTGCTATTTCCACACAAAATCTTACATCTACGTCTAAAAAGTTTTCCTTTTCTTTTAGTCCTTTTGCCTTCAATTTGTAATCATGAAATATTTGATACACTTTTTTATTTTTACTTTTGAATCCTGTTCTATCTCCAATTTTTATTTCCAACGACTCGGGAATTTTCTTCCGATTTACTTTTGCTGAACATTCGGTTAAGTATACCGAATTCAACTTAACCCCCCTCATTTTCTCTGAATATTCTTTCCCACTCAACTTTTTCATATTATTCTCCATTTCGACCACTCCAATTATTAACTATAGGACTCTTTCGCTGTCTTTTCAATTATTTTGGTCGGCCACTCTGACACGTAAAAGTTTTGTCTTATGCTGACGTCTAATTCATCCACCTGCCAATCTTTTGGCTCAACTACCGTACTAACCACAGAAATATTTTTCCAAGAAGTTTCAATCTGATCTGTTAATGCCGACAAATTCTTAAATTTTTCCGCTGACATTCCTTCCTGCAGAAGAAAATTGATGTATTGGTTTAGGCTTACATTGTTTTCTTTTGCCTTTGCTACTAATTTTCTATGCAACTCTCTTGCTACTCTTACAATAAATTTCCCGCTATAATTTTCAATTCCTTCATTTGGTTCTGGAATATTTGTTCCCTTTTCTATGCAATAATTAAAAAATTCTTTTTTTACTATCTCTAGATTTTGTAAAGCTTCTTCAACTGACTCTCCATCTCCCAGTACTGATTCTCTTCCCAATAATGGAATGCATGCGCTATAACCACCACCTAATTTCGCGGGAATATGTTCTATTTCTGTTCGATAGTTAAGTTCAAGATAATGATCTAGATTTTTCATATTGTTTCACCTGTTTTTATTTCAATAGCTTCTACTAATCTTTTTAAATATCTACCCTTTACCTTTTGACCACCGGATACAGGTATAACAAAAAAACCCGCTATTTCAGTAATTCCATTTTTCTTAAGATCTTCATCCTTAATCACCATGTGTGACGTTGCGTTTTGTTCAAACTCACCAAAGTAGTAGTCAATAATTGCTTTTACTGAGTCGATAGGAGCATCAACGGGTGTATTATACTTCCATTTTTCTAATGTTTTCTTTCGTGTTGACATGTCTCATTTTATTTTGTGGATATAAGATACTATATATAGTATCACAATGTCAACAGTTATACAACACCTATTTTTATTTTTTTGTTCCATTTATTAACACTCATCCTCTTAAAATCATTCATTTCATAGAGTTTTAAGGTTTTATAAACTTTTCTCTTTAAATCATTTTTTTATAATCCCAACAAAATTTATGCAAATCTAAGTCATCACAAGCAATCAATGCTCTCTCACTTAATTTCTTATTCATAAACAACCACAATACACAATTTCTTTCCACCTAAATCTATGCCCGTTCAGTTTATCAGCGAGCGCCAACTTTCCTTTTTAACGTTGATGGCTCTGCATCGTACTGCACAATCAGATGCGTGCTGCGTTTCGCCATTGCCGCAGGGAACGGGCATGATTTTCTTTTCTTCGTGTCGAAATGCACGGCTGTCAATTCCATGACTGCGGCGATTTCTCCGGTTGCATCATTGCGCATCTCGTGGATAAAGCGAACTGTTTTCTCTTTGAGTTCAAGAATGCCCGAACGAATGGTGACCGTGCTCCCGGGATGGATTTCGGCTTTGTACGTAATGTTTTGCTGAAGTGCGGCGACACCGCAGTGCGTGCGCTTAAAATAGTTGACATCCAGTCCCATCATCGCAAAAAGCTGCCACGCTGCGTCGTCAAACTTGCTGACATACCACACGACATTCATATGTCCCATCAGATCGCATTGCCATGGATGGACAACGCCGCGGTAGGTAATCGGTAATTCAGTCATTGTCATTTCCCAAAATGAATTGCAGAACCGTAATCATTTCCATCCCATACGCTGCCGCAGGCTTGTAATATGAGCAACATGATGCTTCCCGTGCCACGCGTAGAGCGCCAGTTGTTCGTTCACAGACATAAGGCCCATTGCGGGATGCCGAAATTTCTTTTCAAATGCATCGCTAGAAATGCCCCGCAGGCAAGCAATCCATCGCGCATGGAGCGCATCGAGAAGAGCCAGCGAGATTTCAATCGGAACCGTCTTCACATCGGGAAGCTCAGCCCATAATGCTTCTTTGTAGGTCTTGACATCCGGTTCATCTTCCGTCAGTGCGAGTTTCAGACGTATGTATGCATTTATATGACTATCGGGAAGATGATGGACAACTTGCCGGACAGTCCAGCCGCCTTCGCGATACGGCGTATTGAGCTGTGCATCATCCAGTCCTTCAACTGCTTTGCGGAGCTCCTTTGGCGCTGCGGCAATTTCCTGAATGAATCGTTCTCTTTGCCCTGCGTCGATGTGTTCCGGCTTCTTGTATTTACCAATCGGATATTGAAGATTTTCACTCATTGTCATTAATCTCCTTTCATCTTAGAAAAAACTTGTAAGGACTCCACCATTTGGTTTATTGTCGATCAATCCAAGATTGAAGCACTTCAGAGGTATTGGTTATTAATTTACTTTTTACTCGTTCAAATTTCAACTTGAGGAGGGTGCCGGACTTTGAATAAAACCTTATCTGAGAAGTACCATCTTTTTCTGCAGGTACACATTTCCGGCAATGAGACGATAAAAATATATTCCACTCGCACAGGTATGAGGCATCCATTGGTACTCGTACACTCCCGGAGCCTGTCGTGCATTCACAAGCGTTGCAAGCTCGCGTCCAAGAATATCGTAGATCTTGAGAGTAACCTTTCCCTGCCGCCGAAGTCGGTAAACAATATTCGTCGTTGAATTGAAAGGATTTGGGTAGTTTTGTTCCAAGATGTACTCCGATGGAAGCTGATCTTTATCAGAAATTGCAAACTTCAGAATCCATTTATCGGGATCAAGAAGTACTGCAGAAGGTTTTTCATTACTCTTAAGAACGAACCTCTGTTGCTGTAAATCGTTAAGCACTGTGAGCGTCGTATCCCGTCCGGCTGCCGTGATTCGAATATCGATAGGCATGGTGAAGAATGCGGGATTACTTCGACCGCTTATTTGTCCGATATCCAAAATGATCACAGAGGAATCCCCGAAAGATTTCCAAGTCCAGGAATAGCTATACATCGGATAACCTTCACCATAAATCCATTCCTGAAAGAAGTAATTGAGGTTTTTCCCGGAAACGCTTTCACAGATTGATTGAAAATCTCTCGTGGTCGCTGTGCTATATTTTAACGCCGGATCGTTCGCATATGTACGGAGAGAATGAAAAAAAATACTATCTCCCAAAACATGGCGGAGCATATGCAACACAGAAGATCCTTTCGAATAGACAAGGGCTGGACTAAAAAGATTTCGAACATTTGCTGTGTCGGGATTTCCCAGTGCACCCTGTGCGGTCTGAGCTTGATCAAATTGTGAGTTCATATATGCCCAATATGAATCGATGCCATAGCGCCGTTCAAGATAGAGCGCTGTGGAGTATTGTGCAAAGCCCTCATTTAACCAGAGATCCGACCACGACTGGCACGTAATCATATCCCCAAACCACTGATGAGCAAGTTCGTGCGCAATGGTGTTTTCGTCAAATGTTGTTGTCGAGGTCATGGTTTGATGCTCCATCGCCCCGCCTCTTCCAAATTCCGCGTGACCATATTTTTCTTTGATGAAAGGATACATGCCGAAAAGCTCTGAAAAAATTGCCAGCATGTCGATTGTTCGCGGAAGACTCTGGAATGCCGTTGAATCATGTTCAGGAAGAACATAATTCAGCACTTCCATGGAATCCGTTTCTGAATAGCGAAACCAATCGGAGAATTGAACATAGTCGGTAATTGCGACAGAGATCAGATAGGAAGCGATGGGATATCGCTCTTTCCAATGGTAGGTCGAGGTTCCATTGCCATTGTTGATCACCGGGACAAGTATGCCTTCCGAACCAACTTTCAAATTCGAATCGCATGTGACAATGATATCGGCAGAGTCCGCTTTATCATTCGGATCATCTTTGCAAGGCCACCAGTCTTTTGCTCCGTACGGTTCGCTCAGCGAATACACCCATGGTATGCCAGCGTGAGAATCAAAAACGAAACTTCCGAATCCTGTCGCAATTGGTACACCTTCGTAAAAAACATCAATCGAAAGAGTTTCTGCGAAAGTGTAAGAACGAGCGAGTGTTATATTAAAGGAATTTTTGTTTTGAGAGAAGAGGCTTATTCGGCCGTCCACCAACACCGAATCCACTCGCATTTGATTCACAAGATCGAGCGTGAGAGAACGTGTACTGTCTTTACGACAAATTCCTGTTATTGTGACTTTCCCTTTGAGATAACTTGACTGGGTAAAAACTTCTAATGCGAGGCAGTAATACGTAACATCAAACCATACGCTTGCCGCTGTTTCTGCGAACAACTGTTGTCGGTGTAAGATGGTCTTTCCATTCGTAAGCTTTTGTAGAAACAGTTCTTGCTTATATTCAGAATCAGAAGACGATTGTGCATACGCCCCTGAATAAATAATCCATATCAAGGAAAGAATTGTCCGAAAATTTATTTTCTTGAGATAGTAATATCTCAATTTACAAGCCATTGCAAGGATGGATGATATTCTCTCTCCACATTGCTGATATCCCGCCAAAGGATGCATGTCGGAAATGTAGGAACGAGAATAATCTACCTTTTGCTCAATTAAATATCAAGCTTCTCAGTATTGCAAAGAGGGCGTGGTGAGAAATTCAGTGCAGTGGTTTCAAAGGAATTCTACGGCTATTCCTTTTTCTATTGTTTCGACGATCTTTGCCGCGATCGCTTCCGGTGAATCAAGTTTATGCATATCATTCTGGCGCTTTGTGTGCGTCACCTTGCGCCGTTTCGGAGGTTTTTGAACATCCGCCTCCGGTTCCCGAGGATAGACAAGAGATACACTGATACCTTGATCGGTATATTCAGTTCGTGTATTCAGCGAAATCATGTTCCATACTGACTTTGCAGATACATCTTGTGGTGAGGTCGATCGTGCTGTGTGTAACACTCCTGAACTGATATTTACGATCGCTCCACCGCCTTGTTGTTTCATCAACGGAATGGTTGTCTGCATGGCAACAAGCGGTCCGTAAACGTCCGTAGTCATAAGCCGGGCGAAATCATCCACGTCGATAGGTTCAAGTGACGTATTCAATTCTTGACCTGCATTATTAATGAGAACATCGATTCGGCCGTAATAAGCGTGAGTCTGTTGCACCATTTGTTTTATTTCTTGTGGTTTCGTCATATCCACAGCCACTGCAAGAGAGTCCGGCATTTTTGCTGCAAGTTCTTTCACTTCTTCGAGAGATCGTGCCGCCAGCACTACCTTCGCACCTTTTCTGATAAACAACTCGGCAGTAGCTTTTCCGATACAGCTGGAAGCGCCGGTCACGAGTACAACTTTATCCTTGATATCCATATATACCTTACCTTACGATAGGCCGCCTCTTCATCCCAATGATTTCATAAATGCAATGCTGTCAATCTACATTTTGCTAATTCAAATTTCAACAGTATTTTCGCACCAAGTGATTTCTATCACTCTTTTCTAAATCCCTTGGAAAGTACTTCCAAAATAACCAGCGCAAGAGTAAACAAGACTCCATCAATAATAGGTGTAATTGAGTGAGCTAACAGAAGTATCACAAACACGATACAAATGCCGGCAAAGAGAGATCCAGCTATTTTCTTGTTTATAAGAGTCCTCCTTCTCTCTAGAGCATGCGACCGACTATCTTTGATTGTAATATCTTTTCGCTAATTGCGTTACTTTCACAATAAATTCTGTTTTCGCTTCAGTATAAGTCACTCTGTCGTTCGGGAAGTTTTCTGCCAAACGAACTTTTATTGTTTCATATTCTTTCGCAATATCCGGATGCTCGATTAAAAAATCTCGAAACAGCAGCCTATCCCAATGTTCAAAATCATGTTCCACCATATGGATGTGATGCGTACGGCATCCTTGTGAATCTCGTTTGATGAACCATGCATAGTACGGAGGAACATCGTCGCCCCCCGTTGGTCTCCAGAAGTATTCGTATCCTTGAAATGTTAAAATCGGGACAATAATATTCTTTGTTTCTTCAAGAGATGTTACTTCTACCAGCATATCAATAATGGGTTTTGATGACAGATTGGGTACTGCCGTACTGCCGAAGTGTTCGATCCTTCTCACCAGATCATGCGGCAAGCAGGAGAAGAGATGATTCTTCTCGAGTTCAAACATTCGCGGCCAGTCTGGATTGTACGGAACGATGGTAAGTTCTTCCTCCACGACTTTGTTAATACGTTCTTTCAGTGTATTCATCGTAATCATGCTTATTACTAGTGCAAGAAATACTTCATTCCAGACCATAATTGATAGACACCAAAACATGCCAAGGCAATCGTTGATACACCTATCAAAGCCCGAGTTACTCGAGGTCCCAATGTTTTCGCAAAAGCAAAGAGTAGAATGATTCCCATTAAGCTGACAATCATAGAAATATAAAAACCTGCCAGCAACGCAATTCCGTTGACAGGAGTTTCTCTCCATCCTTTAAGAAGAAGCGGTCCCATCACCAAACTCCAGCCAAGATAGGGACTTGGGTTTAGAAAATTCACAACCGCCGCTTGCATCACGCTCTGTCGGCTGGATGAACTGTGGATAACTGTTTCCGTATTATAATTCCTCCATGCTTTCAACGCATTGACTGCAAGATAAAGAAGAAATACTCCTCCGGCACACTGCAGTACATTGATGAACCATCCAGGAATACGACTCAACAGAATCACAACTAATACAATGATTGGTCCATCGCTGAGCAACGGTGCAAACGCAGCGGGCAGGGTCCGTCGCCATCCTTTACTCAGGGTTTGAGAAATAAGGTAGCCTTGGAATGGACCAGGCTGTATGGCGGCTGCAAAGGCGTAAGTCATTCCTAAGAGCAAGTAATACATCATGTAATTTACATCTTCAAAGAATTATTTTCTTGTACAGGTTTACACGTTGTCGAACTTTGTTCTGACAAATGATCGGTTTCTTTACAACTTTTCAATCCAAGATCTTTTGCAAAATATGCACATCCAAGAGTTTTCCGAATTTCCTTCCAACTTCTTTGAGCGTTCCTATGTAGACAAAACCGAGACTTTCATTAAGATGAAGACTAACATTACTCTCACCTGCTACGCGTGCAATCAATGTATGAAATTTTAGCTGTTGAGCTTTTTCGATAATCGCCTGTTTGAGCTTTCGCCCAATTCCCTGATTCTGATATTCAGCCTTAACATAAAACGATGTCTCAGCGGTATCGTTATACGCAGGGCGATCAGACCATTTGCTCAACGACGCCCAGCCAACGACTTTCTTATCAAGTACTGCAACTATAACAGGATGTCTATCGTCATGAGATTGAAACCATTGCGTTCGTTCAGATATACTCTTTGGTTCTGTATCAAAGGTTGCCGTTGTTGTGAGTATTGCCTCGTTATAAATTTCAGTGATAGCATCCATATCCGACAACTCGGCTTTTCTGATGATAATTGATTTATTCAGATTGTTCATTGGATTATCTCGCATTAAAATAATTAGCTTTCTATCAACGTACACTTCCTCCCACCGCCACTTCTTTGCTTAGGCCTCAATAGCTCCAAAATGAATCTACCGCTTGTTCAAATAAATTTCAATAGTTGAAATTGAACACATATCTTCTTTCCTTTCACCAAAGGAATATGCCTACTCGAACTCAAGAAAATCTTGCCAGAATGATTCGTCTCGCCGATGAAGTCTTCGGCATGAAACAAGATCCGACGCAAATCTCTGTCAACACAAAAGTTATAGCCCGTCTCCGGAAAATCCATCCAAGCACCATGACAGAGAAGAGCACGAAAAATGGACCAATTGCGTGGATTCTTGTTCTTCCTACGACGAAGGACTTGATGAAACAATTTATTACAAAGAAGATTAATGAGCAGGAATTATTGAAGAGGACTTCTCTTCGAGCTGAGTACGATGCTGTCTATTTATGTTCAGCACTTGTACTCCCTGAGAATAGGAGAAAAGGACTTGCAAAGCGCCTGATGTGCAAGGCGATCAGATCCATCCAGAAGCAGCATCCGATCAAATTCCTTTTCTATTGGGCATTCAGTGTGGAAGGAAAGAAGTTGGCTGTTTCCATTGCTAAGAATCTTTCTCTGCCTCTCTATAAAAGAATCGACTGAGTTACTCCCTCTTTCTCTTCGTTGCACAAATTCTTCATCGAAGTGACTTCTTTTGATAATCGTCCGGTTTTTACGTATTTTATTCCGTAATCATAACAGATATTGAAAGAACTATGACAACGAATGAGAAAAATGATTTTATCCGTGAGATCATAGGCGAAGATCTTCGCACTAACAAATATCAGGGTCAAGTTCATACACGTTTTCCTCCCGAACCTAACGGATATCTCCATATCGGGCATGCAAAATCCATTCGCTTGAACTTCGGAATTGCTCAAGATTACAACGGTAAATTCAATCTCCGATTCGATGACACAAACCCAGAGAAAGAAGAGCAGGAGTATGTCGATTCGATCATCGAAGATGTAAAATGGTTAGGCGGTGATTTTGAAGACCGTTTGTTTTATGCTTCGGATTATTTTGAGCAAATGTATCAGTGGGCTGTTGATCTAATTAAAAAAGGGAAAGCTTACGTCTGCGATCTCAATGGAGATGAAATTCGAGCAACTCGCGGCACACTCACAGAGCCTGGGAAGGAAAGTCCCTTTAGAAACCGAAGTATCGAAGAAAATCTTGATTTATTCGAGCGCATGCGCAAAGGGGAATTCCCAAATGGAACGAAGACCCTGCGCGCCAAAATCGATATGGCATCGCCAAATATCAACCTGCGCGACCCAATTATGTATAGAGTCGTCCATGAGGGACACCACCGACAAGGAGATACATGGTGCATCTACCCGACGTACGATTGGGCACACGGACTCGAAGATTCGATCGAAAACATCACACATTCTATCTGCACACTTGAATTCGAAAACCATCGACCATTGTATGATTGGTTTCTTGAGAATCTAGGAGTGTATCATCCGCAACAAATCGAGTTTGCTCGACTCAATATTACGTACACAGTGCTGAGCAAACGCAGGCTGCTGCAACTCGTTCAAGAAAAACATGTCTCCGGCTGGGATGATCCGCGTATGCCGACTCTTGCCGGATTTCGTCGCCGCGGATATACTGCAGATTCGATCAAAGTATTTTGCGACAAGATCGGCGTTTCAAAAAAAGACAGCATGATCGATGTGGCGATGCTGGAATGGAGCATCCGAGAGGATCTTAATAAGAACGCGCAACGGGCAATGGCTGTCTTGAATCCCATGAAAGTGGTGCTTACGAATTATCCCGAAGGCAAATCAGAAGAATTGAGTGCTGTGAATAATCCTGAAGATGAGTCAGCGGGCTCACGCATGGTTCCATTCAGCCGTGAATTATACATCGATCAAGAGGATTTCCGTGAAGTACCACCGCAAAAATATTACCGGTTGTCGCCGGGAACAGAAGTGCGTCTTCGGTATGCATACATTATCAAATGCGAAAAAGTTATAAAAGACACAAAAGGGAATATCACAGAACTTCATTGCACGTACGATCCAGCGACCAAAAGCGGTACTGCAACAGCCAATCGCAAAGTGAAATCAACGATTCATTGGGTCTCCGCACATGCCGCGGTGAATGCAGAAGTGCGGCTCTATGATCGTCTCTTTGTCAAAGAAGATCCAAACGAAGTGGAAGAAGGGAAAGACTTTCTCTCCAATATTAATCCCAATTCTCTGCAGGTGCTGACACACTGTAAATTGGAACCGATGCTCAACATAGCCGCTCCGGGCGACCGATTCCAATTTGAAAGAACGGGATACTTTTGTGCAGACGTGAAAGACTCAAAACCGGGTGCACCGGTATTCAACCGCATCGTGACCTTGAAGGATACATGGGCGAAGATTGAGCAGAAGGAAAAAAAATAATCAAAAATTCTTAGCGGTCGTTATCTATCCGCAATACCCAGTTGCTCTATTATAGAGCATGGCGGGATGCCACTGCACATCGTTCCCTAGTACCAATCTAGGAGCTGTGCGATACTCCTGAAACCCTTCTGACAGTAAATACTCTCGAGCAATTGTGTTCAACGATGGAACAACTGCGGTTATCTTGCCGCGATTGAATCTCAACTTCATGAGTGCTAACCCCGCTTCGGAATCCTTTGCGATGATCAACCCACTACCAAAATCTGGAAGATAGACACCACTGATACGAGTTGATCTCTCTGGAACATAGACCCATCCGGTAGAAAGAAATCTTTCAAGAAAAGTAAATCGTTCTTCTCCGGTAATCTCTCTGTCAAGCTTCTTGATATATTTTACATCTTCTTGTCTGACTTCTCTCACATTTGAAATGAGTTGAATTGGAGCAATCGATTCCCTTCTGTAAAATATATATTCTGTACTGGTTATAAAGCCAAGCTTTCTATAGACAGATTCACCCATTGCGCTGGCAGTGAGCAGCTGAGTGGTACATCCCCTGTTTTTGCAGTATTGTATGAGATGGGATGTTATTTCTTTTCCAATCCCACTTCTTCGATATTCCGGAAGAACAATGATCGTTCCAAGCCAGCTGATATTTCCATGTACTATGGCAATTCCGCATCCGATTATTTTTTTATCGACTTCAGCTGCTACAGGATAGAAATAGGGATACCCGAAATGAAAAGAGAGCAACCGCGGAAGATCCAAGTTCCAATCTTCAGGAGGATAATTTTGCAGCTGGGGAATTTCCGAGTGTGACAGTTGTCTTATTTTCAGCAAGATTCAATCCTTACGGCTACGGTAAAGCTGGTTCGACGAACAATGTCTTCTCTCGCTCCAGGATAACGGTGCCCGCCGGAACTCCTTTTGGTTTTCTCACATACTTCCCCTCACACATCGCTACCGGCACCAATTTTGAATTCTTCATCTTACTATAGTACGCTGCAATTGCCGCCGCTTGCTCAATGGCTTGTTTGCTCACCTCGCCTTTTCCGGTTCCTACTTTCAAAACAACATGCGAACCGCCTACTCCGCGGGCATGGAACCAGAGATCATTCTTCGCAGTATGGCGCGTTGAAAGCAAATCATTGTTCTCACCGCTTTTTCCCGCCCACACTTGGAATCCGCCCGCAACGGTAAACACACGAAACGGCAATGGTTCTTCTTTTTTTATCTGTCCTGATTTTTTTGTTTTCAATCCAAATTTTGCAAGCTCTTTCCGATTTTCTTCTGCAAAGCGATGGAGATCATCTGCTGTGATAACGTCTTCCATGCGCGTGAGAAGTTGAGAGACCGATTTTTGCCGCTCCGTCAATTCAGCCGCGCGCTGACGTTGTTCTTCTGCAGCGTGCCGGGATTTACCGGCTTTCTCAAAGTACCGTTCAGCGTTCTTCGCCGGAGTCAGATGCGGATCAAGAGGGATTTCAACAAGATCATTGGACCGGTCGACGAAATCTTCTATCAATGCTGTACTGTCGCCCTTTTTGATAAGATGCAGTTGAGATATTAAGAGCTTGCCGAACTTCTCATACAATGCTGCACGACTTGAGGTCTCTGCTTCAGCTGCAATTTTTTGCAGTGTCCGCTCCGTATGGCCTCGTTCGCGCTCCAGTACTTTCATGATTTCTTCCTTCTCGTGGAGAATGGTTTTCTCATGACGTACATGCGCACGAAACGTGTAGATTGCTTCCGACACAGATTCGTATTTCTGAAACTCGAATTCATTGAGATGCTGCAATGGAATAATGGAGAAGCGTACAGGCGATGTGCCGTTCGAGTACACACGCGGTGACGGTGGAGAAAGAAGTTCTTCCTTCAATCGTTGTGCACCATTCAACAAACGGTTAATTTCGTTTTCCAGTAAATCGGCAAGCGGCTGTTCGCCGCTCAAACCAACACGAGTGAGCAATTCCCGGATAAGCACAGTACCGAATAATGGGAACATATGTTTCAGCGCTGTTGCGAGCGGTTGGTCTCCGTACGTCGCCACGATGCTGTTGTGGGGCGATTCTGGAATATCCGGGCGTCGAATCTGAGAGAACAATTCAAGCTTCGTATTCTTCAGATCCAATTTCTTCAAGAATAGATCGGTCACCATACCACTCGTATCAACGAAAAGGATATTCGCTTTTGATCCGAATAATTGTACAATCAGTTCACGCCTATCCTTCAATCGAACATATATTTGTCGATCTGTCGGATGTATGGAAATCTTCTCAATCATCATCCCATGAACTTCGGAAAAAAGATCTGTAGAGTTTCGACGCGCTCGAGCAAACGTTTTTCGCGCATAGATATAATTGTTCGCTGGTTCACAACCGACGAGAATAACGGCAGGAGTTTCCCGAAACGATAGAATCAACTCACCGCGGTATTGAGTAAAGATTTCGTCCACTATTCGTCCGGAGAATTCTTGATTCAATTCAACCGCTATGTGAAATAGAGTATAGTAGTTGGTAATCATTAATGTTTGTCAGTTATCCACAATTCACATCCAAAATCAGTAAAATTGCAAGGAATTGCAATCCCGATGTGGATAACTCGTGAATATCAACGTGCAGATGATGTGCAAAAGTAAACCTTGCCCTCCCATCGAATTTTCCGTACCTTTTGATGCAAAATTCTATTTCGAGGAGCCTTTGTGGTAGCAAGCATGACCGGCTTTGGCCGTGCAGAAGTCAGTAGGGACGGTATCAATATCGGTGCAGAGGTGCGGAGTGTGAACAGCCGCTACCTCGATATCACGTTGCGTCTGCCGCGAAGCATTTCCCAGCGTGAAAAGGAATTGAAGGATATTGTTCGCACATTCCTGAATCGCGGCAATTTGAACATCACCGTCAAGATCGCTTATGACTCCAACGGTGCTATTCCTCTGAAAGTGAATACTGCCGCAGCAAAGTCGTACTTTAAGCTGCTCAATGAGATCCGTAAGTCCGTGAAGATTCGCGAGCAGGTAAAACTTGAACACCTTTTAACCTTCTCCGAAGTGCTGGAACCCATTGAGGAAGAAGAAACCGATGAACGTGAGTGGGAACTGGTGCAGGAAACAGTTCGCCAAGCATTAGAGAATCTCAATGCGATGCGCTCGCAAGAAGGAAGCGAATTGGCGAAGGATCTCGAAAAACGCATCCACTGGATGGAGGAGACTCTGAATGAAGTGGAGAAACTTTCGAAGGAACGGATCCCAGAAGAACGTAAAAACTTGCATGAACGTATCGCGCAGTTGGTAGAAGACAAGTTCGTTCTTGACCAAAATAGGCTAGAACTGGAAATAGCGTTGATGGTCGATAAACTTGACATTACGGAAGAATGCGTCCGCTATAGGAGTCATAACAAGTTTTTCCTTGAAGCGCTCAAGAAGAATGAAGCAGCTGGTCGCAAGTTGAACTTCCTCGTACAAGAAATGAACCGCGAAGCAAACACGATCGGTTCCAAATCCAGTGATGCGGCTATTGCACATATGATTATTGGATTGAAAGAAGAACTGGAAAAAATTCGGGAACAGTTGCAGAATATTGAATAGCAATGAGTGAATTTGTGAAGTGTTAATTGGTAGGTAGTACATCAGGTTCATCTACGACTCAATCACCAATTATATATCACCAATGACCAAAGGAAAACTCATTGTCATATCGGCACCCAGTGGATGCGGGAAGACCACAATCGCGAAAGCGATTCTTACAAAATATCCAACGATGCTCTTTTCTGTTTCTGCAACAACACGGCCCATACGGGTCGGTGAAGTAAACGGAAGGGATTATTTCTTTCTCACGAGGCAGGAATTTGAAGATCGCATTGGAACCGGAGATTTAGTGGAGTGGGAAGAAATCTATGGAAATTATTATGGAACGCTGAAGAGCGAAATTCATAGAGCGCTCAATCATGGTTATTCCATGATGTTTGATGTGGATGTGAAAGGTGCATTATCGATTCGGCGAAATTTTCCTAACGAGTCTGTCTTATTTTTTATCAAGCCGCCGAGTATGGAAGTGCTGAAGAAACGCTTAGAAAATCGGAAAACAGAAAATCCTGAGACTCTCAAACGGAGGTTGGACCGAGTACCAATGGAACTGGAACAGGGTCCTCAATTTGATTTTCAAATCGTGAACGATGAACTCCAAAAAGCTATTGATGAAGTAGATGTCATCGTTCAGAGAAATTTTAAGAAAAGTATACAATCATAATCATAACGTAATGGAGGAAGAGCAGTGGCAGTGAAACCAGTTGCAATGCATGAATTCTTAGAACAAACCGGCAACATTTACGAAGCAATCATCGTTGCTGCGAAACGGTCGCGGCAAATTCACGATGACCTCAAAATTGAATTATCGCAGCAGCTCGAAACGCTCAAAGCGTTAAATGCGACACCAGAACCGGAAGATGACAGCGAAGTGACAGTTGCTAATCCGGATCAACTCAAAATTAGTCTGGAATTTGAGAAACGCAGGAAACCGACAGAAGTTGCGATCGATGAGGTACGGGAAAAGAAGATTCCCTATCGCTACAAAGAACATATTGATTTCTTTGCAAAGACTTCTTCTAAAGAAACAGCGACCGAAGAATAACGGAATTTACGATGCGCGGCAAGCATGTATTAGTTGGAGTCACAGGTGGGATTGCTGCTTACAAAGTAGGCTATCTCGTTCGTGACCTTGTAAAGTCCGGGGCCGAAGTAAAAGTGATGATGACGGAAGCGGGAACACGTTTTGTTGCTCCGCTTACGTTCTCCGCGCTTTCAAAGAATCCGGTTTTCACCGATCTCTGGACGAACAACCAATCGTCGGATTCCGACATCAGCACACAGCATATCGACCTTGCCAACTGGGCAGATGTGCTCGTGATTGCACCGGCATCAGCCAATACAATAGCAAAACTTGCCTATGGCATTTCCGATAACCTGCTTGCTGTTGTTGCTCTCGCAACAACGCGGCCGATTATTCTCGCACCGACTATGGATGCAGAGATGTATCTGAACCCAGTCACGCAGAACAATCTCACGTCGCTTAAAGAACGCGGCTACATCATCATCCCTCCGGTTGAAGGAGAACTTGCCAGCGGATTAAGCGGACCAGGACGCTTGCCGGAAATTAAAATTATTATTGAGACAATTGGAAAAATCCTTGATCAATCACATCAGGATTTAAAGAAGAAGCGAATTCTTGTGACGGCAGGACCAACATATGAAGCAATCGATCCTGTGCGATTTGTGGGAAATCGTTCGTCCGGGAAAATGGGATTTGCAATTGCAAACGCCGCTGCCCAGCGCGGCGCGGAGGTAACACTTGTTGCAGGACCAACCCATCTCGAAACACCGCGCAATGTAACACGCATTGATGTTGAATCGGCACAAGAAATGCTGTCCGCTGTTCTTGCCCATACGAAGAAAACAGATGCCGTCATAATGGCGGCGGCTGTTGCCGATTACAGGCCTGCAAATCCGGCGAAGCATAAGATGAAGAAACATTCCAGTAGTAAGGCACTGGAATTGCATCTCGAAGCAACAACAGACATTCTCGCAACCCTCGGTAAGAAAAAACGATCAATGACGCTGGTAGGTTTTGCACTGGAAACAAAGGACGAACTTGCAGGCGCAAAGGAAAAAATTCGAAAGAAGAATCTCGACCTCATCGTGCTCAATTCCTTTGGCAAACAGAACCGCGTATTCGGTTCTAATCTTAACACGGTCGCGATGATCGACAAACGCGGCAAAGTGGAACAACTTCCCATTATGCCGAAGTTTGATATAGCGAATAAAATTCTGAATAAGATAAAAACTCTCTTGTAGTTTTATTAGGCGCATTAATCCCGGATCATAGATCCCATCGTTCTCTCCTGTTCAGAAGGGGAGATTTTTTTTCATTGGGATCGAAATAGTAAATCATAATATCTGACCTATGTCTCTTGACGACGATTTCAATACATTGCTGTCGGATACTCAATGTTTCCTCGAACAACAAGCAGAACTCTACGGCGACTCACTGCTGATTCCAAAAACTCCTGTTCAGCCAGCAATGGATCAGCCGGTTCATCAAGAAGAGCGAACTATATCCTCCACGACCGGAACATCTATGTCTCGAAAATCTGAAACAGACCTTTTTGGAAATCCTATTGCTCCACAAACAGCGACGACACTTCATGCTTATCCTGCAGAACCTTGGATATCCGCCGAAAGTATTCCAATGCTCAATCAGGCAATTAATACCTGCATGAAATGCGGACTCGGAAAAACGCGGACAAAGTTTGTCTTTGGTGTCGGCAACCCCAAGGCAGAAGTGGTAGTTGTTGGTGAAGCACCGGGAGCTGATGAAGATGCACAAGGCGAGCCGTTTGTCGGGCGCGGCGGGCAGCTGCTGAATAAAATTCTCGAATCAATCCGATTTCAACGTGAAGAAGTATTCATTTGTAACATTCTCAAATGTCGGCCGCCGAATAATCGCGATCCGCAGCCGGAAGAGATCGAGTTATGCGAGCCGTATCTGTGGAAACAGCTTGAATTGATCAAACCGAAAATGATTCTTTGTGTAGGACGTATCGCCGGGCAATCGCTCTTAAAGACCAATGCCTCATTGACGCTTTTACGCGGCAAAGTGCATGATTATCGCGGTATTCCGTTGATGGTCACATATCATCCCGCTGCGTTGCTGCGCAATCCAAATTGGAAAAGACCTTGTTGGGAAGACGTTCAGAAGTTTCGAAAGCTGTATGAAGAAATGAAAACTGAAAAATAAAACACAAATCACAAAACACAAGCTTCAAACAAATTCCAATAGTAAAGATTCAACGACAAGAATTTGAAAATTGCTTTTTGAAATTTATTTGTGATTTGATTATTGATTATTGAGATTTTGAATATGAATCGAAAGAAAGAATTCATCAAGAATCTAAAAAAAGCATGGCGTGATGAAATGCTGAGCGCACGCAACTATCGCGCATTAGCGGAACATGAGCAGCATCCGGAAAAAAAAGCAATCCTTATCCGCATGGCTGAAGCAGAAGATCGGCATGCCGAGCGATGGGCAGCCCGTTTACGCGAGTTGGGTGTTGAGGTCGGCATATTCCGCGATACACCGATAGAGAAATTGCAGCGGACAATGCTACTGAAAAGTTCAAGCGAAGAAGCCGCACAAATGTTGGAAGCGGGCGAAAGCCAGGCAGATGCATTATACGAGAAAATGATCGTTGCGGCAGAATCAGAAACGGATAAGCAAGCGCTTCTTGAAGCTCAACGTGAAGAAAATGCCCACAGTAAAATGCTGGAAGAAATGAGCCATCCGCGAATTTCCCAGCATCCGCAGAGCAGACTCGATCGAATGTTAGGCAGAGAACGCTGGCATGTCACCGGAGGCGGTTGGATCGGTCAGGCAATTTATGGGGTCAATGACGGACTCGGTGCTGCATTCGGCGTTGTCAGCGGCGTGGCAGGCGCAACCTCGGCAAACGGCAATTTTATTTTATTGAGCGGACTCGCAGTGGCAGTTGCATCCGCATTGTCCATGGGAAGCGGCGCGTACCTCGCAACAAAATCGGAACGTGAAGTGTACGAAGCTGAAATGGAAAAGGAAAGACGCGAGATCGAAGAACATCCCGAGGAAGAGCAGGAAGAAATGGAGCTCTTCTACCAGCTCAAGGGATTCTCGCCTGAAGAAGCAAAAAAAATGGCAGCAAAACTTGCAGAACAGCCGGAACAATTTCTTAAAACACTGGCGCATGAAGAGCTCGGCCTTTCCGAAAAATCGTTTCCAAACCAATGGAAATCGGCGTTTAGCGCTTCGGTCAGCACGGCAATCGGCGCTATTATTCCTGTACTTCCGTTTATTTTCTGGTCGGGAATGGAAGCGCTCATTATTTCGTTTATCATTAGCACAGCGGCGCATTTCGTTGTCGGAGCATCGAAGGTAATCGTTACCGGGCGCTCGTGGCTCAAGAGCGGCACCGAGATGACTCTTATCGGATTAGGCGAAGCGATCACAACGTATCTCATTGGCATGCTCATCGCGCCAATGATTAGATGATGTAACCGCGGATTTCAATCCGTGGAAAAGGAGAATGTTGTATGGCAGACCCACGAAAAATAATTGACTTCAACTCACCGCAATCGGTTTCGACCGAAGGGCGCGTACCGCCGCAAGCGATGGATATTGAAGCTGCTGTCATCGGTGCGATGCTCTTAGAGAAAGATGCCATCGCCAAAGCGATTGAAGTTCTGGATGATACTGCTTTCTACAAACCGGCGCATCAAAGCATCTACCGCGCAATGATGAAATTGTTTGACCGAAGCGAACCGGTCGATCTTATTACATTGACAGAAGAACTTCGCCGCGGCGGCGATTTGGAAAAAATCGGCGGTGAATACTATCTCACGGAACTCACAACAAAAGTTTCCAGCGCCGCGAACATTGAATACCATGCACACATCGTGCTGGAGCGGGCGCTTATGCGTCAGCTTATTCATTCATCATCAGAAGTCATTAACCGCGCATACAGTGAAACCGAAGACGCGCTCGGCCTGCTGGATGAAGCAGAGCAAAAGATTTTCGATATCTCCGAACAGCGGATGAAGAAAAGCTTTATCACGATGGATAACGCCGTTCATAAGACGATGGAATTATTGGAGAGCCTCCACGGCAAACACAGCGGCGTTACTGGTGTGCCTTCAGGATTTGCCGATCTTGATTCAGTTACAGGCGGATTCCAACCATCCGATCTTATTATTATTGCCGGTCGTCCGTCGCAGGGAAAAACGGCATTTGCGCTCTCGATTGCACGAAATGCATCAGTGCTGCACGATGTACCCGTTGGTATGTTTAGTCTCGAAATGTCCACACAACAATTGGTCATGAGGTTGATGTGCGCCGAAGCCCGCGTGGATGCACATAAGGTACGCACAGGACGACTGCCCGAAGATGAGTGGAAGAAATTAAGTATGAGTGTTGGTCGTCTCTATAAGGCAAAGATGTTTATTGATGACACTCCTGGACTTGCTTTATTAGAATTGCGAGCAAAAGCCCGCCGATTAAAAGTTGAACACGATATCGGACTTATCATTGTTGATTATCTTCAATTAATGCAGGGACCAAGGAACGCTCAAAGCCGCGAACAAGAAATCTCCGCTATCTCGCGTTCACTGAAAGCGCTTGCCAAAGAATTGAATATCCCTGTCATTGCATTGTCGCAGTTGAACCGTTCTGTTGAATCACGAAATGATAAGAGGCCCGCACTTTCAGACTTACGTGAATCCGGCGCAATCGAACAAGATGCTGATGTTGTGACGTTCGTTCATCGTCCCGAAATGTTCGGTATTCAGGAACAAGACGGCGAACCGACGGAAGGATTGGCAGAGATTATCATCGGCAAACAGAGAAATGGTCCGACGGGCACAGTAAAACTGCAATTCAATAAACAGTATGCGCGATTTGACAGCCGAACAATATATCGGCCTGAAACGTTCTTACCAGCTGAACCTGGAGAGGAAACACCATTTTAGATTGGCTATTCCCGGCCGGAGATTAGAGTTGAATAAGTAAAGAAAGCGCTCATGAACCGTCGCACTTTTTTGCAATCGATTCCCGTTGCCGCCTTATTGCCTTCTCTTCTTCAGCAAGAAAAGATCATAGCAAACACTCTTCTTTCCGATCCAAATGAATTGATCTGTAAGAATAAATTTGATTTTGCCCTCTCTCTCAAGCTCACCGAAAGACCGATCAACGAAGTAGTCATTGAAATAGCAAAATCGTTTCTCGGAGTGAATTATGCCGCTAACACCATTGAAGCACCTGGCAAGGAGCATCTCATTATAAATCTCCAGAAGCTCGATTGTGTTACATTCTATGAGAACTCGCTCGTCCTCGCGCGATGCATCAAGAAAAACACGATGACATTTGAAGACTACAAAAAGGAATTGCAATTTGTTCGTTACCGCGATGGCATCATTGACAAGTATCCAAGCCGATTACATTATACATCAGATTATTTCTTTGACAACGAAAAAAAGTCTGTGCTCAAGAATGTTACAAAAGAAATCGGCGGCGTGCCATACAAAAAGAAGATCAATTTTATGTCTACGCACGCCGATTCTTATTTGCAGCTGAGAGAGAATCCGGAATTTGTAAAAATGATCGCCGCACAGGAAGCAGAGATGAATAAACGGACGATGTATCACATTTCTAAATCGAACGTAAAAAAAGCCGCTTCACAGATCAACGATGGTGACATCCTGGGCATCACGACGACCATCGAAGGATTAGACTGCACGCATACCGGTATTGCCATCTGGCAAAACAAAAAATTGCATATGATCCATGCACCATTTCCTGGTTCAAAAGTGCAAATCACCAAAACATCACTTTGGGAATATCTCATGAAAATTAAGAAGGATGCAGGAATAATGGTAGCAAGAGTGTTGGAGCAAAAAGTGTAAAACAGATTAAAGGTCTTAGACAATAGGTTGGAACAATGAAAGGGAACTGTGAATGAAGATAGGCAAAAAAACACACTCCCATGTATCTATTGTTCAAGGCGATATCACCACACAAATGGTCGATGCGATTGTCAATGCTGCCAATAACTCGCTTTTAGGCGGCGGAGGCGTTGACGGTGCGATTCATCAAGCGGCCGGACCAATGCTGTTAGAAGAATGCCGAACTCTCAGAGGTTGCGAAACCGGCAATGCAAAAATGACAAGAGGCTATAATCTTCCAGCAAATTATATTATACATACTGTCGGTCCTGTCTGGCAGGAGGGTACACACGATGAAGACACCTTATTGGCAAATTGCTATCGAAGCTGTTTCGCGCTTTCGCGAAAACACGGCATCAGAACTATCGCGTTTCCATCTATCAGTACAGGTGTGTATCGATTTCCGGTGAAACGGGCTTCTCGCATTGCACTGAAAGAAATTTTCCACGAACTTGAAACTAATATAGAACTTGAACGTGTACTTGTTGTATGTTTTGACCGAACAACATATGAAACATATATATCCGTAGAGAAGGAATTATCCGGCACAAAATAATGTTTGAGAATGAAGGACCTATGAAATTAAGGCACGTACTCTGGCTCTTCTTGATTACCGCTGGCTTTTGCGTCAAGACCTACGCACAGAAACCAATCGTCAGCCCGCATGATTCGGTCAAGGCGACATTCAACGGAAAGAAGATCGCGATTAGTTATGGTAAACCGTCAATTCTCGGACGGAAAATCTTCGGCGCCTTTGTACCATATTACAAAGTTTGGCGCACGGGCGCGGGTGCGGCAACTATACTGATAACCGAAACCGATTTTGAAGTAGATGGGGCGATTGTTCCGCGCGGCGCGTATTCGCTCTACACACTTCCTGCTGAGGAACGCTGGAAGCTCATCATCAACAAACAGACAGGACAATGGGGAACGATCTATAATCCACAACTTGATCTTGCACGTATCGATTTGAATATCAAGAAACTGAAATCCCCGATAGAAGACCTCACATTCAAGTTAGAAAAGAACGGCAATGATGGCGGCACACTGAAAATCGAGTGGGCAAATACATCGCTTTCGGTTCCCTTCCATGTCAGTAAAGACTCGCTGGTACCAAGTCCGCGCGATTCAGCAGAACTCATATTGAACGGGAAACACTTATCGGTGGATTATGGTCGTCCATCGCAGCGCGGCAGAAAAATCATGGGAAGTGTTGTCCCGTACGGCAAGGTTTGGCGTACAGGTGCAAATGCGGCAACTGGATTTACGACGGAAGCAGATCTAATTTTAGGGAACGTAAAATTACCGCACGGATCTTATACTCTCTACTCCCTCCCATCATCCAAACAATGGAAGCTCATTATCAATAAACAAACCGGACAATGGGGAACGGTGTATAATGAAAAGCTTGACGTAGCACGAATTCCGTTGAAGAAGAAAACGCTTGCGCATGTGGCAGAGAAGTTCACAATGACATTGGAACGTACAAGCGATAAATCCGGTGTGATGAAACTCTCCTGGGAAAAAACGCAGTTGTCTGTTGACTTTCAGATCCAATAGGAGCCTTGTATGGCAGCAAAAATTACAGTGAAAAACAACGGCAGCATTCGTGTGGAAGGTGATTTCGAATTGTTCGATCTGAGCGGGAAGAAATTTGATCTCAATGGCCGAACGAGTGTTTCTCTTTGCCGCTGCGGCCATAGCAAAGATAAACCCTTCTGCGATGGTTCACATCGGGAATGCGGATTTCAATCGGAAATTACTGCACGCGAGTTGCCGCCGTTAGCATCGAAATCCTGATTGCATCGATGGAACATAATGCATCACGTGTTTATGCCTTATTCCTTTGTCTCATCACTTCGTACAAAAAAACAGCGCTGGCGCTTGCCACATTGAGTGAATCAACTCCAAGCTGCATGGGAATCGCCGTTGTGATATCGCAGGCCGAGAGAACCCGCGGAGAAATTCCATCCCCCTCGCTTCCGAAGACAACACAACAGTGCTCGGTGAAATCCACGCGCTGAATGTTATGCTCTTCTGCATGAGGATGTGCGGCAACAATTTTGAATTCGTGAGAATGTCGAAGCATTGTGAGAGTTTCGACAAGATTCTCGCAGTGCACAATGGGTATCTTAAACACCGTTCCCATGGAATTCCTCACAGCCCGCCGTAAATAAGGACTGCTTGATGTTTCTCCGACAAGAATGGTTTGCACTCCGAAGGCGACACAATTCCGCACAAGCACACCGAGATTTTCAGAATTCGCCAATCCATCTACAGCAACAAATAAATGCGGCGGTGATGATTGTATGAGAACTGAGTCAAGCGTTGCCTGTATAGGAATTTTCCCAAGTGCCATAATACTTTGATGCAAATTGTATCCAACAATCGTGTTGAGCAATTCCTTCTGCCCAAGAAACACAGTTATCTTCTCAGGCCTCGTGACGAGAAGTTCACGATATTCTTCTAACCACTCCGATGTCATGAGAACAGAAATAATTTCATGAGTGCTCTCTAAAAGCCTCCTAACAACTATTCTCCCTTCTCCTATAAACATGCCTTTGCGAAATTGTTCGACCGATTGGCGCAGGGTGCGATACGGTACTAATTCAGGATGCTCAAGAGACCTTATGGGTATCAATGTAATCAAGTTGTTCAGCGTAGAAATGGTTTGTAATACCGGTTTATTTCTGCATAATAATACGAAGAAGTCCGCACCAAAACCAATTTCGATCAGCTATGCGGATTTAACCGGCAAACACATGGGCGTTGACATTCCGTCAAAAAGGACGTATCATTTTACAAAAGAATGTATTACTAAACAATCCAGCTGTATTACATAAGGGAATGTCTATGACAATAAAAGAAAAAATGCATGGCGCGGTCGCAGTTCTGAGTTTGAAAGGCAACCTGATGGGAGAGCCGGATACAGAAAATCTACGCGATAAAATTTACAGTCTGTTGCAGGAAGGATTCACCAAGATTGTTGTAGATATGAAAGGCGTGCGATGGATCAGCAGTACTGGTTTAGGCACGTTGATCGCTGCACTGACATCCGTACGAAATAAATCCGGAGATTTGCGCTTGGCAAATATCACGGAGAAGGTAGAAAGTCTGTTTGCCATTACACAATTGGTAAAAGTGTTCAAGACCTGCGAAACCGTGGATCGGGCCATTGCAAGCTATAAGTAATATTTTTTTACAGGTATGCCAAGCGCAGATTTTATCGCAAAGCAATTTCTTAGGTATCTACCGTGATACGCCTTCATGTACTTTCACAACGGAATATTCCTCTGGGTAGATCGGAATGCTCTGTAGGCTTGCCACAGTTCTCAAACTGAAGCTTCGTCACTTCACAATCATGTCATGTATGTAATCTTCCCCATAGCGCTTGTTGGTTTCCTTCTTACCTGGCCACTGCTGCGCCGGTTCACACGAATATGGATACAGAGACCCATTACTGTTTCTGAATCCATGGTTGCGGGAACTATCGCATGGCTGTTTCTCCTTTCGCTCCTGGCATGGTTTGGCGGGATCGGTTTAACATTCGTAAACTATATTTTTACTCACAAAATTATAGATATTGGAATACTTCTTTTTTCCATACCGCTCACTGGCTTTGTAATGCATTCTATCATCCAATCGAGATATGAACTGCGCCTTGATGATACCCAGGATTTTTTCAAGGTAGCAATTCAATTTCGGCGCTCTAAACAGCAAAGGCTTGATTTACTTTCATTAATGCGTCAGGAGCGGAAACACAAAAAAAGACGTGCTGTGAATGATTCGGAATCACGCCAACGCGAACGGCTGCAAGCGAACTTGGACAAAGAAAAAGGACAAGATGCACAACTCACGCTCCTGCGAGAAGGAACTATGATCGATATGAGCGAGCTGTGGCGTATCCGCACGCAAACACATTCTCCCCATCCATTGTGCGAAAAAGTTCAAGAAGTCAGAATTGATCCGAACAAAAAACGACTTTCCCTTTATGCCGACTTCCCTGAACTGAGCGAAGAACAATTAAAAGACGAAACAACTGTATTACGATTCAATCGACAGGTGTATGATTTTTTTCAATCTATGAATGCAGAGCCATGGCTCAAGCCCTATACACCGTTCTTTGAAAGTTATTTCCTGATGTGTCGGGCATCAAAGAAAATTCCGGAGGGTGCTGAGTTGATGTATCCATTTATGAAAGTGGGAGCATTGGTTTCTGAATTGCGCAAGCTCGAAGGTTCGTACTTCAATCCGCGGAAACTCTCCGAGATTACCACGCTTGCTTTTAACAACGGCGCTCAAGTGTAAGTGAACATGCGATGAAAAAACAGAACCAAGACCAACAGTTATTCTTTTTCACATGGTACCACCGCGAAGAAATGCAAGTGCTGCTCATTCTCGTCGGTTTGATTGTGTTCTTTGCTCGCTCGTATTGGGTATTGATGACCCTTGCAGCTTTTGTGATCGTCATGTTGGCGTCGTTGTACTTCATGCGAATTCTTGAAGTATATTTCGCAAAGAGAAACCTTTTTCCATCGATTGTTCATCGATATTTGGGCTTAAAAAAAGCGTTTCACGGTCACTCCGTGGAGCGGTCACGCATAGCGATGGCTCTTCTCTCGGCATGGGTTTTGGGTGTGTTGTGCTTGCATCGAATCCAATTGGCACAAATAAGTCCAACCGACAGAACACCGACCGACATCTATTGGATTATGTTCCTTGGCTGGTATTGCATCATATGCACCGTTAGCGCACTTTACTTGATGTGGTTATGGAATACGTGGAGTCAAAAGGAATCGAACCATATACCTTTCTTCGACGGCCTTGTGGCAAGTCTCTTTTTCTATCATGGCCTCTCACGGAAAAACCGGGTTGTTACATACATAGCGACATTCGTACTTGGAGGATTACCGTCGTTTATTGCCATCCGGCTCACGCCCGAAACGCCACATGGGTATGAAATTGCATGCGGATTGATAGTGCCACTCATAGGATTGATTCTCGGCGGTGCATACTATGCAATGCTGCATTTGCACAAATCTTCACATCACAAGTGAAGAGTCTCGATCCGTCCATCTCGTATATCACTTAATGCCAGCGTGATAGTCCTGCAGTGACTTCACCATATTCTTGTTTCCTCCTTGAAGTTCAATTCCCTTTTGTCTACATTTTGAGCAAATGTCGTTGGTAGCATGATAGGACTCCGACGTACTTTAGATGTGCATAGGAGACAGCAAATGCTGCACCGGCAGAATTTAATCTCTATCCTATGTCGACGAAACGAAAAAGACAACAAGCAGTCAACGACCAAAAACCGGAAAAAAAATCAACCTTCCGCTTGAAAATGATTGCGCTCAGCAGCATCGGTCTGTTTACTATTCTTGCTGTGGCTTATATTCTTACCAAAGGAGATTTGTTCGGGACAAAGGATACACCCGTCGTTCGAAAAGCGGCATCACAGGATTCACCTGCACCTGATCTCTTTCGACGTACAGTGCAGCGCGCGTACGCGGTTGATAAACTCTTCCATCAAGTTTATAATGCAGAATGGGAAGGTGCGAACGGCGCCATTGGAGATGCATATCTCTATGCTGCAACCGGCGATGAGAACTTGCTGTCTTTATATACCAATACGTATAGACTTCTCGATATGCACAACGGAACTTGGGTGGACGATCGCGCATGGATCTGTTTGGCAGAAATGTATTGGTGGGATGTGTCCGGAAGAAAGAATATGCAATGGGTGGATGATGCAAAGAACAGATATCTGGAAGCGCGAGGGACGACTCTCTCATCACGAAGGATTTTGGAGCTGGTATAACTATGCACCGAATATGCAGGGGAACTTCAGAATATTCACGAATAGCAATATGAACCAGATGGCGACTGTTGCGTGCTGGCTGTGCGAAGCCACGCATGAACAACAATTCTACACAGATGCCATGCTGGTGTGGAATGGCGATACGAAGTATCCGGGTGTGGAGAAACAATCCTACCGGGGCGATGGAAAATGGCAAGGTAATGAAGGACAGGCGGCTTTCGGTAAACAGTTTCCATGGGAAGGAGCAGGTATGTGTGCGATCGGGGCGGCGATGTTCCGGATGACCGGTGAGGCGAAGTACAAAAAGATTGTTGTTGAAACAGCACGCCGCATCATGGATCCGGCTAACGGTTGGATCGATTCGAACGATTATTACCAACTGCGGATGGATGGAAACGGGGCTTTCGTTCACTTTATTCTGGACGCGTACCAGATCGCCCCTGACCAGCAACCTGATATTCCGGGTAAAATTGAGAAAATGCTGGAACACGTATGGACGAACCATCACGGCGATGCAGCGATAACACTCCATCGCCCCATAGACGATGGCATCCGAAACGGATGGAATCCAAACGGCGGCGAAGATGGGTACAAAGTTGATGAAGTAGGAACGGTGCATCCACAATCGCAGGCGATACGTGCATTCGGTGTATTCGCGTATGTACTGCACACACAGAACAGTACACCACAAAAGTAAGAGCGCGGTGATTACAACGTTTGTCTAAGAAAATACACTATCATTGTTGCTGCCAATTTATCGTTCATCCAAATCTATTTTTACTTTTTCGTGTCATCTCTCTCAACGTTGATGGCTTGTCAGTATGTTCTCATTTTTCTTTTATAGAAAAGAATAAAAGCAGGCATCTCTTGACACCGCATCGATATTCCCGTACTATGATGACAGGTAATTTAATTTTATACGGTTAACTTGAAATGATTTCCTTTTTTTTCTGCTTCTTGCTGACGTTGTTTTCCGCATGTTTCACGAACGATACGACTTCGTCAACAATTTCCGGCAGTATCCCGGCTAACGATCACGCATCCGGCGATATCGTCTTCAAGATAGATTCCCTCTTTCAAGTCCTTTCAACAAAGAGAGGATTTAACGGTAACGTTCTGATTGCACAGGGAGGGAAAGTTATCTATGAAAACGCCTTCGGTTATGCCGACCTGAAAGAGAAAACGCCGCTCCATATCGAATCCACTTTCCAACTCGCCTCAATAACGAAACAGTTTACGGCAATGGCGATTATGATGCTGCACGATGAAGGCAAGCTCAACTTTACCGATACGCTGCAGCGATTCTTTCCCGGATTTCCCTACCATGACATAACCATTCGCCAATTGCTTACACATCGCTCCGGCTTGCCAGAATATATGAGTTTCGCCAAGCGGTACTGGAAAAATAAGAGACGTCTCATGAGCAACGATGACATTTTGGATATGTTGATCACGCATCATCCGGGATTGGTTTTTGTACCGGATCGAAAATACAAATACAACAATACAGGATATGTGATTCTTGCGTGTATCGTTGAGCAGGTATCGGGATTACAGTTCCATATTTTTCTGGAAAAACGGATTTTCAAGCCGCTCGGCATGAAGAGGACGTTCATCTATAACACGAAGAATATGTTGGATGTTGAATACCGTACATTGGGATACAAGAAAAATAAGCGCAGAGCGGAGGAAGATTATTTAAGCGGTGTGGTCGGAGATAAAGGGATTTACTCCACCGTGGAAGATATGTTCAAGTGGGACCAAGCGCTGTACACCGAACAATTAATCAAACAAACAACTCTTCAGGAAGCGTTTACACCCTTCAGCTATGACTGGCGGAACGACAATAGTTATGGCTATGGATGGCGCATCGCAACGACGAACGACAGCAGTAAGATTGTGTACCACGCCGGTTTGTGGCGCGGGTACAGTAGTATCTTTGTGAGAAGACTTCATGATAAAACAACGATTATCGTGCTGTGCAATAAAGTAAATTGGAGTTTTGAGAATATTGATCGCTTCATGGGTATCCTTGATTCAGCGAAGCATGGCCTCTCTTCCGCCGGCGGCGATTGATTGGACGAACGATGACTCGTGTCTGTTAGAATTCTCACTTAATCGCCGTTTTGCGATTTCCTCATTTTTCCATTTCGCACTTCTAATTCTCTGTCTTCATCTTTCCCCATGCTCTTGCATTCTCTCAAGAAAACAGATACATTTTTTGTATGATTTAGGATGTTCTATGATAGTTAGCGGAGTGCGCTTTAGAGAAAGTAAGAACTCTCCTCTCTCAAGGGGAGATGAAGAAGATGTCCACAAAGGACTCGGAAAGAGATTTTAGTATGAATGAAAAAAACAACACTCAACGCAGAACGAGTTTTCTCGTCGTCGCGGCATCACTTGTCATTATTGTCTGGGGCATCGTTCAGGCACAATCTATTCTGGTGCTTATGCTCGTCGCTCTATTCCTTGCTGTCATCGGAGCGCCGCTGGTACTGTGGCTCAAAGAGAAGCGAATTCCTTCTGTTCTTGCGGTGCTGGTAGTTCTAACGTGTATGGTCACCATTCTGCTCATGATCGGCGGACTCGTCGGCACATCGCTCGCTCACTTTTCCGATAGTATGCCGTTCTATCAGCGACGCATACAGGAGGAAGTCCAAGCATTGAGAGGATTCTTGGCAAACAAAGGTTTCACGATCAAGGATAATACTGTGCTCGAATATGCCAATCCGGGAGCGGTGATGGGTTTGACTGCCAGTTTGCTTTTAGGATTAACTTCAACACTTTCCAGCATTTTTCTCATCCTGCTCACGGTCGCATTCATCCTGCTCGAAGTCTCAAGTTTTCCCGTTAAGCTTCGTGCTATTCTCGAAGATCCAAAAGCAGAATTTTCACAATTCAAAAAATTTATCGAGGATCTCAACCGCTATCTGCTCATCAAAACCGGTGTCAGCGTATCCACAGGTATCCTTATCGGAATTTGGATGTCCATTCTCGGCGTAGATTTTCCAGTGCTCTGGGGTTTTCTGGCTTTCCTGCTTAATTATATACCGAATCTTGGAGTAATAATTGCGGCTGCACCCGCAGTACTTCTCACTCTGATCCAATTTGGGCCGGGTCATGCGGCGCTTGCAGCTGGCGGGTATTTAGCAGTAAATTTTATTATTGGCACAGCTGTTGAACCAAAACTCGTGGGACGCGGTGTCGGTTTGTCGACACTCGTTGTTTTTCTTTCATTAATTTTCTGGGGTAACTTACTAGGCCTGATCGGCATGGTTTTGTGTATCCCTTTCACCATGACATTAAAATTTGCATTAGAGAATCATGAACAAACGCGGTGGCTTGCAGTATTACTCGGACCGGAGATACCAGTTAAAAATATTCCTCTTATATCGAAAAAAAGAAAGAACGTTAATCAAGGAACAAAAGGATAAAGGTGAAAGACGAAAAACCGCTCTTGATACGATGTCCGAATTGCAAGCAGGTCCATGAACCCGACTTCAATGAAACCACGCGACGCTACGTGTGTCCTCTCTGCGCTGTTCCTGTGGATGCTCAGGTTGTTATAGAGAAAAAGAAACGCGGATTGAAATAGTTTAGGAAGTCATGATAGAATATTGCACTTGGAACATCAAAAGAAATATCGCGCTCTCTCCGATCTAAAGCAACTCATCGAACCGCAGCCGGTTCGTGCTGTCCCTCCAAAAGGTCAACACGACGGAAAAGGCAGCACTGTTCATGTTTTGCTAGATACGCATGGAAGAAAAGGAAAGAGTGTCACAATCGTGAGCGATTTACGGCATAATCCGACAACAATGGAAGAAATTGGCCGGATATTAAAACAATATTGCGGAGCCGGAGGAACAGTCAAAGAAGGAAAGATCGAACTACAGGGAGATCAACGCGCACGTGTCACTGAAAAGCTGACTCAGATGCACTATATCGTGAAGTAGTTGTCTGCGGCGGAAATACTAACACATACATTTGAAAAATCCATCTTGATTAGTGTGTTATTGCGTACCAATCGGCTATGATGAAGAACAATTTGCGCAACAGACATTTTTCACACTTACCGCATCCAATATCCGGTAGAAGTTGAGTTAAAATATAATCGACAATCCGGCAGAGCCATTCACACCAGAATACGAAAACTTAATATTTGCAGGTTGTGTAGAAGTGTCATCTTCATATTCATCGAAGACAAGTCCACGGTACCCAAGTTCAAGTGTTACACCGATTTTGTCTGAAAATCGGACTGTTGTTTATCCGGTAATCCTAAAACCGTACGCCGGGCTAAAGAAAGATCTTGAATAGGATGTCCCTTTACCTGTTGAAGAAGTATAGGATGTTTCTTCTTTGATGTATCCCAGTCCGTAAATAATTTCTAGTTGAATTTGTGAATCGAATGTGAACGATGCAAGGCCTACACCGATGGAAAGAGGATATGCGGTATAGATTTCCTTAATAGTACCTGTAGTGTACGCTGTTGCCACCGGAGTGTTTTGTGTTTCTGGAATAGAAACTTGATAGGAGCGCTGGATGGACATATATCCGCCTCGAAGGAAAAGAATTTGATTGTCTTGCAGCGGACGCACAGAAAATGTTGCTGCAATTTCAGGAATAGATCTTATGGTTCGGGTTGTACTTCCAAATACATCATTTGATGTTGATATATGATCATTGATATCACTCGGATTGATAGAATAGATTCCATAGCTGAATGAAAATTTGTATTTCGAAAGAACGGGAGAAGAGACGGTATCTTGTGCTTGTAATGACGGTAGGAGCAGTATCAATGAGAGAATAAAGAGAATTGTTTTCATTGCAGGTTCCTTATTGTTTTAGTGCGACCCGGCGGCCTTAAACATACACATCACCTTGAGTCAATTGTTGAAGTTCGATGTAATATATTCCAGCTGAAACTTTTTGATAATTTGCTCTACGGCCGTTCCATACAACTGTGTCATAACCCGCCGGATGATTGTAGGTATCAATAAGTGTGGCTTCCGTATGATTGAATCGATCCTTGATAACGATGCGTATCCACGGTCCTGTAGCATTTGCCCCGACAGACGGAACACCATAGACTATCCGTGTGGTATCGGTAAACGGATTAGGATAATTCTGTTTCAAATCATAGGTAAGCGGCGGTGTGTTAACGATTTCTTGACATGAAATAAAAGATAATGCGAGAATACAGAGAATGACGTATTTCATACACACTCCATGGATAAGTAAATAGGTGAATGATTCATTATATTACAAGGAATATTCAATTGCAACTATTTCATACATTAGAAAAAAAAAGAGAACTAAAAAAAAATCAAGCAAATTTCTGCCCTTTTCAATAAATAACAAAATAATTCCGGCGTCATTTTCGTTTGTCATTCGATCTTGTTTCGTCGTATATTAGAGTGTTGACCATTCAATCATAAAGAAAGGAAAACAAAATGTTCCGCAAATATGCTATTATAGCCTGTATCTTCGTGTTTGTCTTTAGTGTCAATGCAAGAGGTCAGAAGCAACTGAAGGATTATCTTGCCAACCTTTCGTTCACGATGCCGGAAATGAAAGAGCCGCAGTTTCCGAACCGCACATTTAGTATTGTGGAGTACGGTGCTATTGCCGATGGGCATACGATGAATACCAAACCATTTGCCGATGCGATTGCAGCATGTGTTAAAGCAGGAGGCGGAACGGTGCTCGTCCCTCCAGGAACATGGCTCACAGGACCGATCAAACTGGAAAGCAATATCAATCTTCATGTGGAAAAGGGTGCGCTTGTTCAGTTCAGCAAGAATATTGATGATTATCCGTTCATCCAAAGTCCTGATGGCAGATCAGAACGTTATGGTAAAACTCCGCTGATCAGTGCTAATAAAGCATCCAACATTGCTTTTACCGGTGAAGGTGTTTTCAACGGCGCCGGAGAAGTCTGGCGTTATGTCTTACGGGAAGATTTAACTGAACTGCAATGGAAAGCGCTCACTGCTTCTGGAGGCGTTGTGTCGGCGAATGGCGAAGCATGGTGGCCATCAAAAGAAGCAATGGAGGGAGAACGGTTTTTGAAAGATATCGCACAATTGAAAAAGGAACTCACGGTGGCGGATTATAAAAAGACACGGGAATACCTGCGTCCCAATCTTGTAAATCTTATTCAATGCAATGATATTTTATTTGATGGCCCGACCTTCGAGAATTCTCCCAGGTATCACATCCTTCTAGTACAATGTGAAAACCTGATCATCCGCAATGTGAAAGTGTTTGCACCTGTATCCGGAAAAAACACAGACGCGATTGATCCAGCATCTTGCCGCAATGTTGTAATCTACAACTGTCTGATCGATGTCGGCGATGATGGAATTTGTCTTAAACCGGGAGCCGTTGCTGAGAGCCAAATGCCAGGGCCGGCGTGTGAGAATATCGTGGTTGCTGACTGTGTCGTTTACCATGCACATGGAGGTTTTGTCATTGGCAGCGAAAGTTATGGAGGTGTGCGCAACGTTTCCGTCCGCAACTGTGTCTTTATCGGAACGGATGTGGGACTTCGATTCAAATCGGCGCGGGATAGGGGTGGTATCATAGAAAAGGTATTCTTCGATGGTATACAAATGCGCGAGATCGTGACCGACGCTATTCTCTTCGATATGTATTATTCCGGCGGTGCACCCGATGTGGAAGCAAGAAAGGACTTGACTATCCGGAAAGCGGAGGTTGTGACAAACATGACGCCGCAATTCAAAGATTTCTACGTTAAGAATATCGTCTGCAACGGAGCAGATCGAGCGGTGGTTATCAACGGACTTCCAGAAATGTCGATCAAGAACATGAATCTTGAGAATGTATCTATTACATCAAAACGAGGTGTATACATTGCCGATGCGGATGGAATTCAATTGAATGGATGCAGAATTGTTCCTCAATCAGGTGCAGTGTTCAATATCATCTCAAGCCGCAATGTTACTATCAATGGGGGCTCATATCCCGCGGCAGCCGATGTGTTTGTTAAGGTTGTTGGAGAAACTTCGGAAAATATCCGTCTTATTGGTGTCGATCTCAAGCAAGCAAAAAAAGCGGTCGAGCTTGATGTAAACGTGAAGGTTAATGCGGTAAAACAGGAGTAGAAGATAGTGCGGGTAAGTAAAGGAGTGTCCGTGCAGCGAGAGTTGCACGGATTTTTTTCGTACGAATTATAAACTCCCAGAGAAAAGATGTTCTTCCAAGTGAGCAGAATTCGAAATTCTTCATTGTCTCTCGCCTCATTTTTTTCTACCTTGCTCACGACCTGAACATCTATGTTCATTGGGTGATGAATACATCGCCCCTTGGGCGGATTGTTATCCGCCCCTAATATTATGAACCCAACAACTATTTTTGTTACCGGTGCCACAGGTTTTATCGGCACGAAGCTTGTGAACGAACTTGTCCGGCAAGGACACACCGTTCACGCACTAACACGTGCAAAGAGCAACCGCGAAGGACTTGATCACGAACACATTAAGCTGGTACAAGGTGATATTATGAACCGTGAATCGCTTATTGCTGGGATGAAGGACAGTTCGCATGTCTTCCACCTTGCGGCGTATACGAAGAACTGGGCACCTGATCAGAAAATTTTTTATGACCATAATGTCATCGGTATGCGGAACGTCTTTGAAGCCGCCAGACAAATCGGAGTTCAGCGTGTCGTATGGACATCTACTATTGTTACATTTGGACCAACTACATCTGGAGTTATTGGCGATGAAACAATGCCGCGTATAACAAAAAAATATTATACCGAATATGAAGAAACGAAAGCTCTTGCGGAGCAAGAGGCAATCAAGTTTGCCGCGGAAGGATTTCCTTTTGTTATCGTGAACCCCACGCGTGTGTACGGTCCCGGAAAACTGACTGAAGGTAACTCTGTGAGCTTAATGATTGACCAATACGATCGAGGTCAAATCCCAATCCTTTTAAATCGCGGCGTCAACATCGGAAATTATGTTCTCGTCGACGATCTAGTGCGCGGACACATTCTTGCGATGGAAAAAGGACGCATTGGCGAACGATATATCATTGGCGGTGAGAATGCATCATTGAAACGTTTCTTCGAATTGGTGGATGAAGTCAGTGGCAAGAAGCATTTTCAAGTGAATCTTCCACCGAAAGCAGGACTTGCGTACGGCGGTATCCAAAAATTTGCAGCCAATAGATTCGGCGTTTATCCACAGATAACTACCGGCTGGGTAGAAACATTTTTGCAGGATTGGGCTTATTCGTGTGCAAAAGCCGAACGAGAACTTGGTTATACATTCACACCTCTCAAGGAAGGAATTCGTTTGACCTACGAATGGATTCTCCAACAACGCCAACTCAAGAAGAAAATATCATGAACAGATTCGAAGACTTCTTTTCTCTTCCTGGGCTTTTTTCCAAAGAGAATAAAAAACCAACTATCATTCTCCTCATCGCTCCGCTTGTCCTGACCACGTGGAAGTACTACGGCACCAAATCGTTTTACCTTGCTCATCTTAGCAACACGTTTGTTTTATTCAACAGTGCCGCAATGACAGCGGAGTGGTATAATTATTTTTCTGCCTTTGTTTTACTAGGTGTGTCTTCCATCGCTATTATTAAATTGGTGTTTAAGGAATCGCTTGCTGATTACGGATTGCAAGTTGGCGATTGGAAATTTTGGATTCCGACAGCGCTTGTCGTCGGGGCGGTAATGATTGGGCTCTCCTATCCATCATCAAAAGATCCGCAATATATTGCAGAATATCCGCTGTACAAAGGTGCAGGTGATTCAATGCAGCTATTTGCGATGCACGCTTTTGCCTATCTCATTTATTACATCAGCTGGGAAATTTTCTTCCGCGGTTTTATGCAGACCGGATTGACACCGCGATTCGGCATTTGGGGCGCCATTCTGGTACAGGTTGCTCTCTCATGTATCGTCCATATCGGCAAACCGGATAGCGAAATATATGGCTCCATTCTCGGTGCTTTGGTGTGGGGAATATTGGTGTTCCGTTCCAAATCAATCTGGCCGGCGATTACAACACATTGGCTTCTTGGTATCTCACTCGATTATTTCATTTGCTTTGCGAGGTAACTTTTACGAAGGTTCTTATGTCTTCGATGAAGACAACCTTCGCAAGGTCATTGTGGATAAACTATGACAAATAAAAAATTCACAATCGGAAAATTACAACTTGGAGCGACAGATGGATTAATTCTCGCAACACTTGCCTTCTTCAGTTTACTTGCAATTATCTTTTTCAATCGGATCGAAGGATGGTGGATGTTGGTCCTGAAAAACATTGCCGTTGCGATTGCATACATTCTCTTCAACCGGTTGAGTGAGAAAACTTCGAAGAAATTCTGGCGATTTTTTCTGCGCGTTGCAACAGTAACTTTGACCTATGCTTATCTTTTCGGTGCCGTCGATAAATTCCAATTGCTGATTCATGGTGAATGGATGGATTATTATGTTACCGATTTCGAACAATGGGTTTTCGGTGTACAACCAACTTTATGGCTTGAAGACTTCATCTCTAAACCTCTGACGGAATGGATGATGTTCTCTTACGTGATTTATGTTCCTATGTATCCCGTGCTTTGCGGAATCATTTATTATTTGCGCGGCGAGCTGGCAATGGAGGATTACTTCTTCACGCTCGGCTTCACCAACATTCTCTGTGATATTGGCTTCATCCTTTTTCCCGTCGCGAGTCCGATGTATTACATCAAACAATTATACACTGTTCCATTAGATGGTTGGGTCTGGACATTTCTTGGTGAGTGCATGCGGAAGTACCTGCACTTTGCCGGCGGATCGATCCCCAGTCCGCATACAGCCGACGCAACAATTATGTGGATGATGGCATATCGATATCATCGCCCATCGTTCTGGATTTTGTCACCAATCGTACTCTCACTGTACATTTCTACGTTCTATTGCCGTTATCATTATGTGACCGATGCAGTGGTAGGTATTGCAGTTGCATTCCTTGCGCTTGCTCTTGCTCCATTGTTGATAAAGTTGTGGGATAAAATGGCAAAACGGAAATCTGCATCTACAAAATAAAAAACATAGAAAGATTTATTTACCTTTTTGAATTCCATCATATTAACTTATGGTATTCGTTAACCATAAACGAAAGGAGTTCGCTATGAAAAATCTCTTTTGCTCGTTGTTCACTGTTGTTGGTGTGTTGATGAGTGGCTGGTATGAAACATCAGCACAGCCTATCACGCCGGCAAGCAATCGCCAATCGGTCGACCTCACTATCTATAATGCTAATCTTGCACTGGTTCGTGAGGAACGCACAATCGACTTGGCGAAAGGATTGAACCGCGTCGTTATTCCCGATATTCCTGCCACCATCGACGGCACGTCGCTGCACTTTTCAAGTCTCACCGACCCGGCAGCAGTGAAAGTGCTAGAACAAAACTACCAGTACGACCTTGTACACCAAGCTAAGTTAATGGAAAAATACATCGGCAAAGAAGTGGAATTTATCCGAACAGACAACGAATCAAAGAAAGATTACACCGTCAAAGGAAAACTTCTTGCTACCGGTTGGCAGCCGCAGCTAAATTATAATCAATATGGCGGTAATGCACCGTATTATATGTCAGGACAAATGATTGCAGAGATCAACGGAAAGATCGAAATCGGTCCCGAGGGTCGGCTTGTCCTTCCCAGTTTGCCGGAGGGATTGATTCTCAAACCGCAGCTTGAGTGGCTCGTCAATACAACAAAGGCAGGCCAGCACAAAACGGAAATCAGTTACCTTGCCAATCAGTTGACTTGGAGCTGCAATTATGTTGCTCTATTAAGTGCGGGAGATACAGAAATCGATCTCACAGGCTGGGTTACCGTGATAAATAACTCCGGCACAACATTTAAAAATGCCGGACTTAAACTTGTCGCAGGTGACGTCAATCTTGTAAAGGAAGAGCAAGCCAGTTATAGCGGCATGATGAAATCTAGGATGGCGATGGACGAGAAAGTTGCCGCACCACAATTTCAGCAAAAAGAACTGTTTGAATACAAACTCTATTCGCTCCAGCGCAAAACAGATCTTGGTAATAACGAAACAAAGCAGATTGAGCTAACATCTGCAAAAAATGTTCTTTCAAAAAAAGTCTTTATCTATGACGGTCTTTCTGATCAGTGGCGGTATTGGTACAATAACTACTCGTATCGTGCGCAGGGAAGTTTCGGCCAGGAATCGAACAAAAAAGTCGGTGTATTTATGACTTTTAAGAACGAAGAGAAAGCCGGGCTCGGCATCGCATTACCGAAGGGCAAAGTGCGCGTCTACAAACGAGATGATGATGGTAAAGAACAATTCATTGGTGAAGATGAAATCGATCACACACCAAAGGATGAAGAAATTAAACTGTATCTCGGAAACGCATTCGACATTGTCGGCGAAAGAGCACAGAAAGATTTTCGTGTCGTTGTTTCTGGCCACGTCGTCGATGAGACATTTGAGATAAAAGTACGCAACCACAAATCAGAACCGGTCGAAATTCTCGTCTATGAACATCCATGGCGCTGGAATGAATGGGATATTACAAAAAACAATGCCTCTTGGGAAAAAGTAGATCAGACTACAATCAAGTTTTCTGTGAAGCTGAAAAAGGACGAAGAAAAAATAATTACCTATACCATACGATATAACTGGTAGTTAAGCAGTGAACATATAGCAATTATGGAGTTGCATAGAAAAACACAAAAGCCGTCTTGATGGAACAGGACGGCTTTTTTATAATCAGCACAAAGACAGCACTAGACTCTTCGTTTATTCAACACTCGAGTCCAATGCACAATTTGTTTTTTTACTTCCTGCGGGCTTGTGCTTCCTGCCGATTGCTTGCGCTCAACGCTTGTTTGAGGCAAAATAAAATCAAAGATATCCGACTCGAACTTCGGTGAGAATTCCCTCAGCGTGCCAAGATCCAGATTGCCGAAATACATCTTACGTGTCACGCAGTATTGAACGACTTCGCCTGTGATCGTATGTGCCTCGCGGAAGGGAATACCTTTCGTGACAAGATAGTCAGCCATATCCGTTGCGGTGAGAAAATCTGTGCGGAGTTCTTCTTCCAGATGGAATTTGTCAAACGTCGTATGGACCAAGACATGCGCAAGGATAAAGAGAGACTCTCGCGCCGTCTTCACGACATCGAACATTGGCTGTTTGTCTTCCTGCATATCGCGGTTGTATGCGAGCGGCAGTCCTTTCATCGTCGTCAAAAGATTCACCAATGCTCCATACACACGTCCTGTTTTACCGCGAACCAGTTCCGCCATATCCGGATTCTTTTTCTGCGGCATAATACTGCTGCCGGTCGTGTAGGAGTCGCTGATTTGAGCGAAGGAAAATTCTTTCGTGGTCCAAAGCACGAGCTCTTCAGCACAACGGCTCAGGTGCATCATCATCAAACTGCATGCAGAGATGAATTCAAGAATGAAATCCCTATCGCTCACGGCATCGATACTATTGTCCACGATACCATCAAAGCCTAATTTCTTTGCTACCAATGCACGGTTGATCGGGAACGGTGTTCCGGCAAATGCCGCAGCGCCAAGCGGAGATTTATTCAGACGCCTGCTACAATCCTGCAAGCGCTCGAAGTCGCGTTCTAACATGCTGATATACGCCAGCAGGTGATGCGACAACATAATGGCTTGCGCCCGCTGTGCGTGGGTATAGCCCGGCATCAAAACGCCATAATTCTTTTCCGCTTTATAGAGCAGCACTCGCTGAAGATTAATGACGAGTTTGCTGATTTCACGTATAGCGGTGCGGAGAAATAATCGTTCATCAAGTGCAATCTGATCGTTGCGGCTGCGGGCTGTGTGGAGTTTTCCGCCAAGCGCACCGATTTTTTGTGTGAGCCGTTGCTCGATTGCCGAGTGCACGTCTTCATACTCAGACGTCAATTTAAATTTTCCAGTTTCAATGTCTTTCTGGATTGCCTTCAGGGCTGTGCGAATGCGCCGTCCTTCTGTTGCAGTAAGAATCTTACATGCGGCAAGCATTTCGACGTGGGCGATACTTCCTGCAATGTCTTCTACGTACAAAAGTTTATCGAATTCAATGGAAGAAGAAAACTTCAATGCAATTTCAGCGAGAGGTTCTTTGAATCGTCCACCCCAAAGCGTTTGATTTGGCATAACCGGCGTCCATATAATAAGAGTTGATAAAAAATTAGTTTAATCAATTTACTCAAATTTGTTGGAGGGAACAATGGCGCGAAGTAAAAAAAGATAAATGCAAAATAAACTTTATTCTACTTTTTACTTCTTAGTTTATCCTTTGCAATTTCCGATCCATCTGCATTAATTTTCACAAATTCTTCAAGTCCTTTTACAATCTGCTCCGCCACCTTCTTTCGGAATCCATTATCCAACAAAAGCATTTCATCTTCTGGATGAGAAAGAAACGCCGTTTCTATGAGCACATTGGGCAATTGTGTTAGTGAATTGAGCATAAAGTTAAAGCCACCTACAACACCAAACTGTTTTAGTCCGATAGCAAGCATCTTGTCATACATAATGTCGGCAAGTGGTTTAAAACCAATATGTCGGTAGTACGTGCTGACCCCGCGAAGAGCAAGCGGATCGGAGGCATCACCGGCAGAATTACAATGAAGACTTACTAGCAGGCGCGCACCTGAACGAACAATTTTATCTATGCGCTCGGACATTGCCGCGCCGTCATTTTCCGTTCGTGTTAGTACAACCTTTGCACCCTTGGCGGTTAGAATAGAATCAACGTAATGAACCATCGAGATGGTCATATCTTTTTCTTGTACGCCCGTTGCACCGATTGCACCGTGATTGTCGCCGCCATGTCCTGCATCAACGGCAATGGTGAGTCCGGAAAGAACTGAATCGGGCGACGCCATCATTGGCGCGCGACGGATCTTCACGCGCAGCAAATTACTTGCATAGTCAATATCATATCCCCAATGTGAATGCAGAAGACTGATGATGATTTGGTACTGGTTTGCAGCAACTTGTTTCCATGTTATGCTTTCGATTCCTTTTGCAGAAAGCTGCTGCGAAATCCAATTTGTATTCGATGTTGCACCATAGATATCCACAACAATTGCATTGGGATTGACTGACTGCTCGCTTGTGAAAGGAAGCTTTTCAGAAAGAGCAACCGTAACAATATCTTCTGTACTACTGCCGGTTGCAGAAATTGCGCCGGCGAGCGATCGTACTACTGGCGTATCCGGCGAAAGGAGTTTTGCAAATTCTTCCGACAGCCATGCTTCCATTGTTTCTGATAAGCGTATGCGGTACTGCGATCCGATTTTTCCTGTTACCTCTACCCGCACACCCGCTTGAAGAAAACCAAGTTTTGAACCACCAAGCCGATCCTCACCAAGCCCGGCATTGAGATACGGACGCTTGCCAATAACTTCTGCAACGCGCGGTAATTCTTTTGGAAGAATAGAAATCTTCGCTGTAGAGTATGCTTTCTCACGGCTCCAGAAACCTTTCTTCAGTCGGAATTCGATCTGTACTTCATGCGTTACGTCAGTCGCTTTTACTTTGTAGCGGCCGATGTAGATGCCGGTAAATCCGCCGCCTTCGCTCGGCGGCACTTCGCGCATTGGAATTCCTGATTCAACTTTCGGAATATCAAACGATGCTTCCCATCCCGGGCTTCCTTTAAATTTTACTTCCAGCACATCGCCTGTTGTCAACCACATATCTTCGGATGGTTCCATCATAGCTTGTTCGATGACAAGCGTGTCGTGCGGTGAGTTCTTCATCGGTTCGGGACAAATGATGACAAACTCCTTCCACAACGAATCACCGGCTGCCGACTTTACGGTGAAACGAATAATATTTGTATCGACGTTAATATGTGCAAGTTCAACAAACGCTCCGCTTGCATATACTTTTGTTTGCTTCCCGTTAATAAATGCTTTCGCATCCGGACGTGTGCAAGCGGCTATCCGATAACGCGAGGCAAATGTCCAAATAGTATCCTTATCCGGACGCTGTACTTGCAAGAAAAGTGTGTCTTTCTTTATGTTGGCTTGTATAGGTGGCAGCAGTTGGACCGTGTCAACTTTGTTTTGAGCTAAGAGACTTGTTGTAATAAAAAATGTTGTGATGATTGAACGAAGCACGAGAATTCCTGATATAGATATAAATGACTGGTATCAATCAATCAAGAAATAAGATGAAATTCAAGCACAAACCCAAAATAGAAAAGCTATCCTATAACATGGAATGGCTTTTTGATAGTAAAAATTTACTTCTTGGGTTACTTCTTTTTTTTCTTTAGCAATTGTTTGTTCACCGAATAAAACGTCTTCACCGGTAAACCATAGATTTTGATGAAGCCGACGCTCGCTTTGTGATCGAACGAATCCTCTTCCGTATATGTTGCCAGCTTTGTGTCATACAGCGAAGAGGGCGATGTGCGTCCGGCTATATCGATGTTGCCTTTGTAGAGTTTTACTTTCACAAAACCGGAAACGACTTTCTGCGTCTCATTCACAAATGCATCCATAGCAACACGCAAAGGTGTGAACCACAGGCCATTATAAATCATATCGGCATAATCGGCGGCAAGCTTCGCTTTGAAGTGCGAGGTATCTTTATCGAGTACAAGGCGCTCAAGCTCACGGTGTGCAAAATGGAGAATAGTTGCAGCCGGAGCTTCGTACACCTCGCGCGATTTGATGCCGACCAATCGGTTCTCGACAAGATCAAGTCTGCCGACGCCATTTGCGCCCCCAAGTTCATTCAAACGATTAATTAAATCAACACCCGACATTTTCTTTCCATTCAATCCGACCGGAACACCTTCTTTAAATTCGATCGTTACGTAGGTAGGTTCGTCCGGTGCGAGATTGGGTGGTACGGTACGTTGGTATGCATCGGCAGGCGGCTCAACCATCGGATCTTCCAACACACCGCACTCGATGGCAGTACCCCAGAGATTTTCATCAATGGAGTATGGATTCTTCTTCGTCGCAGAAACCGGAATGCCATGCTTTTCACAATAGGCAATCTCTTCTTCGCGCGATTTGAATTCCCACTCGCGCACAGGAGCCAGCACTTTCAACTCCGGAGCAAGCGCCGCCACAGCGACTTCAAAGCGGACTTGATCGTTTCCTTTTCCAGTACAACCGTGCGCAACTGCCGTGCATCCTTCTTTCTTCGCAACTTCTACCAAAGATTTTGCCAGCAAGGGACGCCCTATCGCTGTTGCCATCGGATAGTTGTATTCGTACAATGCACCAGCTTTGAGTGCAGGATAGATGTACTCTTCCACAAATTCCTTGCGGAGATCCTGGACGTATGCTTTCTTCGCACCGGTCTTCAGTGCTTTCTCTTTCACGCCGATCAGTTCTTTTTTCTGTCCCAGATTTCCTGTGACAGTGATAATTTCGGCGTTGTATTTTTCCTGCAGCCATTTCACAATGACTGAGGTATCGAGACCGCCAGAATATGCGACGGCAATGCGTTCCTTTTTCACGTTCATTCTCCTAAGATTTATTTTCTGCTATTCCAAGTATTAAAATTATTTCTAAAGGTTTTTCAGCTCAACTGCCATCGACTCAACTTCTCAAAAACTCATTTTATCCAAATCAATGTAATACCGGGATTGCTCGCACCGAGATCGGGATCGGACATCTGTCCGCACGCCTTCCGCATTTCGATCGTCTTCGCATCAAACATGTGATACTCTTCTCCAGGAATAACTGCTAGCAGCTTCGCACGGTTTCGATACGTCCAATTGCGAACGATTTCCTTTAACACGCCGGGCCGTTCATGACTACCGTAACCATGGATCACTTTCAACACACGTCGTTCTTTTGACAAGCGGGCGCTTCGCAATTCATTTTCCAACAATTGTTCAGCATCATCAGACTTCAGCGGCGGATGCGCAATGTCAATAGTACGAACAACCATGAAAGTATATTCCTCTGAAACCGTGCGTGGTAAAAACGGTTATCGTTGTTTTGTCTTTGCGAGCACATCGCGCAGTGCTTGAATAGTTGCTTTGATCCTCTTGATTGAACGCGGCAAAATGAACACTGTATTATCGCCGGCAAGTGTGCCAAGCACAGACGGCAACCGAAGATGGTCAATAATTTCTGCAACACCTTGTGCACGACCAGGAAGTGTTTTGACAACTACCACGGTCTCATTCGCTTCAATGTTTTCGACTTCCATACCGATGAGCGTTGTCAGCCGTTCTTCTTCCTGTTCCGGATTGAGCATGTACTTTGCACCGCTCGGGGTGTACACCCATGCAATACCGAGCTCCTTCATATCACGCGAGAGCGTCGCCTGAGTTGTTTTAAATCCTTCTTTCCGCATGGCCGATGCCAACTCGCTTTGTGTGTTAATGGTGCGGTTGGCAATGATTTGTTTGATTGCCAGATGGCGTCGCTGTTTTTCCATATGCGTGTTCCCTATGATTCGTGTATCATTTGGGTTCCAATTCCTTCGTCGGTAAAAATTTCAAGCAGCAGTGAATGCTTGATGCGCCCGTCGATGATGTGAACCTTTCGAACACCGCGATTGAGTGTTGCGAACGCCGAGCGTACTTTTGGAATCATTCCACCGTGAATAGCACCACGTTCGACAAGCGATTCCGCTTCCGAATGCGTGAGCGATGAAATAAGCTTCTGATCCACGAGCACACCTTCAATATCGCTCAGGTACACTAATTTTTCTGCTTTCAATTCCGCTGCAATGGCACCGGCTGCGAGATCGGCATTAATGTTAAGAATTTTACCGTCCTCTCCTACAGCAAGTGGGGCGATCACCGGCATCATTCCATTATTGAGAAGTAAGTTGAGAAAAGTTACGTTCACAAAATTTACTTCTCCCACCAAACCAAGATCTTTTTCTGAATTCCGCTTTGCCTTGAGCAATCCGTTGTCCACACCGCACAATCCAATCGCATTCCCGCCGTTCGAATTAATAAGATTCACTATTTCTTTATTCAACTTTCCTGCAAGCACCATCAGCACCACATCCACCATTTGTTCATCGGTATAACGTTGACCATCAACAAATCGCGATTCAATATTCAGTGCAGCTGCAAGATCGGTAATATCTTTTCCTCCGCCATGCACAATGATAATATTGATGCCTATCTTTCGCAGAATCGTTACATCCTGAGCGAATGTCACCTTCAGACGTTCATCTCTCATTGCCGCGCCGCCGTACTTGATGACGAATGTTTTGCCTTCGTACGTTTGAATGTACGGTAATGCCTTAATGAGAACTTCTTCTTTTGTTTGAGTATCGATCATATTATTTTTTCAGTAATCAGTTAAGAGTTCTGAGTTTTTAGCATTAACAGCTAATTTTTATGTTCTACATTCCATCTTCAAAATTCTGCATCTTTATGATCTATAACTCGCATTAATATCCACATATTCTTTTGACAGATCGCATGTCCAGAAGTGCGCTTCAGCGGAACCCTGATTCAGGTCGATCAATACAGTGATGTTTTCTTGTAATAGGGCCGCTTTTGCTTTCATTTCATCGAGGACAATTTCGTAATTCGGTTTGAAGACCGGCAAGCCGTTAAAACTGATCGATACATTCGCCGGATTAAATTCAATGCCGGAGTACCCGACAGCGGCAAGAATACGTCCCCAATTTGCATCCGCACCGTGAAGTGCAGTTTTTACCAAATTAGAATTTGCCACTGAGCGCGCCGCTTGCATTGCTTCTTCTTCGCTTCGAGCACCTTGGACGATAATTTCCACGAACTTTGTCGCACCTTCACCGTCACGTACAATCATTTTGGCAAGTTTGACGAGAACATATTCCAATGCAGTTAGAAATTGCTGGAATGCAGGAGTGTTTTGCCGAATCTCTTCATTCTTTGCCAAACCATTGGCAAGCACGAGCACCATATCATTCGTGCTCATATCCCCATCGACAGAAATACAGTTGAAAGAATGACTGTTCGCAGCATTCAGAGCCGCTTGCAGAGCTGAAGGTGCAATGACAGCATCAGTCGTGACAAATGCCAGCATCGTAGCCATGTTCGGCGCAATCATTCCGGAACCTTTTGCCATTCCGCCTATTGTCACAACAGATGAACCGCATGTGAAACGAACAGCACATTCTTTTGAAAATAGATCTGTTGTCATGATCGCTTCAGCGGCATCTTTATTTCCATCCGTTGAGAGGTTGGTGGAAAGCTCACGAATTCCTTCTGTGACTTTTTCTATTGGGAGATATTGTCCGATCACTCCAGTGGAAGAGACAAGCACTTGCTCACGCGGTAGATGAAGAGCGTTCGCCGTCATATCGACCATCGTCCATGCATCCTTCATTCCCTGCTCACCTGTGCATGCATTGGCATTGCCGCTATTCACAACAATGGCAGAACACAGGTTTGACTTCTGAAGCTGTAACTTATCCACCAGCAACGGCGCTGCCATAACTTTGTTCAGCGTGAACACACCGGCAGTAAGTGCGGGTTTTGTCGATTGAACAAGTGCGATATCTTTTTTTACTTTTCGTATACCACAGGACAATCCGCCAGCAAAGAATCCTTGAGCAGCAGTCACACCGCCGTCACATTCCTGAATTGTTTCAAGTCCCATTACCTCAATCCTTCTGTTTCACCAAATCCAAACATGATATTCATATTTTGTACTGCCTGTCCCGCCGCACCTTTGATCAAGTTATCGATAGCGGAAAGAACGACGATCTGCCCGTCTTCTTGATTAACACGGAATCCGATATCGATAAAATTTGTATAATTAACATTTTTTATTTCTGGAATTGCTGATGCCGAGTAACGAACGAACGGCGCTTTCCCATAATACTTTTCATAGATAGTAAGTATCGCTTGGTCATCAAGCTGTTTCAACAACGTCGCATAGATGGTCGTATAGATGCCGCGCGTTATCGGAAGAAGGTGCGGCACAAATGAGAGCGAAGGTAGTGCGCCCGAGAGCATCTTTAAAACAGTACGAATTTCCGGAAGATGCTGATGTACACCAACTTTATATGCTCGAACCGATTCGTTCACTTCCGCAAACGACATATCGACAGCCGTACTCTTTCCAGCGCCGGAGACACCTGAGAGCGAACTCACGGCAATTCCTTTCGATTCAATAATACCTTCCTTCAACAATGGAGCAAGCGGAAGAATGGCGCTTGTCGGGTAACAACCGGGATTCGCAATGAGAGCAGCCGACTTGATTTGATTAAAATTCCATTCAGGTAAACCGTACACCGCTTGTTTCAATATCGTGCTTGCCGAGTGAGTACGTTTGTAATATCGCTCATAGAGTGAAGTATCTTGCAAGCGGAAGTCGCCGCCGAGATCGATCACTCTTTTTCCTGCCGACAGCATGCCCGGGACAAGATTCATCGCCTCACCAGACGGCAAAGCAATAAAAATCAGATCGCTCTTGGCGATAGACTCAACGGAGTACGATTCAAGAACAACATCCAGCGTTTTGTTGAACGACGGCATGATATCGGCAAGCTTTTTCCCTGCCGAAGTATGCGCGAAGAGCTTATCGATCCGCACACCGGGATGCTTGATGAGAAGTTTTATAAGTTCAGCGCCGGAGTATCCTGACGCGCCAACCACAGAAACAGATATCATCGGTTGAGTGTTTTCCTTTCAGTTTCTTGCTCTTGTTACTTGTATGAATATACAATAATCTGAATAATTATGCAAGTAAAAAATCACATAATTATTGAACAATTCGCTACGCTCTACCTTTAGCAGAAAAATGTAGGACGGTTATCTTTTTAGAATGGCCTGTTAAACCTGAGAAGAAATTGTACCGGGGCTGGTCGATCTGTTCGCCATGCAAATCCAATCCTGTAGGAGCCGATCCGGTTTCCTAATGCTACGCCAAAGTTGTGCTGAAATTCGTTCAATTTCATTCCGCCGAATGCCTGGGTCGCACTAGCACACGGAAGAACGGAACGTGTGAATCCGGCATCCGAGGTGAGGATGATATTCACATACTGAAAAATCCATGTCGGCCAAAAGTTCAAATCATCCATAATACTGCCGCTTAAAATGAATTCCATATTAACGAGCATCATCCGGTTGCCAATGTCTGACTTGAAGGGAAATGCATTCATCGTTCCCAATCCGCCTAACTCGTATTCTTTCTGAGGCGGGAGCACACCGGTTGCAGTGCCTACGCGTACACGCACATTAAAATTCTCATATCGTCCCAATGGTTGGAAACGCCGTATATCGAAGATATATTGATAGAACTCAAATTCGCTTCCCAAGTTCTTTTTAGCAAACTCGGCGGACCCAAACAAACACCATCCTTCTTGTGCCCGGCTTGTTTTTGTCACAGTACTGATTCCGCCGCTCAGCATCACGCTGCGCATCTTGCCCGGATCAATGGCAGGATTCGCACGAAACTTCTTCCTACCGCCCAATAATGCCCAATCGACTTTGTTAGTAAGAGAATCGTAAGAATCCGCCAGATATGCCAGCGTCAATTCACCCTTCCAATAATCATGCTTCAAATAGTACGCTGTATGGATCGTGAAACCTTTGCGCTCAAAGTAATTACGAAAATCTTCATGAATCACTAAGGCTGACGCTGTATTTTCGTTTTGTGAAATAATCCATTGGTCTTTCGTGTCGGTAAGAGTATATCCTTCTGCTCCCAGTTCAATAATTCCCGATCCTTCATCGGAAAGAAGCGCAAACTGCCGCACTAATCCCAAATTGCTGCGCCACGTGTGCGATTTAAATCCCCAACCGATGCTGCCGTACGCATTCCAGACTTTTTCACCATCCCAATAGAATTTCTTTCCCGTACCGAGGCCGAGGAAAAGACTTTCCACGCGGTTATACCGAAAAATAAAATTATCCCAATTGGTTTGCTCGCTTCGCCATAATACATCAAAAGTTCGACTTGATTGCGAAAAATTCTTACGCGTTTCCCGGTAACTTTTTGTTTCCGTTAGTATTGTATCTTCATATCCTGCAACACCATTCACATTGAGTGTATCCGAATCTTGGACATTCTTATCACGAGAAAAAACGGGTGCATTTCTGTCGATGCTGTTGGCAGTATTCTCCGGCATTTTTTGCGATCGGGACAGCGTCGTATCTTCTTTGACAGCATGTGCATCTGCAAAGAGAAAAGGCGCAAGTACAAGAGCTGCGGAAAGAAACACAATAAAATTTTTCATGAAGTCACCTTTAGTTTTTGAAATGACCTCAAACACCATAGACAGCATTTGAAGTCTTAACGTCGTACAACATACCACACTGGAAGATAATCTGAGATCATCTGAAATTCAAATCTTGTTTTGCATAATCATCTCAGCAAAACAGAATATCTTCTCGAAATTAGACCTGGATTCGGAACAACGGGAGTTCCTGACTTTTTTGGGGTACCTGCAGGCGCTTTTGTTTTGGTATGCCGATTTTAAAATGTGCTTTCAACCGCTGTACATCGTAGCCGAAAGGAAGGAGAAGCGTTTCCACTGCCCGCAAGGCAAGCTCGGTATACTGCTCAATATCGTAGCCATCCTCGAATGCGTACAACGCAACAGGTTTAGCTTTTTCAGGCTTTTTCTTGCCGGATTGATCGAGAATAATGAACTCGATCGACTCGCCTGCTGAGAGATGTACTCCCATTTCTTCTACCATCTTTGAGACAACCGCGCTGATGCTGTTATTGAGATATTCATCGGCCTCATGCGTGATGTGGCGTTTGAGAACAAGCTCCATCGGGTTTGCGCGGCCGCTTTGAAGAATTGCAATGAAGTCGCGTGCGATCTCCAACATCTCCGGCACGAGTGCCGATACTTCCTCGACATTCTTTGCGGCGGACATTTTATCCAGCATTGCTTTCTGCATGTTCTTGATGAACTTCGGCGTATCACGCTGGCGCGCTTCAATGCCGCGCATTTTGATGTCACCATGCCGGTACCATCCCACATAGTGATTTGCTGTAGCGATATACGGATCAGTTTTGGAAGCAGGGAAAAGAATCCAGTTGTACATGCCTTCCAGCGAAATATCAATACCGACACGTGTGGAGATTTCACGCGTAAGCTCTTCGTAATCGTTCTGTGTCGCGCCCGGCTTTTTCAGCCACACACAATCGATGATAGCGTGGAGAAGCTTGTAGCCGCGGCTCTCGGCAATTTCTTTTGCAGTGAGAATGGCGTCCCGCGAAAAGGCATTGACTGATTCGTGCGCTTCGATGCGGCCGAAGCGCGCATTCTTGTAGCCGAGATATCCGAAACAGCTTACCAGCATCCACTTGAGCGCACTTTGCTGGCAATCGTACCGTTTAAAAAGCGCTTCATCTTTTCCCTTGAATTCTTTTTTCTTCCGTTTGTAGTACGCACGTTTGGCGACAACAGCGCGAAGTGTCTCCGGCACAACGCCTCTCCGCTTTTCGCAGATTGTGTAACCGAGTTCCGGAACAACTTCATTTTTACAGCATCGACAGTTGATCGTTTCCGGCGAGACATTGTTGTTGACCATAATGTTTGGGTACATCGAGACGAAATCGAGTTCAGCAACATCTTCGTGATAGCCAAGCGGAGGGTTAAAAATAAGTCCACCGCGGTCGGCAAGCAGCAGTGTTGCAGCTGACTTGAACTCCTCCGGTTCGCGCTTCTTCGACGGAATAAGAACATTGTTGCGGTAAGCCCACGAAAGCTGCATCGATGACATCGATGTGCCGATGCTCGCGCGTCCCTGCCGCTGTCCGCACATTTGTGTCAGACGTGTCATCTCGAATAATCCGTCAAGATCGGCTTCGCTCACGGTAAAAGAATTGTTCGCATCGACATGCCAGCGCCCGGCGAGCGTGAATGCGCCGTCTTTGTGGACAATCTTTCCGTACTGAAAGAAACTTGATTCCTTCGTCGTGCGGTGCTGTGCCTCAGTGTCTCGATTGAGAAGCAAAGGAATGTTGAACTGTTTGGAAAGCTGCAGAATCTTCGGAAGAAGAACAGCATCGCCGTAATCGGTAACGAGCAAGTCGGGATCGCAGTGATGCAGATGCCAGTTGAACGCTTCGAGCAGTTCGCGCGGCGAATTTTGTTCTAAAGCATATGTCCGGCTGTCGTAACTGATCTCTAATTGCAGAAACTTTTGGTACTTCGGCGGCATCCCGACAAAGTCGGGACTGTTGCGAAGCTGCATAATGGAAAACGGCGGCAGCTCATATTCCGGCGCTTCACGGTTGTCATTGAGATGCCAGGAGAGAAGTTCTTCTTCCTTGCTGACCTCATACTCGCCAAGTGCCAGCGGAAACAGCTGTGTTTCATACAGAAATTGCTGTTCCACGGAAACATCGGAATTAAAAAATGCAAAGTGTGGAAAAAATTTCTCGAAGTACCATACAACTTTCTTGAACCGCATCGGATCATGAACAAAGACTTGCAGCACGTCGATGGAATCGCCGGAATAAATTTCCGTACGGGTGGTTGGTACAAGTGATATTGGAATAGGGCACTGATTGGCAAGAACCGCCGCACGCTTGGCGTCGAAATTGTTCAGGTGAAGAAAGAACGAGGGCGTGAATTTTCGGAAGCAGCGCAGCCGTACACCGTTCCGGCCGATGAACCAGAGTGTAACGCCGCGTTCAGACGGATACACATCGAACAGCCAGGCAGAGAGGCGTGATTGAGCCATTGGGTGATTGCCTGATTGAATCATAGTTCTATTATTCCATCCTTCTCTTACTCATCTACTCACAGACTCATCTACTTAACTTCTTCCTTTCTTCCTCTAATCGCCGAAGCGTCTTCTGCTGTTCTACTACAATCGACATCATCATGCTTTCGAACGGAACTGCACGCATCGCATAAAAATTTTCTGCCAGATGCAGTTTTGCAGCGCGGAATATTTCGTCGAAGACTTCCTGATCGTCTTTACGCAGTCCGCGGCGGAACTTCGACCAGCTTGCCAGTTCCGCATCGATCAGGTTGGTAAAGGTGGGTACGGTTCGTCCCATAATTCAATGTTCCTTTTATTTGTTCGTGCACGGGCTGTTGAGATTCTAAGTAGAGCTGAAGCGATCCGCGTTCATTGGTATCGAGTTTATACACGCGATCCACACCGTTTTTGAGTGTGGTAAATAACTGATTGCGTTCCTGCGGTGCAACGGTCCTTTCCAAACACACCAGCAGGAGCGAGACTCCTTTCGATTTCATTTCTTGAAACGAGCCGAGCAGTCTCTGAAGAATCTGCCGCACTTCACGCAGAGATGCCTGTTCGTCGTAAAAGGTGTCGAGCAGTCCAAAGACCAGTGCAGTGCTTGAATGAATGGTAGCAAGAAACGCCGGCAGCTTATGTGTAATAGCCTGTTCCATTTGATAACACGTGAAGCCGCGCGAGATGAAGATATGATTGAGGAACTTGTTCGGGTCTATTTTCCGTACGCGTGCAAATCGTGAAAGCGCGTGCACATCGAAACGGTTGCAGCCGTCTACAACGGCAATAGGATTTCCCTGAACCATCGCGTGTGCGGCCATCTGAAGCGATAGTTGAAAAATAGACCGCTCGCCGTACAGCAGAAATACCTTGCCGGGCTTGTCTGCAAAGGCATGAATCATCCGCTCAGAGCGAATAGGCACCGCATCATCGTGTATATCCACGGTTGGCTGCGGAGCAGGGTACCGGCGGTGATGCTGGGCGGGAGATATGGGTTTTATTTTGCTCATAAATTCTTTTATTAGTCTCCTCCCTTCCAAGGGGAGGACTAAGATGGGGGTCAGTTTTTTTGACCTCACCCTAACCCTCTTTTATGAGGAGAGGGAATTGTTCCTCTATCATTATTAACACTCTCATTGAGTAATGAGAACTTATATTCCTAAAAAAGAATACGACATTTTTGTCATCTTGTCAAGAAGTGATTCCGATGCTATCCGTCGTCGTTTTCCGCTCTATCACAAAGCTATTGACAATATGGGATAAAAAGCATTATTTTGATTATGACATTTATGTCGTATTAACCTGAACTGTTGATAATGAAAAGACTATGTCGATTGTCTTTAATAACAAAACATATACAGCACGACGTAAAGCATTACGTCGATCACTTTCGAAGGCGGAAGCGGTTATCTGGTTGCATCTTTCACGAAAACAAATGAATGGATTCAAATTTCGCCGGCAATATAGTGTGAATCAGTATGTCATTGATTTCTATTGTCCAGAACTCAAGCTCGCTATCGAAATTGATGGAGATAGTCACTATGGCTATCTCTCTGAGAAATATGACAACGAACGGCAGAAGTATATTGAATCTTTCGGTATTCATTTTATGCGCTTTACCAACGATGATGTTTGCAACAATATAGATGGTGTTCTTCAAACGATTTACGAATGGACAACAAGATACAATGAGAAAATTACTCCTCCCCATGTCCCCTCCTCTGTGAGGAGGGGATAAAGGGGTGGTGGAAAAAAATTCCGAAGAAAGTGAATAACTCTATGAAATCTACAATTGCACAACGCATCCGCGAAGCGCGGTTGTTAAAACAATTTGATCAAGCTGACCTTGCCGCGAAGATCGATATTGCCACTCGCACCGTTCAACGCTGGGAAAAAGGCGAACAGGTGCCTGACAGTAATTATCTCATGCGCATTGCCAAAGCAACCGGCATAACGGCTCACTGGCTACTGACTGGTGAAGGAGAGATGGTTTCTGCTGAACAGCACAAATCCAAGGTTATACCATTACCGACAAGCCGTTATAAAAAAGTAGACCTCGTTTCACTCCCCTTGCTTGCCTCTGTGCCAGCTGGTGCATTGAGTCAGCGGTTTCATTCCGATCATGCTGACCGATACATTACGGTGGATGATGTTCGCGACCCGAATGCTTTCGCACTCGAAGTGAAGGGAAACAGCATGGCGCCCCGCATTGAGAACGGCGACATCATCGTGGTAACGCCAAAATTAGAAGTGAGAAGCGGTGATATCTGCGTGGTGCGCGTGGATGAGGAGGACACCGTGAAGCGGATCAAAATCGATGAGCAGTTTGTACATTTGATTCCACTCAATCCCGAATACGAACCGATGGTCGTGCGCAAGAAGGACGTGACTTTCATGTGGCGCGTCATAAAAGTGATTAAGAGTGTGTGAGAAAGAAAAGATGGAATCCTTGAATAAATTTTCTCTTGTAGCCCCCTGCGGAATGAACTGCGGCATTTGCATGGCTTATTTGAGAGAAAAAAATAAATGTCCCGGTTGTAGAGGAGTGGACACCGATAAACCGATCACCCGTGTTAGATGTAAAATCAAGACCTGCACAATATTTCAAAAAGGCAAAGCGAAGTTTTGTTTTGAATGCCGAAATTTCCCCTGCGATAATTTGAAACATTTGGATACAAGATACCGAACTAAATACGATATGAGCATGATCGAAAATCTTGAAAATATTAAAAATTTCAGTATGAGAAAATTTTTAAAGAACGAAGATATAAGATGGACTTGTTCCCGATGTAAAGGTACGATTTGTGTTCACAAAGGATATTGTATTGAGTGCGGGAAAAAGAAATAACCGGGATTAGGGACATTGTTGAGGCGGAAGGAGGTGGGTGGTGAAGGTGATTCAGAGAGTGTAAGGAAGGAAAAGGAAGCGAAGAAGTAAATTAATTGTCATGAAAGGGAAAAAATGGGGAATAAAATTGATAACAGCTTAAATATTGACCATTCAGGTATTTGTTCATCTGATGATGGGCTTATTATTCCAGAAGTCGGGAGTTGGGCAGAGAGAAAATATAAATTAGTGCATCTCTATTGTGATCTTTTTTTAAAGGGTATAAGGCATTCATGGAATCAACTTGTCTATATTGATCTTTTTGCTGGTTCGGGAAAGGCAAAAGTTAGGAACACAGATAAAATCTTAGCGGGTTCGCCCCTTCTTGCTTTAGGACTAGCAAATAAATTTGATCAATACATTTTTTGTGAAGAAAATGAAGGATTATTACAGGCGTTGCAAACAAGGGTAGAATCTGAATATCCACAAGTGAATGCACATTATATATTAGGTGACTGCAATAAAAAAATCACTGATGTTTTAAAGCTTATTCCAACGCCTTCTCGGAATAACAAAGTTTTAACTTTCTGTTTTGTGGATCCATTCTCTTTAAATATAGAATTTGATACGATCAGAACTCTATGTGCACAAAGATATGTTGATTTTTTGATTCTTCTTGCTCTTTCTATGGATGGAGTCAGAAACGAATCTATTTATATAGAGAATAACAATCAAAGAATCGATAAATTTCTTGGATTATCAGAATGGAGAGGTCGCTGGAAAAATGAACAAATTAAAGGGAAAAGTTTTCGTAAATTTCTAGCGAACGAATATGCACAACAAATGGTTACATTAAATTATAAAGAAGAATCGATTAAACAAATGCTTGAAATCAAATCAGATGAAAAAAATTTATCTCTATATCATTTGGCATTTTTTTCTCGCCATTCTTTAGGATATCGATATTGGAAAGAAGTTAAAAAATATGCATCAGATCAAAGACCTCTTTTCGAGGATTAATCATGGCGATAAAATCTCATATTGAATGGACTGAATCTACCTGGAACCCGGTAACCGGCTGCAGTAAAATCAGTCCGGGCTGCAAGAATTGCTACGCAGAGCGGATGGCTATGCGGCTTCAGGCAATGGGATCATCACGGTATCGGAATGGATTTCAAGTCACGCTCCAGGAAGATATCGTTGAATTGCCGCTCGAATGGAAACAACCGCGCGTCATTTTTGTGAACTCGATGAGCGATTTATTGCATAAAGATGTTCCCTGCGATTTCATCGTAAAAGTTTTTGATACCATGAAGCGTGCACATTGGCATACTTTCCAGATACTCACGAAGAGATCGGATCGGTTAGTACAAATTGCGCCGTATCTCCCGTGGCCGGAAAATGTCTGGATGGGCGTGAGCGTCGAATCTCAAAAATATACAGACCGGATCCATGAACTGGTCAAAGTGCCAGCAGCTGTGAGATTTCTTTCCTTAGAACCGCTGCTTGGCCCCATCTCAAGACTTCCACTGAGAGGAATTGATTGGGTTATTGTCGGCGGCGAATCGGGTCCGGGTGCGCGCCCGATGGAGCGTGACTGGGTAACGCAGATTAAGCGCCGCTGCCGGGAAGCAGAAGTTCCATTTTTCTTTAAGCAATGGGGTGGTGTCCGCAAGAAAGCAGCCGGCCGCGAGCTCTCCGGAAGAACCTTCGATGAAATGCCGATACCGCAGGTGAGGCAGAAGAACGGACATCTCCTCCTCGAAGGAGATTTTCTCTGCAAGTAATTCTATTCCTCTTTTGACATTCCATAGGATTCAGGGTACATTTACGTGGGAATCTAAAACGGAAGGATATTTCTTATGAATCGCATATTTATTCTTTTTTTTCTTTTAGCAGTCTGCATGCAGCTATCATCGGCACAGGAAAAACTCGATACCGCTGCCATTACAAAGATCAAAGAGGAGTGGTTGAATCGCTCGCTTGTGATGGAAATCTCGAGTTGGTTATCGGATGTCCATGCTCCGCGGCTGAATTGGTCCCCGGAATATCGGGAAGCCGCGGAATGGGCAGTTGCCAAACTGAAGGAATACGGCGCTGAGAATGTCCATTTTGAAAACTTTGCTCCGGTTGGAAAAGGATGGAGTTTGAAAAAGTTTTTCCTGAACATTACTGAACCGCGGATGTTTCCTGTAATTGCCTATCCAAAAGCATGGTCGCCCGGCACCAGAGGAACGGTCGATGCCAAGGTAATCTATTTGGACGCTGTGAACGAGTCCGATCTGGCAAAATTTCATGGAAAGTTAAAAGGTAAGTTGGTGTTGATCAGCGAACCCGTAAAGGTGCAGCCGCACTTTCAACCGGATGCATCACGCAGGGCAGATTCAACGCTGTTGCAGCTTGCGAACCGGAATATCAGCGATCAAAACAGATTTTTTCGCCGTGAGCGGGGTGACTCGGCGAGTGTTCAACGGTTCCGATTCGGTTTTAGAAAGTTAGAATTCTGTCAGTCGGAAGGTGCTGCTGCGGTACTCGAAGCAAATCCGGGTGACGATGGGACATTGCTGTATGTGCAGGGAGCAACAGTGCCGCAGATGCCGCAAGACCCGGTAGAGTATTTTAACAACAGAAAAAATCCCTATGATGCCGATGCACCGGCATTTCTTCCGCAGATAACCGTATCGGCGGAGCAGTATAATCGTCTTGTCCGAACAATTCAAAAAGGTATTTCGGTGAAAGCAGAAATGCGACTGGATGTAGAAACGACGAAGGCAGACTCCAGCTTCAACATCATTGCAGAAATTCCCGGAACAGATCTGAAGAATGAAACAGTGTTGATCGGTGCGCACTTCGACACATGGCATTCCGGTACCGGCGCTACGGATAACGGCAGCGGTGTGACAGTCTGTTTTGAAAGTCTTCGTATCATCAAAAAGCTCGGATTGCAGCCGCGACGGACGATCCGCATTTGTCTCTGGGGCGGCGAAGAAGAAGGATTGCTTGGATCGCATGCATATGTCAAGCAACATTATGCCGAACGTCAGAATTCCAGCGGGCAGCAAGGAACAAATACAACCGGCCCGGTTATCTTTAAGCCTGAAGCAAGCTCATTCAGTGTCTATTTCAATAATGATAATGGCGGAGGCAGAGTGCGCGGGGTGTATCTGCAGAGCAATGAAGGAGCGCGGTCTATTTTCCGTTCTTGGCTGGCGGCCTATGATGATCCTGTTGCGCAGACATTGACGATTGCGAATACGGGCGGCACTGACCATCAGGCGTTCGATGGTGTCGGACTGCCGGGATTTCAATTCATACAGGATCCGATGGATTACAGTCTCCGCACGCGTCATTCCAATATGGATGTGTACGACCGGCTTGTTGAGGATGATATGAAACAAGCAGCGACAATTATGGCATTGTTCGCTTACAATGCAGCAATGCGTGATCAACTGTTCCCTCGTGATTCTACAATGCTGCAAGTGAAATAGCGAGCTATTCTTTTTGAAAGAATTTGGATGGCTTCTTTTCGGTTGTTCAGAAGGAAGCCATTTCCTTTTTATCGAAGGAATGTTTTTTGACATTCCGTGAAAATCACGATACATTACAGCGGTTATCCATCACCATCAATGAAGCAAGTCCTCTTTGTTACATATTTCTGGCCTCCGTCCGGCAAAGCAACCCTGCACTGGCCGTTAAAGATGATCCAGCACCTGCCAGGTTTTGGATGGCAACCGATTGTTCTCACTGCAGATGAAGACACATTTTCTTCTCAAGATGAATCCTTGCTTAAGGAAGTTGATCCTGATCTGAAGGTCTTCAAAGCACGAGCAGTAGAACCGTTCGACCTCTACCGCCGCTTGTTAGGAAAAGAGAAGAACACGCCATTGACAGCATCGGAAACAATATCAACGACCAACCGCGGGCTGCGGCATCGACTTGCAATTTGGATTCGGATGAATCTCTTTGTACCGGATGCACGAATTGGCTGGTACTGGAATGCCGTCCGCAAGGGAAAACAAATTCTTCGTTCAGAAAACATTCAGGCAATTGTATCTATTGGTCCGCCGCATACGACATTGTTGGTTGGGAAAAAGTTGAGCAAGGAATTTGGCATTCCGCATATTCCTGTATTCATCGATCCGTGGGTTGATATCACGTACTACCGTGATTTCAAACGAAGCGTAATTACACTTGCGCTTGATCGTCACCTAGAACGGTCAGTCCTAGAAGAAGCTTCACATATAGTGTTTGTTACGGAAAGCATGAAAGAAGATTATGTGAGAAAATATTCATGGCTAAACGACAAATCGCATGTCCTTTATTGGGGTTACAACGAAGAGAATTTCGATGGATTAACGAGACAATCTTCAAGTAATGTTGAAACGATTCTTCATGCAGGGAATATTTTTGATTACCAAAATCCGCGAATATTGTGGAAAACAATTCGACAAGAAATCAATAGAGGAAGAAAACTTCGCCTCAAATTTATTGGAACGGTAAGCCCTGGGATCAGACGAGCAATAGAAGAAAATAACCTTGCTGATTGGACTGACTACGCCGGATTCCTTCCATACAATAAAGTTATAGAAGAGATGCTGAATGCCACATACCTGCTTGTATGTCCGACGGAGAAGCGCCACATACCTGGAAAACTATTTGAATATTTACGCACAGGAAATAAAATTATTGTCTTCGGAGATGAGAACAACGAAGTAGAAAGCATTTTACGGAAGGCAAATGCCGGGAAAATCTTTTCTTACAGTTATGACACTACAGACATTTTTCAACAACTTTCTTCGTGCAGTCCCAATCCGGAGATTGCAAAACAATTCAGTAGAGAAGTAATAGCGAAAGAACTTGCAGAGATTTTAGGATGAATTATCCTTACTATACTATTGACTCTCCTTTTAAGTTCTTTGCCATTACATTGTTGTTGAATAACTTTTGATTTATTTCAAGTTTATATAACATTCTTGCATTGAAATAGAAGAGGATCGAAAAATATCTTAACAGTTACAATGACAATAACTTATAGGAATCACTCATCTACTACTCAGTTTGTGAACAATGATTGTATCATTAATTAAATAACACCTGTATTAAGGATGAAAATTGTTATAATCAATATATCAGACCGTATTGGAGGATCAGGCATTGCTACATACAGGGTTGCCGAAGCACTGAGAAAAGATTTGCATAATGAGGTATTTTATTTGGTAAGGACAAAGTCGGTAAATCATGCCAGCATCTACACTACTACTGCCAATAAATTTTTATCAAAAATTGAAAGATTGTTTAACATAGGTATGAATCTTCTGGGATTACAATACCTTTGGCTTCCTTTTTCACCACGGTTTATTTACAAGAAACTTAAACAGGAAAAACCGGATGTCATCTGGCTCAATAACTTAATCGGGGGATACTTTGTAATTGGAGACCTTATTAAAATTTCCAAAATTGCTAGTACCGTATGGACGATGCATGACATGTGGCCTTTCACTGCAAATGCATCTCATACCTTCGGCGATGAATCTTGGAAAAATATGAAAGCGGGGAAAAATGAGAAAAATATTTACCCGGCAATAGGTTTGCCTACAGGAAACTGGCTCATCAAAAGAAAGAAAAAAATTTATGACTGTTCCTCCATTACCTTTATTGCACCTTCCGAATGGATGTATAATCTTTCTATTCAGAGCCCTTTACTGAAAAAGAGAAAAATAGAATTGATTCCGCATGGAATTGACACCGATATTTTTAAGCCTATGGGAAAATTTGATCTCAGGAAGAAAATGTATATTCCTGAGCATGCTTCTGTCATCATGTTTTCTGCAGAAAAACTCAAAAACAATATTTTCAAAGGTGGAGCGGATCTTATAAAGGTTTTAAATTATCTTAATCATTTAACAAAAGAAAAGATTTATGTTCTTCTAGCTGGAAAAGATAACTTGGAAAATATCGAATATTTGAAAAATATACAGCCAGTTAATCTTGGATATATTAATTCAGATGAAAGAATGTCGGAGGCATATAATACCTGTGATGTATTCGTATATCCTACTAAAGCAGATAGTGTATCTCTGGTACTCATGGAGGCAATAGCCTGTGGGATTCCTTGTGTGTCGTTTGCAATGGGCGGTACTGTAGGCATTATTAAAGATGGTTACAATGGTTTCAGTATACCAAACGGGGATTACAAACTCGCAGCAGAAAAAACATTTGAACTACTTCAAAACAAAAATAAATATGAGGAGTTCAGTAAAAATGCAAGAACCTATGCCGTGGAAAAGTTTAACCTGGCTACAATAGCAAAACGGTATCAAAGACTATTTGAAAACATTCAGAAATAATTTTTGGGGAGTGTGAAGAATTCTGTAAAATAGCCGATAAAACGTAACTGCATGGTGTAAAAAATGCATGATCTTGCGTCTAAGGAAATTACGAACATTTGCTCGACAAGATCATTTTTTATAATAGATATCTCAACTGGATACAACTTCCGATTGCCATTTCACTAATATTGGATGGTGCTTCAACTTGTACAAACTATGAGTATACTGCAGAGATAAAACATCTGCTTAGCTGATCCTTATCCAAAATCTCTATCTTATAACCGAGTGGAAGAAGAAGTTCGCATGTCTTCATCATAGCTATAATAGAATGCACCTCAATAAGTAGCGTAGGTTTGTCTCTTTTCAATAGTTCAATACCTCCAGCCAATGCCATGTACTCAGCACCTTCCACGTCAATTTTGATAAGATCTACTTTGGCAATTTCTAATTTCTTTATGTAATCATCTAATCTGACCACCTTAACTTTTTCTTTCCTGAAACCATATTCCGAATAAATAACATTTTCCAAAGGTTTGGCAGCACCTTCCAAAAAACCTCCACTGCTTGTTTCATCATCAATATTGGAAGAAAGATTAAACTCTGATTCCCCGTTAAAATCTGATAATGCAACAGGTTCAATACGAATGATCTCTCTTAAGTTCTTATTCCTGGAAACATTCATCATTAATCTTTCCAAATTAAATCGGTTGGGCTCAAAAACAACTACCTTACCCTCTGCTCCAGTTAAAGCGGCAAAAGTAAGCGCTGAATAACCTATATGACCTCCTATATCCAATACTACAGCACCTGACCATGAACAGCGATTAAGATAATCGGTAAAAAAAAGATCATAATTACCATCCACCATCATTTTGAAATGCGGCGTCCGTTGATTTACATATATCTCATTTCCTTTCAGTATGCCCGACTGAATAGTATTCCAGCGAGGGTTGGAAGGAATACAGAATCTGTATAAGCGAATTAGTATATCATATACTATTGGAGGCAGGATTTTTTTCATAATACCCCTTGAAAACGAAATATGTTGTTTATTAAAGAAGTATTGACGCAAATTTTACCGACAAATCAGATATATTCCTTTATAATGTTTGCCAAAGCAGATTTAACGGGAAGTAACCGCCACAATTTCAGCAATTTATTGGGATTCAAGTATTTTTTGAAAGTATATGCGTCTGCTAAATAATCGGGAACAATAAATGGTGGATGGATCACTGTATCGATGCGCGCCGTTGAGCGGTTAGCAAGCGTATGAAAATTGTCAATGGTGTGTGTTGCATGAACATCAAATCCTATGTTTGAGACAAGATTATGATTGGGAAGAATTGCTAATCCGTTATGAATATACAGTGCATACTGCCATTGATAATCCCAAGTATCCACTTCTTTCTTATATACGAGGCCAAATTTCTTCTGCCAATATTTCCTCATCGATGGCTCCTCACATATGGAAGAAAGCAGATTCTGCTCAAGCAATTGTGGATATGTCGATATGTTCACATCATATTTATCCCAAGCTCTTTTCCATGTTGCCCATCCCCAGATATGATTCAATTTTGAAAAATAGTAATTACCGGCACCGCGAACAATGCCATCCTGGAAGTTGACACCACCTATGTGCATGACTCGTTCGTCATTTCTATAATATTTAAGGAGAACTTTACAAAAATGGAAAAATGAAATATCCGGAAGACAATCATCTTCAAGAATAATTCCTTCGGCTACGTGACTGAAGAACCAGTCGATGCCGGAGCTGACACCTATTCGACATCCTAAGTTCTTTTTCGAAAAGTTTGTCTGGAGTTCGCATTTCCAATCTACTTTTTCAACAATCTTTTGTGTCTCGGCACATAGCCGGTCTTCACCCCTTTTGTGTTGACGTGGTCCATCTGCAGAAATGAAAAACTGCTTGGGACGAATTTTACGAATCTGTTGAAATACTTTTTCAGTGGTATCAGGTCGATTGAAGATGAGAAAAAGAATTGGAGTAGTGAATGGTTTAGTCTGCATACTACATGATATGATCAGGTTATCAGATGGTGTCGATAATTCAGTTATTTGGTAACACGAGAGCTTGGACCCTTTGACTATTTGAAGAGTCCTAAAAACCGCTTCACATAAAAATGATAACGAGAAGTAACAATGCCATCGTTCAGCCCAAAAAAGACAGCCATAGCCTTTGCCGCATCATAAATATTCCACACACCTATCTTGGATGAGTCGGGAACACGGGAATATCTTACACGTAACGGTAGTAATTTTGATAACTCAAAGAGATACCGTTGAACTCGTGGCCATTTTTTTTGGGCGAGTCGGAGAACACGGTTCATATCAATGTTGTTTACAGTGGCCATCTCCGAAACAGCTTGTTCAATTGCGATACGAGAATGGTCGTTGCGTTCGCTGAGGGTGACAGATAAGAGTGCCGGTAAATCAAATTTGTATTGGCTAGTCTTTTCCGGGAATGCATCTCTCAGTTGCAGAAACGTCTCGGATGCAATCACACGAAATGATGGACACACCCGAAGCATCGGGTGAAATGGAATAGTGTTTTCTTTAAAGAACTTTTCTGATTCTGATTTGTCCCCGCCACCGAGATAAGAGGCGCCGTTACTGCGTCCCGAGGCACCATGAATTGCAAACGGTCGATGTGAAAACGCATACGTGTTGAGTGCAACGGCACAGGCAAACGCTGAATAGGCATCAGGTGTTTGTGATCGGAAAAACACACCATCTTTTTTCATGGAGTTGATCACGTCGATATGGACAAAACCGCAATACAGTCCTGGAAGATCGAATGTATACAGTGGTCTAAAACTCAGAACGTTCCTAATCCATTCGGAGGAACGCCGAATTTCAACATCATCCCGAATGGACCATGACATTTTATGTCGTGAACGCTCATCGGGATGGTTCGGCCAAACATACTGTGCGATGCCGGATGTCACTGCGCGCATGCCGGTCTTCTCAACAATGGCGTTTACACGCCGAATTGCTCCCGGAAGCAGTCCGTCATCATCGCCGATAAACATGACAAAACCCTCGCTGACATGATTTAGTCCAAACTCGAAATTCTCCGACATACTCATACGTCTGCCAGTATTGATGTATCGAATACGTGAATCGGAAAAGGATGTAACAACATCCTTTGTGTTATCCTGGCTGAAATTATCGCTTACAATAATATTGAGATTGTCGTACTCTTGCTCTACGACCGTGCGCAGAGTGTGATACAGTGTCTCTGCTCTTTCTCGCGTTGGAATAATGACAGTGTATTTATTACTCTCGCTCATTGTTTAGCAATTATGTCTAATAGTTTCCATCGTAATAATTTATGATCAATCATAAAATCCGCCGAATCTTAAATGCATCACGTAACCATGCTGTTCCCATAACTGTACTCAACGTTGCCACTCCAAAAACTATCATTAATATCACGAATTTTAGAATGTCTTCCAAACCATCCCTCATGATCAATCGCCCTACACCAGTGACAGCCAGAGTTATCGCTAGCAGCTTACCTACATCATTGCGATACCATGACCATTTTTCATGTTTCAATAAGCGGAGATGCATGAGCTGAATAACGATAAGGAGATATCCTATATTCAGGACGATCCACATGCTGGCAGCTCCCACAGTACCCCAAGCCATCGTTGAGAAATAGATTGCAGGAGCGAAAAAAATTACGGCAACCAGATTCGTAGAAAAGGAAAGCTTTGTCCATCCATGTGCGAGTTGTAATGCATAGGGTAGATGCATAAAGCCATGCAGAGTATTCCCGATCACCAACAAACTCACCAATAAACTTGCATGGGCAATAACTCCGGGATCCCTTACCCACAAGCTAAGCACTTCTTTAGAAAAGAAAGCGAGAGTAAGCGCTGACGGAAGAATAACAACCGCCATAAATTGGCAGCCCTGATGATATGTTCTCACTAATCCAGGCTGATCATCTTTGGAAACCAACTCTGTCAAACGGGGATAGTACGCTGTGAACACAGGTGCGATGAGCCTGTACAGTACTGCCGCCACCGTTGCAGCGAAGGTGTAGTACCCGAAGTCAGAGAGAGAAAGCAGCTTGCTGAGCAAGATTTTATCCGTTTGCATCAGAATCGTTGATACCAGGGAGATGCCGGTCATGCCCGCTGCAAACCGCCAGATTTCCTTCAACACATCTCCGCGAAACATTCCTTTCCGTTCAGAAGAAAGGTTCCGCCACAATGCAATCCGCAGCACGATCACTTGGGCCAGCGCCATCAGTGCCTGCCAAAAGAAGAACGTCTGAACTGTTGGTTGTATCAGCCATAACACTGCTACCGCACCCGCTCCTTGCAGCGTTGCGAAAATCGCGAGGACCGAATTCACAAGGACTTGGCGCTGCAAACCGTTGAGGCCTCCCATATACAACGACACAGGCCAACGCAAGCCCACGACCAGCGCCATGATCCAGAGGACTTCCAACAGGTATTCCCGGGATATTTTTTCCGGATTCAACCAATGATAAGCGATGAAATGAGACGCCACTGTGATGACGGCAATGACGACCAAAGCAATTCCCCAATAAATAATTTCCAATGTGCGTGCCGTATCAGCCATGCGGTTTGTGTTTTTCTGATCTACGGAAAGGCGTGCCATTTCTCTGGCAAGGGCTTGAGATAAGCCCAGATCAAGCACCGCAAACATTGCCTGAAGAGAGGCGAAAATTCCGATAACTCCATAGGACTCTACACCCATCAACCGGATGTAAATGGGAACAAAGATCACCCCCATTAGGCCGGTCCAAGCACTCCCGGCAAAATTTGCAACGACATTTTTTTTTATTGAAGACATGAAGCGTTATTTCTTCTTCAGCCAGGCGCCCGGCCAATGAGTAATATTGAGCGAAAGCTCGCTTTCATTAAAAGGCCACTGTGGTTGTTCTATAATAAACTCAGGATGGTTGTGCTGGAATTCGGCAGCAGCAGCCGTAGGGTTATTCCATTTCCAATCTGGTTTTCCTCGCGGTACATCAAATAAATCGAGCATGCTGCCATCTGTTGCAACAATATATGAATTGGGAGTCACAAGAGTATAATACGCTTCAAGTTCGTCAGCGACATGCTGCTTTGTATGGTTGGAGTCGAGAATCACCAGAACGGTTTCTCCGGGCTTGACCATACTCTTCACTCTCGCAATAATCTCAGGATCAGTTGAATTTCCCTCGACAAGAGTAAGAAATCCAAATAATTCATGTGCTTGAATTGCTTGGGCGTTGTGTGGACGAATCTCGATATCGATTCCAATAACTCTTCCTTTTCCCATCGCTTTACATAGGCTGGCATAATAAATCAGGGAGCCGCCATGCGCAATTCCAGTTTCAATGATCACATCCGGTTTGATGCGATAGATCACCTCCTGGATGCGAATCATATCCTCGGGTAATTGAATGATAGGTCGTCCCATCCAACTAAAGGTATACAGATATTTTTGATTCCATCCTACCTTGAGCCATTGTTTCGATATCAATTCAAATGCTTCTTTTGAGTACAAATCAATGTTTTGCGTGCGGCCGTCAATCTCATAAGCTAATATTTTCGAATTCGTATCTATGGTGAGTTTCATTTTTGCGATCTTTTTACAGTGATAAGGTTCGTTTTCCACCAAGCAATTGTATGTTCTAATCCGGTTTTCAAATCGTACTTCGGGAGCCAGCCAATACTTTTGAGGCGATGTGCATCGGCAATCAAGGCAGGTGGATCATTGGGCGGCGCGGGCAGCGCTCCGAGCTGAATTAAATGCTTACCATGTAATTGGTCGCCGATTATCTCAATAACCTCACGAATTGCTGTCGGTGTTCCTCGTCCAATGTTCACAGCACCTTCCATATCGGAATCGAGAAGCATAACAAATGCATAAGCGACATCTTCCACATGAAGGAAATCCCGCATCTGATTGCCATGAGAACAACGTGCCGGTTCTCCTTTCAAGAGTGAACAAATCACAGAAGAGACGAGTCGATCCGGATGCTCGTGCGGGCCATAGAGAAAGAAAATTCGCCCCCAGGCATAGCTTAACCCGGTTTGCTTGCAAAAAGCATCAACCATGATATGCAGTGCATGTTTGCAGGCTCCATAAAGTGTCGCGGGTACAAGAGGTGTGGTTTGCTCGGAATACAATTCATATTTCCAATCGTACTCCGCACACGTTCCTGCCATCACAACCCTCTTTCCACCGTTTGCCGCAAATACTCGAAGTAATTCCAAACTTGCCTGAACCCAGCGGATGTTCTCCAGTGACGTCCAGTACTTTCCCATGACTGTATACCAGGATAAGTGAAGCAGGTGTGTCGGTTTTACTTTTGCGATGAGTTCGTTCACTTCACCCGGATTCAGCAAGTCGACGACATGCCAATGAATTTGTGGTAGAGGATCCTCTGGTGCGATAGACACAGCGTGAACCTCATAACCGTTTGCTACGAGCACTGGTAAACAGTGACGACCGATAAATCCACTTCCTCCGGTTACGAGAACCTTCTTCATAAGATGAAATCCGTGTACTCCTGATCCTTCACTGAAATAATCCGTGGGGTCTCAGGCCATTGGATCCCGAAGGCCGTGTCGTTCCATCGAACGCCTGCGGCAGATTCAGGGACGTATCGATCAGACATCTGATAAAACACTTCAGTGTTATCTTCCAGTGTCAGGAATCCGTGAGCAAGACCCCGGGGGATATACAACATTGATCGGTTCTCAGCATTTAATTCAAACGACAGCCATTGCTTAAATGTCGGCGAGTTAGGTCTCAGATCAATAATAACATCGAACATTGCACCCATCGTGCAGCGCACTACTTTGGTCTCTTCGTACGGCGGTTTCTGGAAATGCATACCGCGCAAAGTGCCCCTCTGCTTATTAAAAGAGATGCTGCACTGTACAAGATCGGGATTGAGTCCATGTTCTGTAAAATCAGAACGGCAAAATGTACGAGCGAAAAAACCCCGCTCATCTTCATTACGATTCAGAGAAATAAGAAAAGCATCAGGGATGGTTGTTTTAGAAAAGATCATGTTGATCACACAATTCTTAGATGGGGGATAGGTATGATAAACTTTCCGCCGCGCCGGCGATATTCAGCTTGCTGAAGCAGTACCTCGTCTGCAAAATTCCACGAGAGCAGGAGTACATAATCCGGCTGGGTTTCCAGCAACTGTTCCGGCGGATAGATGCGAAGATGGGTTCCCGGCGTATAGCGTCCCTGCTTCGCTGGTCCCCTGTCGACCACATAACTGAGAATATCTGATCCGATCCCATAGTAGTTCAGCAAGGTGGTGCTCTTTGCAGACGCCCCATAGACGGCAATCTTCTTGCCCTCCGTTTTTAACTTTTGTAAAACCGAAACCAATTCTCGTTTTGTCTGCTCTACTTTTTCGCTAAAACCTTTATACCAATCAAAGCGATCAACACCCCACGTAGCTTCTTCTTCAAGCAATCTCTTTACTCGTATGGCACCCTCGTGCGCCATGCTGCATGGACCGTCCGCACGTTGAAAGAAGACTCGTATGGAACCTCCCTGGATTGGCAGCCTCTCAGCGTCTACCAGAACGAGATTGTGCTGGCGGAACAATTTTTGAAACGATGTCACTGAGTAATAGCACAAGTGTTCGTGGTAAATGGAATCAAACTCAACATGATCGATAAGATCCTTTACATAATGATTTTCAATGACAGCGACACCATCGGGTTTCAAAAGCACATTGATTCCCGCCACAACACTATGAAGGTTTGCGACATGTGCGACAACATTATTGGCATGGACCACATCCGCCTGTTCCCCTTGTGTCCGTAATCGTTGAGCTACTGTTTCATCGAAAAATTCACAGAGAGTACGAATACCGCTTTTTTCTGCTACGTGTGCGATATTTGCTGCTGGTTCTATTCCTAAGACGGGAATATTCTTGTTCAGATAGTTCTTTAAAAGATAGCCGTCGTTGCTGGCAATCTCAACGACCAAACTTGATGAAGTTAAATTTCTGTTTGTGACTAAACGGTTTGCAATGTTCTTGGCATTTTCCAATACTGTGTCAGAGACAGAAGAAAAATAAAAGTATTCTCGAAATAACTGTTCCGGAGAAATTGTCTCGGTGATCTGTACTAAGCTGCATTGCGGACAAAATACAAGATCCAGCGGATAGGTCGATTCCGGCTGGCCGAGTTGAGCTTGAGTCAGTAAGGCGTTCGCTAATGGCATGTGACCTAACGATAAAATTGATACAAGCCGGTTAAAACTACATGAACGGCAAAAAATCTCTGTGTGATTCATATTCATTTTCACATAACAGGTTCTTGTTAAAAAAGACATCAATCAGATACAAAACACGTGAATATCAGAGCCTCATTTCTGGTGTTAAGTCGCCCAGACTTGATCTCTCTTTCGTGCCAATTCTGTATACTGGCGTATCTGGTGGACAGTGTAATGATACAGGTTTTGATCCGGGCTCTCGTGATACTTTTTATACCAGTCTACAGTAAGTTTCATGTTTTCATCGAACGTGAGCACCGCAGACCAGGGCAGCATGACATGGGCCTTGTCACAGGTCAATCGTAACCAGCCTGCTTCATGGAGTTTTCGTCCCTCTTGCTGCATAACTTCGAATCCGCCGCTTTTCCATTTACCAATGATCGCTTCCACAAGATCACGTACACACTTTGCAGAATTATCGTTTGGCCCAAAGTTCCAGGCTCCGGAAAATCCGGTCGGATCATCGCTTGCACGTGCAGCCAGCCATAAATAACCACTGAGCGGTTCTAACACATGCTGCCATGGACGCATGGCCATGGGGTTCCGTATTTGAATTAACTCACCTTTGCTCAAGGATCTGATGGCATCCGGTACGATCCTATCCTTTGCCCAATCTCCTCCTCCAATGACATTTCCTGCGCGCACGCTCACGGCACCGAGATTCTCCTTATGTCGAAAGAAAGATTTGAGATACGAACGAAAAACAATTTCTGCAGCAGCCTTTGAGGCGCTGTACGGATCTTCCCCGCCTAGAGGATCGCTCTCCTTATATCCCCAAACCTGTTCATGATTCTCATAGCATTTATCGCTTGTGACAATGACGAGCGATTTAACCGAATCAGATTCTTTGACAGCTTCGAGAATATTTAAAGTTCCGAGAACATTGGTTCTTATGGTCAGATGGGGAACATCATAGGAATATCGTACCAGTGCCTGAGCAGCTAAATGGAACACGACATCAGGTTTCACTTCTGAAACATATTTTTTTAATGTATCATAATTCTGAACATCGGCATGGAGTTCTTCAATGCGGCTTTGCAGACCGCTCGATTCATAGATATTCGGTTGCGATGGAGGATCCAATGAATATCCAAATACTTTTGCACCAAGCTCGTTGAGCCAGATGCTGAGCCATGCTCCCTTAAAACCCGTATGCCCTGTTACTAAAATACGTTTGTTCTGATAAAAGTTCTTAAATGAATGTTCCATAAAGTTATTAAGTCCAGGTTTTCCAGAGAGCAGTACCGCTTGCCCACATTTCGTTTAAGGATTCATATTCTCGCGGTGTATCCATACCAAGCCAGAAACCCTCATGCTGGAATGCCCCCAGCTGATTGTCTTTTACTAGGGCAGGGAGTGTGTCTCGCTCTAACACTAGATCATCATCTGACCACAAATAATCCCAGAGTCTTTTATTGTCGAAGATCATAAATCCGCCGTTTATCCATCCTTGTCCAAGATTTGCTTTTTCATTGAAATTTGTGACGGTGGAATCTTTAAATGTAATTTCACCAAATCGCGAAGATGGATGTACGGCAGCTAATGTACCGATTTTTCCGGATTTCTTGTGGAATTCTATACTCTCCCGGATGTTTATATCAGAAAGACCGTCACCATAGGTTAGACAAAATAGCTCTTCACCTTCTAAATATTTTTTCACTCGCGACAGGCGTCCGCCTGTCATGGTGTTTTCTCCGGTATCGACAAGCGTCACTTTCCAATCTGAGTCTTCCAAAGTATCGTGAATGTCCATATGGTCGTTCTTAAGATTTATTGTGAAATTATGGCAAATGGCCTTATAGTTCACAAAGAATTCTTTAATCTCCCATGATTTATAACCCAAACACAGAATAAATTCCTTGATCCCGTGATGAGAATAGTTCTTCATGATGTGCCATAAAATAGGCATGCCGCCGATGGGCACCATTGGTTTAGGAAGTAATTCGGATATCCCTTTGATCCGTGTCCCCTTACCACCGCATAAAATCACCGCTTTCATTTAGAACCCTTTCTCATTGCTTTGATACATTCAACAACATCTTAGAATTGTGATTCTTTCTTTTTTCGAACGAAGAATTGTATCGCGAACACCAGAAGACCGCTGAGAACCAACAGATTCGTTCCTAAGCTAATACTCTTTCCAAGAATAAATGATGCCGGTTCAAACTTCATCGTCAGTGTATGAGTTCCTGGAGGAATAATAACACCGCGGAAGAGATAATCAAGCCGAAGAATTTCCACCTCGTTCCCATCGATATCCGCTTTCCATCCCTTAGGATAGTAAGCTTCACTGAGAAATAAAAGATTATTCCCTGTCGCCGTTGCACGTACTTCAAGATCTTGAATTCCATAATGTGTGTAATGAACTTCTGCGTCTGATTTTGGCGTTTCGATCTGAAGCTTTGGATCTTCTAAAACGAATGCTACATCTCGCGGGTTAAAATCCATCGACTTTATTCTGTTTAATATATCCAAGCCCTTTGCGATTTCATATCTATTCACAAAAAACGCGCGAGGCAATTCTGCGCGATTGTAAAGGATGAATTTATCTTTTCCTTTGAACATAGGCTGCAGTATCTGATTCGAATCAGACCGATCTGAAATGATATATTTCACATTCATCAATCCCCATAAAAGCGGATTACTGAGACCAACGATATCAAATACATCTTGAATTTGCCGCATCTTCACACCCTGATAGCCATACGCGCTTTGAATACGCCAATATGCGAGCATATTGCTATAGGGAGGTTGGCCATTTTCGAATTCGAGCGTGCGGTAAAGAGTTTTGTCTTTCAGTAAATACGAGGCGTAATCTGGAGTATCGAAGAGGTTTGTTTGAACCCGCTTCTCTTGCGGTTCCATGGGTTTTTTGTCAACACGCCATAAATCAACAACTACAGCAAGAATAAGAATAACACTGAGTGTAGTAGCTTTGAGAGAGCCCTTCAAGAAAAGCCAGATGCTGCCAAAACTCACTAGAAGTAATACCAATCCCAAATAGAGATCGGACATTACTGCATTGACAACGAAATTATAGAATTCTGAAATAACTCCAGGATCTCCAGTACCAATTGCTCTCGCCAAATGCGGTCCAGCTTCATTTAATGGGAAGAAGCCGCTGTATAAACTTTCAAAAGAGCTTCGACCGATAACTGTAAGCACCAAGAAAATCCCAAGTCCATACATAGCATATTTTATTTTCTTCATCCCTGCTGTGTTTCCTCGTTCTCCTCTTAGCGCCATAAGCGATGTAATGCCATATGCCGCAAGAATAGGAAGAAAGATTTGCATGAGTACGAGAATCGTAATCGGTACGCGGAATTTATTAAATCCAGGGAAATATTTAAACATAAGATCATACACGAGTGAAAATTCTCTTCCAAAACTAATCAGTGTCGCAATAATGATTGTGATACCCATATATTGCACAAAAGAATCTTTGCGATAACGCACAATACCAACCAATGCAAATGCGAGAATGACGATACCCATATAATTCGGACAATCTACCATCGACTGTGGTCCCCAGTATGTGTTGACATGCATCGGACGATTTACCAATCTTCCGCTATACTCGTGATCACCGAAACCGTACCACGATGGCACAACAAATGTCATCATTTCACTTGGGGCAAATGACCAGTTTGTAGCATACTCATAGCCAAGCCCGCCTTCTTGAGTTTTTGCATCTTCCCCTGGAGCTTTGACAATCGGCGCTGAGCCGCGAATAGAATATGAACCGTACTCCAAAACGGAAAGGTACTGATCTGCATTCATTGCAAAAGCAATGCCTATTGCAACAACAAGAGATCCGATTAATCGCAAAACAGGTTTCCAATCAGTCTTCTTTATTATTGCAGCTAAAAGCTCGTAGAGCAGATATAATCCTAATGCAAGAAATAGATAGAAAATCATTTGCATGTGGCTTGGCAGAAAACTGAAGTGGATCAGCAATACAAGCCCAAGAAAATACTTCCAATCGAAACGCATTCGCAATTTATCAAGGCACAGAATGATCCATGGGAACCAGCACATCACCGGCATTTTTGTAAGATGACTGATCATAACCCACACAATGATGCGTGTGGAAAATGTTGCACCAAGCGCAGCAATCAGAGCGGAAATTTTATTATTTAGCTTGCTAAACGTCAGCGTATAGATACCAACGGCAAAGACAAGGTAATAGAACAATACCCAACCTTGAGAAGCATTCAAGACGATATATTGGAAAATCGTATGTACGTATCCTAACACTACAGCAGAAAGATCGAACAACCGCTCGCCTGCAAAGCTGAGACTTGCATATCCCGGCATACCGCAGAAGATATATGGATTCCATAAAGGAAAGATACCCTGTTCCTTTGCATCACGTTGCAGCGTTTCCCAACTGTGAGAACCTATAGAATCTACACTGACAAATATTTTACCTCCAAAGACTATTGGAGCAAAAAAGATAATGATGCTCAAGAAAAGTATAGCAATCGCTGCGGTGTGTTGATACTTCGGCGGGATGATGGGATGCTCCGCCATGGTTTTGGGGTTACGAACCTGTTCTCTTACTTTCTTTGCCATAAATAATTTTAATCCCTCATGAATATGGTGAGAAATTTTTGACAATGAGGAGCTTGCTTCGATTCTCTCCTGAAAATATAATACAGAGAAAAGGAGTTACTTTCAACAAATTCAATGGCACACACAACATCACACTTTCTTTGCCACTACATTCAATCCTGTACCAGTTTTGTTATCGGTACTGTAATCCAACCACATCATCGGTAAAACCAACGGTAATACGATGAGGTAGTAGAGTGGCAGCAAGATAAAAAATCCCTTTGAGGCATTCAAAAGCAGCAGCGGGAATTTGATGCCCAATCGCCATGCAACGGTGCCCCAATGTCCATACGTGTAGCGTATCATCTCCACGCGAAAACCGACAGCCTCCAATTTGTTCCGTATCTCCTCCATACCATAGCCGTTACGTGCATGTTCTTCGACAAAGCTGTGGTCGCCTTCCGAATGTACATCGGATCCGCCGAGGTTCGAAGGTGTATTGATAAAAAGCTGTCCGTTTTTCTTGAGTGCGCGATAAAAATTTTGAAAGACCGTTACGTCATCCTGTATATGTTCCAGCACGTCTACCGAAAGGATAGCATCAAATTTGTCTGTATGCTGAATTTGCGTCAGGTCTTCAATGGCAAAGGAGCACCGCACCATACCAATCGTGCGGAAGAATTGATTGCAGTCGGCAACCTGCTCCTCTTTCAAATCAATACCATAGATAGTCGCAAGCGGAAATTGTTTCGCAATAAAGTATGAATATTGCCCGAAGCCGCTGCCGGCATCGTACACGGTGAACGGTTCACGACGATTGTCCAGTTGTCGATGGAGTTCGCGCTTCACATACCACTCGCGTAGAAACATCACACCGAGCAGTTTGTAGAATAGAATTCGTAGCAATGGTTTGTTCCGTGCTACATCGCCAAAAATCTTTTTAATTGGATCGTATTGCATAGTCAAATATTTTGCTCAAGTAAACTTTCGAGTCGCTCGACGAATGTATCCCATCCGTATTGTTTCTTTTCTTTTTGAATGTTTAATGCGAACCCGCCCTCACATTTTTCCTGATAAAACTTCACTACAGCGTCCGCAAACGCTTTGGGATTCTGTGGGGGAACGATGAATCCTGTGCGCCCGTTTGTAACCACTTCGGATAAACCACCAACATTCGTAACAATCACCGGTTTATTAAAGTGATAGGCAATCGGTACAATTGCACTTTGTGTCGCAGAAACATAAGGAAGAACAACGACATCGGCAGCAGAGAAATATGTCGAAATTTCTTCATTCGGAACATAATCGGAATGCAACCGAATATGTTTTTCCAACCCAAGTTCCCGAATTTTTTTCCGATATTTTTCTTCATCCTCATAAAATTCTCCCGCGATAAGAAGCATCCCAGATATTTTTTTTAGAATGAGCGGCATTGCATCGAGTAATACACTAAGTCCTTTGTAAGCCCGCACATAGCCAAAGAAAAGCATTACATGATCGTCGGATATTCCAAGCTTCATCCGTGCTTCTCGCTTTGGTTGAAGTTCCCCGAAAACATTGAACAAGGGAAGAGGCGTCAAAACATATCGCGCCTTTGGAAGAAACCGATGAAGATCTTCTTCTACTGTTTTAGATAACACGACAAACGCATCGACAGAATGGAATGCATACTTTGTCAGCGCTGCATCGCCAGGTCGTTTTTCATGCGGGATGATATTGTCACAAATGAAAATCACCTGTGTGTTGGTTTTACGCTTTACTAGTCGGGCAATCGAACCAAAGCATGGTGCAAAGAATGGCATCCAGTACCGGAAGATGATAACGTCTGGCTTTTGGTTTGTAATATATCGAGCAGCACGGTACCAAGAGATTGGATTAATGGAATCTATCAATGAAACAGTGGGAATATTGAACAATGGTTTCCCTGGATCTATCTGTGACTTGCCTGGAAAAAGCAACGAAGGATACTGCCTTATAAATGAAACAATTTGCACATCATGGTTCTTGGATAAATACCATCCGAGTATGATATTTAATTGTGCCATTGCTCCCCGTAGAGGATAGGCTGGACCAACGATAACGATTTTCAATGCATCCGTCCTTTTTGGAGTACTGCTGAGTCGGTCGCTGCCAAATAATTAAGACGAAAAATATAACTGGGGAATTGCGAGCCTTCTTGATGTACAAGTTCAAACATCTGCGGGTACTTTTCTGCAACCGGCTGCACGTATCGGCGCAGCGTGGAGGACCACTGGAAGTTGTCGTAAAGAAGGTGTGTCATCTTAAGCGACTTCCACTTTGCAACAATTGAATCCGGATTTGTCTGATCAATTTTGTAAGTTCCATAAACAGAATAATTACCGGCGTAGATAAGAAACAATTCAGGTTTTCGGCAGATGATGCCGGTGGTTTGTGCCGGCAGTTGCTCTTTGATCCATAGTGATGCCCGCAGATAATTTACCCAATCTTCCGTGAAACCGGCGAATTTATTTCCACCAAGGTTTGCTTTCAGTATTGGATAATTTTCATCGACAGCTTGTTTTGTTCCCGTTACTCCAGCAAATATCAATCCGCAACATGCAATAAGCGTAAGCGTTTTAGCGCGTGCTGAAACGGTTTCTGCATTTGTCACTTTTGCCCAACGATTGCCGAGCCAGCGGAATCCTTCAAATATTCCAAAAAATAAATATGGGATAATTGGAACAAGCATGCGTGGTGTGGCAAAAAGATTTTGCAATGCCAGTGAGATGAAGGCAATATACACCATGATAAAAATTCCAATGAAAGATGTAGTCGTAATTTTACGTTTTACAAGAGACGTGATGAGACCAATGAGTACAACGATGGAAACAAGAATCCCTAAACATGCAATCCAATTTATTGACTCGGTTCCATAACCATTGGGAAAAGATAACAACCTGCCGTCGGCAGTGCCTATTTCGGGCGGCATAGGCAATCCTAGCGCGAATGGAATTTGATAATTCAATTGATTGATAATGTTATTGATGAATCGTTCGATAAATCCGCCGAGTGTTTCTAATCCCAGTGTTGAGTTATACGGATTCTTTAACAGGAGAATGGAAGCTTGTCCGAATGCCGCTGTTCCGGATGACCACTCATAAATCTTTATCGGACTATAAAGTATTATACATGCAATGATAAATACACCGCCTTGTTTCCAGCAACGTTGCAGTGCGAAGAAAAGAACCGTTGCTACAACAACTGTAATGCCTGCAATGCGGATATAAAATGATGCCATGGTAATGATGGCGGCAAAGATCGTGAAGATAAACGAGTTTGTTTCACTAGCGCGCAGAATGCAATAGATTGCCCATACCAGTAACAGTGCAAAAAATATTTCGCTAAATGTCTGATGCGAATATCTTAACATCAGCGGATTGAGAGCGATGAATAGTAAGGTTGGAAAAAGCATCATCGGCTTGAGGCGTTTGCGGAAAACGAAGAATAACGAAAGAATAATTCCAAGAAAAAATATTAACGATGTTGCTTTCAGCAGTATCAAGTTTGTACCGAAAACAAAGATAAACAATGCCAGAATAATTGGATAACCCGGGGTTCTGAATCCAACCGGAAACTGACCTGTAGAAACAATGTTCATCGCTTGCAGTACATACGAGGTGTCATCGCCATCAACACTTGGTTTTATGTCGAATGATAAGATGCCGGCGCTCAATCCAATAACAAGCACACAGAAGAGCCACAGTTGTGTGTTTTTTTCGAACCACAAACTCATGCGATCATATTTTGTAAGTTTCGCATAAGTCTTAGTTTTGCTATTATCTGAACGATTGTGTTTTGCCATGAGCGAAATTCACTTAAACAAATTTCATTCGGCGTGCTGCAACTGCTACCATTTTTAGCAGTAATAATCCATGCCGCCAGCGTTGGATATTGGTTGTACCGTACGTACGTTCAGTGTAGCGAATTGGCATTTCGACAATTTTCATATTCTGTTTTGCAGCGCCGAAGATAAGATCGAAATCGCCGAACGGATCAAACTCCCCGAAGTAAGAACGATTTGCTACAATTTTTTCGTAATCTAATTTAAAGAGCACTTTTGTTCCACAGAGTGTATCTTTGAATTTTTGATCTAGCAGGTAAGTGAACATTATACTGAAGAACTTATTGCCAATGAGATTTAGAAAACGCATTGCTTCTTTTTCCATTGGATAGACGAGCCGGCTGCCGTTGACAAACTCTCCATGGTTTGTAGTGAGTGCGTTGAAAAACTTTGGCAAATCTTCTGGAACTACAGTCAAGTCACCGTCAAGAATCATGAGAACATCGCCGGTTGCACGGGCAAAGCCATCGCGTACTGCATTCGCTTTTCCACTGCCGCTTTGTACGCAATAGGTAATATTTTGTTTCTCACCGTAAAGATTTATAACACGTTTAATTTCATCAAGTGTTCCGTCTTTAGAGCCACCTTCCACAAAAATTATTTCAGTTTTGCTGCCCATATTAGGAATGCGTTGTACGGCTGTCTCGATATTGCCGCGTTCGTTCCGTGCTGGAATAATGACAGAAACAGAAAATCGATCAGAATTGGTTTCCTGAACCCGCGGGCGTGCAACAATGAACCTGACGACGCAAAATTTTCTTAACAAGGGAAGTTGAGAAAAATATTTGTTGAAGAGCCATGAGATTACAGGAATGTTCTTTGGCAGGAGCAATCGATATCCATTGCGGATAATTTCAAAATCTGCCAAATCGAGCAAGTTATGCAAGTCATGTGTGTTGATCCAATTCTGACGCGGTTGGGGAGTCTTGATGCCGATTCTTTCTGCTAGAAGAAGAACCGGCTCCCACAAAAAATTATAGTATGTAATAATAAGGCGGGAGCGCGGTCTCATGACAGTATGGGCTTTTTCCAGAGCAAGCTGGATGTCATATAAATGCCCAACGAGATCAGACATTATAACATAGTCAAACTTTTGATCAAGCGATAATTCTTCCGCATTCATTACATGAAATATTAAATGCGGATGCTTTTGCTGAGCTAGTTGAATCATTGCAGGACTAATATCCACGCCGACACCCTCTGTCGGTTGAACGGCATGAAGTAAATCACCTGTAGCGCAGCCGATTTCAAGTACAGAAGAGCGTGGAGTGACGAGAAATTGCAGCAAACGTTCAACACTCGTATGATAATAGCGGTTACGCTTTTTCCATCGATCCCATCGATCTGCGATGGAGTCAAAATATTCTTTCAAGGGAATTGTTATGTCGGTATTCTTTATCATATGTGCATTAATCCTACGATACAACGTGCAGCAAACAGCGATGGCCATCGCGAAAGAACTGCATCAACCCTTTGGACAAATGGCAGCGCTTTCTCGGGATAGAACGCCGGTTTGCTATATCCACCGGAGAACAGGTAACTATAACTCACAATTGCTTCACGGTGAAACACCTTCCAATTCCCTATCCAATTTGTCGTTTCCTGCCGGAAGAAAAGGCGTGTGGCGTTTCCTTGAGCAGCGTAGTAACGGTCATTGATAGGCGGCTGATCCGATGGATCGATGACCGAGTTCCATGCTATTGGTTCATGGTGGAAAAGCCCATACACAACCATTGAAGTTACACTGATATAAGGTTCAAAAATAATGATACGTCCGCCTTTCTTTAAGACACGAAACGCTTCTTGAAAGAAAGCATTGGGTCGTTCAAGATGATGAAACACATCAAAGAGCACAAGATGCGAAATGGATCTGTTTTCGAATGGCATCGAGTACGCGTTGCAAACCGCATCGAGCCATGGATTCGGGAACAGATCCGTACATAAGGCATATGGAATTACCAACTTTAAATTACCGATACCAGAACCAAGTTCAACGATCTTTCCCTCAATAGTCGGATCGATCAATTTGGCAATCTGATGATAAAACATGGCATAGATGGTACGAAGCAAGCGTTTGGATTCCCACGTATGCTTATTCTTCAAAATTTCAAATTGATGTCGGTCGATGTTTGTCATTCCACCTGTCGGGTTTGTATATACTATCCGATGTATAGAAAATGGGAATCGATGATTGAAGAACAGATAGACACAGAGTCTTACTTCAAAATTTCACGTATGGAATAAGTCTCTTCGTTGCGTTCGTGGCGTGAGATCATCTCACCGAGCAAACCGAGGGATACAAATTGAACGCCTATAATAATAAAGAGAAACCCGACAAGGAAGAGTGGACGATTGCTGAGCGATGTGATGCCTAAAAACCATTCGATAGACAAATAGCCATCGATCGCTGCACCGATAAAAAACGAGATGAGTCCCCAGATACCAAAAAGATGAAGTGGACGGCGAATGTACTTTGCAGTGAAAAGAATTGTCAGCAAATCAAGAAAGCCACGATAAAATTTTCCAACCGTGTACTTTGAGTGACCAAACTTTCGTGGATGATGTTGAACAACTTTCTCTCCCACACGAAAACCGGCTTGATGCACCAAAATAGGAATATAGCGATAGAGGTCGCCGTAAATTTTCAATTCCTTTACAACCTCGTTTCGGTATACTTTTAAACCACAATTCAAATCATGGATACGCAATCCAGTCAACTTACTTGTAATAGCGTTAGCGATGCGTGATGGCAACGTGAAGATGGCGGAATCGTGTCTCTTTTTCTTCCATCCCGATACAAGATCGTACGAATCACCCAATGCTTCGATGAGCAAGGGGATCTCTTGGGGATCATCCTGCAAATCGGCGTCCATCGTAATGACAAAGTCACCCTCTGCTTCTTTGAATCCTGCCGAAAGCGCTGCCGACTTACCAAAATTTCGCCGAAAGCGAATCACTTTAATATTATCCGGATGCTCAGCGTGTAATATCGCTAACACTTTAAACGATTTATCTATACTTCCGTCATCAACAAAGATGACTTCGTAGCGCTTGTTTATCCGTCGCATCGTCTCTCTGATATGCGAAAATAACTCGCGCAATGATTCTTCTTCATTCAGAAGAGGAATGACAATGGAGACATACGGAACTTGCGATTTGCTGGGCTTTTCTGTTTTGAGCTTTGCCATCAGTGGATTCGTTGGTACTTGTGAATTATTTCGTAAATAAAGTAACGGAAAAACGAGCAAGATGCAAGAAAAGCACGATCAAGTCCATTATTCAATTATTGAACTCAAATAAAAATCTTAGTATGGTTGTCCGGTTATCTACCGGTATGCGGAATAGAACGCTGCTCGAGTTCAACTCGCTCCGCGTCTGGTGTGGAAACTATCACAAACACTTCTTCCAGCTTAACAAAGTCCACACTGGGCGTCATGGTGATGGATTTGAATAGCGAGCTTGCTTGTTCGCGTACATCACTCACAATTCCGATGCGAATGTTCGATGGGAAAGTGTTGCCATATTCGGAGGTAGTTATCAAATCGCCAATTTTGATATCTCGCATCTTTGGTATGTTCTTGAGAGCAAAGGTTTTCCCATCCCATGCAATAATTCCATCCACACGGCTGCGCTGGATTTTGGCGCTTACACGGAAGTCTGTGTTGATGAGAATATTCACGATGGAATAATGCTTCGTGACCGATGTGACAACACCGACCAATCCACCACTGCTCACTACCGGCATGCGCTCCTGAATGCCGTCTGCGAGACCAACATCAAGTGTAAGTGTGTTGCGCAGAAGAGAAAGATTTTTGTTGACGACACGACCCGCTGTGAATGTATATGGTAATTGGCTTTTCAGTTCCATCAGCTGGCGAAGCCGAAGATTTTCGAGCTTTGCTTCACGAAGCCGCTGTGCTTCATCTGCGAGTTCGATATTGATATGGCGAAGAAGTTCGTTCTCGGATTTAAGTCCGAAGTAGGTAGGAATGAAACTCAGTTTATCCTGCATCACTCCGAATACTACTGTTGAAATTGTGCGAATCTGTTTTATCTGCGGATTGTCATTCAATGCCATCAGGAGAATAGAAAGCACAACTAATCCAGTGAAAATGGCGTACTCTCTGAATTCATAAAGAATATCGTAGAAGCGTTGAAGCATAATAAGGATTGTAGATTTTAGATTGAAGACAGGTTTAATATCAAATTCCACATCTCCAATCTTACATCATTAATATCTCTTTCCCTTCAGCAGAACCTTGGAGTACTTTTCCATATTCTCCATCACCTTGCCGGTGCCGCGCACAACAGCTAGCAATGGTTCTTCGGCAACGTGGACGGGAAGATTGGTCTCAAGACGAAGTCGTTCGTCAAGACCTTTGAGTAAGGCGCCGCCGCCGGTGAGCATAATACCGCGGTCGAGAATGTCGGCGGAGAGTTCTGGCGGAGTGCGTTCCAGTGTGATCTTCACTCCTTCTACAATTTGTGCAATCGGTTCATTGAGTGCTTCACGGATTTCAACGGAACTTACTTCTGTTGTTTTCGGTATGCCGTTGACAAGATCGCGGCCCTTTACTTGGATGGTGATTTCTTCTTTGAGAGGCATTGCTGATCCGACTTCGCACTTAATAGCCTCTGCGGTTCGCTCACCAATCAAAATGTTGTGGTTCCGTTTGAAGAATTGGATGATCGACTCGTTCATCTCATCGCCGGCAACGCGCCGCGATTCTTCATTAACAATGCCGGACAATGCGATGACGGCAATTTCCGTTGTACCGCCGCCTATATCGACGACCATATTACCGACCGGCGCATCGACATCTAAACCGACGCCGATGGCGGCTGCCATGGGTTCGGCAAGCAAGTGTACTTCTTTCGCTCCGGCATGCTCGGCAGAATCACGCACAGCGCGCTTTTCCACTTCTGTAATGCCGGATGGGACCGACACGATGATACGCCTGCTTGGCACCCAGCCCGCGCTGATTTTCTTGATAAACTCACGCAGCATACCTTCAGCGATTTCAAAATCCGCTATCACACCGTCTTTCATCGGACGGATTGTGCGGATATCTTTATGCGTACGACCAAGCATCTCACGCGCCTCATTGCCGATGGCAATAATGCGCTTCGTGTTTCGATCGAACGCGACGATGGAAGGTTCATTCAGGATGATACCTTTGCCTTTCATCCAGATGACAGTGTTTGCCGTGCCAAGATCGATGGCAAGGTCAGCAGAAAATAATGAAAAGAGTCCCATGAGTATCCAATGACTAATTAGAAAGTGAACAAAGGTATCATTTAATGTCTAAAATGTCTAATACCGGTGAAAACCATCGCCACGCCATGTTCATCTGCTGCTTTGATAACTTCTTCATCGCGCACAGAACCACCGGGCTGAATTACTGCAGTTGCACCTACTTTTACCGCTTCCAACAATCCATCTGCAAACGGGAAGAACGCATCGGATGAGACTGCACAGCCGTGTAAATCAAACCCAGCGTCCGTAGCTTTCATTGCCGCGATCTTGGATGAATCGACACGCGACATTTGTCCTGCACCGATACCGAGTGTTCGATCACCCAATGTGTATACGATAGCGTTCGATTTCACATGCTTCGCAATGCGCCACGCAAACAATAACGCCTGCACTTCTTCGTCCGTCGGTTGACGTTTGGTAACAACCTTCAAATCGGTTGGATGAATCCGGTGCTGATCCCGTTCCTGCACCAATATACCACCAACGACCGTACGGATATCCAACTCCCGCACTTTGCGCAGATTAAATGTTTGCTTCATCAACCGGCGGTCTTTCTTCTTTGTCAGAAGTTCCAAGACTCCTCGCTCATACTCCGGAGCAATAACGACTTCGGTGAAAATCTCATTGATGGCTTCTGCAGTTGTACGATCCAGCGGACGATTTACACAGACAATACCGCCAAATGCCGACTTGGTATCGGTCGCCAATGCTTTCTTGTAAGCTTCAACGAGAATTGCATCGGTAGCAACACCGCAAGGATTATTATGTTTTACGATGACAACGGTTGGCTCGTCAAACTCGGCGCACAGGAGTGCTGCCGCGTTGATATCTAAGATATTATTATAGGAAAGTTCTTTACCGTGCAGTTTCTGAAAATGTTCACCAAATTTTCCATAGAGCGCAGCCGATTGGTGGGGATTTTCACCATACCGCATCGGTTGTTCCTTCATTAACGACAAGGTGATGGAATCTGGCAGCGTGTTCTGCGGCGTCAATCCAGCAAGATACGATGCAATGACTGAATCGTAATGAGCGGTGTGCTGGAACGCGCGGCAAGCAAGTTGGAAACGTGTTTGCACGGTGAGCGCACCGTCGTTCTCGCGCATTTCTTCCAATACGACGCCGTACAAATCGGGGTTGACGACTACGGCAGTGTGCTTGAAATTCTTTGACGACGAACGCACCATCGCCGGTCCGCCGATATCGATTTGTTCAATGGCTTCGTCGAGCTTCACATTCTCAACAGCAATGGTTTGTTCGAACGGATATAAGTTCACAACCACGAGATCGATCGGTTCAATATTATGTTTCTGCAGTTGTTCGCGATGCGATGGATTGTCGAGCACCGCAAGAATGCCGCCGTGAATGATCGGGTGCAGAGTCTTCACGCGGCCATCAAGAATCTCCGGGAAACCGGTCACATCTGAAACCGATTTCACATCAATGCCGGCGTTTTTCAACGCAGTAAATGTTCCGCCGGTGGAAATGATCTCGACGCCGAATTCTTTCAATGCTTTTGCAAATTCGACGATTCCTTTTTTATCCGAAACACTTATCAGTGCCCGTCGAATTTTCAGCAACGGGTCGAGGTCTGATGAAGTTGGTTTTGAAAAAGGATCCAGAATTATAACGTTATCCAAGCTTTTCTTCCTTCAATTTTTACTTTTCCTTCAACAAAGGCTTTCAACGCTAAAGGATAAATTTCATGTTCAATTTTTAGTACTTTTGCAGCGAGCAAATCCGGAGTGTCCTCCTGAATGATTTCGACAGTTTTTTGCATCACAATCGGACCGCGATCATACTCTTCGTCTACAAGATGAACCGTGGCGCCGGAAACTTTCATACCACTCGCAATGACTGCTTCGTGCACAAAGTGACCGTACATTCCCGCTCCGCCAAACAACGGCAGCAGAGCAGGATGAATATTCACAATGCGGTTACGGTATCGTCGTACCACCTGCAATGGAATTTTCTTCAAATATCCTGCGAGCACAAGAAGTTCTGCTCTCTGCTGGGATAACACATTAAGCATCGCCTCTGCAAGCGCTTCCTCCGACGGAAACATTTTCTGCGAAAGATGACTTGTTTGAATTCTGCGAGCGCGTGCAATCTCAAACGCACCTGCATCAGACTTATTGCTGATAAGTACGGTGACGCGTGCCGACAGAAGGCCGGCATCGATTGCGCTGAGAATTGCTTGAAAGTTAGAGCCGCGCCCGGAGGCGAAAACCGCAATGTTCATTCCACTTTTGCCAGAGTAAGCACCTCACGATGACGTGGAAAGGTAATGAGAAGTTGAAGGAGAATCAACGAAAAGCGTGAGAAAACAGAGAGTAATTTACGATGCAGTTGTGCTTTTCCTCAAAGTAAGTCGTACCTTAAAAGTGATGTGTTTCGAAAACCGCTACAGTTTATATTATAAAAACAATAGCTGTTATTACCTATTTTCAATATTTACAAAGGAACGAGATGAATAATTTCAGAACGTTGGTTTTCACATGGCTTATTATCAGCTGTATTTCTGGAATGATTCATGCCCAATCCGTTGATGATATCTTCAACAACTTCACTAAGAGGTCTCACACCTTTCAGAACACGACGCTTCCCTATTACATATTTGTGCCAGCAGCTTACGATCCCCAAATCCAATACCCCCTTGTGCTCTGTTTGCATGGAGCCGGTGAAAGGGGTGATAATCCTTCAGCCGTGAAGAATAATAGTATGGCAACAGTATGGGCAAAAGATTCAAATCAAACACGCTGGCCTTGTTTCATCGTTGTTCCGCAATGCCTGGCTAATGGGTGGTGGACCACCTCGAACATCATACTCACCGTCAATGATATACTGGATTCTCTCTTGATTGAATTTTCCGTTGATACAAACCGTATGTATATCACGGGTCTTTCGATGGGTGGATACGCAACATGGGATTTGATTGTTCGTTTCCCGAATAAGTTTGCGGCTGCTGTTCCAATGAGTGGAGGAGGGGATGCATCAAAGGTGATATTGATCAAACACATTCCGATATGGGATTTCCATGGTGCTAAGGATAATACCGTCCCCGTGCAATACTCAAGAGACATGATGACTGCCTTTGAAAATGCAGGTGCCACAGTCGTCTATACTAATTGCCGTAATGGGAATTGTACAGGGCTCCCCGATAGCATTATTGCCGACACACTCAAAAACGGTGCAAGGCTTATTTATACAGAATACGAAAATGGCGGTCATGCAATCTGGGATATAGCATACAATAATGTTTTTCTTTTACCATGGGTATTTTCACAATCCAAGACAAATACGACCGGCATAGAGAGAGAAAATTTCAATTCATTTCCAAAGGAAATAGTTTTATCGCAGAACTATCCTAACCCGTTCAATCCATCGACGACGATCGAATATCAATTGCCAACAAAATCCAACGTGCGACTTGAAGTATTTAATATTCTGGGTCAATGTGTGGCTCCTCTGGTCAATGCAGAACAGCAAGCAGGAAATTATCAAGTACCCTTTGACGCAAAGGCGCTTTCATCGGGCATGTATTTCTATCGCATCGCTATAGGGACAAATGTGAAGTCTTGTAAAATGATGTTGATACGGTAACGGTGATGTCGTTGACAGTCCGGTGATTGTTTCGTCTATAACAACGAGGATCACAATATTTTAAAGCCCTAATTTATTTATGAAGAGGAAGCTGTATTCCTTCTTCTTCAGTTTGAATAAACAAATCTACGGCACAAAAATACGCTGCTCACCAATCCCAAGTATCATCACGCGATCTTCGATATGTCTTTCAGAAACAAGTTGTTTCAATTGATCCTGCGCCAACGTCAATGAAGAATCCAGCCCTTGCACAAACGTGCGATAGTGGATAGGAATCATGAACTTGGCTCTAACGTCTTCAAAAATCTGTAATGCTTCCTTTGGGTCTGTATGCACTCGCATCATGAAATCATGCGGCTCAACTGGTGCGATGGGAATGAGCGCTATATCGATGGTGAACTTTTTCCCTATTTCCTTAAACATCTCCGGATCATAGCCGGTGTCGCCGGCAAAGAACACCGTTTGCCCTCGGTACTCAATCACATAACCTGTGTACGTATGATGATCCAGCCATGCATTATCAAATCCGTATCGTCCGTTAAAATGTTTAACAGGAACGGCGGTAATGCGCACACCATCCGCTTCAAACGTCGTCCACGCATTCATCTCTCGGTATTCTGAAAAACCGAACTCTGGAGTATATTCTCCGCCACCAGGCGGGAGAAGCATCGTTGCAGTTTTGGGCAGTAACGACAGACTACCATAACTCAAATGATCGAAATGAATATGCGAAATGAGAATGTAATCTAATCGATCAATCGATGACGGCAGAATGCCTGGTTCTATTCGGCGTTTGGAAATCATACCTGCTGTGTTGGTAAATATCGGGTCTGTGAGGAGCACTTTGTCGCCAATTTGAATCAAACACGTTGCATGACCGATCCATAAAACTGAAAGTCCAACTTGCGGAAAAACAGGATGTTCGATCTTTGCTGCTACGGTGTCCGGTGAAACAGGTACTTGTTCGAACGATTTTGCAATAAAACGAATCAGGAAAGGATTACAACCTGTAGTGATAAGTGAACAGTGAAGAATGAAAAGTGAAAAACAGGCAAACCGCAGGAGACGTTCTTTGCAATTCATAACGAAGGCTAGAAAAATCTAAATTCGATTGTATTCATCCAGATTTTGTCAGACGGACTAAATTTGATATTGTAATGAAGAAAACCAAAAAATGTCGAGAACCCCCCGATGATATAGTTTGATGACATCCCGGCAATAGTGTAGCGGGCAACACCGAGGTTCAGACCGATATATTCCCCATACTCAACGAGCGGCAGATGTGCTAAGCATTGTCCGGAGAAACCCCAATGGTTTGTTCCGACCTTGCTCGTATACAGTTGTGTAGATACAATCAATTCAATTGAACCGGCAAATCTCTCTGGTTGTGTTACTTGAAAAAAATGCCAGTGTGGATCCTGCCTATTCATCCCAAATGAATACAACACCGGCGCTGCTTCCCATTCAAAAGCAAAATTTGTCTGTCGTAGAAAACTTGTCCAGGAACAACTTGGAAGCGCCTGCAGTATAAGCCATGTACTGGAAATTCCATTCTGATGTTTCTGTTCCTGAGATATGGCTGATTGCCAGAAGGCAAGAGACAGAATCGCGACAAGAAATAACGGACGATTATGTGAGGGTGTTCGTTTTGAAATCATTTTAAAGAAATGTAGGAAAAATCATTCACTGAACAAAATGTTCGATCCAATAGGCAACCGTGAATGAATTCAAAAAATTCAGAAGGCAGTCTGAACATGAGCCATAGCTTCATTGCCACAAACTTTGATCGCTCTTTCATTGTGAAAAGAAATGAACTGAGAGACTAATGGAAAATTATGGGGACAGAAGAGAACAAGACGAATGGAAATGTACCTGTCTATTTTAAGAGTTTATTTTTATACGCATATTTGATAACATCGGCGGTGGACTTTGCATGAAGTTTTGTCATAATCCTCTTGCGGTACGAATTCACTGTGTTCGACGTAATTTTAAACTCTCCAGCGATTTCTTTTGAACTTTTTCCATCTGCCATCCTTTGCAGGATTTCAAACTCACGGTCAGATAACTTATCGTGTTTGGGCCGATTGATCGATTCATCAACGAGGTCAGGAATTTCTTGCTGTACTTCAGGACTGAAATATCTCAGACCTTGCGAAACCGCGCGGACAGCTTTTAGAAATTCTTCAGCCGGTTCGGACTTCGTCATATATCCGGTCGCTCCTGCCTGCAACACCCTGCGTGCATATTGCGAAACAGGAACCATACTCAGAACGAGGATAGGAAGACTCGGTTGAGAAGCCCTGACCGATGTGAGCACTCCTAATCCGCTTTTTCCCGGAAGGTTGATGTCGAGTATCATGAGATCAAATTTACCATTTTCTATTTGCTCCATGGCGGCTTCGTACGTTCCAGCCCGGACAATTTTTGTAATGGAAAAGTTGTCTGTGAGTATTCGGATAACCCCTTCACGCGTGAATTCGTGATCATCGACCACAAGCACTCTCATGACAAACCATTCTTCGCTAGTGATGGATGTTTGTTCTGCAACGGTGTATCCAAGACGACTTGCGTTCCCTTCCCTGGATTTCCGCTTATCACTGCATTTCCTCCTATCATTCTAGCGCGTTCTCGAATGCTTAAAAGACCTAAAGACTCCGGATGATCCAGCAATGCTTTATCAAAACCTTTCCCGTTATCAATGATTTCGACATGCAACAGGTCATTACGAAGCTGCAAATTTACTTCGACAGATGTGGCTTGCGCATGACGTACAATATTCGTTAACGACTCCTGAACGATCCGATAGACTCCCGTCGTTACGGTTTCGTCTATGGGAGGAAGTTCTGAGAGCTGTCGAAATCGTGCATCAATGCCGGTTCGTTTCTTAAATTCATTGGTTTGCCATTCAACGGCTACCGCTAAACCAAAACTGTCTAAAATTTTTGGGCGAAGTTCGGCAGAGATGCGTTGTACGACCTTCGTCGTCGAATCAATTAAATCCCGCATCGCGTGGAAACGCTGCGCTACTTCACCCTGTGCAGAAGTATGTTGCTCCAGCCAAAGAAGATCAAATTTGATGCTTGTAAGAGTTCCGCCAAGTTCGTCATGCAATTCACGGGCAATCCGTTTTTGTTCTTCTTCCCGTGCCGATTGGAGTTTTTCTGAAAAGAGCTGCATTTGGCGAATTCGTTCACGCTGTGCTGCTTCAACCTTGCGATGATTACGAATCATCATGAGAACAAAAAAAGAGAACAGTCCCAGCACTACAATTGTAACACTGAAGACTGCCGTCAGTATTATGGTTGAGTCCGAGGACATAGAAATCCTATTGTAAGTAAAATGTTAAAAAGAATTCTAAGGCTCCAATTGATAGACACAGCAAGAAACATGTCTTCTGTAGGATAATGCAGAAAAATTCCTAGTAACGCGTAAAACGTTAATGTGCCTGCATAAAATAGCACAAATGAAAGAAGCACCCAAAAACGCTGATGACTGATTAATGGCTGCACTCTATTCCCCATGACAACAAATAATGTGTATCCTGCTCCGAGGGCAAGCAGAACTTGTGAAACACTCGTTGTGAGGGAATACAATCCATTGAACGGTTCGAAGGTAAACTTTGCAATGATCCAAAACAGCATGTAGAGCAACAACAGTGTTTGAAATAGCCTCTTCATCTTCGGCGACTCTTGCCAGAAGAAAATAATAGACATAATAAACATGTATTCGATAAGAAAATAGATATGCATAAGACCAAGATTGACCCAATAGCCCTTAATCAACCACATGGTAACGATGTCGATGGAAAACGCAAAAATGAGATACACAATTAGGATTTTCATCGCACGGTCTATAGATCCCAACCTGTAGATTCCAGCAAGGATCGGTATTGCAGTACTGAAGAGTGCAACAAAAGCAAGTATTGGATAATGAAACATCTATGGAAACCGTTCCTGCTTTTACTGGTTCGAGTAGATACAATCGTGTAAGAGTATGGTACTGCCGAATTTATAAAACTACCTTTTGAAGCGACCTCGGATTTCAACTGCGGTGGAACTGCGTGCCGTGTAGTTCCACCGCATCAGAAAACTATCTTAAGATAGTAAATGAATGATCGTCCTGCAACATGCCCTATTTTGTATCACCACATAATGGAGGACAATATATGATCGGCCCAGCTAAAACACCTGATACAATGTCTTTTCCATTTTTATCAACTCCCATGATAATCATACCAGGCTTACCGTTTGTGTGCTTGCCATAGTACATTCGTACTCCGACACATCCGGGCTGTGCAAGAATTTTATCAACGATGTTTTTTCCAAAGTATTGTGCAATGACTGCGTCGGACGCGGTAATGCGCTGAAAGGTCTTTATTAAACTCTTCGCTTCCTGGAACGAAATGCTTTGGTTTTTATAACCGGCGAAATTTACTTGCTCTGCTCTGACAGATTGATTTATTGAAGGATAGATGAAGAGTGCAATCGCGATTATTGAAAGGATCGAAACGGTAACAACAATTTTCTTAATAGACATTTGAAATCTCCTTTGGAAGTAATAATCTCAAATTGTTCATTGAACACATGAAGAAACAAATTAAAGGAATGTTCAAATCACTTGGGCGGAGAGCGACTTTTTCGCGATTCGATAATCTTAGACATTCGGAGCTCCTTCAATGCAACCAAAGAACTGACATTCACAGAAAATATGTGCCAGTTAAAGGATCTGCATAGGTCGATCGACCTTTACAGGTTGCCATTTTTCGAAGAAAGCAAATACTCTTGTCGTTATTTGCACATAGAAGTTACTTCATCATGAATTATTTTTCTGTCGTATTTTAACAATTAGACTGTAACGATTTCGTTACACACCCTGTCGTATTTTACTCGGTAATTGAGGCCAAAGAAGGTGAATATAAAGCCATTACGAGCACTCAACATACGGACCACCTTTCACAAAGTGACGACTCGTGTATCGGGCATCGAGCCATATTGATACACATTTCCAGTGTCTTATGCAAGTGGTGCAATCCGGGCATCTCCCTATCATGAGGCAGGGCAGACTGGTAAAGAAAACAGGCGGGGAGTAGAAAGAGAAGAAATATTCACGTAATTCGTCAAAAAACAGAAAAATACCTTTTCGAAACCATACAAGTATTTTTTTGATTCATTGACATTCACTTCCTTGCTTTGTATTTTTCCATTATAGAGAAATTTTCATTGAATCTTCATCTATTCATGGATCAATATGACAGCCCTTGCCCATTCTCTTGTTTTCATTACAGGCGCCAGCAGCGGCATTGGACGCTCCTGTGCATATAAATTTGCCGAAGCAGGCGCCAAGCTCATTCTTGTCGCCCGCCGCAAAGAACGACTGGAAAAACTTGCAGCAGAATTCAAGAAGCAATTTAAGACAGATTCATATATCGATGCGCTTGATGTACGAGACCGGCATGCCGTAACAAAATTTGTTCAGAAACTCCCCGTAGAATGGCAGAATATTGACATTCTCATCAACAATGCGGGACTGAGCCGCGGTCTTCAAAAACTGCACGAAGGACAATTTGAAGACTGGGAGGAAATGATTGACACGAATGTAAAGGGATTACTGTACGTCAGCCGCACCGTACTGCCGGGTATGGTGGAACGAAGAAAGGGCACCATTATTAACATCGGCTCCATTGCCGGTCACGACGTTTATCCGGGCGGAAACGTCTATTGTGCTACCAAACATGCCGTCGATGCGCTCACCAAAGGAATGCGTATGGATCTTGTCGATACACCAATCCGCGTTTGTACGATTGATCCTGGCTTAGTCGAAACAGAATTCAGCGAGGTACGTTTCCATGGCGACAGGGAACGCGCGAAAAAAACATATCAGAATATGACTCCGTTAACACCCGAGGACATTGCCGACGCTGTGTTCTACGCCGCCACAAGACCGGCACATGTGCAAATTGCAGAGGTGATCATAATGCCAACCGCACAAGCATCGACAACACTCGTGCATCGTACTCTTCCATTATAGCTGAACACATCGAACATTTGTCTTTCCTCTTTGGATCCTGAGGAATCCTCTATTCATAATATCACAATTCTTCTGAAAACTTACTTTCAGAAAGATTCTTACTTGATTTTCCCGCTTTTCATCACAAAAACCATGTAACGATAAATTGGCGACGTACTTGTATTAATACGACATGAAGATGCTTTGTCTTTACATGAATATCTCTTATATATTTTGTGATTGAAAAAGTTCGTTCTTTATATATAATGCGATGAGGCTCAATACTGCCGTAGTGTTGGTATATAGAATGTAGGTCGGAATATAGCAAACGTCCTCGATCCCGCGCGCCAACACAGGTAATGAGACTCAGGGAGGGATAGTCTCACCAAGGATTTGGGTTCCCATCGAGGACGTTCTATTTATATATTTAGTGTACTAAAACGATTCTGTAGGTGCAAGCGATTTATAAAATGATTCCAAAAATTTGTGATGATACACACAATAGGCGTGAAAAAGCAAGGAAACATATATTATTCAACACTTGGTACAGACCCCTCATCGCACCGTTCGGGGAGTGGCGGAAAAGGGTTCTGTGCCAATACAGGAAAAGAAAATATGGTTTTTGAACAAACATATACCAAGCAATGCGCAGCTTTTTTACGCGTGGACTATCAAACCAGAGCATTGATATGCAGGATCAATATAAACGATAACTCAATTGATCAAGAAAGGAGATTCCGTTATGTCCGTTGATAACATTCTCCACGAAGCTTCTGCAGTATTACATGCTGCATTGAGGTATTCCTCAAAATTTTCAGAGACCGATAAGATCGACCATCAAATTTATCGCATGCGCGTACTTATTACACAGGTTGCCGCACATAGTTATACAACATTAGGGAATAATACAAACGTCTCAGCGGAATTGCGAGAACTCCAGGACATAAAAGATGTCGTACTGAAAGCAGCTGAACAACGGTTTGGCAGTACAAGCACGATGCTCGGTGAATTCCGTTATACGCGAAAACAAGCACCGTCTTCATAAGAAGACCAGTACTCAACAATTCACAGACATGTATGTGCATTGCCATGTTCTATGAGATGCTCTTCATAGCAACAGGCATAAAAGTCTTAAGGGTTCTCCCCTCATTCGTACATTCCTGACACTTCCACGTATCAGGAAAAAAAATCGAATTATTCGCGCTCTTTCATACAACCGGAAGTTCAAAGACCTGTTGTTCATCGATCGCTCAACGACCGTATGCACGAATATTATGCTCTGATGACCAGCGTCGACGCATGAATGAAGCTTTCGACACAATGACGGATTCGCACGGTTTTATAATTCGATGATTGTGTGTCCATAAAAAAACGAGATCCTTCTCCCGAAGGAATCATAAAAAGAATTTCGGCAGAGGGAATTTGTACAACGACCTCGGTTTCTGCGTCCAAAAAAACATAAACACAAATGAAAATAAAAACATTGCTGATCTCCTACTAATCTATCCGTACAAATAAAAGGACTACCGACAATGGCTCTTCCTAACGATATTCGAAAAACTGTATTCAAATCGGTCTTCTTGATGATCCGACGGGCAAATCTGCCGGCGATGAACAAATTCATCCCCATGACTGTAACAGAACTGAAACTGAAAGAATTGTCTCCTTCCGATTGGAAAACATTTTGGGCTGAAGTTCTTACCGGTCAAATTCAACAGGATTGCAGAAACGATTTGAAAATTTTCATCAACGGTTTCAACTACCACTGGTTTGATGACGGTTCGAAAACCATGAAAGATCTTTTCGAATATATCAACGAGAACCAATTGCCTGTGGAGTAACAGAAAAATCCGCACATGAATCAATGGAAAGGAATGTTCCTTCTGCTGCAGAAACATTATACCATAAGGTAACGCTAACGATTAAACACAATAAATGGAGAATACACAATGAGTATAAATACACTTGCACTCGATGCCGTCGCCAATAGCAGCGCACTGAGACAACCGCCCTCGAAAGACGATGTCCTGGCGGGCTTAAGTAAATATATTCCAACGGAATCTGTGACGTTGTACGTAGCGGCAATTTCATCGTTACCGGCCCTTAAGGATACCGGAATCTCCCCTGCTGCTACATTCTGGTTTTTTGTCTGCTTAACTCCGGTACTGATGCTTCTCCTTTTCTTGCGTCAATTAGCTCTCGCCGGAAAAGATTGGAAAATTTCCGTCGCACAATGGCCCTGGTGGAAAATTATTGCATCAACGGCGGCGTTTGCCGTTTGGGCACTTGCAGTACCTGGCAACCCGCTAAAATTCGCAGACGCTACGGTGAGCGGAGTGGTTTCGGCATTAGCGGCACTGTTTGTATCAACGCTGCTGAATCTCCTGACTCCCTTTTTCGAAAACGTAACACCAAGCGCGACTTAAAAAATATTAGGATTCACGACACATCATAAGGAGACAAAAAGTGAAAAAATTATTTTTGGGCAGAACCCAGGAGTTCTTCCTCTGCTCGGTTGTGTTCTTTGCATTCATTATAAATGGCTGCTTTTCGGTGAAGTTAATCGCAGATTACGATGAAGCAGTGGATAAACAGGTTACCGAGATCTATAGAAACATTTCAACATACATGCAGGATCTTGCAAATACTCCACAGGTATCCGGAACTGATTCTATCGCAAGAGTATCAAAATATAACAGCGTACAATTGGATATCAGTACACTAAAACTAAGGGCTTCAGATAAGGATAAAAACAGTCAGCAAATCCAACAGATCGAATTACTTGTCGACAGTTGGAATAAAATCGGAGAACTGCAAAAACTTCATCCTACCAAAGACATGATACAAAGTGCTCAGAGCGGTTTTGAGATCACTCTTACAGCAATTCTAAAGTTAGAGATAGCTAAGAAACGTTCTTAATCATTCATGAGTGAAAGGAATAAAATTATGGCACTCGATATTCAACAACTGCTTACTCCCATGCTTAATGCAGCAAAGGCGGTCATAGGAGATAAATGGCCGGGAATACAAAATTATACCGAAACAGAGTTCAAAAAAATCGGCCAGAATATTTTAGATATCGAAAAGAATAAATTGCAGGGGAAATATTCTGAGGACCAGGCAAGACTTCTCTTCGATATTTATAAGAATGCTACAAAAGCTGTGTTATTAGCGCTGGAGGGGATGACTCTCATTATGACCGAACAAGCTATTAATGCGGCTCTTGGAGCAATAAGGGATGTTGTAAATAAAGCCATAGGATTTGGGTTGATTTAGATTTGCCTCATCTAGCTCTGTTTCACTTCTATCGATTTCGCGGTTGGTGGAAAGAACTCCGGATAATGATGAAAAAGCCATGAAGGGGATTTGACAAACACAATAAGGTTTCTTATGTTGCAATGTGTTGTCTCCCCGACAACACAAAATAGCCTCCCTAACTCCCGGCGTTTGGTAGTGCGTCGGGGGTTTTTTATTTTTGCAGGAGAACAAGACATTGTGATTGAAAGAGCTTTTGGCTACATTTCCATAATGAAGCGCCAGATTGATGAGTGCGTGTATGAGTTGTACGGGCTGACGGAGGAAGAAAGATTGTGGAAGGAAAATCCTCGTAGCTATACGTCCCTACAAAAGCAAAAAACCATTCCCGTCCCCGCTAAAGCGGGATTTCATAGAAAACATTCAACAAGAGAAAATATTTATCCATTCATCGATGCAAATGCGATAAAGACCAGACTCTTTAAGAAGTGACGACCCCATTTTGTTCGGTTTATTTCTTTTCTTACCTTTGCATATATCCTTTCAGTACTCATTACAATATTTAGAATGGGTGCAGTATGACACATCGATTCCAAAAAATATTTTTCTTCATTCTTCTCCTCACATGCAGTGCTTCTGCACAAACGGATTCGCTTCTGTTTGGCGGTATATGGCGAACGTATATTCTGCATCTTCCCTCCTACTCGGGAAACACGACGTTACCGCTGATCATTGCTCTCAACGGTCTCGGTGGAACGGCCAGCGGATTCGAAACTATGACCGGCTTCAGCACCAAAGCAGATATAGATAGCTTCATCGTGGTCTATCTCAACGGAACAGGAAGTCCGGCAAATTGGAATTGCGGCGGCAATTGGTTCAATTTACCGCCACCAGCCATCCTGAGCAACAATGATGATGTCGGGTATATCTCTGCGCTTATCGACACACTTTCCAAGCGAACCACGATCGATTCCACACGAGTGTATGCCGCAGGATTTTCCAACGGATCCATGATGGCATACCGACTGGCGGCGGAGTTATCCAATAAAATTGCTGCGATTGCTGCAGGGTCGGGTCCCATGACACTCCGCACCATACACTCATCCTATCCTGTGGCTGTCATCCATTTTCATGCGTTGGATGATTTGTCTATTCCGTATGTAGGTGAGACCAATCCCCACGCGCCGGTATATTTTCCTCCTATCGATACACTTATGGCTGTTTGGAGAAACATCAACGGTTGCACGGCTATAGCGGATACGATTGTTAATGTCTCCGGTGTGGTCGGGAGAAAATGGTCTGCCGTCAGTACTGGCGCCGATGTCGTGCTCTATCGTTCCAATACGGGCGGTCATGCTTGGCCGATAGGAGGTCTTGCTGAAACGGATATCGCATGGAATTTTCTCAAGACCCATAGCAGAACACCTGCCACCGGTACGATCGTGCACAATGCTCACGAAACACCGCAGGCGTTTTCTCTGGATCAAAATTATCCCAATCCATTCAATCCGACAACAACAATCGGTTACAAAATACCCATGAACGGCCATGTGAGCTTGAAAATCTATGATATACTTGGCCGTGAGGTAGTAGCACTTGTTGATGAAAAGAAAGATGCTGGAAGTCATGGCATCAGTTTTAACGCAAGCAAGTTACCAAGCGGTGTCTATTTTTATCGTTTGCAGACTGGATCATTTACCGAAACAAAGAAACTCGTTTTAATAAGATGAACGGACAACTGCACATAACACGCCACACCACGATACAACATGATACATCAACATGATCGGTTGCGGCCTGTAAGTTCTTTTTGAAATAATAATAGAACTATCGACCTTGTTACCCCCCCCGGTTCAATTCTTTGAGACAAGGGCCGCAACCTTGAGCAACGAGAGTATGAATAACATTTTACAACTTGAGCGCGCTGCACTCACCAGCCCGCTGTCGGTCTGGCGAGTAAACGGAAGCACAACGTGGCGCAACGCCCAAACTGATATGGATTGTCTCACATTAAAAAGGAGTATGCGATGACACTCGCAACCGACACTCAGGTAACCACAGAGATTCTCTGGCAAGGGGCTCTCATCTTTGCCTTCATAGACATCATCTTTGTTGCTGTTCTGGCCCGACTCATCAAGCCTACAACATTACGCGAAATGAAATGGACGCTGGTGACAGTAATGGCTGTTTTCTTCTGCGGACTTTTTGGAATTCTGGCGAGCTACATCTTCTGGGAATCGGTCTACCATTACGTTTTTCCCGAATGGTCACGATGGTTGATTCCTCCTGCGTATGGCCTCCTTTTCGCTGCCATCGGCCTGTTGTTCTGGTGGGTTGCTTTCCGCATACCGGGTACTGCAGTGATAAATTTTTGTATTCTTGGAGGGTTGTGGGGGATGATATCCCACATATGGGCTATTTATCGGGGAATATTAGACAAACCTCCAATGCTGCAAGGTGCCAGCCCAGTAGCCGCTGTTGTTATTGCAACATTCGAGTTCATATTCTATTGGTGCATTAGTCTGAGTCTTGCCTCTGTCATGCAACGCGGCTGGGGGTGGCTGTGCGGTTCAATGAAAGCGCGTCCATGACTTATGCGAGTACGATATGGCGCTGCGCCTAACAGCGGTGGCAACGACGTTCACACATTTGATAAATCAGGTATGAATCATAGCAAATCATACTATTGTGTTCACTCAACCCCACAGAGCGGAGTGTCATTATCAGGCCTCCGGCTGGGCGAAATAACGCAATGGAAATTGTTTTATGATAGTCAATGAAATCAAGAAAGATTTTGATTTTATCAAGAATCATACACTTCAACCTTCTTGGTTTAAAATAGCTAAAGTATTTCTTCTCTTGGGAATATTGCTTGTCCTCTTTTTTATTCTTGGATTTGTGAAAACAATCATATGGTTTTCATTATTTCTCGTCCTTGGATTCATTGTTCATTTCATGTATAGAATAAAAACAGATAGATATACAAGATCATGGATGGATTTTAAAGTAAAAGAGGTAGAAGGAAAACGAGTTTATGAAAGGATTGGATTTCTATACTACTCTTTAGTAATCATCATATTTCTTCTATCAACAATGACTGTATTATTACTAAATTGATTTTGTTGAGAGATTGACGGCCGCAGAGAAGAGAATATAACACCGCAATTTCTACCTTTTCGACATGATCGTTAAACAAAAACCATGAAACGGAAATCTGGCAAACGAACTATCATTTTCCCTCTGGTTATTTTCCTTTCAACCTTGTCTTTTGTGTTCTTCCTTTCTTCGAAGGATTACACTCACTATTTCCATTTGCGCCATGGCTCTTTAGCGGAAATCGTTGAGCGCAGGGATTCCACTGTGATGAAATCTTGGATCACACTTCGCAACTCCGACGGTTTCAAAGTTGAATGCGGTCTATTAAACCCAAAAGATTCCAACAAACGATACCCTGCTGTTATCCTGTTAGGTGGCAAAGCAACTGGTAAGTTTGCTATCGACTATGCACTCGACATAGACAATGTCATCATCCTTGCGCTCGATTATCCGTACGAACCGCGCGAGTCGTATACATTTTGGACTATTCTATGGGACGTGCCTGCTGTACGGAAAGCGCTCATCGATATGGTCCCAGCCGCAATGCTTGCAATAGATTATCTCTTCCGTCGCACCGATGTGGACACAACAAAGTTGGTGATTCTTGGTTACAGCTTCGGCGCGCCCTTTGTTCCCTCGATCGTTACACTTGATCGTCGGGCATCGGTTGCAGCAATGGTCTATGGCGGCGGGGATTTGACTTCGATGATTCGCCACAACGTGGCACGATACGAATCAATGTGGATGAGTGAGTTTGTTGGAAGACTCGGTGGATTACTTCTTCACCCCTTAGAGCCAATGAGGTATGCAGACAAGATTTCTCCAACACCGCTGATAATGATAAACGGCTTAAACGACGAGCAGGTTCCGCGTTACAACACGGAATTGTTCTTTAACGCAGCACGCGAACCTAAAAAGTTGCTTTGGCTGGACTCAAAGCATGTTAATCCTAATAATCCAGAATTAACACGAAGAATTATTGCAGAGTTGAAAGAGGAATTAAGAAGACTGAAGATACTTTGAAGAACAAAATAACCGAAACTTCTTACTAAAGAAATTCATTTATTGATTGCTGATTTCTGCTATGAGAGGTTTTTTGAATAGATCAGAAGGTTGGATCGTTTCGTCCAGCCGGCATGGTCGTAGAATTGTATGGCGTCTTCGTTATCACTGTAGAGAAACAAATGGCATTTCGCAATACGTTTGCGGCTAAGTTTTTCAAGGGAATGCGCCATAAGTTCCTTGCCGATTCCCTGCTTCCTGAACTCCTGATCAACTGCTACATGATATATATATCCCCGACGGCCATCGTGACCGCAAAGAACTGTACCGATGATCCGTTTCTCAATCTCACATACAAAACTCAATCCTGGATTTCGTTCAAGAAACTGGTTGATATTTCTTTTTGAATCCGCATCACTCAATCCGATCCCCGGGGTATTTTTCCAAAGAGTGATCATCTGTTCATAATCACCGACAATCATTTCCCGAATACAAGTTTTATCCATAGTGCTTTTCCGTTGATTAATAACTGATGTTACGTAAAGTAAGTTGATTTATAGCCACGACGTTTACGTCGTGGACAAATAAAATGAAGCAGCATCGGCTTTAGCCACATTTCCAATCGTTTTGGGCTAAAGCCCAGAATTTTTGGAGATATTAATAACCACGACCTGAAGGTCGTGGCAATATTTTATTGCATTCTGCGTAACATCAGTTAATAACTTTCTTCTGTAATTTCCACTTTTCCGCGAAATACATAATGGATAAAAATGGAATAGGCAATCACAATCGGAACGCCGATGAGTGCAATCACAAGCATCGTTTGTAATGTCAACGGACTTGAGGAAGCATTGTAGATCGTGAGACTGTAGTGGAGATCGATGGAGGACGGAACAAGCCGGGGGTACAGACTCAGCGCCATTTGACCGAGCATCATTGCTATTGCCAGTGACGAGGTAAAGAATGCGCGGTTGAATCTCCCGGCCTTCAAGAGAACCGGCAGGTACACGATAGCACCCAAAAGTACAATCATGAAAATATAAAAGAATGGACTGTTCGTTGATTTCTCAAATAAGAATGGCGACACAAGCCATGTCCACACCGTTATAATGACATAGAGTACCACATAATCCATCCAAAGATGCGACGCCCATTGTTGGCAGCGGTCGCGCAGCTCACCGTCTGATTTTGTTGCAAGATAGATTGAACCATGCATCGTAAAAAGGACAAGGCTCAGCAGCCCAACACCGATGGAATAAGGATTCAGCAGATCGAGAAATGTACCGAGAAAATTGCCGCTCGCATCTATCGGAACACCGCGGAGAATATTCCCCAATGCGATACCGAAGAGAACTGCCGGCAGAAGACTTCCGAAGCCAAATGCGAAATCCCAAGCCCGCCGCCATATCAGCGATTCCACTTTATTGCGGAATTCAAACGATACAGCTCGAAAGATAAGTGCTGTGAGCAGCAGCATCAGCGCAAGATAAAATCCGCTAAACACCGTGGCGTACACGATCGGAAACGCTGCAAACAATGCGCCGCCGCCGGTGATCAGCCAGACTTCGTTCCCATCCCATATCGGACCAATGGCATTGAAATGAATACGCCGCTCCTTCTCATCGCGTCCGAAAAGCGACAGAATACCGACACCAAAATCAAAGCCATCAAGAATTGCATAACCGATAATCAATACAGCAATAAGCCAAAACCAAATTGAATTCAGATCCATAATTCTTGTCTCCTATGCCCTTGCCGATGGTGGTCCATGTTTCACTTCCCGCACTAAAATATAAATGTACAAAATACCGAGCAACAAATAGACAATGCCGAAGAGAATGATCGAGAACAGAATTTCTTCGGCTGTGACAGTTGCAGAATGCGCCTCAGATGTCCTGAGCAAACCGTAGACAACCCACGGTTGACGACCAACTTCGGCGGTGATCCATCCAAGCTGACAAGCGGCAAGCGGCAGCGGAATGGACCAGATAAAGAGTTTCAGGAGCCATGTGGTTTCAAACAATTTTTTTCTGCGTAGCTGGATGTATGCATACAGAGTCACACCGATGAAGTATAATCCCAACACCACCATATTATGGAAAGAAACAAATGTGAGCCAGAGCGGTGGAATATTTTCCGGAGGAAATTCATTGATGCCTTTGATCTGTGCGTTGACATCACCGAAGGTCATCCAGCTGAGAAGTCCTGATAATTCTATTTTTGCTTTCAACTCTGGTGGATAGTTAAAGGGAATTGCAAAAAAGATCAACGGTGCGCCGGATTGCGTTGTATACAGTCCTTCGATGGCGGCAAATTTCTCCGGTTGCGTGCGGGCAACCTGCCGCGCATGCTCATGCCCGAATGGCATCAACTCGAGAAGTGATGTAATCAATCCAAAGATGACAGCAATTTTCATTGCCCGTTTTGCAAGTTCGACTTCTTTCTTTTTGAGAATGAGATATGCGGCAATTCCGGCTACGAAGAACGCTCCTGTGATCAACGCCGCATCCATTGTGTGAAGATAACGGATCACCGTCGATGGATTAAAGACAGCATCATAAAAGCTGGTGAGTTCCGCCCTGCCATTTCTGAGAACATATCCGGCGGGAGTCTGTTGCCATGAATTTGCGACAATAATCCAAAACGCCGAGATTGTTGCACCAACTGCAACCATCAATATGGAAAACCAATGAACGGCTTTAGAGACTTTGTTTCTGCCAAACAGGTACAGTCCGAGAAAACCGGATTCGAGGAAGAATGCAAAGATGCCTTCAGCGGCTAGTGGTGCACCGAAAATATCACCGACAAATTTTGAGTATACTGCCCAGTTCGTTCCGAATTGGAACTCCATCACAATGCCGGTCGCCACGCCGACTGCAAATGTTAATGCGAGAAGCTTTCCGAAAAACTTACCCATGCGAACATATCCTTCATCCCCCTTTCGCAAACCAAGACCTTCCATAATGACCAACAACCAGGCGAGCCCAATAGAGATCGGAGGAAAGAGAAAATGAAATCCAATTGTGAGTGCAAACTGCAGGCGTGCGAGGAAAAGGGCATCCATAAAAAAGATCTCCAAATTCGTTGAAGGTGTTTATGAAAGCGATCAAAAGTTACTTGTTCGACAACGTCCGGCTTTCTGCCGGAAATTACAAATACAAATTATAGAGCTGATGACACCTGCACAAATTTTGAACCCTTCGCTCCGCATACGGGGCATTCCTCAGGCGCTTTACCGAACTCGATATATCCGCAGACCGGACAGAGATAGAATTCAGTAACGGATAAATCTTTCCCTTGCTGCGCTGCTTCCAGCGCCAGCTTGTACAGCTTGGCATGTACTTGTTCTGCATCCACGGCATATTTGAACATTCGCTTCGCTTTATGGTTATCCACTTCTGCCTGTTTGAGCATCGGTGGATACATTTCGGTAAATTCGTACGTCTCGCCGCTGATTGCTGCTTTCAAGTTCTCTGCAGTAGAGCCGACACCATCGAGGGACTGCAAATGTCCGCTGGCATGAATGCGCTCTGCTTGCGCCGTTGTACGGAATAAGCGTGCGATGTTCTTCAGTCCTTCTCGTTCCGCTTTCTCTGCGAACGCCGTGTATTTTTGGAATGCCTGACTTTCACCGGCAAATGCTTCTTTCAAATTGTCTTGTGTTGTTGGCATGAGTCTTTCCCTTCGGATTAACAAATATTGAAATATGAATGCACTTCTCTTTTGATGGTAAAATAAGAGATAGTTCTTCCATTCGCAATGAAAGGAGGGAAATGTGAACTGGAAATTAAAATAATTATAGATGGAAAGAAATAATTTTAAAAGCGGCAGCAGCAGCTCCAACTCCATTGTCAATATTTACGACTGTGACTCCTGGAGCGCAGCTTGTGAGCATGGCAAACAAAGCTGTGAATCCGGAAAGCGCTGTGCCGTATCCTATACTGGTTGGAATGGCGATCACTGGCTGGCGATAGAGTCCGGCGACAACGCTGGGAAGAGCGCCTTCCATTCCTGCGGCAACAATCAAAACACTGCAACGCATGAGCCGATCATCTTTTGCGAACAGACGATGGATGCCCGCCACGCCGACATCATACACGCGTTCCACAGAAACTCCAAGACTTTCCAGTAACAATGCAGCTTCTTCACAAACGGCAATGTCTGTTGTTCCAGCTGAGACAAGGCCGACTTTTGCTGTGTTCATTGCTTTCTGCGGCTTGCCAATCCGGAAACAGTATGATCCTTGTACGATGTGAATAGCCGGAAAAGTTTTCTTTAACTTTGGAAAGAATTCTGCGGGACATCGTGTACCAAGCACGAGCTTTTGCTTTGCATAAAGCTTTTTTGCAATGAGAATGATTTGTTCAACCGATTTGTTCTCGCAGTAGATCAGTTCGGGAATTAATGTGCGTTGTCGCCGCGTATGATCTTCATTAAAATAATCATGGACACCGTGCAATTTGGATTTCATTCTTTCGCTATTCCTTTATTCAACTTTCCCGATTGGAATCCCTCTTCATCGATAATAACTTCTGCGTACCCCAACTGCTTCAAATGGGATTCGATCTCATCATTCATCTGTTTCAATTTTTCTACCGCCCAAGCGTCTACTTCAATTTTTGCTGTAGTCTGAAAATGGCGGACACGAACATTGGTGAATCCTTTTTCGCGGATGTATTTTTCCGCACGCGCAATCTGTTCCAAAGATTCCCGATCAATGTGTATTCCGTATGGAATACGGGAAGAAAGACAAGGGGCGGCAGGTTTATCGGCATTTGGCAAGCCGTAGAACTTTGCCGCTTCACGAACGTCTTGTTTTGTCAAAGATGCTTCAATGAGCGGAGAGCGGACATTGAATTCTTTTGCTGCTGTTCGTCCCGGCCTATAATCGCCTATATCGTCGAGGTTGGCACCATCTAAAATGAATGAAATTTTCTCTTCTTCTGCGATCACCTTCAACCGTGCATATAATTCCTGTTTGCAGAAATAACACCGGTTCACCGGATTGGCAGTGTATTGCTCAATTTCGAGTTCGTTATATGTAATTTCTCGATAATTGAACTGGTGTTCGAGAGCAATGTGTCTTGCTAATTCCACATCTTCCTGCGTAATTGTTTCTGTTCTTGCCAGAATAATCAGTGCATCTGTTCCAAGCACTCGATGTGCAACAAATGCCACGAGAGTGGAATCAACACCGCCAGAATATCCGACGATGACACGTCCATACTTGCGTATGATTTCTTCCAATTGTTGCAGCTTTTCTGTCATGCGTTCCAAATTCTCTTTCTCAACTTCCTTACAGCCGTTTACTTGATGTTTATAACATAAAGAAGAAAGAGTTGGTTTCAAAATTCTAAGACGTCTTATACTGCTTCGTCATGAACCATGACACCTCAGAGAGAAGTCAACCTTACGCAGAGCGCAATGCATCTACAATCTTGAGTCGGGCTGCACGTGCCGCGGGCAGAAAGCCGCCGGCAAATCCCATGAAAAGTGAAAAGGACAACGACAACCCAATAATCGCAGGTGAAAGCGCAAAGGAGAATTCAAGCTCGGCAAATGAGCCGTAATTCAATGTTGAAAGAGAGAAGAACTGAAGGAACGATGCAAGGAACAATCCTACAATTCCACCGATGAGGGCAATGACTAATGATTCGGTCAAAAATGCTGTTAGTACGCTCCGCCTTCGAAAACCAAGAGCGCGCATTGTGCCGACCTCGACTGTGCGGTTTGCAACAGCAGCATACATGGTAATCATCGCACCGATTGTTGCACCGAAGGAAAACACAACCGTGATGAAAATACCAAGAATACGGATAAACAATGCCATTGCTTCCGATTGTTCTGCAAAAAACTTTTGCTCTGGTTTTGGTTCAAATTGCTGTAAACGCGGTTCATTGCTAAATGCCGCTGAAAATGCGTTGAAAGCATCCGATCGGTCTAACTTAAAAGTTACAGTCGAATATCCTCCCTGTCTTTTAAACGCACCCTGCAATTGTTCACAATCCCCCCACATCTCAGAATCGAAGCCGCTTCCTCCGGCTTCGAACCGGCCAACGATTGTCCATGAATCTCCGCCAAATATAACCGTATTGCCCACTGCAGCACCGAAGAAATTTTTAGCAATGGAGGATCCGACAATTACTTCACGTGCACCGGGCTGGAAATTGCGTCCTTCGATTATATGTACTTGAGGACGAAGAATAAATGCTTCTTGTGCAATACCGCGAACAGTTACATTGCTCAATCCTCCCGATTTTTTATTCAGGTTTATGATCACCACCGTTTCTCCTGAAACCAACGGCTTTCCATCCTTCGACTTAGCGATATGTGGAAGCGTTAAAACTGTGTTGAAATCGTCACGCAGTACAATGCTGGAAATTTCTCCATTTGCGGATTTACGTGCAATGATAACATTGTCCGGCTCGCCGGTAGCAACAAGTGTTTTTTGAATGCCATACGCCATCATCAATACTGCGGCAAAAACAAATACAACCATGGCAATGCCCGCTACAGTGATCGCTGTTGTTAACCGGCGTGATTTGAAATTTCTGAGAATATATTTAAATGGAATTTTCATGTGTCAATCCTTTTTCTTAATAAGAATACAGAAGTCAGGAGACAGAAGATAGAATGCTTTTTGAATAAGCATAGATCAATTTGCTGACTTCATCGAGCAGAGTTCGTAATGTTGAACAGTCTCCGTATTTTAAGTCTCTAGCTAAGATGAGATAATAACGACATTCCTCAGCCGAACCTTGCGCAATATTAAGAAAACGTGCTTTATCCAACTTGCTTTTCTTTTTAAATCCTTCTGCAATGTTAGCAGGAATTGAAACAGCAGCACGCCTTAATTGAGAAACGAGTCCATACATCTCTTGCTTTGGAAAGTTTTCGGTATATCCATAAACGGCAAGAACAAACTGGTGAGCTTTCTTCCACATAATCAAATCTTCAAATGATTTTGCAGGTATATTTTCCATTCTGTATTCAGTATTCTTCATTCTGATGTTCTCACCCAATAAACCTCAAACCATCCACGATTCGTGTGCGCAGCGCCCGTTGAATAGGAAAAATCGAAGCAGCTAAACCTACGACAAGTGCAGCCGTTGCAGCAAGAATTAGAGTTAAAGGAGTAATAAAAAAGTACGGGAAAAATCCTTTGGGCAAAATCGCTGCAATTCCGGAAACAATGGGATATGTCACAAGTAACCCGGATCCTGCCCCAAGGGCCGAGATAAATATTGACTCGCCAAGAATCAATCCGAATAGATGCCCTCCCGAAAAACCGAGAGTTTTAAATACCGCATATTCACGGGTTCTTTCGCGGGCAGACATAATCATGGTATTCCCCAGGACAAGCATAATAATGCCGATGATGATAAAGGCGACAAAGTTCATTGCTGTTAAGAGTGAGTTAAATCCCGAAATAAAATTTTGCGTAAACGCGCGTTCGGTCTCTGTCTTTGTAGCGTTTGAAGAATTTTTAAACATGGCATCGATTTGTTCCGAGATTGTTGCTGCTTGTGACGGATCTTTGATTTTAATAATGTACCACCCTACCTGTCCGGCACGCCCAGGCATGTCTTGTTTCATTCGTTCGTCTATATAACTCCAATGGAAGAACATTTGGGTCGCATCGGTCACTTTATCGCGTGGTTTATAAATGCCTCTCACGACAAATTCCCATTTCCCCGGGTAAATATCTCCGTCGATTGGAATAATATCGCCGACTTTGAAACCGTATTGTTTAGCAATTTCAGATCCAACTATACATGAATTCCGTTCACGCTTGAACTGTTCATACTCCTTCGGATCAACAAGGCATTCAGGGTAGACATCAAAAATTGTTTCAGCATCGACGCCCATTCGAGCAAAGAAATTCTTTTTTTCTTTATATGTACCACCAAACCAATTTGCAAATGAGACTGTTTGAACGCCGGGGACTTTTGCGATCTGGTCACGATATGAGTATGGAAGGGGGAAAATAAAGGATACTGCTTGTCGTGCAATTAAGCGGTTTGCTGCAGTGGCATCCAGACCGGCATAGTACATATCCACAACAGTCCTGAGCACACAGAATGCCATCACGGCAATGGCCATACCGATGATGGTAAGAAGCGTGCGTAACTTGTGACGCAGCGCGTTCTTAAAAATAAGTTTAAAGATTCTCATGGCACTCTCCTATGACAATTCGCCTTTATCGAGATGGTGAACAACCTTCGCCTTCTCTACGGCTCGCGGATCGTGCGTCACCATTACGATGGTTTTCTTGAATTCTATATTCAAGCGTTCCAAAAGATTCATGATTTCTTCAGCGGATCGTTTGTCCAAGTCACCTGTCGGTTCGTCTGCAACAAGAATGGTCGGGTCCGTTACGATTGCCCGCGCGATTGCAACCCGCTGCTCTTGTCCGCCGGAAAGTTGTTTGGGATAGTGATGAATACGATCACTAAGACTGACGACTCCGAGTGCAAATTCGACGTGTTTCTTCCGTTCTGTTTTGGAAAGCGATGTGAGTAATAACGGAAGCTCGACGTTCTCGAATGCAGTGAGAACAGGCAGAAGATTATAGAACTGAAAAACAAAGCCGATGTTGTGCGAACGCCACTTTGCCAATGCGGATTCGTTCAGTTTTGTAATATCCGTTCCAGCCACCAGAACATTACCTTTGCTGGGCCGATCGATGCCGGCAATAAGATTGAGTAATGTTGTCTTACCGGAACCGGAAGGGCCCATGAGGCCGAGAAACTCTCCCTCGTGAACATCGATAGAAATGTCGTTGAGAACGGGAATTTCAAAACTATCCCGCCAATAGGATTTGGAAACGTTTTGAACTTGGATGATAGTGTTGGACATAGTGTAATCCTTCATTATTCGTCAGTAATCAGTTTTTCAGAAATCAGTTGTGAGCTGTTCGATGTCTATTCTTTACAACACTTTCACTTTTGTTCCATCAGTGATCGAGGCATCTACTTTATCAATCACTTTTTCTCCGGAAATGAGACCGCCTGTGATTTCAACAAGCGTACCCATCGTACGACCGACAGAAATTGTAACAGATGATACTTTATTATCTATAACACGAAATGCAATTTTTTTGCCATCGCGTTCGATAATTGCGGATGCTGGAATAGTAAGACACGGTTTTTCGGTGGATGCGGCTGCATCGGATGCTTTTGTCAAATACAACACCTTTGCTCCCATTTCCGGTAACACACGATTGTCGTACAATTTGAAGGCAACTTTTACCATCACCGTTGCTTTTGCACGGTCGGCTGTAGGAACAATTTTTGCCACATATCCTTGATAGCGAATTTCAGGATACGCATCGAGCGTAATTTCGCAGGGTTGGTCGGGCTTGATGCGTTCGATGTTGGATTCAGACACGTCGGCTTCTACTTGCAGCGATGTCATATCGGCAATTGTGACAACAGCCGATTTCGAACCGACACTTGCAGCCATAGGGACCACCATTTCGCCGATGTCAGCGTTCTTGGCAAGCACCGTTCCGTCGAATGGTGCGCGGATGAGTGTATTTTCTAACGATACCTCCGCACCATTAACCATGGCTTTTGCCATTTCAATATTAGCAACGACGCGCAGCTGGCGAGCCTCAGCCGCATCGTAGTCTGCTTGAGTTGCCAATCCTTTTTCTAATAAGTCGTTCTGGCGCTTGAGCGACTGTTGTGCATCTTTCAGATCAGCTTCGTTTATCCTGAGATTAGCCTTCGCCTGATCGAGTGAGGCACGTACGTCGGAATCTTCAAGCCGTGCAATAATTTGATTCTTCTTAACACGGTCTCCTTCCACAACTCCGAGATACACGAGCCTTCCGGTTCCCTTTGAAGCAACTGCAGCTTTTCGTTGCGCAACAACGTATCCGCTTGCCGTGAGCACCGCATTTGATTGCGATGGGGATGTCCAGGAGACTGTCGTTAACGTTACTTCGATTGCAGGCGTAAACAACGACTGATAGAGAAAGAATCCAGCAATCCCGAGAATAAGAATACTGACAGCGATGCCGATATATGTCCCGGTTTTTTTAGGCGGACCATCCTGCTGTTCCTGATTTCTACTAATCCGTAATGCCGAAAGGTCAATGTGTTTGTTTTCCATAAGTTTCAAATGTGATTTTGGTGTTTATAAATCAGGTGTCCTTTAAAACGAAAACCAGAACTAAAAAGTTGCAAAATAAGACATAGAACATGAGCAGCGAACTATTTGAACATACAACAGAATCTTTAAAAAGATACGGATAATTCGGCAAACAAGGGAAGCGTATCGGCAGGTGGCGGTGAACTCTGAAAATAATATGAAAGGAATGTAACAAGAATCTCCCCGTGTTGCATTTTCTTCAATCTTGAATTACTATAATAAAGAGTAATTTCTAGGAAGAGCAAAAGGAGACTATATCAAGAGTAAAAGGCACCAATACGTTTATAATGTAAATGAGCAATGAAAGTCTTTTATCAAAATTTTCACCGCCTTTTTTATCCAAAGAGACAATTGCAACTCCTTAATTATCTATAATACCAAAATGACGACAAACATAAGAATTCTACGTTGCGCTGTGTTATCCTTATCTATGCTTTCATGGGGTTTTAGTCAAACATTTACTGTCTTTGGAAACATCAAAGACACAACAACAGGAGAGGCGCTTGCGGCAGCGAGTATTCGAGTGGTTGGATCATCCCGCGGTACCATTGCAAATGTCAATGGCGAGTACCGACTCTCGCTTACACAAGGAGATTACGCACTCGCATTTATCTTTATCGGCTACCGTACTGATACAATCCGTGTCAGTGTTACTCGCAATCTTGAAATTGACATGAGACTAACACCATCACCGGTACAATTGGCGGAGGTAGAAATTGTTGGTGAAGATCCTGCATTGGCGATTATGCGCAAGGTGATTGCCAATAAGCAAAAATGGATGGATACACTCCATACCTATCAATTTGAGGCATTCACGCGAGAGACTATTAGGAAAGATACTGCTATCGCAAGCATTATGGAATCGTACACGACAGGATATTGGCAAAAAGGAGATACACTCCGAGAAATAGTAAAGCAGAAACGACAAACACAGAATATTCCAGGAACAGAAAATTTTGCCGCAGTTGGCGGTATTGAAAATTTTTATGATGATGACGTGCAATTTGGTGCTTATGTGTTTGTTGGCCCAACATCTCACGAGACATTTGAGTATTACAATTTCACATTGGAAAAGACACGGCACCAACAGGGAACAGATATCTTTGTTATTCAAATAACTCCAAGGACCCGGACAACACCATTGTTTCGCGGTTCCATCTGCATCAGTGATGAATCGTTTGCACTTGTCGGTGTTGAAGTATCACCCAACGAAGCGTATTCCATTCCATTTGTAAATAATATCCAATTGATCTATCGTCAGCAATTTGCACTCATGGAGAACCGGTACTGGATGCCAGTGGATATTCGAATAAAAGGAACGTTTGAGATTGGATTGATGGGGCTTGACTTTCCAAAAATTGGGTTCGAAGCAAGTTCCTCCATCTACGAATACCGTATCAATGAACCAATTCCCGATACCATTTTCCAGAAACCTCGTCTTGTAACAACAAAAGAAGCTAAGCGAGTCGATTCAACATTTTGGATACAGCACGAAGTCTTGCCATTGACATCTGAAGAGGATAGTGCTTATCAAAAACTTGACAGCACACAAACACTTGAAAAACAATTCAAACCAACAGGCGCATTGGCAACGCTTGGTGATTTGAGCAATTCATTTCTGAAGTACATTGATTTGCGGTTCAATCGTGTAGAGGGCCTTTTTGTTGGCGGGCAAATTGAAAGCGACAGTGCTTTTCATCGAGTGAAACTCTCTGCTTCACTCGGATATGGTATTTCAGACAAAAAACCAAAAGGTTATTTGAGTGCTGAATATTTTTTCGGTGAAAATCGGACAACAAGCTTGGCAGTGCGTCTCATGCGAAGCATTTCTCAAATGCCTGATAAAGAAACATATGCCGAGTTTGCCCTTGGCCCTTCTGCTCTTTTATATAAAGATGATTATCTGGATTATTTCTATTCTTCCGGATGGGAAGTTTTGATTCGCGCAAAACCAATGAATCATGTGTCGACCGAAATTGGAGTTCGCAGTGTTTCAGAACGCAATGCCTTCCAGAATTCCGATTTCAGCCTATTCAATCGTGATAGGCATTATCGTCCAAATCCGAGTATAGAGGAAGGGATACTGCGGTCGTTAACAACCAAAGTACGCTATGGCAATGATCCTGCTCCGTTGAACCTCATTGCAACAAATTATGCCGAAATAGAACTCGAATGTTCAGATAAATCTCTCTTACCCTCACACTCCTCTTTTGTTCGTGCAGGGTTCAAGACGGAATATCATTTCAAGACACTCTTTCGACGTAACATGTTTGCTCCAACGCTTACATTTAAAATGGTTGCCGGTACTTTAAATGGGGATTTGCCTTCACAACGAATGTTTGCATTAGAAAGCCCTCAAAGTGGACTTGCAGGATTAGGCAGTTTGCGCGGAATTACCGTCAATGAATTCGCGGGAGATCAGCAAGTAACATTCTCTCTTGAACATAATATCCGGAGTATTCCTTTCCTCTGGCTCAATATTCCATTTTTGTATAAAAATAATATTGAGATTATCACATTTGTAAATTGTGCACGTGCATGGGCATCGTCATCAGTCCCGATTATCTATAATCACCCTACAAGCGGTTGGTATTCCGAGGCAGGCATTGGCATCAGTCGAATACTTGGGTTGTTACGGTTAGATGTTACTCGACGATTCACACCACCATCAGATTGGGTGTGGACACTGGGAATAGCAACGATTTTGTAATTTGAAATGGAACTCGTAAGGCTCTGGATTAAGCCCTTCCTTTCCTAAGATAAGATGAGAAGCTTCTTATGTTAATCGACAACCATCTCAAACGCTGAGAAATGTCTATAATAGGCCTCGCAATTGTTAACTAATAATAATTTGTAAAATAGGCTTGATTACATTAATTATTTATGTTATTATACATTATAACGTAATTAAATAATGTTTCTCTCATAAAGAAGGAAGGAGTATATGTAATGGCAACGGTAAAAGATTTCTTTGAGTTTGTAAAGAAGAATAATTCAGAGATGATTGATCTCAAATTCGTTGATTTATTGGGAAGTTGGCAGCATTGCAGTTTCCCGATAGATGTGA